>Ga0101944_10000173_pt1 | contig 215549 bp, 177 predicted proteins | sample DewCreD2012metaG_FD_75245 | JGI IMG/M metagenome (GOLD analysis project Ga0101944, IMG submission 75245) | Hot spring sediment bacterial and archeal communities from British Columbia, Canada, to study Microbial Dark Matter (Phase II) - Dewar... ...
TTTCGAACGGGGATTCGCGCCACGTGAAGTTTCAGGTATACTGGCCATTAGTGAACCGCTGGTCAACGCCTACATTGCCATCATTCGCGAACATCACCCGGACATCCTGGCGCGCAACCCGTATTTCCAGGAGCCAGCGCCGCCGAACTGAGCTAGCTGGGGGTCAAGTGACCCTAATAGAGACCGGCCAGAGCACGCTGGGGCCGGTCTCCGACCGCGCCCCCAGCGAAATGCAACACACCCATTTAGACTTTCCTGACTACCGACAATCCGACTAACGACTACCAGACTACTTGTGGGGGAGGTTCAATGACCAAAAAATCAAAGCAAACGCCGCCAAAAGCGCCGCAGCGCCAAAAACAGGCCGAAGCGCCGGTAACGCGCGGATGGGGGAAGCAGTTGGCCGGGGCAGCGATTGGCATGCTGCTGGCGGCTATCGCACTGCAAATCGGCCCGTCGCTCGGCTGGCCGTCGCCGGCTAATACTACGATGGTGGTGTTGATGGGTGGCGCTATCGGCGCGACGGTGCTCACCCTGGACCGCTTCGAGCAGGCCGGTTCGCGGTTGACCCGCCGCACAGAAGGTGCCGGTGTGCGCATCGTCAATGTGCTCTTGGGATTGCTCGGCTTGTTCGTCGTCATTAGCTTGATTTGGATGGTGGCCTATTCGGTTGGTTGGCTCATCGAGCAATTCTAGCGGCTAACGGGAGTCCATGCGCCTGCTGAATCCGGTCGGACTGTTGGGCCTGCTGCTGGCTGCGCCCATTGTGCTGCTGTACATGTTGCGGCTGCACCGGCAGAACGTGCCCGTGCCAAGCCTGTTGCTGTGGGAGGCTGTCCTCGCCGACCGGCATGCTAACCGCCCCTGGCAAAAGCTTCAGCGCAACTGGCTTCTCTGGCTGCAATTGCTGGTATTGCTCGCGTTGATCTTCGCCCTGGTACGCCCGGCTGTCCCCGCCCCATTGACGTTCCACGGGCAGACGATTGTACTCCTCGATGGTTCGGCCAGCATGCAAGCCGCCGTTGGCTCTGGCGATACCACGCGTTTCGACATGGCTGTGCGCGCCCTGCGCGATTTGGCGGCGACGCTTGATCCCGACGACCGCGTAGCCTTGATCGTTGCCGGCCCGACACCGCGTCTGCTGTTGCAAGGCGGCGACGCCACGGCGCTGCGGCGTGCGCTGGACGCCGCTGTGCCTGTGGATGGTCCGGCGGACTGGCGCGCAGCGGCGGCGCTGGCCTCCGGGCTGGCAACCGGCGACGACGTCACGACGCTCCTCGTGACCGACGCTGCTTTCGATGCGGCCTTGCCTGCGCTTTCCGGCAGCGTGCGCCTCATCCTCGTGGGGCAAGCCGCTTCTGCCGATAACGCCGGTCTTGTCGCCTTTGCGCTGCGGCGCACCGCAGAAGGGCTGACGGCCTTTGCGCAGGTCTACAATGCCGGCGTGGCGACATCGCGCATGTTGGCGCTTTACGCTGACGGTGTGCTGGTGGAGCGCCGCGTTGTCGATTTGCCGGGTTGGGGGCTGGCATCATTCAGCTTCGATGGCCTCCCTCCTCTGGCGTGGGCGGAAGCACGGCTTGAGGGAACGGATGCGCTGGCCGTTGATGACCGGGCGTGGGTGACATTGGCGGCAAGTGACGGCGGGCACGCGCTCCTGGTGACGCCGGGCAACCGGTTTTTGGCGCAGGCGCTATCCACACTGCCGGACTTGCACCTTGCCCAGGCCGCAACGTTGGCGGATGTTGCCGAGACTGCCGACTATGCCGTCGTGGTGGCCGATGGGCCGGTGACGGCGACATTGCCGGCGACCAATCTGTGGCTCATCGCGCCCGACGGCGTTTCGCCTTGCGGCGAAGCGGGGGCGGTGGTAACGCCTACGGTGTCCGTGCGCGGGCAGTGGTCGCACCCGCTGCTCAGCTACGTCGATTGGGCCGACGTCCACGTGGCAAGCGCGCGGGCTTATGCCCTTCCTGCCGATGCGGATGTGCTGATCGAGACGGTGACCGGCCCGCTGCTGTGGACGGTTGAGCGACCTGGGCAGCGCATTGCGTGTCTGTCATTCGACCTGCGCGACTCGGATTTGCCGCTGCGTCTGGCTTTCCCCATTCTGACCGCCAACCTGATGGGCTGGCTGACCCCCCGACTTTCGACGGAGCCGGCGCTCTCCTTGCCATCCGGTCGCCCGTGGTCGCCGCCTCTTCCCGCTACCGCGACAGCCGCCACCTTGATCACGCCTGACAATCGCCGCTTGCCCTTGCCGCTGGATATGCCGCTGACGGCGGAAACCGCCGCGGGCCTGTACCGCATCGAAGCGGAGACCCCCGCCGGAACCGTGATGAACTACGCGGCGCTCTCCCTGCTGGATGCCGCCGAGACCGACCTGCGTCCGCGGGAAGTGCGTGTGGGCGAGAGTCCTGTCCCCCCGGCGGATGCTGTCCCCGGCTGGCGTGACCTGAGCCGTTGGGGCGTGGTGGCGGCACTGCTGCTCCTGCTACTGGAAGCCGGTCTGTGGTGGGGTCCGTATTGGCGACGAAAGCGAGTCGACTCACCTCCCTCGAAACGCCAAAATCTAAAATCGAAAATTCAAAATCTCATTGATTCTGTGCTCTCTGCGGTAAAACCCCCGTTTCTGTTGCGATTGGCGCTGGTGGGCCTTTTGTTCCTGGCGCTGTTCGGTGTCTACAGCGGGCGGCGGACGCGCGATTTGGCCGTTGTCTTCTTGCTGGACCGCTCGGCCAGCACGCGGACGGCTTGGGAGGCGCAACTGGCTTTTGTCGAAGAAGCGCTGGCGCGTAAATCACCCCAGGATCGCGCTGCCCTGGTGGTTTTTGCCGGGGATGCGTGGGTGGATCGGCCACTTTCGACTGCATCTGCCCTGCCGGCAGTGGCGACGCTACCGCGTATTGATGCAACGCGCCTTGATGAGGCCGTGCGGCTGGCGCTGGCGCTCATTCCCGAAGGCGCGCCGGGCCGTCTGGTGGTGCTGACGGACGGGTTGGAAACTTCCGGTTCAGGCGCATGGGCATTGCGGGAGGCGCAGGCGCGCGGCGTGGATGTGCAACTTGTGCAGACCGGCTCAGGTACGCCGGGCGCGGAGGCATGGGTCGCGGACGTGTCCCTGCCCGCGCGTGTCTATCCCGGCGATCGCGTCCCGGGGACGATTCGAATTGGCAGCAATGTGCCGCAAAACATTGGCTTTGCCTGGACGGCGGCAGGTCAAACCGGCTCCGGCAAGGTAGACCTGCTGGGCACGGAGACGGGCGTAGCCTTCGCGTTTACGGCGGATACGCAGGGCTTTATCCCGGTGCGGGTGTGTATCGAACCGAAGCTGGATACGTTTACCCAAAATAACTGTATGGATGGCTGGGTGCTGGTGCAAGGTGCGCCCCGCCTGCTGGTCGTGGGGGCGCCGGAAGACCGCGCGGCCATTGTGCGCGCTCTGGAAAGCGCCGGGCTACCCGTCGATCAGTTGACGCCCGACGCGCTTCCACTGTCTGCACAGGGGTTGGCGCAATATGCGGGCGTAGTGTTGGTCAACACGCCGGCGCGGGATTTGGCGTTACAATCCCTGACTGCTCTACGCGCGTTTGTGCGCGACCTGGGTGGTGGGCTGGTGGCGGTGGGCGGGCCACAGAGCTATGGCGTCGGCGGCTGGTTGGGCACGCCGCTGGAAGAGGTGCTGCCGGTGCAGATGCAGGTACAAGACCCCACCCGCTTCCCGCCGATGCTGATGGCGGTCGTGATCGACAAATCCGGCAGCATGGGGGTGGAGGAAGGGGGCGTAGCGAAAATTCGCCTGGCCGCAGAGGCGGCAATCCGTGTCGCGGAGACGCTGAATGACACGGATACGCTCGCCGTCGTTGCTTACGATGACCGCCCGGCGGACACGATTGGGCCGGCTCCGTTGACGGAACGCGACAACCTGATTGCCCAACTACGCCGCTTGCAAGTGGGTGGCGGCGGCATCTACGTGCGCGAGAGCCTGGCCTACGCTGCCGATTTGCTGCGCGGCGTGACGCTTGCACCCGGCCAACAACGGCATATTCTGCTGTTGGCCGATGGCGCGGACGCCGAACATCAGGAAAATGTCCCTGCGCTGGTCCAGGGATTGGTGGAGGAGGGGATGACGGTCAGTGTGGTGTCGATTGGCAGCGGGCAGGACGTCTCCTTTTTGATGACCGTCGCCGAAATCGGCAATGGGCGCTTTTACCTGACGCAGCGCGCTGCCGACCTGCCGGCGATTTTCACCGAGGAAACGGCGCGCGCTAAACGGTCGTACATCGTCGAGAAAACGTTCTACCCCGCGCCGTTGACGCCGTGGTTGCCCGTCGCCGACATCACCGTAGCGCCGCCGCTGCGCGGGTACGTTGCCACCACGCCAAAAGCCGCGTCGCAGGTGGTGTGGGAAGCTCTGGATGGCGACCCGCTCCTTGCGGTGTGGCAGTACGGTCTGGGCCGTTCCGTGGCGTGGACGTCGGATGCGACCGGGCGGTGGGCGGCGGGTTGGGTGGAATGGGACGGTTTCGCCGATTTCTGGGGAGCGGTGGTGCGTGCCGTGCTGCCCTCTCCCGCCGATACCGACCTGGCGCTCCGCGTGCTGCCCGATGGCGATGATGCGCGGGTGGTCGTGGATGTGGTTGATCCAGCTAGTGGTTACGTCAATGGGCTGTCATTGAAGGTGCAGATTTCCCCGGCTTTGGGCGGAAGTGCGTCGCGGACCCCGGTGGCACAGACTGTGCCGTTGACCCAGCGTGCGCCAGGCCGTTACGAGGGGCGCTTCACGTCGGCGGATCGCGGTGCCGTGCTATTGCGGCTGTACGGCGATCGTGATTTGGTGACGGGATGGGCTGCGCCGTCACCGTCGGAGTATATGCCGGGTGACGCCGACGTGGCGGTGGCGCGTCTGGCAGCCCAGGGCGGTGCGACGCGCATTGCGGCTCCGACCGAGGTCTTCGTCCACGACCTGCAGGGCCGGCTCACAGGCGAGCCGTTGATGCCGTTGCTTGTCCTGCTGGCGGCGTTGGTATGGCCGGTGGACATTGCATGGCGGCGGCTGGCGCTGACGCGCGCGGATGTGGTGCGTTTCTTCGCATGGGTGCGGATGCGCTTGGCGGGATGGCTGCCCAAAGCGCTGCCACGGCGCTCGCACGGTGTTCAGCCTGCTACAGGGACGGTGGCTTCGTTGACGGCAACGTTGCGCCGGAAGCGGAATGTTACGCCCCCGGAACCCCCGCCATCTGCGCCGGAAGTCATCCGACCGGAAAAGCCGCCAGAGCTGCGGGGTGCTTCTTCCGCCAACGCGCCGATTTCGCCGCCTGCGCGTGAGGCTGCAGCAAGCTCGGAACCGGAGACGCTGGCTGCGCGGTTGAAGCGCCGGGTGCGGGAGTGAAATCCCGTTTGTCTTGTCGAAAACGAACGGCGTTGCCTGACAAAGGCAACGCCGTTGCATGATTTGAATCTGTGGCGCTATCCAGCCGTAGCAACCTCGTACTCTGGAGTAGCCGCGCGTAGTTGGAGCAGCGCCTCCATACTGGCCTGCAGGTCTTCCATTTTCTGGTCGGTAGCCTCGACACGCTCCTTCATCACCGCTTCCCAGATGAGGCTGGCGACCTGCATCAGCGCGCCGAAGCTGGGCAGGCCGATGGGGGACTTGCCGGGGACGATCACCGTCAGGTCGGCTTTGCGCGCGGGCAGGGCTACGCCGGAGTTGGTCACGGCGATGGTTATGACGCCCTTCTCGCGGGCCATGTGGACGGCGTAACCGGTATCGAGGTTGGGTTCGGCCCCCACAAAGGTTAGGAGCGCCTCACCGGGCTGCATTTGCAGAAGTACGCTGGCGGTCTCATTCATCCCCGGATAGAAAACGCTCGCCGGGACGCCATAGGCGTTGAATTTCTTGGCAATGAAAGTTGCCAACTCATAGCCGGTGAATTCGCCGGTTAACCAGATGCGCGGCGCGGCCCGTAGGATCTCAACCGCTTTGACGACATTGGGCAAATCGGTCGTGACAAAATGCTGCATGTTCTGCTCGGCGTTATCGATGAGCGAGTGGAGCAGCGCCTCAACCGACTCGGCTTCGCCAGCCTTGCGATACGTCGCCGTCACCTGATCGCGCACGTAGTGCTTGACCTCGCGCGAAAGCTCACGATATCCAGAATACCCCAATTCCTGGGAAAAGCGCACCACGGTTGCCGGATCGACGCCCACGCGGCGCGAAAGCTCGGTCGCGGTGAGGAAAGCGGCGTCGAGTGTGCTGTTCATGATAAAATCCGCCAATTTTCTGAAACCCGGCGTCAGGTTCTCATAGTTTTCTCGGATGCGATCTTGGAACATGGTTTTTCTCCTTTATTCAAAGTATGTTGACCCTTGCTACAAGAGTCTGAGCCTTTTGATGTATTCCTGTGTTAAGGAAAATTATAGCACAGAAGGATGCAAGGGTCAAGGGTGAGAATGGAATTGTAATCAAAATAAATAATTTAGGCTTACGGCAAATGATTACAAAGATTATTGCTAATTGCGCTATGCTAATTGCACTATGCTAATTGCGCTATGCTAATTGCACTATGCTAATTGCACTATGCTAATTGCACTATTGCTTTGTTGTCAACCGGCGGTAGAATATGCCCGTCTCGACCTCCTGGCCTGGTTGGGGCGTTGGCGGCAGATGGAAATGACAGATGGGGCAAGGGGAATGATGCGACGCTTGTGGATGGTTTTGGGCCTGGTGCTATGCGCCGGGTTGTGCATAGGGTGTGAGCGAGCCGAAACGTTGATCGAGCAAACGACGCCGACGCCGATGGTGTTGACGCAGTGGGCGATTGCGGCGGAGGCCAGCTCGCAGTTCGGCTTTCCCGATTGGAGCGCGACCCGTGTGACCGGCGCGCCGGCGGTTAACGCGTGCGCGGATGATTCGCGGGCCTGGGCTTCCGCGCGCGGGAACGGCGTGGAGTGGCTGCGCCTGCGCTATGCCCAGCCGGTGTATGCAACCGAGGTGCGCATCTATCAGACGCTGGGGCGGGGCGCGATCTTCCGCGTTTCGCTGGTGAATGAAGCGGGGGTGGCGCAGCGCATCTGGGAAGGTGAAGACACGGATCGGACGTGTCCAGGGGTGTTGAGCGTGACCGTGCCCCAAACGGCAGAGCGCATCATCGGTGTGAACATCGACCTCGATGAGTCGCGTACCGGCTTCTGGAATGAGATCGACGCCGTGGCATTGATCGGCGTGCGCTAAAGCCCGGCATATCGGGCGTTGTCGCTCAGGGCGTAGCCGCAAGGACCGCGGGTCCGGCGATTCGCTTCAGGCTTTTCTAAACAGGCGCTTTTTCAAGGCTTCGGGGACGCGCCCGCCCTGTTCGAGGATGCGTAATGCCTCTGCCGGAGAGGGCGGGGGATCGGTGGGGGGGGCTGCTGCCAGCTCCAACGACCCCGCTGGTATCGCCGCCAGCTGTTGCGCCACTTCGACGGGGGGAGCAGGCAGTTCTGTCAGCCAAAGCGCAGCCTCGGCGGCATCGGTGACGACGCGGAGGCCCTGGGGCGTGCGCGTTCCCGCCGAGGTGGTGAGCAAGAGCGCGTTGACGGGGTTCTCGATTTTCGAGGCAACCGCTGCATCGGTATACACACAGCGCATAGCCGCACCCGTAGCGACTTGCTGCAATACATCATCCCAGGTCGGGGTGGGGGGCGCAGTGGGTGGCAACGGGCTGAGGATGAGCAGCCGCCGGGCCTCGATGAGCGCCTGTTCGTCTTCCGGCAGGCTCAGGTGGGCAAGCCCTTGTTTCGCAAAGCATAGCGCTTCCCCCTCGCTGGCGAGCATTTCTTCCAGCAGAAGTGTCGCCTGTGGACTTTCCCGAAATGCAGCGAGCAACAGATTTTCCCCCAACAAAATCCCCACCGTCTCTTGCAGGAGTTCTCGTGTTTCGTCGTCGAGCGGGCCGGGCGCCAAATGGATGATGGGGCGCATCAGCAGGCTTACGTCGCCCCGATAGAACAACAAGGCCGGGCGCAGTTTGAAGGGCAATTGATGCAATCCCATAGGGTAGAGGGGTTCGTTCCAGCGCAGGGCAGCGACTTCCGGCATTTCCTGTGGCGGATGGAGTTTGGCGACTTCCTCGGATGTCAGCCCCAGTGCGGCGGCCTGGGCCGGCAAAGCTGCCAGGGCATCACGCAGCGTCAAGCCGCGTTGATCCCATGCCGAAAGGAGCGTCTTGGCGCGCTGTGGCGTGAGTCCGGCGTTGAACAAAAACCATGCCCAAAGTTGGGTTTCATCAGCCATTGGCGTCTCCCGGCTCTTTTTCGAGGATGATCGTCACCGGCCCGTCATTGACCAGGCTGACGTGCATGTGTGCGCGAAAGACGCCGGTTGCCACGGGGAGGTCTGCTTCGCGCAGGGCTTCCACAAAAACGTTGACGAGCCTTTCGGCGACATCCGGCGGCGCGGCTTTGACGAACGAAGGTCGGAAACCGCGGCGGATGTCGCCATAGAGCGTGAACTGCGAGACGACGAGCGCGCTGCCGCCGATGGCCTGCACGGAGAGGTTCATCTTGCCCTCGGCGTCGCTGAAAATGCGCAGATTGGCGATTTTGTGCGCCAGCCAGCGCGCTTCGGTTTCCGTGTCGCCTTCGCCTGCTGCCAGCAGCACCAGCAGCCCCGCTCCAATTTCGCCGACGATTTCTCCGTCTACGGTGACGGAGGCGTGGGTAACCCGTTGTACAACTGCGCGCATAAGTTTGCTCCTATTTGATGCTCGCCATAGCGACGACAAACGCAATCGCCAGCCCGCTATCGTGGCTGAGGCTGATGGCCCATTCCGTCAGTCCTTGCGCCTCGGCAAGTGTGCGGGCGCGCCCGTGGAGGATGAGGTAGGGCTTGCCGCTCATCTCGTTTAGCGTTTCTACCTCAAGCCAGCCGATGCCTGCCGGAGAAAGGACGCGCATTCCCACGCCCAGGGCTTTAGCGACGGCTTCTTTGGCGGCAAAGCGCACTGCCAGTTCTGCCGGACGCCCGCGGCTGTAGCGGACCTCGTCCGGCGTGTAGACGCGCGCGAGAAACCTGTCGCCGAAGCGGTGCAACGCGCGCTCAATGCGCGGGATGTCAACAAGATCGACGCCGGTGGTGAGCATACTACACCGAGGGATCGACGATGGCGAGGGCGTAGTGCTCTGGGTCGAGCCAGCGTTGCGCGACATCCTGTACCTGCGCTGCGGTGACGGCCATAATCATATCGGAGTACCGCTGAAGGTAGTCCAATCCCAGATTATGGCGCTCGATGTTGAGCAGCGCATGGGCGACGCCCGCATTGGTTTCCAGTTGCAGCGGCAGACTGCCGGTGAGGTAGGATTGCGTATCCAGGAGTTCCTCTTTGGTGACGCGCGTATCGCGGAGGCGGCGCAGTTCTTGCAGGATCAACGCGACCGTCTTGTCGACGTTCGCCGGGTTGACCCCCGCGATGATGCGCCAGGGGCCGGGGCCTTTCCCGCCTTCGATGTTGCTGTAGACGTAATAAGCCAGGCCGTTGGTCTCGCGGATGATCTTCCCCAGCCGCCCGTACATGCCGAAGACGCCGAACAGGGTGTTGGCGACGAAGCACGGGACAAAATCGGGGTCCGCGCGCGCCGGCCCGGGCCAGCCGAGGACGAGGTCGCTTTGCGCTTTGTCCTCGATGGTCAGCCGTTGTTCGCGCCGATCGGTCAACCTGGGTGCGGGCGGCATATCGGCTTGTGCTGGACGGCTACCCTGCCAATCGCCGAACGCGGCGGCAACGGCGTTTGCGGCATCTTTCGCCTTGATCGCGCCAACCACGGCGATGACGGCATCTTGGGGGGCAAAGAGGGTGGCGTGGAATTGTGCCAGATCATCGCGGGTGATACATTCGATGGTCTCGCGGTAGCCGGTCTGACTCCAATGATAGGGATGATTTTCCGGGTAGGCCAGCCCGCGGAAAGTCAACGCTGCCATACGTTGTGGATCGGTCTCGCGCTCCTGGATATCGGTGAGGATTTCGGCGCGGGCTTTCTCTACCTGATCCTTCTCGAAGGCAGGGTTGCGCAACACGTCGCCGAGGATGTCCAGCAGCAGTGGCAGATGTTCGACCAGTCCTCGTGCGCCGAAACCGGTGGTGCGGACGCCGGCATTGATGTTGAAGCTGGCGGCGATGGATTCGATTTCCTCGTAGAGCTGCGTGAAACTGCGCGTGCGTGTGCCGCGCTCTAGCACGTCTGCGGTGAAGCCGGCCAGTCCGATCTTCTCCCTGGGAACGTCTATAGCGCCGGCGAATAGATAGCCGCTCACGACAACGGTGGGGCTGCTGAAGTTTTCACGGGCCAGCACGGTGATGCCGTTGGGTAAGACCTGGCGCACGATGTCGTTAGGGCCGGGTAAAGAAAGGGCGAGTTTGCGTTTATACATTGTCTCTCCGAGATGAACTCTTGATACGAAAGAGAACAAACCTCGAATCTACACGAATTTTCACGCATATAAACCAAAATTAGTGAGGATTCGTGAAGATTCGTGGTAAAGATTCATTTTCTAGCCAGATACCAGCCGGTGGTGCGATTTTGGGTGCGCAGGTAAGTTTGCGCGACGCGCTGTACGTCGTCCGTGGTAACGGCGGCAAGGTTGTCCAGATAGTGCGTAAACCATGCGTAATCGGCGAAAATCTCGCTGTAGCCCAGCCAGAATGCCTGGTGGGTGGTGCTCTCGCTGGCGTAAGCGAAGAGGGCGCGCGCCTGTTGTTGCGCCTTTTCCAGTTCTGCCTGGGTGACGGGCGATTCTTGCAGCCGTTCGATTTCAGCCCATAGGGTTGCTTCGACCTCTGCGAGGGGGCGCCCCGGCCAGACGGTGGCCGTCAGTTGGTAGAGGCCGGGATCGACGGTGGTCATCAAACCGCCGTTGATGTCGATGGCGAATTCCTTGTCTACGAGCGCCTGGTAGAGACGGCTGGTGTGGTTGGTGACGCCGCCACCGACCAGGAAGCCCGATGCGCCGGCAAGCACGGCGTTGAGCACGGTGAGCGCGAAGAAGTCTTGATGGCGGGCTGCGGGGATATGAAACGCCACGTTGAGGTAGTCGGTCTGTCCCGCGCCTTCGACGACCACGCGCCGTTCGCCACGCTGGGGCGGCTCAACGGCGGTGACCGTTGGAATCTGCGGGCCGGCTTCGATCCCGCCGAAATAGCGTTCGGTGATGCGCTCGATTTCTCCGGCGTTGAAATCACCGGCAATGGCAAGGATGGCGTTGTTGGGCGCGTAGTACGTGCGGTAGTAGTCGTACAGCATGTCGCGTGTCATGGTTTGCAGGTCGCAGAGGTGGCCGAGTGTTTCGTGTCCATACGGATGGACGCGATATGCCGCAGCCGCGACCTCCTCGTTGAGCAGGAAGAGTGGCGAGTTCTCGTTGCCCTGCCGTTCGCTGATGATGACGGTGCGTTCAGATTCGACTTCGTCCGCGTCGAAGGTGGCATTGCGCATGCGGTCGGATTCGATGTCGAGCGCCACGGAAATCTTGTGAGCGGGGAGGGTTTCGTAGTACGTGGTGAAGTCGTACCACGTCATGCCGTTGAACACGCCGCCCTCGCGGGCCACAGCCTGATCGGCGGCGCCTTCCGGCCACCGCTCCGAGCCTTTGAACAGCATATGTTCGACCCAGTGCGAGATGCCTGTCATGCCCTGGCGTTCATTGCGCACACCGGCCCGGTACCAGACCCACACGCTGACTACCGGTGCCGCATGACTTTCGCGGATGAGGATTTGTAGACCATTATCGAGTTTCGTGCGCAATAGCGTCATTCAGCAATCTCCTTTCAGGATAGTCGTTAGTCAGAACGGATGCTGACCGTTTCAGACCACTTGACTACCTGACTATGAACTACCTGACTACTCAACAATTTCTTCGATACCCACACCGTTATAGCCGCGTCCGATAGCCATATACAGGAATCCCATCTCACGCACCAGGTGGGGGTCATAGATGTTGCGCCCATCGATCAGGATCGGTTGTTTCATTGTGTCCCGGATGCGCGCCAGGTCCAGGTTTTTGAACTCATTCCATTCTGTCACCAGAATGAGCGCGTCGGCGCCTTCTGCCAGGGCGTAGGGATTGTCCGCCATCTCGACTTCGGGCAACAGTCTCCGTGCGTTGTCCATTGCCACGGGGTCGTAGGCGCGGACTTTGGCGCGCTCGCGCAGCAAGTCCCAGGCGATATCCACAGAAGGCGCTTCACGCATATCATCGGTGTTGGGCTTGAAGGCCAACCCGAGCAGGCCGATGACTTTGCCTTCCAGACTGCCGCCGAGCAATTTCTTTACCTTGCGGATGGGCGCTTTGCGTTGATCGGTGTTGATGTCCATCACGGCGTGGATCAGTTGCGGATGCCGCCCGGCGAGTTCGGCCATGTACGCCAGCGCCTTGACGTCCTTGGGGAAACACGAGCCGCCCCAGCCGATTCCGGCATCCAGGAAAGCCGGACCGATACGCTTGTCCAGGCCCATGCCGTAAGCGACTTCCTTCACATCCGCGCCAAGCGCCTCGCAGATGTTGGCGATCTCGTTGATGAAGGAAATTTTCGCCGCCAGGAAGGCGTTGGAGGCGTACTTAATCATCTCCGCCGTGCGCAAATCGGTAATCATGATCGTGGTGCGCAGTGGCAGGTGCAGTTGGGCGACCTTTTCGGCGGCTTCGCGGTTGGTCGAGCCGAGGATGACGCGGTCAGGGTTCATAAAGTCGGTGATGGCCGACCCTTCGCGCAGGAACTCCGGGCAGGAGACGACGGCGAATTCCGGCGCGTCGGGCCGCCGGTTGCGGACAATATCGGCTACCCAGTCGCCGGTGCCCACGGGGACGGTGGACTTGTTGATGATGATGATGGGATGGTCCATTGCATCGGCGATGGATTCCGCTGCCATGCGCACATAGCGCAGGTCGGCCTGCCCATCTACATCGGACGGCGTGCCCACGGCGATGAAAGCGTATTCAGCATCTTTGAGGGCCACAGCGTAGGATGTGGTGAAGAACAGCCGCCCGGCCTTCACGTTGCGCTCGACGACTTCCTCCAATCCAGGTTCGTAGATGGGCATAATGCCTTTGTTGAGGTTTTCGATGCGCGCCTCGTTGATGTCCAGACAGACGACCCGGTTGCCCAGGTCGGCAAAACTGGCTCCGCTCACCAACCCGACGTAGCCCACTCCGATCACAGCGATATTCTTCATTATGGCTCATCTCCTCTTTGCGGTATGATCTGATGAAGCGTTTGAAAGTTAGAGAATGATACCACAATTGCGATGTTTTCCAAGCATAGGAACATACGGATCGTGGCAGTGACGGTGGATAGGTTAAGAGAAGGTAAAAAAACCTGACAGGTTTTCTGAAACCTGTCAGGTTTGGAGGTTCTACTTCGTCGCAAACGTATCGATCATCAACCGCACGTCGCCCAGCGGATACAGAATTGGGCATGTTGCGCCGCGTTTGATGTATTCCTTCACCTTGGTCCGGGCCTCTTCTGGCGTGCCGGTGGCGGTGATCTTCAGCACCAGCTCGTCGGGGACGTAGACCATCGCTTTCTCGATCTGCTCTTTAGTGGCGGGCCAGCCCAAGATAGCCTGGATTTTCTCCACCACATCCTTCGTCACGCCGCTGGCCTTGGCGATGTGTGGCTGCTGCGCGAGGTACTGCGTCAGCAGCATCTTGGCGCCGCGGATGGCTTCCGCTTGATCCTCGTGCACCGAGCAGACGACAAGTTGCGGTCGGTCGAGGTCGTAGACGGTGCGCCCGACCTTGCGCGCACCCTTGTCGAGCAGTTCCATCGCCTCGTCGTTGTATTCCGGCGGCACGCAGTAGTTGAGCACCGCGCCGTCGGCGATTTCCCCCGTCAGTTCCATCATCTGTGGGCCGGTCGCGCCGATCATGATCGGCACATGGCGCGGCTCGCGCCGACCGTGCACGACATCCAGTTCGATGTTGTTCACATAGTGGAATTCACCGTGGTACGTCACCCGTTCCATTGCCAGTAGCTTGCGCATCACCTCCACGGTCTCGCGCATCGCCAGGAGCGGCTTGCGGCGGTCAATGCCGACGTTCTTCGCCAGCGGATCCCACCACGCGCCGATGCCGCAGATGATGCGATTGGGCGCGAGGTCATCCAGTGTGAGGAACGTCGCCGCCAGCAGGCCGATGTTGCGCGTCCAGTTGTTGATGACACCGGAGCCGATCTTGATGGTGTTCGTCACGGCAGCGAAAGCCGCCATCGGCACGATCGCGTCGCGGACGAGACGGCTCTCCGCTTGCCAGACCGCCTCGAAGCCGCGCTCCTCGGCGTACTGCGCGTAAGCCATCCCATCGCGGATGGGGTGCGCATCCTGCAAATACATCCCGACTCGTGGAATATCGTTTTGTGGCATGTGTGTCCTCCTAATTGTTTGACAGGATTAACAGGATTTACAGGATAAGAAAGAAAAAATCTGAATCCTGTAAATCCTGTCTGAATTCATCTGAATAAGTCTTTGTCCGGCGGGCGCTGCATGTCGGTGGCGCGACCATCGCCGCGTGGGTAGTCGGCGCCGCGGATGAGGACGACGGGTAGCCCTTCTGCCGCCTGCCCGGTGACGAGGCCCGCGGCAGCAGCCAACTCGTCGGCGCGGGCGACGGTGGTGACACGCAACGTGTAGCCAAACATATCCGGTTGTCCGCGCAGATCGGCGATGGGCAACATCCCGGCGACGCCGATCGCCACGTTGACCGTCCCCAGCCGCCAGGCGCGCCCGTGCGTGTCGCTGATGATGACGGCGACGTCCGCGCCGGTCGCCGCCATCAGGCCGGCGCGGATGCGCTGCGCCGAGGCGTCCGGGTCTTCCGGCAGCGTGAGCGCGATGTCGCCTGCGGGGCCGGCCACGTTGGAGCGATCCACGCCGGCATTGGCGCAAATCCAGCCGTGGCGCGTCTCCATAATGAGCGTCCCCTCACGCTGGCGCACGACGCCCCGCGATCCGCGCAAGATGACCTCGACCAGGCGCGGGTCTTTATCGGTGGCGGCGGCGAGCGCCTGCGCCTCCGGCGATGGTTCCACATCGGCCAGTTTCACGGCGCAGCCCTCGGCCTTGGAGACGATTTTATGTGTGACAACCACCACGTCGCCGTCGGTCAATGTCAGACCTGCCCGACTGAGCGCGGCAAGGATTACCTTGGTTACGTCATCCCCGGCCTTGATCTGGGGAATGTCAGGCAGACCGTAGAGCGCAATCTGCGGTTTGGTCATTGTGCGAGTTAAGAGATAAGAGTTGCGGGTTTCGCATCTTGCATCTTGCCTCTTGCCTCATGGCAGCCCGGTGATGCGGATGCCCGACCCCGGCACTTTGTAGCGGATGTTGATGCCGATCAAGATGGAGGTCAGCCCTTCGACGACTTTGGCGTTGACCAGCGGCCCGGCGTCGATGCCGCGCGTGCCGAGGTCCTCCGCGAGCTGGATGGCGATGGCTTTGGCCGCTTTCTTGTCGCCACAGACGAGCACATCGCAGTCGATGGGCTGCTCCGGGTCTTCCAGCGTATGCGCGCCGACGTTCTGGAACGCCGCGACGACATCCACACCGGGACCGAGAAGTGCCTGCGCCTGCTCGGAGGCGGAGCCTTCCGGCGGGATGTAGACCTGGGCGACCTTGGGTGGTTTGAGCGCCACGTTGACGTTGATTAACGTCTTGCCTTGCAATGCTCCGGTGAGAGTTTCCAGCAGGGCATTCTGCGCGGCGTAGGGCACGGTCAGTACGGCGACTTCACAAGCGAATGCGGCGTCGGTATTGGCAGCGCCGGTCACAAGCGGCTTTCCTAGCTTCACGTTGATTTCCTCGGCAACGCGCTGCGCTTTCTCCGCTTCCCGCGAACCGATGATGACGGTGTGCCCGGCTTTGGCCCAGCGCATGGCAAGGCCGGGGCCTTCGTTGCCCGTCCCGCCGAGGATGGCGATGGTGTAGTGTTGTGTCACGTTCGTCCTCCATGATAGTCGATAGTCTGATAGTCGTTAGTCTAAAAGTGCTTCCAGGGGATCGTCAGATCTCCGTTCTGGTCTGGATCGCCAGATCCAGACCAGGCAAAATTAGATCTACTGAAACTTGTCTGTTCACCGTTTCGGTGTATTGTGCCTCGAAGTTGTATATTTGGCAAGTGGTGATTCTATCTGTGTTTGGAGGTGTGCGAGATGGATGTCGCTGCTGTACAGTCATTGATCGAAGAAAAGGTGCCTTTAGCCGGTTTTATCGGCCTAGAAGTTGATGCCGTGGAAACGGGGCGCGCACGATTGCGCATGCCCTTCAGCCCACAGATAAAGAATCACCTTGACATTGCCTACGCCGGCGCAATTTTTGCCTTGGCGGAAATTGCCGGCGGCGTGGCGATGCTCTCTGCATTTGAGCAGGAGGGCTACACCGTACTGGCCCGCCGGATGGAAATCGACTACGTGCGTCCTTCGCGCAGTGATTTGTGGTGTGAAGTTACGGTGCCTGATGCTGTCATCGCTGACAGTCGGGAGGCTGTGCGGGTCGCAGGCAAGGCCGACGTCGTTTTACCTATCGAAGTGCACGATGAGCGTGGACGGGTGATCGCGCGTGTATCGGCGTTCTACTACTTGCGGCAGCAAAGCAACTAGCGGGCAGGCTCTGATAGCATTGCTTTGTCCGTTCCATCGGGACGCAGCCACCGTTCGCCGGTCAGCGGATCGTACAGTCCGATGGCGAGTGTGTACGGTCCGCCGGCTGCGTCTGCCGGAATGGTGAACCGGTGCACCTGCACTACACGGTCACCGGTGCGCAACGTGTAGGGATCGACCCACAGGCCGTCGTCGCCTGCGATGAAGCTGCCGTCTGCCGCGTAGAGGTGCGTGAAGACGCTCAGCCGTGGCCCGTTGTAGACGCCCGGTGGCGGCGGGTTGGGGATCAGCGTTTCGGGCGGCAGCGGGAGATGCCCGACGACGTGCCACCACGTCGTCAGCGCCGCCCCGTCCCAGGCGACGGCCTGCAACGCCAAAGCATCGGCGAAGGGCTGAGCGACAAGCGGCGTCCCGTTGGCATCCGCCGTGACCGCATCCTCCGGCGGCTCCGGCAGCGTGAGCAGCATCCCCTGCATTCCGGCGGGTGCTTCGATGGGGGGCGCCGCATCGAACAGCGCCTGGAACTGCGGCGCGTATCGTTCTCCTTCCCGCAAATAGAAACGCATTTGTTCCGTTCTGCCAACCAACGCTCGTTCTGGATTCGCATAGCGCAGTGCTACATCCTGGCGCTGCATGTCCGTTTCTACTGCGACTTTATCCCATGTCCCAAAGAGGAGGCTCCACACAGCCGCTGCTTCAATTTCTGGGTGAGCATCGAAATGTTCCGCCAGTGCCCGGTAATCGGCCCGGTAGAGGAAGCGCACGGCCGGGTGCTGCGGCCACGTGCTGAAATAATCCGGCAGATCGCGCCCGGCGACCAGGGCGAACGTGAGCAAACATAGCGGGATCGTCGTCCATCGCCAGCGCCGCGCCGCTGCCTTCATCGGCATCGCCAGCAAGAGGTAAACCGCAGGCAGTGCCAGAATCGTATGACCGTAACTTGACGGCGGCAGGCTGATGAACGCCGGCGCAATCCCCGCGCCGAGCCAAAGTAATAGAAGCCGCGCGTTTGCCTGTTTCAAGTGCGCCAACCGCGTCAGAATGCCGATGTACAGGAGTAGCGCCCCAGCTAGACTGAACACCGGGCGCTCACTGATGTTGTACAGCCATTCGGGATCGCCTGTGGCGTGCGCCATACCGAGCGTGGTCCAGGTGGTTTGCACCAGGGGGCGGATGTCGCCTTGGGCGAGCGCCGTGAGCGGTACGGCCAGCTCGCCGACGCGCGCGTCCGCACCGGGGATGTGCGATGCAGCCCAGAACATCGGCACAGCCAGGAGCACACCGCCCGCCAGCGCCGCCAGATACGGCTTCCAGCGGCCTTTGCGCCCGCCCACAAACGGCAGCGCGACGATCAACAGCGCCGGGACGATCCGACCGGCATAGTAGGTGTACAGCGCCCCTGCCGTCCCAATCGTGACGCCGAACGCGGCAGCGCGCGGCGGGTTCTCGTCTTGGAGCACCCGCCATGCGCAGTAGATCGCCAGCAGCGCCCACGGCAGCACCCCGATATGGCGGATGGCAACGCGGCTGTACATCAACCCCCAGAAGGAGACGGCGACCGACGCGCCCGCCAGCACTCCCACCTCGCGGGTGAAGAGCCGCCGCCCGATAGCCCACGTCAACAACACGGCCATTGTCCCGCAGACGGCCGGCAGCCAGCGCGCCGATGCCTGATTCAGCCCTGCCAGGGCCAGCAGCAGCGCGCGGAGGGTGTGGTAAAGCGGTTCGTGGCCGGAAGCCCCTGCGAAGTAGAGCTGCGGCCCGCTTTTCAGGATTTCCCACGAAAAGGTGTACAATTCGATGAGATCATCGTCGCGCCAACCGGGAGGCACCTCAAGTAGCGCGATCCACCGCAATCCCCATGCCAGCAGCAGCAGCATGATGATCGCCCATCGTTCCCATGGGCGCAGATGTCGGGAACTGTCGTTCGTCGTTATGGCTTGTCTGTCCTTGTTCATACCGCCTATGTTACCGCAGAGACGATGAATCGCAACCTGGTTTTGCCTGATGATTCCCCAGATCTCACCGCAGAGTCCACTGAGGCCGCAGAGAGATTATGAAAAAGGCTTTCTCTGCGTGCTTTGCGACCTCTGCGGTAAATGAACCCGCGCGCATAGCGCAACATGTGAATAATCACCAGGATTTTGCGACTTGTTTGTATTGTCGAACCGTGTATACTTGGAGATGATGATTGCTGATCGGTGATCGAGGACCGGGCAACTCAAGCTTGCGCGATCGGTTATTCGCCGGTTTGTCCATTCGCTGATTCTGCTATTTGCTGATTCTGTCATTCGTTGATTCACTGATTTCAGGAGGGGACTATGGGAACTGCACGGGACATCGCACTGATTTTTCTGAGCCTGGAAGCGTTGGTTGCTGCTTTGATACCCCTGGCCCTCCTATCGGCACTGGCGTATGGCGTGTACCGGCTACAGAAACTGGCGAAGCAGTATTTGAAGCTAGGACAGGTCTATGCGCAAAAGGCGCATGCTTACGTGGAACAGGCATCCAGAAAGGTCGTTGATCCTTTGATTGGCGTCCACACAAAGGCACGGATGACGACAACGATCGTCGAGAAACTCGTTTCCAGGAGGTCGCGGTGAACTATCGAACACGAACCTTGTTGATTGGCAGCTTGATCGGCGCATTGATCGGTGCGCTGGCGGGATTTTTGTATTTCAATAGCAACGTTAAGGTGAACGAAGCGGGCGAGGAACAACTTCCCGCTCCGTCGGCGGGGGATGCTCTCAAACTCGGTCTGAGCCTGCTCGGTGTACTGCGTCTGATCACGGGATAAGCCGTCAACTGACGGCTAACGCGCAGCGATAAATCGAAGCCAGGGATTGTGCCGCCTTTCTTGCGCCAGCGTGCTCGTCGGGCCGTGTCCCGGATAGATGATGGTTTCGGGCGGAAGGGTGAGCAGCCGGGTGAGGCTTGCCGTCAGAGCGCGGGGGTCGCCACCGGGCAGGTCGGTGCGCCCGATGCCGCCTGCAAAGAGCGTGTCGCCGGTGAGCAGCGCGTTTTCCTCGGGACTGTAAAGGCAGATGCTGCCGGGCGTATGCCCCGGCGTTTCGAGCACACGCAGGCGCATGTTCCCCACCGGATATTCGAAGCCTTCGGTGAGGGTGAGGGTTGGTTGCATCGCCGGGACTGTGGGAAGGCCGAACCAGCTCGCACCGCCACCCGCCGCCAGTAGCTCGCGGTCGGCCGGGTGGATGCCGAGGGGAACGCCGAAAGAGGCCAGTTCGACGTTGCCGGCGCTGTGATCGAAGTGTCCGTGGGTGTTGAGAATGGCCTTGATGGTGATTCCACGCTGTTCGATAGCTTGACGTAATGGCGTTGTATCACCGCCCGGATCAACGATGACACCTTCCTTGCTGGCTTCGTCATAGACGAGATAGCAGTTGGCTTCCAGGATGCCGAGAGGTATTTGGACGATCATAGGTACTCCTACGGAAAGTCATCAGTCGTTAGTTGTTGTCGGGTAATCAGGACCTAAAATCCGTTTCATCCGGTAAATCCGCTGACTATTGTATCACATTTGGAGGATGTATGACGCGCATTGAACAGATGGCGCAGTTGGCCGAAAGCCGTGGACTGGATGCGCTGGCGTTGCTGCCAGGGCCGAATCTCTTCTATGCGACCGGACTCTCTTTCTTTATCAGCGAGCGACCGATTGTGGCACTGTGTCCTGTGGATGCGCCTCTGGCGTTTGTGTTGCCGGAATTCGAGGCGTCGAAGGCAACATCTGCTGGTTATGCGGTCTTCACCTATACCGATGAGGAAGGTTACGCCCTGGCCTTTCACGAAGCGTGCGCTTCGCTGGAGCTGGCGGAGGCGCGCCTGGGGGTCGAGGCGCTGCGCATGCGTTTGCTGGAAGCGCGCATTTTACAGCGGTACGCGCCCGGCGTAGAATTGGTCCCCGCCGATGATCTGTTTGCCGGGTTACGCATGGTCAAGAGTCCTGCCGAATTGGATGCGATGCAAGGCGCGGTCGCCGTCGCGGAACACGCATTTGAACTGTGGCTGCCGCAACTGCGCGTAGGCATGACCGAACGTGAGGCGGCAGCGCGCTTGATTGCCGCGTTGCTTTCCAACGGCGCCGACGTCCTGGCTTTCGATCCGATTGTGTGTGGTGGGCCGAACGGGGCGATGCCCCATGCGCATCCGGGAAACCGGCCTTTCCAGCCGGGCGATTGGGTGGTAGTGGATTGGGGCGCGGTGGCGGATGGCTACGATTCCGATCTGACGCGCATGGTCGTTTTCGGCGAGCCGGCGGGACAATTGGCGGAGGTTCACGAAATTGTGCTGCGCGCCAACGAGGCGGGGCGTGCGGCAGTCGCTCCGGGCGTCGAGGCGCAGGCTGTCGATGCTGCGGCGCGTGCCGTGATCGTGGCGGCTGGATATAGCGCGCAGTTCACGCATCGCACCGGACATGGCCTGGGGCTGGAAGTGCACGAGCCGCCGTATATCGTCGCGGGCAACACGCAGCCGCTGGTTCCGGGGATGACATTCACGGTGGAGCCGGGGATTTACCTGGAAGGCATAGGCGGAGTGCGTATCGAAGACGATGTTGTGGTCACGCCTGAAGGTGTGCACACATTGACGACGTTAGCGCGGGCGCCTTTTGTCGTCAGGCCGGATTGATTGTGACTTACATCAAGCCCCCGGCCATAACCCAAAGCCGGGGGCTTGATATTTTGCATGGACGAATTCTAAACACAAGGAGGTAAATCGGAGGTACCGCAATGGTAGAGAACAAAGCTGTTTATGTCACCCCTGAGGGTCTGGAAAAACTCAAAGCTGAACTGGACGAACTGGTCAATGTGCGTCGTGTGGCTCTGGCGCAGCGGTTGAGCGCCGCGATCAAACAAGGCGATTTGTCTGAAAACGCCGATTACATCACGGCGAAAGAGGAACAAGCCTTTCTCGAGGGACGTATCCGTGAAATTGAAGCGGCTGTGCGGCATGCTGTGGTGATTGAGGGGCCGGTTGTGTCCGATGGACGGGCGACACTCGGCAGTTACGTGACAGTCGTCGAGGAAGGCTACGATGACGAGGAAACCTATCACATCGTTGGCCCGCTCGAGGCGGATCCGACGAAGGGCAAGATTTCGCACGAATCACCGCTGGGCGAGTCGCTGCTGGGGCGTCGGGTGGGCGACAAGGTCACTGTGCAGGCGCCGGCCGGCACAATCGAATTTCGCGTCGTGAAAATCGTTTGACATTCCCCTTCACCGAACACAGGGCGGGTCATCACCCGCCCTGTGTTTTGTCTGAGCTTTACCGGCGGTTGGCGCGGAGACGTTCTATTTCGTTGCGGACGGATTCCAGATCGCTCAAGCCGAGGTAGACGATGGCATAGCGGATGTACGCCACCTCGTCGAGTTGCCGAAGTTCGTCAATGACGATATCGCCGATGACGTGGCTGGGCACTTCGGCGCGTCCGGTTTGGCGGATGGCGTACTCCACCCGCTCTACAATGCGCTCCAGGTCCTCGGCAGAGATGGGCCGCCGCGCGCAGGCAATGCGTAATCCCGAGACCAGCTTTTGGGCATCAAACTCTTCGCGCCTGCCGTCACGCTTGATGACTAGCGGTGTGGTCAGGATGGCCCGTTCCAGGGTACTGAAGCGCCTTGTACAGGCTTCACATTCCCGCCGCCGACGCACGTTGCCTTGCGCGTCGGCGCGTGTGTCGATGACTTTGGTCTCGTTGGAGCTACAGTACGGGCATCTCATCGGGTTCTCCTTTCGCCTGTGCCTGAATCCATACCATACCGACTATAGCATAACTTGCCGGAGATAGCAAGTGTTTTGACAAAACCGTGCATTGGTTTATAATAAAAATACGATAATCTATTATATTGTGGGAGAGGAACTGATGAGTACTGAGAAAAAGCGACAACCCAAGGTCATTGTGTTTTCGACGCCGACCTGTCCGCATTGCCGACACGCGAAGCAATATTTGCGGACCCGCGGCATCCAATTCACGGATGTCGATGTTTCGCGCGATGCGCATGCTGCGCGCGATATGGAGCGGATGAGCGGGCAGCAAGGCGTGCCGGTGATCCGCATCGATAGCCACATTGTCGTGGGCTTCGATCGCCCCAAGATTGACCGGCTGCTGGATTTGAAGTAAACGCTCAGGTTTGCGTTCTGCCGCGAGGGGCTACACCTTCGCGGCTTTTTTTTGTTTGGGTACGGTGTTAAGCACCTTGATGCCCAAGGTTTCCAATTCGGCCCGTTCGCGCACCATGGGATCGAAGTAGTGGGCCAGCGCTACCAATCCGACGCCGACGGCGAGGGCGAGGGCGACGCGCAATCCTGGACCGAGCAGTTGCGCGCGCAGCGAGGGGGGCAGTGGTGTGGTCTGGGGTGAATCAACGCGCCGCGCCACACTGCCGATAGCCCGTAGTTGGGGAAAGTATGCCGCGCCGTTTTCCGTCAACTCGGCGCTGATGGCATCGGCGACCTGCGGCAGTTGCTCTGCATTGGGCCAGGTCACGTAAATGATGAACACCGACTGCACATTGTCGCTGGCAATCGCGCCCTGGATTGCGTGGGGATCGAACGCCAGTCCCTGTTCGGCGAGGCGCAGGGCAACGTTTTCGGCAAAAGCCCCTGTTACGGCGATGTCGGCCAGCGCGTTGGCGATGTACTCGGACGAGAGCCAGGCGTAATAACGGTCGTAGTCCGGCGAAAGCGTCGCTGCCGGCTCGCTGCCTGCCGCGAAGCGCATCACGGCTTGATACGGCGTTCCCAGTCGTTGGTACGTCAAGACTGTATATCCGCCGACAATAACGACAGGAATCAGCGCCAGCCACCACCAGCGCACCAGAATCTTCAGGAGTTGACGCATTTCCACGGTTTCACCCTCCCCGGAAAACCCTCAACGCATACAGCGCAAAAAACATTGGCCTCACCGCCATCATTATATCATCAAACGCGATTCGTCAACACCTGCATGTTCACCAATGTTTGCGATTTGCCTACCCATTTGTAATGATTTTGTAACGTTTTTTCCGCCCCTGCCATACTAGAATAGAAACAGGATGCACGGTTGCATTATTCTTTACAGTCCAGGAGACGATGATGAATTCTGTTGTTGCTCGGATGCCTGATGAAAAAGAGGGACTTGCCAACCAGCCCATGGAGGCGCTTTTACAAGCCGTGTTGGATGCGCTGGAAGCTTTTGTTGCCGCCGACTCTTGGGTTGAAGCGCGCCGGGTGCTGGAAGCACATTCGCGCGAGTTGTTGACGGACGTTGCCGACGATGTGCTGGTGACGATGATGGCGCGCTACGACGATGCCGAAGTCGTGCGGATGCTGGCGCAGCACCGGCAGGTACTGATGCGCTGTCGGGTGGTCGGCATCGATGTGGCTTTTGCCGAGCTGTCCGCGGTAGATATTCCCTGTCCTGAGGGCGTAGATCCGGCGCTGTGGCAGCGCGCCCTCCACATCGACACTCCTGCAGCGATGATGGATTTTCTGGCCGAACACCCCGAGTTGATTTCCCCCATCTACCGGCGAATGTCGTATGTCTTGGGCGAGGCGCACATCGCCCTGCTGGATGGGCTGCTTGCCTTTTTGGAAGCCGGCACCTGGAGCGCTGCGCGGGACATCGTGAAGGGCGTTCCGGCGCTGTTGAGCCTTGAAGCCGACCTGTGGCTGATGCAGTACAGCACCTCGTTACGTCGTGCGGGCAATCATCGCGCGGTGACCGTAGTGGAAATGCGCCGCTGGCTGCTGGCGCGTTGTCGTATGGTTGGCGTCGCTGCCGCATTTGGCGAGCATCTGGCCCTGTGGGACGGGATACAGGTCGGTGCGCCTGCGATTCCCGCTCCTCACTGGGTAACGCAGAACGTGGCGCAGGCCTTGTAGCCTTGTACTGAGTCTATTTTGTCGCTTCCCAGACGCGATAACGGCGGTCGTTCCACACCTGTTGCACTCTGGCGAAGTGCGCGTGCAACCATCCCTCGTAGCCGAGAAAGGCGTTAGCGACCAGATAGAGCCTGCCGCCGGCTTTGAGCACGCGGGCGGCCTCCTCGATGAAGAATTGCGCAGTCTCGAAGTGCAGGCCGTGTCCCTGATGGAATGGCGGATTGGCAACCACGATATCCATGGTTGCTGTCTCGATGGTCGCTGCGCCACACGCATGCGCAACAGGAATGTCGGGATAGCCGTTAGCAGCCAGCGTCTCCTGTGCAGACAACACTGCCCGTGCCGAAACATCTGTCAATGTGACGTTGGCCCCACGTCGCAACGCCGCTAATCCCACCAACCCCGTGCCGCACCCCAGATCGAGGACGCGCGCACCGTTGGGAATCTGCATCCCGGCAATGAGCGCCGCTGCGCCGTCATCGAGGCGATCCGGGGCGAAGGCTCCACTGAAACTCAACAACTGTGTGGGAACGCCATCAACGACAATCACACGCTCGATGCGCTGGATGTCGGGAAATGGGAAATGGCCGTCGGGTCGCTGCGCCAGTCCCGCGTGGAAGCCGCCTTTGCGGACGACAATGCCGGCCTGTTTGAAGATCGCCCGCGCCTCCTGCAATGCGCCCTTCACCCCTTCGTGGGTCGCACCGACGAAGACCAGCCGTCCGCCAGGGCGCAGCATCGCCGCCGCCAGGCCCAGCATCTCCATCTGCATCTCGCGGCCCCGTGGCAAGTGCAGGAACGCGGCGTCGCACGTCTCGGCTTGTAGCCCGGTGAAATCGGCCTGGATGAAATACTGTGCAGCGGGCAGACGGTTGTGGCTAAAGCTGGCGATAAGCGATTGCCCTTCGGCGGCGTTCTCGCTCCAATACGTCACGGCTGCGCCGGCGCGCGCCGCCCAGAGCGCCGTTGCCGTTGCACCCGGCCCGGCGACGAAGACGTGATTGGCGGCGACCTGACGTGCGGCAGCAAACAACGCCGCGTGTCCTGCTCCAGGTTCTGGCACACCTGGCAGTCGCACAATAGGCATTGGCCCATCCGGCAGGATAACAGTCGTACTAAATCGTTTGATCACTTCTCTCATCTCGTAAACGGCATAGCCCAATGATACCCCGGAAATCAGGGAAGGGCAAAAGCAGTATCAACCCCCATGATCTATCTTTCGATAGATGACAAATCCCTGCTTTGCCTTTATCATCGACCGTAACATCGTTGATTATTGTGCCGTTTCCTAATTGTGTGCTATACTCTGATAAGTAACCGGCTGGTAATCTTGTTCTGGGGGGTATGATATGGCAAGTGTGCAGGACTTCGCTCGGCGGGTGATCGACAACGTTGAACGTGTCATTGTCGGGAAGCGTACCGTGATCGAATTGGCGGTGATCGGTTTGTTGAGCCAGGGACACTTGTTGATCGAGGATGTGCCTGGCGTCGGCAAGACGATGCTGGCGCGCAGTCTGGCGCGCTCGCTGGGCTGCTCTTTTGGGCGCCTTCAATTTACCCCGGATATGCTACCCAGTGACGTGACCGGTGTGTCGATCTACAATCAAGCAACGCGTGAATTCGTATTCCAACCCGGGCCGCTGATGGCGCAGATTGTGTTGATCGACGAGATCAACCGGGCAACGCCCAAGACACAGGCGGCCTTGTTGGAGGCGATGGAAGAGCGCCAGATCACGGTTGATGGTGTCACCCACGCTTTGCCGAAGCCGTTTATGGTGATGGCGACGCAGAACCCCATAGAATATGAGGGAACATTCTCGTTGCCAGAGGCGCAGTTGGACCGCTTCTTGATGCGTATCAGCCTGGGGTATCCGGCGATGAAGGATGAAATCGAAGTGTTGGATCGCCAGCAATATCACCATCCCGTGGAGGATTTGCAGCCGGTGGCTAATACGGAAGATGTGCTCGCGGCGCAGGAAAGCATCAAATCGATCTATGTGGCCCCGGCGGTCAAGGAATACATCGTGCGCCTGGTGCAGCAAACGCGCCAGCATGGCGACATTTACCTCGGCGCCAGCCCACGTGCCAGCCTGACGCTGTATCGCTGTGGACAGGCCCGTGCAGCTCTCTACGCGCGCGATTTTGTGTTGCCCGATGACATCAAGGCGATTGCGCCGGCGGTGTTGGCGCATCGTCTGCTCATGAGTCCCAGCGCCCGTCTGCGCAACGTTTCGCCGGAAGATGTGGCGGCGGCGATTCTCGAAGGTGTCCCCGTCCCGGAAAGCAGAGCGGCGCAGGGGATCAACCGCTGAGTCAGTTCTATGACTGCGAATTCCAGGCCCAAAATCAAGCTGAATTCCTGGCTGCTGCCCGTGTTGGTCCTTGCGGCGGTAATCACCGACCTGATTGCGCCCTATCGGGGATGGCGGGTTTTGTATATCGGCATGGGCGGCGCGCTGATTTTGGGGTATTTTTGGGCGCGCTCTCTGGCCCGTGGCCTGGACCTTACCCGTGAGATGCGCTTTGGGTGGGCACAGGTGGGGGATCGCCTGGTGGAGCGATTTACGCTGCGCAACGAAGGCTGGGCGCCGGGGGTTTGGGTTGAGGTGGACGATCAGTCTACCCTGCCCGATTACCACGCCAGCCGGGGAACCGGTTTGCCGGGGCGGGACTCACTGCGCTGGCACACCGAGGCGACTTGTAACCGGCGCGGCCTCTTTGTGCTGGGGCCGACGCGGTTGCGTACCGGTGATCCTTTTGGGTTGTTCTCGGTCTCGCTGTTCTATCCCTCAGCCTTGCCCTTGTTGGTCTTGCCGCCGATTGTCCCTTTGCCGAACATCCAGATCGCGCCCGGCGGGCGTTCCGGTGATGGCCGTCCGCGTCCTAACGCGATCGATCGTACCGTAAGCGCCTCAACGGTGCGCGAGTACGTCTCCGGTGACAGCCGGCGCTGGATTCACTGGCGCACGACAGCCCGCCGTGACGATCTGTACGTGCGTCTCTTCGACGGCACACCGTCCGGCGACTGGTGGATTCTGTTGGATATGGACAAGGAAGTTCAGGCTGGTGTCGATGAGGACGCGACCGACGAACACGGCATCATCCTGGCAGCATCGCTGGCCGATCAGGGCATCCGAATGCGCCATTCGGTGGGCCTGGCAGCCTACAGCGACGAGTTGATTTGGTTGCCGCCGGAGCAGGGCGAGGGACGGCGGTGGGAAATCTTGCGTTCGCTCGCGCTGATCTCTCGTGGCACACTTCCCCTCGCTGAAGTTATCGCCCGTCTGCAATCGAGCCTGGGTCAGCATACCAGCATTATCATCATCACGCCTTCGACGAGTGTGGGGTGGGTGGAGTCGTTGGTGCCGTTGATGCGGCGTGGGGCCGTCCCTACGGTTCTGTTGTTGGACCCGACTTCTTTTGGCGGGACGGGTGACATAGCGTTGGTGGAGGCCGCATTGATGGGGTTGAACGTTGCCAACTATCGCATCACCAGGGATATTTTGGACCGGCCGGAGGTGCGTCCCGGTCAGCAAGGACATTGGGGCTGGCGAGTGTTGGGGACTGGACGGGCGGTGCCTTCTTATCGACTGACGGATGTGCCCTGGAGGTCACTGACGTAATGTATGCACGCGTCGTAAATCATAATCAGGCCGGGTTTATGGCTCGGGTCTTAGCGTGGATTGGCCCGCGAGGCATCGTCCTCTGGTTGTTACTGCTGGTCACTTTGAGTATCTTTGCGAGCGGACTGGTTGAGTTGGTCGCCGGTCTGGAGTTGGGATTTACCTTGCTGATCGTTCTGGTGGCAATGACCACCGGATGGCTGCTGGGGCGATCGTCGATCTCCGGCTGGCTGGCAACGCTGGTGAGCGTAGTGTTCGGCGCGGTTTTCAATTTGATCCGCGTAGGGCGGTTGGGCGGCGAGCTTTTCGACATCGTGCGCGCTATCATTACCGTCATCGGTCAGTCGCTGGCATGGCTTTGGGAACGCCTGCTTTATCTGGCCTCGTATTCGTTCAAGACCGGTGAGTTTGAACTGACGCCTGTACGTCAGGTGGACTGGGTGACCGTACCCTCAGCGGTGAGCGTGGTGTGGAACGGCATAACCACGCTGCTATCGCGCGCGTACATGTGGCTGGCCTCGATTTTTGCCGGTGAACCTGAATACGAACCTGTCGGCTCGGTGCTGGTGTGGGGATTTGTCGTGTGGCTCTGCGCGCTCTGGGCCGGCTGGATGGTAAGTCGCAGACGCCAGCCCATCATCGGGCTTTTGCCCGCCGGCTTCTTGCTCTCGTTTTTGTTGGCCTACACCTACAAACCCTCCGGTGTTTTGCTGCCTTTCCTGGGCGTGATGCTGGTGTTGATTGCCTTGACCCGGCATTATGAACGCGAGTCGCATTGGACGATTGCCAACATCGACTTCTCGCACGATCTCTGGCGCGAGGTGGCGACGACCGCCGCCGGTGTCTCGGTGGCGCTTGTTTTGGCCTCGGCGATTCTGCCGAGTTTCTCTTATCGAAAATTCGCCGACTGGCTCAACGAGTTGAAGCCCAAGGAGGAGATCGAGCAAACTGAGGTGCAGGAAATCGCTAAATCCTTTGGTGTGGAGCAACAGCCCCCACCGCCGGAGCCAGTCCGCCCGGCCCAACTGTTAAGCAGCACCGATCTGCCGCGCCGACACCTGATCGGCTCCGGCCCTGAACTGTCGCGGATGGTGGCCTTTGTCGTCAACACCGGCGAAATCCCGCCCATGCGGGATGACCCATCGATGGACTACCATATGATGGAACTCATCATTCCGCGTCACTACTGGCGCAGCCTGACGTATGATAACTATTTCGGGCAGGGATGGTCTACCAGCAGCATGGCAATCAGCAACTATGAAGCTGGGGAACTGTTCGTCGATCCCGAGACGGTGCCTAATACCCGCCTGATGCGTCAGGAAGTGCGGATTATCGGTGATGTGGGGGGTGTCGTCTACGTCGATGGTCAATTTGTCTCGGTCGATAAGGACTACGAAGTCGCCTGGCGGCCACCCAACGAAGTCTTTGCGGTCACGACCCCCGAACGTATCTATCGCGCTGATTCGTTGGTGGCCGTATACACGGTTGAAGGATTGCAGGCGGCCGGAACTGACTATCCGCCGGAAATACTCGAACGTTATCTGCAGTTGCCGGATTCAACCCCCCAGCGTGTGCGTACTTTGGCGCGTGACCTGACGGCGACCCAGCCGACGCCTTACGACCGGGCGGTGGCGATTGAGAGTTATCTGCGGGAGTTCCCCTACACTTTGGATGTTCCGGCGCCGTCGGGACAGCCCGACATTGCGGATTATTTCCTGTTCGAGCTACAAAAGGGCTACTGCGACTACTACGCAACGGCCATGGTCGTGCTGGCACGCGCAGCCGGTATACCCGCACGGCTGGTCGTCGGCTATGCGAATGGACGTTACGATTTGGGTAACGGGCGTTACGTGGTCACCGAAGCTGACGCCCATGCCTGGGTGGAAGTGTATTTCCCCGGTTATGGCTGGATTGAGTTTGAGCCAACGGGTGGCATCGCACCTATCACACGGCCCCGGGAAACCGAGGAACCCACAATGTGGCCGACGCGGGAACTAGAGCCTTTAGTCCCTTCCTCGGCAGAGTCTGGGCAATGGGCAATGCCGCCATTCCTATCGTTGGCTCTGTGGATTCTCGCCGGGATAGGAGGGGTAGTCCTCTTCATTCTGGTGGTAAGCGGGATCGATAGTGCGTTGTTGTTGCTCCGGCGTTCTCCTGTGGCGATGGCGACGGCGCTCTACAATCGTCTGCGGAACTATGCCAAATATCTGCCGACACATACGGTTGCCGGAAACACGCCTTATGAGTTTGGTCATCTGCTGACCGCGCGTGTGCTGGAGATTGCCGCCGCCCACCGTGATGAAGAATTGTTGCCGCCTGCCGAAGACGAAATTCCGGTGTTGATTGACTTGTATGTCCGCGCGTGGTATTCACCGCACGCCATCGAAATGCCGGAGCGCCGCGCAGCGGTCTGGGCGTGGTGGAAATTGCAGTGGCGTCTGGGGCTGGCCCATCTGTGGCGCAGACGACGTCCCAGACGTACCTTACCGTCTGCTCTGCCACAGCCTGCCAACTAGCGATTTCGTAGTTCATCTTATCGTGGGGGGAGAGAGACGGCGATGCCTGAAGAATTCAAATATCCGCGGCGCCAGTTCATGCGTGGGTTGGTGCGTCGCGCCACGCAAGTCCTCTTTGCCATCCTGACCGATTTTCACCTGATTGGGGCGGAGAACTTCCCGCAGGAAGGCCCCTTGTTGGTCGTGGCCAACCATTTCAGCTTTGTCGACCCAATGGCGATGGTGCGGATCGCGCCCTGGCCGATGGAGTTTCTCGGCGGTTTCCGCACGCCCAATGCACCGCCGCTGCTCAGTTGGTTGCGAGAGTTGTGGGGGTACTATCCCGTTTTCCGCGGCACCGGTTCGACGCTGGCGCTGCGCGCTTCGGAGGCGGTGATGCGGCAGCGCGGCATCCTCGGCGTTTTCCCGGAGGGAACAAGTGCGGCGGCAGTGCTGCGTCCGCCCCGGCCGGGTGTGGCGCTCATCGCCGCGCGCACGGGCGCGCGGATTCTGCCGGTGGGATTGGATGGCTTTATCGATGTATTACCCAGGCTGGCCAAGGGCCGGCGCGCGCGCGTCACGGTGCGCGTTGGTAAGCCATTTGGGCCTTTTGTGGCAGCCGGTCGCGGACGTGAACGCCGTGAATATCTGGTAAGAATCGGTCACGAGATCATGCAGCATATCGCCGAACTGTTGCCGGCAGAGCGGCGCGGGCATTACTCGGACGATCCTGCCATCCGCGCGGCGGCGCAGGGAACCGAATATTATCCGTTTGACGATGATCCGGAAATTTGACCTCCTGCGATCAGGCTGAATCTGCAACCTGCGTAGGATCATTGCGTATAAAGTGGTGACATTCACGCGAGGAGGTGAAGGATGGATCGGCGTCCGGGATGTTTGGTTGGGTTGCTCAAAATGGCGTTTCTGAACGCTATCTTTGATTGGCTGCAAGATTGCTTTGGTTTTGGAAGGGGTTTTTCCTGTACGGGCATAGGTTGCGGTATCATTCTGTTGATACTGTTCTTTGTCCTGGCTTGTTCTGTTCTCACGGGCACGGATTGGTTCCGGCTGTTTTGACGGATGGTGCGAGTGGTCACGACGCCGGCCTGCGCAAGCGGGCCGGTTTTTTTTGAATTCGTAGCGAATGAGCGCTTTTTCAAACCTGATTTGTTGTGTCGGTGTAACCCTTTTTGACTCTTATTAAAGCTAGATTATACTAGAGATGAGTTCACAGTATACGCGATGTGGATATCGTTGTCTGTAGATGTTGGAGATAATTTCGCATGCAGAATCAACCCACACTGAGTGGTGGAAAGCGCATCTGGAATACACTACTGCGTTTAGTTTCTGACATTCGCGGTAAGATTATCGTGCCCTATCTCATCCTCACTCTTGCCGTCGCAGTGATCGGTCTCTACGTGGTCACGCGATTGGTCTCCGACTCGCTCGATGAGCGTTTTAATAACCATCTTGTGGAATCCGGCCAGGCAGTTCTAACCGGATTCGCCCGTCAGGAGCTTGACCATCTTGAGTCTGCCCGCACTTTTTCACTAACCGAGGGCGTGATCGAAGCCTTACAGGCGCGTGACCAAAAGAGGTTAGCCGATCTTGTATTGCCGGCGGCCACGACTAAAGGTGTCGATGTGGTAATCCTGGTGGATGCTGCCGGCGAGACTGTACTCAACGCCTTAAAGCGCGATGATCAGCTACAATTGGTAGAGTATGACTTTCGCGCCTCGGATGTGTGGATTATCAAACAGCTTTTGGAGCAGCAGTCAGCCTATGTTGGCTCGCGCCGCGCTATTGGCGAGCATCCCGTCGATCTTCAGTATTATTACTTCACTGCCGCACCCATTGCACTTGAGGATGAATTCGCCGGTGTGGTGGTGGTGGGGACGAAGTTGGACACCTTGTTGCGCAATCTCAATGCGATCTCGATGGCTCAGATCACTGTCTATCTGAATCAGGGGCAAGCTATTGCTTCTACGTTTACGCAGGATAGTGTGACCCCCGAAGCCCGGGCGGCGGCGTTGGCTAAATTTTCAATCTTACCCAGTGTCTACGCTGATGTGATGGAATCCGAGAAAAAGATCCGTATTGAGACGCTGACGGTTGAGGGGCGTGAGTACCGTCTATGGCGTGGGCCTTTGAGCGTGGGCAATGATCGCCTGGCGGTCTTTGATGTGGCACTGCCTGCGGATTTCCTCGTGGATTCCAAAGCCGTTAACCGGGGGACATACGTTTTGGTGTTCGGACTGGCGATGGGAGCCGTCATCCTGGTGGGATATGGCGTGGCGCAGCGTATTACTCGCCCTCTCCATACCCTGGTGGAAACCTCGCGCGCTGTAGCCGAAGGCGACCTCAAGCGGCGTACCGGTATCCAGCGCACCGACGAGATTGGCACCCTGGCGGTAGCCTTCGATCAGATGACCGAACGACTCGACGAACGTACCGTTGCCTTGCAGTCCGCGCTGCAAGTTCAACGCGAAACCGCCAGCCGGATGCGTTCGATTCTCTTCAGTATTGGCGACGGGGTCTTGCTCGAAGATGCCCAGGGCAATATCGTCCCCCTGAACCAGGCAGCCACTTCGATGCTTGAGGACATGGCCGCGCGTTTCCTCTCCGGTCCTGTCCGCGAATTGCCCATGTTAGAGCAAGATCGTTTCCCGGATACGTGGGTTAACCCCTGGCTCCTCGAAAGCCGCCGTTTTCAAATCGCTAACCACATTTATATGGCACACTCAGCCACGGTGGGGAGCGACGATGGCGCAAACTTGGGAACAGTCATCGTTCTGCGCGACGTCACGGCGGAGATGGAGGCGGAGCAACTGAAGGATGCCTTTGTCGCGCATGTTTCTCATGAGCTACGCACACCTTTGACTGCTATTAAAGGTTACACCGCGCTGCTGGGGGCGACCGCCGGTACGGCTTTGACCCAGACCCAACGCAGTTTCCTGGAACGGATTAGCCGTCAGACCGACAATCTGGTCGGCATGATCAATGCACTGCTGGACTTCTCCGAAGTCGAGGCTGGAGGGCGGATTGGCTTACGTCTGGAATTGCTGGAGCTTCCAGTCCTGGTTAGGGAAATCTACGAAGAGTGGCGCGCGGATATGGAAGAAAAACCACTGACATTCACTCTGGACGTGCAAGACAAACTGCCCAGGATTTATGCTGATGTGGCACGCCTCCGCTGGGCATTGATCAACCTGGTACGCAATGCCTACCAGTACACCGATGCTGGCGGCAGGGTAACGTTACATCTGTCTTCCGTGAGGAACGATGTGGTGTTTCAGGTGATCGATACCGGCGTTGGCATCGCCGAAGAGGCGCAAAAACGCCTCTTTACTCGTTTCTATCGCGTGATGCAAAGCCACGATGACAACGTGCGGGGCTTAGGGCTGGGACTCTATGTGGCTAAAATCATCGTCGAAGCGCATGGCGGTACTATCGGCGTGATCAGTGAATTGGGCGCCGGGAGCATTTTTACTGTGACGCTTCCTGCGGCGCGCGTTCAAGAGACCCAACAGGTACAGGCTTAACCGCAAACATAGGGGCTGACATGGCGCTTTCCAAGGGGTATCAACGCCAGGATGATCAGCAGCGGTGGTCGGTTGACATCATTATCTTTCTCATTATTTTGGGACTGAGTTTTGCGTGTCTCTGGATCACCGCACTTTTTGCCGTGCGCCCGCGTGGTTTTTGGGAATATGTGGGGGAGATGTATTCAAATGTCAACCCCGATGCACTTTACACGCCGATCGTGGCTTCCGGCGCTGCTATTGCCCCGTTGCGACAAGAGGCGCTCATCGCGCCGACGGTGCCACCCGAACTGATTGAGACGGTAGAGGCGACATCTGTACCGGTGCCTCCAGTGAGTTTCTATACCCCTACGCCAACGCCTACACCCACGCCGCCCCCATCAACGTTCACGCCGACTCCTGCGCCACCGACGGCGACCCCAACGCCCACCCCTACACCTTCGGCCACGCCACCACCCACGCCGGAACCTCCGACAGATACGCCCAGGCCGACTGACACCGCTACCCTGACACCCTCGGTCACACCGACGCCTTCGGTCACGCCAACGCCATCGGTCACCCCAACCCATACGCCAACCTTGACCCGGACACCGACGCGCACGCCTACAGCGACCCCGACACTCACGCGGACGCCGGTGCCCACAGCGACGCACACACCGGTACCGACGCCCACCGACACGCCTGTGCCGACGAATCTCCCGCCGCGTCCGCCAACGGAGCCGCCGCCTCCTTCACCGACGTCGAACCTGCCACCGCGGCCGTAGTCTGAAAAACGCTCCGCAAAGGTTCAGGTGCATCAGAGGCTGATGCGCCTGCCTGAGGGGCATTGAACCGCCTAACGGACCGGGTTGCGCAGTACGCCGATTCCTTCGATGTCTACCTCAACGACGTCGCCGGACACTAACGGCCCCACGCCGGCCGGTGTGCCGGTCAGGAACACGTCACCCGGTTCGAGCGTCATCACGCTGGCGGCATAGGCGATGAGGGTGCCGACCGAGAACACCATCTGACTGGTGCGTCCCTCCTGGCGCACCTCCCCGTTGACGCGGCAGACGATGCTGAGATCGGCGATATCCGCTGCGCGCAACCCGCTCACAATCCACGGCCCGACAGGGCAGAAGGTGTCGAAGCCTTTGCCGCGCGTCCACTGCCCGTCCTTACGCTGCAAATCGCGGGCGGTGACGTCGTTGCTGCACGTCACGCCGAGGACGTAGTCCCACGCCTCTTCCGCAGTGACGTTGCGGCAGCGCTTGCCGATCACTACCGCCAGCTCGGCTTCGTGTTCCACCCGCTGTGAGAGTGCCGGGAGCACGATGGCCTCTCCCGGCCCGATCACGCTGCTTGGCGGCTTAAAGAAGAGCAGTGGTTCGGCGGGCACTTCGACGCCATGCTCGGCGGCATGCGCCACGTAGTTGCGCCCCACGCAGATGATTTTCGAGGGGCAGACCGGGGGGAGCAACGTGACCGTTTCTAGCGTTCCGATATGCGTTCCCGGTGAGCTATCACCGTAAGGATCGCCTTCGAGCCGGTAGACTTGACCATCCTCAAGCAAAGCCCACTCGCTCTTGCCCTGCTCCTCAATCCGTATAATGCGTGAAATGGATGCTGTATGCATAGTTGCCTCCAGGCCGTAATGTGTGCGACTGTTATGCCGCTACCCTTGTTGTTATAATGTGGTTGCGGATGAAGTCAACCGGCGTGGACATTCGTAAGGTTGATTGCAGGCTTTGGTTTCTTGCTACAACAATGTATAATTCATGTGAATCATCGGGCAAGGGGGTAACACGACTTGGACTACCTGGACTTTGAACTCGAAATCGGCATGAAAAGCGGGTCAGAATATCCGGTCGCTGTGTTGCGTTCTCCGGCAGGCGAAGCCCGTGAGCGGGTTGAATTTCCCTTTAGCGAATTGGAACTGGAAAATCGGCTGCAGGCGCTTCAGATTGCCTTGTTACGTACCGGGGGCATCCTGCGACAGGTGTTGACGTCGGAGGAACATGCCGTGCAGGAGTTGGGGCGTGCGCTGTTCGAGGTGTTGCTCTGTGGCGAAGTGCGTAGCCGTTATGATGTAAGTCTGCGCGAGGCGGACGCGCAAAGTAAAGGTTTGCGCATCAAGTTGCGGGTCCAGTCACCGGAATTGGCCGTGTTGCCGTGGGAGTTCATCTACGACCCGCGCCGTGGAGAATATGTGTGTCTCTCGCGCAATACCCCACTGGTGCGCTACATCGAATTGCCCCACCCGGTGCAGCCCTTGCGCGCCGGACTGCCATTGCGCATCCTGGGCCTGGCGGTTAGCCCTGAGGGATTGCCGCCGCTGGATATCGCCCAGGAGAAGCTGCGTGTGGAAACTGCTCTGGAAGGATTGCGGGCGGCGGGGCTGGTCACCTTGACGTGGTTGGAAGGGCAGACCTGGCGCGACTTGCAGCGGGAGATGCGCTACGGCCCATGGCATGTCTTCCACTTCATCGGGCATGGCGGCTTTAGCCGGACAACGGATGAGGGCTTTGTCGCGCTGGCTGACGAGTCGGGTGCGGCGTATCATCTGAGCGCGACGCAACTGGGCCGCTTGCTGGCCGATCACCGCGACTTGCGGTTGGCGTTGCTCAACGCGTGCGAGGGGGCGCGCGGCAGCACGCAGGACATCTTCTCCGCGACGGCGGCGATACTGTTGCGCCGCGGACTCCCGGCGGTGCTGGCGATGCAGTACCCCATCAGCGATCGTGCTGCCATCGAGTTTTCACGCACATTCTACGAAGCGCTGGCCGATGGTCTGCCCGTGGACACGGCAACGACGGAGGCGCGCCAGGCGATCAGCTATGTCGCCCCACACTCGGTGGAGTGGGGGATTCCTGTGTTGTACATGCGAGCTCCAGATGGGGTCTTGTTTGACGTGCAGGCCGGTCTGGCAAAGCCCCCCTCTGTGTCTGCGATTCTGACACCCGCCCCTCAGTCAGTCGTTCAGAGCACCGCGCAGTCTGCTGGTGGGCAAAACTTCACCTCAGGCAGCGAAACACAGTCAAGTCCGTTGCTCGATGTAGAACTGGCGTATATCCCGGCGGGGGATTTCGTGATGGGCAGTGATCCACACCAGTGTGAGTTTGTCCAGAATGAGGAGTTGCCGCAGCACACGTTGGCGCTACCTGCATACTATATGGCGCTCACGCCTGTGACGAACCGCCAGTATCTGGCCTTCGTGCAAGCGTGCGCGTATCGTTGCCCGGAACACTGGCCGAGTGACGGTTTCCCGGAGGACTGGGCCGATCATCCGGTGATCAACGTCTCCTGGTATGATGCGCTGACGTATTGCGCGTGGTTGACGGAGCGATTGAGTCGTGAAAAGTGTGTCGCAAAAGTATGGCATGGGGGCCGGTGGGAGACGATTGAGATTGACGCTGAAGCCTGGCATTTCTCCCTTCCTTCTGAGGCTGAGTGGGAGAAAGCTGCGCGGGGCACCGATGGTCGCCTTTATCCATGGGGCAACTTCTGGGACGCGAAACGCTGCAACACCAAGGAAAGCCGCCAAGACTTGCCGTCGCCGGTGCAGGCTTACCCGCTGGGGGCTAGCCCTTATGGCGTGTTGGAGATGGCGGGCAATGTCTGGGAGTGGACGCGCACAGTGTGGGGTGCCGACATTGTTGAACCGTTATTTCGATATCCCTACAACCCCACCGACGGCCGTGAGGATATTGCAGCAGACAAATCGATGTACCGGGTACTACGGGGCGGTTCGTACAATTACGGACGCGTTGCCGCGCGTTGTGCCAGTCGAAATCGTCTCTTGCCCGGCCACGGCAACTGGTTCGTGGGCTTCCGGGTGGCTCTTGTCAACGGATTGAACGGATTATAACGGACTATGCGACTACACGACTACCGACTATGCGACTACACGACTACCGACTACGTGATTATTAAGGAGCAACCATGCAACTACTCCAACGTGAACTGCGCGGGTTACAGGTCTGGCAGATTGTGGTGCTGGTGATCCTCGTCGTGAGTGTGACGTTGGGGCTGGTCGGCGCGCTCACCCTGCTGCAACGGGGCGCTGCGGAGACGCCTGCACCGACCCTGCTTCCCCCCACGCGGACGCCGGCCTTGCCAACCGCACGTCCTACCCAGACGCCGACACCGACTGCCACGCCAACGCCAACGGTCACACCGTCGCCGACTGCCACACCGCTGCCTACGTCCACGCCCACCCCCACGCCGATCGCCGTCATCACCGGCATCAACGCTTTCGGCCGGCTGGAGACCGTCCAATACACCATGCGCGATATCGTGCGGGTCGAGGACGAGCCATCCGGCCTGTTTGAGCGCCTTTCTCGTGACCGGCTGATGTTGATTGCCGAAGGCGAAGTGGTGGCGGGCTTCGATTTGACGAAAGTGACCGAGGCCGACATCGTTGTGTACGGGACGACGGTCTTGATTTTCTTGCCACCGCCGGAAATTCTTTACAGTCGCATTGATAACGAAAAGACGTTCGTCTACGAGCGTGAGACAGGCCTGCTGCGCCGTCCTGACCCCGAATTGGAAACCACCGCGCGCCGTTTGGCCGAAAAACAGTTGGTGAGTTGGGCGTTGGAGCGGGACATCCTCGATAAGGCCGAGGAGACCGGCGTCATCTATCTGGAAAACTTCCTGCGTTCGTTGGGCTTTACCCAAGTAAGCGTTGAGGTGCGTTCCGTTGAAAATCAATAAGCGACCGTTTCGCGTACATCCACAAACCTGGCGGCGTCTACGGCAAGGCGTGCAGATTCTCTCATTCCTGTTGTTCGCCTATCTTTTTGTCTTCGCCACCTTCATGAGTCCCCATCGAGCCTGGGCCGATCTTTTTTACCGTCTCGACCCGCTTGTGGCGCTCACGGCGATGTTAGCCGGGCGTATGGTGATTAGCGGGCTGGGCTATGCCGGGCTGACCCTGCTGCTCACGCTGGTCTTTGGGCGGGTGTGGTGTGGTTGGTTGTGTCCCTTCGGGACGGTGCTGGAATGGCTCACGCCGCGCCGCGTCAAGCGCGCCGCGCGCCGCAAGGGGCCGCCGGAAAAGTGGCGGGCGATCAAATACCTGCTGCTCGTGGTGCTGCTCGTGGCAGCGTTGTTGGGGAACCAATCGCTGCTCTTTCTCGACCCCATCACGATCATGACGCGCACGTTGAGCACGGCGGTCTGGCCGGCGCTGCGCGTCGCCATCTACAAATCCGAAGCTTTTCTTTACCGTTTCCCGTTTCTGTGGGATGCGCTCGACGCGATTCACAACCATGTGGTCTATCCCCTTTTCCGGGATGTCGTTTCTGTCTTTGCGTTGGCCGTGCCGGTGTTCCTGTTTTTTCTCGCCATTGTGGGGCTGAACTGGTGGGCGGAGCGGTTCTGGTGTCGTTACCTGTGCCCGTTGGGTGGCCTGCTGGCGCTGCTTTCGAAGCTATCGCTGGTGCGCCGTGAGGTAGGGACCACGTGTGCGGCTTGCGCGCTGTGCAACGGGCAATGTCCCACCGGCGCCATTGACCCCGCCGACGGCTACCGCAGCGACCCTGCCGAGTGCATTGTCTGCTACGACTGCATCGTGGACTGCTCGCGTGAGGGGGTGGCCTTCCGCTGGGTCGCGCCGACGTGGCCGCCGGTGAAAAGCCAGCCCTACGATCCCTCGCGCCGCGCATTGCTGGCGAGTGTGGGCGCGGCGGCGGTTGGGGTGGCGCTGGCCGGTGTCGAACCGATCACGCAGCGGCAGCCCGCCAATCTGATCCGCCCGCCCGGCGCCACGTTGACCGATTTCGAGGCGCTGTGCGTGCGTTGCGGTGAGTGCGTGCGCGTCTGTCCCACCCAGGGCCTGCAGCCGACGCTCTTTGAGGCCGGTGTGCAGAACGTCCTTACCCCGCGTCTCGTCCCCCGGCTCGGCTACTGCGACTACAGTTGTGCGGCTTGCGGCGAAGTCTGCCCGACGGGCGCCATCCCGTTGTTGCCGTTGGAGGAGAAGCGGCACACGCCTATTGGTTTGGCGCGTATCGACCAGAGCCGCTGTCTGCCGTGGGCCTACAACATCCCTTGTATCGTCTGTGAGGAAGCGTGCCCCGTCCAGCACAAGGCGATCTGGCTGCGCAATACAGAAGTGCTCAACGTGAACGCCGAGCCGATCACCATTCAGCGGCCTTACGTGCTGAAAGAGTTGTGCATCGGCTGCGGCATCTGTGAATACCAGTGTCCGATGGGCGGCGAGAGCGCCATTCGCGTCTACGCGCCGACGGAGGCCGGTGGTTACGTGGGCAACGACCCGGCCTATCGCCCGCGCAGAGGCCGTCGGGGAGGGCAGGAGTAGCATTGAGAAAGTCGTTTTACCACGAATCTTCACGAATTCTCACTACTTCAGATTCCTATTCGTGAAGATTGGTGCAGATTCGTGGTTTTTCTGGAGGAGGATATGTGTCAGGCTGTGGTGAGGGTGTTGGTGATCGATGCGGAGCGGCAGCGCCACTATCTGCGCACGTTACGCGCCGGGAGTGTGTCCCTTGATTCGCGCGACGATTACACGCTGTTGGGTGGCGAGGCGCTTTGCCAATTTATCCTGCGTGAAGACCCCGGTGCGCTGGTCATTGCACGCGGGCCATTGCCTTTCCTGGCTGGGAATAAGACTACCCTGGGCTACGTTTCCCCGTTAACCGGGCTGCCACACTACAGTTTTGTCGGCGGGCGCGGGTTTGCGGCGTTGTTCAACCTGGGTCTGGATGCAATTGTTTTTGAATCGGCGCATCAGCGAGTTGCGAGTAGCGAGTTACGAGTTGCGAATCACGAATTACGAGTTACGAATTACCTCGTCGTTTCTGGACGGGCGCCGCGACTGAGCGTTGAATGGAAATCTGCCGCCGAGTTGCCGACGGGGCAGCGCAGCGCCTTCTACTGGCTGTTGGAACGCGAGCTTGGCGGGCGGCAGGAGAGCGGCAGTATCTTCGCGTTGGGCGAGGCGGCACGGTACGGATTTCGGGCTGCGAACCTCGCCGTGGACGGTCTCTATCACGCCGGACGGGGTGGGGCAGGGCATGTCTTTGCCCGGTACGCAGCGGCGCTTGTGCTGCGCGCCGAGCCGGTGACGCCGGAAGCGTGGTTTGGCCCGCGTGTGGAAGCGTTCCGCGACATGCGCGGCGCTATTCGTCCGCGTGTCGAGAGTTGTTGCGCGCGCTTTTCGCAGCGGTATGGCGGCACGATCCCAAAACTCTACCACACCGGCGGCGGTAAAAATCCAACATTGCCCGCTCGTAACGCGCAACGTCTTGGCTACCAGCTGGCCGATTTGGGCGAGCGCAAGGTGCTACGGGCGACCCGCGCCGGGCAAACCGGCTGCCACTGGTGCCAGGTGAACTGCCGTCACTACCACTGGGTGGATGTGGACTATGCTCCCGACGGGCGCGATATGTACCTGGATGACTTCGAGCCGACCTACGCGCTGTTTGCGATGCTCGATTTGCAGGCTGCGAATGATTCTCTCGACGCGAAACTGCGTTTGCTGGATGAGGTGGATCGTCGCCTCGTCGTCCCCCTCGAGCAACTGGGCTGCGACATCATCGACGTGGGGGTGGGGATGGCGGCGCTGTTCGAGGGCTTGGCGCGGGGCGTTGTCCCGCCGGAGGATGTCCCGGACTTCCTGCGCACCGGTCCGTACTTTGGCAATCTCGATCTGGCGGTGCGTATCGCCGAGGCGCTGCGGGCAGGAACGGCGTTTCCGGCATTGCGCGCGCTCGGCGATGGGCCGCAGGCGCTTGCTGAACTGTATCCGGCGCTGCGTGACATTGTTTTCACCTCAGGGAAGGGGACGTTGGGCAATCCCGGTCACGCCAACGCGCTATGGACGTTCCTGATGCCGTTTTCGCGCTTCTTCAGCCACTACTCCGGGCAAATCTACAAAGTGCCGGGCGATTTGCAGCCGGGTCTCAGTCCGGCCGAAACGGAGGCGCTCTTCGCGCGGGTGATCGCGGAGATGCTGAAACGCGAGACGTTCGGCTGCCTGGGTAACGTCCTCTCGATGTGCGCTTTCACCTTCGTCACCTTTAGCCGGGACGGGGCGGGTGTGGAACTTGACGGCGATCTGCTCGCCCGCACTATGGCGCCCTACGGCATCGAACTGCGCGGCGACGACCTGTTGTGGTTCGCCGAGGCGTTTTGGGCGCAGTCCATCGCGCTTAAGCTCGCGCACGGTTGGCGTCCTCCGCGCGCGGAAGACTTTCCGGCGCGCGTCTTTGAGGCGCTCTCGCAGACGTTGGGCCGGTCGGTGGATGACTTGCGTGCGTTGATGAACCGGCTGATCGCAGAGTGGAAGCGGCAGGCGGGGGCGTTACTGGCAAAGTACGGGTATACGGATGCGTTATAATATAGCCAATTTCTTGGGGGAGACACTTGCATGACATCTTCTGACAAACCTATGCGCGACAAAGTCTGCATGGTCACAGGTGCCGCCTCAGGCATCGGAGCGGTGACGGCGCGGGCGTTGGCGCAACAGGGCGCATCCGTGATCCTTGTAGATCGCAACGCGGCCAAAGGCGTCGTCGTCACCGAACAAATCAAACGGCAAACGGGCAATACCGCGCTTGAGTTTATGCGGGTTGACCTCTCATCGCAGAAAGAGATTCGTCAACTGGTGCAGCAGTTCACGAGCCGGCATCGGCATCTGCATGTGCTGGTCAACAATGCCGGCGCTCTGTTTGGAGAACGGCAGGAGAGCGTCGATGGAATCGAGATGACATTCGCGCTCAACTATCTGGGCTACTTCCTGCTGACGAACCTGCTGCTCGACACGCTCAAAGCCAGCGCGCCGGCGCGTATCATCAATACGTCCTCCCGCTCGCACGCCAGAGCGCGGATCAACTTCGACGATCTGGAAAGTCGCAAAAACTACAGGGGATTGTCGGCCTACGCGCACTCCAAACTTGCCATTGTGCTGTTCACCTATGAGCTGGCGCGGCGACTGGAAGGTACGGGGGTGACGGTGAACGCGCTTCACCCTGGTATCGTAGCGACGAACTTTGCGATGAAAGATGGCGGCATCATGGGCCTGATCGTGCGCCTGTTTCGTCCGTTTTTCATCGGCCCAGAGCAGGGTGCGCAGACCGGCATCTATCTGGCGACTTCACCGGAGGTTGAAGGCGTGACCGGCAAATACTTCGTGAAGTGCAAGGCCGTTCCCTCGTCCCCCGCTTCTTATGATAGGGCCGTTGCCAGTCGGTTGTGGGAAATCAGCGAACAATACACCAACCTGTAACCGTCGAGATTGACAAAACCCCATTCCTTGCTAAAATTAGAACATAAGTTCTAAATGCGGCCGCGTGTGGGGCGCTCGAAACGTTTACCGTTGAGGTGTGAACGACTCGCTCGTCATCACCTGATCCCAAAACACTGTTGGGCGACCTCCACATCCGGCTGCATATTGAGCATTGGCCCTGGGGACGTTTTTCTCCAGGGCCTTGTGCGTTGTAATCCTGTCGTTTCCGGTTATACTCGACGTTATGGCAATCCTGGACGTGCAAGACCTGCGTAAAACCTACCGCAAGGGCAAACACCCTGCGGTGGATCACCTCACGTTCGCTGTGGAGGAGGGGGCCATCTATGCCTTCGTCGGGCCGAACGGCGCGGGCAAAACGACGACCATCCGCATTATTGCGACGCTGTTGCGACCCGATAGCGGCATTGTGCGTGTGGGCGGCTACCGGATGGACACCGAGCGGCGGGACGTGCGCCGTTTGATCGGCTTTATCCCCGATGAATTCGGCCTGTATGGGGAGATGCTGGTGCACGAATACCTGGAGTTCTTCGCCGGATGCTACGGCGTGGTTCCTGAAAAGCGCGCGCCAATGGTGGCGGATTTGCTGGAACTGGTCGGCCTGGCGCACCGCCGCGACGATGCTGTACAGACGCTCTCGCGCGGGATGCGGCAGCGCCTTGGCGTCGCGCGTGCGCTGGTGCACGATCCGGCACTCATCGTCGCCGATGAACCGGCGGCCGGTCTTGATCCACGGGCGCGCGTCGAGCTGCGCGAAATCTTCCGCGCGCTCCAGGAGATGGGGAAGACGATTTTTCTCTCCTCGCACGTGCTGCGCGAGTTGGACGACGTCGCCACGCACGCCGGTATCATCGAGCAAGGCCGTTTGGTGGCCTCTGGCCCCGTGGACGAGATTCGGGCTCGTTTGCGCCCGCATCGGCGTGTGCGAGTGGCGTTTCACGGTCCGGCGGACGATGCGCAAGCGTGGCTCGCCGGGCATCCGCAGGTGCTCGGCGTGGAAATGGTGCCGCCAGGGAATCGCAACGGTGGGCCGCCTGCCCTCTGGGTTACACTGTCGGGTGACGAGGAAAGTGTCGTGCAGTTGCTGGCCGAACTGGTGACCGCCGGATTTCCCGTGCTGGCCTATGCCGAAGAACAGGATACGCTCGAAAGCCTCTTTTTGAGCCTTACGCAGGGTGTTGTCACATAAGAGCTGTGCACGCTGCGCTTTACGTCCACGTCCCGTTTTGTCTGCAACGCTGTGCCTATTGTGATTTCAACACCTACAGCGGTCTGTTGGCGCTGCGGGCAGAATACGTTGAGTCGCTGTGCTACGAGCTGCGTGCGCGGGCGGCGCATTATCCCCACCTCACCGCGGCGACCCTCTATTTCGGCGGGGGCACTCCCTCGCTTATGCCGGTGGAGATGATACGCGCTATCATCGCTGCTGCCCGGCACGATCTTGCGCTTTCCCCCGATGCCGAAATCACCCTGGAAGCCAACCCTGGCACCGTCGATGGGGTGTCTCTGACGGCGTTGCGCGAGGCCGGTGTCAACCGTCTCAGTTTGGGTGTGCAGTCGGCGCACGATGACGAACTGCAATTGCTTGGTCGCATCCATACATGGAATGAGGCTGTAGACGCAGTGCAAGCGGCTCGTCAGGCCGGCTTTGACAACCTTAGTCTCGATCTGATGTATGGTCTTCCCGGACAAACGCTCGCGGGTTGGCAAGTAACGCTTGAGCGCACACTGACGCTGGAACCGGAGCACCTCTCACTTTACGCGCTCACCGTGGAGCCGGAGACAGTGCTGGCGCACGCCATTGCAGGGGGCAAGCTGCCGTTGCCGGATCCAGACCTGGCGGCTGACATGTACGAGTGGGCGTCCGAGGCGTTGTGCGCGGCGGGCTTCTGGCAGTACGAGATCTCGAACTGGGCGCGTGGTCTTCATCCTGCGGCAGCGGTATGGGAAAAGCCGCCCGGCGGCCGCACCGAGGGGATCGGGCCGTGGGTAAGCTGCCACAATCTCGTCTACTGGCGTACTGAGCCGTGGCTTGGCCTGGGAGCAGGGGCCTATTCCTGGTTGGACGGACGGCGTTGGAGCAATGTGCGCCATCCCGAGGCCTACATTGAAGCGAGTCGGGCCGGGCAATGGCCGGAAGTGGATGCGGAAGTCATTCCGCCGCAGTTGGCGCGTGCGGAGATGCTGATGATGGGCCTGCGCCTGGCGGAAGGTGTGACCAATGTGGATTTCCGGGCCCGGTTTGGGGTGGACCTCGGCGAAGTTTACGGCGCGACTATAGCCCGTTTGGCAGAAACCGGATTGGTACTGTGGGACGGGCAATGCTTGCGGCTCAGTCCATCGGCGCGGCTGTTGGGGAACCAGGTCTTCGGCGCGTTTTTGCCATAATCTTACCGCCGGCAGCGTGGGCAGGAGGCCGACCGGGGCAGGGTTTAACCGCCGTTGCTTTCGTTGGGCCGGGCCACGTTGCGAATTTCTCGTACCAGGGAGCGTGTATCCAACGTCTTTAGCAGATAGCGCGCTGCTCCCATTTGCCGCACTTGATCCTCTTCACGGCTGTCGGGATAAGAGGTCAGCACAATCACGGCGGTGTCGGGGAGCAGTTGGCGCAGCGTCGCCAGTGTTTCCAACCCTTCTGGCGCTTTGGTCTCCATCAGGATGACGTCAGGCGCTAATACTCGCGCCTCTTGGACAGCCTCGGCGTATCGTCCCAGACTCCCAACGATCTCCAGACCGACGGCAGTTTGCAGGCGTTTCTCTAGCGCTTCCCTTACCAGACTATGACTGTCGATGATGAGCAATTTGACCATAGGTTTATAGTATAGCGCGAGATTGTCCAGAGCAAAGTGCTATACATCCTCAGTCTGTGCTGATAGATGACGCCCCAGGGCTTATCATTCTCGTCACAGTTCCCTATTTTTGCTTCGAGCGGATCGCCAGATCCGCGTCTTATGCGCTCAAAACGGGGAACTGGCGTTCCCCTCGGAGCAAGAAGGATAAGACCCTGGATGACGCCCCTCCACTCGTTGACTTTGTATCAAAATCGTTTACAATAAGCCCCTGTAACATCAGCGTCACCGCGACGGCCTCCAGGCCGTCTTTGTTTGTCAAAAAATAACTGGCGCATGCGCCAATGTGTACTTGGGGAGGATTTACAGACGATGAAAGAATACACAACGCAGATGATTCGCAACATTGCCTTGATCGGTCACAGCGGTTCCGGTAAGACGACCTGGACCGAGGCGGTGTTGTTTGCCAGCAAAGCCACCAATCGCCGCGGCAAGGTTGAAGACGGTACAACCGTTACCGACTTTGATGACGAAGAGGTGCGCCGGGGAATTTCGTTGAACCTGGGACTTGCCCCGGTGGAGTGGAAAGGCTATAAGTTGAATATCATCGATACGCCGGGGTATACGGATTTTGTGGGCGAAGTACGCAGCGCGTTGCGTGTGGCCGACACGGCCATGGTTTTCGTCGATGCCGCTGCCGGCGTTGAAGTGGGCACCGAGCTGACCTGGGCGTATGCCGAAGAGGAACATCTGCCGAAAGTTGTGCTGGTCAACAAAATGGACCGGGAAAACGCCAATTTCGACAAGACACTGGCTTCGCTTTCCGAGAGTTTCGACGCGCAGTTCCTGCCTGTGATGTTGCCAATCGGCGCGCAAGCCGACTTCAAGGGCGTTGTCAACGTTCTGGAGAAGCAGGCTTACCTCGGTGCGGCTTGTACGCCCGCGCCCATTCCCGGCGATCTGGTGGAGCGGGTGGAGGAATTGCATACCCGCATCGTTGAGGCGGCGGTTGAGGCCGATGAAGCCTTGATGGAAAAATATTTCGCCGATGAACCTCTGACGGCGGAGGAAATCTCGAACGGTCTGCGCAAGGTCATCACCGAGGGGGCTTATGTGCCGGTACTGGTGAACTCCGTCGGGAGCGAGACTGTGGGCTTGAACGTGGTTGTCGATCTGTTGGTGCAACTCGTGCCTTCGCCCGCCGATCGTCCGTTCACGGCCGAAGGGCCGAACGGTGAGGAAACCTTTGCGGTCAGTGACACCTCACCGTTTACGTTGCTGGTCTTCAAGACGACGGCGGACCCCTATGTGGGCAAGCTCACCTACTTCCGCGTTTACGGTGGGATTGTCAATTCTGGCGACACAGTCTACAACACTCGTGCGGGCGTCGAGGAGCGTCTGGGGCAGACTTACGTGATGCGCGGCAAGGAGCAAATCCCTATGGAGCGCCTGCATGCCGGTGACCTGGGCGGCGCGGCTAAGATGAATGAGGCGCTGACCGGCGATACCTTGTGCACCAGAGAGCGCGCGCTGCGGATGCGCGGGCCGCTGTTCCCAACCCCCTTGTTCAGTGTGGCGATCTCGCCCAAAACTAAAGGTGACACCGCTAAGATGGGGCCAACGCTGACCCGCATCTCTGAGGAAGACCCCACCTTGCAATGGCGGCAGGACCCGACCACACGGGAAACCATCCTTGCCGGTATGGGCGATGCGCACGTCGATACGGCGATCCGTCGCATCCAGGGGCGCTTTGGCGTGGGCCTGGAAGTGAGTGTCCCCAAGGTTCCCTATAAGGAGACCATCACGGCGACGAATACCTCGCAGTATCGTCACAAGAAGCAGAGCGGTGGCGCCGGGCAATTCGCCGAAGTCCACATGCGCGTGGAGCCCCTCGAACGGGATGCCGGTTTCCAATATGAATGGGAAGTCTTTGGTGGGCGCATTTCCAGCTCCTTCAAACCCTCGATCGAGAAGGGGATCAAATCCGTGATGACGCAAGGTGTGCTTGCCGGTTATCCGATCGTCGATGTGTTTGTCGCCGTGACGGATGGGAAGGAGCACCCGGTGGACTCCAAGGACATCGCCTTCCAGATTGCCGGGCGCGAAGGCTTCAAGCAAGCGTTCCTGGGCGCCAAGCCGGTGCTCTTGGAGCCGATTTACAACTTCGTGATCACAGTGCCGGACGAGTTCGCGGGCGCGGTCATGTCGGACCTCAACACTCGGCGCGCGCGTGTGCAGGGGATGGAGCAATCGGGGAAGAAGGCCGTGATTACGGCGCTGGCGCCGCTGGCGGAAATGTTGCAGTATGCGACCAACTTGCGGGCCATTACCCAAGGGCGTGGTGTCTATTCGATGGAGCTATCGCATTACGACATCGTGCCGACGCATCTGGCTCAGCAAATCATTGAGCAGGCGAAGATCGAGCACGAAGAGTAGAAAAACGCTTTGCAGACACACAAACGGGCCGGAGAAACTCTCCGGCCCGTTTTCTTATAAAAACAGGCGGGGATCGTTGATCTCCCGCCTGCTTATTGTACTCTCGAAGGCTGACTCAGGCTTCTTCGGCTGCCGGACGACGGCGGATCACTTCAACCTCTGCCTGTTCTGGTGCGGCCTCTTCCTTTTCTTCTTCGGCGTAGATCACCTGAGCGACGAACTCGTGCGGGGCATTGAGAATTTTCACCCCGGCGGGCGGAACGATGTCACCGACTGTGATCGATTGTCCAATCTCGGTCAACACACTGACATCGACTTCGATGGCAGGCACCAGGGCCGTGGGCAGGGCTTCGATTTCCAGTTCGTTGAGGAGGTGGAGCAGGATGCCACCGAAATTTTTCACTGCTGGGGACTCGCCGGTCAGGACAACCGAGACAGGCACGCGTACGACCTCTTTGAGGTTCAGCGCCTGCAGGTCCAGGTGGATCACATTGCGCTTGAGGGTATGATACTGCACATCGCGGAAAATAGCCAGGTAAGGATCGCGGGTACCTTCGACGTAGACTTGTACGGTCGAACTCGTACCGGCCTGGCTGACGGCTTTCTCAACTTCGCGGCTGTTGAACTGCACGGCGATAGGCTCAATCCCATGTCCATAAATAATCCCCGGAACGACGTCTTCCCGCCGCAACGCTTTAACTTGTTTCCCTCCCACAATGTTGCGAGGGGTCGCACGTAATGATAATGTCTCCATTTGTGTATCCTCCATCATGCTTTCTGTATGCCTGGGTCAAATAAATGGGCCGCGAAAGCGCGGCCCATACGTCAGGCAGGAGGTATTGTAACGCAAACCGATGCTTTGTCAAACCTTGTTTTTTCTGACGAATAACAGATCATTGGGTAGTTGTTTCTCCATTTGCGTCATTGTGTACCACGATAAAGCCATCGCGCCGATCTGGAAGATGAACAGCAGCCAATCCCAATTTCCGGCAGCATTTTTAAGGTTGGGCAGGAGCATCATTAGCCGGACGACGATATTGATACCCTGGACAAAGATCAGCGAGCTGCGGCCGGCTACTGCAGTCAGCCAGCCGTTGTTCATCGCAATGAGGGCCAGGGCTAAGAGCATGAACAGCGCTGGCGGCAATACGGCTACTTGTGGCGCTTGCCGGAAGAAGGCCGGCGGGTAAAGCACCACGGCAACAACTTGTAACACCAACAGAACGATCAACTGTGTACGTTGGTTGGGCATCATTGACTCCTTGAATAAAGACTCGAGCTTATGCACTGTATTATATTTGACATTACGGTAACGTCAAATTTGACACTTGACTTGTTTCCGGTACAATGAGGGAAGTCGTGTGGGGGGGGCGTATAGCCTTCTCACCGGCTAGACTCAGCCAGGAGGTGACATGGACAAAGTACTGTATACAAAGGGTGGTATTGGTCACTAGGCACGTTTTTGTTATTTAATCTATACTCAGCAGGAGGGGTAAAATGCGTTCCCGTATTTTTGTGATGTTAGCTTTGGTAGTCTCAATGTTGGCCTTGTCCGCATGTGGCGGCGGCGGTGGGACGATCAAGATCGCCATCCTCGCGCCCTTGAGCGGTGATGTGGCAACCTTTGGGCAGTCCACCCGCGATGGTGTTTTGTTGGCCATCGAGGAATGGAATGCCAAGGGTGGGATCGACGGCAAGAAGATCGAATACGTCGTCGAAGACAGCCAGTGTAACGCGGAAGCCGCGGTCAGCGCTGCTAACAAGGTCATTGACCAGGACGGCGTCAAGTTCATCATCGGCGAGGTGTGCTCCAGCGCCTCGATCCCCGTTTCTGAAATTGCTACGGCCAAGCAAGTTTTCCAGATCAGCCCTACTTCGACCAACCCCGCTGTGACGGTAGGCGAGAGTGGTACCAAGCCTACTATCTTCCGCGCGTGCTTCATCGATCCCTTCCAGGGTAAGGTGGGCGCCAAGTTCGCGTTGGAGAAACTGGGGGCCAAGACCGCCGCGGTCTTCCTTGATCAGGGCAATGACTACGTGCGTGGCCTCGCCGAGGTCTTTATCTCTGAGTTTGAGGCAGGCGGCGGTAAGGTTGTCGTCAAGGAAACCTACACCGGCGACGACTCGGACTTCTCCGCGATTTTGACCAAGGTCAAGGATGCGAATCCCGATGTGCTTTACCTGCCGGATTACTACTCCACCGTCAACCTGATCGCTGCGCAGGCGAAGGAAAAGGGCATTACCGCTGTGATGTTGGGTGGTGATGGTTGGGACTCCGCGGACCTGGATCGTACAGCGGTGGATGGCGGCTATTTCACCAACCACTTCTCCGATCAGGACACACGCCCCATTGTCCAGGACTTCGTGAAGAAGTACTCGGCCAAGTACGGTGCTGCGCCTGATGCGCTGGCGGCGTTGGCCTACGATGCGGCGAATATCCTCTTCCAGGGTATTGATAAGGCCGGCAAGGCCGATCCTGTCGCCGTGGCGAAGACGCTCGAAACCGGGACGTTTGAGGTGGTTTCCGGCAATGTTTCTTACGACGCCAACCACAATCCGGTGAAGGCGGCCGTGGTCCTCCAGGTCAAGGGCGGCGCGGTCAACTATATCGATACGGTTGCACCCTAGGGGCATAGTTCCCTCGGCATAGTTACTTCAAGAGGGGCCGGGGCATGGGTTATTTGCCCCGGCTTCTCCTTTTTCAGGAGGTCAAGATGGCGCAGACGTTTACAAGGCCTACGCAGCTTAAGGGGATGACGCAGCGGCGTAACGGTATGCTGCTCAACCGCTTTAGCCAGGGTGTATTCGTGCTGTTGGGCTTACTTGTGGTGTATGTCCTGGGGCGCGCGTTTTCGCAAAACCCCAAAGTTTTCGTGGAACAGGTGCTCAACGGCCTGCAATTAGGATTTATCTACGCCCTTATTGCCTTGGGCTATACCATGGTCTATGGCATTGTGAAGCTGATCAACTTTGCCCATGGTGATGTGTTTATGTTTGGGGCTTTCACCAGCTTTTACGCGGTCGCTACCTTGCAACTGCATCGCTGGCCGGCGTGGCTCTTTCCCGACATGGGAGAAGGTGCGGTGATGCTGATTGGTACGGTTACCGTTATTCTGATGTCCATGCTCTTTTCCGCGACGTTGGCGGTGGTCATTGAGCGGTTTGCCTATAAACCTTTGCGTAGTAAACCCCGTATTGCCGCCCTGATCACGGCCATCGGCGTTTCTTTTTTCGTAGAATATTTTGGCGCCTTGCCATTTGCTTTTACCAATAACTATATCACCTATCCGCGTCCTTTCGAGGTCCGCGTGTACAGCGGCGGGATGATCTCTCCGACATTGATTGTCGGCGCATGGCTGCTGTTCGTGATTGCCCTGTTGCTTCTGGGTTGGCTCACATGGGCTGCGCGCCACGGGAATGTTCAGGCTCAAACATGGAAACGCCATCCTTTGCTTCAGTTTGGCCTGCTATTTTTCGGCTTCATGGCGGTCGTCCTCACGCTTACCGGGGTTAGAATTATGACCGGTGGTCGCGTGTGGGACCTGTCGGTCTCGAATGTGATGTTGGTCATTATGGGCGCTTCGATTCTCTTGCAGGTGCTGCTGCAATACGTGGTCAGCCACACGCGAATCGGGAAGGCGATGCGCGCTGCTGCGTATGACAAAGCAGTAGCGCGGTTGATGGGGATCAATGTGGATGGCGTTATCACTGCGACGTTTGCCCTGGGGGGTGGTTTGGCCGGCGCAGCCGGCGTGTTGTACGCTACAGCGTTCAAGCAGGTACATCACTTGATGGGCATCATTCCGGGTTTGAAGGCGTTTGTGGCGGCGGTGGTCGGCGGGATCGGCAGCATTCCGGGGGCCTTTGTCGGTTCGCTGATTATGGGACAGACAGAGGTGCTGGCTGCCGGATTCATTTCGACGCCGATGCGGGATGCGGTGGCGTTCTCCCTGTTGATTGTGGTGCTGTTGGTGTGGCCACAGGGCCTCTTCGGTGAGCCGCCGGCGGAAAAGGTATAGGAGGCAGATTATGCGTCAACGAATGAAACCAAGTGTGACGTTTTTCGCCGTGGGGTTGGTGATCTTTGTGGTCATTCAGGTCTTGCTCAGCGTAGGCCTGCTGAACAACTACTGGCGTGGTATTATTTTTTGGGGTGCAGCCATTTCGATGGTGGCGCTTGGCTTGAACTTGATCTACGGGTTTAACGGGCAGTTCTCGCTGGGGCAGTATGGCTTTTACGCAATCGGTGCGTACACATCTGCGGACATCACGTATCGTTGGGTACGCGGGGATCCTTCGGCCCTGGTGGTGGTGCTGGTCGGCGCGTTGTTGACCCTGGCCTTCTACGCCCTGTTGGCGGTTTTCCTGCGCCGTTTCTATGGCGTGACGGTGATGACGCGTTTTACGTTGTATGTCCTGGTCACGGTCCTGGCTTTTGCCATTGCGGTGACGGTCGGCGTGCCGTTGCTGGGCCCGCTGTTCTCCACAGTGCTGGGGGCGCTGCCTACTGTGGTCTCCCAACAGATTGTCTTTCTGTTTGCGCTGCTTGGCGGCGCGAGTCTGGCCGGGATTGCCAGCTTTTTGTTCGGCATCCCTGTGCTGGAGCTAGGTTCGGACTATTTCGGCATTGCGACGCTGGGTTTTACGATCATCATCAAAGTGCTGTTGGACAACACCGATACCCTCTTGCCCTTCCCCGAAATGAAAGGCGCGCGCGGGATGATCGGCATCCCGCAATGGACGACCTGGCCCTGGGTCTTCGGCTCGTTACTCCTGGTGATTCTGGTGATGCGCAACGTGCTTCATTCGAGTGTGGGGCGCGCGATTGTCTCTGTGCGCGAGGATGAGCGGGCGGCGGAACTGGTCGGCATCGATGTGGCGACGACAAAGGTGCTGGCGTTTGTACTCGGCAGCGTCTTTGCCGGACTGGCGGGCGGCATTCGAGCGCACGACCTGGCTTTCCTGCACCCGCAGTCTTTCAACTTCATTCAGTCGTTCAACCCGCTGATTATTGTCGTCTTTGGTGGGCTGAGTAGCATGACCGGCACCGTCGTCACCGGCTTCTTCTGGATTTTCCTGCTCGAAGGTGTGTTGCGACTGTACTTACCGCAAGGCTTTGAGACATGGCGGATGGTCGTCTATCCGTTAGTCCTGTTGATTATGATGTTGTTGCGACCTGAGGGCCTGTTCGGGCGGTATGAAATCCCGTTCTTGCGCCGGGTTCTGCCGCCTTTGCCGGTGAAAGCCGAACCCGCCGCCGAATCCGCGCAGGAGGTGAGCGCATGAACGGACGCCCGGAAGGTCTTTCGCCGGAAGTGGAAGCGCGGCCTGTCGTACTGGAAATGGCCGGCGTGACGCATTTCTTTGGCAACCTGCGCGCTGTGTATAACTTTGACCTTGTTTTACGCCACGGGGAACTGGTCGGCTTGATCGGCCCAAACGGCGCCGGCAAGACGACGATCTTCAACCTCATCACCGGCGTTTATCAGGCGACACAAGGCAGCATCCGCTACAAGGATGCCAATTTGTTGGGGTTGCCTTCGCATGAAATTGTGCAAATGGGGATTGCCCGCACGTTCCAGAACATTCGTCTGTTTGCCAACCTGACCGTGTTGGACAATGTGCGCATCGCGTATCACCCGCACGCGGGTTATGGCCTGGTGGATTCGGTGTTACACACGAAACGCTTCCGCGAGAAGGAAGCCGAGATGGCGGAACAGGCCCAGGAATTCCTGGAAATCTTCGGCCTGGGCGAGCGGCGCAACGACATCGCGGGCAGCCTGCCTTATGGCTTGCAGCGCCGTCTTGAAATCGCACGCGCCTTGGCGGCTTACCCACGGTTGCTGCTCCTGGACGAGCCGGCGGCCGGGATGAACCCACAGGAAATCGATGAATTGATGGACTTGATTCACTTCATCCGTGACCGCTTCGACCTGACGATTTTGTTGGTCGAACACCGCATGCGCCTGGTGATGAACATCTGCGAGTGGATCACGGTGATGGACTTTGGCGAGATCATCGCGCGCGGGTTGCCTGTCGATGTGCGCAATGACCCGCACGTGGTTGAAGCTTATCTGGGCCGGCAGGCTGTCGATATTCGATAGGGGGCGACGATGGCGCTTTTGGAAGTTAAAGACCTGTATGTATCTTATGGCGCAATTCGCGCTTTGCACGGTGTTTCTTTTTATGTGGATCGCGGTGAAGTGGTGACGCTCATCGGGGCGAACGGCGCGGGCAAATCAACAACGCTGCGTACGATTTCGGGTTTGCAGCCTGCCGACAGTGGGGCGATCATCTATGACGGCGTGGACATCACCCGCACACCCGCGAGCGATATCGTTCCGCTGGGAATCGTCCAGGTGCCGGAGGGCCGGCGCATCTTCGCGCCCCTCACCGTGCGTGAGAACCTGGAAATGGGCGCATTCACGCGCAAAGACAAGCGCGAGATTGCCGAAAGCATGGAGCACGTCTTTCAGCTCTTCCCGCGCTTGAAGGAGCGTGTGGAGCAAACCGGCGGTACACTCTCCGGCGGTGAGCAGCAAATGCTGGCCGTCGCGCGCGCGTTGATGGCGAAACCTAAACTTCTGCTGATGGATGAGCCTTCGATGGGGTTGGCCCCAATCCTGGTAGAGGAAATCTTCGACATCATTCAAGAAATCAACCGTGAAGGCGTGACCGTGTTGTTGGTCGAGCAGAATGCGCACATGGCGCTTTCCATCGCCAACCGCGGGTATGTGCTGGAGACCGGCGCGATCGAGTTGGAAGGCGAGGCGCAAGTGCTGGCTAACAATCCGCGCGTGCGTGAGGCTTATCTGGGTGGAGGGTAGTCGCTGGCGGTCAGTTTTCAGCAATCAGCAAGGAAACCGGGGTTGTCTGGCAACTCCGGTTTTATTTGTGCCATGACTTTGAGGTATACTATAGGGACCATGTGGATATCAAGATGGCTGCGTTTGAGGTTTGGAAAGACACTGCGGCGCACGGGACGGGTCTTCGCCTGTCTTGCCCTGTTGCTGTGGGCGCCCGCTTGCGCGCGTCAGGATAAGGTGGGGCGTGAAGCGATTGTGGTGGCGGTCATTGCTCCCTTCAGCGGCGATTTTGAACCGTGGGGCGCCGCTGTGCGCAACGGGGTGATCCTGGCCGCCGATGGGTGGAATCAGCAGGGCGGCGTGTTGGGCCGGCCTGTGCAGGTGCTCCTGAAAGATGGGCGCTGCGATTATAACGTAGCGCGCCAGGTGACAACGGAAGCCATCAAAGAAGGCGCGCAGTTCATTATTGGCGAAGTTTGTAGCGTTGCCTCAGAGGGCGTGGCTCAGGTCACGACCGACATGAAGGTGTTGCAGATTGCGCCTACTTCTGTGGATCCAGAAACCACGCTGAAAAACGACGGCAACGTGCGCCCGCTGGTGTTTCGCATCCCCTTTCTCGATGTCGACCAGGGGATTGTCGCTGCACACCTTGCGCTGGAAACACTCCGGGCCGATACCGCTGCCATTCTCTACGCTGAAAACAGTGAGTATGGCCTCACGCTCGCCGACGCATTCGAGAAAACGTTCACCGACGGCGACGGCGAGATCCTGGTTCGCAAAACGTACAATCAGGATGCGGAAGAGTATTTCGACGTTCTGTCGGAAGTGCGCGATGCCAACCCTGACATTTTGTATCTTCCCGGTTATTTCAACGTGATGAACCGCCTGGTCGCGCAGGCGCGCCGGTTTGGCATGTTTCAGACGATCATCGGCAGCGACGGCTGGGACTCCCCAGACCTGGATTTCGCCGTGACGGATGGCAGTTACTTTACCACGCATTACTTTTCCGGCGAGCCGCGCCCCGAAGTGAAGGCCTGGACGCAGCTCTACACCGCCCGTCACCAGGTCGAACCCGATGCTGTGGCGACATTAAGCTACGACGCGGTGAATATCCTCTTCGCGGCTGTCACCGCTGCCGGCACGCTGGAACCTTTCGCCGTGGCCGATGTCCTAGAAACGGCAACCTTTGAGGCAGTCTCCGGGCAATTGACCTTCGATAAGTATCACAATCCAACCAAGGGCGTCCTCGTGGTGCGTGTCTTCAATGGCCGCGTCATTTACGTTGATCGGTTGATGCCATAGTTCTTCGTGTTTGTGTTTTCTCTCAATTGTGTTATGATTTGCTCTTGCAACTGATTGCAACTGCAAGGAGACGCAATAATGTCCTGTGAAGAACTGTTGCTTGCGCGTCTTCGCGCGCGTGGATTGCGCCTCACCCCCCAGCGTGAACTGGTGTTGGCGGCGCTCCATCACCTCGAAGGGGCTGCGACGGCGGAGGAAATCTATGCGCGCGTCCATGCGGTCAGCGCCAGCGTGGACATCTCCACGGTCTACCGGACGCTGGAACTGTTCCAGGAGTTTCAACTGGTCTCCAGCTTTGATCCCGGCGACGGTAAACGCCGCTATGAGCATCTGGGTGTAGAAGCGCCGCACCATCATCTTGTCTGTCGGGTGTGTGGCCAGGTGATCCCGATCTCGCATGGGGATGTGCGCCCGCTGGCCGCATATCTTGCGGAGACCTACGGCTTTGTCGTCGATGAGGGCGACTTGACCATTTCCGGCCTGTGCGCCCCTTGCCATGCCGCGCAAACTAACGCCGCCGTACCTTCCGACTCAATGACTCCTGACTATCAGACTCAACAGGTCGAAACTTAAGCTTGCGCCAGACTACCAGACTAACGACTATTTAACTAAAAGGAGGGTTTCTATGTTATTTTCACCGCTTCCAATGCACATTCCTGATGGTTTTCTTTCTGTGGGCGTCTCGCTCGTGTTGTGGGCGGTCGCCATCGTCGTCGTAGGGTACGCGCTCAAGCGCGTCAACGCGGATGTAGGCGAGCGGCAAGTGCCGTTGATGGGCGTGCTCGCGGCCTGTATCTTCGCCGGGCAGATGCTCAACTTCTCGGTGACGGGCGGCACGTCGGGGCATCTGATGGGGGCGGCTATTGCTACGATCCTGCTGGGGCCGTGGGCGGGGATTGTGGTGCTGACGTGCGTGGTGGGCGTGCAGGCGCTCATCTTCCAGGACGGCGGCCTGCTGGCCCTGGGCGCGAACATCGTCAATATGGGCATCATCGGCGTGGCAGTCGCGTATTTCGCGCATCGCACGCTGCAAAAACTGCTTGGCAAATGGTCGGGCGGCCTGTTCGTCAGCGGTTTTATCTCCGGGTGGCTTTCGATTGTGGTGGCCGCGGCGGCCTGCGCTTTGCAACTGGCGCTCTCCGGCGCGTCGCCGGCCAACATCGCGGTGCCGGCGATGGTGGGCATCCACGCGCTGATCGGTGTTGGTGAAGGGCTGATTACGGCGGGGGCGCTGGCTTTCTTGAAGGTCGCACGTCGAGATCTGGTAGAAGTGCCGCAGGTGCAGTTTGTGGGTGGAAAGGCGGTGTGGGTTGGCGGATTGGTGATCGCTGTGGCCCTGGCGATCTTCTCGCCGTTGGCTTCCGCGCATCCCGATGGGCTGGAGTGGGTGGCCGAACAGCGCGGCTTCCTCGATCTGGCCCGTGACCCGCTCTACGAGATTATTCCCGATTACGTGTTGCCCGGCATCTCGAACGAGAAGCTGGCTACCATCCTTGCCGGCGTTATCGGTGCGCTGATCGTCTTCGCGGCGGCGGCCGGCGTGGCTTACGCGCGGTCTAAACGCGCGCGTGGCAGCAGCGCATAGGTGGCACAGTTCTATTTCCTCGATCCTTACCAGCCTCGCGCCAGCGTTGTCCATCGTTGTGATCCACGGGTCAAGGTGACGCTGGCGCTGGCTTTTATCCTTACGGTTGCGCTGACGCCCTCCGGTGCATGGCCGATCTACTTCTTACTCTTTGCATTGGAGCTGGCGGTCGTGATCCTCTCCGAGTTGGGTGTGAGCCGAGTTTACAGGCGCGCGCTCATTGCGCTTCCCTTTGCCCTGGCGGCTTTGCCGATGTTGTTCTCGGTTGCCGGAACCTCGCTGCTGAACTTGAACCTGGGGCTGCTATCCCTGACGGTGACACGAGAAGGGGTGGCGCGTTTTATGAGCGTCGTCGTCAAATCGTGGCTTTCGGTGCAGATGGCCGTCCTGCTTGTGGGCTGTACGCCTTTTCCGGCGTTGTTGGCGGCATTGCGCGCGCTCAGCGTTCCCCGACTGCTCGTGGCGATTGTCGGGCTGATGTGGCGCTATCTCTTTGTGCTGGTCGATGAGGCGCTGCGCCTGTTGCGAGCGCGGGAATCGCGCAGTGCGCATCCGCCAGAGCCAACAGGGCGCAGGGTGGGGGGCAGCCTCGTCTGGCGGGCGCGCGTCGCTGGTGGGATGGTGGGGAATCTGTTCCTGCGCGCCTTCGACCGCGCCGACCGCATCTACGCGGCGATGCTTTCCCGCGGTTACGATGGCGAAACACGCACCCTGCCCATGCCACCGCTTCACGCGCGCGAGTGGGCTGTGCTGACGGCGGGATTGTGCGTGCTGGTGCTACTGATGGTGAGTGGATTGTTGTTTTACCAATAACTTAGCAGATCGAAAAATGGTAACTGTTCAGGCCGGCCAGTTTTTTGACAGGATTTACAGGATTAACAAGATTTTCAGCCTGTTTTGTTATCAAATCCTGAAAATTCTGTTAATCCTGTCTAAATTTGCGTTCAGGCTGAATAGTTATGGCATGATTAGGGCTACGAAGATTCACGCGGATTTTTCTTATCAGCGCAAATCAGCGGAAATCTGCGTCCCCTGATATTGCTGGTTGTTTGTCCTCTCGTTTCGCTGCCGTACCCGTTGATAATCCTCCAGGTCTACATACGCCTGCACCGTCCCGTTTTGCACTGCCCATATCCCTGTCGCAAACTGCTTGATGAAGTAGCGATCATGCACCACCGCCAGCACTGTGCCCTCGAAGGCGGTCATCGCCTGCTCGAAGCTGGCGCGGCTGGGGATGTCCAGGTGATTGATCGGCTCGTCGAGCAGCAGGCAGTTGCAGCCGCCGGCGACCAGCCGCGCGAGCACAAGGCGCGCGCGTTCCCCGTAGCTCAGGTTGCGCACCGGCGTGAAGACGTCATCCCCGGCAAAGAGGAAGTAGTGCAGGAACGAGCGCACGTCTGTGTCGGACATCGTCGCTGTCTGGCGTAGCGTATCAAACGGCGTGCTATTGGGATCGAGGTTTTCCTGCTCTTGCGCGTAGTAACCGAGCTTGACGTTCGCCCCCAGGCGGATGGCGCCGGCCAGGGGTTCGATCTGTCCGGCGATGGCGCGCAGCAGCGTCGTCTTGCCGCAGCCGTTCGGCCCGATGAGCGCCACGCGCTCGCCCTGGCGCAGCACCTGATTCACATTGCTGAGCAGTGGGACGCCATTATAGCCTACGGCCACATCCCGTAGCTGTAACACATCCTGTCCGCTGGCCGGCGTATCCACGAATTCGAGTTTCATCCGCCAGGTGGACGCCGGCTTTTCCACGCGCTCCTCGCTCTCCTGGTAACGCTCAAGCCGTTTCTCGCGGGAGATCGCTTTCCTGGCGACTTTTTTCGCGTAGCGACGGGTGGTGGGATCGCCGGGTGTGGTGGTCAATTCGACGCTCAGCGCCTGCATCTTTGTGCGGTGGATGTCGGCTTGCAGGCGGCGAATCTCGGCCTGCTCGTCGCGCCACTGCGCCCACTGTTTCTCGCGCTGGCGCGTCCACGCTGCGATGTAGTCCGAGTAATTGCCGGTATACGCCGTGAGCGTGTGTGTGAGTGGATCGAGGTCGAGAATCTGGGTGACGATGTTGTCGAGAAACGTGCGGTCGTGCGAAACGATGAGCGCCGCGCCCCGATACTCCCGCAGCCAGCCTTCGAGCCATTCCAGCGCGCCGATGTCCAGGTGGTTCGTCGGTTCGTCGAGCAGAAGCACCTGCGGCTTCTGGATAAGCAGCCGTGCCAGACCGAGTCGCGTTTTCTGCCCGCCGCTGAGATGGCTCACGGGTGTGTCGAGCGGGACATCGTCCAGGCCCAGCCCGGCGAGGATGGCTTTGACGACGTGTTCTGGCGTTTGCTGCGCGGCCAGCGCCTCCAGTTCGGCCAACGCTTCGCCGTAAGCATCCAGCAGCCGCGCCTGCTCTGCGTCTTCGGCGGTAGCGAGTGCGTCTGCCAACATTCCCACGTGCTCCTCAAGACTTTCCAGCGCGATCTGTTCGGCGCGCAGGATGTGGTCCAGTGTGGCCTCCTCATCATAGCTGAGACCTTGTTCCAGATAACCTACGCGCAGATCGGGTGGATCGCGTTGTACAGAACCGCTGTCTGCCATCTCCTGCCCGGTGATGATGCGCAGCAGCGTCGTCTTTCCGCAGCCGTTCGGCCCGATGAGGCCCACGCGCTCACCGGGATTGAGCGTGAACGAGACGCCATCCAAAACAAGGGCGTCACCGTAGTGTTTTGTGATATTCGATACTTGTAGCATAGAGACCTCGTAAAGCGTAAAACGTAAAACGTAAAGCGTAAAGCGTAAAGCGTAAAACGTAAAGCGTGGCAAACAAAAAGGCCGCGAGCAATGCCCACGGCCTTGTGATAACCTGCGATTAATGAAAGACGTCAGGACTGGAATCCATACAGGAATGTGGCATGCCCGTTGTGGAAAACGCCCTGCATCTCTGTCATTCCTGTTCCCTCCGAAATTAGTCTGATCGTCGTTAGTCTCAGTAGATCCAAAAATGCTCCAAGGGGATCGTCAGATCCCCGTTCTGGTTTGGATCTGGCGATCCAGACCAAGCAAAATTGGATCTACTAGTCTGGTAGTCGGGTAGTCAATGTATCTCCCGCTACGCACTGGATTATATGTCTTCTTGGTGGATTGTCAACCTACGGTCTCCAGAATTGAAAGAGCCGCAGCCCTTCGCCGACCAGGGCGAAGTTGAGGCCAAATTTGCTGCCGGCGAACATCACCCATTGCCAGAATCCCCGGCTGACCGGGTTGTTGCCCATAAAGATGACGAGGATGATGAGCAGGCTGAAGCGGCCCATCAGACGCGCGCTATACACCGTGCTCTCAGGGAGCACGGTTTCCAAAATCCCCCAGCCGTCCAGCCCTGGAATCGGCAGGAGATTGAAAAGCAATCCGGTAAGTTGCAAAAAAGCCAGCAGCGCAATGCCTGCCCAAAAGTCGCTGTGCCTGTACATTTCGATTCTGGACACCCTGAGGATAAAGGGCGACAGCAGCGCGAGGGCGCAGAGGGCGGTGGCGGCAGGGCCGGCAGCGGAGGTGAGGCTGCGTTTTGCCTTGCTTTTGATCGCATCCATGTTGATGTAGACCGCACCACCCGGCAAGCCAATGCCACCCATCGCCAGGTAGAGCAGCGGCAGGACAATGCTATACGTGGCATGGGTGTACTTGAAAGGGTCGAGCGTGAGATAGCCCTTGTGGACGACGCTCTTGTCGCCTCCCCAATAGGCTACCAGCGCATGGCCGAATTCGTGGAGCGACAGGCTGATCAGCCATCCACCGATCACGAACAGCATAAACACCAATGTCCGAAAAGGCATGGGGATGCCGCCAAGATAGTTCAAGTAGCCGGCTATGGCCGTCACCCCCACCATTGCACCGAATACCGGGCTGATCTGGATCGGCGACTTTTGCTTTCGCTCTACCGGGTATAGCGTTTCTTCGTCGAAATAGTTCATGCTCTCTCCTGACACGTTGTTTGCAAGGCGCGCAGATACGACGCCCACTGCTCCAATCCTTCATGCGGCGCCGGATAGTACCCGTTGAGTTTGTAAACGCGCACGACCTGGGGCAGCAGGTCGGTGACGATCTCGTAGTTGATGGTCTCGGCCCAGCCGGCTACTTCCTCCGCGGTAATTTCATCGTCGCCTTGTTGTCCAATCGCCACAACTTCATCGCCGACGCGCACATCCGGGATGTTGGTGATTTCGACGATCATCTGGTCCATGCAGATACGTCCGCGGATCGGCGCGCGTTGTCCGTGGATGAGCACCGCCCCGCGATTAGAAGCCAGGCGCGGATAGCCATCGCCATAGCCCAGCGAGATCAATGCCACGCGGATAGGTCGCGTTGCCACAAAAGTGCGCCCGTAGCTGATTGCTGTTCCTGGCGCCACATCGCGCACGTGGATGACCGTCGTTTTGAGCGAGAGCGCACGGCGTAGCGGGAAGGGCAGGGTACAGGCTGGCGAGGGCGACATCCCATAGATGAGCAGCCCAGGGCGCACGGCCGCCATATGTGCTTCTGGCAAGCTCACAACGGCGGCGCTGTTGCACATGTGCGGGATCGGAATAGGGTATCCCAGGCGTTCCAGCTCGGCGAGAACATACTGAAAGCGTTTGAACTGGCGGCGGGCTTCGCTCAGGTCTTCTTGATCAGCCGTGGCAAAGTGCGAAAAGAGGCCCTCGATCCTCAAGTTTGGCAGTGAGGCGATGTAGCGCACGAAATCCACGGCCTTCTCCGGTTCCAGGCCGTAGCGGGTCATCCCTGTGTCGATTTTGACGTGGACGGGCGTTGGTCCCTCGGCGTGGGCCGAGATTAACCGCGCGGTGTCCCAGTCGACCAGCGTGGGGGTGATGCGGTTGCGCAATACCAGGTCCACGCCCGAAGGCGGCGTGTGTCCCATGAGCAGAATCGGTGCGGTGATTCCGCTTTCGCGCAGGGTCACCGCAACCTGAATGCGGTGGGCTGCCAGGCGGCTGGCGCCGGCTTCCAAAGCCGTCCGCGAAACCGGCAGCAAACCGTGGCCGTAGGCATTTGCCTTGACGCTGGCGATGATCTCTACGTTTGGACCGACAAAAGCTTTGATCGCTTGCACATTGTGGGCGATGGCATCGAGATCGACTTCCGCCCATGTGACGACACCGTCTGGAATCATACTCAACGTATCCTCGACTATCTTTGGATTGACGCACCTGTTGGGGTACGTATCCTTCCATCATAACAGATTTTCACGGGTTTTCCAGACGGATAAAGCTGTCAGCTATCAGCGATCAGCTATTAGCGATTGGTTTCAGCATAGTCTTTTAAGCTGAAAGCTGATGGCTGACTGCTGATAGCTATGGCAAAATCATTGCCTCGCGTTCAGGGCCGACGCTGATGAAGGAAGCGGGCACGCCGGTTAATTCTTCGATGCGGGCGATGTAGGCTTGCGCGGCGGCGGGCAAATCTTTGCGGTGGCGGGCATGGCTGATGTCCTCTTGCCAGCCGGGTAGCTCTTCGTAAATCGGGCGGCAGCGGGCCAATACCTCGGCGCCCCATTCGGCGGGGAAACGCTCGATGCGCTCACCGTCCAGTTCGTAGGCCACGGCGATCCGGAGTGTGGGCAGGTCGCTGAGCACGTCCAGCTTACTCACGGCAAAATCGTTCAGGCCGTTGACCTGGGCCGCATATCTCAGAATGACGGCATCGAGCCAGCCACAGCGGCGGGGACGCCCGGTGGTGGTCCCGTACTCGTGGCCGACCTCGCGGATGTGTTCGCCGAGTGCATCTTCCAGTTCTGTTGGAAACGGGCCGGCGCCTACGCGTGTGGTATAAGCTTTGGCGATCCCCACAACCCGCCCTACATCTTTGGGACCGAAGCCCAGGCCGATTAACGCGCCGCCGCTGATCGGCGAAGAGCTGGTGACGAAGGGATAAGTCCCCAGGTTGAGGTCGAGCAGCGTGCCTTGCGCGCCCTCGGCGATAACGTGCTTGCCTTCTGCCAACGCCTGGCCTACCAGCGCAGCGCCATCGACCAAATGCGGAGCGAGTGCCTCGGCGGCCTGATGGAGTTGCGAGACGATCTGTCCGGCGGGCTGCGCTTTTAACCCATAGAGGTTGACCAGGCGTTCATTGTGTACGTCAACCAGTGCGCCGACAGCTTCGGCAAAGGCGTTAGGTTCCCGCATTTGTCCGGCGCGCAGGCCTACCCGTTGGGCTTTATCGGCGTAGGTGGGACCGATGCCGCGCTTTGTCGTGCCGATGGCCTCATACCCGCGTCTGGTCTCCGATGCGCCATCGAGCGCCTGATGGGTTGGCAGCACGAGATGTGCGCCTGCGGCAAGTTTCAAGTGTGCGGGGCTGACATCCAACCCCAGACCGCGCAACGTCTCCATTTCTCGCAGCAACATCAGCGGATTGACTACCGTGCCTGCGCCGATGAGACAGGTCACGTGCGGGTAGAGGATGCCTGAGGGCACGAGATGCAGGGCGAGCTTGCGTCCCTCTGCGATGACCGTGTGTCCGGCGTTGTCGCCCCCGTTGAACCGGGCTACAATGTCGGCCTGGCTGGCAAAGTAATCGACGACCCGCCCTTTCCCTTCATCGCCCCATTGTGCCCCAACAATGATTGTGACCGGCATATCCTATTCTCCTTTCGACCGATTTGGAACTCCAGGGACTTTTCAAGATAGTTTTACCACAGAATTGGTGAAACTCCAACCGCTCGCACGGGTGCATTTCAGAATTGGGGCGACCGTTCCTTATATCGTGCCGCAGAGCACGCCGAGTTCGCAGAGATTTAAAAAATCCCTCTGCGTTCTCTGCGAACTCTGCGGCTTAAGTTATGCGTTTGTCTGGCTTTTGCCCCCGAATTGAAATGCACCCCGCTCACACTAACGAAACTGCCACACAACGTTTACGAAACACAAACGTTCGCCGGGACAATGTGATTTATACTAAGGACAATAGTGTGGGAGCCGAATGACCTCATTTCTCAACGACGATAAATAGCCTGGACTTTTGTGGGGGCAGCGGTCTGATAAGGCCGGCGATTGTGGCTGACCGGCGGTTTAGCTACCTTATTGTGGGACGCGGATTTACGCCAGAGCTGGGATAGAGGGATCGACTTCTGGTGTAAATCCGCGGTTAATTTTTCTCCGAACTTCCTCTGAAGCAACATGCCTGAAAATTCTGACCGTATCAATACTCAGTCCGGTTGCGCCGTCCGTTCCCGGAGTTCGACGCTGAGCCGGGCGTTTTCCAAAACAACCGATGCCTGCCACGCAAACACCGTGGCGAAAGCGATTTCGTCCTCGGTGAAGGGGGTGTAGGTTTCGCGCGCCAATGAGAGCATCCCAATGACTTTGTCTTCGTGGATCAGCGGGATGCCGATCCAACTGCGGGCAGGGAGCAGGTCTTGCAGGTGAAACCAATCCGCGCGTCGCAGCGCGTCATCCAGGACTAGCGGGCGCTGGGTGCGGCGGATATCGTCGTAGACGTCACCCGCTCGCACGGGCACTCGCCAGCGAAAGGCGCGTTTGCTGCCGGGGAATCCGCGCGCTGCAACCAGTTCCAAAAGCGTGTCGTTTTGCAGCATAATTGAGCCACGGTCGTATGGGAGCACATTGGCGAGTTGCTGTAGAATCATGTCGAACGCGGCTTGTGTGTCCATTGGCCGGGAGAGCGCCCGCCCGACGTGGTGCAACGCCTCCATCAACCGGCGGCGATCCTTTTCGATTTGCCGTAACAGCATGTTCTGCACGGCTAAAGCGATGTGGTCTGCCATCAGGTGTAACGCCGTTACATCCTCATCGTGAAAAGCGTTAGTTCGGTTGCTCTGCACATCCAATACCCCCAGCAGGTGATTGCCCACGTGCAAGGGTAGGGTCAGTTCCGAACGGGTGTCGGGAAGCAGATCCCAGATGACGAATCTCGGATCCCGCGTTGTATCTCTGGCGTAGGCCACACGGCGGTTCTCTGCCACCCAACCGATGATACCCCGTCCCATGCTGACCCGCGCGCCGCTCTGTATCGCGGCCCGCCCGGCGCTGCCGGTTCCTGCCCGCGCGACCAACTCCCCGGTTTTCTCGTCCAATAGAAAGATGCCGACATAGGTACACCCGTAGCGGGTGCCGATGCTGTCTGTGGCGTGTTGGAGCAGCACGTCGAGGTCGTCGAAGGTGCTGAAGTGTTCGACAATGGCCCGGTTCGTCTCTACCTGGGCGGTTCGCCGTTGAATTGCCGCTGCCTGCGCCTCGTTTTGTTGGCGCAGTACGGCGATTTGCGCCCAATCGGCGCGGCGGATCACGTGAATAGCTACCGCGAGGATCGACGCCAACGCCAGATCGAGCCCCGCGTTGGCCCATCCCGCAGCGGCGGAAAAGGTCAATCGTGCTGCCAGCCATCCTGCCAACCCGAGGCTCAACATCAGTCCGAACCAGAATGACCGCATGAGTAGCAATCCTGCACCGATGACGATGAGTATCAGCAGGCCGGTTGCGTGCGGCGTCCCGGTCGCAAAAAGTGCATACAGCACGTTGAGCAGTGCCAGGGCGATTTGCGCCGCTGTGACGGCAGGGGCGTGCCGCGGGGACAAATTCCACGCGCGCAACGCGCCAAACAGCGCAAACGAAAGGAACGCCGAGGCGAGGAGCAGGGTAACGGAAAGGCCGTTCGGTTCTGAACGTAACAGGGAATCGGTGATGCCGATCAAGTGGAAAACACCGGAAGCCAGTGCTATCCGGGGGAGCGCCGCCAACATCATGGCATCCAGCCGGGCGTTAACCGCCGATTTTTGCGCTGCGCGGTCGTAGGATTCCACAGAAGCGAGGGTGGATTGCATCGTTGCTATTTCTCGGGCAGATCGGCGGCCGAGAAGCCTTCGGGCAGGAGTTCTTCCAATGTGCGCTGCCGGAAGCTCCCGTCGGTCCGCGCGATGAAGACCGGCATTGCCGGCGTGCCGAATTCCTGCATCACCTGACGACACGCGCCGCAGGGCGTCCCGCCGTTCACCGTGGCGACGGCAAGGGCTAGAATGTGCTGCGCTCCTTCAGAGATTGCTTTGGTGATGGCGACGCGTTCCGCACAGATGGTCAAGGGATAGACGGCGTTTTCGACGTTGCAGCCGGTATACACGCGCCCGTCATCGGCCAGCACTGCTGCGCCGACCGGATAGCCGGAGTAGGGGACGTAGGCTCGCTTTAGCGCCGCGATCGCCTGCGCTGTCAGTTGCTCCGCGTTGAGTTGTGTGTATTCGTGAGAATTCGTGGTAGACATCTTTTTCAACCACCAGATTCCTGTGGATTGTCATCGAGATGCTTACGGACTCGCGCGGGTACGCCGTAGGCCACCGTGCGCGCCGGGATGTCGTGTGTCACCACCGACCCGGCGCCCGTCTTAGCCCCCGCGCCGATGCGCAATGGCGCAATCAATAACGAATCCGACCCGATGAAGACGCCGTCTTCGATGACGGTCTGATGCTTGCGTTCCCCGTCGAAGTTGCACGTGATTGTCCCCGCGCCGATGTTGACGTCCTCGCCCACTTGCGCATCGCCCAGATAGCTGAAGTGTCCCATCTTGGCGTTGGGGCCGAGTGTGCTGTTCTTCATTTCCCCGAAGTTACCAACGTGTGCACCGGTACACACGCGCGCGCCCTTCCGCAGGTGGCTGAAGGGGCCGATGTCGCTGTCATCCTCCATCACTGCATGTTCCAACACCGAGGCCAGCACTTTGCAGCGATTGCCGATGGTGCACCCTTCGATCAGGCTGTTGGGGCCGATGGTACATGCTTCGCCGATGGTTGTTTTACCGCGCAGATGCGTGTTCGGGTGAATCACGGTGTCCGGCCCAATCGTCACGTCCGGGCCAATGTAGGTGCTTGCCGGATCGATGAGTGTGACCCCTGCCAGCATCCAGCGTTCGTTGATGCGTTTGCGCAGGGCGGCCTCAGCCAGGGCCAGGTCGACGCGCGTATTCACGCCAATGGCCTCGTCAGGATCTTCGACCATGAGCGTTTCTACCGTCTGGTCGGCGCCAACCGCCAGCGCAATCACGTCGGTGAGGTAATACTCGCCTTTGTGCGGGCTGGGTTCGAGCTGTTCGAGGAATTGCCATAGCGTCTTGTCGGCAAAGACGCCGATGCCGCTGTTCATCTCACGCAAGGCTGCGATGTCCGGTGTCGCCTCGGCTTCTTCGACGACGGCGTGCACGCGCCCATGGGTATCCCGCACGATGCGCCCCAGTCCGCACGAAACCTCACAGCCGACGGTGAGGATCGTCGCAGTGGCTTGCCGCGCGATGTGTCTTTCCACCAGGTGGCGCAAGGTGGCTTCCTGCACAAGCGGCGTGTCGGCGTAGAGCACCAGCACGTGCTCTGCCTGCCCTTCGAGCAATGCCCGCGCCTGCAGCACGGCGTGTCCGGTCCCCAGCGGTTCCTGTTGGATGACGTAGCGAGCGCGTTCGCCCGCCCAGGCGCGGATGGCCTCTGCGGTGTCCGGGGCCACGATGAGTACAGGGGGCGCGTCGGCGAGGCGGCTCGCCAGATCGAGGATGTGCGCTAACATTGGACGGTCGCCTAAAGGATGCAGGACTTTCGGAAGATGCGATACGAATCGCTCGCTCTTTCCGGCGGCTAAAATCACGACAGCCAGGCTCATAAGTGGCTCCTTCAAAAATAGTTGCGTAGTCGTTAGTCTTGTAGTCGCATAGTCGGAGCGCCATTCTCGTGTTGCATTTGGAAAGTTTCAACGCCCCGATGTGTCTCAATTATAGCATGGCAGATAGGCAAAGCAACCAATCCCCTTTTTCCTCGTCTACCGTCTGCTTATTGCAAACCCTTACCTTTCAAGTATAATCGCGGCAAAGGGAGATGATGATGATTTGGTTGGACACGATCACCGAAAACTTATCCGGCCCACTACGCTTGCGGGTGCGCGGGCGCAGTATGCTGCCGACGTTGCGTCCGGGGGATGAAGTCGTCGTCCATCCGGTGACGGCGGACGCGCTCGAACCGGGGGATTGGGTGGTCGTGCGCAGCGCGCAGGGTGCGTTTTTGCACCGTTATCTGGGGCGGCGTGATGGTGGTGTTGTCACCAAGGGGGACGGTCACCGGGCACTTGATCCGCTCTGGTCCTCAGATGCTGTTCTGGGGCGCGTCGTCGAAGCGCAGCGCGATGGGCGGTGTTTCTATCGCCGCACACCGGGGCGACTGCGGCGTGAGAAAGTCCTGGCTGCCGGGCATCAGGTTCTTGGTAGCGTGTGGGGCGTGCTGCGGCGCGTCAAGGCGCTGTTGTGGGCGCTTTGTGCGGTCGCGTTGACCGCTACTTTTGTCTGGGCCGCGGTGACTCTGACCAGTTTCACCGCCGAGGCTGGTGCGGATTTCGTCGTTTTGAAATGGGAGACCGCCAGCGAGACGGACAATCTGGGCTGGCGCCTTTGGCGTAGTCTGTCAGAGAACGATCGCGGGGTGGACATTTCCGGTTTCATCGGTTCGTTGGATGAGGGGGCAGGGGCCTCCTATATATTTACAGACACTGATGTGATACCCGGCACCACCTACTATTATCAGTTGCAGGACTTGCCAGCTGACGGTACGCAAAACAGTTTCACCGATCCGATCTCCGCGACGATTCCACTCTCGACAGCACCAAGTCTGACTCCCACACCTACGGCGACACCTACCGTCACGCCTACACCGTCGCCCACTTCGACGCCCAACCCTAACGTCCGCTTTTGGGCTGACAAGACCGAGTTGACCGCCGGAGAATGTACGAACCTGTACTGGCAAACGAACAATATTCTGGCAGTCTTTTTCGACAATGTGGGCGTTGCCGGCGATGGTAAGCGCCAGTTCTGCCCCTGCGCTACCGAGTCGCATACCCTGCGTGTGAAATACCTCAACAGCACAATCGAGGATTTCGTCATCACACTCAATGTGACCGGGCAATGTGGCGGCGCGACGGTTGCGCCAACGTCAACGCGCATTCCGCGGGAGCCGATCACTAATGGAGCAACCGCGACGCCGCGTCCCACCTTTACGCCTGGCCCAACTCTGCCACCCGTGAACCCCACCGCGACGGCATTTGTCGAAGGGCCTGTTGCTACAGCAACGTCCTCTGTGGCGATGCCGCTGGTGACCCAAACAGTCGCCCAAGGTGAAGCGCAACCTGCCGCGCCGTTTGTTTCGCCATTGACTACCCCCCTGCCGGCCTCCTCCGAGAGCCAGGGAGGGGCGGCGGCGACCATAAACCCGCCGCTTACGCGCCCTTCGGTGGAGGGGGCGCCGGCCGGCGCGCCGGTGGACGAACTGCTTTCTGTCTGGCTGTTGATTGTCGGCGGCATCCTGGGCGCCGGCTTCATCGGAGCAGGCATCTTGATGTGGAAGCGGCAACAGTGAAGCACGCGCTGTCGATTGGATTGGTGTTGGTGGCGCTCGTCTCGCTTGCGGGGTGTCGGACCTCGTTTAAGCCGGTGCCGGAATCGACCACTGTGCCCGTTGTGCCGGCTGCCTGGACGCTGTTGGTTCGTGGTGATGGCCCGCGCTGGCTCGGCCCCGCTTGGTGGCGCGCACAAGGTATCGACCCGGCATCGCTCACACTTGACCGCATCCATCTGACGCGCCACGGAGATGTGACCCCTGCCCTCTTGTTATCCTCCGCCGACGGCCTCGGTTTGCTTTTTTACGGTGAGACCGCGCCGAATCGCCTGGGGCCGGTGGAGGGCTATCACCTTGCGCTTGATGCCGCCGGTGGCTTGAATGAATTTGTCCAGGGTTCACTGGCGATGGCGGAACTGTCTGCCGTCCCATCACCACCGCAGGCTCAAACTGCGACCGCCACTGTGCTTTGGTTGGAAGAAGATAACGTCTATCGCCCTACCGCACCCGCAGAAACCAACTGGTTGTGGACTTCGTTCAATGCTGCTCCTGCCGTCACGCTGACGGTCACTTTGACCGAAGCCCTCTCCGCGCCTGTAACATTGACCCTGCGCTTTTGGGGGCAAAGCAGTATGCCCCAGAATCCCGATCACCACATCCGCATTGTGTGGAACGGGGAACCGCTGGATGACCATTATTGGGATGGCAGCGCGTTGGAAGAATGGACGGTGGCAGCTCCCGCGCCACGCCGGGGTAGCAACGAACTGGTGCTGATTTCGCCCGGAGACACTGCCGCGCCTGTCGAGGTGACGTGGCTGGACCGCGTCGGGATAACGTGGCAGCGCGCTCTGACGTATACCGGTGGTTGGGAGCACTGGATTGCGGGAACGGAACCGGCAGCTTGTTGGGAGGCTGTCCCCGCAGGGCACGTGGCTGCGCTATTGGTAAGTGCGGATGGTACAGTGCGCGGCGGCCTGGTCGAACGTGATGCTGGCGGGCGGGTCTGTGTAGCGCAACAGACCGGCGACCGCGGCTGGATCGGCACACTTGAGGTTGCGTCCACGCCGGACTTGGTACGTCCACGAGAAACCATCGAGGCGGACATGCTGGCGGTGGATTATCTGATCATCGCGCCGCGTCCTTTCCACACGGCGCTTGCCCCGTTGGTCAAGGCGCGGGTCGCCGAGGGGCTATCCGTGCTTGTGGTGACGCCTGAGCAGGTCTACGATACTTTTAGCGCCGGCGTGCCCGGAGCGGAGGCGATCCGCGCGGCGGTGCTGGCGCTCCATGCGCGCGGCCGGTTAAGTTACCTGCTGCTGGTGGGCGATGCGTCCGCCGATCCCCGGACGATGTGGCAGGCAGAGTCGGCGCTTGTCCCGACAGGCTGGGGGCGCACGGCTTTCCTGGGCGATACGGCCTCAGAGCAGGCGCTGGTGCTGGGCGATGACGGCGCGCCGTTGGTCGCGGTGGGGCGTTTCCCTGCTTCGACTGTCGCCGAGGTGCAGGCCATGGTTGCCAAGACGCTGGCCTGGAAGCCAACCTCGCGTGTGTCGCTACTCCACGACGACGAGCCTGAATTCGTCACGATGACGGATGCACTGGCAGAAGTATTAGCGTCTGATTTGCGTTTAGGCGACGACGAGAGCGATACCCGCCGTGATTTGTTACGCTGGCTGCGTGCTGCGCCAGGCGTGCTGATCTACAGCGGGCACGGCAGCCTGCCCGTTTTGGGCGATGAGAAATTCCTCACCGTCGAGGACGCAGGGGCGTGGGATGGACCGACGGTGGTGGCGGCGTGGACGTGTCTCGCTGCGAATTTCACGCATCCCACGCAGATGGGACTCGGCGAAGCGTGGCTGCGTCATCCCCAGGGCGTGGTGGCGTTGGTTGGGCCGACTGCCGAAACGACCACCGGTGAGCAATCGGCCATGGCGTTGGCTTTCCAGCGAGCGTTGAGCGAAGGGGCTACCATCGGTGATGCGCTGTTGGCCGGTTGGCGCGCCGCGCAATCGCAGGATGCGGCGATCAGCTTCGTGTTGTTGGGCGATCCGGCGCTGCGGCCTATGCCGCTACCTTAGATCGACGCTGTTCCTTACAACTTTCAAAAGGGAATGTGATGGATTATCGGCAATATGTGCAGGCTAAACGTAAAGCCATTCGTTTGGTGAAAGGGGGAGACTACGACGAAGCTATTGAGATCTTGCAAACACTTCGCGGAGCAACTGTAAAGCCGGCAAAAAAGTCTTACCTGCTTCTTTTTCTGGCCGTATGTTTTATGCTGGCCGGAGGAATTTTGATGTGGCACGGCAGGACCTCTCTCGGATTCTTTGATGCCCCGGCTACGCTGACCCCTGTGCCGTCGTTGACTGCTTCACCGACAGCAGAGCCGCTTGTCCCCACCCGTACGATGACTGTGGCGGCTATGGCTACGGCGACGGCCACACCGACGGCAACATCGACGGCCATACCGACGATGACACCGCCCCCAGAACCGACGGCGACGCCGATACAGTCCCTTGGAACCCCCGCCCGCCGTGTGACGACCACACCGGCTCCCCCAGACCCATCGGCGACCCCTGCTTCTCTCGTGGCAACGCTTGCGCCCACGGAAATATTGCCGCCGACCGAGACGCCGGTGTCGGTCTCCGCCTCCGATTTCAAGGTGCCGGCCCATGAGCGCTTTCGGTTGGGGGTTTCACTGCCGTCCGGCGCAAAGGGCGGGTACGATTTGGGCACATTGCGGGTTGGTTGGGTGATGGATTGGGCGGCGCGGTCTTCTCCTGTCTTGCCGCCGGGTGTGGCCTACATGCCCACAGTGCGCATGTCCGGCGGGACGCTCAGACCCTCTGCTGAGACGTTGACGGCGGTGGCGCGGGCGCGTCCCGGCTCCACGTGGTTGATTTCTAACGAGCCGGATGTACGCTGGCAAGACAACGTGACGCCGGAAACTTACGCACGGCTGTATCATGAAGCCTACACCGCCATCAAAGCCGGAGATCCCTCCGCCATTATAGCCGCAGGTGGCATTGCGCAGCCTACGCCGTTGCGCCTGCGCTATCTCGATCTGGTGTTGGAAGCATATCGGAACGCATTCGGAACGGAGCTTCCGGCAGAGGTCTGGCACATCCACAACTACATGCTCCACGAGGAACGCAACTCCTGGGGGGTGGATATCCCGCCCGGAATTCCCGATGATACCGGCATCCTGTATGGCATTGACGATTCCGGCAACCTTGATGCCTTCCGCTCGCAGATCTACAGTTTCCGTCGCTGGATGGCCTCGCGGGGGTATGGCGGACTGCCGCTCATCATCTCCGAATATGGCGTGCCGATGCCGGTGGATTACGGTTTCCCGCCGGAGCGAATGGCCGAGTTCCTGCGTGAGACGTGGCGTTTCTTTTTGACGGCGGCGGATGGTGGGCTGGGCGACCCAAGTGATGGTGGGCGATTGGTGCAGCGCTGGTGTTGGTTCAGTATGTACTATGAGGTTTATCCCACCGGCAATCTGATCGATGCACGCGGGCAGTGGACGCCGTTGGGTCAAGTGTGGATCTCTTACGTGAGCGATTGAGCAAATGCAAAAATGGCTAGAGCAACTTAAGGCGCGCTTAAAACTTCTGCGCTGGGTTTTCAGCCTTGGCGTGATGTTCCTCTCGGTGTGGCTCTTGATCCGCGAACTGGATTGGGCGCAGGTTCTCGGCGCCTTGCGGGCGGCAAACTACACCTGGGTCATTGTCGGCGTGCTGGCAATCGTAGGAACGTTCTTCGCCCGCGTGTGGCGCTGGCAGGCGCTGCTGTGGCGTACCGACTTACGTTTCTGGCCTGCGTTGACGGCGCTATTGGTGGGCCAGGTGGCGAATCTCGTGCTGCCGATGCGCGGCGGCGATCTGGTGCGCGCGATGTGGGTGCGTCCAGAGCGTGGTGCAGAGCCGGGCATAGAGGAGCGCGAGGTAGGGCCACCAGCCGGCGCGTCGGAGGCGCTGGGGAGTGTGGCTCTGGAAAAGGTGTGGGATTTGCTGGCAGCGTTGTTGTGTGGCCTGTTGCTGCTGGCGTTGGCGCCCTTGCCCGACTGGTTCTCCGACTCGACGTGGAGCACGGCAGGGATTCTGCTCATCGGTGGATTAATTTTGTGGGCCGGACTGCGCTGGCAGGAGGTGTTGTTCCGTTGGGCGGCATTGATTCTGGCGCGTTTCCCGGCGGGATGGGACAAGGCATTACTGCCGCGTTTGCAACGTCTGGCGCAGGGACTCAATTCGCTACAGAGCGCCCAGGCATCCGGGCGTGTTTTTATGTGGACCGTGGCGTACTGGGGCTGCGGCGGGCTTTCGAACTGGGCGGTGATGCGCGCGTTTGGTGTCAATTTGCCGGTAGCGGCGCTTTTCTTGCTGGTCGCGTTGATGATCGGCAACGCGGTTGTGCCGACGCCGGCCCGCCTCGGCGTTTTTGAGGGTCTCTGTGTGGTCTCGCTTGGGCTATTCGACGTGCCCTATGATCTGGCGCTGGCAATCGGCCTGGTGCTGCATCTGGTGGTGATGGGGCCGCCGTTGCTCGCTGCCGGGGTGTTGGCGTTAGCGACGCAAATCGCACGGAGGGCGCATGGCGCAGCCTGACTATTCGGTGATCGTGCCGGCCTATCAAGCCGCAGACGTAATCGGCTCCTGCGTGAGCGCATTGGCGCGGCAGACACTCGACCGTGCGCGTTACGAGATCATCGTCGTGGATGACGGCTCTACTGACCGCACCGCCGATGTGGCACGTGAGGCCGGCGCGGACCGCATCCTGCGCGTCCCGCACGGTGGACCGGCAGCGGCACGCAACGCGGGCATTGCAGCGGCGCAGGGGGAGATTGTCCTCTTTACCGACGCCGATTGCGAACCGGCTGAAGATTGGATCGCATGCATAGTGGCTCCATTGGCTGATCCTCGGATTATGGGCGTGAAAGGGACGTATCGCACGCGGCAAACATCGTTGATTGCGCGGTTGGTGCAGTTGGAGTTCGAGATCCGCTACGCGCGAATGGCGGAACTTGAACGGATCGACTTTATCGATACGTATGCAGCAGCGTATCGCCGGGCCTTGCTGGTGGAGCATGGCGGCTTCGACACGGCCTTCCCGATTCCCTCGGCGGAGGACGTGGACCTCTCCTTTCGACTGGCGCGGGCGGGGCATTGGTTCGTCTTTGCACCGGATGCCTGGGTCTGGCACCGGCATCCGACGACATTGCGGCGCTATCTGGCCCGCAAAGCGCGTTTCGGCTACTGGCGCGCGCTGCTCTATGTGCGCTATCCTGACAAAATATCCGGCGACACACACACCGACCCTGCGCTCAAGTCCCAATTCGCGTTGGTGGCGTTGCTTGGCCTGGCAGCGATTGCCGGGCTGTTCTGGCGTCCGGCGTGGATTGCTGTGGCGCTCTTGCTCGCGCTTTTCCTGGGGACAACGCTTTCCTTCGTGCGCTGGGCGTGGCGGCGCGATCGGGCTGTGGCATTGATCTGGCCTGGCGTCACCCTGCTGCGTGTGGTGGTGCAGGGCCTGGGACTGGCGCTCGGTCTGTTGCGACAAATCGTGCGATGAACGATCGTGTGCGTCTGCCGATCCCTCTGATTGCGGGGATTGTTGCCTTCCTCGTGTATCTGTTGACGATGGCGCCCTCGCTCACCTGGGCGCACTGGGGCGCGGACGGCGGTGACTTCATCACGGCGGCGGTCACCGGCCGGATGCCACATCCGCCTGGATTTCCCCTCTATCTGACGTTGGCGCGCGCTTTTGTGTTGCTCCCCTTCCGCGATCCGGCCTGGCGGCTCAACCTGCTCTCGGCAGTGATGGCGGCGGGGACGGTCGCCTTGACTGCGTTGACGCTCCGACACCAGGAAAAATCCCCGTGGATTGTGCTCGCAGCATCGCTCACGCTGGCTTTCGCCCCGCTGTTCTGGATGCAGGCGCTCATCACGGAGGTATATGCAACAGCGACATTCTTCGCAGCGTGGGCGAATCATGAATCACGAATGACAAGCTGCGGGGTGCGCGTTTTGCATCGGCGGTGGGTTTTGGCGGGGATTGTGTGTGGCTTGGGGATGTCTGTGCATCCGACGTTGGTGCTTCTGATGCCGTTGTGGGTTGTTTATTTGTTTTTCGATGGTGGCAGGTGTCTCAATCACACATCGCGTATCACGCATCATGCCTTGCGTTTTGCGTTTTACGTTTCAGGTGTCCTTATTGGGTTGACGCCATACTTTCTTTTGCCGCTCCTGGGGCCGTGGCCGCAGCCGTGGGGGGATTTGCGCACATTCGCCGGGTGGTGGGACGTGGTGCGCGCGCGATTGTACTGGGGGTATGCTTTCGGTTGGCCGCTCGCCGATTGGCCCGCGCGGTTGGCGGCATGGGCAGCGTTGCTGGCGCGACAATTCACACCGGTGGGCGGCGCGCTCGTGTTGCTGGGCGGCTGGCTGGGCTGGCAGGAACGACGGTCGCGTTGGGGGACGGTGGGGCTGTTGGTGGCGGGGGGCTTGTTGAGTTTGTTTGCCATCGGCTACGGCACATCCGATTCACTCTTGTACTTGCTGCCGCTGTTGCCGCTGCTGGTTCCCCTGTTGTGTGCGGGATTGCGCTGGTTGGCGGACAAGGGTGTGCCTGCCTGGGCGACGTTGGCCTTGCCGCTGGTGTTGCTCGCGTGGAACTGGCAGGCTGTGGACCTGCACCGTGATGATGAGGCGGTGTTGTGGTACAATCGCGTGTTGGAGGCGACCCCGGCGAACGCTGTGTTAATCACGACGCGGGGCGATCCGTACACCTTTGCGCTGTGGTATGCGCAGGAGGCAGCGGGCCTGCGCCCTGATGTGTTGGTCATCGACGGGAATCTGTGGTGGCAGGAGAGTTACCGGCAGTATTTGTTCAACCGGACCGGGCGTGAGGCCGCTGTGCCGGAGGATTATGCTGTCGGGCGACCTTTGTGCCGGATTGTGGAGGAGGGTGTGGCTTGTCCGTAATCGCACAACATAAACGAACGATCGCGCTTGGTTTGGTCGCGCTGGGTGTCCTTTTGATTGTGTTTTGGGGCGTGCAATCTGCTCTGGCTGCGGCATCGCTGTTGCGTTCGCTGAAGACCGTCCAGGGGCTGCTCGATACCAACCCTATGGCAACCGACGTGAGCGCAATAGGAACGTTGCTACGCCAGACGCGACGCGACGTGGTAACGCTGCGGCGCAACGTCGGCTGGCTGGTGGGGATGGGGCCGGCGTTTGATTGGCTGCCGCAGGTGGGCCCATTGGCGAACGACGCCCCTGCTCTGCTTGCGCTGGCCGATAACCTGACCGAGGCCGGGGTGTTGTTGTGGAATGTCGTAGACCCGTTCGTGGCGGCTTTTCAGGGTGGGGAATCGGCGCTGGATGGTTTAGAGGAGCTTTTCGCGCGCCTTACGCCGGTTTTACCGCATGCCCAGGCCGCCGTTGCCAGAGCAAACGCAGTTTTTGCCGAGATTGAAGTGGCTGCTTTACCGGACCGTCTCCAGGACCCACTGCAACAACTGGGGTTGCTGCTCCCGTTGCTGGACGACGGGTTGGCCCTGGCGAAGAGTGGACCGTCTTTGCTCGGACTACAATCGCCGCGCACCTATCTGCTACTTGTGCTCAATGAAAGCGAATTGCGCCCAGGGGGTGGTTTTATCACCGGGGTGGGGGAGGTACATATTTCCCAGGGGCAGGTTATCTCGATGACGTTTGCCGACAGCTATAAGGCCGACGACTTCACGCGACCTTATCCGCTTGCGCCGGAGCCGTTTCGGCAGTTCATGGGCATAGAACTGCTGGTTTTCCGTGATAGCAACTGGTCGCCCGATTTTCCGACAGCGGTGCGTCAGGAAGTGGCGTTGTATCGCCCGTCCCATGCGGTGACGGTCGATGGCGTCATCGCGGTGGATCAACACGCCGCACAGCTTTTGCTGGATACACTCGGCCCGCTGACGCTGCCCGGCATCGAAGGCCCGGTGACCGGCGCGACCCTGCTCGAACATCTCTACAGCACGTGGGCACCGGAGGAAGGTGAAGACTTCGGCACGTGGTGGCAACAGCGCAAATCGTTTATGGAGCCGTTAGCCGAGGCGGTGATGGCGCGAATTTCCTCGGGTGATGTCGATTGGCTGGGATTGGCTAAAACCGGGGTGCAACTGCTGAATGAGAAGCATGTTCAGTTGTATTTTACCGATGCGCAGGTACGCGCCGTACTGGCAGCGCGCGGGTGGGATGGCGGATTGCGCGCGCCGGATGGTGATTACGCTATGGTAGTGGAAGCCAATCTGGGGTACAACAAGGCCAGCGGCAAATTGAACCGCGCGTTCACTTACGAAGTCGATCTGACCCAATCACCACCGCGCGCGACGATGACATTAACCTACACTCACACCAGCCGGGTGGACATTGCCTGCGTCCCAGAAGCCCGCTACGACCCCCAATACACGCAGATGATGGACCGCTGTTACTGGGCTTACCTGCGCTTGTATGTACCGGAAGGTGCACAGTTGGTCGAGGCCAGCCGACACCCGATCCCTGCGGAGTCTGTCGCCAGCGGGCAGCCGTGGGATGGAGTGGCGCGCGTCTCGACTGCGCCGGAGGGGGCATATACCGTGTTTGAACAGGCTGTGCTCCTGCCGACCGCGTCGCAGGTTGTGGTGCGGTTTACGTATACTTTGCCGGCCGATATTGTGCAACACAATGCCGATGGTACACTTACTTATCACCTGCTGTGGCAGAAACAGGCAGGGCTGGGGAGCGTTCCGGCGCGCGTTGTCTTGCGCATGCCCGAAAATGCTGTATTATGTGCTTCGCAGCCCGGCGCGCGTGAGGCCGGCGTGTTGTTGTACGATATCGATTTGCGTGTCGACAGCAACTTGGCTATCTGTTATCAGGTATTACAGGGGGAATGAGCGATGAATAAGCGACAGTGGCTGTTGATTGTATGGCTGCTCATCACGTTGGCGCTGTCCGGTTTGGCGGCGCTGCCCACCGTGTGGGCGATGCCGTCACCGCAGGAGAATTGGACTGTGCCGACCATGACGTTTACGCCCGGTCCTCCAACTCAACCGCCACCCACACAACGTCCGACTGAACCGCCACCCACACAACCTCCGGCCGAGCCGCCACCCGCCACGCCCATACCGGCAGAACCCACGGCTACCCAGACACCGCTGGGCGGCACGCCTGCTGCGACTCCCACACCATCCGCGGGGACTCCGACCGTAACGCCCACACCCACCGGTACCTCCTCTGCTGCCGAGACGACTGCGACGCCCACCGCTACCTTTCCTTCTTCTGCCGCGACGCCCACCGGCACATCTGGGGCTATGGATACTTCGTCCCCGGGCGTGACTGCGACTTCCGATATAGCCTCCTCTGGAACCCCATCCGAGACCTCCGATGAGACCGCGTCTATGGCCTCGGATGAAGCGGCGTCTGGGGGAGAATTGTCGCCTTCTGACACAGGTTCCACTCAAACGACGGCTGTAGAACAGGCAGCCGGCGCTGGCGTTCCCGATGAGATTGTGACCGAGCCGGACAAGGCCGTCGGTGGTTCGTGGTTGTTCTTCGGCGGGGTGGGATTGTTGCTGGTGGGGCTGGTGCTCTTACTGGTGTGGCGGCGGCAGGGGTAACGTATAGCCTGTGACCGAACCTATCATTGTCTTCGATCATGTCTCTAAAACCTTCGACCTGCACCGGAGCCGCTCGCGCTCGTTTCAGGAAGTGCTGGTCAACTTTGGGCGTAGGCGGCAGACCCGCATCCACGATGACCTGCATGCGTTACAAGACGTCAGCTTTATTATTGAGCGTGGGGAAACCGTGGGCTTCATCGGTGCGAACGGGGCCGGGAAGAGTACGCTGCTCAAACTCATCGCACGCATCCTCGAACCGGATGCCGGCACGGTTACGGTGAACGGTCGCGTCGGGGCGCTTTTGGAGTTGGGCGCCGGCTTTCATCCCGACCTGACCGGGCGGGAGAACGTTTATCTGAATGCTTCGATTATGGGCTTAAGCCGCCGCGAGGTAGACCGGCGCTTCGACGAAATCGTGGCCTTCTCGGAGCTGGAGCGGTTCATCGACGTGCCGGTGAAGCACTATTCTTCGGGGATGTACGTGCGGCTGGGGTTCGCGGTGGCGGTCAATATGGAGCCGGAGATCCTGCTGGTGGATGAGGTGCTGGCGGTGGGGGATGCGGCGTTCCAGCGGAAGTGTTTCGAGCGGATTGACCGGATGCGTGCGGATGGCATAACCTTGTTATTTGTGTCGCATAGCGCCGACGCTGTACGCAAACACTGTTCACGGGTCATCTGGTTGGACCATGGCGCGATGAAGGCTGATGGTACGGCAGAAGCTGTTGTGCAGAGGTACACAACATATATATGGGAGAAAGATGAAGGGCGATTGAATGCGGGAGACGGGATTCGTTGGGGCACCGGACACATACAAATCACGCGGGTGCAATTGTTGGGTAGAAGTGGTGAGGAGACCCAGCTTTTCGAGACCGGTGAACCGTTGACAGTCGTGATGCATTATCGAACCCAGGAGCGCGTTGAGCAGCCGGTGTTTGGGTTGGCGATTCATCGCAGTGATGGCACGCACATTACAGGACCAAATACTCAGGTGGGGGGATTGCAAATTCCCTTTGTGAAAGGCGTAGGTAAGGTATTCTACCGTGTCGACATGCTCCCATTATTGGAAGGAAGGTATACATTATCTGTTGCAGCGGTAGACACGACACATTCCGAGATTTACGATTATCATGATCGGCTATATCCGTTTCGAGTGTGGTCTTCAAGAAACGCTGAACAGTATGGCTTGGTTACCCTGGATGGACGCTGGGAATACTGCAATAGTTCAGAAATATGAATGTTATGACAGAATCTATTGATGCTGAACAATATGATGCCTACTATTATGCGCATGATTGTGGACGCCCATACCAACGTGACGAGGGCTGGCTCGCATTTTTTGCCAAAGTAGCTGAATATATTGATATTGATCTTCGTCCCCGAACTGTACTCGACGCCGGTTGTGCTATGGGATTATTGGTCGAGAAGTTACGGGAACGCGGCATTGAAGCGTATGGGATCGACATATCGGAATATGCGATTCAGAATGTGCATGAATCCGTGCGCGATTTCTGTCACGTGGGTTCCATCACAGCCCCTTTTCCGCGGCGGTATGACCTTATTGTCAGTCTGGAGGTGCTGGAGCATTTGCCTGCTGTACAAGCCCGCGAGGCTTTAAGCAATATATGTCAACATACGGATCAAGTGCTCTTTTCGTCCACCCCGTTGGATTATCGTGAGGTAACGCATGTCAATGTGCAGCCGCCTGAATATTGGGCTGAATTGTTCGCCAAACAAGGTTTCCTCCGCGATGTGGATTATGACGCCTCTTTTTTGACACCGTGGGCGGGATTGTTTAGGCGAGCCGAGATCACCATCCCTCAATTGGTACGTGATTTTGAGCGGCATTGCTGGCTTTTGCAACATGAGGTTTCTGAGGTGCGTGCGGCGTTAGCTATAGCGCGTGAATCGCTAAAGCATTATGAGCAGGAAATGGCTACGTTGCGCACACAGGTCGAATATTTGGAAGCGCAGGTAGCAGGATTTAAAAATGGTAGGTTGATGCGTTTGTTGTTGGGTGTGCAGAACTGGTGGCGAAAGTTGGTTTGAAAGCAGAGAGTATGTTGCTCAATGACGTTAATAAACGCCACTCGTATTTTAATCGTCAGTCATGATGTTGTCGGCCCCAAAATAGCCGGCCCGGGGATCCGCTATTGGGAGTTGGCGCGGGTTTTGGCGCAATCTTTTCCGGTGATATTGGCAACGCCCAATGTTGTACAGATGCCAGACGTAGGCGTGCGTATACTGAGATTTATGATTATCATGACCAGCTGTACGGCCTCCGTGTTTTACCGGGGGAAGGGGAAAAATACGGCGTTGTGACACTGGGTGGTCATTGGATGTTGAGGTGAGGCGCGAGCTGAGATGCAACGTGGGGAGCATCCGTGAACAGAATCCTTTTTATCAGTGGCATAGGTGGTGACACACGTCGCTACCGCTGCGCGCATCTGCAGGAGCAGTTAGCGCTTCGAGGTGTCATCTCGGCGTTGCGCGAGGATGACGATCCGCAGGTGCTGGAAGACGTTTTTGCCTGTGATCTCTTTGTGCTGCACCGCGTCCCGTATAGCCCATTGATCGGCCTTGTCATTGAGTTGGCGCATGCACAGGGCAAGCCGGTTGTCTTCGAGACAGATGATCTGATCTTCGCCCCCGAGCTGGAAGCACACATCGGGTTTATGGATACACTTTCTCCAGAAGCGCTCCATCGTTTTCGTTCGGACTTGATGCGGTTGGAGGAAACTTTTCGACGTTGTGATTGCGTGCTCACCACCACCGAATTCCTGGCACAAGCGGCGCGACAACGGGGCAAACCGGCTTACGTCATACGCAACGCCCCTAACGCCGAGATGTTCGACCTTTCCGCGCAAGCATGGGCGGAACGACAACGCCGGTCAGGCCAGGATGGTGCAGCGCGACCGATTGTTGTCGCTTATTTTAGCGGCACCGGCTCGCACAACCGCGATTTCCAGACCATTGCCGAACCGTTAGCGTGGATGATGACGCATTATCCCCAGACCTGGTTGCACATCGGCGGTCAACTAGACCTGGGGCCACTGTTTGAACCATTTTGGGATCGTATCCGCCGCACGCCCTACGTGACCTGGCGCGAGCTGCCATCTCTGATTGCCCAGGCCGACATCAACCTGGCGCCACTCGAACAGGACAATCCCTTCTGCCAGGCCAAGAGTGAGATCAAGTTCGTCGAGGCGGCGTTGGTGGGTGTGCCCACGATTGCCAGCCGGGTGGAAGCCTACGAGCACGCCATCACTACCGGACAAGATGGCCTGCTGGCCAGTACGTCTGACGAGTGGCGTACCGCTTTGCAAACCTTGCTTGAGTATCCCGACCGCCGTCTGGCTATGGGCGAGGCTGCACGTCGTACCGTCTATACCCGCTACACACCCGAACGCCGTGCTGAAGAGCTATGGTCCATCCTCGATGAAGTATGGCAAAAGTTTAGCGGCATCTCTGCGGGCGATGCTGCGCTTCAGCGCGTTCTACTTGCCGGTATTACGCAGTACGCAGGTGAGATGGAGCGTCAAGCCCAACGGCACGAGACACAAATCGATAGTCTCCGTGAGGCTTTGCGGCAGTATGAGGCGCAGTTGGCTGCAGCTGGGCAGCGCAATGCATCTTTGCAGGAGCAGTTTCTCCGGCTCGAGCAGCACCTTGAAGCTATCCGGCGGGGGCGCGTGATGCGCTTGATGAATCGTATCGACCAGTGGCGCGACTGTTTATTTCGGCGCAAGCAGGAGCTTTGATTTTTCCCCTTTTATACCTTGCCGGTTCTCCATTTCCAGTAGTTCACCAGCTCACGCTGAAAACCCTTCGGACCTTGAGTTGTTAGCACGCGGATGCCCTTTTTGATGCGATCGAGAAGGGTGATACGTTTGCCCCAATTACACAATGGCGGATGCCCGCCAACTCCCCCAAACTGTTCATCTTCGTAGTGTAACCAATAAACTAGATGACCGCGGATGGGGTGATTGTTTCGTTGCAGGGGGGCATTGGGCACATTTGCGTCACGATAAGCCCAGAGTGTGATGGCATCTCCCGGCACGGATTCTGGCGATTCAAGAGAGATGTAGTAGGATTTCCCTTCCGACTCACGTTGGGGAGTGAACCAAAAGCAAGCATATCCCTGGTCTGTGAGTAAACTGGCGTTGAGGCGTACTGTGGCCAGATCGTTCTCGTCGGATGGTGATGCCTTGAGGTGCAGGATAACATCACGGGTGTTGCGCCGACGATAGGTGCCGATCAGTACGTCCACCCGGCACAAGCCGTTTTGACGGGCAACGAATTGCTGCCCGATTTGCTTCCGCCCTGTCAGCTCGCCCAATGTCCGCACGGGGGCTTCATTCAGCACGACGCCTTGTTCGACACCCAACAGCAGTGATTTACCCCACGTCCTTAGGAGCGCCTTTGCCTGGGTAAATAACCGGCGGCGGTTGGCATGGATGGCATTCAGCCGCTTCTGCTGGTCGGTGGGAAGCGCGCTCAGTGCGGGTAGATTGATTAATAGTCCGCGTCGGCGACCGCGCCGTGTTGCGGGCAGCTTTTGCAACAATATCTCCTCAACCCGTCGCGCCGATTTCTCCCAGGAACGTTCTTGCACTTGCTGGTAAGCGGTCTCCACCAGACGTTGTCGCAGTGGTTCGTCTTCCAGCAGCCGCAGCACGGCATCGGCAATAGCCTTTGGTGTTGGTTCTGCCAGCAGCGCGTTGACCTCGTGTTCCAGGACTCCTGTGACGGTTTCGCGGTTTAGGTCGACCACAGCGCAGCGGCAAGCCATCATCTCCGGCGGTACTAGAGAACAATTGGTAGATGAGAGCACAATGCCTACGTCGGAAGAGGAGAACAACTCGGCTAATTGCTGTTCGTTGAGGATACCTCGATTTGTGTAGGGGAATGGAATCGGCTCCCGCCGCAGCTCTGTGTTTTCGGCGCCGTAAAGGACGATTTGTACATCGGGCCGTCGTTGGTAAATCAGCTCAAGTGCTTCGATCCCCATAGGAAAGAGGCGGCGCGGTGTGGATGGGCGGGCATAGAAGCACACACGCGGGCGATCTGTTTTTTCGACTGGGCGCGGATAGTAGATGCTGTGATCTACGGCCAGGTCGAAATAATCCGCGTCGGCGTTGTACCATTCACGCAAGCGATGGGTAAGCCAGCGTCCCAGCGTGATGCAAGAGAACCCCATTTTGTAAGTTTGTTCCGCTTTCAAGTACTCGGTGCCCATTGGAGCAAAAAACGGTTCCCAATCTTGCACAAAGTAGAATATCCTGGACGTGTTATGTACATGATCCACCAGGTAAGCTGTAGACCAGTGGGTCAGGATAACCGCATCCGATTCCACCAACGGTCCTCCGCTCCATTTGTATATTTCGCCCCGGATGTCGGTGAAGTGCCGGCGCACGAATTCGCGCACTTCCAGGTCACTTTTTTCCAGCAACACTTGACGTGGTACGACGTAAGCGTTGACCTTGTGTCCAAAACCCACCAACAGATTGATCATGCGGACGATGTCTGTGTATCCGCCAGAGCCAGGGATCGGCTCCGGGAAAATCCAGTTCAAGATCAAGGATTTTTGATCGGGGATGGTGGTCGAAGGCTGGTTGGACTGTTGATTGCGAAGTGTTTGAATGGCGGTAAGTGTCTGCACGAGTTGTGGTCCCAACACTTGCGGTGCATAAAGCGCAAGCACATCGGCATGGGCTGCTTCTCCCATTTGGCGGCGTAAATCGCGATCGGTGACTAGCGCTTCGAGTTTGGCAGTCCATTCCTCTTCGTTGCCGGCCAGGAAACCGGTCTTACCATCTCGAATGGCAAGTTCGTATGCGCCGATGCGGCTGGCGATGGTCGGTATTTTTACCATAGCCGCCTCGGTGTATTTGATCTCGCTCTTGGCATCGCAGAAGGGGTTGCCTGTCTCCAGAGGGGCCAGGTTGATGTCGAACCTTTTTTGCACGGCCATCCAGTCTTCCCAGGAAACGGTGGGATAGTACTGAATGCGAGCGGCAAAGGCTCTGAGTTCGTCCGGCAGTGGGTATGGGTTTTGGTTGTCAAGATGGAGTGCGCCGACGATGTGCAGTTCGACATTGGGATGCCGGGCCATAATCCGCGCCAGTGGTCTGGCTATTTCCGCCAGGTCCTTGCGGTGGGTTGCTGTGCCGCTACCATAGCCCAGGATGATCCTGTCGTGCGCCGCTGGTATTGAGCGTGGTGGTAATTCGGCTGCCGCCTTGATCATCCACTGGCTAAGCCCGTTGCGGTGGACGAAGACGGGCTTGCCCAGGGCGCGTACTTTATCGGCCAGGTATTCGGTCGAAGTGACAACCGCATCACTGGCAAGTAATGTGTGGCGATAGCGCCAGACGCCTTCGTAGTACAGTGCTGCATCTTCGTCGTTCATTGCTTTGACCGGGTCCACATAGTGCACCAGGTCTGGCTCGAACACCAGATCGTCTGTGTCGAAAATGATGGGAACGCCTTGCCCGCGGGCTTGTTCGATCAAGCCTTCAATGAGTGGATCATAGGCGACCCGATAGAGATAAAGTATATCGTGTGCTGCCGCTTCCTGGAAGAGCGTTTCGCGGTCGATTAAGTCTGGTTTTACTGTGCTTTGGATGCCGCAGGCGGCAAGCTGTTCTTGCTTCTGCAGAACGCGGTACTCAAAGGTAGTGCCTGCTTTGCACCCACTAATGAAGTAAACGGAGCGTATCATTGCTTTTCCACCTTCAGTTTCAGAATGCTCTGCCCGGCACTGCCCGGCAAGTTGGCTGAATTATACCATACGTTGATGGCCGTAAACTGCGGGGTTGGATTTCTGAAAGGGTGTGTTATGATAACTACCGTCAGAATGGGAGATAACCACTGTGGAGTATTGCTGAGCTAAACATTATGCATGTGCCGACAACGATTGCGCTAATTACCAACGACGCCATCGGTGAGAAGATGGCGGGGCCAGGGATTCGTTATTGGGAATTTGCCCGCGTCTTGAGCGAAACCTTCCCTGTGAAATTGATCGTTCCTCCCTACGTGCGTATGGATGCGCCACCTGTCGGTTACCCCGGTCGGGCCGAGGTATATGTCTGCCAGGATACCGCTGCCTTATCTGCGCTGATTGCTGACTGTGATGTTATAATTACGTTGGGAATCGTTCTGGCTTTCTATCCTTTTCTGACTCGGCTTGACAAGATACTGGTTGTTGACCTCTATGACCCCTTCCTGCTCGCCGGTTTGCAGCGTGAGGCTAACGCCGATCCTGCGCGGCAGGTGTACGCTTACGAGAAGAATCGGGAAGCTCTGGAAGTCCAATTGCGTATCGGTGATTTCTTCTTATGCGCCAGCGAACGACAGCGCGATTACTGGTTGGGAATGCTCTCAGCGGTTGGGCGGATCAACCCGCAGACCTATGCGCAGGATCCGACATTCAAAAAGCTGATTACTGTGGTCCCGTTTGGTCTGCCGCGGGAGTTACCACAACATTCCCGACCGGTGTTGAAAGGCGTCTGCCCTTCTATCGCATCTCACGACAAAGTTTTGTTGTGGGGGGGTGGTATATGGGAGTGGATGGATGCACCGACGTTGGTGCGGGCTATGCCTTTGGTTCTGGCGCAGCGTGAGGATGTCAAAGTGTTTTTTATGGGAACGCGGCGGCCTAATGCCAGTGCAGCTCAGACCTCGGCTGTCGATGACCTTGTGGCCTTGAGTCGAGACCTGGGGCTTTACGATCAGTTCGTTTTCTTCAACGACTGGGTGGATTATGAAGCACGCCAGAACTACCTGTTGGAAGCCGACCTGGGCCTTAGCTTGCATCTGAACCATGCCGAGACCCGTTTTGCTTTCCGCACTCGCTTGCTCGATTATCTATGGGCTGGTTTGCCGATGGTCTGTACCGTTGGCGACGTCTTGGGAGAATCGTTGGCGGCAGGAGGTGTGGCTTCTTTGGTTGCGCCAGGGGATGTTGAGGGGTTGGCGCAAACGCTCTTGTCATTATTGGCCGACCCTGATTTGCGTGCTCGCTACAAGCCTCGTTTCGAGACTCTTGCACGCCATTACCAGTGGGAAATTGTCTCTTGCCCGCTGGTCGAGTTTTGCGCCGATCCACACTTCGCCGCCGACCGGGCGGATGGGGAGCGGCGTTTGCTGACTGACGCGCGGCCGACAAGGCCATGGTGGGGCAAGGTGCAGCACGCTGTCCGGTCAGGCGGCCTGCGTGAGTTGTGGCGGCATGTGCGTGCCTATGTGCAGTGGAAGCGTCAACAGTAAGCGGGCGGTGCTCAGCCTTTCCCTAGCAGTTGTCTTACCTTGTTGCGCAGCAATGTCCTCATTGGAATTTCCCCCAATTCGTTGATGAGTAGGGCTTCCAACTCGGCGTCGGAGATTCGCTTTCGCTTGAGGATTTCCCGACGTTGGCGCAGCAGATAGGGCAATATCAACACATAGCCTCCCCAACCTTTGAGGGCATGGCATGGCCGCTTGTAGGCCAGAAAATAGTAAAATTGACCGTACAGCAAGGCCCCAAGGTGTTTGCAGAGTAATCGCAGAGGGATGTTCTTGGTCAGCACGGCCAGACGGTTGCGCATCATCAAGGTGACGTAGCGCGCGTGTGGCGTGCCCGCACCATGGCTCTGGTGCAAGATTTTAGCGGCAGGTTCGTAGATATAGCGATAACCGAGCAAGCGGCCTCGCAGCCCCAGGTCGATATCCTCCAGATAGCTCCCGAAACGCTCGTCGAAGGTTCCCACCGTTTGCAAAAATTCGCGGCGATAGAGGGCTGCGCCTGCGCAGATGGAGAAAACCTCACGCGGCATGGTGTAGCCTAGCGCCGACTCGCCCATTCCTTGCTTGCGCGCCGAACCGTACCAACTGAAGGTGTCACCGGCATTGTCGATGCGTGTGGGGTCGGCGAGTCGGAGCATTTTCGAGGCGATGCCTCCTACGTCAGGCGGAGCGGCATCCAGCGCGGCAACCAATGCACCGAGCCAGGCGGGGGTGGGCTGGGTGTCGACGTTGAGTAGCGCTACATAATCGCTTTGTGTGTTTGCAATGCCTATGTTGACGGCTGCCGCGAAGCCTCGATTCTTCGGCAAGGCGACGATGTGCACTTCCGGGTATTCGGCTTGCACGAAGGCGACCGAACCGTCACTAGAGCCATTATCGACCAACACTGTGTTGAAATCCTGGTAAGTTTGTGCGCGTAATCCATCCAGGCAGCCCGGCAGCCACTGGCGTGTGTTCCAGTTGGGGATGATGACGGCGACGCGCGGTCGGAATGTCGGATTGCTCATGCGTGTTGTACGAGTATGATATCCTGGTACGAAAGGCCGTCGGGCCGGCCGCTCCAGGTCCCGTAATAAATCGGGCTTTGCAGGGCGAGTCCCCGCATCATTAGTTGCTCCAATATGTACTTCTCTTGATAGGCTACAGCACTTTCTGGAATGTCTGCATCCCGGATGCGATACGGTCCTTCTCCGTACTGGAATTGGATGTCGTTACGCCCCGAAGCGGCGAGTTCCGCCTGTCGCTCATTCAGCAAAAAGAAGGTCAGCAGTGCGTTGCCTTGCGGCGCTAACAGACGTGCAATCTCTTGCAGGTAGTGGCTCGTGTCAGCCGGGAGCAGGTGCGTGAAGACTGAGGTGAGGAAGATGAAGTCGAAGCTCTGCTCAGTGAATGGGAAGGTGTACGTATGAGCCTGTGATTTGCCTTCGGGATTGTAGCGTTTGTTGTAGAGATCGGCATGGACAAAGGCAAAGTGCGGATAATGGCGCGAGATGTGTTGTTGGCACCAGGCAATGGACTTTGGGGTGATGTCGATGCCGGTGTACGTACCGCCTTTCAGGTAGCGGGTGAGGGGCAGCGCCATGCGTCCACTGCCGCAGCCAATTTCGAGCACGCGGGCCTGTTGGGGTAGATGCGCGAGTTCGATGAAGTAACGCAGAAATTCCTCTCCGGTGCGCCTGAAGTCACTGCCTCCGACGTCTCGCAGCCACCATGGTGGCAGATCAAGCTCCCCCCTGATTGTTCGATGGATAATATCTTTCAGAGTCGTCCAAAAATCTGGTTGAAATGAAGGCGATAGCGCTGGCATTTAATATCTCCGTAAGGCCATTGGTAGGTAAATGTGGTGAACATCCCCAATGAATATCGACACCGGAGCAACTTTGGGACTACCGGCGATTGCCCGCCCCCCATAAGTTGCCGTCGCCGTGATCTGGCCGATAGTTGTCCAGCCATTGGCCAGGCTGCTGATATTCACAGTCATGTGCACGCTGGCTGTCTCTGTCAGGGTGCCGGAGGCAGGCGACAGTAGAATCAAACCGGTCGAGGTTGTCAGAGTCCAGTCGAACGATTCGCCTCCCCTGTTCCAAATGGGGATTGTGGTATTTGCCAAGGTACCACTGCCTTGTTGGTGGAATACCTTGACCCGATCAGGAAAACCAAGAGAAGGATAAGGCGTAAATAACCCAGTGCGCCTGATATCGTGGTGGAACATAGGCCAGGGCCGGGCCGAGGATGCGGGGCCGGCCTTGTCCCAAATCCGCACTTCCCCCTTGCCGCTCAAGTCACCACTGGCGGCTATGATCTCTAGCAGGCCGTCGTTGTCGATATCATCGACCATCGGCGAAGCCCACAATCCTTGCAGCATCGGGTGGCCGGTGAGGTCGCTGATGGTGCCATTCGGCTCAACAACGACGAACCCCCAACTATTGATGTGGTTGATCAGGATTTCGATGGTGCCATCACCGTCGAAATCAGCCAGGATAGGGGAGTATTGAAGCGGCAACGCATCGGTGGTCCACGGGCTGGGTGATGGAATGAGAACAGGGAATCCGGGCACCAGGCTGCCGTCCGCGTTCCAGGCGTATAGTTTGTTGTTAGTTGTGAGCTCGTATCCTCCCTCGCCGACAACGATTTCCAACTCGCCATCGCCATCGATATCGCCCAGCGCAGGGGGGGCCAGAACGGTGTTCGTGGTCTCGCGGGGCCACGCCTGACCGCCTGGGAGCTGGACGGGCGTGCCGTCGTGGTTCCAGGCATAGACAATATTCGACCGTCCGTTGGTGATACCCACTCCCGCCCCAACGACGATTTCCAGGTACCCATCGCCATCGATATCCCCCAAAGCAGGCGAGGAGTGGATGTGCTGTTCTGTTTTGACCGGGAAACCCGGCACAAGGCTGCTGTCGCCGTTGATTGCCCATAAGGTGGCATTTTGATCCTGCTGGCCATTGATGATCGGACTCATCGTGCCTACCACGACTTCTGGCAGCCCATCACCGTCGATGTCGCCCAGCGCCGGCGAGGAACGCCCGCCCCGCCAGAGTGGATCACCGTTCCATTGGGAGATCGGCCAACCAGCCACGACGACGCCGTTGTGGTGCCAGGCGTGGATGCGCCGATCCATGCCCAGGACGACGACCTCCAGATCACCGTCGCCGTCAATATCGCCCACCGCTGGCGCAGTTGGAATACCATCCCACAAACCGTCCGGGTAGCCCTCGCCTGGCCCTGCGCCAATCTCGTCGATGCGCGGTTGGGGCCAGCCGCTTAAGCCATCTGGCGACAGAGGCTCGATCAGGGCAAAGCTCCAGGGGCTGGCGCTTTGATAACGGTATACCAACACGCCGCCGTTGCGCCGATCCACGAAATCCGTGTGGACAAATCCCCCCACGGTGACCACGATATCCAGGTGACCATCGTTGTCCAGGTCGGCGACGGCCTGTGAGGTGCGGATGTTGTTGTCGCTGCTGGGGTTTGGGGGATTGGCTGCATTGATCTCTATGTTGGTCTGGTGTGACCAGACCTCGCTCCATGCTGAGCCGTTGAATGAGAGGACATGCAGGATGCCATCTTTGCCACCCACGACGATTTCCTTGTAGCCGTCGCCATTGAAATCCGCCGCTGTTGGAGCAGATCCTACAATCACGGCCCCGTTCAGAGTGATGCTGATGTAGTCGGCCTGTATCGTTGCCACTACCGGGCCGCTTTGGCTCAACGGGGCGGTTATCAGCAGTCCCAAAATTACGCATATCACTATGGCTCTCCGTACCTGGTTCATCATAAACCTCCTATTGCTTATGGATGGCACTTTGATACACCTGCTGAAATGATGTGATTATTTTATCTAGTGTAAAATCCCATTGTCCTACCTGACGGGCCGATTGTTGCAGGGCATTGTATTGTGACATCAGTTTTGTCACTGCTGTCAGTACCTCTGTTGCCGTGACCTTTTCCATCACAATGCCACATTCTGTCCGTTCTACATAATCCGCCATCGGAATCGCCCGGTTGACCAGCACCGGCTTCCCTGCAGCGAGCGAGTCCAGCAGCGAGTGAGGATATGCTTTGATCAACGCCGGATCCGCAGCTAACGTGATGGTAGCATGGACGCTTGCGAGGATTTGGTTGACGTCTACGAACGCGTTGATCAACGTAATCCGCGATTCCAGGCCATCGCGGTGGATTCGTTTCTGCATTTCCTCTGCCAGGATGCCGCGCCAGAGGAAGGTGAGCCGCAGCCGCGAATCCTGCTGTGCGGCTGCGAGCAGGGCGTCGATGCCTTTTGTGCAAAATTGCGCTCGGCTCCACGGCGCAGAAGCGACCAGCAAGCGCACTTCGTCTTCGAGTGGTAGTGGCGTGCAGGTGAAACGTGCTGTGTCGATGCCGGGGTGGATGAGATGTGCGTTGCGCACACCGGCTTGTATCAGCCGTTGCAAGCTACGGTCATCGTATACTGTGACCGCGCCCAGCCGATTGAGATAAGGCGCAGGAATGCGTTTGGCGCTGATACCACTGCTGACCGTGTATACGACCGGGCGCTGTAGGTAAAGCAGATAGGGATACGGAAAGGGATCGGGATTGTAGAAATGGTGTAGAGCGAAGTCTTGCTCGCGGGCGCGCAGTGTTTTGAGCCTGGATAGTCCGAACAACAAGCGTGGTACGTAGACCGGGCTGTCCTGGTTGGGATTCACGTAGACCAACTCCCCGTCGTTGTGACGCTGCAGGACTTGAATCTCTTGTGAGAGTGCCTCTCCTGACGGCATTTTGGGAGGGAGGATGGGCAGATGATAAAGAACTCTCATTGCTGCACGTCCTTTGCCAGGCTTTCTGGCAAACAATAGGCTAAAACTCGTTCGTTCTGACCGCCGAAACGTTTTTGGAGACCGTCTTGTAACCCTAACCAGATAGCCTGCGTGGCCTGTTTTTCACCTGCTAAGCGCAATTTGAGGGTGAGTGCCATACTGTACATTATCCAGAAGATCTGGAAGCCGATCAATAGCCGGGGTTGTAGATCGTTCATCAAGAGAAAACGATTGCGAATGATGTAGTAGGCGTAGAGAGTCTTCCGTAGTTGCGAGGGCCGCGCCTCAAGCGCATGGCTGGCTTGCGCCCGTGGATCGATCACACTGCGGTAGCCGTGCCGGGCGGCACGTAGACACAGCTCGGCAACTTCCATCGTAAAGAAATAGTCTTCCTTCAACAATCCTGTGGCTTTGAGAGCGGCGGGATTGATTAACAGTACGGTCCCCGGCACGTATTCGACGTTGAAGGGAGCTTCGGTTTGCGGCAGGGTCGTGATGTGCGAATGGTGGTGGCGAATAGGATTCCGTCCCCCAGCCGCGAGCAGGTGTGGCGGCATACTTTCGGAGTAGAGCAATGGCCCGACAAAGCCGATGCCGGGATCGCTATCTAACGTTTCCAGCAGCGTTATGACGGCGGATTCTGTGATATGCGCGTCGTTGTTAAGGAGCAGGATCGGAGCCTGGTTTGCTGCTTGCAGCGCTGCTTCGATGCCCCGGTTGTTGCCTCCGGCAAACCCCTGGTTGGTCGCGTTGCGGATGAGGTGCACCTGCGGGGCCTCGTGTGCAATGATATCGGGGCTGCCGTCGCCGGATGCGTTATCGACGATCCATACGCTAGGGCAGAGCGTGTCCCAGGACTCTACGGCCCGGATACAGCGAAGGGTATCTTCTGCGGCGTTCCAGTTGAGAATGATGACCGACAATGTCATGGGATTGTTCCCCTTGTATTTGACTCACCGGCATTTTAACATACTATACCGCTGCGTAAAGATCGCAGTGCTGAGGAGCGATATGCGGATATTGCATGTGACGCATCAATATATGCCGGAATATGTTGGCGGGGTGGAACTCTATACCCGCTGGCTTGCCCATGCGCAAATGCAGGCTGGACATGAAGTGTCAATTTTCTACCGGCGCAGTGGTGAGGGAACCGGACTGGAATCTCGCGGCGAGGATGGCGTGCGAGTGTGGGCAGCCTGGCACGGACCGGTGACGCCAGTTCGCCGCCTCCTTGCCACGTTTTGGGATCCGTCGCTGATCCCTTTGTTTGAGCGGGTACTGGACGAGACGAACCCTGAGATTGTCCACGTCGAACACTTGATGGGCCTGCCGGTGGCATTGAGTGGTACGTTACGCCGCCGCCGGATCCCATTTGTGGTGACGCTGTGGGATTTTTGGTGGCGTTGCGCTAACGCACAATTGCTCACCAACTATGACCAGACCGTGTGCCCGGGTCCACATTTCCATTATCTCAATTGCGCGCGTTGCGCACTGGCGCGGGCCGGCAGACCTGGGTGTATTGTGTTTTCACCGTTTCTGGCGTTCCTCATGGCCTGGCGTAACTTTCAACTCTTACAAGTGCTGCGGGCGGCAGCAGCCTTGATTGCGCCGACAACTTTTGTTGAGCACTGGTATGCAAACCACGCCGCGCCGCGAGAGACCCTGCGGTTGTTGACGCCGGGATTGGAGCATCCATCAGCCTTGCCGTCATGCCAGCGTGAGTCAGATGGCAAAGTGCGTTTTCTCTACGTGGGCGGATTATCGTTTCAGAAAGGGCTGCACACGCTACTGGAAGCTTTCGCCGGCGTGCGTGGCACCGCTGAGCTTTGGATCGCCGGAGATGAAACTTTCGACCCGGCTTATGTGATGCACCTGCGCAGTCTGGCTACACCGAACGTGCGCTTTCTGGGGCGCTTGACGCGCCCTGAGGTATGGGCCGCCCTGGTGAACGCCGATGTTGTCGTTGTGCCTTCCCTGTGGTATGAGACTTTTTCCTTTTTGGTCTCTGAGGGATTCGTCGCCGGGAAGCCCGTATTGGCTTCTCGCCTGGGGCCTCTGGCAGACCGCGTGCACGATGGGGTAGATGGGCTTTTACTGCCACCCGGAGACGTTATGGCGTGGCGTGAAGCGTTACAGCGCCTGGTAGATATGCCGGACGAATTGGCGCGCCTGCGCGAGAAAGTCCGTCCGCCATTATCACTGACGGAGCATGAGGCGGCATTGACGTCGCTCTATTCGCAAGTCATTGCCGGAAGGTGACTGTTCAGGCCAGCCGGTTTCTTGACAGGATTAATACGATTTTCGGCCTGTTTTGTTACCAAATCCTGTTAATCCTGTCTAATTCGCGTTCAGGCTGAATAGTTGCTATCTGCCTGGATGCACAACATAGCGAGGTGGTGACACTGGCTTGTGAGCAGCATACCGCGCACTCGACCAACGATCTGGTAGACATCATTCGCAAGCAGTTCCCATCATCAGAACAACACGAGGATGGGGGTGGTTTATAGTCGCTAACGGTAGTATGTAGCAAAGCTTGCCGGTCTGGGCGGGCTGGTTGTTGCTTGTCTGAGAGAAGGGGCAGCAGGGCGGTGTACCTGGGGTACGCTGCCCTGTTGTTGTTTTGAACCTCTTATGGCCGGGTGCTTGGGATCGTCTACCTCTCGTAACTTCAAACTGTTGATCGGATCACGTCGCTGCTTCTGGGACAATGAACACGCCCACCGGATTTCCCCGGCGGGCGTGTGGATGAGCACTGGCGCGTGTTACTCAACTAAAAGGCGCGCAATATCAGTGGCAAGTAAATGCGTATGGGTGGGATGATGGTGAAGTCTTGCAAAGAATCGTTGTACATCACAATCGTATCCACCCCGCTGGCGATGACGGTCGTGGTATCGGTTACCCAGGCGCTTTCGGTGATTGGCACCGTTACCACAACCTGCACCGTAGTTGTCATCCCGGCCCCTAACGAGAATGGCCCCATATAGGTTGTGCCGGGATCACCGACGCGCAGATCCAGTGGCCAGTGCCGCGACGATGTCGCCTCTAGGGCGAAGGATGCTGTGTCTGTGTGGAAGTTTTGCAGGATGTGAGTGTAGGTCACGGTGTCCCCTGGTTTGGCTGTCTGGCTGTAACCGTCGGAGAGTTCGACGGGAATGACGCCAATGATGCGCATGTTGTCGAGCCAGAGTGTGGTGTCGTTACCCTTGGTTTGGAAAGCAAACCACGATATATTCCTTGGTGCCGCGTATGCCTGGTTAAACGGGATGCGCACGTGACTCCAACCGTTTGCATATTCGACAGTGTACCGGCAGTAGTCCAGAGAATTGCCACCATCAAAGACTACTTGGATGGCATGATCGAGGTTTTGCTGTTTGATGTAGAATTCCAACCACGAGTAGACAGCGGTGTTAGCCGGTGTGCCCCAGGACCCGATCTGCGCTGCATCCCAACCTTCCCCCACCAGGTCGGCGCGAATGGCGGACTGTCCGGCGTAGACTTGGTCCGTAGCTGTAAAGGCGATGGTGCCGCCATGCCAGGTACCAGACCACCAACCCCAGTCTGGGCCCTGTGAGAGTGCTGTGTCTACGTAGACATCCCTTTTCTTGGTCTCGTCTGGGCGAGGGGTGAGTTGGCCTACATTTCCCTTCGGCGCGCCACCAAAGTATTGCCGCAGCACGCTCTCGGCCGGCTTGTCGAGTGGCGTGTAGCCGCGATCACAGGGTCCGCCTTGCATTGGGTTGGTGTCCCAGCTCCACCAGAACACACCGGCGAACCATGGTTCCTGGTAAACGGTCTCGAAGAATGCTTGATACAGATCGGCTTGCTCCTGGAGATCGAGGGCGGGGTTGCCTTCGTAGGCCCACGGGGCCATACCGGCGCCATCAATGCTGCGGTAGCCGATCTCGGTGAAGATGATGTCCTTGTCCCACTCGTCCGCGAGGTTCGCCAGGAACGAAATTGGATTTGTCCATCCTAGCTTGAAATCATTCACCGTGGCGGTTGTAGTGACCGCTACGACATAGTAGGCATCAATGCCGATGTAGTCGAGGGCGTCCCAGAACATCACGATGTTGTCATATGTGTGATTGGCCGCATAGACCAGCGGCCCGGCGTAGATGCTCTTGATGCCACCTGTGCCGGTGATCAATTCGCGCCAGCGCAGTTCTTCCCCGACTGTGCCATCCAACTCCGTACCGATGCAGAACTGCTCGACATCATAGTCTGCCGCGATCTGCGCGTAGTGGTTGATGAAGGCTTGATAGCTTTCGAACCACGCATCCCATTTTGCTTCTTCGGTGAAGAATTTCCCAATCTCTCCACGCCAGTGTGTTGGATCGGCAAACAGGTCAAGGTGTGGCTTGAGCATAACCTTCAATCCTAAGTCGTGCGCGGTTTGGATGGCGTGGATGACACCGGCATCTGTTGGAGTTTTCTCTGCGTGGGAGTAAATATCGGTGGATGTAACTGTATCCTGATACCACGTTGCCAGGATGCTGACCCATTCCGCGCCGGTATCTTCTAGTTTCGCCAGGGATTGGTCTGAACTGGCGGATGTATACTGGTCATACCACCATGAGACATACGCAATCCCTTCTTGCTTGGATGCCGGCTCTTGGGCAGACAACATCTTGGGGCCTGACCAGGCTAGTGCCAGGCCGAAGACGAGCGCGAACAACACGACCACTACGGTAACGTGTGCCAACGGCCAAATCTTCGTTTTCATCGTCTTTTCCTCCTCATTGTGTGACTAAAAATGCGAGAGCAATCACGCGCCAGTTGCATCCAGGGGGGGAACATACTTGCAATGCAAACCTATTTCCATTCTATACAACTTTCACAATTTGTCTATAAGTGCAAGCCCATGACTTTTGCAGTCTGAATTCCGTTGTAAAATATCGCAGTGGCTAGTTGTCGGGAACCTGCTAACGGGCGCAACAAGGGGGGGCGATGGATGCGGATGGTGCAGCTTGTAGAGGGCGATGGAAATAGGATTGTTAGCGCACGATGAGAGAACACGTTTCTACGTCATCTGAGGATATCCTCAGCACGCAAAACCTTGTCATTCCCGATGTATGGATTGCAACCGAGCGCTTGCGCCTGTTGCGCTGTGTTCTGCGTTGCATTGGTATAGCGTTGGGGCTGGGGGCGTTGGCTGCGCTCGTGGGGGCGCTGCAATATGCCCGGGCCTGGCAGCCATGGGTTTTTGTCGCCGTGATGCTGCTCAGTTTGGGCGGTTATGCACTGGCCGTGCGCTGGGGGCAACGTGGAAAAGTCGATGCCAGCAGCCGCTTGTTGATCACTGTCGTCACTGTGATCGGCCTGGCAATGGCGCTGCTTTTCGAGGATTTGATTGTTGCCTTTGCCCTGCTGGGTCTGTTGATCTCGCTTCTGGCTGGTGTTTTGATCTCGCGGCGTATGGGGTATGGGTTTGCCGTTGGTCTGTTGCTCACCGGCGTAGTGCTCATCTTTGCGCTGAGGACACCCCTCTTGCTCTCGGTCTCATTGCCCTTGAACCAGATTACAAAAGATTGGGTCGACCTTGTCGTATTTCTGCTGACAATTTTCCTGGGAACCTATGTGGTGGCAACCAGCCAGGAAGGCACGCGGATGGCGTTTGAGCGTCTGGTCGAACAATCCAACAGGCTGAAGGTGCTCAACCGAGACCTGGCGCACGAGATTCACGAGCGCAAGCAGGCCGAAGCAGCATTGGCTCAGCTTAACGCCACTCTGGAGACGTTGGTGGCTGAACGAACCGCTGAGGCGGTTGCCGAAAAAAGTAAAAGCGAGGCAATTTTGCATAGCGTGGGCGATGCCATCAGCGTCACCGACCTGGACATGCGCATCCAGTACGTGAATGAGGCGTTCGAGACGTTAACAGGGTACAACAGTGCTGAAGTTGTTGGTCGTCCTATGTATACGCTTATGGTGCAGGAAACCGCCGAATTGGATCGCCGCTCCCGACAGTTTGTGTGGCAAACAGGGACTTATGCGCAACGTGAAGTCACCATACGCCATAAAAACGGTCGTACCTACGATGCTATGTTGACGATTGCGCCCTTGACCTACGAAGGCGAGCGCACCGGTTACGTTTTTTGTCACCAGGACATCAGTAAACTCAAAGCTCTGGAACGTGCGCGTAGCCAGTTTATCACCAATGTTTCCCATGAACTGCGCACACCGGTGACGAGCATCAAGCTCTCCACATATTTGCTGCGAGCGGAACAATCGCCGGAAAAGGCGACGACGTATTTGCAGGCTCTCGAACGTCAGGCGGCGCGTCTGGAGCACTTGATTCAGGACATACTGGAAATTGCCTCACTGGACAGCGGGCAGGGCGTCACCACATGGGAGCCGGTGCCCCTTGCCGTGCTCGTGAGTGATACGGCGACGTGCTATCAGAACCAGGCTGCTTCACGCGATGTAACGTTAACTGTCACGCCTGTACCAACTGACTTGCCGGAGGTCAAAGGCGACCCGGTCCGGCTGGAGCAGGCATTGAAGGAATTGGTGGAAAATGCATTGATTTTTACGCCTCGTGGCGGAGATGTCCATATTACGCTGAAGCCCGTCGAAGCCCACACCCGGCGTTGGGTGACAATCGCTGTGCAGGATACCGGACCGGGTATTTTGCCCGACGAAAAACCCAAGCTGTTCAACCGTTTCTTTCGGGGATCGCTGGCGGAATCAGGTCATGTTCCTGGCACCGGCTTGGGCTTGAGTATTGCCGATGAGATCGTCCGCGCGCACGGCGGTTACATCAGCGTCGACAGTGAGTCGGGGCAAGGTAGCACCTTCACACTGTGGTTGCCGGCGAGCTAAAAAGTATATCGGCCCCATTGCTTGCTAAAGGGAAGCCGAAGATACTGTGTTCCGTGACTATGCGACCAAAGACTATCTGACTGCTAAAGGAGGCTGCAATGGATATTTATCGCGTCAAACCAGGAACGCAAGTGGATTTGCGTCAGTGGGATCCCGATGACAAGGCCATGTTCGACAAGGGCAAGTCGGAGGGCAAGAAGGCGATGGAGAAGCTCAACCGCCGGCTGGAGGCGCTGCAAGAGCTGCTCTTCGCCGAGGGCAAACGCAAGGTGCTTATCGTGCTGCAGGCGATGGACACCGGCGGCAAGGATGGCGTCATCCGGTGGGTTTTTGACCGGGTCAACCCGCAAGGGGTGAAGGTGGCAAGCTTCAAGGCGCCCACGCCGGAAGAGCTGGCCCACGACTATCTGTGGCGCATCCACAAACACACGCCCGGCAAAGGCGAGATGGTGATCTTCAACCGCAGCCACTACGAAGATGTGTTGGTGGTGCGTGTGCATAATCTCGTCCCCCCTGAAGTATGGAGACGCCGCTATGCGCAAATCAACGCCTTCGAGCGCATGCTGGCGGAAGAGGGCACAACGATCCTCAAGTTTTTCCTTCACATCAGTAAAGACGAACAGAAAGCGCGCCTGCAAGCCCGTCTGGACGAGCCGGAGAAGCGCTGGAAGTTCAACGTGGGCGATCTTGGCGAGCGCAAGCTCTGGGACGAGTACATGCGCGCTTACGAAACCGTCCTCAGCGAGACCAGCACCGAGTGGGCGCCATGGTATATTGTTCCCTCGAATCGCAAATGGTATCGCAACCTTGTCATCAGCGACGTGCTCGTGGAGACGCTGGAAGGCTTCGACATGCGCTATCCTGAGCCCAAAGAAAATCTCGATGCAGTGGTCATCGAGTAACAGTAGATCCAAAAATGCTCCAAGGGGATCGTCAGATCCCCGTTCTGGTCTGGATCGCTCCAGACCAAGCAAAATTAGATCTACTGAGTAAAGCCGTTATCAGACGGTGTTCGTTCGTGCCCCTTGTGAAAACCGCCAGTTTTCGCAAGGGTGTTTGTGTGTCGAACCTTTTCGACCCATACTGCATGTAACAATTGGAGCAAAGGAACGCCCGTGTCTGTTTGCGCTGCAGGCATATCTCGTCCGTTTGAGGGCATAGCGATCTGGCCGACCGTTGTGCGTTTTCTGGCGCGGCTGCTCTTCGCCCTTACCGGCAGCAGTCGCGCGGCGGAAGTCGGCGGCGTTCCGACAGCGGAGCTGATCACGCGGTTTCAGCGCGGGCAACCGCGCGCATTCGAGGCACTCTACGACCGCTACAAGGACTACGTCTACCGTGTGGCCTTTTTCGTCAGTCGCAACCGCGAGGAAGCGGAGGACGCGGTGCAGGAGACCTTCCTCGACGTGCTCAAAGCGTTGCCTAACTACGACGTGAACGGCCCGGCGCGCTTCGAGACGTGGCTCTACCGCGTGACGCTCAACCGCGCGCGGATGCGGTTGCGGCGCACGCAGCCGGCCTCCGCTGAATGGGATGATGTGGAAGAGCAGCTTGAGCGCCTGCCGTCGCCCTCGTCCGAGCGTCCGGAGGCGGTGTTCCTGGATGGGGAACGGGCCAGCAGTCTGTGGCGCGCCGTGGACCAGTTGCCGGAAGAGCATCGCGTCGTCGTGATGCTGCGTTACCAGCAAGACCTGGCCTACAACGAAATCGCCGAAGTCCTCGGCGTGCGGGAAGGCACGGTGAAATCACGGTTGTACAACGCGCACCGTAAGCTGCAACAGCTATTGGCGGTCTGATATTTTTGACAGGATTGACAGGATTTTCAGGATTAAGAAAGATTTACGAGATGTTTTTATCTTGTTAATCCTGTAAATCCTGTCAAAGGAAACAAATGAACGATATTCATGTTGAAGACGAGCTAATCGCCTATCTCGATGGCGAACTGGACGCGACGGAACGCGCGCGGGTGGAGGCGCATCTGGCGCGCTGCCCGGCGTGTGCGGCGGCGTTGCAAGAACTGCGCGTCCTTTCACGCGACCTGGACGCCACCTTCGACGCTGCGATGTCGCCTGTTCGCCTCTCCTACGCCGCTGCCAGCCACATCCGCGACGTGCTGCGCGCCCGGCTGGAGCGCCCGCGCTGGCAATGGGCATTTTGGCTGCGCCGTGGTCTTGTCGCTCAGGCAGTGATGGCGCTGCTGTTGATCGTCTTCTCGTTCAATGCCTACCGGGTTTTCACGCTCCCCGCTGCTCCTGCGCCCCAGGAGACGCTCGTGCTTGGGCAGGATCGCTTTGCGCCGGGGACAGAGGCCGCGCTGCGTGTCATCGTGCGTTCGATGGGGGCCGCGCCGGTCGCCGGAGCGGAGATCGCCGTGCAGTTGGCATCCCGTGAGGTCTACAAGGGCGTCACCGATGCAAGCGGCAGCGCGGACGTGACTTTCACCGTGCCCGATGCCCTATCGGGCGCGGCAGACCTCATCGTCGAGACGCACTCCGCTGCCGGAGAGAGCCGCGTTGTGCGACCGATCCGCATCGAACGGGCCTACAAAATATACCTCGCGGGCGACAAACCGGCTTATCGCCCGGGCCAAACTTTGCACGCGCGCGCGTTGGTTCTGGATGCTGTGGATTTCAAGCCTGTCACAGGGCAGAGGCTCGCCTTCGAATTGTTGGATGCGAAGGGCAAACGCCTTGCGGGCATCGCCGTTGATCTCTCCGAGTTCGGCGTTGGCGCATGGAACTTCGATCTGCCCTCTTCAACTCCGGTGGGGACTTACGTGCTGCGCGCCAGGGTGCGGGACACCGTTTCCGAGCGCACAGTTACGGTGGATACCTACGACCTTCCGGCGTTCAACGTGACGTTGGAGACGGCGCGCGCGTTCTACGTACCCGGCGAGACGGTGCAGGGGACGGTGGATGCGGCATACTTCTTCGGCAAGCCTGTCGCGGGCGGCCAGGTGACCCTGCGAAGTTCTGATGGCGTTGTGGCCTCCGGCGAGACCGACGCGCGAGGCCGTTTCGATTTCAGCTTCTCGCTGCCCCCCGACGTACCTGTGGCCGCGAGCACACTGTTTGAAGTCGATGTCGAGGTCGTCGATGTCGCCGGGCAGCGCACCGGATTACGTCACCAGATTCCCGTCGCCCCAGAACCGATCCTCATCAAGGCGATTCCCGAAAGTGGCCTGCTCAAACCCGGCGTCGAAAACACCGTCTATGTAATGACGGCCTATCCCGACGGAACGCCCGCGGAGACCACGCTGACCGTCACCATAGCCGGGCGCGACTACAGCGCCGTCACCTCCTATGGCCTGGCCGAAGTGCGTTTCACGCCAATGGCCGGGATGACCACGCTGCGCATTGCCGCGCGGGATGCTGCGGGCGCTGAAGGCCGCGAGATCATCACCTTACGCGCCGACATGGCCGCCGGTGTGCTGCTCCTGCGCGCCGAACGCGCCGCATACACCGTGGGCGACACGCTGCGCCTCGAAGCGCTGCTTACTGGTGATGCGCAGACCGTCTACCTCGACGTGATCCACGCCCGGCAGACGGCAGCAGTGCTCTCCGCGCCGGTCGTCGATGGGCGGGCGACGTTTGCGCTCGATCTCGATCATTCGCACGTCGGCGCACTGGAACTGCGGGCGTACACCGTTACGCCGGAAGGCGATTTCGTGGCAGACACTCGCCTCGTGGTGGTCGATGCGCCAGGCCGGGTTACTGTGGATGTGTCCGCCGACCGCGAAAGCTACTATCCGGGTGAGACGGCGCGCGTGAACATCCAAACCAGCCGCGAGGTGGGCGGTGTCGCTGCGCCGGTCGAGGCCGCGTTGGGCATTGCTGTGGTGGATGCCTCGGTATACGCGCTGGACACACTGCCGCCGGGCTTCGCGCGCGCCTACTTCCTGCTGGAACAGGCGATGCTCGAACGGCGTGATGTGACAGGGCTGGACGTCTCCGCGCTGTTGGCTGCCGAGACGCAAGCCCGCGCCGCGCAGGACGTGGCGGCGCAGGCGGCGTGGGCGGGCGCGCCGGTCGCCGATTTCACACTGCGCGCCACTGCTAAGGTGACGCCGGTTGATGAGGCGGCGCGCGCGCGGCAAACGCTCGCCGGACGGCTGGCGCTGGTGTTGGTGCTGCTGCCACTGTTGGTGAGTCTTGTCGTAGTGCGCGGGCTGGCGCCGGTGGGCGTTCTGGGACGGGCGTTGCGCCGCCTGGGGTGGGGGGTGTTGGGCGCGGTCATCCTTGCGCCGCTGGCAGTGGGTGGTGTTGCGCTGGCGCTTTTGCTGCCGGCGTTTGTGGGTGTGATCCTTGTGGGGCTGTTGAGTCTTATTCTCGTGCTGCTGACCGTCGTGCTGATCCACGGCTGGCGGCGGCGCGACGTGCGCGTGCAGCTCGTCGCGGGGCTGTTGGCGGTTTACCTGCTGCTCGGTGGCTTGCTTGTGGTATTGGCGGCGCAGGGTAACGGCCCGGCAGGCTGGCTGCTTGTGCTTCTCGTGGTGACCTTCTTGCTGTTGATCGGTGCGTTGGCGCTTTTGGGACAAGGGTTGGTGGTCGAAGGGCAGCGCGCGGTGGGGTGGGTGACCACGGCGCTGGCGATCCTATTCATCTTTCTGGCGGTGACGCTGCCCGCCGTTCCCGCACTCACCTCTGGTCTGACGCGCGCGCTGGGCAATCCCCTGCTCTACGCCGGGCCACTGGCGTGGATCTCGGGATGTGCTAAGCCTACGTCCGCGCCTGCGACTGAAGCTCCTGCTACTAGAGAGCCGCTCGAGGTTGAGAAGACCGTCGAAAAGACGCTTGAGGTCGAAAAGGCGGTTGAACTACCGGCTACGCCTTCTCCGGCACCGACGGCAGTACCGGAAATCACACCACTGCCGATTCCGGCGGAACCTTACCCGCTGCGCCACATCTTCCCGGAGACGCTCTACTGGGCGCCCGAAGCCTTGACCGGCGCGGATGGCGCGCTGGCGTTCGATCTGCCCCTGGCGGACACGATTACGACGTGGAAACTGACGGCGTTGGCCTCCACCCGCGATGGCGACCTGGGCGCGGCGGCGTATGATCTGGTCGTGTTCCAGGACTTCTTCGTCGAGTTGGCGCTCGCGGAGGAGATTCGCGTGGGCGAACCACTGACGATCACGGCGACGATCTACAACTTCTTGCCCGCAGCGCAGAACGTCAGCGTGTTGCCGTCGCCGGATTCCTGGTACACGCTGCTTTCCGCCGCCGACATGGTCACAGTCCCGGCGGACGGCGTAGCGAGCGCCCAAATCGTCATCCGCCCGGAGGAGCGTGGCACGTTCCTCTTCCGCGTGAACGCCGAAGGCGCACAGATGGGCGATGCGGTGGGGATTGAGGTGACGGTCCCGTAGGCTCAACGGATTGACGGATTCAGCGGAATACAGGCGCGGATCGTTCGTGCCTGTATCTTTTTTTGCTTCGAGCGGATTGCCAAATCCGCGTGCGGCAAGGCTTTTTTGCGCTCAACGGGGAGATCCTCTTCAAGCAACCACAACACGATCCTGCTGCGTGAACTTTTTCCTCCTGTGATGCATGGAACTGTTAAGTGCGGGTGACGCTCATTCATGGTCATCCGTAAAAACAGTCCCATTTCACACATAGGAGGAAAATCATGAAACGCAAACTCTGGTTCTCGTTGGTGGTACTTTCCGTGGTGTTGTTCTCCGCTTGCAGCAAGCCCACTCCTGCTCCGACAAGGTCGCCTATTGTGGCGCAGACGGTTGAAGTCGAAAAGGTTGTGGAACGACCTGTCGAAATCGCTGCTACGACAGTACCTGTGGTGATGCCTACACCGTTACCGACCATATCCGGTGGAAATATCCTACCTGCCGTGGCCGCGCCCCGCACCAATCGCCTCATTGTCAAGAATGCCGATTTGCAGTTGACGGTGGAGCACACCGATGTCGCCATCGACCGTTTGACGCAGATTGTCGGCGATGTCGGCGGGTACATCATCAGCTCACGGGTGTGGTACCAGTCCTGGCTGAACGTGGAATACAAGTACGCCAGCATCACGCTGGGTGTGCCGGTGGACCAGTTTGAAACGGCGATGCGGCGTCTGCGCGACATTGCGCTCACGGTCGATGATGAACGTGCGGGCGGTCAGGATGTGACAGATGAGTATGTGGACTTGCAGTCCCGCCTGCGCAACCTTGAAGCGACGCGGGATCGCATCCGTACCTTTCTGGATCAGGCGCAAAACGTCGAAGAGGCGCTGAAGGTCAATGAGGAACTCAAGGCTGTCGAAGCGGAGATCGAAGCCGTGCAAGGGCGGATGAACTACCTGTTCGACCGGGCGTCATACTCAACGATCACCGTGCAACTCTCCCCTGCATTGCCCGATCCTCCCGTTGCTCCAACCCCCACACCGACACCAACGCCTACGCCGACTCCGACCCCCGAACCCTGGAGCGCAAGTCGCGTGGCCGCGGATGCAGGCAAAACCTTTACGGCAATCCTGCACGTTCTGGTCGAGTTGGCGATCTGGTTCAGCATCGTTGTATTGCCGTTTACGCTCCCGCCGATTCTGCTCATCGTCGGCATTCGCCGCTTTTTTGGTCACAAACGTTCTTGAGGTGTATTTCGCGTAGTCATAAGGCGCGACCTCCCCAAGCCAATTGATATGCTTCTTAGAGCGTTTTTGACCGTAGGGCTTTATCATTCTCGTCACAGTTGCGTATTGTGCTTCCAGCGGATCGCCAGATCCGCGTTCGTGCCCTCTCGCAGCCTGAAACGGGGAACTGGCGTTCCCCTCGGAGCGTGAATGAAAAAGACCTTTTTGATTGTTATCGACGGTCAAAAACGCTTTTGATTGTGTTATAATGAGTGCGTTTGAGGATATTTCGAGGGTAAAGGGTAAGGGGATTTGTTTTGGATGACGCCAGCACAGTAAGCGCCACAGGAGAACAACCGGTCCTGCGGCCTGCTTCCGAATTTACCATCGAAGAACTGACCAACGCATATAACCAAACGCGCGTGGATTACATTGTGCCTATGCCGATGAACGCGCGACGTTTGCGGGAATACATCCACAATTACGATGTTGACATGGAACGTTCGGCCGTGGCGACGATGGATGGGCACATTCTCGGCATATCGATGCTGGGCGTGCGCCCCGGCCGCTGTTGGTGTACACGCCTGGGTGTGTTGCCGCTCAAACGGCGGCGTGGCACAGGCAGGCTGCTGATGACCGACCACATCCAAAAGGCGCGCGAATTGGGCGCCGAGTGCATGATCCTGGAGGTCATCAAGGACAATATGCCGGCCTACAATTTGTTCACGCAATTAGGCTTCCGGGATACGCGCGTGTTGCTGGTCCTGCGCCGTCCACCGGGAGAGTTGAAAGCAGAGATTGGGCAGTATAAGGCGACGTTTCTTGGGCCGGATGAGGTTCCTGCATTGCTGGCCCAGCGCCGCAGCGTGCCTTCCTGGCTGGATGAGACGCCTTCACTGCTCAAGGCCGGCAATCTGGGGGCATTGCGCGTCGAACTGGCGAACGGCGGATGCGGCTGGATGGTGTACCAAAGCTCTATTTTTCAGTTGGGCCGTTTGGTCTTGCAAACAGAAGCCGGCGACCCTCGTGAAGTCGCCCGCGCCTTGGTCCATGCGTTGCACAGAGAGTACACGATTCAGGATACAAACACGGAGAATTTGCCGGTCGACGACCCCCATCTGCCCGGCCTGTTGGATATGGGCTACATCGAATCGTTCCGCCGCATTGAAATGCGCCTCGACCTATAAGGATGCAAGACGCAAGATGCAGGATTTTCTGCATCCTGCATCTTGCATCCTGCATCTTGCTTCCTGCTTCTTTCCTTACCAGCCGTTTTTGTGGACTTTGCTCGCGTCGTAGCGCTCCACGCGGCCTTTGTGTTCCGCCGGATGCCCCACCGCAATGATGCACATCGGTTTGATGGGGTCCGGTACACCAAACAAAGTCGCCACGCTTGCGGCGCGTTGCTCGTCGGGGTAGACACCCAACCACACCGTCCCCAGATTCAGAGCGCGCGCTGCCAGCAGGATGTTTTGCGTCGCGGCGGCGCAGTCCTGCTGCCAGAATTTGGAGATCGCCGGATTGCCGCAGACGATGATTGCCAGCGGCGCTTCCGCCAGCATCCGTGAGTAGGGGTGTACTTCCATGATCGCATTCAGCTTCGCCCGCTCGTCCACGACGATGAAATGCCAGGGTTGGCTGTTGTTCGCCGAGGGTGCGTTCATTCCCGCTTCGAGGAGTGTTTTGATGTTATCCTCCGTTACCGCTTCATTGGTGTACCTGCGAATACTGCGCCGGGTGAAAATCACTTCTAATGCGTCCATCCTAAACCTCCTTAACGTTTTTGAGAATAATCCGTGTGACTGTTAGTGTGTGATGTGTGAGAATTCCTCTCGCATCCCGTATCACGCTTCACGAAACGGGACTTCGACAACAGTTTTTGCAATCTCAGCCTCTAGTTCGGCGATGCGCGTTTTTAGCACCGGGATGATGTCCGCCAGCGGGACCAACTCGCGCTCTTTTTGGTCGCGGCGCTTGAGCTCGACGCTCTGCTGTTGCAGGCCGCGCGCGGCGACGGTGACGCGCAGCGGGATACCGATAAGGTCTGCGTCGTTGAACTTGACGCCGGGACTACGATCGCGGTCGTCGAAGAGCACGTCAATGCCGGCCGCCTGTAGCTCGGCGTAGAGCCGTTCGGCGACGGCGGTGGCTTCGCTGTCCGCCGGGCCTAGCGTGAGCAAGTGAACCGGGTACGGCGCGACGGTGATCGGCCAGATGAGGCCGTACTCATCATGGTGCATCTCCGCGACACAGGCCAGCAATCGCCCGATACCAATACCATACGATCCCATCACAACCGGCTTGAGTTCGCCGTCCTGGTCGAGGAAACGTGCGCCCATGGCCTCGGTGTAGCGCGTGCCGAGTTTGAAGATATTGCCCACCTCCACACCGCGCTCGGCCCGCAATGCGCCGCCGCAAATCGGGCAGGCATCCCCTTCTTGCGCGGCAGCGATGTCGGCGACGATGTCGGCGGTGTAATCGCGCCCGTAATTGACGTTGCGCAGGTGGTAGCCCACTTCGTTCGCGCCTGCCACCAGGTTGGGCGACGCGGCCACGGCGTCATCCACGACAATGAGCGCGCCTTTCACCCCCAACGGCGATCCATAACCCGGCTCCGCCCCAATCGCGCGGATCTCCGCCTCGGTGGCCGGACGCAGCGCCTTCGCCTTGACCGCGTTCGCCAGCTTTGTCTCGTTCACCTCCATATCGCCTCGGATGACGGCGAAGATAAAACGCTCCGGATTTTGGATTTTGGATTTTGGATTTTGGAGCGGGGCATCTGCCAGTTCTGCCATCATAAAGACGGCTTTGGCCGTTTTGGCGGCAGGGATGTCCAGGAAGGCGGCAAGGTCGGCGATGGTGGTGACGTTGGGTGTGGCAACTTTTTCGATGGGGCAGGGGGCCTCATCTGCTGCGGGTGGCTTCTGGAAACGCGCGACTTGCCGGTTGGCGGCATAGCCACAGGCATCGCATAGCATCAACGTATCTTCGCCGATGGGCGTGAGTACCATATACTCGTGTGCCAGCGTTCCCCCCATCATCCCCGTGTCCGACCCCACAGCGATGACATCCAGCCCGCAACGGTGGTAGATGTTGAAGTACGCCTGGTAATGCGCGCGGTATTGCTTGTCCAGCCCGGCAGCGTCCACATCGAGGCTGTAGCTGTCTTTCATGGTGAACTCGCGCACGCGGATCAACCCGGCGCGTGGGCGCGGGTCGTCGCGCCATTTGGTTTGGATGTGGTAGATGAGGCGCGGCAGTTGGCTGTAGCTGCGGATCTCCTGCCGCACCAGGTCGGCGACCACCTCTTCGTGGGTCATTGCCAGCACCATATCGCGGTCCGACTTATCCTTGAAGCGCCCCATCTCCGAGCCGATCTGGTACCAGCGCCCGGTTTCCTTCCAGATGTCCGCCGGATTCACCACCGGCATCGTGATCTCCTGCCCGCCGATGGCATTCATCTCCTCGCGGATGATGTTCTCGATCTTCGTCATCGAACGTCGCGCCAGCGGCAGGTAGCTGAAGATGCCCGCTGCCAATTGGCGGATAAAGCCCGCCCGCACTAACAGTTGGTGGCTGGCTACCTGCGCCTCGGCGGGCGCATCGCGTAACGTCTGTCCGAAAAGTTGTGTCATTCGCATACAAAACCTCCAAAGCCATTAACTACGAATCTACACCAATTTTCACGAATAGAAATCATAATTGGTGAGGATTCGTGAAAATTCGTGGTGAAAATTACAACCATCCGCGCACACTATAGACGACGATACCAATATACTCCTTGAGGGCTTGTGTTGTCAAGGCGAGGTCCTGGCTGCTGGGCAGCAGGTTCATCAGTTGGACGCTCAGTTTAGGTTGTGTGTAGTAATCCCACTCGGCCTGCGACACCCAGAAGTCGGTGGGCGCGGGCGTGACGGCGATTTCCGGGTAGGCGAACGTGGCGTAAGCGCGCGGCATGTGGATCGCCGATGTCACCAGGATAATCGATTGAATGTTGTGCGTTTTTAGAATGTCCAGACTGGCCTCGGCGTTCTCGTAGGTGTTCCACGAGCCGGTTTCGAGCAACAACGCGGTTTCGGGGACGCCCATCCGCTCAAGCAGCCCCGCCATCACCTCGGCCTCTGGGATGCCCTGTGGACCGCTCCACGGCGCAGCGCCGCCGCTGAGCACGATGTAGGGCGCGGCGTCGTGCTGATACAGCCACGCGGCGTACAACAGCCGGTCGCCAGCCTCGTTGACTTCGGCGGTGGGGCGCGGGTAGCCCGGCGTGCGCGTGGCTCCGCCCAAGACGACGATGGCATCCGCGTGCGGGATGGCGGCCACTTTGCCAGGCGGTGGGGCATAGCGCCATTCCAGCGAGCGCGCCAGCGTCATCGCCACGATGCGATTGCCGCCCAACCACAGCAGCGCCAGCGTGACGGCGATCAGGCGGGTCTGCCATTGCGGGTTTCGCCGGATAACAAGCGCCGTCGCCAACAGCACGCACGCCATGCCGAGCGGATAAACGAACAAGGGTAGGAGTTTGGACAGGTAAAAAAGCATAGGAATCCGTAATGAGAAATGAGTGGTCAGTAGGTGATGGCGAGGTGGGCGAGGAGGGTGGCAAGGGCCGCGCCGACGACGGAGCTGATGAAGTTCACCCAATCGTTGTTGAGCCAACGCCAGCCGCGCAGTAGCGTGTTGGGTGTGCCGTCGGGGTCGATGACCTTTTCCGTTTCCTTCTCGCGGCGCTTCGAGTAGTAGATGGCCTGCACCGTCGCGCCCAGCAGGCTGTCGAAGAGCGAGCCGGTCAGTCCCGCAAGCGCGGCGATGACCGGCAGCAGCGTGCAATTCCCCGGATAGACGAGGCACGAGAGTGGGTACAGGAGTATGCGCGGGTTATAGCGGAGCAGGCTTTCGATGTAAAGGAAGAGCGCGCCTGCCAACCCGATAATCGCCCCCCCGGCCAGTGTTGCCAGTGTGCCTTGCAGTGAGACGCCGCCAGAGGTTCCCACTTCCACAGGCTTGCCGGTGGTGATGAGGCGCGGCAACCGCCTGCTAAGCACACCCAGCTCGGTGGCCCAGGTGTCCGCGTTCACCGTCGCCATTGCGCCGACGAAAGCGAACCACAGGAGCGGCTGGCCCGTCAGCCAATAGGCGATGGCGATCAGTGCGCCCGCGCCGCCGTTGGCCAGCGCCTGCGCCAGATCGCGCCGCGAGCCTTTGGCAAACTTTTCGGCCAAAGTCTCTTTCGTCGCTTCTTTGTACTTTGAGAGCAGGCTGGACAGGATGAAGAATGTGATGAGTAGCAGTCCCCACGGCCACCCGCCCAGTCCGAAGATCGCTGTGCCCGTGAGGATCGCGCCGACTACGCCGCTGACCGAGAGCGCCTCCCGTTTGTAGGCTGCCCATCCGATCGCGGCGCTGATGACAAATCCGAGGCCGAGTTGTAAAAAAGGTATTCGCATAAAATCACTCCGAAAATAGTTGTTTAGTCGCGTAGTCGCGTAGTCGCGTAGTCGCGTGGTCGTTAGTCGTGTAGTCGTTAGTTATGGAGGCGTTTGGTCATTACAGGCTTGTTCATAGATGCGTTGTATCCAGTGCGCGTAGCTATATGAGTGGTCTACATCCAGGGGGGGGACGGTATCATCGCGCAGGACGTGCCGGACAACGCGCATGAATGTCGCATGCAGTGTCTCTTCGGGGCCGAACGTCTCGAACGCCAGACTCCACCATGACTCGCTGTGGATGGTAAGTTCCGCCAGTTCGATGTTGCAGCCAGACTCGACGATCTCCGCGCCGGCGACAGCGGTGACGGCTCCAGCCTCTGTGACGCAGTACCGGCGCAGGCGGCGCGCTTTGCGGATGGCGATCCACGCCGGGCGCGGCCCGCTCAACTCCCCCAGTCCGCTGCCAATGTCGCTGACACCGAAACTCCACTTGCGCCACCCTTCGACCAGAGCGTAGACGTGCTCGTGCAGATGTTCTACGCCGTACTGTTCCACGCGCTGCTTGATCTCGATCCGGCCTTCTCGTAGTTTGATACCGAGATCGGCGTGATTGGTAAGCCGCAGGTAATAGTCGATGCGTGTGGGCTGCGCCTCCGGCGCGCGTTCGCCGTAGTGATACCAGGCCAGCACGTCGGTCGGGATCGAGCCGGGGTAGAACCAGCGCGTTTCGACGGTCGGGAACATCGCAGTATCAGCCGCCCAACAGCGCGTTGAGGATAAAAAGCACCAACCCGGTCAGCAATGGCACGCTGAGGTTGTCGGTCCCGGCAGGCGAGAACGCTTCTGCCACGGTCGCTACCGCTGCCCCGATCACCGTCATCAACAAGGCGGACCAGAACGGTAGCGCAATGGAATTTGGACTGAGCGCCGACCCCGGCAACCACACCAGCGTCAACAAAACGACCAGGAAGGTCGCTGTAGCCATGGCCAGTGTGCCTTCCTGGCTGCGCTTGTGCCCGAAGGTGGTGTAAATGTGTTTCCCGTACTTCTGCCCGATGATGCTGGCCATACCATCGCCCCACGTCATCGCCATCACCGCCGCCGCCGCGATGGGAACGCGATCCAGTGCCCCGCCGGTCCGCCACAACAGCGCAAACAGGATGGTGATCGAAATCGCAAAGTAGACCGTGCCCGGCGAGGAATCCACCGCATCCATCGCCTTGAAGATCTGGAAGCGATAGAAGACGAAGTTGAGCACGATGAACGTGGCAAAGGGGATGATGCCGTAAGTCCATGTGTCGAACAGCGCCAGAATGCCCCAGATCCACATCCCCGCGCCGATGTGGATGATCTTGCGCGTGAACGCTTGCGGCCACTTGAACCGCTTGCCGATGGCTTCGACGATGAACAGCAGCCCGAAGGCGTACAGATACGAAGCGATTAGTCCGATAATGTTATTTCTGGTCATAGCGCCCCCTCTGATTGCGCAAGAGTTTACTTGTCCTTAGCAGATTTTCAAGCTATCTGGACTTATAATCCGGTCGAGGATTTCCTGCCGATGATGATACATCCAGTCAATTGCCTCCAACTCAGATCGAGCTTTTGCAGCGTCGCCTGTCTGGAAGAAGCATCCCGCAAGCATCAGGAGCACGCCAAACATCACGTAGTAGAGCGCTTCCTTTTCTTCTTTCAGCAGCGGGGTTTCCATTTCGTATCCCTGTATGACAGCCGGAAAGAGACCGAACCATGCTGCTGTCCGTTCTGGATCGGTGACGTCCTGTTTGATCATATGAACAATAAAGTCGGCGAGATCGAAAACCCTCGGTCCGAGGCTGAGATGATCGCAGTCTATAAAGCCGGAAACCTGTTCGCCACCGATATTTTTGAGAATCACCGGCGCGCCAGCAGTGCGCTCAACATAGAACACATTGCCGAGATGAAGGTCCACGATGGCTTGGACCGGGCCGATATCCCACGCTGTTAGAATTTCCATATCGCCTGTTCCAGATCCGCGATGATGTCTTCGACGTCTTCCAGACCGACGGCGAGGCGGACCAGTCCGTCGCTGATTCCTGAAGCAAGCCGGGTCTCGCGCGGGACGCTGCGGTGTGTGGTGCTGGCGGGGTGCGTGATGAGTGTGCGCACGTCCCCCAGGCTGACGGTGAGCGCGCACAACCGGATGCGATTGAGCAGCCGCGCCCCGGCCTCCACGCCGCCCTTTAGCTCGAAGACGACGACGCCCCCGCCGCCGCCCGGCATTTGCCGCTGCGCGAGGTCGTATTGCGGGTGCGCCGGATGCCAGGGATACCGCACCCACGCCACCGCCGGGTGGTCGTGCAGCCATTCGGCGACGCGCAGACTGTTGGCGTTGTGGCGCTCCATGCGCAGGGGCAGGGTCGTCATCCCCCGCCCGATGAGCCACGCATTGAACGGGCTGATGCAGCCGCCAAAGTTGCGCACCGGTCCTTGCAGCACGCGCTTGACGAACTCCGCCGGCCCCGCCACCGCGCCGCCCATCGCGTCGCCGTGCCCGCCGAGGAACTTGGTGGCCGAATGGACGACGACATCCACGCCCAGGTCGAGGGGCCGCTGGTTCACCGGTGTGGCGAAAGTGTTGTCGATAATCGTGAGGATGCCGCGGGCGCGGGCGATTGTGGCGATAGCGGCGATGTCGTTCAGCGCCAGGGTGGGGTTTCCCGGCGTCTCCAGATAGATGGCGCGCGTTTCCGGGCGGATGGCGGCCTCGAACGCTGCCGGGTCGGTGGCCTCGGCGAGGGTCGTCTCGATGCCGAAGCGCGGCAAGTCTTTGGTGACGAAGTGAAATGTGCCACTGTACAGCCCCGTCGTGGCGACGACGTGCTTGGGACCATCGTCTTGCAGTGCCGCGAGTAGTGCGCTGCTGACCGCCGCCATGCCCGAAGCCGTTGCCACAGCCTTCTCCGCGCCTTCCAATGCCGCGATTTTGCGCTCCAAGACCTCAATTGTTGGATTTCCCCAGCGCGTGTAGATGGGCTGTCCCTCCGTCTCGAAGGCGTGAGCCGCTTCCTCCGCGCTCTCGAAGAGATAGGTGTTCGCCATGTGGATCGCCGGTGTTACGTCGCGCGGTTCAAGTTCCATTCCCGTATGAATTGCAGTGGTGTGGATGCCTTGTTTCATCATAGTCCTCAGTCGTTAGTCAAATTGTCGTTAGTCGCGTAGTCAGATAGTCACGGGTGTGGTTGTATTCGCCCGCTCACAATCCGCGCAGTTTTTCCTCTGACGCCAGCACCACGATTTCGTCATCGGGGGCAAGGATGTGCGTGGGATCGGGTGGGATGTAGACGTCATCGCCGCGAATGTGCAGCAGGACAGTCAGATCGGCTTCGCGGGTGAGGTCGGCGATGGTGGCGCGGTTCAGGCGCGAGTTGGCTTCGACGGTGAGGTGGGCGATGCTTTGTGAAACGCCAAACTGCGCGCTGCTAACGGTCACGGGCTGGACGATGTGCATATTTAGCGCCTCTGCCACGAACAGCGGCGCGGCGATGGCCGAGGTGCTGTAGACCGCGTCAATGGCGAAGGCGCGTTGCAGTTGTTCGCCCAGGGATTCCTCGAAGATGCGCATCACGACGCGCAAACCGGGAGCCAGCTCGCGGGCGCGCAGCAGCGTCTCGAAGTTCACCATATCGTCTTCACTACACGCGACGAGGGCGCTGGCCGAGCGCAAACCGGCCTGTTCCAAGACCGCATGCTGCCGGAAATCACCGTAGACGACAGGAACGCCGCGCGCGTGCAGGTGTTCGGCCAGCGCTTCGGGCGCGAAGTTGAGCGCGATGACCGGCTGTTGTAGCGCCAACAGCGCGTTGACCACGCGATAGCCTGTGTGTTGTAGTCCGCACACGAGGATTGGTCCGGTTTCGGGCGCGCTTTGCCGTTGGCGTGCCAGTTCGCCTGCGCGCCCCATTTCGGCGAAGATGAAGAGCGTATCGCCGGCTTGTAGCGTTGTCTCATCCTCCGGCTCGACGCATATCTGCCCGTCGCGCTCCAGGCAAACGACCGTCACGTCATACGCATCCGCCGTCGCGCCGAGCCGCGTCCCAACCAGCGGCGACGTCGCCGCAAGCGTGAGCCGGGTCAGGAAGTAGGTGCTGTCTTTGAGGTCGAACGTTTCCAGCACCTCCATGCCGATCGCTGCGTGCGCGAAGGCTGCCGCTGCCACCGCCGAACGGCTGATGACAGCTTTCACGTCGAAGGTCTGCTGAATCTCGTCGGCGATGCTGTCCTCGAAGAGCCGCAGCACGATGCGCGCCTGCGGGTTCAACTCGCGCACGTGGAAAACGGCCTCGATGTTCACCAAATCCTGGTTGGTACAGGCAAGCACGGCCTGTGCGCGCGGCACGCCGGCGCGACGCAGCACTTCCTTGTCGTGAACGTCGCCGATGATACAGGGCATCCCGCGTTCGATGAGGATCGTCACCAACGGCGATGTTGTTGTGTCGATGCCGATAACCGGCTGCCCCAAGTCGAGGAGTTGCCCGGCAACGCGATAGCCCACGCGCCCCAATCCGCAAACAACGATTGGGCGTTCGACCGTCGTCGCCAGCGCCTCCTGCCACGCCTGCCCGCGCTCGCCGCGCACGAAGAAGACGCGCAGGATGTTGAGGATGTTTAGCCCGAACACTAGCAACAACGGGATGCCGATCAGCGGCACAATGACGAAGTAGATATCGAGCGCGGGGCTTTCCGGCATGTCGGCGAACGTGACCTGGAACGCGATCATGTTCAACACGGCGTACACCGATTTTACGTAAGTGATCGGGATGTCGCCGGGGATCAAGTTGTGGTTGTAGGTCTCCTCGAAGAGCAAGGCTGTCAGGGCGACGCCCACGGCCAAGACGGCGCTCACGTTCCAGGGGAACAGGCGCGCGAACACCCGCAGGTCTTGGCAGAATTGCCGCCACCAGCGAGCGCCCGCGCTGCGGCTGCCCGCGAATTTTCGGCGTTGCGGATGTCTTTTCATTGAGCGAATCGGCGAATGAAAGAATCAGCGAATAAAAGGATGGGCGAATGGGTGAATGGGCGAGAAAGTGAACCACCCAACCACCTCTAGCTCACAGTGTACTCGGACTTTGCAACTGTGCAACTTGCTAATGTCGTGGCAGAAGTCTCGCGCCAGTATAGCCGTGCTCGGAGCGGATCGCCAGATCCGCGGTTCTTGCCAAACGCCCGGATCTGACGATCTCTGGCAAGCATAAGCGGCGATCTATTTGTGCATCCGGCACTAGATACTTATCCCCTTCTTTTGCGCGTAGTACGTGTAGTCGCCCGCGTATTCCGTCAAACTGGCGTCGTCCAACTCGACGATGCGGTCGGCGATGCGGTTGAGGAAGTAGCGGTCGTGGGAGATGACGAGCACTGTCCCCTCGAACTCCTCGAGCGCCTGTTCTAACACCTCGCACGACGGCAGATCGAGGTTGTTCGTCGGCTCGTCGAGCAGCAGGAAGTTGGCGTCCGAGAGCATCAGCTTGGCGAGTTGCAAGCGGCTGCGCTCCCCGCCCGATAGCGTGGACACTGTGTCCCGTGTGCGTTGGTACGGGAAGAGAAAGCGCCGTAAGAAGTTCACCGCCGCGTGCTCCGACATCGATTTCGCATCCCAGATTTCCTCGATCAGCGTGCGCTGTGGATCGAGCGTCTCGTGCTGCTGCGCGTAGTAGCCGATTTTCACGCTGGGACCGATCTTGATGACGCCGCTCGTCGGCTCTTCTTGCCCCAGGATGCAGCGGAAGAGCACGCTCTTGCCGCTGCCATTCGCGCCGATGAGACCCACGCGCTCCCCGCGCCAGATCAGCAGATTCAGGTCGAGCAGCACGATTTTGTCTCCCGTCTCTGTGCCGCGCGGCGCGAAAATCTTGTCGAGATTGGCGATGTCCAGCACTTTATTCGAGCCGCGCCAGCCGTTCAGTTCCAACCCCATTTTCTCGCGCTCGAAGATGGGTTTTTCGATCTTGTCCATTTTATCCAGCATCTTTTGCCGCGAACGGGCCTGGCGGATGTGGCGCTCGTTGATGACGATGCTGGCCCAGTACTCGAAGCGCGCGATCGCCGCCTCGATGCGAGTGATTTCCTTCTGCTGCGCGGCATAGAGCTGTTGCTGACGCAGCAGGCGCAATTGCTTCTCGGTGGAATAGGCCGAGTAGTTGCCCTGGTAGAGCGTCAGTTTGCGATCCTCGATTTCGGCGATGTGATCCGCTACCTCGTCCAGCAGATAGCGGTCGTGCGAGACGATGATGACCGTCCCGGAGAAGCCACGGATGAAACGCTCCAGGTAAACCTTGCCCGCCATATCAAGGTGATTGTCGGGTTCGTCCAACAGCAGCAGATCACATTGGATCGCCAGCAGTTGCGCCAAACCGAGCATCTTCTTCTGCCCGCCGGAGAGCACCGCCACGGCCTTGTCGAAATCGGCCTCGGTGAAACCGACGGTTTGCAACGCCTGCTTGACGTTGCTCTCGTAGCGGTAGCCGTCCAATTGCTCGAAGGCTTCCTGCGCGCGGGTGTGGGCCGCCAGCACGCGCGCAAACTCGCGCTCATCCGTGTAGACGGCGGGATCGCCCATACGCGCTTCCAGGCGGCGCATCTCGGCTTCGAGGCGGTGGATGTCGGCGTTGGCGCTCAGGGCGGCCTCCCACACCGTCGCCGGACCGCCCTCTTCTACGGGGACGAAGCGCGGTTCCTGGGCCAGGTAGCCTACGCGCGTTTTGTGACGATTGAGGTAGCCGCTATCGGGCTGTAACTCCCCGGCGATCAGCCGCAGCAGCGTGGATTTCCCCGCGCCGTTCGGCCCGACCAGGCCGATCTTCTGCCCGGCCTGAATCTCCCACGCGATGTTGTCCAGCACCAACACCGGCCCGTGGTGGTAGGTGACTTTATCCACATTGACGATGATCTGACCCATTTTCTCCCTCCTGAAAATATACCTCGAATCTTCACGAATTCTCACGAATAGAAGAAAATTAGTGCAGATTCGTGTAGATTCGTGGTAGAACTCTCATTCAAAGTGGGAGTCTCGCGCATGCGGTGCAGGAAAGGGAGCAGGAGAAAACAAAAAGCCGCAGACGCGAGCGCGCCCACGGCTCTGAACGGACTAACGAATGAAATGCAAGTGTTGTTCGCAGGCGCACCTAAAAACGGTGCGCTGCGTTAAACGAGATGACGCCTCGCAGCATCAAAGCTGACTGTCCAATCGAAAAGCGAATCATCGTTTTTTACCTGCCTTTACGAGGAAAGATTATACCACGAATTTCAGAATGCGCGAATCAGCGAATGGCAAATGGCAAATAGCAAAAAAGGGTAAGAATCGGCGAATCCTGCCTCCTGCCTCTTGCCTCTTGCCTCTTGCCTCTTGCATCCTGTCCCCTTACAAGTAAAATGGCGGAAGATGACACATTACCGGGAATTTTTCGCGCAAAACTGGCCCTTGCTACAGCAGGCGGCGCTGTACCGGCCCGATCCGAACCCGACGTTCGGCAATCCGGCGTTTGAGGCGGCGGGATTCCGCGCGTTGATCGTGCGACTGTCGCCGTTCCGCGACGTGGACCGCTCGACGCCGCACTTGTTCCTCTTCCAGGCCGTGCGCCGCGCGCTGCCGGATGCTTTTATCGATATGGCCTTCTTCCCGCCGGAACACGACCGTGAGCGGCTCTTGGCGGCGGGCGTGCCGTTGTTGGTGGGGACGCAGTCCTGGCACAGCATCGAAGATTTCGACATGGTGTTGATCTCCAACGCCTACACGCTGGAATTGATTAACCTGCCATATCTGCTGCACAACTCCGGCGTGCCTTTGCTGGCGAGCGAACGTGATGAAACCTGGCCTCCGCTCATCCTGGGCGGCTCCAACGCGCTGGCAGCGCAGGCAATTGTCACAGAGACCGGCGATTGCGTGGCGGACGCGCTCTTCTTTGGCGAGGGGGAGCGCGAGGTGGAGATGCTCGTGCGTATCATCGCCGCTCAGACGACATTGCGCAAGCGCGAGCGGCTGGGGCGGGCAGCGGCGTCTTTGACGGGGTTGTGGGTGGCGTGTAGCGCGAGGTGCCAACTCGCGCTACAAACGGTGCAGAAGGCCGTGTGCGCCGATCCGCGTGTGGACGACTTGCTGACCGGGTATCCTCTGCTGGACAGCCCCGAAGCGGCGACGGCGAAGTTACAGGTCAACTACGGTTGTCCCGCGTTCTGCACGTTTTGCTTCGAGGGCTACGAGCGCAAGCCATACCGCGAGCTAACGGCGGAGGCCATTCTCGCGGCGGCGCGCCAGCTCAAACAGCGGCAAGGGCCGGATGAGGTGGATTTGTACAGCTTCAACTTCAACACGCATGCGGACATTCTGACGCTGCTCCTGGCGCTTAACCGCCTGTTCGACCGCGTGAGTTTCAAGAGCCAGCGCGTGGACGTGTTGGCGACCTTGCCGGGGCTGCTGGAGGCCGAGGTCCTCGCCGACAAGCGCAGCTTCACGCTCGGCATTGAGGGTATCAGCCGGCGGATGCGCGCCTTCCTGCACAAGAGCCTTGACGACGCCGAAATCGAGAGCGTGCTGGCGCGGCTGCTGCGGCAGAAAATCCGCGAAATCAAACTGTTCTACATCCTCACCGGACACGAAACAGAGGCTGATCTTGACGAGTTCCGTGCTTTTGTGGGCCGTCTGAAGGCTGTACATCAACGCGCCAATCGCGGTGTGCGGATCATCTTCAGCTTTGGGCTGCTGGTGCGGATGCCCTTCACGCCGCTGCGCTACGATCGGCTGTTTCTCGATGAGGCTGCGTGGCGGCAGATTGTCGGCCCCGTAAAGTCGGCGTGCGAGACCAACGGCTTCGAGTTCCGGCTGGCGGCGGACTGGGACGAGTATGCCGCCTCGCAAGTGCTCGCGTTGGGCGGGCACTGGCTGCACGAGCCGGTGCTGGCGCTGGCACAGCAAGGTCACTATTACGACATTGCGCTCACGCCCGGCTATTGGGACTCGCTGCGGGCGTGGATGACGGAGCATGGGCAGTGGAACGCAGTCTTTCTCGGTGAAAAAGCAGCGGACTATGCTTTCCCGATGGCCTTTGTCCGCTCGGATGTGACGCCACGGTTCCTCTATCAACAATACCGGCAGGCGCTCGCAGGTGAAGATGTGGGCTATTGTCTGGGAAGCGCGTGCCTGGCGTGCGGTGCGTGTACGGATGCAGCGCAACGCCGCGCAATCACCGAACACGCAATGCGGCAGCCAGGCGGGGCGTATTTGCGCGAGTTGGAGGAGGTGATGCGCGCTAAATGGCGGCTCAAGCCGGTCTACGCGCGGCTCTGGCTGCCGCCGAATGTCGCGGGGCGTGATCCTGCCTGGATCAACGCCTGGGTGATGCGGGCGCTGCTCGCGCAGCATCCCGATCTACTCGACAATCTGCTTTCCGTCGAAGAAAGCCTCTTTACGACGAAAGACAATCGCCGCCGCTTCGCCAACCTGTACGGCGAAACCATCTTCGCTCTCAAAGCGTGGGATATAACGAAGCTGGTGCAGGTGATGGGGAGAGGGAGTGACAGCGAGAGTGGGGGAGCGGGAGAGGAGGTGCGGTTCCTGGGCTGGGCAGACGGGTTTGAACCCGGAACGTTCGCGCGGGCGGAGCTGGCACTCACACTGCCGTCACTCCACTTCCCGGATGCTGGTTCGCAGTTACGACGCTTCTTGCACGCGGCGTATGCGCCGGTCAACGTCCGCAGGGTGGGGGAGAGTTACGTCTTTGACGTGCCCGAAAAGGCGCTGAAGAAGAAGCTGCTTTTCGAGGGCGAGTTCAGCCAGGATAAAACGGCGTTTACTGCAAGGTTGGTTGTCGGCCCGAAGTTTGAACTGTTGGACTATCTACGTTCCTTCCCGGAGCCGGAGCGGTGGCGGGAAGGAAGCGTAGAGGTTATTCGGTTGTTGTGTTGAGTGTACCGAGTTCTTCTCGCGCAAACGCAAGAAATTTCTCAATGAACCGATATTTCATTCCGGCACGTGAGACACGTACTGAGATTGTCGTCGTCAACTCGCGCTTTATTGCGACGGTGGCGCCGGTCTTCAGCGTGGACGAGGCGAAGGCGTTCGTGGCGCGCATCCGGGCCGAGTTCCCCGATGCCTCGCACAACGTCCCGGCGTTCGTGATAGGGCACGGCAGCTCGGTAATCGCGCATTGCAGCGACGACGGCGAACCGTCGGGGACGGCGGGCCGTCCGGCGCTGGCGGTGTTGCAGGGCAGCGGCCTGGGTGACGCGGTGGTGGTCGTCACGCGCTACTTCGGTGGGACGAAACTCGGCACGGGCGGCCTGGTGCGGGCGTACAGCGAGGCCGTCCGCGAGGTGTTGCGCGCGCTACCGCTCGCGGAGCGTGTTCCCACCCATACGGTTATGGTCGCCGTCCCGTATCATCTCTTTGAACCGGTGCGTTTGTTGGCGGCGGAACATCGCGGCGAAATTCTGGATGAGGACTTCGCCGGCGATGTAACGTTGACCGTGCGCTTTGCCGTGGAACATTTCCCGGCATTTCAGGCAGCGTTGCAAGAGCTTTCCGCCGGGCGGGTCGTCGCAGAGATCGTGGAGACCGATGAGGCGACGATTATGCCGGTCGAAGCGAGTTTGTCAACGGATTGAACGGATTTCAAGGGAATTTCTATTTCAGGGGGCTTCATATAATTGCACCAGTCCGCCATAGAAATAGCGCTGCCGGGTCAATGTCATGTGCGTTGCCAGTGTCTTGGGGATTAGCTCTGCCGGATCGGTATACCAGTTATGGCTGTAGACCAGCCAGACTCGCTTTCGCCCACTCAACAGAGAAAGCAACCTGGGTAAATCGTTTTCCGTCATTTTGGGTTCCACGACGCCGGCATCGAACATATCGACAGGCATGCCCCGTTTCTCCACCTGGATCGCGTACTGATCTTCGTAGGTTTTGAAATAGTAGTCGAACGGGATTTGCACCCAGGTGGCATTGAAAAGCACCAAATCGCCCTCTTGCGCAAAATTGGCGACATAACCGGCAGCCGTGTGCCAATCCTCTTTTTGCGTGAAGCGGTAATAGTCGGCGGCGGCAAACAGGTTGTTTGCGCTCAAAACCCCCAACGCGACGAGAATAACAAAGCGATATCGTAGCTGCGCGACGCCGGCGGCCAGAACGAGCAACAACGGAATCGTTGTCCAGATCAGGGTTTTGTCGTAAAAAATGGGCCGGCGGATGCTCACGAGTAGCTCGCCCAGGAAAGGAATGACGAACAGGGAGACCAGAAACAGGAGGTGCGATACTTTTTTTCGGTAATACAGCAATCCTAAGCCAAGCGCCAGTACGTACATAATCCAAATCGACGCCGGCGGGCTGGATTGACTTGGCGTCGGCGTAGCGGCATTCAAAAAGGATTTGAGCGTCTCGACAACGGTGTTCCACTCTGGTTTGGGGAGCCAAAACTCCTGATAGACGCCCCTGGCTTGCCGGATAAAAGCAACGCTCCAGGGCGTCCATAACAAGATGATGCCAATCTGTGCTTTCGCCCAGTTGCCAAAAGAAGGGGCATGGAAGGCGAGCGAAGCCTCTGATTTTTTTGTCCTTTGAACGAGCATCAGCCCCAGAACAAAGATATTGGCGGCTACAGGGAAAAGCACTGCTGTATTGTGGGTGAGCATGGTCGCCGCCGAGAACACGATAAAGGCGCCCCATGCCAGGTCGGTCTCCAGGCTCTGGATGGCTGACCAACGCCGGGCGTGCAGATAGTCCCGCAATTGGCTGCCGATGGGCCTGACAGCCTGCGCGTCCGTCAGCAGTCGGACCAGTGCATAGATTGCCACAGCCGCATTGAACGTTAGAAGCGTGTACATGCGCGTTTCCTGCGCGAAGCGGATGTTGAAGGGTGAAACGGCCAGGAGCACGGCGGCCACCAATCCCACAATTGCGCCCGACATCCGTTTGCCGATCAGGTAAATCATGGGGATGGAGGCCGTGCCGAAGAGCACCGAAAGCAGGCGGACATGATAGGGCGTATCGCCATCCAGAGCCATCCAACCCCGGAGCAAGAGGTAGTACAGAGGAGGGTGTTGGTCGATTCTGGCAATCCACTGCAGCATATCGCCGACACTGTGATGGGCCAGCCAGATGCTGAATGTTTCATCCAACCATAACCCTTGCTGATCGAGCAACAAAACACGCAGCCCTGCCCCTAGCCCGGTGATGAGGATAACCAACCAGGGCGCCAACTCTTCAATATCGAGTTCTTCGTTCATCTGCTTGAAGTATCGTCCTCAAGCCCTCTGACAAGGCGTGCGCCAGCCTCTTGCATCTTTCTCCGCGCTTCCTCACCGCCTGAGACTGTCACAGGGCGGGTTGCATCCGCAATCAGCGCCACCTCGAAGTTCTCTTTGAGGCCATCGAGGACGGTTGCCAGGACGCACACATCCTCCGCCAGCCCGCCGACAAACAAGCGCCGGACGCCATCGTGGCGCAATTGCGCCGCCAGGCCGGTTTCGTCGAAGGCGGAGTATTGGTCGTGATCGAAGCGCGTGCCCTTGGTCACGATGATTGCGGATTCGGGCACATGTAAATCGGGATGAAAACGCGCTCCTGCGGTGTCTTGGATACAGTGGGGCGGCCACAGCCCGTCGCGCTGGGTGAAGCTGATGTGTTGAACCGGGTGCCAATCGCGTGAAAAGTAAATCGGAACACCCTGGGCGAGCGCAGCGTCGATCCAGCGGTTGAGGATCGGCACCACCTTGTCGCCATCCTCGATGGGCAAAGCACCGCCCGGGCAAAAATCATTCTGCACGTCCACGACGATCAAAGCATCGCCGTGTTGCAAGGTTTCCTCGACTTTTGTCATATTACCCCCTCATCCTGTCTTCGATCTCTTTCTGATACACTGACAAGGCCTGACTGACTTCCACCGGATAAGGCGGCGTGGCCGGCGCAAGAGCGCGGATTGGTTCCGGGAGGAGGGCGGTTTGCTCTCTGGCGTAGATACGTGCCGCTTCGATGTCCACATAGCTCGCAGGCAAGCGTTCGCCGTTGCGCATCACGATCTCAAGCAGCGGTTGGCCCGGCAGAACCTCGTCGGCGCGTGCAATCACGTCACGCGCGTAACGTCCTGCCTCGCTCAGCCGGAAAATTTGCTTACGTCCTGACAGGATCGGTTTGTTCGCGCTCAGCTTCAGACGCCCACTGCCCGCATATTCGCACAGTTTATAAACGATATCCAGATCCGGGGCGTCGGCGGAAACGCCCATACTGGTGCCGACGCCAAAGCCATCGATTGGCGCTTTTGCAGAGACGAGATACTCGACCGCATCTTCATCAAGCCCTCCACTGGCAAATATCTCGATACTGTCAAGCCCTGCCTGATCGAGTAACGCGCGTGTCTCTATCGACAGGGCGAGCAAATCCCCGGAATCGAGACGCACAGCGCCGACCTTGAAGTCCGCACCCAATGTTTGGGTTAATTCGATGACCTTGCGTACCCCCTCCACCGTGTCGTATGTATCGACCAGCAACGTGGTGCCTGGATAGCGTTGGGCGAACGTGCGAAATGCCGCCGCTTCATCTTCGTACACCTGAATGTAACTGTGCGCCATCGTTCCGGCGACCGGTATGCTGTATGTTTTGCCGGCAAGGACGTTGGATGTGGCAGCCACACCGCCGATATAAAACGCGCGTGCCGCTTTCAAAGCCGCATCGATCCCGTGCGTTCGCCGTGTCCCGAAGTCGATCACCGGACGGCCCTTTGCCGCAGTCACCACGCGCTGCGCCTTGGAGATCAGCATGGTCTGAAGTTGGATCTGATTCATGACAAGTGTCTCCACAAGCTGAGCCTGTGGCAGGGGCGCAGCGATCTCCAGAATCGGTTCGTTGGCAAACACCGGTGTGCCTTCGGGAACGGCATAAACCGTCCCATTAAAGCGAAAATCCCGCAGCCAGTCGAGGAAGCTATCGGAAAACTTTCCCAGCGATGCCAGGTAGGTCAGATCATCCTCGTGAAAACGCAGAGTTTGCAGGTAGTCGAGCACGGTATCCAGGCCGCAGGCGAGTAGATAATTCCGCCGCTTGGGGAGTCGGCGCACAAAGAGGCTGAAGACCGCCTCTGCGGTCAGCTCTTCCTCGAGATAGACCTGGGCCATTGTCAGTTCGTAGAGATCGGTAAACAGGCCGAGATGATGTGGCATTGCATCCATTTTTGTCATTTCATTACCTTTGGACATCTATGCTGCAATCCGGCCCAATAACTGTTGGGTAACTTGGTCGGAGACCAACCAGTCCGAGTTGTTCCTGCTCAGCTTAATATCCATGTCGCAATTGTGACGATGATCAAAGTGGAAAGTACCAGCAAGATGGCACTGATAAGCCAGTTTCCAAGCATACTCGTGAGCAATGCAAAAAGGGTCAGCGGCCCCAGGCCGAGGGCCAGATAATCGACCGGGCGCAGGTCTTTGTGTTGCGCTTCCGTTCCCCGCAGCCAGAGCATGGCGCCCAGCACAATCAATGCCAGGCTGATGACGACGGTCGCAGTGGTGATCTGGCTGCCGCTGCCAAAAGGCAGGTTGAGCACAAGCACCCCGCAACTGCCGCTGCGGGGTGGGAGCGGTGCGGCGCGCTGCACATGGAGGCGCACGAGGATGAACCGTCCCCAGGCGGCGTCTTCGGGGGAAATTGTCCACTGCAGGGTGCGTTTCTCGCCGGGCTGGAGGTCGATGCGCGTGCGCTCCTCGCGCATCAGGATGACGAAACCGTGGCTGATATGCGTGTCGATGATGCGTCGGAGCGCCCAGTCTGCCGTGTTCTTAAAAGTTGCCGTCACGGTGCCCGTCTCCTCTCCGTTGAGCAGGACCGGACACTTCAAGCTTTCGAGCGGGAGCGCGCTCGAATCGGTACTGGCGTCGAATAGACTGGCCTCGAAATCTGACCAGGTCACCATCGCCGCGAAAAACATCCCCAAGAGGATGCCTGCAAAGTACAGGTATAATCCCAGTGTGCCATGCCATCGTTTTGGATGTTTGAACATGTTTTACCTCCTGCGCCACATCATTTGGTTGTCTATCATCTCCACACGGGCTTCTCCGCCCATTTGGAGAGATGCCAGCGCTGCGTGGATTGTCGTCAGCGCCAGGAGGAAGAATTGTGGGGCGGTAAAGGTGATGCCGTAGCGTGCGGCGACGTCGCGCAGCACGCTTTGTGCTTCTTGGGGTGTCCCCAGGCTTTCCCATACCCGCGCGCGGATTTCGTGCAGGCGAGCGGCGTTGCGCTCGGCTAACGCCGCAATGTCCTGCACCGGCTCGCCGTGTCCGGGAACGTACCGGGTATAGGGCAGGGTGGGGAGGCTTTCCAGGGTTTTCAGCCACGCGTCCATATCGGCGCAGAAAAGGATCGGGTGGCGTTCCAGGGTCTCGTCAGGGAAGACGACGTCTCCACAGTAGCAGGTATGGCTCGCGCCAACGCCGATTTGTTGCGGGGCGTGTCCCGGCAAGGGGAGGATGTCCACCGGTATCCCGGCGATCTCCTGTGTGCCTGGTGCTAGCGGGACGACGGTCTCTACTTCCTGCCGCGCCAGGGTGAACTTTCCCTGCAACTCGGCGATAGGGGCGGCGCCGCCGTAGAGAAACAGCGGTTCCAGCAGCGGGTGGGCGGCAAAGACGCCTTCCAGGGGCGGGGCGTAGACCGGGATGTCAGCCTGTTGCGCCAGCCATCCCGCGCCGCCGAAGTGGTCTGCGTGCCCGTGGGTGATGATGAGGGCGGCCGGTTTTGCGCCTGCATCTGCTACGGCGCGCAACGCTTTCTTCGCGGCATCTTTATCCAGCCCCGCGTCGATGATGATCGCCTGCCCTTCGCGGATGATAACGCCAATATTCGAGCCGCCGGTCAAAGCAAAATTGCCGTTGCCTAGCGCATACCATTGGGTAGCCACACGCTTTACCCCAGGTTGCCGATGTGTGCTTGCAATTCACGCGCCGAGATTTTGAGATAACGATCGGGGATGATCTGCGCCATTTCGTCTTCGGTGAGACGGATGCGCAGGATCTCAAGCGCGTCTTCCGGCGACTGGCCCCAGGCCAGCTTCTGTTTGCCGTTCTTCATCTCGAACAAGTACATTGCGTGAGGATGGGTGAAACTGCTCATGCTTTCTGTAGTGCCTCCGTGTAAACGCCGGGCTTTTGCCGGTCGAGCGGGGAGAGGCCGCGGTTGACTTCGTCGTCATACTTTCCGGCCAACAGGTCGCGGTAGAAAGCGTAATCGACCCCCTTCACTTTTTCATCACCGGGGAAACGATGATAGTTCTCTTTCGACATCAGGCTCTTGCCCTCGGCGATGAGCTGGTAGCCCAGCGCCGATCCCGGATACGGCGCGTAGTACGAGAACGAGGGCAGCACATAGCGCATCGACTTGACCATGCGCATCGTCTTGAAGGCGTCTTCGGGCGTCTCGCCGGGGATGCCGAGGATGATGTTGGCCCACAGTCGCGGCGGTTTGCGCCCCTGGCGCTCGAATTCCGCGCCTAACTTGTTGACCAGATCGATGGTGAAGTAATTGTCCTCCTCGGTGCACTCCTTGTTGAGCAGGCGCAGGATACGGTCGCTGCCCGACTCGAAGCCGATGGAAATGAGGTCCCAGTTCGTCTCGCGCACCAGCGCCTCGAAAAGATCGGGCCATTGGCGCACGGTATCAGAACGGGCGGCGGCCCAATACGACCACAACTTGTTGGCCCGGCGCGGGTATTTCTCGATCCATTCCTTGAGCCAGGCCGGATTCTGGAAGAACATCGAGTCGTGAATGACCACCGAGCCGACCGTGTAGTGAGCGTCGAGATAGTTCAGTTCGTCGATGACCATATCCACCGGGCGGCGGCCCATGTGGGGGATGTAGGAGCTTTCGTTACAGAAAACGCATTGCCAGGGACACACCCGGCTGGTAAGCATCGTGGCGACCGGCGGCGGGCCCCAGCCACACGCGGGTTCCAGCGGCCAGGGGAAGGTGCGGCGCAGGCGGCGGTGCGGCTTGGGCCAAAGTGTGCGGTCGATCATCGGCCATTCGGCCATTGAACGGGCGCCCACCCCCTCGACGACGCGCGGAAACGCCTGTGGATCTTTTGCCAGATCGACGATGGTTTTCTCGCCCGGCCCCTTGCAAATGTGGTCGAATTCGGGCACTTCGAGCATTTCATCGGTGGCGACGGTGGCATGCATTCCGCCGGTGAGCACTACGCCATTCGGGTTGATATGCTTGAAGATCTGCGCGGCTTTGCGTGCGACCGGGTACGTGTAGCTACGCACGTTCATGAGCATCATCTCATAGCCCGGCAGTTGCTTTTCCAGTTGTGACCACTGCGTAATCAGCCGCGTCGAAAGGATGTCGGTCATGAGGCCGTTCTGGTGCATAATCGTGCGCAGCAGGCCCAGGCCGTGATCTTGCCATTGCTCGTGCGGCCCATTCGGGTTGACCAGGTCGCCCAGATCACCTAGATCGAGCCAGAGGATTTTGGATTTTTCGCGCTGTGATTCGCCGCGCTTGCGCGTCAAAAAATTGAACATGCTCACTCCTCAAAGATATTCTCGGTAACAGCCCGACGTCGAGCTGTAACGAAGTATTCTAACGCCAAAGTCGTGCTTGGCAAGGGTCGCTGCATCCAACAGAGATCTAACGATCCCCTTGAAGCAGAATAGTGAGACCCTATAGGTCATTCTGATCCACTCACCCGCCCCGGCGACGGTTGATAGCTGATGTAGAAATCGCGCGAGCAGTCGTTGCGGTCGTACTCAGGCGGGTAGCGCTTGAGCGAGGCGTTTGACGGGAACGTGCTGTCCGAGTCTATCGGGAAGGGGATGACGCCCGCGCGCGGTATGCCACCCCACGCCGCACTGTCAACAATGGTGTCTGTCGCATCCAGAAGCAGTACCTCGTCACTCGCGTTGCCTAACGCCAACCCGAAGCCTTCCCATTGTGCGACCGGTGACATATCGGGCACGAGCGGGTCGCAGGCGGTCCACTCGTAGGTGGGATTGAGGCCATAGCGCGTGGCGAATTCCGTCGCGCACGCCGCCACGACGATCACTTGTTTGGGTAAGAGCTGCGCACCCGCCGGGAACGTGTACCGTCCGTCGCCATAATCACCGCTGTTCAACGCATCGCCGACGCTCCACCCGCTCAGATTGACGGTGTCGAAACCGGGATTGTAGATCTCGATCCATTCCTTATTCGCGTCTTCACCTTCGGGATTGATGAAAACCTCGGTGATGAGCGGGTAGGTGACCGGCGGGACGTAATCGCGCATCACGAACGGCAGGTAGATGCGGTGCACCATCGGCCCGTGGCTGAGTGCCCAGTCGTGTTCGAAAACTTCGCGCAGATAGGCGTAACCTGCCGGAGATTCGAACTGCAAGGCAACCTCCCGGTTGATTTTGTTGGAGGTTTCCGTCCCATTGATGCTGCCCAGATGCACCCATTGCGCGTCGCCCGTATCTACCAGGAAAATCTTGGCGTGGATGCCCAATCCGGTGATGTTTCCGAGACGACATTGCAGGGTGGGAAGATGCAGGCTCTTCAAGTAGAGGCAGGTGGCGGTGTTGCTGCTATCCGAAAGCGGATCGTCGTAGTAGGCGTCGAGCAGCACGCGTACGGTCACGCCGCGTTTCGCCGCCGCAACGAGAGCTGCCAGCCGTGGATTATGCCCGGGAGCCTCAAGCCATACGGTCCCGGTGTCGCTTGTCCAGATGAGTGGCTCGTTCAACTGCATCATGTCGATCGTGCCACTCAGGGTATTGTTCAAGAGTCCGATGAGGGCATCCTGATCGCGCAGCGTATGTTCCGGCGCGTGCAGCAGGGTGAGATGCGTGGCCGTGGTTGCCAGTGTCGGGCTGAAGGCGACGGTGTACGTCGTCCAATCGGGTGGCGGCAGAGGGACGAAGGATTGCGGCGGCGCGTAGGCGTCTGAATAGGGGAACACGTCGATGTGGTGAATGGGGTCGCAATCGAGGCGGAACAGTGCGTTGAGACGGGCGATGACGGCGGCGTTGTCGGTGAGCATCACGAATCCACGGTGGCCCATCGTGCCGTTTTCGGGGATGTCGGACGGCATTGAGTTTTCGCCGAAGTTGTCGGTGCTGATGATGGCGCGCGCATTGTCGATGACGATGAATTTGGCGTGTTGGTAGCGGTAGCGCGACGTGCTGCCACCCATCAAGTAGACGGTGCTGGCGGGCGGATTGTGCAACCGCTTCAAGATCCACTTTTCGGCGTTGGTTATACCTCCGACAGGGGCGCTATCCAGTAAGATGGTGACGGCAACGCCGGCTTGAATGCGCGCGTTGATGGCTTCGTAGAGCGGAATGCTGTTTAGCGTATAACTCTGGATGATCAGGCTCTTTTGGGCCGAGGTCACCGCATCCAGCACGAAATTCAGCATCCTATCCGGCGCGACGGCAAGCGTGATCGCGCTTGTCGCGTCGACCTCGACCGGGAAGAAGAGCGCCTCCAGATCCCAGCCCGGATAGCGCAGTTTGCGCCCGTTGAACGGGTCATCGGGGTCTTGCGCCCAATCGCGCGCGCTGTCCGTATCGGCAACCGGCAAGCCCGTGCTGGCGTCGAGTTTGCGGTAGAGCACCTGGTCCAGGTTGTTGTAACCGGCGTAAGGGTGGGGGACGGCAGGTCCTTGCCAACCGGTTTCCGGGATGCCTTTGCCGTAAGCGAGCACGTCTACCGGCGTGCCGCCTGCATCGATGAGATAGGCGACCTCGCCGTCGTCGGTGAAGCCAGGCCAACTCCCCGTGAGCGGTGACACGGGGCGTGTGATGGTGGCACTCGCCCAATCGGCGTCGAAGCCCCATATCGGGTAAAAGCCATCGGCGTTCTGTGCCAGCCAGAGTGTTTGCCCTGCCGCGATTTGCGCTCCGGCCGGGAAGCATGCGCGGCTGGTCGAGCTGACTTTGTCGTCGATACACCAGCCCTGGAGAGCGACTGGGAACGGGCTCAGGTTGATGAGAGCGACGGCTTCCCCGCTGCCGCCATAATTGCCCGGCTGTACGGCGTAGAGCTGCACGTTTGGCTGGACCGGCATGCTCCACGTTGCGCTGGCCGTTTCGCCCGTCTGCGCGGTTGCCGTGGCGACGTTGGTGAGGATGGGAGTGCTCACTTCACCGAGCGCCAGCGTGAGTGTGATGCGCCCATCGGCTGCTGGCGCGAGGTCCCCAACGTCCCATACAAGGGTGGCGGTATCCGGTTGGGTGAAGGCATAGGGTGAATTTTGCGCGGTGAAGACCAATCCCGTTGGTAGTGTGTCGGTGAGGTGGACATTCTGGGCGGTCATGCCCCCGGTGTTACTGACGATGAGGGTGTACGTCAGCGGCGTGTTGGGGAGCGCCAGCGCCGGTCCGATCTTGGTCAACGCCAGGGCCGGCGCGGGGGCGCTGAGCTGCGTCGCCCATTCCGCAACGTTCAGCGCCGGGGTGGCATCGGTGACGGCGCTGGCGGCGACAAGCGTGTTGGTGATCATCCCCACAGTGTTCGCGGGCGCGTAGACCGAAAGTGTGATGACGGTGGGCGCGCCGGCGCTGATGGCGAGATCGCCTAAGTCCCAGCGCAGCGTGCGCGCGTCCACGAGGGCGGGGTAGGGGAGCGTGCTGGTGATGTAGACGGCGTCAAGAGGGAGCGTATCCGTGAGCATGGCGCTCAATGCGGCGCGGTTGCCAAAGTTTTCGCAACTTAGCGTGTAGGTGAGTAGAGCGCCCTGTTGAGCGTGGGACGGGCCGTTTTTACGGACGACAAGTTCAGTCGCCGGGGCTGAGACCGAGTTGCGGCGTTTCGGCGTTCCATTGATGGGGTTGCCGTTAGCGTCCAGGCCATTGCGTGGATTGCCGGTGTTTGTTCCCCAATTGGAAGGTGTGTCGGGTGCGCTGCTATCGGCGCGTTCCATTGTGGACTTCGTCGTATTGGAGCCGGCAGGCCATGCGCCGCCAGATACGTTTGCCGTATCGATGATGTTGTTCGCTGCATCGTATAATGTGATGGCCTCGCCGGTGTTGCTTAGCCCGTTCCCGCCAAAAGTCCCAATCCAGTCTGCCGGAATGTCGCTGACGGTGTTATCGTCCGTGCGCTCGATGAGGTAGTAGTCGTGCGGCCCGACCTCACCGTTGAGGACCAGGTTCAGGCCGTCAACCGTGGTCACTCTCCACCCAACAAGGGAAATGGAAATGGCGGTGTTGTTGTACAGTTCGATCCACTCATCGGTGGCTGCTGCTGCCGTGCCCATCCATGCGACTTCGTTGATGATGACATCTCCGGGAAGGGCGTTGGAAACCAACGGAGCGGTTGCGAGTGCATGGGGTTGTATTCCCAAAGCGGTGATGACCATCAGAATCCCGCTGCCGATCAATGCCCATACAATGCGATGTACTTTCATAGGGGGCCTCCTTTTTCGTTTACGGGTGCATTTCAGTTCAGGGGCAATGCTCGCTGTGGCCGGTCTCTGACCGCGCCACTCTCTGGATCAGGCGATGCGCAGACGCGGTCTGGAGACCGGCCTGAGCATCTCCCGGAGATCAGTCGCCCCTATTCTGAAATGCCCCCTTGTTTACGGTCGAGTTGTCTTTTGTCAGGTAGTCTTTGTTGTCCTGTCTGGTAAAAATATACACTGAAAACTGCTAAATCACCAATCGCCGATTTCTCATTACGCTGCTCTGGTAGTACAATAGAGCCGTATTGCTATTTGATCTATAAGCCATTGCAGAGAGGTGCTATGATTCACACCGAGAATTTGACCAAGAAATTTGGCGACCGCACGGCAGTCGAGGCGCTGACGTTGGATGTGCGCGAGGGCGAAGTCTTCGGCTTCCTCGGTCCCAACGGGGCGGGCAAGACGACGACGGTGCGGATGCTCACCACGCTCATCGGCCCCACATCGGGTACGGCGGTGGTCAACGGATTCCGCGTGGGGCAGAATGACACCGATATCCGCCGCTGCACCGGCATCTTGACCGAGACGCCTGGCATGTACGATCGCTTGAGTGCCGAGAAGAACCTGACGATTTTTGCCAACCTTTACGAAGTGGCGGACGTGAAGGGGCAGGTGGAAAAGTATCTGCGCCTCCTGGGGCTGTGGGACCGCCGCGCCGATCTCGTCGGCAACTTTTCCAAGGGGATGAAGCAGAAGCTCGCTATCTGCCGCGCCTTGCTCCACGAACCGGCGCTGGTCTTTCTTGATGAGCCGACGTCGGGCCTGGACCCGGAGGCCGCCCGGCTGGTGCGCGACTTTATCGAGGAGATCAAGACGCAGGGGCGCACGATCTTTCTCTGTACGCATAACCTCGACGAGGCCGACCGGCTCTGCGACCGCATCGGCGTGATGAAGCAGCGTTTGATCACCGTGGACACGCCTACGAATCTGCGCCAGAAGCTTTACGGACGCAAGGTGGTCTTCCACCTGCGCCAGGCCGACGATGCGCTGCTGGCCCGCGTGCGCGCGCTGCCGTTCATCAAGGACGCGCAGCGGGTGGATAACAAGCTCGTGCTTGGGCTAGACGACCCGGAAACGCACAATCCGGTCCTGGTGCGGCTGCTGGTGGAGGCCGGCGCCGATATCCAATTCGTCGGCGAGTTGCGTCACTCGCTGGAGGATGTGTACCTGTCACTGGTTGGTTCAACGGATAAGGCGGATTGAAGGCAAAAATCCGTTCAAATCCGTTGAATCCGTTGACATTTGGGGAGGACTGTAATGCCTAAGATATGGACAATCGTTGACAAAGAATGGGCCGAGGTGTTCAAAAACCGATTGGTGCTGTTCACTGTGATTTTTATGCCAATCCTGTTTACTGCATTGCCGCTGCTTATGGTCGCGATTGGCGGTTCGCAGGCGGATATTGGCGATGTCACAGATTTGCCGGCTTCGTACCAGGAAATGTGCGGCGACCTCACCGGTTCGGCTTGCTTTACCCTGATGATGGTCAATCAGTTCCTGCTGCTGTTCATGATGATGCCATTGATCATTCCCGTGACGATCGCGGCGTACAGCATTGTGGGCGAAAAGACGACCCACTGCCTGGAGCCATTGCTTGCCACGCCGATCACAACGGCGGAATTGCTGATCGGCAAGAGCCTGGCGGCGCTGATCCCCGGCGTGCTGGTGACGTGGTTGAGCTTTGGCGTCTTTGCCGTCATCTCCTATATGCTGGTGCAGTCCCCTGAATTACTGCGCCGCATCCTTGATCCGATGTGGATCATTGCGATTGGTCTGGTGGGGCCGCTGCTTGCGTTGGCCGGCATTAACGTGACCTTGATGGTGTCTTCGCGCGTCAGCGATCCGCGCACCGCCGAGCAGGTTTCGATGATGTTGGTTTTGCCATTGCTTGGTATTTTCTTTGCGCAGATTGTCGGTGTATTGATGGTCAATGCGCAGATTATGCAATTGGCAGCGATTGTCCTGGTGGCTATCGATGCCGGCCTGGTCTCCCTGGGGGTGCGCGTGTTCCAGCGTGAGACAATCCTGACGAAATGGAAGTGAGAGCATGAGCGAGTCGGTGAATCGACGAATTGGTGGATTGCGGTGCAGGGGTATTGTTGCATTGTTGGCGGTCTGGCTGTTGGCGGCGATGCCGGTGTTGGCGCAAGACGAAGGACTGAGCATCTCCGTGAGCAAGCAGTTCGGTTACAACATGGGGAGCCAGATTCAAGGCACCTTCAAGATTCGAGTCCGCGGTCCGGAGGATTTGGTCAGCGTCGCCTTTTTGCTCGACGGCGAGACGCTTGGTGAAGCGACGACGGCGCCGTTTGAACTGTCCTTCAAGACCGACAGGTATGCGCCCGGCTGGCACGAGATCACCGCGGTGGGGACAACGGCAAGCGGACAAACCTTGACGGCACGCACGCTGAGCTTCCAGTTCGTCTCCGCCGAAGCCGCGGGACAGAGCATGGTGAAACTCCTTGTGCCGATCCTTGTGTTGGTGGTGATTACCACGCTGGCGACAGGGGTTTTTCCCCTGCTAAGTGGACGCAAAAAGGCGACGCCGTATGATCCGGCGTCCTACACACCTGGCAAGCCGCGCGACTACGGTATATTGGGCGGTGCGGTATGTCCCAAATGCGGACGTCCCTTTGGGATACACTTCTGGGGGCTTAACGTCAGTCTGGTGGGCAAATTCGACCGCTGCCCGCATTGCGGCAAGTGGAGTCTGGTGCGGCGCGCCTCCCGTGAGGCGTTGATCGAAGCCGAAGCTGCGGAGTACGCCCAAAACACGGCGGCTGCGCCCCGCCCTGTCCTTGCCGCTGAAGAAAAATTGCGCGAGCAGCTCGATGATTCCCGTTTCACCGATCGCGTTTAGGCAAAGTTTTGCTGTTTGCAGGAGAGTTCTAGATGACCGCGACACTTGATCGTAAGCGTATCCTTATATTTTTGGCGCTGGCCTTCGGTCTTGCATGGGCCGGGGCACTGCTGATTTTTATCACCGGCGGGTTGGCAAACAGCCCTTTTACCTACTTGATCCTTACTGTTGGGTATATGGGCGCGCCGGCCATTGCGCACGTCCTGACGCGCGTCATCACTCACGAGGGGTGGGACGCTCTCTATCTAAAGCCCGAGTTGCGTCGGGAATGGCCCTATTGGGTTGCCGCGTGGCTACTGCCCGGCGTGCTGACCATCGTGGGGATTCTTGTCTTTTTTGTGCTGTTCCCGCAGTATTACGACCCCGACTTGACGATGACCAAACAGACACTCGAAACACAACTCGCGGCGCAAGCTGCGGCGACGGGTCAGCCCGTGCAGGAGATCGACCCGTGGGCCTTTGCTATTAGCCAGACGATTATGGCGTTGATCCTCGCCCCTTTGCTCAACGCGTTTGCCACCTTTGGCGAGGAATTCGGCTGGCGCGCGTACCTGCAACCCAAACTGCAACCTCTCGGCGGGCGCAAGATGATGCTGGCGATGGGTGTCATTTGGGGGGTATGGCACTGGCCTGTTATTGCGATGGGGCATAACTATGGGCTGGATTATCCGGGTGCGCCGTGGGGCGGGATGTTGATGATGGTGTGGTTCACGCTACTGATTGGCACGCTGCTCGGCTGGCTGGCGCTGCGTGCCGGAAGTGTGTGGCCTGCCGTCATTGGGCATGCCGCGATCAACGGAATTGCCGCCTTGGGCGCGATGTTCGTCAAAGGGCAGCCCAATCCACTGCTGGGGCCGCTACCGGTGGGCTTGATCGGATCGGCGGGCTTTGCCGTGGTGGCGTTGGCGCTCTTTGTGAAACGCGGCGCTTTCGCACCGCCCGCCGCTGCCGTCACGCTTCCGCAACCCAAAGAGGCCTGACCGCGGGACAACCACTGTGTACTTTAGCCGCCACCGACCGGTGGGAAGATGCCGACTTCGTCACCGTCGTGCAAGCGATATAGCTCGGCGCGCGCTCGCCCGTTGACGAACATCACCTTCACTTCGTTGGCGCGGATTTCCAGGCGCGCCACGAGATCGGCGAGCGTGCTGCCGTCAGGGAGTTCGACCTGGAAGACTTCGCCGGCGAACACTTCTGGCTTATAGCGTTGTAACGATGCAAACAGTTTGACATTGACCAGCATAAGATTCCCTCAATTTGACGTCATTGCGGCCATCATAGCATGGAATCGGAAATGAGAAAGTAGGAGATAGACGCGAGAGGTATTATGGTAACTTGGATCAAATACATCAAGTCTTTTTTGAAGTCTGATTGGACGCTAGAGGATTACCCGATTGCGTTCAAACACTCCGATCCAGATGCATCTTGCACGTATCGGGGAGCGAAACCTGTTCCATGGTTTGCGCGCATAGTCAACTGGTGGCCGATGTTCAGCCACGGCGAAACCAAAGAAGAGGCTTACGCAGGGCTGCGGCAGCGTTTCGATGCGTATAAAAACGCGGGTAACAAGCTGCCCCGGCCGGGTGTCAAGCACATGCCGCCCATCGAAATCGTGTCGCAGACCGAGATCCAAAAATACGAATCGCTCGCTGTTGACTTCTTCGAGAAGGTTATTGGTATGCATTACCATGATTGCCTGGTTACTGACCTTTCGAGCCTCTGGGATTTCCCCGGCGATGAGACGAACGACGCCTATCATCGCAAAATTGCCGAGGTCTATGGTGTTGATGTCTCTGATATCGAGAGTGGGATTCTGGTGGAAATCTTCCGCAGGATTAGTGAGACAGGAAAGTTCGGTGAAACTGTTCTCTAAAATGAGATTGTGAGGAGATGCCATGCCATCTTTGCCATCGCCCTTACAGAACCGTTTACGCGCTGTATTGTTGAAATGTGCACCCTTTGGCAGCAACGACGCCCTCCGCGCCGTTTTTAGCGACGCCCGGATTGCTGCATGGCAGCATAACGTCCCGGAAGCCACCAGTTCAGCTTCACGGGTGAGCTTCCTGGTGTCGCAGTTTGTGGATGCCTGGAACGCTAACGGGGAGAATGTGCTGAGTCTGTTCCTCTGCGCACTGAGCGAATTCCCGGACCGCGGCGCGCAATGTCCTGCGGCAGAGCTATGTGCGCTTTCTGCCGAAGTCCACAGGACGTTGGTGGCGGGCAAAATCGCCGAATGTGAGCGTGAGCTGGCGCAGCTCAAAGACCATCAGGCGCGTGGATGGGGCGATCCGGCCTACGCGCAACGCCGTGCGGCGGAGTTGCAGGCGCAAATCCAGACGTGGCAGCAACGGCAGGAGTCCCCACCGTTGTGCTTACCGGAGACGGTTGAAGCAGCATCGCCTGTGGTTAACACGCCGCCTGTCACCGGCCCGTCTGCGGGTGCGGCGGAAACGTACACTGAGCTTGAAATCCACATCGCTCCCGGCGGTAAGGATTCGGGCCTTTACGCCGTTACCGCCGAATTGGACGGTGAAGGCAAATTCTATGGGACGTTGCAGATGGGACAGGCGGAACGTGCGGCGTTGCTCGAAACCGACGATGCAAAAGTATATGGTTTGATGCTTTTCGACGCGTTGTTCCGAGACGACATTTTGCGCGCTTACGATAAAGCTCAGGAACGTGCTCATTATCAACACAACGACCGGATGCGTTTGCGTCTTTGGATTGACCACGAGGCTGCCGATTTGCATGCTTTAGTTTGGGAACGGTTGCACTATCGCAGCGAGGGGGGAGCGTTTCCCGTAACGATGGATGCAAAGCTACCTTTCTCGCGTTACTTTGGCCTGCAACGCGGCGAGGCTTCCGCTATCACCGGCATGGTGCGGATGTTGTGCGTGATCTCCAATCCCCAGGATCTTGCGGATAAAGGATTCGCTCCCCTGGATGTGCAAGTCGAAGTCGCCAATTTGCAGAGTGCGTTGGATGGTCTGCGGAAGATTGGTGTATCCATAACACTTATGCCGGGGCAGACAGGGCTTTCTGCCGACCAGGCTCGTACGCTGGCGGAGGCTGGCTATGGCATTGTTACCGGCCCTACTTCCCTGAATCGCATTGTGGAGCAGTTGGCCTATGGGCCGGGATACCATATCGTCCATTTCTTGGGGCATGGCTCATTCAGCGAACGGCGCGATCAGGCCGTGCTGGTCTTGGAAGACAACTCTGGACACGCGCAAAGGGTTAAGGATGAAGTCTTAACCAGCAGGCTGGCCGGCCTGGATCACAAGCCGCATTTGATCTTTCTGGCAGCTTGTCAAAGCGCGACTCGCACCACCGTCGATGCGACTAACCCGTTCGTGGGCCTCTCGCCGCGCCTGGTGCAGATCGGCATCCCGGCGGTAGTGGCGATGCAAGATAAAATCGGCGTCAAGACGGCGCAGGAATTGACCCGGCATTTTTATCGCTTTTTGCTGGAACATGGCATCGTGGATAAAGCGTTGAACCAGGCGCGCAACCTTTTGGAGGACACGCAAGATTGGGCCACCCCCGTGCTGTTTATGCGTCTGCGGGAGGGACAGTTGCTGAAGCTGACAGCTTTGCCGCCGCAGGCTAACCCCGCGCCGCCGCCGAACAATTCTGGCACGCGTCAGGCCTCCGTTGAAACGCCAAAACCGGCTGCACTTCCTCCCAACCCCTTCACCGACATGCTCATCATCCGCGACACGACGCGCTTTGTCGGGCGCGAGGGCGAATTGCAACGTTTGCTCGCGCTGCTGCGGAGTGGATCGGTGACGTTGGTGGGCGAGCCGAAGATCGGCAAAAGCTCGTTGATGGCGCGTCTGGCCGATCGCTGGAAGGCGGAGAACGGCGGGCATGTGTTCGGCCCGCTGGATTGCCAGGGCCTGTTGGATTGCGCCGACTTCTTCGCCGAATTGGCGCGGTTGCTCGGCTTGCCGGCCATAGACGACCGGCGCAAACTCCGCGACGCGCTGCGGACGACTACCGGCTTGTTGTTGATTGACGAACTGGATTGCGCGCCCGGTTGGGGCCTCACCGCCGACGACTTTGCGCTGTTCCGCGCGGCATGCAGCGCCAACCCGCACTTCAAACTCGTCGTCGTGTCCCGTGAACCGCTCAAGGCAATTTTCCCGGATTCCAGGCGCGGCTCCCCGGCCTACAACTTCCTTATCCCCTACACCCTCGGCGAGATGAGCACCGCCGACGCCCGCGCCCTGCTCGCGCATCCCTGGGACGCCGTGGCCCCCGCCTTTGACGCGGCGACCGTGGAGACGCTCCTCGCGCTCGCCGGCGCGCACCCGTTCAAGCTGCAACGCGCCGCCCATCACCGCTACGAGGTGTTTGCCCATCCCGGCTATGACTGGCAAACGGCTTACCGGGACGAGATCGCGCAGATGTTGTGAGTTGCAGATTTGGGGATTTTGTGATTCAATGAGAGAAAACGTTTATCTGTGGAGCAGGTGAAATGGAAACAACGATGGTGCTTCAACAGGATGCCGTGCCGCTTGTTCGATCTGGGCTACAAATGAAACGTAAGTCTTTAGAACTGAACTTGCGGCAGTACCAACAACAACTCGCTGTGTTTGAACGTCAATACCAAATGACCTCTGAACAGTTTGGGCGCAGGTTCAATGCGGGCGAACTAGGCGATGATGCGGCGTGGTTCGAATGGGAATTTGTGTTAGATGCTTATCGTGAAACCATACGTCAACTAAATGTCTTAGAGAAAATCCGGCTATGAGCATTACTGAGTATTTGACGTCCGTGGATGACCAATTGCGTGAGTTGGAGGGCGTCATTTCATCTTGTACCATTGAACGTAGAGTTGATGCGAATCTGAACATCGGATTTATCAAAGGCCGTATTGAATTTGTCGATGGCTCCACGCTTGAGTTTTCCGAACAACTGCCCACGCATCGTCATAAATTCCGTTTCCACTATATGGACGCGGAGCATACCATGCTCATCCGTTGGGACTCCGCGCCACATCACCGTGGGTTGAGCACATTCCCCTTTCATAAGCACACGCCGCAAGGTGTTGAAGCGCATCCGGCGATCACGCTATTGGAAGTGCTTGAGGTAGTCGTAACAAGGTTGATATTTTAATGGGGGCGGTATTGGCTAAAATTGATGATGCCTCCTGGGACCCCGCCATTCAAGCCCTCGTGGATGGCCTCGATCCGATTGACTGGCAGCAATTGGAGCTATTGGCGCGCGTCCCGCCGGAAAAGCGCGTGTTGGCGGGGATGCAGGCGCAAGCGTTTGCGATGGCGGCCCTGCGCGGCACATTTGCCCGCCGCTTCCCGGAGCTGACCCAATCCGAGCTGAATATGAAGGTGTTGGCTTACCTCACGCCGGTGCGGATGGGGGTATCAGCCGTCAGCGGTCAGCCGGTAGTGGATACACCGGAGGATGAATGAGCGCAATGGCGTTTTATTTCAAGGTGATTCGCGCATTGGAAGCGATAGACGCGCCGTATATGATTGTCGGCGCGTTCGCGGGGTTGGCTTTTGGCGTCAGCCGCGCTACCTTCGATGTGGATATTCTGGTAGATTTGCGCGACGCCGATTTCGACGCGCTGGCCGCGCACTTCCCCTTGCCGCGTTATTACGCCGACCCGGAGATGATGCGCAACTCGACGCGCATGGGAATTATGTTTAACCTCATCGATACAGAATTAGGCGTCAAGGCCGACCTGGTTCCCTTGACCCGCGAACCGGGCTATCGCGTGGCCTTCGACCGCCGCGTGCGCCGCACGTTTCAAGATGAAACCGGCGCAACGTTTGAGGCGTGGTGCGCGCAACCCACCGACATCATTATCGGCAAACTCAAAGCCTGGGCCGAAGGCCATTCCGCCAAACACCCTGCCGATATTGCGGCGATGCTGGCCTTTGCCTTGAGTGGCCTGAGCGATGCGCCATTGGATATGCCGGCCATTGCCGCCGCCGCTGCGCGGTTAGGGCCAGAAGTCGCCGCCTTGTGGGCTTCCCTGCGCCACAGCGCCGAAACCCAAACCCGCGAGCGCCGCGAACGTTATGGCAACTGACAGAAAAAATCCGTTAAAATCCGTTAAATCCGTTGACATCAAAACACCCGCACCGCCTCCAACGCCGTCGCCGGATAAATCTGCTCCGGTTTAGGCGGCATGGGGTTATAGACCCAATCCACAGCCACCGTCCCGCACGGGATGCCCGCGATGCGCCGGAAGCCCTCGAAGGTGCCGCGTAGGAGCACATCCTCCATGTCCAATGTCATCCCGAAGACGGCCAGCGGGATGCCTGCCGGAATCGCGCGCAGCTCATCGCCGAACGCGCCCGCCGCAAAGATCACCCGACCTGCATCGAGCGCCTGCGTCTGGATGGCGGGGATGATGACCGGGTAGCCATCGTCGCCGACGTAGGCGACGAACTTGAGGTTGTCGAGCTTGTTGAACAGGCGGCACGTCCACAGGTTGAGCACAGGCGTTTTGGTCTTGCGCGCCAACATTCGCGCGAGCATCGTTTGCATGGCTGCGAAGATAACCTGGTTCATCGGCAAAACCTGCCGCCCGGTGTGCGCGACCAAATCCATATAATAAACCGTGTGGATGCCAAAGTAAGCATTGTAGCGGAACATCGGGATGTTGTTGTAGGCGTCGTAGTCCGGCCCCTGGCGCGCGGTGTGCGTGAAGGTCGCTTTCCCGCGCCACACCTCTTTGTTCAACGTCATCACCAGAAAGCCGACCTGGGGATGGCGCCGGATGAACTGCTTGGACAATCCCTCGGTGAACTGTCCCCACGTCAACTGTGTGGGTGAACTGGCCCGAAATGTCGAAATCAGCGTCAGGTGCGGTAAGCCTTCGTCGTTGACCGTCGCCAGCAACCCGATCTTCATCTCCGGCATAAACGCGGCAATGTCGGCTGCGGAGAAGGTGGTGTGCGGTAAGTGCATAATCGTTCCTCCATCGTTCGTTGAACCACGAATCTCCACTAATCTTCACGAAAAAGGAATTAGTGGAGATTCGTGAAGATTAGTGGTCTATTTTCGCCTGGGTTCGCTTTTACTCATGCCGTGCGATGAGATCGGCGGCGATCATGCCGGAGGCGATGGTGGTGGGGACGCCCCCGCCGGGATGGGTGGAAGCGCCGACCAGGTACAGCCCGGCAATCGACTTGGATTTCGCGGCAGGCCGGAAGATGGTTTCGTTGGTGATGTCCTGCCGCAGCGCGTAGATCGAACCTTCCGGCAGGCGCAAATTGCGCTCAAAATCCAGCGGGGTTGCCAGCGTCGCTACTTTGACGTGGTCACGCAGTCCGGGAATGTAGTGCGCGTTGTAATAATCGATGATCTGTTCGGTTAGCTCCGGTTTGACCTCGTCCCAGCTTCTGCCGTCGCTGCGGCGGTAGGGCGCGGGCGCCAACGTCAGGATAATCACATGCTGGCCTTCTGGTGCCAGGCCCGGATCGCTGTGTGAGGTCCAACTGATGATGCCAAACTGTTGGTCGGTAGGGTAGCGCCCTTTTTCGTAGGTCTCCCACCAGTAGCGGTTGACCATATCGGCCGGCAGTGTTGCCAGCGTGTGGTGCGATTCCAGGGGCGGCGTGTAATCTACGCCCAGGTACAGCATCGGTACGGCCATGGCATACTCGTAGCTTTTGATGCCGATGCGGGCCAGCCAGGGCAGGTGCTCTTCGCCGATCAGATTGAGGTACAACGTCTTGGCGTTGATGTCTGACACAACAACCGAGGCGGTGATCTCGGTGCCGTCGGACAGGCGGACGCCGACCGCGCGCCCGTGACGCACCAGCACTTTATCCACTGACGTGTTCAGTTGCACTTCCATTCCGAAACGCTTCCCGCACCGTTCGAGGGCTGCCGGTATGCCGATCATGCCGCCTTTGCTATAGTAGACGCCGGCGTGTTCGCCGTAAGCGACCATGGCGAAAATCCCCGGACACAACGCCGGTGGCAGGCCAATAAAGAGGGTCTGGTAGGTGATGGACTCACGCACCCGTTCATCCTTGAAGTATTGCTGTAAAACGTCCTGATAGCTGCAAAAGAAAAGGGGCGAATACTTTAGCATTGTTGGCGCATTTGCAAAGAACCGGATGAAGTCCGTCATTGTGTCCATCGGACTTCTGAAAAGGGAGAGGGCATTGTCTGAAAGTTCCTTCATCGCAGCGCAGAATCGTTCCCAGTTGGCGATTTCGGCGGGGGCGATACGCCGGATTTCTTCGGCGGAGGCTTCGAGCGAGGTGGGGTACTTCATCCGCGTGCCGTCTTTCATGACGACGGTATACACGGGATCGCAAGGTAGCAAGGCGACTTCATCTGCCAGGGTTGTGCCGAGCCGCTGAAATGCCTCATCGATCAAGTCGGTGGCTTCGATCAGTGACGCCCCCAGGTCGAAGTGAAAGCCCTGCTGCTCGAACGTGGAACAACAGCCACCGATGCGTTCGCTTTGTTCCAGGATCAGCACTTTGCGCCCTTGCTTCGCCAGTTGCGCGCCTACGCTCAGGCCGCCGGTTCCCGCGCCGATGACGATTGCATCATAGTCTGCCATGGGGTTTTCTCCTTTCACACCGCGTAGCGCGCCGGTAGATAGGGCGCTTGCCTGAGGATGTTCTGCACGAACCGTTTCTGTGGCTCGCTCAAGTTCTGGTAAACCAGCGCCAGCCCTACCAGGAGCAACAATATCCACAACGCCAAATGACCTCTTCTCCGTTTGGGGTGTTGCATAGATTCCTCCCTTCACAAATTACGTTTCACGTTTTACGTTTTACATTTTACGTTTTACGTTTCACGTTTTAGAACTGATGCATCTCTCGCGCAATAATCTCATCCTGCAATTCTTTGCCGATGCTGGTGAAGTAGGCGTTGTAGCCGGTGACGCGGACGAGCAGATGCCGGTAGTCTTCCGGGTGCTGTTGGGCATCACGCAGCATGGCGGCATCCACCATGTTCACCTGCAACGCTGTGCCGCCGTTTTCGACGTAGCCGCGCAGGAACGCCTTGAACTTCGCCTGCTGTTCTGGCTCGCGCAGCAGCGAGGGGCTGAACGTCATCGTGTGACTGCCGCCGTTGGGCAACAGGTTGACGAAGTCGCCCCAATCGCCGTTTGATCCACGCCCGCCGAGGGCCTTGCCCACCGAGTTGACGTTCGCCGTTGGGCCGCGCGTATCGGCGCCGTTAGAAGGGCACAGCGCGTTGGAGAGGAACTTGCCCTTGGGCCGCCCGTCGGGGCTGGCCGGCAGGATGAAGCTGTCGGCGATCCAGTAGTTCCAGCTCAACATGCCAGGGCGGAATTGCGCACCGCTCGCCTCAGTTTTGTATTTCCAGGTTTCTTCGGTCCACAGCTCCATGACCCGCCGGGCCATGTCGTCGGCGACCGGATCGTCACGCCCGTACTTGGGCGCCTTGCGCAGGGCGCGCGCCTGGAGAACGCCGTGGCCTTCCCAGTTGTCGCGCAGCGCCTGAACGAGTTCCGCCATGGTGCAGGCTTTCTCGTCGAAGACCAGATACTTGATCGCCAGCAGCGAATCCACCGTGGTGGCGTAGGTGACGGCTTCGATGGTAACGTAGGCCAGCTCCGCGCCGCCCTGGGTGACGTCCAGACCCTTCTCGGCGCAGCCGCGCACCAGACATGAGAGGTACGGGGTGGGGGAGAAGCGCGCGCGCAGCGCATCGGTGCGGTTGTAGAGTTCCACGCTCTTTTTGATGATGAAGCGCGTCTGCGTGGCGTAAGCATCCCAGAATTGCTCCCACGTGCTGAAGGTCGTCGGGTCGCCGGTATCCGGCCCGCTGCGGGTGAGCGGTTCGGTCTTGCCCGTCATCGGATCGGTGAAGGGGTGCAGGTCGTAGCCGCCGGTGAGCGCCAACTCGACGGCTTTGAGCAGGTTGAGGTTGTTATCGACCGTGCCGGAACGGTCGTTGCCGACCATCGTGTTTTCCAGGCAGCCGACCGGCGCGTACTCGTGGACGTTGCCGGCGTGGATGAGATGTTCGACGCCCGACTTGCGCGCTTGCAGCAGCAGCCCCGCCATCGAACGCTCATCGAAGTTGAGCAGGAACGGCGCGCCCTGGCTGTCGGCGATCATCGCCACGATTTTGTCGAGCAGCGCGTCGGGCGTGCCGCGATGCAGACGCACGTTGGGCTTCGGTTCGAGGATCGGGGACATTTCATCGATCACTTCGAGCATGGCGAAGGTGAGGTCGTTGGTCAGGTCGGCGCCGCCCGCGCCCATGCCGGAGAGTGTGAGCAGTTGCCCGTAGCCGGCTGTGATGCCCTGGTTGCCGCCCGTGCGGATCATCGCATCGTAGGCGGTGTTGCAGTGTACCCAGAAGCATTTGAGGATTTCCTTGCCGAATTCCCTATCCATCCCCTCGGCCAGCGATTTCTGCCAGAACGGGTAAAGATACTGGTCAATGCGGCCGAAGGAGACACCGGGGCCGGGGTAGTTCTCATCGCTCATCACCAGCATATGGGTGAGCCACAGGGATTGCACGGCCTCCCAGAACGTCGTCGCGCCTTCCCAGGGGACGCGCCGCAGGTTGGCTGCCATCTGCTCAAGTTCGGTGCGGCGGGCGGGATCGGTTTCTGTCTCGGCCAACCGGGCGCAGAGATCGGCGTAGCCCGCTGCCACATCGCGCGCCATCGTGGCCGCGGTGAGCATCGCCCGCAGTTGCGCACCCTTCGCGCTGCGTTTATCGGCATCCGGCAGGGCCGCGTAGCGTGTTTCGAGGTCGGCGTGAATGGCCTGCCAGCCGTCGTTGAGTACGCGCGCATAATCGGGAATCAGGTGCCCGCTTGTCGCGCCACAGTTGCCGTAGCCGTGATCGTGATACGCCTTGATTGCAGCGCGCGTGCCGTTTTTGCCGTAGAGCAGGCGATTGTACTCCCGCGCCTCCTTTTTGTTGAGGCAGGTGGACGTCATCACGTTGAAGCGCGCGCCCGCGAGCAGGTCGCCGGGCAAGATTTCTTTGGGCAGATAGCGTACCATCACCTCGCGGTTGAACCACGCTTTGCGTTCCGGCAGGCTCCATTTCCAGAAATCCGGGTGCAAGGTAACAGGCCGCGCCGTTTGCTGGAAGCAGGAGCGGAAGGTCTGGAAGAAGGCGTAAGTCTCCGGCACGATGTAGAACGAGATTTCCTCGTACTGGAAATCCCACGGCGTTCCGGTGGTCCAGGCGGTCATCTCGTTGTTCCAACGGCGCTGCACGCCCTGGAAGTAATAATCGCGCAGCCATTGGATGCGCGGCGAGAGGTTTTTGGGTTGTTTGATCCGGTATTCGGGCTGTATGCAAGTCATAGGTTCCTCCAATGTCAGTGGAAGAAATCCGTTAGAATCCGTTTAATCCGTTGACAGTTTAATCCGTTGACAGATTTTAGCTCTCAGATTTTTGTCAACACCGCCTCGATCCGTTCCATTGCCCAGTCGATGTCATCTTTCTGGATGACCAGTGGCGGCGCGAAGCGGATGACGTGCTGGTGTGTCTCTTTGCACAGCAGTCCCTTGTGCATCAGCGCCTCGCAGAAGCGTCGCGCCCCGCCGGCCTCCGGATACAACTCCACGCCGATGAACAGGCCCTTGCCGCGCACTTCCTTTATATACGGACTTTTAATTCCGCGCAACTGGGTCAGCAGATAGTCGCCCATATTGGCCGAATTCTCGATCATGCCCTCCTCGATGAGCACTTTGAGCGCCACGCGCGCGGTCGCACAGGCCAGCGGGTTGCCGCCAAACGTGCTGCCGTGGTCACCGGGCTGGAACACGCCGAGCACCTCCTTATTGGAGAGTACTGCCGAGACAGGGTAGAAACCGCCGGAGAGCGCCTTACCGATGAGCGTCAGGTCGGCCTCGACACCCTCGTGTTCCTCGGCCAGGAGCTTGCCGGTGCGTCCCAGGCCGGTCTGGATTTCGTCGGTGATCATGGCGATGTCGTGCTCGGTGCAGATGCGGCGCACGTCGCGCAGGTAACCTTCCGGCGGAACGATGATGCCGGCTTCGCCCTGGATCGGCTCGACCAGAAAGGCGACGGTATTGGGCGTGATGGCTGCTTCCAGTGCTGCCGCGTCACCGAAGGGGATGATGACAAAGCCGGGCGTAAAAGGCGCGTACCCGTCGCGGTACTGCTCCTCGGTGCTGAACCCGACGATTGTGATGGTGCGCCCGTGGAAGTTGTTGGCGCAGACGATAATCTCGGCCTGTCCGTAAGGGATGCCTTTGGTCTTGTACCCCCACTTGCGCACGGCCTTGATGCACGACTCTACGGCCTCCGCGCCACTGTTCATCGGCAGGACCATGTGCGAATTGGTCAGCTCGCACAATTCCTTGTAGAGCAACCCCAACTGATCGTTGTAGAACGCCCGTGAGGTGAGCGTCAGCCGGTCGAGTTGCTCGTGCACCACCGCCGCGATTTTGGGATGGCAGTGTCCCTGGTTCACCGCCGAGTAAGAGGAGAGGAAGTCCAGATAGCGATTGCCCTCCACGTCCCACACCCAGATGCCTTGTCCACGGGTGAGCACGACTTCCAGGGGTTTGTAGTTTGTTGCACCGTACTGTCTTTCCAATTCAATGTAGTCTTGTGCCTTCATTGCAGTTCTCCTTGGAAAATAAACCGCTAATCTCGCAAATCTACGCGAATCTTTCTTGAAAATTAGCGAAAATTCGCGTGATTCGCGGTTAAAATTTTGCGCCTCGTTCTACCGTCTACCGTCTACTGTATACCGTCTTCCCTTCCCCGTCTACTGTATACCGTCTATCGTCTACCGGCATGATGGCACTCGTTGCCGTTTCAATGAAGTCGGCTATAATAGGGGTACGTACACTCCCGTGCAGGTGGGGTGAGAGCCGAATCGATGATGAGGTAAGATCGCATGGACGGTGTCAAGGTGCTTTTCCTGGCTGCCGAAGCTACGCCTTTTACAAAGGTGGGTGGTCTGGCGGACGTTGCGGGAGCGCTTCCCAAGGCTTTGCGCCGCCTGGGCGTCGACGTCCGCGTGGTCATTCCCCGTTATGGCGCGTTGCAGGGTACGGGCTACGATTTCCGCCGGGTGGGTTCGCTGGCTGTGCCTATCGGATCGGGGGAGGAACATGCCTTGCTCCTGGAGACCAATGCGGACGGTGTGCCGGTCTACCTGTTGTGGAATGACCAGTATTTCTCCAATCGTGAGCGCGTCTACGGCTTCAATGACGATCCACAACGTTTTACCTTTTTCTCGCGTGGAATCATCTCGATGCTGAAGATGTTGGACTGGCAGCCGGAGGTGATCCACGCAAACGATTGGCACACGGCTCCCGTTCTGGCATGGCTTGATGTGTATGGACGCTCGCAGCCATTCTATCGTGACCTGGCGACCCTCTTCACCATTCACAACCTGGCCTATCAAGGCGTTTGTGGCCGCTTGATTTTGACCTTTGCGCAGATGGAGAAACTGCCTCATCTGTCAGGGGAAGTGCCGGGGCAGGTGAACTGGATGGCGCAGGGTATCGCCCATGCCGACCTGATCAGTACACTCAGCCCGACGTATGCGCGCGAGATTACCGATGGCGGGGCGGGGAAAGCGCTGTCGGAACTGCTACGCGAACGCCGCGATCGCATCTTTGGCATCCTCAGTGGCATCGATACGGAGGTATGGAATCCGGCGACCGATGAAGCGCTGGCGCAGACCTTCAACAGCGAGACGTTAAAGATGCGCGTGGTGAATAAGAATGCTTTCCAGCGTGAGGCGCGCCTGCCTATCAGTCCAGAAACGCCGTTGTTTGGGATGGTGACCCGGCTGGATGAGACCAAAGGTTTGGATCTGGCCCTTTCGGCGTTCGAGACTCTGGTACAGCAGCGTGACGTGCAATTTGTGATCTTAGGAACTGGTGAAGAAGCCTATGAAGCCAGTTTCCGAGCGTTGCAAGAACGCTTCCCGAATAACGTGCGGGCGTTCATTAAATTTGACGACCGTCTGGCGCGGCGCATTTACGCCAGTGTTGACATCTTCCTTACGCCCAGCCGTGCCGAACCGAGCAGTATTGGGCTGATGGCAGCGATGCACTATGGCGCGGTGCCTGTTGTTCACATGGCAGGTGGGCTGGCGGACATTGTTGTTGACGCCGACCATCATGCGGCTCGGGGCGTAGGATTTGCCTTCGAGGACTATACTGTTGAGGCTTTATTGGGAGCAGTGGAGCGCGCTTTGCGCGCTCACGAGAATAAGTCGCGCTGGATGCGGATTCAGCGGCGTGCTATGGAACGCGATTTCTCCTGGAATGCCTCAGCTCGTGCTTATGTCGATCTCTATCAACGCGCCCTGGCTCTACATCGAGCCACCTGAGATTCCAATAGCCTTATCTGGGGCAGCGCAGGGCCTACCACGGTTGGCCGTGCGCTTTTTGTGTGGGGCGTTATTTAGTGTGGTAAGTGAGGACGCCGTATGACATCAAAGCCTTTTTTGTGTGTACATGGACATTTCTATCAGCCGCCGCGGGAAGACCCCTTCACCGGCGAGTGTCGTGAGGAACCCTCCGCCGCGCCGTTTTTGAATTGGAATGACAGGGTGACGGCAGAGTGTTACGCGCCCAACGCAGCGGTGGGCAATTTCGCGCGAATGAGCTTTAACCTCGGCGGAACGCTGGCGCGATGGATGGACGGCTGTGTTCATGAGACGTACCAGCGGATTGTAGGGGCGGTTTATCAACACCGCCAGCGGTATGGGATGCCCAACGGTGTCGCGCAAGCCGTGCATCATACTATCCTGCCGCTCGCGCGCGGGCGTGACAAGCGCTGTCAGGTTCACTGGGGGATCGCCAGCTATATGCATCGTTTTGGCGTGCGGCCTGACGGTATATGGCTTCCAGAGATGGCGGTCGATTACGAGACGTTGGAAACGGTAGCCGAGGCAGGATTGTCCTTCGTCATCCTTTCTGGCGAACAGGTGCATGGGGACCTGTCGCGCGGCGCCGGCCCGTATCGCGTGCGATTGCCGCATGGTCGCTCTCTCGCTGTGTTTGTGCGTGACCGTGATCTCTCGAACTATATCTCTTTCAATATGCCCGGCCCAGAACATGTGCGTCCCCTGATCAACGAGCACCTCTCTCGCACTGCGCCGGGTGTGTTGACGCTTATCGCTACGGATGGCGAGACGTTTGGACACCATCACAAGCACGGTGTGCAGGTTTTGGAAGCCTTGACGACGCCAGGCCCGGCGGATGCCTACGAGATAACGACGCTGGGGCGTTATTTGCGCGAGTATCCTCCGCGAGGCGAGGTCGAAATTGTGGAGAATACGGCGTGGAGTTGCGCACACGATCTGGGGCGTTGGGCTACCGGCTGTCATTGCACGCCGGGTTGTGGGCAGTGGAAGGGGGCGTTGCGGCGCGCCTTGGACAATCTCTCCCGCGATATTGACGAAATCTACGCCGAGGTGGTGCGCAACCGCAACCTGGCGCCCTGGAGTTTGCGGGACGATTACATTCGCGTGTTGTTGGGGCAGATCGCCGGGCCGCGTTTTCTGATGGAATATCACCAGGGGCATTTGACGCCAACGGCACAGCGCCACTTGCTGGATTTGTTGGAAGCGCAGGTTTACCGGCAGCGCATGTTTGTGAGTTGCGCTTTCTTCTTTGAGGACCTGGAACGTATCGAGCCGCGTTATGCGCTTGCCAATGCGATGCGTGCGATAACGCTGGTTTCCAACGTGACCGGTGATGATCTGATGCGAGCTTTTCGGCGTGATTTGCGGATTGCGATCAGTCCGGGGACAGGGCGAACCGGCACCCAAATTCTCGACGAAATTGCGGCGAGTGTGCGGTATGGCGATGGTGTACCTCTCGCTGAAGTCGCGTCGAAAGATGTGTTGGCCGACGCGCGTGACAGGCTAACAACACAGATGCCGGCGCACGTTATTGCGGCGCAATAACCACGTTGGGCGGCGCGGGCCGGCCCCCATGATGCGCGCATCGAGAGATGACTTGCGCTTTGATAAAGAGGACTTTACCAAATTGAGAGTAGAATTCCAAAACTAACTGGAGGTTACTTACGATGCGTGACAAGATGCTATGGTTTGGTATGGGCCTTGTGATTGGCCTGCTGTTGGCGGCAACGGGCATGACGCTGGCCGGCAGCCCTAACCCTGGCGCGGGGCCGACTGCCGCCGCTTCGCAGATGTATACCTTGCAGCAAATCTATGACCGCATCAACAACGGCGCAGCCGCCGCCAAAATGACCACGTTCACCGAACCCGCCGCCGCACCCGGCAGCACGATGGTCACCCTGGATCAACTTTATACCCTGGCAGGTCAACGCTCCCGCCCGCCCAGGACCGGGCAAATCAACTTTTATGGAACCCGCGACGACGGCTCTTTGAGGAAGGGCGTGGTTTGGCCCGACCCGCGCTTTACCGATAACGGCAACGGCACGGTGACCGACAACCTGACGGGGCTGATCTGGTTGAAGAACGCCAACTGCTTTGGAATACAGAACTGGCCCGCTGCCCTGAACGCCGCGAATACGCTGAACAATGGTGAGTGCGGCTTGACGGATGGCTCGGCAGAGGGTGACTGGCGCTTGCCCAACGTGCGCGAGTTACACAGCCTGATAGATTACGGACAAGCGATGCCTGTGCTGCCCAGCGGCCACCCCTTCACCGGTGTCCAGTCGAACAACTACTGGACGAGCACCACTAACGACATTAGCGTGTACGCCTGGTACGTGAACCTGAATGACGGCCAGATAAACTTCATCAGTAAGGCGCAAACCTACTACGTGTGGCCGGTGCGTGGCGGGCAATGAGGCGCAGGAAGGTTAGGCGATGAAAGACAAAAAACCTCTCCACTGGTTTTACGTCCTATCGCTCGGGTTGTTTCTGACCCTGCTGACCGTGAGCGTGGCTCTGGCCGATGGCGGCATTGACCCGGCGCACAAGTGGGCCTGGGGCACGGATGTGGGCTGGATCAACTTTGCGCCGGATTATGGCGGCGTCACCGTCTACAGCGACCACCTGGAAGGGTACGCCTGGGGTGAAAACATCGGCTGGCTGCGGTTGGGCGCGTACGAAGGCGGCGGCGCGCATACCTACGCCAACGATGCGGCCAACACTTACGGCGTCAACAACGATGGCGTGGGCAATCTTTCCGGCTACGCCTGGGGTACCAACATCGGCTGGATCAACTTTGCGCCAGCCAACGGCGGGGTGTGGGTGGACCCGGTCACCGGCGACTTTGCGGGGTACGCCTGGGGCGAGAACGTGGGCTGGATCAAGTTCCAGGGCAGCAGCCCCGCGTACAAGGTGCAAACTGGCTGGCGCGGCGACCTGCTGGCGGCTTACCAAAACGACATCGCTGCTATCATTACGGCCCATCGCCCTGACCCGGCCTCATCCAACGGATTGATTATCGCCAACAGCACTTTCCTCAATGACGCCGGCGACGGCATCATCTTTGGCCACAACAACGCCGCCTTTGCCAACGTCACCGCCGGTCTGCCACACGGAGTAGATAAGCGTTGGGCGCGTATCTGGCAGTTGGACGTCAACGACGGCGCGGGCACGACCGGCGGCAACGTCACGCTGACCTTCGACATCTCGGAGGCGGGCGGGCAGGGCAATTTTAGCGATACGGGGACCTACTTTTTGCTCAAACGCGCAGCGGGCAGCAGCGATACGTTCACTATCGTCCCGGTAGTTGGTAGCAGCGTCTCCGGCGACCAACTGACCTTCACGGTGGAGGTCGCCGACCTGGGTTCCGAGTTCACGCTTGGCGCGACGGCGGGTTCACCGACGGCAGTGGCGGTGCAGGGGCTAACCGCGCGCAACGGCAAATTCAACCTGGCCGGCGCGTTAGCGCTCGGTGGGTTACTGGCGCTCGGTGTGCTGATCGTGGTGTGGCAGCGCAAGCGGCCGGCGTAGCAGCGCCCTTTTGTAATGGTTGTTGTTTCGCGTAGTCAGAAAGCGGTAACTAATTGTGCATAGATTTGTTGTTCTGTAAGAGCGAAATGACTATGCGAAATTACGGTTTTTGGTAAGATTTGATGAGACTACAACTTCCTGCAAAATGAATATGCAAACTCCGACAAAATCAAGCCGGTCAACCCTGCGGGGTACCTTCGTTATCCTGCTGCTAACGATTCTGCTCATCGCAGGGTGGATGCGTACCTACAACATGGATTGGGACGAGGGGACACATCTCCATCCAGACGAGCGTTATTTAACGATGGTCGTCAGCGCCTTGCAGTTCCCCGAACGTCTTTCTCAGTATTGGAACGTCGCTGAATCTCCTTTGAATCCCGCCAACAAAGGCTATGTGGGCTACGTCTACGGCACATTGCCACTCTTCGCCACGCGAGCTGTCGCGGAGTGGATGGATAAGGCGTGTGTCACGCCACCCAATCCGTTTGGTGCGGTATTGCGTGCGGTGTTGCTTAACGCTTCAGGTCCGTGTTATCCAGGACAATACACCGGCTACAGCAACATTCACTTTGTAGGGCGCGCGCTCTCGGCATGGGCGGATCTGGCAACCCTCATCGCTTTGGCGATGTTTGCACGCGCACTGTACGGCAACAGAGTTGCGTTGCTCGCTGCTGCGTTGTACGCTTTTGCTGTTTTGCCGATCCAGCATGCGCATTTCTTTGTTGTCGATAGCTTTGCCACGGTCTTCGTCGCCTGGACGTTGTGCTTTGCTGTGTATGCCGTGCGCTACCGGCGGCCCTGGCTACTCCTGGCGGCAGGCTTTGCCACCGGCCTGGCCGTCGCATCGAAGATCAGCGTGTGGCCGCTGGCAGGTATCGTCGGGCTGGCGGCATTGCTGCACTATGAATCCTCCGATGATACCGTTGTGGGAACAGTGCGCTTCCGGTTTGCTTTCCGCCTTGCACCGATTGTCGCTGTGATCCTGTCGGGTATGCTGGCGGCGCTTGCGTTCCGCATTGCTCAGCCGTATGCATTTGCCGGACCGGGATTTTTTGACGTGCGTATCGATCCTTCATGGATGAACACCATGAAAGACGCGCAGGACATGGCAAATGGTCTGCGCGATGCGCCCTTCGGCCACCAGTGGACGGCGCGCACACCTATCGTTTTCCCGTGGGTCAATATGGTGTTCTGGGGCATGGGATTGCCGCTCGGCATTGCAGCCTGGGTGGGCTGGGGTGTGATGTTCTGGCAGCTTGTACGCAAGCGTGAGTGGCAGCACTTACTGCTTTGGGTATGGGGAACGATTTTCTTCCTGTACCAGGGTCTGTTATGGGTCAAGTCCATGCGTTACTTGCTACCCGTGTATCCCGTGTTCACCGTCTTTGGCGCATGGATACTGGCACGCTGGGCGCAACGGGCATGGGGCTGGGCACACCCTGCGTTTTTCTGGCAAAAGGTTGCCCGTGGCCTCTTGTTGATGCTGCCGGTTGGGGTCCTGGCCGGGACGGCGGTGTGGGCGCTGGCGTTTCTTCAAATCTACAGCCGTCCGTTCACCCGCGCCGAAGCCTCTCGATGGATGTACAACAACATCCCTACCGCCGCTACAGCGCATACGGCCAGTGGTGCTAAAATTCAGATTCCGGTTCAGCCCGGCACACTTCTGAGCAATTACATACCATCGAGTCTCACCCCGTTCATACCAGAGTACGACGGTGTTGTCACCCGCATCACGCTTAACAAGGTTACTGCGCCGGAAAAAATCGGCGAGCGCCGCCTGCGTCTGGCGCTGACCGCGGACCCTGATGGGATCGACGTGCTGGCCGAGACAATCGTTGACTTCACCATTTTGACAAGTGGAGCGTATACTGTCGAGGGTACATTGCCCAATCCGGTTACACTGGAAGCAGGCAAACCGGTTTACCTCAGTATCACGTTGTTAGAAGGTGAAATGATCCGATTGCACACCTCGGTCATCGCCAACGAGCACTGGGATGACCCGCTCCCCCAGCGGATCGACGGCAAGGACGCTTATGGAAACTGGTACCGCGGCCTGTCGGCCCCTTCCAGCATGCCTGACAATCTGATGCACATCTACGACAACGACACGTTGGAGAAACGCACGGCCCTCTTCGATTGGCTGGATGAAGCCGATTACATTGTGTTGTCCAGTAACCGGGCGTATGCCTCAATTCCCCGCTTGCCAATGCGTTACCCGTTCACAACCGCCTATTACGAGGCGCTGTTTGATGGTAGCCTGGGGTTTGAACTGGTGGCGGAATTCGTCTCATACCCGGCATTGGGGCCATGTCAGTTTCCCGATCAAGAGATTCCCTTCACTGTGCCGACCCCGCAATACACCAATGCCCGGCCTTGCCAGATTCGCTTTCCGCCCGCCGAAGAAGCCTTCAGTGTCTACGATCATCCGAGGGTGTTGATTTTTGCCAAGACGGAGGCTTACTCGCGGGCGCGCCTTGAAACCATATTGCCGACCTCGCTGCTGCGTGACGTCCGCTGGATGACGCCGCTCCAGGCCACCCGTGCGCGTGCAAAAGAGCCTCGCAGCTTGCTGATGACACCGCGCATGCGCGCCGACCAGGAAAGCGGGGGAAGTTGGTGGCGTATTTTCAATCGCCAGGCGCCGCAAAACCGCTCGCAGATCATTGCGGTAATCGCGTGGTGGCTCTTCCTGACAGCTCTCGGTTTAACGGCGTTCCCGTGGTTGTATTACGCCTTTCCGGCACTGCGTTATCGCGGCTATGGATTGGGGCGGGCGGTGGGACTGCTGCTGTGGTCCTACCTGGCCTGGTTGCTGTCGAGTATTCACCTGTTGCCCCATACCCGTCTACTGTTATGGGCAGTATTCCTGCTCTGCGCGGCGGTTGCGGCATGGTTCGTTTACAGGCGACAGGATGTCTTTCGTGCGTTCTTCCGTGAACACTGGCGTGATCTGTTGCGCCTCGAAGTCATTTTCGCCGTGCTGTATGTGGGATGGGTGGGCGTGCGCTTCCTCAATCCCGACTTATGGCATCCCGTCTCCGGTGGCGAAAAACCGATGGATTTTGCCTATCTCAACGCGGTGATCAAGTCGACCTGGTTCCCGCCCTACGACCCGTGGTTTGCCGGCGGGACGATGAATTATTACTACTTCGGCTTTGTGATGGTCGGCTCGCTCATCAAGGCTCTGGGTATTGTGCCGAGCGTGGGGTACAACCTGGCCGTGCCCACGCTCTTTGCCATGACCGGGGTGGGGGCCTACACAATCGCCAACAACCTGGCCGGTGGGGACCGCAAACGCGGCCATCGCGCCGGTATACTGGGCCTGCTGCTGGTACTCATCCTGGGCAATCTGGGCGAATTGCGGTTGCTCTTCTTGGGATTCCAGGAGATCGGTAACATTGATTTTGAGAGCCTTATCCCCGGCTATCCCGCAGTGGTTTCGGCGATTGTAGGATTGTGGGAAGTCTTGATGAAAGGCAAAACCTTACCATTCCGGGCGGAATGGTGGTACTGGAACGCGACACGCGTGATCCCATTCGCAGAAGGAGAAGTCGGCGCGATCAACGAATTCCCGGCATTTACCTTCCTGTATGCGGATTTGCATGCGCACATGATGGCGCTTCCCTTAACACAGGTGGCGTTGGCGATTGCGCTGCAATGGGGGCTGAGCGTTGACCACGCGCCTCCTCTGTCCAAAAGGACATGGCGTGATTATGTGCAACGCTGTATTCCCCGTCCCGTACCGACGGTGATACTGGCAGGCTTAATCGCCGGGGCGTTGCGCGCGACCAATACCTGGGACTGGCCGACGTATGTGGCGCTGATGAGCGTTGCTGCATGGCTCACATTCTTCAGCAAACCGGAGCGCAAGGAGCCAACAGTCGCAGATGACACAGAAAAGGCCGCCGATGCAATCGAGGGTGACATGCCCACCGGCAATGCAGCGGGGCCAATCTTCCCGTACTACAAACTGTTAACACCCATCGTGTTCTTCCTTCTGGGCGAATTGCTTTTCTTGCCTTTCACTGCCAACTTCGCGGCGGCGTATTCTTCTTTCAGCCTCTGGAAGGGATCGCGCACGCCGTTCGGCATTTATCTCATTATGCATGGTCAGTTCCTCTTCCCGTTGCTTGTGCTGGCTGTCGTGCGGGGCCGCGTTCTGTTGCACCGTATCTGGCAGGAACGCAATGAAGGCACGCTCCTGGCATTGGGGATGGTGGCGCTGGGGATGATTGTGCTGGGAGGCACGCTGCTTTTGATGGGCGTCCCCCTGGCGTGGGCAGTCATTCCGTTGGGGACGGTTGCCATGTTACTGGTTGTCGATCCGTATAGCACACCGCATACGCGCCAACTGTGGATGTGGGTCGGTACTGCACTTGCTCTCAGTTTACTGGTGGAAATCTACGTTCTGGATGGCGACATCGGACGGATGAACACGGTATTCAAGTTCTACCTGCAAGTATGGATGCTGCTCGGATTGAGCGCCGCGGTTGCTGTTGAGCGCATTATCACCTACGCGTTCATGAATTACCGCACAGATAAGGCTTCGCCGCTGGCTCACATTCCATACTCCCTCAGTGACGCCGTGTCGGTGGTGATGGCTATTCTGTTGGCCGGCGCGGCGCTGTATCCGGCTATGGCGATCCCCGCCAAAATCCGTGATCGCTGGGCAAAAGAGGCACCACGCACATTGGACGGTATGGCTTATATGAAGTACGCCGTGCAATATGAGAACGACGCCCGCATTCCTCTGGAGGCGGACTATCGTGTGATCCGTTGGCTGCAGGACAACATTCATGGATCGCCCACGATTATGGAGGGACAAGGTGCGCGCGAGTATCTCTGGGGCGGCCGGATTTCGATCTATACGGGGCTACCGACCGTCGCGGCATGGCGCTGGCATTCGGTTCAACAGCGGATGACAATGCCCTCCGGCACTGTGGAAGCCCGGCAAGCGGATATCAAATACTTCTACTACACAACTGATGCAGATTATGCAATGGAAATTCTGGAGCGCTACAACGTCCAGTATGTTATTCTGGGTCCGTATGAACGCGCCTATATGCTCGCCGAAGGTTTGCCCAAGTTTGATGTTATGACGCAGCGTGGCTGGCTGGAACCGGTGTACGACGACGAATACTCGACGGTTTACCGGGTGGTGGAACGGGCCAATAACGAATCCAGCAGCAATTGAACTACCCTCAAGGCGACGGTGTGCTGGTCGGCGTTGGCGTAGGGGTGGGGGACAGTATTGCATACAGCGTCAGGCTATTGTGATGACCATCTGCCCGGAATAAGACATCGACAGAGAGACCGGCAGCGGCAGCAAGCGTCGCAGTTTCGTCCTCGCCAATCCAGTGCACGTAGCGAATGCCGTAGCCTTCACGTTGCCAATTGAGCAAATAATCACCCGGTTCCACGTCATCAGGCGATAAGCCCACCGCGTCCCAGGGCAACAATCGTCGCCTTAGTCGCTCGATTTCCAGAAATTGCCAATTGGCAAGCAGGATACGGCCCTGTGGGGCAAGGCAACTGGCTGCACGCTGTAGAACTGCCTGCCGGTTTTCTGCGCCGGCAATATGATGCAAAACCGCGCGCAGGACAACCCAATCGTAAGGCCCGTCTACCAACGTCGGCCATGTTGGATCAAGCAAATCGGCAATAATGAATGAAGCGTGGCTGAGATGTGCGGTGTTCACGGCGCGTTCGGCAATTGCCAGCATCTCGGCGGAGAAATCCAACCCCACATACTCACAACCTGCCGGAAGCAGCGCTGCTACCCGCGCCTGCCCACACCCTAGATCAAGTACGCGCGCGCCAGGCTGCACCTGCGCCAACGCCCGCACCAGCCCCGGCTCCGATGGCCCTCTGGAAGCCGCAAAAGCCTCGGCCAGCTCATCATAAAAGGTGCGGTTCAGGTTATTCAACAGGTTTATGACTTCTTCGCGCATAATGCAAAGTATAGTCAAATTGACGGAAGTGACAAATTCAAACCATTTTTGCTCCATTGGTTATACCTTCCAGGAAAATATAGGCGTGGTATAATAGCACCACAATCCGGCTAAGCTGGACTCCAATTTCATTCATTGTGCTATTTCTTACCGGTCAGGTATAAATCTTGGACAGTTGAGGCGATATGGTCAAGGGTGGGGTCCCTGAGACAATCGATTTAGCGCAAGCCAGTGAACGCGAGAACATCCTGCAGTTATTGCAGGCGCTCCGTGACATGCCGGCGAGTGATAATGACATAATGCCGATTCTGCGGCGTTATCCAAGCCCGACCGGGACGTATGCAAAATCACAATTGTTGGATGCCTACCAAAGGCTGGTGCAGGGTGGGGCGCTTGCTGAAGATGCAGGCATCGAGCGTCGGCTGCGTGGCCGGCCCGTGCGCACGATTTCAGGTGTCGCACCGGTAGCTGTGCTAACCGAGCCGTACCCGTGCCCTGGGACATGCATCTTCTGTCCGGAGCAACACGAAGCGCCCAAGTCTTATCTCGATGGCGAGCCGGGTGTCCTCCGCGCCATCCAAAATAACTACGATCCCTATGCCCAGACCCACACGCGCATCGAAGCCCTCAACGCGATTGGTCACGCCACCGACAAAGTTGAATTGTTGATCCTGGGCGGGACGTGGTCCGTCTATCCGCCCACATACCGCGAGTATTTCCTGCGGCGCTGCTTCGACGCGATGAATGAGGTGGAGTCTGACACCCTGGATGAGGCGTTGCAGCGCAATGAGACCGCGCCGCACCGCAACGTCGGCCTCGTGATCGAGACGCGCCCGGATTGGATCACGCCGGAAGAGGTACTGGCGCTACGCCGACAGGCGGTGACGAAAGTACAGCTCGGTGTGCAGAGTTGCGACGATCGCATTTTGGCGCTCAACCGCCGTGGACACACGCTGGATGACGTGCGACGCGCGGTGCGGTTGCTGCGGCTGGCCGGTTTCAAGATCGTATTGCACTGGATGCCCAACCTGTACGGCGCGACGCCGGAATCCGACCTGGCCGACTTCGCGCGGTTATGGGATGATCCTGCTTTGCGCCCCGACGAGATCAAAATCTACCCGACTGCGCTTCTTGAAGGGACAGACCTCTATTCGCTCTGGAAACAAGGGCAATACCAGCCCTATGCCGAAGATGTGCTGATCGACCTGTTGGTGCAGTGCAAGACGCTGGTGCCGCCCTACAGCCGTATCAACCGATTGATGCGTGACATCCCTGCGCAGTACATTGTTGCCGGAACGACTAAAAGCAACTTGCGCCAGCTCGTGCAGACACAGATGCGTGAACGAGGTCTGACCTGTCAATGTATCCGCTGCCGTGAAGTGCGCGGGAAGGAAATCGCCGTGGGACAAATTCGGGCCGCGGAAGAACTGCAACTGGATGTCGTGTCCTATCCTACCGATGCCACGCTGGAGCACTTTTTGCAATATCTTACACCGGGCGGCCAGTTAGCAGGTTTTCTGCGACTTTCCTTACCTACCAGGCCGCGTGATGAATTATCGATTCCTGAAATCCGCGAAGTAGCGATGGTACGCGAGTTACACGTCTATGGCCCGGCCCAGGCGTTGGGACAGCGGGGTGGGGCGGCACAACATCGCGGCCTGGGGACGCAGTTGCTCGACACTGCTGCCGAGATGGCACGCCAGGCCGGGTTTGCGGCATTGGCTGTCATCGCTGCTGTTGGCACACGTTCCTACTACCGCGAGCGCGGATTTACAGCGGGTGCTCTCTATCCAATCCGCCGGTTAGCGGTATAATGTCCACGTTATTTTCCGAAGCGTGTACCCGAATCTGCGCTGCAATCCCGCTAATGAAAATGTGCGCAGAGCTATTCGGTTAACAACTCGGAGAAGATTTCCTGAGGCAACTATGGTACTGGATGCAGTGATGTTCCTCTCCGGGGCAGTGCTTTTTCTGCTGGCCGTGCTGTTTTTTATCTACCTGTGGGTGGAGCGCGGCGCAGCCGTTAAGCGCCGGATGGCTATTGCCAAAGAGCTACACGATATACAAGAAAAACGCATCGAACTTGAGATATGGCAAAAAGAATTGCAAGTATGGCACAATGCCCTGGAACGCGAAGAGCGCCAACTTGAGCAGGAGCGTGAGGAATTCAGAATGTTGGTTGCTTCGCAGCATTTCACAAACGGGCGTGTGCTTTCCGCGCCACGCGATGTCTCCGCGCAAGACGAGACCATACTGAAAGAGGATCACTGGGGGAAGAACGTCAAGCGCACCGTCAAATCGAGTGCATCGAGTGCGCCAAAACAACCATAGCATCACCAGCAAAATTCACCACAGAGGCACGGAGAACACCGAGGAATCTTTTCGATAAAATTGTGTGGCCTCTGTGTCTCCGTGGTGGAAAATCTTATGGCGCGTGCGTCCTGAAGGGTTATGTGGCTCCAAAACGCCATTTTTTGCCCTTTCTGAACTTCCGACTATGTATATTATGTAAAATTATGCCCCTGAGAGGCAAAACAGTAGCTGCCCCGGCTTATCCGGTTATCCCGGCAACGTAGATTCCGGCAGTTCTGCGATCCATACAGAACTCAGTTTCAATGCCATACGCCACATCGCAACGCGAAAAATCAGCAGCCGGGCGCCTTACTGAAAATATAGAATATTCGTTCTAATTCTGGGAGGCAAACCTCAAACAAAAACAGGCCGGCGCAATGCCGGCCTGTTTATTTTGAATGTAGGCTCCGACCTTGGGGCTGGTCGGTTTACCAATCGTCACCGCGATCGCGCCGACGATCGCCGCCGCCACGACCACCGCGGTCCATACCACGGCCGCCACGACCACCGCCACCACCGTAGGCGCGCTCCCCCCCACCCCGCGGCGCGGGAGGACGGGCTTCGTTCACCTTGAGCGTGCGGCCATCGACTGACCGGCCATCGAGCGCCGAAATCGCTGCGTTTGCCGCTGCGTCGGACGCCATCTCGACAAAAGCGAAACCGCGCGGGCGCCCAGTTTCACGATCGGTGATGACACTCACCGAAACGACTTCCCCGTGGGTTGCAAACAACTCACGGAGCGTATTCTCGGTGGTATCATAGCTCATATTGCCCACGTAGATTTTTTTAGCCATGGTGACTACCCCTTCACAGGCACCACGTTGGTGGCTTGGAGACCTTTAGGCCCTTGTTCAACAGAGAATTCAACGCGCTGCCCTTCGTCCAGGGTCTTGAACCCCTCCAACTGAATAGCGGAATAATGAACAAAGACATCGTCGTGACCTTCCCGCGAAATAAAGCCGTAGCCCTTCGCCCCGTTGAACCACTTGACAGTTCCAGTTTCCCGATTGCTCACAGTTTCTCTTCCTTTCAACTTACATACTTGATTTTTACGAGCAAGAACTCCGAGTCAATCCTACAAAAAAAGACCCGGACTCATAAAACGTCCAGGCCTTTCAGTGGACGAACTCGAATTCTCACTCACTTACAAGTTAAATTATAACAACCTTGTGGATATTGTCAAACGGATTTGGTTGAGGGGTGCATAACCACATCCGCATAAAAAGCATCTTGTATCTTGTCCCGCTTGTGATAAAATAGACGTCCATAGATAAATTTTGGACCGCCCCACCCTGCCGGGGGGATGAGCCAAGTAAGGAGACAAAGAATGACGCGGAAAGTGTTAATTGTAGTGGGAGTTTGTGTTATTGTCATGGCGTTAACCGTCGGCGCTTTCGGAGGTGGGTTTCTCATTGGGCGTCTGACCGGACGTGCCAGGCAGACGGCAACCCTTACCTGTCCGGAGCCTACCATCATTGAGATAACCAGAGAAAACACGCCCGCTGCCGAAGCGGAAGCGACTGCAACGCCACCGCAACCTGTAGAAGTTGATACCCCTCCCGCCACCTCAACCGACTTCGATTACGAGCTTGTCGGAGAAGTGCTCGGACTCCTGGAGGAACAGTTCTATGGCGAATTGCCCGACCAGAAGACACTGACCTACGGTGCAATCCGCGGAATGTTGCTGACGCTGGATGACCCCTACACCTCGTTCATCGATCCACAGGTTACGGCAATCCTCAACGAGGACGCCAGCGGCTCTTTTGAAGGCATCGGCGCCCATGTGAGGATGCGCGAAGATGGATACCTCGAAATTGTCAGCCTCATTCCGGGTCAGCCGGCAGAGGCTGCCGGTGTACTGCCCGGTGACATCGTTCTGGCCGTGGGCGATCAATCTCTGGTGGGCCTGGGGCTCTACGAAGCCATTAGCTATATCCGCGGGCCGGCAGGAACCGATGCCGTATTGACAATTCTCCGCGCCGATGAGGAAGAACCCATCATTATTACAGTGACGCGCGCGCGCATTGAGGTCCCCATCGTAGAATACCGCATGCTGGATGAGGGAATCGGGTACGTACAGCTATCTGAGTTCGATGCAAACGCGACCGACAGAGTCCAGGATGCGCTTAAGGATTTGCTGCGGCAGAAGCCCAAAGGGCTTATCTTCGACTTGCGCGATAACCCTGGAGGATGGCTGGATCAGTCCATCAAAGTCGCGGACCTGTTCTTGGGTAAAGGGCTGGTGGCGATTGAGCGCGATAGCTCGGGTGGCGAGCAACGGTTCTACGCCTACAATGGCGATATTGGCGAGGACATCCCTATGGTCGTTTTGGTCAACCGTGGAAGCGCCAGTGCTTCGGAAATTGTCGCCGGGGCCCTGCACGACCGGGGACGCGCGGTGTTGATTGGGACAAAGACGCTCGGCAAAGGTTCGGTGCAACGTCCCAACCCGCTCAGCGACGGTTCGCAACTGCGCGTGACCATCGCACGTTGGTACACACCAAACGATACCAGCATCCATGGGGACGGATTAGAGCCGGATATCCTGGTGGAAATCACAGATGACACGCCGGCCGGCACAGATCCCCAATTGGAGCGTGCTATCGAATACCTCTTGCAAGGACAATAACGTGGATGATGTGAAGGTTGTGGCGACCAATCGCAAGGCGCGCCACGAGTATTTCATCGAAGACTGTTACGAAGCCGGTATTGCGTTGACCGGTACAGAGATCAAATCGGTGCGCGCGGGCACAGTCAGCCTGGGCGAGGGGTACGTGCAGATACGCAACGGTGAGCTGTGGTTGTACGATGTCCATATTGCGCAGTACGAGCAAGCCGGGCGATCATCACACGACCCTAAGCGCCCGCGTAAGCTGTTGATGCACCGCAAGGAGATTGCGAAACTGCAAAACAGCACACAGGAGCGCGGCTACACGATTGTGCCGTTGCGGATGTACATCAAGGGCAAATTGGCAAAAGTGGAAATTGGCGTGGTACGGGGCAAGCGCCAATATGACAAGCGCGAGGCCATTGCCAAACGCGATGCCGATCGGCGTGTCCGGCGCGAGTGGAAAGAGTTTGAGCGTGGTTGATGGATTTGACATCGTGAACACCTGCGCTATAATGCCTACCGTTATTTAACTATAAGGAGCAATTAAGCGGATGTCGGAAGAATTAGCACAACCAACCTCGATTCATGATCTTCAACCCAAGATGTGTTTGCAGGGCGCAATCACCCGCACCGAGCTCTACGGGGCCTTTGTTGACCTGGGGCTTGAACGCGAAGGGTTGATTCACATTTCCCGCCTGTCAGAACAGCGGGTCAAGAAAGTTAGTGACCAGGTCAAAGTCGGCGACAAGGTCAAAGTCTGGGTACAAAGCGTCGATCCCGAAAAGGGGCGTGTCGCCCTGACAATGGTTGAACCGGCCGCCGTGGAGTGGGACGAGTTAGCCGAAGGGCAAATCCGCACAGGTAAAGTCATCCGCCTTGAACGTTACGGTGCTTTCGTCGACCTGGGCGCGGAACGACCAGGGCTGTTGCATGTGCGTGAGATGGGACAATTCGTGCGCAATCCCGCCGATGTCGTCAAGGTCGGCGATACGATCGAAGTGAAAATCCTGAAGCTCGACCGCCGTAAGCGCCAAATCGATTTGACGATGCAACTTGAAGCCGAGGATATGGGCCAGGAAGAGGACGCCGAAGAACCGGCATTGTCGCCAATGGAGATTGCTTTCCAACAGGCACAGGCGATGTCCGATGAGCGCAAGTCGCGCAACCGCAAAAACAAACAACGCGCGGCGCGGCGTGATACCATGGAAGACATCTACCGCCGCACCCTCCATCAGCGGGAATAAACCGGCGCGGATTGCAACACGGAACACAAATCAAAATGGGGCGGATTCCGCCCCATTTTTGTTGCTTCTGCAAAGCGCCAGGGGGTTGAACGCTATTCCGGCGGTTTATTGGGCAGACAAAGCCGCTTCGATCAGCCGCCGAATCTCATCAGGACGATTTCCCAGCACTTTTTCCCCATTGACAAAAAATGTGGGCGTGGCCGTTACCCCCATGTTGTCGGTCAGTGCAATTTCCGCTACTGTGTCTTGATAACGTCGGGTACGGCGACACGTGTCGAAGGCGCCGAGATGCAGTCCAACACCACGCGCCGCAGTGTCAATGTCCAATGCACCCTCTGCGACGGTGGAAAAAAGAGCTGTTTTGAAGGCGAAGTATTTACCTTGCTCCGCTGCACACATCATCGCCTCTACCGCACCGTCGCCGATCGACTGTCCAAAACCAAAATAATGATCCACGTAACGCACCTTTCCTGTGGCGACGTACTCCTTCAACAGGGCGTCGAACGACATCTGATGATAAACACGACAATGACTGCAGTAGATGTCACTGAATTCAATCACCACAACCGGGGCATCTTCAGCACCAAGCGCCGGCAACCATTGCACACCTTTTCCCTTCTTTCCGGGGTCTGGATACCGCAGGGTGGTGCTACCGGCATTGTAGGATGTTCCAGTAATGCCGGCGAATTCTTCGTAAGTGCGCACCGCAGATGCCGGTGGACCGCTCGTGCGCGCCACCACAGTCCAGATCAGTACGCCAATCACAAAAACCACAGCCGCGCCGATCCCCCATTTCAGCCCCTGGTTCTGGGATTGGCGCTTTCTGCTGGTCTTCTTCACCGGTGATGATTTGCGCCCTTGCATGGTGCGCTGTTGCGGCTTTGTCATAATCCTCACCTCCTGACGTTGATTGTTTTGCCTAGTATAACATTGTCGGCACGCGCCCCAGATTCAGCGTGCAACACCGGTAAACGCGTATTGTTGTGCAACAGATAAATCCCCACCGAGATGCTGTATTCGCCTTCTGGGATGTCTGGAGGCAACACAAGCCGGTGCTGATCGCGGATGTAGCGATCGGTCGGCCATTGGTTGGTGGGAAAACCTGCTGGGTTCAAATGGTCGGATTGTGTCCAGATGCGACCTTCGGGGTAGACCACGTGTACGAAGGACTGATATGTTTCGCTCATCACCCGCTGGGCATTCCAGTAAACGGTAACATCCAGTGTATCCCCCGGCTTGAGCTGTGTGCTGGAAAGATCAAAACCCAGGAGCGCAATCTCCCCGCCAAAGTCAGCCGATTGCCGGTAACGGGCTGCGCGGGCTTCCCCTGGTGGTGAGGTGTAGTGAAACCATTCGACATAATCAAAGAGCAGAGGTTTCAGCAAAAACATGCTAACCAGACAGACTGCCAGCCATGTGAGTAACCCGGTCTCGTTTTTCGCTTTGACGGGTTCCGCCGTTCCGCCAGGGAAACGCCACACAGCGACAAAGAACGCGATGAGACCTGTACCGGCAATGAGCCACCCGGCAGTGCGTGGCGGAGTGTCTTCAAAGCGCAACAGCACCTCGTGTTCGCCTGCTGGAACCTTCAACGTAATAAGCCCTTCGGGTTTGGCTATCGTGATCGCTGTTTCTTGTCCATCCACATAGGCTTTCCAGCCGGGAAAGTCGAACAAAAATAGCCGCAAGAGCGTCTCGCGGGGTGCTCGCACGGCAAAGCGATTGCGCCAGGGAACGTCGGCCAGCGCAGTCACGGTGGTATCATCGGAAATCGTGTAATGATTGATGCGGTCAATCGGCGGAGATTGATATGAGTCCAGCAAGGATTGTGCCGGACCGGGAATGACATCAACTGTGGTGGGTATGAAATCGTCCGTTGACGTCGTACCGCGCCACCGCCCTTGCAGTTCAAAATCCAGCAATGTTAAGGGATTGACCGGACCAAAATCGGGCGGCCAGGGGATTGGATATAACCCTGGCAGTGCGGTGATGAGGATGATGCCGCATAGGAAAGTGAGTAGCGCCACGCGGGTTTTGTGGGGCAGCCTTACGTTGCCCAGAGCCGCCACCAGGGGAACCAAAAGTGCGGCCAAGGGGCCAAGGAAGCGCCAGGGAAACTGGTAGTAGGCCATACCAGGGATTGTTTCCCAAACCTGTCGGCTGCCCGGCGTGATCAGCCAAAAACACAGAAGACTGCTCGACAGATAAAAGCCAAGACGCCGAAATTGAGGCGCCTGCCTGTGCCATATCAATGCCACAACAAAGCCGGCGACGGCCAATATGATCAGCAACGGCCCGGCGCTCATAGGTGGATTGTTCGTCGCTGCTCGCCAATCTATCGGCTTGATAAAAGCAAGCAGGTCGCGGAGCAACACAAAATGGTTGCGAAAATCATAGTGTCCCTCGCCGGCAACATTGAGACGAATCAGTTTGCGTTCGAGGAGAAATGGAAGCCAGAAAAAAGCGGTCAGCAGCGCCGCTAAAACGCCGGCCAGGAACGCCCACCTGGCGCGCGAGTGATGCTTGCCGATCAGCCAGTGCCATGCCGACAGCGTCATCAACAACAGGACGGTGGTGAGGCCGGTGAGGTTATGGCTCAACAGCGTTGCCGCCACTGTCACAACCGCCGTTACAAACATCGCTTTCCCGCCGTTGTTCCAAAGCCGCTCCCAACTCCACAACGCCCAGGGAACGATGGCTAACGCAAAGACCTCCGCCAAATCACCGCGCACATGAGGATTGACCAACATGATGTATGGGGCAAAGGCAAAAGTCGCAGCGCCCAGCACTCCCCCACCCTGCCCGCCAAACTCGCGCCCCAACAAATACGCGCCCACCGCGCCAAGAAATGCAGCGCCGATGAACAGGATTTTGGCGCCTGCAACAGCCCGTTCTGGATGAAAACCTGTCACCCAGTTCCCGAGGTGATAAGTCAGTGGGGCATAGTAGTTGAAAATCGGGTAGCCATACCCATAGTAGAAATTCGCAGCCCAGCGGGGATATAGATTGCCTGCCCGCAAGCTATAGCCTACTTCGGCAATACGGAAGATGTGCAATTCGGCGTCAGTGGCGGCAGGCAAACTCGGATTGGCGAAAAACGGCCATGCTGCTATCGCGCCGATCAACAGTGCGAGTAACAGTCCCCTATCCCCACGTTGCCAAAGGTCGCCTCGTTTCGTCACAGTGCGCATTGTAACGAAAATCCGGTCTATGGCAAGTCAAGGCAGGGTCTTATCATTCTGCTATTTTCATCAGCAGAGTTAGCCGATTAAGCAGATTTTCGACGGGCGGAACAAGCACATGCGCCCGATTTCGCATAGTCATTTCTTATTTCAAAGTTACAATACTATACAATTTTGCTTGTCGATTTATGACTACGCGAAATGTCAATCGCCCATATCAAAGCGAAATCCATGCCCGCGTACTGTGGTGAGGTAATTACGATCGGGGTCTAACTCGGCCAGCCGCTCACGCAAGCGATAAACCAATGCATCCACTGCCTGGTCAGTAACACCGCCCACCGCATCAGGCCATACCGCACGAATCACATCTTCCCGCGTGACCACGGCGCCTTTGGATTTCACCAACATCGCCAGGAGCGTGAACTGCGCCGGTGATAGTGGCGGGTTTAACTCTTCGCGGCCCAAACGCACACGCCGGGCATCCTCATCGACGACCAAACGACCGGGGAGGAAAACCTCTTCCAATGGCAATGTCGCTTCTCCGGCTACAAAACCGATCTGTAGCGTCGTCGCCAGTGAAATCTCGTCGCCATCACGCAAACGATAGAGCTGCCCGCGCACCTTTTCCCCATTAACAAAAGTACCGTTCTTGCTGCCCAAATCGCGCAACACATACCCATCTGCGTCCCACTCGATGCGTGCGTGGTAGCGCGAAATCTGGCGCTCGGGCAAGACAATGTCACAATCCGCGGCGCGGCCCAGTGTCACCGGCTCATGCCCCAGTGGCCAGCGCATCCCTGCCAGCGCCCCTTTGTAAATGACCAACAACGGCTGGTTTTGCTCGTTCATACATACTCTCCTGTTGGCTCTCTGCTTGACAATCTGCCCTCAAGCGATTATTATCTGCGTATGGTCAAGTTATTGGAACCCCAAACGATGTTAAAAAATCGGTACAAGATTGCCGGGCCGATCGGACAGGGCGGTATGGGTGCCGTTTATCGCGCGGAAGACACTTTACTGCCAGGCCGCATCTGTGCAGTGAAGGAAATCGCGCCCGATCCCGACCTCGAGCCAGAAATGCTAACCCAGTTACAAGAACAATTTCGTCAGGAAGCTTCTGTACTGGCGCGGTTGGATCACCCCAATCTCCCCAAAGTTTCAGACTATTTTACCCACAGAGGACGCGAGTACCTGGTTATGGATTTCGTGCCCGGCCACGATCTACGCGAACTCATCGACAATGCCTTGAAAGAAAACCGGTTCATCGAGGAAGCGCAGGTGCTCGACTGGGCCGACCAACTGTGTAGTGCTTTGGCCTACCTGCATGAGCAAAATCCACCCATCTTGCACCGCGACATCAAGCCGTCCAACATCAAGCTGACGCCAACAGGATTGATCAAACTGGTTGATTTCGGATTGGTGAAGCTGCTCACCAGTGACGAGGCGCGCACCGTTACCGTTGTTCAGGGACAAGGCACCGCAGCCTACACGCCACTCGAACAGTATGGAGGCGACGACACCCACACCGACATCCGCAGCGACATCTACTCGCTGGGCGCGACCCTCTATCACCTGCTCACCGGACGCTCGCCGATGACAGCACGGGAACGGTTCCTGCGTCCTGAAGCCCTGGTATTCCCACGCGCAATCAATCCGGCCATTTCACCTGGCGTCGAGCATGCCATTCTACTTGCCCTGTCACTCCATCCCGACAAACGCCCGCCCACGATGACCGCTTTTCAAACGCTACTGCACCAGGCAAGTGCCCCGGTGCAAATCACGCCTTTGCTGCGCAACCTTCAAGAGTGGCGGGGAGCTTTGCGCGCCAACTCCGCCCTGCTCATCAGCGCGGGCATCCTGATACTCCTCGCTTTGCTCATCACCCCTTATTAGCGGTCTTCTTCAACATACCGGCGATGACGGCTTTGTGCCATGTAGAACAACATCGCCGGAATAACGGCAATAACGCCGATCAGCATTGTGACAGCCACAGCGACATATTCGCGTCCGACGACGCTGTACAGCCAGCCCGACAGCCAGAAACGCCCCACCGCAACCGCAACAACATAGCCAAACAACCCTGCTACCAACCCAACCAGGGCCACACGGACGGCAATAAAGATGCTCAAACCGCGTTGTCTGGCCCACAAGAAACCGGCCAAAGCCACAAGCAGTGCGCCGCCTATTCCCCATTGTAACAACATGACACCCTGCACCACCGGCACATACAACGGATCCGGAAGGCGCGGGGTTTTCAGCGGTAACGGTGTTGGTGTCGGAGTAGGTTCCGGCGTTGCCGTAGGCATCGGGGTCGGCGTAGGCGTCGGCGTAGGGGTGGGTTCAATCGCCGTTATTTCGATGGGACCTTCAGCGCGGATGGTGAGCTGCAGACGCACCGAGTTGATTGCCGGTTCAGACTGCGCTGTAATATCCAATTGCCCCTCGCGGTCGAGCACGATGGACGTTGTTGCTACCCCACCATGCGATTCAGAAACGACGATGCGTTCGATATCTTCTTGTGGATAGCTCAGGACGAACTGCACAGGTGTTCCATCGGGGACCGGGCGCCCATTATGGTCGATAATCACATCCGTGCGCAGATTGAGTACGTCCCCTTTGAGAATTTCAGAGCGCGCGGTCTCCGTAAGGACTTCACCGGTTGCGCCGATAATGTCCAGCGAGATTAACTGATTGGGGGCCGGCATCGTCTGCCGCGCAAGGGAATAGTTGAGCGCCGATATATCCACCGGAGAAGCGCCAGAAGCCACCAAATCACCAAACAACGCCCGCACACCCGCGTCCACAAAGGCCGCACCAGATGAATACAGCACATAGAAATAATCCAGCTTGCTGATTTCTGTACTGTCCAACTCATAGGGCGGACCAAATGCAAGGACAACGATATTGCCGGTCACATTATGGGCATACTTAGCCAGAAAGGTCTTGAGCGCATAGCTGTTTGGATCGCCGGACTGCAATCCCGTCGTGGCAAAGACAACCCACCGCGCGCTGGCAATGGCATTGAGCACCACCGTCGAAATAGAAGGCGGTCCTTCAGTCAACGTGATCTCCTGACCGGTCGTCAGTGCTTTCTGCAATTGATCGAAGGTAAAATATTGAACGGCAGCGGAAGAGACAATATCGGTTCCATTCGGCCCGTACAACCGTAACACAACATCGCGCAAGGCGTTTGCCTGCAACAACGGGAACGGCTGATAATCGGCAAAGGGTTGCGCATAACGCTCCTGGGTAAAAATGACGATGGTATCGCCTTCCTGGAATGTCGGTGCGGTGACATCGGACGACAGAGGCACAAGGCGGGTCAAGGCATTGACCGCTACTTCATCATCCACGGAGTGTTCTGTCGCAAAAATGGCAAGCCGCGCGGGATCGAGCCGAACATTGTCCCAGGTGAATTCGCCGTAAGCGCGCATTTTCATGCTCAGTATCCGGTAAACGGCAGCATCCACAATTGCGCGGAAGGTCGCCTCAGCCTTGTAACGAGAGGCGAGGTAACTCAACGTATCCCGCACATTCGCAAAATGCGCCTGCCAGTTCTCGCTGTCCGCAGCAAAACGATTGAGCAGCAACACATCATTGCCCGCCGTCAACGCATCCTGGGCCACACGGCGCACATTGAATGACAATCCACGCGGATCGTAAGAGTAGTGGATGGATTTCAGGCCCAGATTATCCGAGACCAAGACTCCCCCAGCCTGCCGCCACGGCGCAAATTCAGGCAGGTTCATGACCGATTGCAGAGCCTGAGCATCCAAACTGATGGGCCGGGTGGCCTGACGAATGTTGCCCTGGAAACCGCGATAGCGGATGTGCGTGACGAGGAAGCCGTCGACCACGTTATCATCACCCATCGCGCCGCGTGCAACAGCGAAAAAGGGCGCCAGCTCAATCTGGCGGAGTTGTTCCAACGTCTTCTGCACGGTGGGGACTTCGGCCTCAAGCGAGCGGTCGGCCCCGCCGAGTCCCGGCAGATGGCGCGGCACGACCAGCAACCGTCCTTCGCTCCCGCGATGCAACCCCTGCACGTAGGCCTTCCCCAGCTCGCCAACCCAAAAGGGATCGCCACCAAAAGTATTCACCCCCAAATCCGAAACATCGCCGGGACGCGGTGTGTACGAAACATCCAGATTGGGGCCCAGATACAGATTGATCCCCAACGCCGACAACTCCGCCCCCAGAACGTTGCCCGCCATTTCGACCAGAGCCGGATTCCAGGTGGCGCCCAAAGCCATCGGGGAAGGCATGAAGGTGGTGTCGGAGATAAAAGAGGTGACGGGAATGCCATCCAGGGTGGCGCTGGCCGCCACAAAAAGCGGGATGTAGGGAGAGGCAGAGAGCGTGTCAGGTTCAGTGGGGATCAATGCCATTTGAGTTTGCCAGGCATCCCAGGCAACCTGCTGCAACTGCATAGTAAGGGAGAGCACCTCAGAAGGCGCGGCCATCGACGTGCCAAAATTGCCGTTCTGCGGACGCAAAAACACACCGCCGATCCCGTAATCACGGATCAATGCCGCGATCTCAGAGCCATCGCCGACGTCAGTACCCGGAAACGCAACCAGCACTAACTGCCCAACCTTGGCCTCAGCGGACATTTGATCCATTAGAATGACAACAGGGTCAGGTGTTGTTGTTTGCGCCTTGACCGTTGGGACGAACGGCAACAGCAAAAACAACACCAAAGCCCCGTGACACAACAGACGGGTGCGCATATTCTCCTCCACCGCTATTGTAACGCAGAGAGGGCAGTTAGGCAAGCACACAACTTGACTACCGTTCAAGCCCTGGTACACTTCCAGCGTGTCAGGAGGGAATACAATCATGGAAATTTCTCGGCGTATGCGGCCTCACTTCGTGGGGAGCGTTTTGCTTGTCTTACTCATCCTTAGTGCCTGTGGGCAAAAACCATTGCTGCAGGATGTTTCTGTCACGCCGGACCTCATCACGCCCAATGCCGATGGTCAAACAGATTTGACCCGCATCACGTTTACGCTGAATCGAAACGCCATCGTCAGCATCAGGCTGTTCGACGCCGGCGGGCAGGCGTACATTTTTCGCGCCCCCCGCCGCCTGAGCTTGAACGATAAGCCGTATACCGTCTACTTTGGCGGCGTGGTGGATGGCTTTACGCTGCCCGAAGAAGCGCATGATTTCATCATCGTCAAGCGCATGGTGCCTGATGGGGTATACATGTGGGAAATCCGAGCGGAGACCGAGGAAGGCGAAAGCGCAGTAGTCACGGGGACGCTGACCATTCAAAATGCCGATACGGCGCTGCCGGGCATCCGCGGCTTCACCGTCTCCCCCCAGACCTTTTCACCGAACCAGGACGGCATCGACGACCGCACGCGGATCAATCTCACGTTGGATAAAGACGTGGAGAGCCTGCGCGTCTACCTCGAAGGGCCAGATGGAACACCGCACGCCATCCCCGAAGATGAGCAGGTGAACCGGTTGAATACCAAAGGTTGGCACACCTATGATTACGACGGTGGCATCGACGCGGGAGCCGAACCGCCGCCCGACGGTAACTACACCGTCTTTGCCGAGGCGCAGGATAAGATGGGGCAACGCGTCATCGCCAGGCAGACGCTTGAGATTGTCAATGCCGGCTTGCCACGCGCCTACATCCTCAACGGCGAGGTCAAGTACTCGGCAACCTCCCTCGTCATCTCCGAGACGCTTTGTTTCACCCTCACCGTCGAAAACGACAGCGCCACCTACCTGCGCACGACCGGGCCGTGGCCCAACACCACCTACCGCAGCGATCAAAACTTCAACACGCTGGGCTGGTCCGAAGAATCCGGCGTTTTCCGCGTCGCCATGGACTTCGATACGAGCCTGCGTAACTATCCGTTCCGCTGGGGTATCGGGCAGCCGGGCGTCGACCTCGTGCAGATTGATGGAAACTGGTATCTGCCGCCCAACGCCCGCTCGCAGGTGACCGGCTGCGTCCAGATCGTGGAGGTACCCGTGCGCAACCCGCTGTATTACTGGATGGGCCTGATCCATGAGGATGTCGCCATTGCGAACGTCAACAACCGTGTTGATCCTAACTTTGTCACCATCTGGGAACCGTAAAGGACGCAGGATTGTATGATTTCATTCATCGTTCCCCCCACCCTGACCGTTGTCGTCGTTTCCTGGAATGTTAAAGAGCTGCTGAGCGATTGCCTGCTATCACTACGCGAAGAAATAAAACGCACAAACGTGCGCGCAAAAGTAGAAGTTGTGGACAATGCTTCGACAGACGGCTCGGCGGAAATGGTGCATGAGCGCCATCCCTGGATTCGTCTGCATGTCAGCGCCGAGAACCTGGGATTCGTGCGCGGCAATAACCTGGTTCTCGAGCGGCTACAAGCGGACGGACTGCCCGATTTCGTATGGTTACTCAACCCCGACACCACAGTCCGCCCCGGCGCACTGGCTACCTTGCTGGATTTCTTCAAGAAGACCCCCCGCGCAGGACTTGTCGGCCCTCAGTTGCTCAATCCGGACGGCTCGGCGCAGCCCAGCGCGTTCCGCTTTCCAGATGTGTTGCAGCCGCTGTTTGACCTGGGATGGTTGCCGCAGCGATTCTACTACACGCGCCTCAACGGGCGTTATCCAGACTTAGGGGCACAACCCTATCGGATCGACCACCCACTCGGCGCAGCGATGATGGTGCGCGGCGCGACGATACAGCAGGTCGGTGTGCTGGACCCGCAGTTTTTCATGTACTGCGAGGAAATCGACTGGGCCTGGCGGATGCAAAAAGCCGGGTGGGAGACGTGGCTGGTTCCAGAAGCCAAAGTTATCCATTACGGCGGGGCCAGCACCAACCAGGCGCGCCCGGCTACAACAGCCTATCTCTGGGAAAGCCGCGCCAAGCTGTACCGCAAGCATCGTGACCGGCTCACACGCACACTCGTGAGCGCGGTTGTGCGACGCACTTTCTCGAAAAAAGCGGCTCAAGCGCCCACCGAGGAATGGCGTGTGGCTTACGACAAAATTGTCGCTGCCTGGAAAACGGTATGACTGTCCGACCATCAGACTCAGTAATCCAATTTTGCCTGGTCTGGATATGGCGATCCAGACCAGAACGGGGATCTGGCGATCCCCTTGGAACATTTTTGGCTGGACTCATGACAAAACGACTATGCTTAAGGCCGTCATCCTAACGCTCAACGAAGAACGCCACATCACCGCCTGCATCGACAGCCTGCGCTGGACGGACGGCATCGTCGTCCTGGACAGCTACAGCAGCGACGCCACCGTCCCGCTGGCGCAGCAAGCCGGGGCGGAGATCATCCAGCACCGCTTCGAGAACTACTCCCAGCAGCGCAATGTCGCGTTGGCGCGTGTCGCAGCGGAGTGGATCTTTTTCGTGGATGCGGATGAGCGCGCCACGCCGGCGCTGGGCGCGGAGATCCGCGACGTGATCGCGCATCAGGACAAAGTCGGGTGGTGGGTGCCGCGCCATAACTACATCTTTGGTCATCGGATGCGCGGTGCGGGTTGGTGGCCCGACTATCAATTGCGCGTCTTACGCCGTGACTGCGCGCGCTACGATCCCAACCGCGCCGTCCACGAGGAAGCGATCCTTGACGGTGAAGCCGGATACCTGACGCATCCCCTCATCCACTACAACTACGAGACGTTGCAACAATTCATCGCCAAGCAACGCAAATACACCGATTTCGACGCCGGTATCCTGCTCCAAAAGGGTGTGCGGCCCAAGTTCTACACACCTTACACTCAGATCCCACGCCACTTCTGGTGGCGTTTCGTCACCCTCGGCGGCTGGCGCGATGGGCTGCACGGGGTCCTGCTCGCCGGATTGATGAGCTATTACGAGATGCGCAAGTATCAGCGTGTGCGTAAGACACAGCGGTCAGTCGTCAGTGGTTAGCGGTCAGCTTTGAGTCATCGAGGATAATTTTTACAATATGGCATCACGTATCACGTATCACGCATCACGCATCACATTTCGCCTCCTGTGCCTGCTGGCGATCCTCCTGCCCCGCCCGGTCAGCGCCGCGGGCATCCCTGATGGGCGTTTCGGTGTGGTGGAAAGCTACGCCGCGCCCCAGGCTGCCAGCGCGCTCGGTGCCGGTTGGACGCGCGTAACCTTCGAGTGGAATCAGATTCAACCCACCGGCGCCGGTGACTGGAACGTGTATCCGGTCCCCGACAGCGTGCTCGATGCCGAACGAGCGGTCGGCCGTGAGATCGTCGGACTGATTGTGGCTACGCCGGCTTGGGCCGTGGACGGCAGCAAAGGCATCGGTGTGCCGGCAGGGTTGTATCTCCCCGCTGATTATCCCGACAACACGTGGGCGACCTTCATCCGTAAGTTGATGACGCAGCATGCCGGCCGCATCCGCCACTGGATCATCTGGAACGAGCCTGACATCTGGGATACCGGCTTTCAGTCGTGGGGCGGGTCCGTCGAAGATTTCGTGCAATTAATGCGGGTGACTTATACCGTCGCGCACGAAGTCGATCCGAATATGGTCATCCACCTGCCTGCTGTCACGCACTGGTGGGACGTCAACTATGGGCGGGACCTGTTTCTGCGGCGCTTCTTGCAAGTCCTCGCTGCCGATTCAAATGCGCCCGGCAACAACTACTACTTCGACGCCTTGACGCTGCACATCTACTTCAACCCGGACACGGTGTACGATCTCAGCCGCTTTTATCTGAACTTGTTGGGCGAATTCGGCATCTACAAACCGCTGTGGATCGCCGAAACCAACGCCGCCCCCTCCAACGATCCGGCGTGGCCGGTAGCCAATCCGCAATTCAATATCACCCAAGAAGATCAGGCCGCCTACATCATCCAGGGATTGGCCATGGCGCTCGCCGCCGGAGCGCAGCGCGTGGCCGTCTACAAAATGGCCGACCTGGCCAGCGACACGGCCAACCCGGAACCGTTCGGACTGGTACGGCAAGACGGCAGTCGCCGCCCGGCGTTCACCGCCTATCAGGTAGCCACGCGCTATCTCGCCGGATTCACACGTGCGAGCCTCGACCGGCGCGACGATGCTACCGTCATCACCGTAGAGCGCGATGGCGGCTGGACGACCGTGGCCTGGGCGCGCGGCCCCGCCGATGTGGGCGTGCAAATCACAGCACACGCGGGGTCGGCGCAGCTCGTCGATTGGCGCGGCAACCGCCGTAGCATCAGCGCGCGCGACGGCGTCTACACGGTAACGCTGCCGGCCAGCCCTTGCCACCACGCGGGCAATCCATGCCTCATCGGCGGAAGTCCTTACCTGATTGTCGAAGGCGCGGTCGCCGCCGGAGCGCCACCGCTCAGCCAGCCCTCCCAGGGCCAGGCCGCCACAGCGACGCCGCAGCCACCATCCGCGCAGGACGCCGGAAGCGCAGACTCGACCCCGACGACGGTTCCCACAGTCAAGGCGACCTTCACGCCGAGCGCCACACCCACAATCACGCCGACCGCTACACCGACACAAACGCCGCGCCCCACCGCCACACCCACCCGACGCCCAACCGCCACAGCGACCGCCACCGCTACACCAACCGAAACGCCAACCGTGACAGCCACCCTACCCCCCTTGCCAACCCCAACACCGGCGGCTGCACCGCCATTACCACCACCCGCGACGCCGCTGACGGTAGGCGCAACCCTGGCCGGCGCGATTGGCGTGTTGTGGCTTATCGTCCGCAAAAGCAGGCGGGTATGAGCCAGAACCACAGCGAGGCCCGCCGCGCGCCACGCTTGCCGTTCATCAGTCTGGCGTTGCTGGGTGTGGGGATCGTGCTCTTGCTCGTCGCAGCGACCCTGAAGTCGCCGCCTGCTGCGCCAACACTTTCGATTTCGGTCCTGCCGCAGCCTTCGCCTCCGTGGGAGTCGCTCCCTACCCGCGTTCCCATCCCAACCGAAACGCCTATCCCCACCCCAACCCCCGAGGCGAACAACCCTTTGCAAATTATGCGGCTCGCTCTGGTGCACGATGCGTTCGAGGTGGCAGAGGTGGCCTGGGAAGAGGCAAAGCGCGTCACACCGGAGGATAGCCCACATCGCGGGCGCGTGATGCGCGAAGGCGCCCGGCTGGCGCTCCTGCGCGGTGACATCGACACTGCCGAAGCGCGCGCCTGGGATGCCGTGCGCGTTTCAGCGCAAGAGGCGGAAACCTGGGCGCTCGTTGGTGTGATTTTGGCGCGGCAAGGGGAGCCGCAAGTGGCCGAAGCGGCGTTGCACATGGCCGAAACGTTAGACCCCGGACTGTCGCCCGATGTGTTTGCCGACCGCTGGCGCGCCGCCCGGCAGGCCGGCGACGGCAATATGATGACGGCGCTCGCGCAGACGTACAGTAGCCACGAACCGGAAAACCCCCTGGGGTTCTACTACCGGGCCGCTGCTATGCTCGCTTCCAGGGAGAGCGAGCCTGCCCTGTACCACCTGCTCATCCAATTGCGCGCCGAACCGGACAGCGCCGCAGTGCTCTGGTATGCGCTCGGCGAAGCCTACCTTGCAGAACACGCTTACAATGAAGCCCTGATCGTTTTTGCCGTCGCTGAAGAGCGATTCAAAGCCGGCGACCTCAGCCTCTACCTCGCCAGCGATGATCCACTGCGCGATCTCAACATCAATCGCGGGCGTGCCCTGCTGGGCCTCAGCGATCCCCAACAGTGTGCCCAGGCCGAGACGCTACTAGCGCGTTGGAAAGCGCCCGCCGACATCATCGAACGAGCGCGTCTCTGCCAGACCCCCACCCCCACGCTCACGCCCTGGATTCCGCCCCAAACCCCGCTCTACACAGGGCCATAACAAAAAAAATCCAAAGCCAGCACGACTTTGGACTACGCGACTACACGACTACACAACCACGCGACTACACGACTACACGACTACATGACTACACGACTAAATCACAAACGCCCCACCCTTGTACAGCAATTCCCCATCGGCCCAGATTTCCCCACCGTCGCGCATGTCGCAGATCATGTCCCAGTGAATGGCAGATTGGTTGCGGCTGCCGGTATCCGGGTAGCCCGCCCCCAACGCCAGGTGGAAACTGCCGCCGATCTTCTCGTCGAAGAGGATGTTCCTGGTGAACTTTTGGATGCCGAAGTTAGTGCCAATCGCAAACTCGCCCAGATAGCGCGAACCCTCGTCGGTATCGAGCATGTGCAGCAGATACGTCTCGTTCTTCTGCGCCGTCGCTTTGACGACTTTACCCGCCTCGAAATATAACTCCACACCTTCGACCTCGCGCCCGCCGTAGATCGCCGGGTAGGTGAAGCGCACCCAACCGTTGGCACTGTCTTCGACCGGCCCGGTGAACACCTCGCCACTCGGCATGTTGTGATGCCCGTCGGAGTTGATGAAGATGCGATCCTTGACGGACAACGTCAAATCGGCGTTGGGGCCGATGACCTTGACCTGATCGCGCCCTTTGAACCATTGTACAACGCGCTCCTGTTCATCGTGGACACGCTGCCACTCAGCAACCGGGGCTTCGCGGTCACAAAAACACGCGCCGTAGACGAAATCTTCGTAATCGCGCGTGCTCATATCCGCGTCCTGCGCCGAGGCTGGTGTGGGAAAGAGCGTGCCGTTCCACTTCAGTTCGCCAGACGCACCGCGTTCCATATAGCGCTGCATTGTCGGACGCATTGCCTGATTCCGCAGGCGCTGGCGGGCAGGATCGATGCCGCTCAATTCACGGGTGTTCTCCAACGCGCGGATGTTGATCAGCGCCTCAAAATCCTCGTACACCAGCTTGCTGACGGGATCGACAAAAGCCAACTGATCGTCATTCGCCATACGGAAGAAAATCTCATCCAGTCCCGGCAAACGCAAAAAGACCAGCGGATTCCCCCCGCGTTCCAGCACACGCGCGTAGACCTCGCGCACCAAATCTGCCGCTGCCGGGGACGACAGAATCGCCACCCGATCCCCCCGCTGCACGTTCACCGAATACTCCACCAACAACCGCGCCATACGCACAATCCGAATGTCCATAAGTCATCCCCAAAATTAAAGATCTCACAAACCGCGATAGGCTTCGCCACGCGGTGCAATCCTAATCACCAAAACCACCAATTGCTCATCCTCAATCGCATAAATCACACGCCAGTCGCCCAAACGAACGCGATACAAGTTTAGATGTCCCACCAACTTCTTCACACCTGCCGGGCGTGGATTTTCGGCCAATTCAGACAACAAGCGGTCAAGCCTTTGCAGTAAACCGCGCGGCAAACGTCGCAGCATCCGTTCTGGTTGATGCGCGAGGACAACTTCCTAGTGCTGCGGTTCACTCATTCAATAAACCTTCAGCTACTAAAGATTCGCGCACAACTGACCAGGATTTGACATCAGACGGATTACATTTATAGGCTCGATATGCATCCACAGCATCCAGTGCGTCACGCAAGTCCTCCAGCTCCTCAATCACCTGATTCCAATAGGTAGGATCGACCAAAACGCCCGCCGCACGATCCTCCTGCGTAAGTACCAAAGGGCCTTCATCCAGCGAAGCGAAAATTTCAGCTTGATGCTGCGTCAGTTCTGATAATGGAACAATTTTCGGTATGATACTCATCGAGTCCTCCAAACTTGTTATAAACTAATGATATGCCAACAAATTGTATCGTCAAGAAAAGACCCGAAAGGTCGGGGAAACCTTTCGGGTCTGCAGGTTGCTTACGCGGTTGCGGCAGCCGCAAACTCGCCGACGCCGTACACCTGCTCCCGCTCGCGGCGGAACTGGCGGGTGTAGAGGTCGTAGTAGTGACCGCGCGCGCGGATCAGCTCGCTGTGCGTGCCCACTTCAACGATGCGACCGGCCTTGAGGACAAGGATGCGGTCGGCACGCTTGATTGTCGAGAGACGGTGCGCGATGACAAAGCTCGTGCGGCCGGCCATCAACGCCTCCATCCCCCGCTGGACGCTCACTTCGGTCAACGTGTCCACCGAGCTGGTCGCTTCGTCGAGAATGAGGATCGCCGGATCGGCCAGCACGGCTCGCGCGATGCTCACCAACTGTTTCTGTCCCACGGAGAGCAGGTTGCCCCCCTCACCGACGTCCTCGTCGTAGCCCTTCTCCATGCCCACGATGAAGTCGTGCGCGTGCGCGATCTTCGCCGCCTCCTCCACCTCTGCGTCGGTGGCGTCCAGCTTGCCGTAGCGGATGTTGTCGCGGATGGTGCCGGAGAACAGATGTGGCGTCTGCAACACCACGCCGATGCGTGACTGAATCGCCTGCTGCGTGAGCGTCGTATAGTCGCGCCCATCGATGCGGATGACACCCTCCGTCGGCTCGTAGAAGCGGCACAGCAGGTTGACAATCGTTGTCTTGCCACCGCCCGTCGGTCCGACGATAGCGATGTGCTCGCCGGGGTCTACGTGCAGGTTGAAGTCGGTCAGCACGTCCTTGCCCTCTTCGTAGCGGAAGGTCACCCCCTCGAAGGACACCTCGCCGCGCACATAACCGGGATCGAACGCGCCTTCACGGTCCACCACGTCGGGTTTGGCGTCAATGAGCGAGAAAACCCGTTCCGCCGACGCCACCGACCGCTGCATCTCCGCATAGACACGCGCCAGGTCCTGGATCGGCCACATGATGAACGTCAGATACGACAAGAACGCCTGGATGCCGCCCACGGTGATGCCCAGACCGCCCACGTCCGCAGCCTGCGCCTGCAGACCGCCATACCACACCACCGCACCGATGCCAAACGCGCCGACGATTTGCACGGCCGGCAGGAACAGCGCCGAGAGCCACGCAGCGCGATAAGCGGCGTGATACATAGCGCGCGAAGTATCGCTGAACTCTTCCAGGTTCTTCTTCTCGCGCACGAGCGCCTTGACCACCCGCACGCCGGCAATACTTTCGTTGTACGCCCCCGTGATCATCGAGTTGAGCTTGCGCACGTCACGATACTGCACCAGGATGCGTTGGCGGAAGTAGAACGAGACCGCGATCATCAGCGGAATGACCCCCGCGACGATGAGCGCCAGCCGCCAGTTGATGATGATCATGAACGTGAGCGACGTGATGATATTGAGCGTGGCCCACGTCACATCCAGGAAGCCCCACGTCACCAGGTCGGCGATACGCCCGGAGTCCGAGGTGACGCGCGACATGATCCAGCCCACCGGCGTCTTGTCGAAATACGAGAACGAGAGCGCCTGCAAGTGGTTGAAGAGCTGTTTGCGCATATCGTACTGCACGCGCTCGCCCAGGACGCCGGCCAGGTAGACAAAGCAGAACACCGTGATCGCCTGGAAGACGGACAGACCGCCGTACCGGATCAGCAGTTGTGTGAGCCGCGCCGTGTCTCTGGCAACGATACCTTCATCGATAAGCTGCTTGCTCAGGTAGGTAAAGTACGAGTCGGAAACCGAGGTGAGCGCAATCATCACGATAAACCCCAGAATCCAGCGCCAGTACGGCGTCACCTGGCGCATAATCCGCAAGACCACGCGCCCATTCACTTTGGTCGTGAATTCTTCTTCTTCAAACCCATAAGATTGTGCCATTTCAATTACCTCAAGTGACAGAAGAATCATGAATCATGATTCATGATTCATGATTTATGCGAGTATGCCTTCCGGCTCGAAAGCGAACACAGGAGCAGGCAGATCGACTTCGCGCTCCACTTCTTCCGCGACTTCTTCTTCGATGCGCGATTGGATTTCGTAGATGTCGCGGTACAGCCCCGGTTGTTGAATCAGATCGGCATGGGTGCCGGACTGCACAATGCGGCCCTTATCAAGCACCACAATCAGGTCGGCGTTCATCACCGTCTGGATGCGGTGCGCAACGATGAAGGTGGTGCGGCCCGGAATGAGCACGGCCAACGCCTGTTGGATCTGCTCTTCCGTCTCGGTATCCACCGACGAGGTCGCGTCGTCCAACACCAGGATGCGCGGGTCCTTGAGCAGCGCGCGTGCAATCGCCACACGCTGGCGCTGCCCGCCGGAAAGCGTTACACCCTTCTCGCCGACGATTGTATCGTAGCCCTGCGGGAATGTCAGGATGATGTCGTGAATCGCCGCCGCGCGCGCCGCCTGCTCGATTTCCTCCTGGGTCACCTCGCGGTTTGCGCCGTAAGCGATGTTGTCGCGGATGCTGCGCGAGAAGAGAAACGGCTCCTGCTCCACAATGCCGATATTACGCCGCAACAAGCTGCGCGGGTACTCCTTCAGCTCGACACCGTCCAGAGTCAGGCTGCCTTCCTGGTAATCGTAGAAGCGCAGCAGCAAGTTGATGATACTGGTCTTCCCCGACCCCGTGGAACCGAGCAGGGCGACCACATCACCCGGATTGCAGCGGAAGGAGATATCGTGCAAAACCTCAACGGGCTTCAAGGCTTCCTCCTTCTCCGCTTCCGCCCCCTTCTGCTTGTCTTTCTTCTTTTTCTCGTCCTCATCCGGCAAGACTTCCATCGGTTCGTAGGAGAAGCTAACGTGATCGAAGGTCAGTGCGCCGCGAATTTGCGTGTCCTGCGGCACAGAACCGCTTTCGATATCCTCGCGCTCCTGCTCGATGACATCCGCCACGCGCCGATAAGACACCAGGCCGGTCGAGACCTGCACGATCAGCCGGCCCAGGTTGCGCATCGGCCAGATGATCCACACGAGCATCCCCATCACGGCGATATATGTGCCGACGGTGATTTCGCCGCGCACGGCCATTGTCGCGCTCACCGCCTGCACCAGGATGGTCTGGCCCGCGCAGAGGATGTCGGAGAGCGGCCAGTAGAGCGAGTGCATGATGAGCAGCTTCTTACCCAGACGATAGCGCTCCCAGTTTTCGCGGTCGAACTTGTCGATCTCGTAGGGCTGGCGGGCAAACGCTTTGACGACGCGCACGCCGGTCAGGTTCTCCTGAAGCACCGTTGAAAGTTTCGCCTCCTGGTCCTGATAGCGGTCATACGCCTTCGAGACACGCCCAAAGAACCAGTACGACATCACGACGATCAGCGGCATCACGACGACGGACAACAACCCGATCTTCGTGTTCATCCGCAGCAGCATGGTGAAGTTGACGACGAACAGCGCCACGATCCGCCCAATGCCCAACGCCTGATCGGCGTAGAAGCGGCGTATTGCGTCCACATCGGAGGTGGAACGCTGAATCAACTCGCCGGTCTTGGCGTAGTCGTGGAAAGCGAACGGCAGCCGCTGCATGTGATCGTAGAGATAATCGCGCAGCCGCAGGGCGATCCCTTCCGCCGTCTCCGCCGACCAGATGCCGCGCAGATAGGCAAACGTCCCTTCCAGGACGGCCAACCCCACAATGGCGAGCGCGAGCCAGGGCAGGTGCTGCAAGTTACGGCTTTCGCCCACTACCGTGTCAATCACGTACTGTACCACACGGTAGTAGTAGACGCGCATAAACGCCCCCAGCACAATGGCGAGCATTGCGCCGAGATACAACAGGCGGAAGCCGGTCAGCACGCGCCACAGCCCCACCAGGCGGTTTTTGTGCACCGCGGATTTCAAATCAAAGGTCAGTTTTCGTAAAAGTTTTGGATTCAAGTCTTGGGACATTCTCTCCACCTAAACACAGCCTTCTGATACCACCAAACTTCACCACCGAGACACCGAGTCCACAGAGCTTTTATAGAATTCGCTCTGTGCCCTCCGTGTCACTGTGGGCCTATCTCCAGAGACGCAAAAAGCGAGCGGGTGCTCTCTACGCACATCGGGCCACATAAAAACTAGCCCTCCCCAACTTCTTTGGGGCCCGCTCGCCGGTGTTACCGTATTGACCGCGATTTCGCCCACCCGTTCCACATAAAGGGCGGAACAGGTCGAGGCGCATCACGTGGATGTCGGCCTGTGGAAAACGACGGTCAAAGGGTCATCCCGGCGGCTCGGGGCCTCCTGGCACGGAAGCAACACGGGTCATGAGAACAACCTCCACTTTGGACATGAGCTTATCAAACAAGTTAGCCATCGCCAAACCTCCATAAGACATCGATCTGAGTGAAACAACACGTGGACAAAACCGAACCGGCACATGGACGGGCTGTACAGCATCTAGTATCTTACCACGGTTACAGAAACTTGCAACACACAATTGTCAAGGTTCTTACATGGGGTATACTTGATTTCTGAACACAAGTAAAGGAGCACACAATGACAACCCTATCCATACAAACAGAAACCGCCAAGGGCGCAATAACCATGCTTTTGGATGATCTACCTCCGGAAAGCTTGCCGGTTGTGCGTCAGTTCATCGAATTTCTGCGCCAGCAAGCGCAGCAAGGACGTTCCGTGGTAACGACCCCCTCCACCACGGGCGAACCCAAAGCGCCATATCTCTATCCTACCATAACCGTACCAGCTTCTAGCCTAGAAGCCTGGGGTAAATTATTGGACGAAGGCTATGAAGGCGATGCGCTGGCTGACACTGAATCACTGTATGACAAGGACTAAATATGGAAATCGCCATTGATACTTCGATCTTGGTAGGACGGCTTAACCATAACGATCTTTGGCATACTCAGGCCATAGCAATACAAAACACATTAGTAAGGCAAGGTTTGCGCTTGACGTATTTTGACTGTGCCGTGACAGAGGCGGTGAGCGCAGCAACACGCCGTTTATTCGAGAAAGGGCGTATAACTAAAGTCAATGAGCTATTGCAACGCCTAAATTATCTGATCCCACGCGAAGAGATTACGTGGATTCTTCCCGATGTACCTCGTCTTTACCAAGATGCACTAAGCCTAATGCAAACCTCAAAAGGTGAACTCAACTTTAATGACGCCCTCATAGCTCTTGCCTGCCGTGAACGCGGTATCACCCTGATTGCCAGCTTTGACCCCGACTTTGATCATGTGCCGTGGCTCAAACGTGTGGCCCAACCAACGGATGTCGAAATTGTTCACAAATAAGACAGGTGACACGCAAACGACTCAGGAGAACACCGCATGACAAAAGCACCGCGCAGCACGCGCCGAACACAACTCTGGATCAGCCTGGGAATGATGCTCCTCTTGCTTTTGTGCATCACCTCTTCGACGTTTGCCACGTTCTACACCGATTTTCTCTGGTTCAAGAGCCTGGATTACACGCAAATTTTCACCACGCGCGTGGCGACTTCCGCCTTACTGGCACTGATTGCCGCCGTCATCGCCGTGGTGTTCTTGCTGTTGAACTGGAGTGTTATCCCCCACTTGATCGCGCCGAAAGAGTCCTTTACGGCAAAACCGGCTATGTTCACCGGGCAAGCGCGGAGCGTCAACAATACGCCGCCGGTCACGTATTCCACCCGTCCGTTACGCGTGTTTTTCACCGTCATAGCCATCATAGCAGGGGTGATAATCGGCCTGACCTTTGGCGGACAGTGGCGCGCCTTTCTCCTGGCAAACTACGGCGTCCCGTTTGAAGTGGCCGATCCGATCTTTCACCGGGACATCGGATTTTACATTTTCACACTCCCGTGGTTGGAGGCGCTGCTGACCCGCGCGAAAGTCCTGATCGCCCTGACATTCATCGGCGTCATAGGGCGCTACGCCATCTTCGGACAGATGAAATCCCGCGCAACGACCGCCCACATGTCAGTCCTCGGCGCGCTATGGTTGGCGCTCATCGGACTGGGGTGGCTGCTCAACCGCTACGGGCTTCTACAATCCAGCACGGGCGTCGTCTTTGGCGCCGGCTACACCGACATCCACGCGCGTATGCCGCTCTACGTCATTCAGGCCGTGCTTTTCTTCACCGGCGCCGCCATCCTGATCCTCAACACCTTCGTCCGCCGATGGAAACTATTGCTCATCATCGGGATTTCCTGGCTGGCGGTTTCGGCGCTCGGACCGGGCTATCCTGCCGTCATCCAGCAGTTCACCGTCGAACCGAACGAGTTTATGCTCGAAAAGCCCTACATCGAGCACAATATCCGTTACACGCGCTACGCCTACGGGCTGGACAACATCAAAGAACAAACCTACCCGGCGACAGGCACCCTGAAGGCCGGAGACCTTGAAACCAACCGTGACATTTTGAGCAACGTTCGGCTCTGGGACTATCGGCCACTGCTGCGCACATACAGCCAGCTTCAGGAAATCCGCCTCTACTACAGTTTCAACGAAGTGGATGTCGACCGGTACACCATCGACGGGCAACTGCGCCAGGTGATGCTTGCCGCGCGCGAGCTCAACGTCGAGGATCTGGCGGATCAGGCCAAGACCTGGATCAACCAACACTTGATCTTCACCCACGGCTATGGCCTCACGCTGAACTACGTCAACGAAGTGAGCCGTGAGGGACTGCCCAATCTAATCGTCCGCGACATTCCGCTGGTCAGCCAGGCCGCCGAATTGCACATCGAACGCCCGCAGATTTACTTCGGTGAATTGACATCCAACTATGTCGTCATCAACGCCAAAGAAGATGAATTCGACTATCCGCAGGGCGACAGCAACGTCTACACGCGCTACACCGGCCCTGATGGCGTGGCGCTGGGCAGTTTCCTGCGGCGCGCGTTGCTCGCCACGCGCTTCGGGAGCACCCAATTGCTCCTCTCGCCGGCGTTGAACAGGAACAGCCGCATCCTCTTCCACCGCACCATCCAGGACCGCGCCCAGACCATCGCGCCCATGCTGTGGTTCGACGAAGACCCCTATCCCGTCATCGCCGAAACCGCCGACGGGGTGACGGGCATTGTGTGGCTGCTCGACGCTTACACCTGGACGGATCACTTCCCCTACTCCGAGCCGGTGGGCGGCGTCAACTACCTCCGCAACAGCGTCAAAGTCGCCGTGGATGCCTACACAGGCGAGATCACGTTTTACCTGATCGATCCCGGCGATCCCATCGCCGCCACCTACGCGCGCATCTTCCCCGACCTGTTCCAACCCGGTGAGGCAATGCCACAAGTCCTGCGCGACCATTGGCGCTACCCCGAAACGCTGTTCCTGTACCAGTCGCGTCTCTATGCCACCTATCACATGCGCGATCCGCAGGTGTTCTACAACCGCGAGGACTTGTGGGACATCCCGCAAGAACTCGTCGAGACAGCGCAACAGGCGATGGAGCCATACTACGTCATTATGCGCGTGCCGGAGTCCGACCGCCTGGAGTTCGTGCTCATCCGGCCATACGTGCCCAAGCAGAAGCAGAATATGGTCGCCTGGCTCTACGCCGACTGCGACGGCGACGATTACGGCAGCGTGGGCATCGTCAAGCTCCCGAAAGATCGACTGGTGTACGGGCCGCTGCAGATCGAGGCGCGCGCCGACCAGGATCCGCTGATCTCACAGCAGCTCTCGCTGTGGAACCAGCGCGGCTCGCGGGTGTTACGGGGCAACCTGTTGGTCATTCCGCTCAATGACACTTTCATCTACATCGAACCGCTGTATCTGGAGGCGGAATCGGGCCAATTGCCGGAACTCAAACGCATCATCGTCGCTTACGATGACCGCGTCGCCATGGCTCCGACACTCGATGAGGCACTGCTCCAGGTGGTCAACGGAACCGCGTCGCTCGAAGGCCCCGGCGATGCCGGCTCCGTCCCGAAGCCAGAAGGCGACCTGGAAACGCTCGCCGCCCAGGCCTGGGAACACTACCAGGCTGCTCAAGCGTGCCTGGAAACGGGCGACTGGACATGCTACGGGCGCGAGCAAGCTGCGCTGGAAGAGATTTTGCGGGCGATGGTCGGGGAAACAGAGTAGAAAAGGTCGTATTATACTAAACGCACGCTAAAAATTCACCACAGAGACACGGAGAACACAGAATAAAAAAACCCTCCCGTGTCCTCTGTGTCTCCGTGGTAAATATGGAAAATTCACTGTGCGGTTAGCATAGTCACCAATTACCAATCACCGATTCCTATCACTATATCATCACAGGAGGCTATCGTTATGGATTTACTACAAGTTCGCAACGGAAAAATTGTCAATAAACAAGGCCAGGAGGTACGACTGCGCGGCACATGCGTCGGCGGCTGGATGAATATGGAGAACTTCATCAACGGCTACCCCGGCTCGGAGCACGCGCTGCGCGCCACCATGGCCGCGACCATCGGAGAGAGCAAGGCGCACTTCTTCTTTGAGCGCCTGCTCGATTATTTCCTCTCCGAGGACGACATCGCTTTTATGAAAGCACAGGGCGCGACGGTGGTGCGGCTGTCGGTCAACTACCGCCACTTCGAGAATGACGCCCGACCGTTCAAGTATCTCGAAAGCGGCTTCGCGCGATTGGAGCAGGCCGTCGGCTGGTGCGCCAAACACGGCCTCTACGCCATCATCGATATGCACGCCGTCCAGGGCAATCAGAATACCGACTGGCACTCCGACAACGCGACCCGTCACGCGCTCTTCTGGCAACATCCGCACTTCCAGGAGCGTTGGGTGGCGCTGTGGGAGGTGTTGGCAGAACGCTTCAAGGGGAACGCCGCCGTCGCCGGCTACAACGTGATGAACGAGCCGGCCAGTGGCAATCCACGCGGGCGGCTGATCGGCATGGGCGAGCCGCAGTGGGACCTGATCAATGCGCTCAACCGGCGCATCGTCAACGCCATCCGCGCCGTCGATCCCGACCACATCATCATCCTGGAGGGCGACAACTACTCCAGCCGTTTTGCCGGATTCGACGCACCGTTCGCCGACAATCTGCTCTACAGCAGCCACAACTACACCCGTCCCGGCTTCGGCCCCGGCCCTTACCCCACCGCGGAATTCAACCGCGCGTGGCAAGAAGCCAACCTCCTCGCGCACGAAGGCACACAGTTTATGCAGAAGTACAACGTCCCGCTGTGGGCAGGCGAATTCGGCAGCCCGTACAACGGGTCCGCCGCCGAAGTCCCCGACCGGATGCGCGCGCTGGATGACCAGATCAGCGTCTTCGAGCAGTACGGCATCCACTGGACTACCTGGACGTATAAGGATGTCGGCGTGATGGGTTGGGTATACTTGAACCCGGAATCCGAGTATATGCAACGGGTCAAGCACAGCCTGGAAACCAAAATCCTCCTCAACAGCGACTTCTGGATGGGCTGGCTGCCGAGTACGCCGGCGAAAGAGATTGTGCACACCCTGGCGCATGAAATCGTCGAGACCGTGGGCGACGAGGACATCACCGTAAGCGGCATTGAGCGTTATCTCACCCAGGCGACGATGGCGACTTACATCGGCGCGCTGCTGCAAATCCCCTACGCCAAGCTCTTCAAGGGGCTATCGGAGGCGGAACTCGACCGCATTTTGCAATCGTTCGCCTTCAAAAACTGCATCGTCCACCCGGAATTGGATGCCGTGATGACCAAACACATGAGAACACAAGAGTAATCAACAAACGCTGACAATACAAACCACGAATCCTCACGAATTTCCACTAATTTTCATTTCCATTCGTGAGGATTCGTGAAGATTCGTGGTAAATCTTAACGAGGTGACCGATTATGAAAATCGAACAATTGCCCGGTTTCGAGATCTATGGGCGATCCGCAGTCGATCACGAGGGTGCGACCTACTGCCTGGCGCGTCGCGCAACCGACGGTGAGCGGTACCTGATCGTCCTGGGCGACCCGCGCGCTTTGGCGGCCTTCTCCGGCGCACCGTACCGGAACGCGCTGCTCTGCCCGCTGACGTCCTCGAACGCCGCCGCGCTGCGCGAAAGGCTGCCGTGGCTCAACCCCACCCCGCTCGGCTTGCGCACCTCGGCGGGCTTCGGCGACCGGCTCGGCGTCGCCACGCCGGGACACGTTTTGGCGGCGGAACGTTACCCCGCCATCGCGCCGATCTTCGCGCAGCAGTCGGTGCGCGAGAACGCCCGCACGGGGCGCACGCCGCAGCAGGTGATGGACGATGCGATGTGGGGCCTCTTCCAGATGGACTGGCGTGCGCCGTGGGGGGCAGACGCCGATCACCTCAAGACGCCCGCAGACGCCGACGCTTTCATCGACGCCGGTTTCACCTTCTTCACCATCGATCCCGGCGACCACGTCGACAACGCCGCACACACCGCCTCATCGGACGTCGTGTCGGCTAAATTCGCGGCGCTGCCCTGGGACGCGCTGGATGACACGCCAGAAGCGCTGTGCACTCGCTACTGCCGGCAGACTTTCGCCGTCGGTGACTTCACCGTCGGTGACTTCACCCTCGCCTTCGATCAAGCAACGCTGGAACGGGCCGCCGCCAAATACGGGCGCGCCCTGGCTCACACCGCCCGGATGTACCGCCACATTGCCGCGCGCATGGGGAACCGCCCCTTCGATCTCGAAGTCTCGGTGGATGAGACGGAAACGCCCACCTCGCCGGAGGAACACCTCTTCGTCGCGTTCGAGCTGCGGCGGCTGGGCGTGCAGTGGGTGAGCCTGGCGCCGCGCTTTGTCGGGCGCTTCGAGAAGGGCGTGGACTACATCGGCGACATCCCCACCTTCACCGACGCCTTCGCCCGCCACGCTGCCGTCGCGCGGACCGTCGGGCCGTATAAGCTCAGCCTGCACTCCGGCTCGGACAAGTTCTCCATCTACGGGATCGCCGCCCGGCTGACGAACGGGTTGGTGCATCTCAAGACCGCCGGCACCAGCTACCTGGAGGCACTGCGAACCGTGGCTCAGGTCGCGCCGGACTTTTTCCGCGAAGTCTGCGCCTTCTGCATTGGGCGCTACGAGACCGACCGGGCGACCTATCACGTCTCCGCGCAACCGGCGAAGGTGCCCGCCCCGGAGACGTTGACCGATGCGGAGTTGCCCGGTCTGCTGGATCAGTTCGACGCGCGGCAAGTGTTGCACGTGACCTTCGGCTCGGTGCTGGACACGTACCGCGACCAACTGATGAGGTTGCTCGACGAGCACGCCGCCGTCTACGAGACAGTGCTTGACCGGCATTTCCAGCGCCATCTCGCATCGTTCGCGTCAACGGATTGAACGGATTTCAACGGATTTTCAAGTAAACTCCGTCGCCTACGAGACAGTGCGCGACCGGCATTTCCAGCGCCATCTCGGACTGTTCTCGTCAACGGATTGAACGGATTTCAACGGATTTTCAATTAAATTCCGTCGCCTACGAGACGGTGCGCGACCGGCATTTCCAGCGCCATCTCGCATCGTTCGCGTCAACGGATTGAACGGATTTCAACGGATTTTCAAGTTAACTCCGTCACCTACGAGACAGTGCTCGACCGGCATTTCCAGCGCCATCTCGCATCGTTCGCGTCAACGGATTGAACGGATTTCAACGGATTTTCAATTAAATTCCGTGACCCCCGTGTCTCCGTGGTGAAATCTTAGTTTTTTGAGTAAACTCGTGGTTAGGAGACAAAATTATGCCTGATACCAAATGGACTCTATCTGCGGACCGCTTTTTCGACCCCGATCCGGCACAGCGGGCGGTGGCGCGGGAGTTGTACGCGACGGTAGCCGACCTGCCGCTGGTCTGCCCGCACGGGCACGTGAATCCGCGCCTGTTTGTGGATGAGAACGCCAGCTTCGGCAGCCCGGCGGATTTGCTCATCATCCCCGATCACTACGTATTCCGCATGCTGTACTCCCAGGGCGTTCCGCTGGAAGCGTTGGGCGTCCCCCGCACCGACGGCGGCCCTGTGGAGCAGGATCACCGCACCATCTGGCAGACCTTCGCCGAGCACTTTCACCTGTTTCGCGGCACACCGAGCGGGATATGGCTACAACAAGAACTCATCGAAGTCTTTGGCGTGGAAGAGAAACTGTGCGGCGAGAACGCGCAAGCCATCTACGACCACATCGCCGCGCAACTGGCGTCCCCGGACTTTTCGCCGCGCCGGATGTTCGAGCGTTTCAACATTGAAGTGCTCTGCACCACCGACGCCGCCAGCGACAGTTTGCAAGACCACCAGGCCATCCGTGACTCCGACTGGTCGGGCGTGGTGCTGCCGACCTTCCGTCCCGATGCCGTGGTGAACTTAGACACACCCAACTGGCACGCCCACGTGGACGCGCTCGGCGCCGCCGTCGGGTTCGAGGTTGATAGCTACTCCGCGCTGATCCGGGCGTTGGAAGCCCGCCGCGCGTTCTTCGTCGAGATGGGCGCGCGCGCCACCGATCACGCTGCGCTGACGGCCTATACAGGCGAACTGACGCCCCACGAGGCCGATGCCATCTTCCGGCGGGCGCTCAAAGGCGCGGCCACCGCCGAGGATGCCACGCGCTTCACCGGTCACATGCTGATGGAAATGGCGCGCATGAGCATCGAGGACGGGCTGGTGATGCAGCTTCACGTCGGCTCGTTCCGCAATCACAACCGCGCCATCTTCGAGCGTTTCGGTCCGGACAAGGGCTGCGATATCCCCACCGCCTCGGAGTTCACACATAACCTGCGCCCGCTGCTGGCAAAATACGGCAACGATCCGCGGCTCACGCTGATCCTCTTCACCCTCGACGAGGACACCTACTCCCGCGAGCTGGCGACGCTGGCCGGGCACTATCCCGCGCTCAAGCTGGGGCCGCCGTGGTGGTTCCACGACAGTCTGGCCGGGATGCGCCGCTACTTCGACCGGATCATGGAGACTGCCGGCCTGTACAACACGACCGGTTTCAACGACGACACGCGCGCCTTCCCCTCCATTCCGGCCCGGCACGACGTCTGGCGGCGCGCCGGCGCCAACTGGGTCGCCGGCCTGGTCGTGCGGCACGTCGTCGATATGGATGACGCGCGCGAGATGGTTCTCGATCTGGCGTATCGGCTGGCAAAGCGGGCATATAAGCTGTAGACGGGATAGAATGGTACCCGGATTTTTAGGATAAAACAAGGAGACTGTTATGGACACGAACTATTTGAACAAACTCTTCGGCCTGGAAGGCAAAGTCGCCGTCGTGACGGGCGGCGGCGGGGTGTTGTGCGGGGCGATGAGCCTGGCATTGGGGCGCGTCGGCGTCAAAGTGGCCGTGCTCGATCTGTTCGTCGAGGCAGCGCAGCGCGTGGCAGAGCAAATTGTCGCCGAGGGCGGGGAAGCCATCGCGGTGCAGTGCAATGTGCTGGATAAGCCGAGCATCGAGGCGGCGGCGCAGGCGGTGCTGGCAGCGTTCGGCAAGGTGGATATCCTCATCAACGGCGCGGGGGGCAACAAGCCGCAGGCCAGCACCAGCGCGACAACCTCGTTCTTCGATCTGCCGGCCGACGCGGTGCAGTGGGTGTTCAACCTCAACTTCATCGGCTCGCTGCTGCCCAGCCAGGTCTTTGGCAAGCTGATGGCGGAGCAGAAGCGCGGCGTCATCCTCAACATCTCGTCGATGAACGCCTTCCGCCCGCTCACCCGCATCCCCGCCTACTCCGGGGCCAAGGCCGCCATCAGTAACTTCACCCAATGGCTGGCCGTCCACATGAATCAAGAGTATTCGCCGGATATCCGCGTGAACGCCCTCGCGCCGGGCTTCTTCCTCACCGAGCAAAACCGCTTCCTGCTCACCGAGAAGGACACGGGCGAACTCACCGCGCGCGGCAAGGCCATCATCGCCCACACGCCGATGGGCCGCTTCGGGGTGCCGGAGGACTTGATCAGCACCATGCTGTGGCTGCTCTCCGACGGGGCCAGCTTTGTGACGGGCGTCGTCGTGCCGGTGGATGGGGGGTTCAACGCCTTTAGCGGCGTGTAAACGCGGCAAACAACGCCACTTCGTCCTTCGTCTGGTCGAAAGGCCGTCGGACGCAGGTAAACGCAGATGAATGTCGATCCCGAAACATCGATCGAGATTCAGTAGATCCAAAAATGTTCCCGTTCTGGTCTGGATCTGGCGATCCAGACCAAGCAAAATTAGATCTACTGAGATTCACCGGCGAAAATCTGCGTCCGAATTTTTTATTGGAACATTATTTTCCAACGGGTCGCTATACTGAATATAGAAAACAGAGGGAGGATACAATGCCCAAAGTTGATGAGTTCACCCGTGAAGGACGCAAAGAGCGCGTGTTCCTATGCCTGCGGCGCCATCCGATGGGGTTAAAAGAGGCCGAGCTGGTCGAAGAAACCGGTTTTGAACGTCGCACGCTCAACAACTATCTGCGTGACCTGGAAATGGAAGGTAAAGTCTACAAGGACGGATTGCTGTGGATAGCCCTGCCGTATGACAAGGCCGAGTTACGACGGTTCAACCTTTCCCCTGAAGAGGCAATGACGCTGTATCTGGCAACCCGACTTTTCGTGAAACAACACGACAAGCGCAATGAACCCGCAGAAACCGCCTTGTTAAAGTTAGCAGCGGCGTTGACTACCGAAGTCGGCGTAGGGCGCGAAATTCACCAGGCGGCGCAGGAATTGCGCGAGCGTCCTGATGATGGCACCTACAACCGTGTCTTCCGTACAATGATGCAAAGTTACATTTACCGGCGTGTATTGCATCTCACCTACGAACCGGCACGCGGCAAACCCTTCGAGACCGATTTCGCCCCCTATCTGTTGGAACCTTCGGCGATCGGGTTCACCACGTATGCCATCGGGCTTAGCAGCAATGTCAATGCGCTGCGGACCTACAAATTGGAGCGCATCCGCGCCGTGCAGTTAACCCGACAGGAATATGACATCCCTGTCGACTTTGCCGGATTGGACATTTTGCACAATGCCTGGTCAATCTTCTATGGGGAAGAGCTGGTAGCGATAACCTTGCGCTTCAGTCCAGCAGTACGCCGGCGAGTGTTGGAGACGCGCTGGCATCCCTCCGAGCATAAACAAGAAGACCCAGAGCGCCCCGGTTATTTGCTCTGGTCAGCGCAGGTGGCGGACACAACAGATATGTTGCCGTGGATCAAGGGTTGGGGTAGCGATTGTGAAGTAGTGGGGCCGCCCCAATTGCGGGAAACGTTGATGGGCGAGGCGAAGGCATTGGCCGAGCAGTATGGATGGATGGTCAGTCCCCGGCGCGCCAATCCTGAAAAGCCTACTTTACGAGATACTTTCATAGACTTCTTTGGTGGTGGCAATGCGTAACATCATGCCTTATCCTTATCAAGAACAAGTCGCAAGCCTGTTACTGGAGAGAAAAAGTGTGATATTACAGGCGCCGACCGGTGCAGGGAAAACCATCGCGGCATTACTCCCTTTCTTTCACGCCTGGCGCGACGAAAGTGATATTTTCTTCCCCCGCAAATGTATTTATGTCGTGCCGATGCGTGTATTAGCAAATCAATTTGTTCTGGAAGCGCAAAAGGTAGTGGATTCTTTCGCGCGCCGTTTCAGGCACAAACCCGTGGTTACTATCCAAACCGGCGAGCGGCCCGAAGATCGGCGCTTCGAAGGCGACCTGGTCTTCTGCACCATTGATCAGTTCCTCAGCAGTTACCTGACCTTTCCGTATGGTCTGCCACACCGCTGGGCTAATCTCAATGCCGGTGCGTTCGTCGGGGCTTATATCGTCTGCGATGAATTTCACCTGCTTGACCCGGATTCCACACTACCCTCGGCGCTTTACGCACTCAAACAACTGCGGCATCTCGCGCCGGTCTTGGTGATGACGGCCACGTTTAGCCGCGATATGTTGACGGCATTGGCACGGCAATTGCACGCCGAGACCGTGGCGTTGTCCCTGGAAGAAGCACGCGCCATTGAAATGCGCGGCGGCGCGATAACACCCCGCCAGCGTGTATGGCGCACCGCCGCAACAAGCTTGACGGCCGCGGCTGTGCTGGAGGCGCATCAAACGCGCAGTCTGGTATTGTGCAATACCGTGCAGCGGGCGCAAACGCTTTACCACGAGTTACAAGCATGCATTGAGAATGTTGGAAAGAGAATTGAGGTGCTGTTATTGCACAGCCGATTTTTATCCGCCGACCGCAAACGCATTGAGGACGAATTGCGCGCGCACTTCGGCAAAGCGGCTGACCGGAGCGGCAGTTGGATTGCAGTAGCGACGCAAGCCATCGAAGTCGGCGTAGACATCACCTGCGAGACGTTGCACACGGAGCTGGCGCCCGCCAGTTCACTCATTCAACGCGCCGGGCGCTGCGCACGTTTCCCCGGCGAACAAGGTGAAGTGCGCGTCTATCCGGTGGAGAGCTACGCGCCTTACGGCAAAGAGGCTGGCGAAACAGGCCCCGATCCGGCCTGGGTGGTGGAAATGAAAGCCGCCTGGACGTGGCTGCAAGAGCATAGCGGCGCGGCGTTGGATTTCGCAGGGGAACAGGCATTGATCAACGCCGTAGCGACGCCGCGCGACCGCGCCGTGCTGGCAGGCATTCAAGAGGGCGAACCGGCCCGCGCGGCGGCAATTCAGAGCGTATTGCGGGGCAACTCGCCGGATACCCGCTTGTTAGTGCGCGACGCCGACAGTCGGTTGGTGCTGCTCCACGAGACGCCGGACACGCTGTTGCGCAACCCTTACGGCGCCATCGGATTCAACATTCAGCGGATGACGCTATATGGAATGGTGAAGGGGTGGTTAGAGCGTGAAGGCGACTTCCCGTGGCGTGTGCTATCTTTGGAAGAAATCCTGCCCGGCAAATCCGGTGACGGAGAAGAGAACGGCAGTCGGTATCGTTGGAAGCCGTTGACATCCACCAAAGACGTTAGCGGGGCGCGGGTGCTGGCCGTGCATCCGGCGTTGGCCGGCTATTTGGCGGATGAAGGTTTTGTGGCCGACCGGGGCGTGGGCGAGTTTCGCTCCACGCTGCCGCCAGATGCAGACAAGGTCACCTGGGAAAGGCCGCGCTACCGCCTGGAATCCTACGCCGAGCACACTCGGCACGTCCTGGGCGCATTTGCAGATGTGGCATTACCCGAATTGCGCTACGCGGCTCCGGCCCTGGAGCACGCCGCCGATTGGCCTGCCGGCAGCCTCACACAGGCCGCGTGGTTGGTGTGTCTGTTCCATGACGTCGGCAAACTGAGCGTAGGCTGGCAGACGTGGGCGCGCGCCTACCAAAAGCACATTGGCGCGCCGGTGGCAGCGACCTTTGCAGCCGCGCACACCGATTTTGAGCCGGGCGACGTAAAACATAAGACAGCGCTCAAAGTCGTTGGTCATAGCCACCCTAAACCTAATCACGCGGCGGAAAGCGCACTGGCGGTGGGCCCGGTGTTGGTGGAGGCGTTAGCAGGCAATGAAAGCCTGGTGCGGGCTGCGCTCACAGCGATTGCGCGACATCACACGCCTTGTGTGGACGAGGGCCAGAAATACGAGTTGGAAGCGCAAGCCGGGCGGCATCTGGCAGAAGCGGTGCGCTATTTACCCGTGGAATTGCAAAGCGGTCTTAATCTGGGGCGAGTGCAGATGAAAGGACGTGGAGGACCGGTGCTTGTCGCAAGCCCGGATGACTTGTGGGCCTGGTTGGCCTACCTCCTACTGGCGCGGGCGCTGCGCCGGGCGGATCAGACGGGAACGGAACGGGGAACAAGAGAAGCTGCTTAAACACTCACAGGTGCAAAACCAGGCGCAACCCGACTTCTATATGTTGGAGTAAGTCTGGCGGAACTTTCCCGACACGTTCGGTAAGAAACCGTTTATCTACAGTCACGATTTGTGAGACATTGGCAACTGAATCTTGAGGTAAGCCGGTCACGCGCGCCGGCAGAAGCACATTACCAGGAGCTTGAGCTAAACGCAGATTGGATGTCAGGACGACTGCCACTACAGTAGCAATTTGACTGCGGTTGAACGCATCAGCCTGGATAACCAGCACGGGACGGCGATAGCCTGGTTCTGAACCCACCGGCTCAGGGAGAGTCGCCCACCAGATTTCACTGCGCTGGATCACCACGATGCCTGGTCCACCGAAGCGAGTTGTAATTGCAGCAAGTCTGGATCCATTGAGGAAGGCTCCAGAGCATAAATCTGATTCAATCGGGCGGTCACTTCATCGTCCAACGCTGTTATTGTGGTTTCAGTATGAAGCAAGCGGAGATAGTGTTCATACTCCTCCGGCGTCAACAGGAATCCTAACGGGCGCTGGCGCGCATCAACCACGTAACGGGTAGTTGCTTCGTGGAGGATATTTGTTTTGGTAGTTTCGTCGCTCATAAAATACCTTTTTGCTTTTCAGTATCCTCATGCGGATCGAATAAACCAGTTCTGAAAATTACCCTAATATGTTTCAGTATCCTTAAAATGGATCGAGTGTACTTTAATAACCAACCTTTCCTCTTGCATTTTCTGAATATTCATGATACAATATAGGAAATCGTATCCCATATTGTGGTACTTTTCAGAAAAACCAAGAGGTGGCTATGAATAAAAATGAATATGAAAGCTATCTGCGAACTTTCGACCTACACCTCGCCAAACAAGATATTGAGGATCAACTTGAAATGTATGAAAAATGCTATACCCGTCTTGAACAAATCAGCTGGGATGTTCGTTCAAAAATGCATGACATTGAACAACAACAAGATAGACTCGTAACTGAACTACAAGCTCTTAACGATCACATAAGAATACTTGAACAATAATCTGACCTATTTCTATTATACTATCCTTTCTTTATTTGTTCAAGCTCAATTCTCTCAGCAGGAGGTGTTTACTGATTATATTTAATCTTTGCAAGAAAGTTTTTAGTTTCTGTTAACCTTGCAAAAGGAGGTCAGGATGTGTTTCAAGCAGAATACTTTGTAGACAAATCGAGCAATACATTAGCCGACAACCTGGCAGCGTTCGGGCTGGCGTTTGTGCTAAACGCGCTCGCCAATCCACCCGGCGAACCTAAACGCGCGAAGATTCGGTTGGAAGATCGCGGGTTTGCCTTTGTCGTAGTCTGTGACCCACCGCTGCGCCCAGAATGGGTGGAGGAACGCGAATTCTTCATCGGCGCGCCGTTTCTCGTCACCTGGGATCGCAAGTCCGCGCAGAAGGTGGTGAAGGGAACGACAGTGACGCTGGCAGATATCGAAGGGCGCGGTAGTGAGACCGTGGTGGATTACGAAGCCGAAAAGCAACGCAATCAGGCCTATTTTGACTGGCTACGTAGCTTAAGCACGGATGACAAAAAACGCGCCATGCGCGGTGAGTTACAAGGCGCAGATACGCCGCGTTCGGATTGGGATGTATTCCGGGCGATAAACCCCGGCGCGCTGCAAGCCTACAACAGTTTGATGGCAGCCTGGTGGCAGGGACGTGCAGCGTTCCCGGAATTGCTCAAAGCACTCTTGCAGATGACGGCGACGACGCCGAATGATGATACGGGCGCAGAAGCGGCCTGGAATAAAGTTTGCAAAGCACGCGGTCTCGAAAAGCCCAAAGCCGCCACGGCCAGCCAGTTGTTCAACCCGGCACAGGGCAAAGGGACGAATTATCCCAAAGCCGAATGGCGCGCGCCGGGCAATCTCAAAGGGTTCTGGCTGTGGGAATGGCTCAAGGCGGTGGGTTTGTTCCACGGCGGGTTCACCCGCATCGTCGCCAATCCGAGCGATCCACGCAATGCCAAAGACCGCAAGACCTACGTGCTGTGTCCGCTACACCTGGAATGGGGAGTGCATCAGGCAGTGCTCAACCACTTCCGCCCGGCGATGGTGGGCAGCGCGACGGCCATCAAGCTGGATATTCTGGCCACGCTGCGCTATACGGAGGCGTTTCTCAAACATTATGAGGAAACGCGCGAGACCGATCTGTTCGGGCGACGGCCCAGCGACCTGGTCAGTGGAATGCAGACGGCGTTTTACAAGAGCCTGGGACAATCGCCGGCCGTGTTGAATATCGCCACGCTTAACCTGCCACGGTGGGTCAATCCGCATGGACCAGACGAGCTGGCAGCGTTCGCAGAGGCACTGGACGAGCACCTGCGGATCATCCGCAGTCTGGATGAAACGCGCGGCGACCAGTTCACGTTGTTGGCGCATTACCGCGACTTTTTATCTGGCGACGACTTCACCCCGTTCTTTGCGTTTACCACCGCGTACAGCGGCTTTGTGATGCAGCAATATGACCGACGCAAGTATGTGCGTCCATTTACAACCACAACATTGGAGGTGCTTTTTATGAACAGCGACAAACCGGTTTTCAGTGAGATTGTACAAAATGAGGGCTTCAAGGCCATCGCTTATGCAATCCGGCACAGTACGGTTGTGCCACAAGCGCGCAAAGGGAAAGGCAATAAGCCGATAGTAGACATCCGCTATGGTCTGGGACAGCAGTTGGCGCGCAAAGCCGCGTATCCGGCGGATTTCCTGGCAGAAATCGCCGAGTTCATCCACCTGTACAACGCCGAAAATGCACAACTGCGCGAGAAAGGGCGCAATCCGTTTCGCAAAAATGTGACCACGGCGGATATCGAGGCGCTAACGGCGTTGGTGGATCAATTTGGCTCGAAAGTGGTATGCCAGATGTTGGTGGCCTATGGCTACGCGCGCGAACCTTACGAAGAGAAAGAAGATGGCGATGAAGGTGATCAAAATGAGCCTCTGATTAGTGACGCTGACGCTGACGAAGGCGACGGCGAGAATGAAGACTAGAGAAGAGAGAAAGGAGAATTCACGATGGCAGACAACAAAGGGATTTACTCGGTAGCAATTTCGGCGCAGGCGATTTTGGATATGCACTCGCTCAACAACGAAGGCGGCGAGGGTAATCAAATTCAAACCCGGATGGTGAACATCATCGGCGCGGATGGGCAACTGCACAACGTCAATGCGATTTCGGGCGATATGTTCAAGCACATTCAGGCCGAGCACCTGCACCGGCTGGCAGTGGCGGCCGGACTGCCCCTCTCCGAAGGAGCGCGGCAATTCAACGCCAATCGCGTGAACTTCGATATTGACGCCGGCAGCGAGCTGGCGAAGGCCTTGGAAAACGCCAAGAGCGACCCGGCCAAGCTGGATGTGATTCTGCAACAATGCGCGGTGACCGATATGGAAGGTATCCTGGTTACGTCCGGCGGGCTATCCCTGCCGCGCAAGAGCGTGGTGGAATTTGGCTGGGTGGTGGGCGTGCCAGAATATGTAGAGACGGATACGTACTTCCATGTCAAGTACGTTTCCGACCGCAGCGTCGGAGCGCGGAGCAAGGCTGAGGGCGACGAAGGACGCGCGGCCAACATCGGCCAGGCTATTTTCCACCGCCCGGCCTCGTCGGGCATCTACGCTATCGTGCTGAATCTAGAGACGGCGCGCATCGGGTTCAACGACTTGGCGCAACGCTACGCGGTAGATGCAACCGCGCGGGCGGCGCGGCTCAAGGCACTGTTGGAGAGCGTGCTCTACACCTTTATTGAACCGGCAGGAGCGATGCGCAGCACACAGAATCCCCACATCGTAGACTTTGGCGGCGTCATCACCGTGAGCCGGGATGTGGTTCCGGCACCATGTCTCTCACCACTCAAACCCGATTTCACCGGTGATATGACCCGTATCGTAGAGGCAATCAACCGACTGCGGCCCGGCGCGGTAGAGATGCGCACTTTTGGCTCAATGGGTGAGTTTGCCGAGCTGATGGCTGCACTTATCCAGGAGGCGACGCCCTTTACGCTGACGTTGGGCGAAAACTAGGAGGTGCGCGATGTGGATCATCGCCGAATATGAAGCCGTGACGTTGTTCTCGCTCAAACTGAGCGCGGCGACGGCCTCCGGCGGCAAGACACTTCTGGTTCCCACGCCTTACACACTCAAAATGGCCCTGCTAGATGCCGCCTGCCGCACAGTGGGCGCGGCGCAGGCAGAAACCTGGTGGCCGACGATCCGTGACCTGCGGGTGGCGCTCTGCCCGGCCGAGCGCGTGGTGGTGACGAATCTGTTCCAAAAGGTACTTAAGCCACGACGCAGTCCGGCGAAGCCTGATGACCCGGAGGCCGGTCCTTTCCAGAAAACGATCGGCTATCGGGAATATGCACAATTGCTTGGCCCGTGGCAAGTGGCGTTGGGAGGAGAGATGCTGCAAGCCAATTCATGGCTGGAAGGGTTATTGCTCAATGTTAGCTATCTGGGTAAACGCGGCGGGTTTGTGCAATTGACCAGCTTGCTGGGCCAATATGCAACGTTACCGGCAGAGTTTGTAGAGCTGACGGCAACGCCAGATCGATTTGCTTTCCAGGGAACATTACAGGTATTGGATGATTGCGCGCCAACGCTGACGTTTGCGAAAGCCAACATCTACAGTGGGGAACAGGTAAAGTTGGGAAAGGAGCGTGTAACACGCAATGTCGTGTTGCCCTACCGCGTCGTGCAATCCAGTAAGTCATTCACGCTATACGAGCGGCTGTGAGAGCCAATGGGCGCGGCGCTCACCCGCCGCGCCCACATTACGCAACTCAACCAGGAGGAGACCATGCACCACTTCACCGCCCACCGCCTGCGCTTCTTCGCCGAAGCGCACGATATTGTTGAACTAAACGAGCATCAAGGTTCGGCCATTCGGGGCGCGCTGTTCCACGCATTGCGCCGGAAGTTCTGCGCGTTCGCCCGCCAGGCGGAGGCGACGTGTGAGACGTGCGCCCTGACGCAGTCGTGCCCGGTCGCCACGTTGGTCAGCACGCTCGATCCGCAACACGCGCGCGGGCAGGATCGACCCCGCCCTTTTACGGTGCAACCGCCGGTCATCAACGGCGAATGGCAAATGGCACATCGCACAGCGCCAATGACCATGGGACATTTCTGGGAACGGGACGACGGATCGGGGGTGTTCCGCTATGAGCCGGGGGAGCCGTTCAGTTTCGGGCTGACGTTGTACGCCGGGGCGATGCAGTTGTTCCCGTATGTGGTGCTGGCGTTGCAGGAGTTCGAGGAAGGCGGGCTGGGGCGCAAGTGCGAGCAGTATGACGGCCGTTGGCGGCGCGGTCGGTTGGCGGTGCGCGAAATTTGGGCCGAGAACCCCCTCACCGGCGAGCGGCAACCGGTGTTGCGCGAGGGCAGCCGCAATGTGTATGTGCCGGATGTGCCGGTGACGCACGCGCAGATTGTGGGAGTGACGAGTGGCGCGTGGCGAATGGCGAACGGAGGAATGGCGAATGGCGAACCGTCTCTTCACGCTTCACGCCTCACGCTTCACTTCCTCACGCCGACGCGGTTGGTGGAGGGCGGGCATTTGCTGAAGCCGGAGACGTTTCGCTTTCGGCCTTTCATGCAACGGTTGTTGGAGCGGTTGGAGAGTTTGAGCGGGGCCTTTTGCGACACACCGCTCGATGTGGACTTCCCGGCCCTGTTGGCCGAGGCAGAGACCGTGCAGGTGGTGGATAATCGGCTTTCCTGGGAGGAGGTACGCAGCTACTCCACGCGCCGCCACGCCGAATCGCCGTTGGGCGGGTTGGTAGGACGGGTGATCCTGAAGGTGGAGGATGAAGCGCCGTTCCTCCCCTGGTTGCTCTGGGGACAGTTTACCCATGTAGGGAAGGACGCGGTGAAGGGAAACGGCTGGTATGAGGTAAGCAACAATGGAGACAACAACCCTGATCGTTGATCAATTCGGCGCCTATCTGGGCAAGCACAGCGAACGCATCCAAATCAAGGTGAAGGGCGAGTTGGTGGCCGAAGCGCCGCTTCTCACGCTGGAAAACGTGCTGATCCTGAACAACGGCGTGTCGCTTTCGACGGACGCATTGCGCCAATGCGCAGAAAACGGCATCCCCGTCCACTGTCTCTCTTCACGCGGGGAACCTTACGCGGCGCTGTATGCCGCCGGATTAGGTGGCACGGTCCAGACCCGGCGCGCGCAGTATGCGGCGTACAACGACCGACGCGGAGCAATGTTGGCGGCCGGATTTGCCGGGGGAAAGATTCAAAATCAGGCGCGCTTGCTGAAATATGTGGCGAAGAATCGCAAGGAAAAGGATACTTTGTGCTACACAGCGTTGCAGACTGCGGCGGACAAGGTGGAAGCGCACGAAAAAGAAGTTCGCGCCTGGCTCAGCGGCGCGGAGGAACTCAACAGCGATACGCGCCGCGCGGAGCTGCTGTCGATCGAGGGGCGCGCGGCGCAGGCGTACTGGGAAGGCGTGCAGGCGGTGGTGCCGTCGACGCTCAAGTGGCCGGGCCGCGAGGGGCGCGGCGCGACCGACCCGTTCAATGCCGCGCTCAATTATGGCTATGGCGTACTGTACGGCCAGGTGGAACGCGCGATTTTGTTGGCCGGGCTGGACCCCTACGCGGGGTTCATCCACGTCGATCGGCCCGGCAAACCGAGTCTGGTGTTGGATTTGATCGAGGAATTCCGCGCCCCGGTAGTCGATCGCGCAGTGTTGGGCATGCTCGGACAGGGAATAACCTTGAAGCAAGATGCAGAAGGGCGGCTAGAGATGGAAACGCGCCGCGCATTGGCCGAGCGGGTGCTGGAGCGGATCGAAGAAAGCACAGAGCGTTATGAGGGCAAGCGACAAAAACTACGCTGGATCATCCAATCACAAGCCCGGCACGTGGCCAGCTTCCTGCGCGGGGAACGGGCAGCCTATCAACCGTTCAAAGCGGGATGGTAAAGGTATGCAGATCGTTGTGGTGTACGACATTCCCAGTAACCGCATCCGCACGAAGATCGCCGACATCTGCGCCGATTACGGCCTGGAACGCATCCAATACAGCGCCTTTAGCGGGGACTTACGGCGTGTCCATCAGGAAGAAATGATTGCCAAGATGCGCAAGCGGTTGGGCAAACAAGCGGGCAAGATTCAATTGTTTCCGTGTTGCGAGAAAGATTGGAACGCCCGCATTGAAGTGATCCAGCAGCCCAAAAAAGAGGAACAGGAGGCGAAAGATGCTGATCGTCAGTGACCTCAAGCAATACGCCTACTGTCCGCGCATCGTCTATTACCGCTACTGCCTGCCGGCGATCCGTCCGATCACCTACAAAATGGAACAAGGTCGGGAATCCCAAGGCGACGAGGAAGACCGGGAGCGTCGGCGCAGTCTGCGCACGTATGGGTTGACGGAGGGCGAACGCTATTTCAACCTGGATGTGACGAGCGAAGCGTTGGGGTTACGGGGGCGGATTGATTTGGCGATTCGCTGTCCGACAGAAGCCATTGCCGTAGAGTACAAAGATTCACCAGGGCGCACGGGGCCGCACATCCTGTTACAACTGGCGACATACGGGGTGTTATTGGAGGAGGCATGGGGAGTACCGGCGCGGCGCGGCTTCATCTATTTCATTCCGGCGCGCCGCGCGCGGGAAGTGGCGCTGACCACAGCACTACGGGGCGAAGTTGAGCGCGTGCGGCTGGCAATCCAGACCATGATCCGCACCGAAGCCATGCCCGCGCCGCCATCGCAACGGGCCAAGTGCGAGATTTGCGAGTTCCGACGCTTTTGCAACGACGTAGTGTGATGTATACTATCCCCTTGTCACATAGCGACAAGGCTTTTTTGTTGCCGGGGCGTTTTCGCAAACCAGGCCGCTTTTGCCACAAAAGCAAAGTTGCGAAGCCGCCTGGTGCAAAATGGGGTGTGACCGGCGCTGCACCTTAACATCGTTCCCCACTGTGGGGCAAAGTCCCCCTGACAAGCTCTGGCAGCAGGCCCAGTGGGGAAATGCAGGGAGGGTTTCACTCAAGTCGATCCGTTCGAGGATACTGAAAGGTAGCGTGCCATCGTCCATGCACCGCACCCTGACCACGTTTCACTCAAGTCGATCCGTTCGAGGATACTGAAAGGTTCAACTTGCACTTGCGGGGTGTGACCATGAGTAGTTTCACTCAAGTCGATCCGTTCGAGGATACTGAAAGTTCAAGCGCCGTCGCTTCCCGTGGGTTTTCTGTGAGGTTTCACTCAAGTCGATCCGTTCGAGGATACTGAAAGACGCATTGCAACTCTTGCCGAATCATCGACCGTGCTGGTTTCACTCAAGTCGATCCGTTCGAGGATACTGAAAGCGGCCACCGGCGCGCGGCTGGCATACTGTATCCGTGGTTTCACTCAAGTCGATCCGTTCGAGGATACTGAAAGAGTTGGACCGGCCAGCATCTCCAGGAACGCCGGTAAGTTTCACTCAAGTCGATCCGTTCGAGGATACTGAAAGGGTGTGGATGTCGATATGTGGGCGCGCTTGATGCTGGTTTCACTCAAGTCGATCCGTTCGAGGATACTGAAAGACACATACAATGCACCCGCGCGCAAACCCAACGTCGTTTCACTCAAGTCGATCCGTTCGAGGATACTGAAAGCTTCGAACGACAATCCGCCCCAAAATCGCAGCCAGAGTTTCACTCAAGTCGATCCGTTCGAGGATACTGAAAGACCGGCGGGCGAGGGAGGTACATCTCGCCCAGAGAGGGTTTCACTCAAGTCGATCCGTTCGAGGATACTGAAAGAGTTATTGCGGGATGTCTCCGCGCCGTTGTCCACCGGTTTCACTCAAGTCGATCCGTTCGAGGATACTGAAAGCTGATGGGCGGTCAACACATCCTGGGCCAGCAAATGTTTCACTCAAGTCGATCCGTTCGAGGATACTGAAAGGCTTTGCGAAAGACCTCTTCGGGCGGAATCTTCAAGTTTCACTCAAGTCGATCCGTTCGAGGATACTGAAAGACGTATTGGCCGCTCCGCTCCCTGTCACGACGAACAGTTTCACTCAAGTCGATCCGTTCGAGGATACTGAAAGGTGGATGAATGGCATCGAGTGGTTCTTGCGCATCTTGGTTTCACTCAAGTCGATCCGTTCGAGGATACTGAAAGACTGTGGACGCGGCATCGGTGAACGCGCTGGTGCAGGTTTCACTCAAGTCGATCCGTTCGAGGATACTGAAAGCCGGGCTGAAGGCGGCGGCAGATGAAATGGGAATGTTGTTTCACTCAAGTCGATCCGTTCGAGGATACTGAAAGACCGAAACTGCGCTGCGGGGACGCCCGCCGCGCTTGCGTTTCACTCAAGTCGATCCGTTCGAGGATACTGAAAGTATCAAGCTCTTGGATGGTTAGCCCGATCTTCTGGTGTTTCACTCAAGTCGATCCGTTCGAGGATACTGAAAGACAAACGGGGCGGACTTCAACAATTCGATGAGCGCAGGGTTTCACTCAAGTCGATCCGTTCGAGGATACTGAAAGAAAGCACGCGGCCTTGTGAATCGGCAAATCCCAACTGTTTCACTCAAGTCGATCCGTTCGAGGATACTGAAAGTGGGCTTAGATTTCGTGCGATAAAAGTGCGGGCAAAATGGTTTCACTCAAGTCGATCCGTTCGAGGATACTGAAAGCATATACAATGGATTCAGACGCCACGCAATTTGGGAGGTTTCACTCAAGTCGATCCGTTCGAGGATACTGAAAGAAAACCATTTCCAATATCTGCAACGCGGCTATCTCGTTTCACTCAAGTCGATCCGTTCGAGGATACTGAAAGTCGCTGGAAATTGTCCTATAATTGGTGCAGTGACAGTTTCACTCAAGTCGATCCGTTCGAGGATACTGAAAGCAGCCATTGAACCGCAATTCATGCGCTACTTCCTTGGTTTCACTCAAGTCGATCCGTTCGAGGATACTGAAAGTGATTGATGAGAGCGGTCAGTGCCGTTTTCCCATAAGGTTTCACTCAAGTCGATCCGTTCGAGGATACTGAAAGAGCAGCATAAGGCCAACTACTGTGATACAGGCGACGGGTTTCACTCAAGTCGATCCGTTCGAGGATACTGAAAGTATACCTGTTGTCGGTATAAGGGACGCGCTGCTCAGTTTCACTCAAGTCGATCCGTTCGAGGATACTGAAAGCCTCTAACAGCAATAATACCACAAGACACAAAAAAGTTTCACTCAAGTCGATCCGTTCGAGGATACTGAAAGGATATTGCGCGAATTTTGAGCACGATGGAAGACCGGTTTCACTCAAGTCGATCCGTTCGAGGATACTGAAAGTCGGATTATGATTTTGATGTGGTGATGGGCTCTACTTGTTTCACTCAAGTCGATCCGTTCGAGGATACTGAAAGTCACGCGCACTAAAGACAAAGCGTCAATCCGTCAAGTTTCACTCAAGTCGATCCGTTCGAGGATACTGAAAGTCTGTTTTGCCTCTTCATCCTGCTCTTAACAGGTTGGTTTCACTCAAGTCGATCCGTTCGAGGATACTGAAAGTTAGTCTGCGGCCCGCGATTCTCTGGAAGCATCTTGAGTTTCACTCAAGTCGATCCGTTCGAGGATACTGAAAGTCCATATTGTCCCCGCCGAGGCTAAGATATTCCGCAGTTTCACTCAAGTCGATCCGTTCGAGGATACTGAAAGTTTGTATCACGGAGATGGTCTACACGGACCAGGCGCGAGTTTCACTCAAGTCGATCCGTTCGAGGATACTGAAAGGCCACGCCTCGATGGGATTGCCCCACGCATCCAGAAGTTTCACTCAAGTCGATCCGTTCGAGGATACTGAAAGAAGAGAAGATGCCGTTGTCCGTCCAAAAGTCGCGGCGTTTCACTCAAGTCGATCCGTTCGAGGATACTGAAAGGAACGACGTGAGGGTACGGGTAGCGAAGTTCCAAATGGTTTCACTCAAGTCGATCCGTTCGAGGATACTGAAAGTTACAGGCGGGACAATCAACGTCGGCGGCTCAAATGTTTCACTCAAGTCGATCCGTTCGAGGATACTGAAAGGCTTTACATCCTGCCAGAACTGCACCCATCGCGTCCAGTTTCACTCAAGTCGATCCGTTCGAGGATACTGAAAGCTATGTAGAGATAGGGGGTGAATGTATGTCAAACGAAGTTTCACTCAAGTCGATCCGTTCGAGGATACTGAAAGCTGCCGGATGAGCACGAAAAACAGCAAGCCGACGATTGGTTTCACTCAAGTCGATCCGTTCGAGGATACTGAAAGAACTCCTACCCACCCAAACAGCGCAATATCACCAAGGTTTCACTCAAGTCGATCCGTTCGAGGATACTGAAAGGTCAGGTGCGATGGCTAAGGTGATGGCCCTGATGGGTTTCACTCAAGTCGATCCGTTCGAGGATACTGAAAGGCGAAGATACGTATTTTGAGTACTCACGCTCCTCCTGGTTTCACTCAAGTCGATCCGTTCGAGGATACTGAAAGCAGAAAACGTTGGAATTGGCGCAACGTGGGATGGAGTTTCACTCAAGTCGATCCGTTCGAGGATACTGAAAGCTACACGCGGCCAGTCTATTACTCCTTGCCAATGCGAGTTTCACTCAAGTCGATCCGTTCGAGGATACTGAAAGATGACATCAAATGTCGTATGGTAAAGATGCTTGGCAAGTTTCACTCAAGTCGATCCGTTCGAGGATACTGAAAGTCCGTCCAGTTGCGTCCGTAGGCGCGGCTGCTCCACGTTTCACTCAAGTCGATCCGTTCGAGGATACTGAAAGATCTGCGCCTATGCGGAAAGTGGCGCAGCTGTGACCGGTTTCACTCAAGTCGATCCGTTCGAGGATACTGAAAGGGAAGAACGCCATTATGCTTTTCTTTGTGACTGCGCGTTTCACTCAAGTCGATCCGTTCGAGGATACTGAAAGATTGTCGCATTGTCTGCGCAGGATCGCCGAACACGTGTTTCACTCAAGTCGATCCGTTCGAGGATACTGAAAGTAAATGGATAACCAGAATAATCAAAATCATTCAGGGTTTCACTCAAGTCGATCCGTTCGAGGATACTGAAAGCTTCTGGCATAATTTTGATTGTATAGCTACTGGGGTCGTTTCACTCAAGTCGATCCGTTCGAGGATACTGAAAGGTTGCTCTTTTTGCAATTGCTTTGATTTTTGCTATTTTGTTTCACTCAAGTCGATCCGTTCGAGGATACTGAAAGACGAGCTTTCAGGCTTCAGGATATGGCGCTTGCTTTGTTTCACTCAAGTCGATCCGTTCGAGGATACTGAAAGATCGTTCACCTCCCGCAATCGACAAAATCCATACTGGTTTCACTCAAGTCGATCCGTTCGAGGATACTGAAAGTTGCTCGTGCAGCGCATTGTTGCGCAAAGTCAACCAAGTTTCACTCAAGTCGATCCGTTCGAGGATACTGAAAGTACAAGAAATATCACTGCGATAAACCGGAAAATCGCAAAGTTTCACTCAAGTCGATCCGTTCGAGGATACTGAAAGTTTACTTGCGGCGGGGCGGGGGCAGGATGGCCTAACCAGTTTCACTCAAGTCGATCCGTTCGAGGATACTGAAAGCTGTTGCCGTGGCAGATGACGCGCCACGCTACAAAATAGTTTCACTCAAGTCGATCCGTTCGAGGATACTGAAAGTAAATACTGGCACGGGAGCACCGGCCTCTGCAACTTCGTTTCACTCAAGTCGATCCGTTCGAGGATACTGAAAGGATGTGCCTGCTAACAACGTCATCGTGCCGCTCATCAGTTTCACTCAAGTCGATCCGTTCGAGGATACTGAAAGTCATAGATCTCCCATAGTAAATCGTTCACATCATCAGTTTCACTCAAGTCGATCCGTTCGAGGATACTGAAAGGGCAGAAGAGCTATCGCTTGACGCTTGGGAGACACTGTTTCACTCAAGTCGATCCGTTCGAGGATACTGAAAGACGAAGAGCCCAAACGGAAACAAGTGCCGGAATCAGTTTCACTCAAGTCGATCCGTTCGAGGATACTGAAAGCTACTGAGCGACGGCAGCGTGAAATGGGCGCTAAACAGTTTCACTCAAGTCGATCCGTTCGAGGATACTGAAAGCTGCAATGAGAGGGTTTTCCTTCCTTCCCTCTCCCCAAGTTTCACTCAAGTCGATCCGTTCGAGGATACTGAAAGCTGCCGACTGCTTGCGAAACGAATTTGCAATGGCGGTTTCACTCAAGTCGATCCGTTCGAGGATACTGAAAGTACCCATCCCGTGGATTCATAAACCCGGCAATCACAAAGTTTCACTCAAGTCGATCCGTTCGAGGATACTGAAAGGTATCTGCGAGCGTGTAGCCACAATAGGCTCAACATGTTTCACTCAAGTCGATCCGTTCGAGGATACTGAAAGGCGCCTCGATCAACAACGCCATCTCCGCCGTCAAAATCGTTTCACTCAAGTCGATCCGTTCGAGGATACTGAAAGACAGTTACTTCTGTTCCACCTACTTCTACTCCGCGTTTCACTCAAGTCGATCCGTTCGAGGATACTGAAAGGACATTGGCACAAGTGAAAACCGGCGGGCGGATCGAGTTTCACTCAAGTCGATCCGTTCGAGGATACTGAAAGTGGTGCTCCATTTGGAACAAAATAGGCTCCCTTATGTTTCACTCAAGTCGATCCGTTCGAGGATACTGAAAGTTCGCAGAGTTTGACGATATGCTCGTCAGGCTTCTGTTTCACTCAAGTCGATCCGTTCGAGGATACTGAAAGGATATGCCGTCCGCACTTCTCCCGATGTGCCTGCTAAGTTTCACTCAAGTCGATCCGTTCGAGGATACTGAAAGTACTATAGCACAAACGTTCTAAAAACACAAGAAAGTTTCACTCAAGTCGATCCGTTCGAGGATACTGAAAGCGTAGCCGCGCTATCCATAGCGCGTCCCAAGCAACAAAAGTTTCACTCAAGTCGATCCGTTCGAGGATACTGAAAGGGCAACGTTGGCGCGTACCGTTACAGGCGGGACAATGTTTCACTCAAGTCGATCCGTTCGAGGATACTGAAAGTGGTTAGCCTCGGCGATGATGCGGTCAGCGCCGTGCTGTTTCACTCAAGTCGATCCGTTCGAGGATACTGAAAGTCAATCATATCTTGAATAATGACGATGATTGTGTTGAGTTTCACTCAAGTCGATCCGTTCGAGGATACTGAAAGCCAATCTGCGCGTGACAGCCCGCTGGGGCTACAGCGCGACGTTTCACTCAAGTCGATCCGTTCGAGGATACTGAAAGGCTGCTGGCGAGAATCATCATCAAGAACGAATGAAAGTTTCACTCAAGTCGATCCGTTCGAGGATACTGAAAGATTTTTGCGGGGTTTACTCTCTATGTTTCTAACCTTGTTTCACTCAAGTCGATCCGTTCGAGGATACTGAAAGTCGGACAAAATCAGAGAAGGACGGTCGCAAACCTTAGGTTTCACTCAAGTCGATCCGTTCGAGGATACTGAAAGATCACCTCGATGTTCAAATTCGGAACAGAAGGAACACGTTTCACTCAAGTCGATCCGTTCGAGGATACTGAAAGATTTATTCATCAGGAAGTTGCAATCCTTCCGTGTTGGGGTTTCACTCAAGTCGATCCGTTCGAGGATACTGAAAGCGTGGGTGTGCTGCGTTCGGCGCTCGGCGTAGGCAAGGTTTCACTCAAGTCGATCCGTTCGAGGATACTGAAAGTTAACGCAAATTTTTTCCTCACACGGGAACTCGCCCGTTTCACTCAAGTCGATCCGTTCGAGGATACTGAAAGACGACACAAGCCAGCGAATCGTCCAAACAGAAACAAGTTTCACTCAAGTCGATCCGTTCGAGGATACTGAAAGAATAGGAGGAAGGTAAGAATGCTGACGGATAATGTTAAGGGTTTCACTCAAGTCGATCCGTTCGAGGATACTGAAAGTGAATCAGCCCTGGCGATCTACCTGGAAGCAGCAGCAGTTTCACTCAAGTCGATCCGTTCGAGGATACTGAAAGTACCGAACTTGGCAGCAATTCGCGCCTTCCGCAAGAGTTTCACTCAAGTCGATCCGTTCGAGGATACTGAAAGTTCGGCTTCAGTGGTTGGGTGGGTGGCGCGATGGGGTTTCACTCAAGTCGATCCGTTCGAGGATACTGAAAGCGTAGCCGCGCTATCCATAGCGCGTCCCAAGCAACAAAAGTTTCACTCAAGTCGATCCGTTCGAGGATACTGAAAGAACGACACGCAAAAAGAAACGAAGTAATATATAACCTTTGGTGCTAGTTTGAAAAAGCATGAGATTCTCCTATGCTATAGATAGAACAACCTAAGCAGAAAGGAGAATCTCATGACTACGATTGATTTTATCACGGAATTGTTTTGCCGGGTCGATGATCAACTGCACGATGTGCCGAAGCATAGTCAGGCCAGTCTGTACCCAAG
>Ga0101944_10000174_pt1 | contig 214532 bp, 194 predicted proteins | sample DewCreD2012metaG_FD_75245 | JGI IMG/M metagenome (GOLD analysis project Ga0101944, IMG submission 75245) | Hot spring sediment bacterial and archeal communities from British Columbia, Canada, to study Microbial Dark Matter (Phase II) - Dewar... ...
CGGCTGCGAAGTCGCGCGCGAAACGCCGCGGCCGGACCGCCCAGAGCGAAACGGTCGGCACCAGCCGGCCGCTCGCCAACAGGGCCCGCTCGGCCGCCGCCCCCAGGGCGAGCCAGCGCCCGGGGTCGAAAGCACCGGGGCCCGGCAGGCCCAGGATCCGCTCGGCCTCCGGATAGAGCGCCTCGAGCTCGCCGGCCGCGATCGGCCATCCCCCTTGCGGGACCGAGGGCCGCGGCTGCAGATCCTCGGGAAGGAGGCGCATCGCGCGCCCGGCCCAGAGATTGCACGTGCCGCCGAACTGGCGCAGGCGCGGCAGATAGCCGGGCCGCATCGGCCGGCCGACGCACTCGATCTCGTGGAGCGCCTGGGCGCGCGGGTCCGGATCGTGGCCGCCGCCCTCGATCAAGAGCACCTCGCGGCCGAGGCGGGCGAGTTCGAGCGCGAGCGTGATGCCGGCGGCACCCGCCCCGACCACGGCCACCTCGGCCGCGAGCTCGGGCGCCGGCCCGAGCTCCGAGACCCGGACGGGCTTCACGTTGGCGCCCCCCCTCCCGCCACCACCGGCCCGAGCCGGCCGCTGCGGGCGACCTCGGCCAGGAGGTGCATCGCCGGGCGCGGCCGCCGCTCGAGCGTCGCGAAGTCGGTCTCGGCGAGGCCGCACCGGGCGGTCGTCCCCTTGGCCCATTCGAAATTGTCGAAGAGCGACCAGTGCAGATAGCCGCGCAGATCGATCCCCTCGGCGAGCGCGCGGGCCAGAGCCTCGAGATGGCCGCGCAGATGGGCGAGGCGGAGCGCGTCGTCGGTCGTGGCGATCCCGTTCTCGGTGATCAGGATCGGCAGGCCGAGCCGGGCGCAGCGCCGGAGCACCGCGAGCAGGCCCTCGGGACAGAGCTCCTGGCCCAGATCGTCGAACCGGCGCTCGCCGTGGTGCGGCTCCGGGCAGTCGGCGCCGAAGAGCAGGGCCCGGCCGTAGGGCCGCCAACGCACGACGCTGCGCGTGTAATAGTTGACCGCGACATAGTCGAGCAGGAGGCGGCCGTTCTCGCGGACGAGGTCGAAGGCGAGATCGACCAGGAAAGCCGTGCGCAACCGGGCGGCGAGCCGGTCGAGCGGGCGGCTCGGATCGCAGGGCTCGATCCAGGGGATGCTGTGGGCGAAGGAGACGAGCGCGTCCGGCAGGGCCGCCCGGATGCGCTCGCGGGCGAGCCGATGCGCGGCGCAGAGCCGGTGCAGGACGCGCAGCGCCAGATCCCAGCGGCCGCGACGGAAGGGCGGCCAGTCGCCGCTGACCCAGCCGTGCTTGGCGAGCACGGTCGGCTCGTTGACGGTGATCCACCAGCGGATCCCGGCCCCGAGCCGCTCGACCACCGCCTCGACATGGGCGGCGAAGCGGTCGAGCGCGTCGGCCGCGAGCCAGCCGCCGCGCTCGGCGAACCAGCGCGGGGCCGTGAAATGGTGCAGCGTGACGACGGGCTCGAGGCTGCGACCGCGCAGGGCGTCCAGCACCCGGGCGTAATGGTCGAAGGCGGCCGGGTCGCGCCGACCGGGCTCGGGCTCGAGCCGGCTCCATTCGAGCGAGAGGCGATGGGCGTTGTGGCCGAAGGTTCGGGCGAGGTCGAAATCGGCCTCGTAGCGCCGGAGATGGTCGCAGGCCCGCCCCGAGCGGTGCGGCAACAGCCCGCGCTCCTCCGCCGCCCACCAGTCGCTCGCCCGATTGTCGCCTTCGACCTGGTGAGCCGCCGTCGCCGCCCCCCAGAGGAAGCCTGGCGGAAAGCGGAAGTCCGCGGTCCGTCCCGCCGCCGGCACCTTCCCGGTCTCCCCCGTATGATCGCCGGGCTCCGGTGGCACGGCCTCTCGGCCCGGGCAAGCCCGCCCGACCGTCTCAGAGCCGACTCACGCGGCAGCCGGTGGCGGAGGCGAGGCGCGCGCAGGCGCGCTCCGCCTCGGCCCGGTCGGCGAAGGGACCGGCGAGCAGGGTCCCACCTCCGGCACCCTCGCCGGCCAGACGGGCGACACCGGCGAGCGCATCGGCGTGGGTGCGACGCAGCTCCTGCCAGCGCGTCCGCCCCTCCTCGCCGCTCGCCACCGGGCCGAGCTCGACCACCCAGTCGCCGCCACGGGCGGGCTCGATCGGCAGGGCCGGCAGCGCCCGCAGCGCGCTCGGTGGTGCCGCCGGGACCGATGCCACGAGGCCTCCCTCGCGCCCCGCCGCAGCCACGTCGAGCGACCCGTCTCGTGCCGGCTGCGGCGGCTGCGCGGGCTCGACCGCGGACGGGCTCTCGGCGACGGCCACCGGCGCCGTCACCTGCGGGACCGGCTCCGCCACGGACCGGAGCTCGGGCCCCGCCGGCGCGGCCGGGCCGTGCGGCGCCGAGGTCGATCCCGCCGGCACCGCGGCGACGGTCACGGCGGCCGGCTCGGCGGATACGGGCGGAGGTCCCGAGGCGGGTACCGGGGACGGCCGGGAACCGGCGGCCGGTCGGCGAGCCGGGACGGGGCCGCCGGTCGCCCCCGGGACGCCGCTCGCCGGGAAGACGCCGGTCTGCGAAGGCGCAGCAGCCGCCAGCGCGGGCTCGAACTCGGGCGCGTTCAACCGCGGACGGCCGCCCGCGAGCAGGGCGGGCCGGGCGAGCGCCTCCCGGGGTGGTACCACCGGTGGACCGCCCGGCTCGACCGAGGCCGAACGCGCCGCGGCGCCCGGCGTCGCCGGTTCGGCAGGAGCCGCCGCGCCGAGCAGGGCACGCGCGGCCCGTGGCGAGCCGGCGGGCCCGAGACCGCGCAGTGCCGTGTAATAAGCGAGCGTCGAGCGCAGGTCCTTGTCGTCCAGGTCGAGCTTCAAGAGCGCCTCGGCCGCCGCGAGATCGCCCTTGAGCGCATAGGCCGCGGCCAGATTGTGGCGGGCACGCGGCGAATCCTGCGGGCCGCGGGCGAGCGGGCCGAGCTCGGCGATCGCCTCGTCGAAGCGGCCGGAAAGGGCGAGCGAGAGGCCGAGATTGTTGCGCAGCGACGCGTTCTCGGGCCAGCGCGCGAGCCCCTCGCGATAGACCGCCTGGGCCTCGGCGTGGCGGCCGAGCTGATCGAGGGCGACGCCGCGGGCGTTGAGAAGGCGCGGATCGTCGGGCGCTCGGGCGAGCGCCTCCTCGAGCCGGACGAGCGCCGCATCCGGCCGGCCGATCGCCAGGAGCGCCTTGGCCATGCCACGGCTGGCCTCCGGCTCGCCGGGATCGGCCGCGAGCACCCGGCGGAAGGCGTCGATCGCGTCCTGGTGCCGGCCGAGGCGCAACAGGGCCTCCCCCAACCGCCGCGCGGCGTCGCGGTTGTTCGGCTCGACCGCGAGTGCGCGGCCGTAGAGATTGGCGGCGGTCGCCGGATCGCCGGCACCGGTGGCGTCGTCGGCCATGCGCAGGAGCCGAGCGACCTGGCCGGGCCCGGGTCCGGCCTCGGTCTCGGCGAGCCGGCCTTCGCCCGTCAACCGAGCGCAGCCCCCGCCCAGGAGAAGGACGGCCAGGAGGACAGCCGGGGCGAACCGGGTCGAAACGGACGAGCGGTACAAGGCGCGACCTCCACGGGCGGGATCCGCCCCTGCACCATGCCACCCACCCGTGAACGGATGGTTAACGGACGTCGCTCAGCTCTCGGTGATCTTGCCCAGCAGCGCCGCTCGGCGCGCACCCGTCACCTCGGGCAGCCCCGCCGGGATGCCCTCGAGGCGAGCCGCGGCCAGGAGCGCGAAGGCGATCGGCTCCTTGAGCTCGGCCGGCAGGCCGAGCGCATCGCTCGGCACGACCGGCAGCGGCGCCAGGGCCGCCTCGAGTCGGCGCAGGAGCTCCGGGTTGCGCACCCCGCCGCCGCTCGCGACCAGCCGGGCCGGGCGGTAGTGCGCCGGGACGCGGCGGGCGATCGCACGGGCGATCGCCTCGACCGTGAACGCGGTGGCGGTGGCGAGGAGATCGCACCAGGCCCGTTCCCCGTCGGGCCGGACGCGGGCCACGAGCCGGTCGACGAAGGCGGCCCCGAACTGCTCGCGGCCGAGCGAAGGCGGCGGCTCGCGGTCGAACACCGGGTCGGCCGAGAGCTCGGCCAGGAGCGCCGGGTCGACCCGGCCGGCGGCGGCCATCCGCCCGTCGCGGTCGCAATTCAGCCGGCCGCCCGTGGCGCGCCGGGCGAGCTCGTCGATCACCATGTTGGCCGGGCCGCAGTCGAAGCCCAGGACCGGCAGCCCGCTGTCGTCGGGCGGCAGCACGGAGAGGTTGGCGATGCCGCCGAGATTGAGAGCGAGGACCCCCTCCCCCGGCCGGCCGAGCAGCCAGCGGTCGACGATCGGCACGAGCGGCGCGCCGCAGCCGCCGGCGGCGACGTCGTTGCGGCGGAAATCGCTCACCACGGGGCAGCGCAGCCGCTCGGCGATGAAAGCCGGCTCGCCGAGCTGGCAGGTCGTGACCCCGTGCTCGTGGTACACGGTCTGGCCGTGGCTGCCCACGAGATCGGGCAGATGGCCGCTCGCTCGGACCAGCCGCTCGAGGGCATCGGCGAACCAGAGGCCGAGGGCGCGGTCGAGCCGGCAGGCCTCGGCGAGCGCGAGCGCGCCTTGAGGTGCCATGGCCGCACGGAGCTCCGGCGGCATGGGCTCGTGGGCGTGCGCGAGGAGCTCGAAGCGGCGTGGGACGCCGGCCGGCACGCGCAGGACGACGAGGTCGAGCCCGTCCATCGAGGTGCCGGTCATGAGGCCGGCCACGATCCGCGGGTCGCGGGCGACGACCTCGGCCAGCCGGCGCAGCGGGAAGGGCCCGGCCACGGCCTTCAGAGCGTGCCCGGATAGGCGCCGCCGTCGATCAGGATGTTCTGGCCCGTGATGTAGCCGGCGTGCACGCTGCAGAGATAGGCGCAGAGGGCGCCGAACTCGGCCGGGGTGCCGAAGCGTCCGGCCGGGTTGGCGGCCGCCCGCTCGGCCGCCACCTCCTCGACCGTGCGGCCCTCGCGGCGGGCCTGGAAGGCGAGGCCGGCGCGCAGCCGATCGGTGTCGAAGGGACCCGGCAGGATGGCGTTGATCGTGACGTTGCGGCGGACCGACTTGCGGGCGATGGTGGCCATGGCGCCGGTGAGACCGGCGCGGGCGCCGTTGGAGAGCTCGAGGCTCGGGATCGGCGCCTTCACGGACGCCGAGGTGATGTTGACGATCCGGCCGAAGCCGCGGTCCATCATGCCGTAGACCGTGGCCCGCACGAGCGCGATGGGGGTCAGCATGTTGGCCTCCACCGCCCGACGCCAGTCCTCAAGCTCGAACTCCCTGAAGTCGCCGGGCGGCGGGCCGCCCGCGTTGGTCACGAGGATGTCGGGCTCGGGGCAGAGGGCGAGTACCGCGCGGCGGCCCTCTTCGGTCGTGATGTCGCAGACGACGGTCGTGACCGGCACGCCCGTTGCCGCACGGATCTCGGCGGCGGTGGCTTCGAGCGCGTCGCGCCCGCGGGCGCAGAGCGTGAGCGCGACACCGGCCTCGGCGAGCGCCACGGCACAGCCCTTGCCGAGCCCCTTGCTGGCGGCGCAGACGATCGCCTTGCGGCCGCGGATGCCCAGATCCATCGAATTCCCTCCCCTCTCCCCCCGCGTCCCGCCGGGACCGGGGCTAGGCCTGCAGCGCCCCCTCCTCCGCCGCCCGGGCCGCCTCGAGCTCGGCCGACACCGCGCGGGCGAGCGCCGGGCCGATCGCCCGGCCGGCGACGAGCGCCGCGCGGTCGAGCGCGCGCACGAGCCGGCGGGCGCCGGCGAAGGAGCGCTCCATCCGGGCGACCAGGAAGGCCACCACCTCGGGCTCGACGCGCAAGCCGCGGTCGGCCAACTGTTTGACGAGGAGGGCGGCCAGCAAGGCGTCGTCGGGAGCCGCGAGGGCGATCTTCCAGAGAGCGGCGAGCCGCGAGCGCAGGTCGGGCAGGACGACGGCCCAGCCGGGCGGCGCCGCCCGGGCGGTCAGGAGCAGGTGGCCGCGCCGCTCGGCGATCGTATTGAGCAGGTGGAGGAGCGCCCGCTCATCGACCACGAGATCGGCGTCGTCGCAGAGAGCGACCCTCGCGCCGTCGAGCCGGGCGAGGGCGGCGCGGGGCTCGGCCAGGTCCTGGCCGCGCAGCCGCAGAGCACTCGAGCGGGCCGCCCAGATCGCCGCCAGATGGCTCTTGCCGCTGGCCTCGGGGCCGACCAGCAGGAGGACGGGCGCCGGCCAGGCGGGCCAGGCGAGAACCGCCTCGAGCGCGGTCCGGTTGCAGGGGGCGGGCAGGAAATCCTCGAGGGCGCGCCCCTCGACGACCGGCAGGTCGAGCGCCAGCTGGCGGGGCGGCCGGGTCTCGGCGAGCAGCGCGCTCACGCCGGGGAGGAGGCGCGGGCGGCCAGCCGCAGGCCGGCCGTGACATAGGCCGCGGCCGAAGCGAGGGTGACGACGGCGACCGCCGCGACGAGGAGCTCGATCACCCGGGCGACGTCGGCGATACCGGCTTCGTGACCCAGGACGAAGCCCAGGAAGACGAGCTGCAGGAAGGTCGAGATCTTGCCGATCACCAGAGGCTCGATGCGGAACTCGCGCAGCCGGCTGCGCAGGGCCACCGCACCCACGACGAGCATGAGGTCGCGGCCGATCGCCAGCGCCACGAGCCAGCCGGGCACGAGGTCGTCCCGGCTCGAGGCGAGCAGAAGGCAGCCGATCAAGAGCTTGTCGGCGATCGGGTCGAGCGCCGCGCCGACCTGGCTCGGGCTCGCCCAGCGCTTGGCGACGTAACCGTCGGCCAGGTCGGTGAGGGCGGCGGCGAGGAAGAGCCAGAAGGCGAGCTCGAAGCGGTCGTACAGGAGCAGGAGGGCGAGCGGCGCGGCGCTCACCAGCCGGGCGATGGTCAGGATGTTGGCGAGCTGGCCGAGCACCGCGCGGGCGAGGGTCGCGGGCGCGGCACTCACCGCGGTGCCGCGGCCGGCGGGGCGCCCGCTGCGCGCAACTGCCATCCACCACCCTCCTCGGCGAGCAGGAGCCCGCGCCGTGCGAGACCTTCCCTGAGACGGTCGAGATCGCCCAGATGGCGCAGCACGAGCTCGGCCCGCCGGCGCTCCAGCGAGACGATCCGGACCTCGCGGATCTCCGGCAGCGTCTCCAACTCCCGCCGTATTTGAACCCAGCCGGCGAGATCGGCAAGCGGCACGACGACGGAAAGGTCGGCGAGCCGGTCGCTGCGGACGAGGCCGCCGCGCCGCCAGGTCTCGACGAGCCGGGCGGCGGCCGCCCGCGCCGCGGCCTCGACCGGATCGCCACCCGTCGCCGGGGCCTCGAGGGGTGGCGGATCGCCGCGCAGGACCCCGTTGCCGGCGAGAAAGCGCACGCTCGGGGCCGACGCCGCCCCGCTCGGCGGTTGCGCTGCCGCCTCGAGCAGGACGACCACCGCATCGGCCGCCCCGTAGCGGGCCGCGAGCCGGTCGAGTGCGGCCCGGTCGCCGGCTTCGACCGCGGCCGGCGGTAGCGTCGCGAGGTCGGCGAGATCGGCGAGCGGCAGCACGAGCCGTACGGCCCGCTCGCCGGCCGCGACGCGCTCGAAGGCCTGCCACCAGGGCTCCTCGCGTCCCCAGAGCAGGAGCTCGCCGTCGCGTCGCTCGGCCGGCACCACGAGCAGCACGGGGGCGGCGGTCGGCTGCAGCATCGCCACGCCGCGGCCGGAGAGCAGGGCCCCCACCTCCTCGGGGTCGAAGGAGACGTTCAAGGTGGCGAGCCAGCGGTTCGGCGCCACCTTCTCTTCGGCGATCTCGTAACTGCGGACGTAGCGAGCGATCGGCAGGCTCTGGACGGCGGGCAGCCGGGCCCGCTCCTCGGGCGGGACGAGCCGCTCGAGGAGCCGCCGCAGGGCCTCGCGCTGGCCGGTCTCGATGCCCTTCTGGCGGGCGGCGACGGCGTTCTCGGCGGTGACGTCGACCGGAACGCCGGTCTCGGTCCACCAGTCCTGGGCTCGTGCACCGACCGCCACCCAGAGGGCGAGCAGGACCGGCACGAGCCGGCGGGCGGCGCTGAGCCACATGGACACGCTCCCGAAGAGGCCTAAGCTCGCGGACGCGCGCCGGCCCGCGGGCGCGCGGAACTGACCACGGGCGAGGCCATGCATCAAGGGACCGGGGGCGCCGACCGCTACCGCGAGGCGGGCGTCGACATCGAGCGCGGTGCGGCACTGGTCGAGCGGATCGCACCGCTCGCCCGCGCTACCCGGAGGCTCGGCAGCGAGGCCGGGCTCGGCGGCTTCGGCGCGCTGTTCGACCTCGCCGCCTGTGGTTTCCGCGATCCGCTGCTGGTCGCCACCACCGACGGGGTCGGCACGAAGCTCCTCCTGGCGATCGCCGCCGGGCGGCTCGAGGGGATCGGGGTCGATCTCGTCGCCATGTGCGTGAACGACCTCGTCGTCCAGGGCGCGGAGCCGCTCTTCTTTCTCGACTATTTCGCCACCGGTCGGCTCGAACTCGAGCGCGCCGAGGCGGTCCTGCGCGGGGTCGCGGCCGGCTGCCGGGAGGCCGGCTGTGCGCTCGTCGGCGGCGAGACCGCCGAGATGCCCGGGCTCTACGGCGTGGGCCATTTCGACCTCGCGGGCTTCGCCGTGGGCGCGGTCGAGCGGGAGGCGGTCCTGCCGCGGCCCGACATCCGCCCGGGGGCGGTGGTGCTCGGCCTGCCGGCCTCGGGCGTGCACAGCAACGGCTTCTCGCTCGTGCGGCTGATCCTGGCCGAGAGCGGTATCGCGCTCGAGGCGGAAGCGCCCTTCGCGCCCGGCCGCGGCCTCGCCGAGGCGCTGCTCGCGCCGACCCGGATCTATGTCCGCGGCGCGCTCGCCGCGGCGCGCACGGGCGGGGTACTGGCGATGGCCCACATCACGGGCGGCGGGCTGATCGAGAATCCGCCGCGGGTGCTGCCCGAGGGCGTGGTCCTCCGGCTCGACGCCCGGCGTTGGCCCCTGCCGCCCGTTCTGGGCTGGCTCGCCCGCCAGGGCCGGCTCGAGCGGCGCGAGCTCGCCCGCACCTTCAACGGCGGGCTCGGCCTCCTGCTCGTGGTCGAGCCGGAGAAGACGGCGGCGGTGCGTTCGGCGCTCGAGGGGGCGGGCGAGACGGTCTTCGAGGTCGGTCGGATCGAGCCCGGGGCGGGACCGCCCAGGGTGCTGCTCGAGGGGATGGAGACGGCATGGCCCGGCGCGCCACCGCGGTCCTGATCTCGGGCTCGGGCAGCAACCTGCAGGCGCTCCTGGATGCTGCCCGCGACCCCGGCTACCCCGCCGCGATCCGGCTCGTGATCTCCAACCGCCCCGAGGCCTTCGGCCTCGAGCGGGCGCGTCGCGCCGGCGTGCCGGCGGTGGTGGTCGATCACCGCGCCTTCGCGACCCGGGAGGCCTTCGAGGCGGAGATCGAGGCGGAACTGCGGACCGCCGGGATCGAGCTCGTCTGCCTCGCGGGCTTCATGCGGGTGCTGACCGCCGCCACGGTCGAGCGCTGGCGCGACCGGATGCTCAACATCCACCCCTCGCTCCTGCCCGCCTATCGCGGGCTCGACACCCACGCCCGGGTGCTGGCGGACGGGGCGGCGGTCACCGGCTGCTCGGTTCACCTCGTGCGGCCGGAGCTCGACAACGGCCCGATCCTGGTCCAGGGGGTGGTGCCGGTGTTGCCGGACGACGATCCGGAGCGGCTCGCCCGCCGCGTGCTCGAGGTCGAGCACCGCGCCTATCCGCGAGCGCTCGCCATGCTCGCCGGCGGCCGTGTGCGGGTCGAGGGCGGACGCGCGATCCTCCTCGACGAGCGACCGGGCGAGCGGCTCGTCCTCCATCCCTCGCTCGTCCGGTAGGCTCGAGGCGCGCGACGCCGGCTCAGCGGACGATCAGAACGCTGCACCCGGCGTGTTGCGCTACCCGCTGCGAGACGCTGCCCAAGAGCGCCGCCGCGAGGCCCGTGCGACCGCGCGAGCCGACCACCACGAGATCGACGCCGAGCCGCTCGGCCACGGCCGGGATGGCGGTGGCCGGCGTACCCTCCTCGACGAGCGTCTCGACCGCGCGCACGCCCGCGGCCACGAGCCGCTCGCGCGCCTCGCGGACCAGCTCGTCGCCGGCCAGGCGCTCGCTCCGCCAGCGTGCGATCTCCTCCTCGAGCGGGATCCGCTCGGCCTCGGCGAAGGCGGCGAGCCCTTCGGGTGGCGGCTCGGGCCGGACGACGTGCAGCACGTCGATCCGGGCATTCGCGAGCCGTGCCAGATCGCCGGCCACGTCCAACGCCTTCCAGGCGGGCTCCGAGCCGTCGATCGCCACCAGGATCCGCCGCATCTCCGTCTCTCCCCGATCACGGAAGCCTCCGGGAGCGCGATCCTAGCACGGAGCGCGCCGCTCGCGAGCCCGCTTCGAGCGGGACGTGCCGCGTGCTAGGGCTCGATCGTGGAAACGATGCTCGAGACGCTCGATCGCCTGCTCCACGAGGCGCGCGGCGCCGACCCGGCGATCGACCGCGCGGTCGTCGCGGCCTTCGGCGCGCCCGAGGGCGGGGACGGCTACAGCGCCTCGCTCGAGCGGTGCGCCGCCCTGCTCCGGCGCACCCTGCCCGGCTGGAGCTGGCACGTCGGCTGGGGGCCATCGGGCGTGCTGCCTTATGCGCGCCTCCGGCACGGCGGCGAGCGGGTCAGCGCCGAAGCGCCGACCGTGCCGTTGGCTCTGCTCAAAGCGATCGTGGCGGCCGCGCGCGGCCGTCGCGACCCGCCGGCCGAGCCGCCGCCGCGCCCGGCCTGGCGGCGCTGAGCCGCCGGCTCAGCCGGTGATCTCGATGCCGGCGAAGAAGAAGCCGATCTCGGTGCGGGCATTTTCCGGGCTGTCCGAGCCGTGCACCGAGTTGGCCTCGATCGATTCGGCGAAATCCTTGCGGATCGTGCCCGGGGCGGCCTTGGCGGGGTCGGTGGCACCCATGACCTCGCGATAGCGCTGGACCGCGTTCTCGCCCTCGAGGACCTGGACGACCACGGGGCCGCTGGTCATGAAGCGGCAGAGGCTGTCGAAAAAGGGCCGCTCGCGGTGCACGGCGTAGAAGGCCTCGGCCTGCTCGCGCGAGAGTTTGAGGCGCTTCTGGGCGACGATCCGCAGGCCCGCCTGCTCGATGCGGGCGTTGATGGCGCCGGTCAGGTTGCGGCGGGTGGCATCGGGCTTGATGATCGAGAGCGTCCGCTCGACGGCCATGGCTCGGTTCCGATCGGCTGAGGGGGAGAGATGCGCCGGAGCGGCGCGCGCGCCTCCTAGCAGCCGGGCGAGGGCCTTGGAAGGGTGCGAGGCCCGGACGTGACCGGGCGGCCACCGGGTCCCGGACGCAGCCTTTCCGACGGCGCAGCGGAACTTGACCGATGGCTCGGCGTCTTCGAAAGGCCGATCGTCGATCCGTCCCTTCGATCGAGGTCCGAGCATGCGCATCGTCGTTCCGACGGTTTCCCTCCTGCTCCTCGCGGCCGCACGGGGCATCGGCGCGGAGCCGATGCCGCTACCCCCCGAACTCCTCGACCGGCTGACCGCCGGGGCGACCGCCGCGGCCGAGCTCGCGCTCGGCGACGCGGCCTTGCCGCAGGTCCAGCCCGACCCGCCACGCGGGCCGCGCGAGCTCGCCCGCTGGCTCCGCTCGCGGGTCGTCTGCTCGCTGCCCGGTCGGGCCTGCGTCCAGGGCTGAGCGGCGGCGGACGCGAGGCGGCGACCGGCCGCCCCGCTGCGGTCGGGCCGAGGTAACGGTCCGTTAAGGATTCGGTGCTACCGACGGGCCGTGATCCGGAGGTCGGACCGGTGCCGTCGCCCCCTTCGCGCCCGCACGTCCCCACCCGAGCATCCGCCGGTCGGTGGCGGAGCTTCGTGGGTCGACTCGTCCGCCTGCTCGAGCTCTCGTGGGGGTCGTTCTGCCCGCCGGCCGCCGTCGTGCGAGCCGCGCCCGCCGGGGCGTCCGGGCCGCAGCCGCGGAGTGCCGCGACGACCGCGGAGCGCAACGGTCTCGCGCCCGCGAGCCCGTCCGCGGTCCGATCACCCCCGGAGCTCCGAGCCGGACCTCTCGGGGCTCCGCAGCGGGCTCGCGAGGACCTTGTCGATTCGCCTGCCGTCCATGTCGACCACCTCGAAGCGCCAGCCCAGCGCCTCGAAGGCGTCGCCGGCCGTGGGCAGCCGTCGCAGCCGGTCGAGCACGAACCCCGCCACCGTGTGGTAGTCGCGCTCGGTCGGCAGCTCGAGGCCGAGGAGCTCGGCCGCGGCATCGATGCCCTTGGCACCGTCGAGCAGCCAGGAGCCGTCCTCGCGACGGACCGCGTCGGGCTCGGCGGAGGCGCCGGGCACGGGCAGCTCGCCGGCGATCGCGCCCAGGATGTCGGAGCTGGTCACGAGCCCCTCGCAGGTTCCGTACTCGTCGACCACGAGCAGCATGTCGAGGTCGGTGGTGCGCAGCGCCGCGAGCGCGGCCAGCACGTCGGCGCCCTCGTGGAGGGCGGGTGGCGTGCGGGCGAGCCGGGCGAGGTCGAGCCGACGACCGACGGCGAGCTCGGCCACGACGTCCTTGGCACGGACCACCCCGGTGACCTCGTCGACCCGGCCGCGCCCCACCGGCAGCCGACTGTGCGGGCTCGCGACCAGCCGGGCTAGCTGTTCCTCCACCGGCCGGTCGAGGTCGAGCCAGTCGATCTCGCGGCGCGGGGTCATGACCGCGCGCACCGGCAGGTCGCCGAGCCTGAGGACCCGGTCGATCATCCGCTTCTCCTCGGGCTCGACCACGCCCGCGCTCTCGGCCTCGGCCACGAGCGCACCGATCTCGCGCTCGCTCACGGGCTCGGCCGCCTGCCCGCCTCTGCCCACGAGCGCGAGAACGGCGCGCGAGGAGAGCTCGAGCAGCACGACGAGCGGGCTCGCGAGCCGGACGAGCAGTGTCATGGGCCCGGCCACGCGGACGGCGATCCGCTCCGGGCGAGCGAGCGCCAACTGTTTGGGCACGAGCTCGCCGACGATCAGCGAGGCGTAGCCCGTGGCGAGCACCACCGTGCCGACGGCGAGGAACTCCGCAGCCTCGAAACCGAGCCCGAGCTCCTGGAGGGTCGCCGCGAGCCGCTGCGCCAGGGTGGCGCCGCCGAAGGCACCCGCAGAGAGGCCGACGAGGGTGATGCCGACCTGGACGGCCGAGAGGAAGCGGGCGGGGTTCTCGGCGAGCGCGAGCGCCCGAGCGGCACCCCGCACGCCTTCCCGGACCATGGCCTCCAGTCGGGCCCGGCGGGCCGAGACCAGGGCGAGCTCCGACATCGCGAAGAAGCCGTTGACGAGGATCAGCACCGCCACGACCAGGAGCTCGAGGAGCACGCGGCCCCCTCCGCGGGCTCAGCGGCCGGCGAGGGCGGCGACCGCCGCCTCGACCCCTCCCCGGCCGTACGGCACGCCGCTCTCGCGCAGAACGAGCTCGAGCACGCCGAGGGCGCCCAACACCATCGCCTCGTCGAGATCGCCCAGATGGCCGATGCGGAGGAGCCGCCCCCGGAACGGCCCGATGCCGCCCCCGAACGCCACCCCGTAGCGCTCGCGCGCCCGCTCGCGCAGGGGATCGGGTTCGATCCCGGGCGCGAAAGCCACCGCCGTCACGGTGTCGGCGCGGGCATCCGGGTCGAGGCAGTGGAAACCGATCGCGCCGGACTCGCTCCAGCGGGCGACCGCCGCCCGGACCGCGCCCGCGAGCCTGGCATGTCGGGCGAACACCGCGGGCAGCCCCTCTTCGGCCAGCATGTCGAGCGCCTCGCGGAGCGCGAAGATCATCTGGACGGGTGGGGTTCCGTAGAAGCGTTCGTAGGATTCGGCCCCGTCCCGACCGCGCCAATCCCAGTATCGACGCGGCTGCCCACCCGTCCTGGCGACCTCGAGCGCGCGCGGCCCGGCGGCCACGAAGGACAGGCCGGGCGGCAGCATGAGCCCCTTCTGCGAGCCCGCGACGACGACGTCGATGCCCCAGCCGTCCATCTCGAGCGGTATCGAGGCGAGCGAGGCGATGGCATCGACCACGAGCAGGGCCGGGTGGCCGACGGCGTCGAGCACGGCGCGCAAGATCCGCGGATCGTGCCGGATACCGGTCGACGTCTCGACGTGCACCGCCAACAGGCAGCGGATCCGGCCCTCCCGATCGGCGCGCAGCGCTGCCTCGACCGGGCCGGGATCGACCGGCCGCCGCATGTCGGTCGGCACGCGGACGACACGGATCCCGAGCGACTCCGCCATCTCCGCCCACCCCGTCGCGAACCGCCCGGTCTCGGGCACGAGGACGGTCTCGCCGGGGCGGACGAGGTTGACGAGGGCCGCCTCCCAAGCGCCGTGGCCGAGGGCGGCATAAGCGTAGACACGCCCGCGGGTCCCGAGGATCCGAGCGAGCTCGTCGAGGCATCCGGCGACGAGCTCGGCGAAGCCGGGTGTGCCGAAATCGACGCTCGGGCGAGCGAGCGCACGCAGCACGCGGTCGGGAATGTTGGTCGGGCCGGGCAGCTGCACGAGCCCGCGTCCGCGGCGGATCAAGAGCGCCTCGCTCGGATCGGGGGCGACCGCAGCGACAGTGCCGACGCTTCTCCGCCCTGGCAAGCCGAGCGAAGCGCGCCGGTCGGCTGGGCGTCGATCCGACTGCCCGACGGTCGGCGGCGCACAGCCGCGGGTGGCGGAGAGCCCGGCGAATCGACCGGGATCACGGAGAACCGGTCGAGCGGCCGGAGCGATTTCCGCGCTCCGTCGGGCCGCCGACAGGGCCTGCGCGGCGGTGGTCGTGGTCCCGGGGCTCGGCGAAGTCGGCTCGTGGCCGCGATGCCGCCGTGCTCCGCGGTCGCTCCCGCCTCGGTGTTCCTCCGGCCCGTCCCGCCGGATCCGGAACGTGGCGGGCTTCGTCCGCGCGGTTCGATCGAGCGGCCGAGGAGCCCGGGGCCGAGGTGGAGCGAAGGCGAGGAAACGGACGGCAGCCACTGCGGCAAACGAGGGGGAGGTGGACCTTTTTCCTCGGACCGGCGTGCCGCGTCGCGGCGGAACCGCGGCAGAGGAATGCCGCAAGCCCACGCCGTCCTCGAGCCGGTGCGTCCCGATGGGCGGCGCGCCGGCGCGCTCCGTCGGGTACCCGGCGCGCTCCGTCGGGTACGATGTGGCGGCGGGTACGGCCCGGTGCAGGCGGCGAGCCATCCGCGAGAACGGGTCCCCTCCGACGGCACTTCCCCGCCGCGACGACGATCGGCGGGCCGTCCTCGCGCGCGGCTGTTCCGGACCTCGCTCCGCGACCGAGGCGCCCCACCCGTAGGCGCCGGACGGGTTCGATGCGTCGCATCGCGGCCGGTCCGCCCGAAGGCGCCGATTCGGGACGGCCTCGAGCGGGCCGAACCTCGATCCGCGGGGCCGGAGCGACGTAGAAAGGCCGGTCGGTTCCGTTCGGGAAGATATCGGTAACGGGCAGTTCCTCTTTCGCCTCTTCACGTCTCCTGCGGTCCACCCTCGCCACGCTCGTCTCGGCCGGCGTGGTGGGGACGGCGAGCGAGACCGTCGACCCGACGACGATCGGCCGCACCGGACGGCCGAACGACCGGCTGGTCTGCCCGACCGGTGCCTGCGCGGCTCCGGCCGACGCGTCGGCGCCGGTCCCGGCGGTGGCGCCGGAGCGGTTGCTCGAGCTGTGGCGGGCGGTGATCGAGGCCGAGCCGCGCACGGTGATCACGCGCTTCGACCCCTCGGGCCTGCGACTGGTCGCGCAGCAGCGCTCGCGCCTGTCCGGCTTCGTCGACACGATCGCCGTCGAGGTGCTGCCCCTCGCCGACGGGCATTCGAGCTCCGCCGCCTACAGCCGGTCCGAAACCGGCTATTGGGACCTGGGCGTGAACACCGCTCGGCTCGAGGCGTGGATCCGGGCGGCGGTCGATCGGCTGGGGCCCGCCGCTGGCCGAGGTAGATCCGAACCGGAGCGGACCGCGATCGCCGGCGGAACCGGCCCCTCGCGGTGTCGGGGGTGCCGTGCCCGGGGGAAAAACGCGACCTCGCGAGACCTCCGCTCCCGCGACCCCGACGGATTGGCGAGCTCTTCTCCAAAGAACCGTGACCCGGGGACGGTAGGTGTTGCCGCCGGACGCGTGGTGGTCGCTGCCCGATTCCGGCCCCTCGGACCCCCAGTGACGACCCGACTCGGTACCGAGCGAACGGCCGTCGTCCAGGACGGGCACGAGGCCGGTCGGTTCACGATCGAAGCGGATCGGCTTCACTTTGCGTGGCGTCCCGGCCGTTCACGGCTCGTCCGAGGGGCCGCTCGGCTCGATCGAAGCCGGGGAGACTATCGATCGACGCCGGGGAGGCGATCCGGAAGCATATCTCGTGGACGAACACGTTCCGCAAGGCCCTCTCCAAAAAAGCTCGACGCCGAGATCATCGGTAAAGACAATCGTTGCCGACTCGGACAGTGGCTGTACGGGCGGGGAAGAGCGAGGTACGGACCGCGGCTCGAGTTCGAGGCGGAGGTCGACAACTCCCGACCATTCCGCGTCCAGGCCGGCGAGCTCGCGCTCCGGATCGACAGGGGCCGAGACGAGCGGGTCGCACGACCGAGCGCAGACGAACGTCCCTTCCCGCTCGCATGGCGCACGGTCGGAGCGGGTATCATCCGCTGCCGGGGCGCGCGCCCGAAAGCGGGAACTCGGCCGGTCGTGGCGGCAAGGGGTGCGAGCCGACACGCGCTCCGCGGCGGGTCGGTCCGTCCGACGGCGGTGAGCGGCGAGCCGTGCGTCGGCCCGCGGCGGGCCCGGTCGATCGCTTCCGGCCGAGATCGCGGCGCGGCGTTCCGCATGTCCCGGCCGCACGATATTCGGCTCGTGTCCACTTTTCGTTAACCAATTTTCGTCAGAAACGGACGAGCGCTCGACGGGTGCGAGCGTGCGGAGACCTCCGGCGCTCGACACTCCGGCGTATACCGGACCGGCTCGCCTGGACGTGGAGGTCTCGGCGCGGCGGGTCGACGAGGCGGAGCTCTTTGGAGGATAGGGCGATGCGTGAGCCCAAGCGCGGCGCGTTCGGCCAGCTGCGCCGGCCCATGGCCGGGGTAGGGGCCTTCCTTCTCTTCTTCCTCGCGTGGGAACTCACCGTACGCGCGCTCGCGGTACCGGATTATCTCCTGCCGCCGCCCTCGATGGTGGCGGTCGAGTTCGTCGGCCGCTGGCCTCGGGTGCTCGACGCCGCGCGGGTCACGGGCTCGGAGATCCTCGCGGGCTATCTCCTCGCGATCGCGGTGAGCCTCCCCCTCGCCCTTCTGATCGCCGGCTCGAGGTTGGTCGAGCGTACGGTTTATCCGTTGATCGTGTTTCTCCAGATCGTGCCCAAGATCGCGATCGCCCCCCTTTTCATCGTCTGGTTCGGCTTCGGCTTCGCACCGAAGCTCCTGCTGGTCTTCCTGCTCTGCTTCTTCCCGATCGTCGTCGGAGCGGTGGCCGGCTTCAAGGCACTCGACCCCGATGTGATGGACCTGGGCCGCTCGACCGGGGCGAGCCCCTGGCGCCTGTTCCTCGCGATCCGTCTGCCGCAGGCCCTGCCCGAGCTGTTCACCGGCCTCAAGGTCGGGGCCGCCCTCGCCGCCACGGCCGCGGTGGTGGCCGAGTTCGTCGCTTCCAATCGCGGTCTCGGCTACCTCCTCCTCGAGTACAACGGCAACCTCGAGACGGCGATGGTCTTCGCCGTCGTGATCCTGCTCTCGGCGATGGGACTGGCGCTCTACGGATCGGTCGAGCTGCTCGAGCGGCTCGCCATCCCTTGGCACGCCCGACAGCGGGGGACCGGCGAACCGCTTCCCGGAGCCTGAGCCTCGATGTCCGGCCGGCCGCATCTCGGCGCGCGTGCGCCAGAGGCTGTAGGCCACTCCACCCACGAGGACGGCGAGGATCGCCACCAGCGAGAGCGCGGCCGGAACCTTCTCGACACCGAGCAGGAGGGTCGCGAGGATCTTGCCGCCGATGAAGACGAGCACGAAGGCGAGTGCCGTCTCGAGGTAACGGAAGCGGGCGATCGTCCCCGCGAGCGGGAAATAGAGTGTACGAAGACCGAGGATCAGGAAGATATTCACGGTACAGACGATGAACGGATCGGCCGTGATCGCGAAGATCGCAGGCACACTGTCGAATGCGAAGATCTAGTCGGCGACCTCGATCTTCACGAGAGCCAGAAACGGCGGCGTGGCGTAGAGGGAACCGCGGCGAGAGGGCGGGTCGGTCAAACGGACGAACGAGCGCTCGCCGCAAGGCGTGTGGGCGAGCGGCGGCCGGCGCTCCGTAAAGCGGACGCGCCACCGCCCTGCGGCCTCGGCCTCCTCCTCGGCCTCCTCGGCGCTCGTCGTCGGCATCTTCACCCCGGTGAGGACGGGGAACAGAGCGAACAGCTGGAGCACCCGGGCGAACCCTTCGAGCAGCACGGCGCCCGGGCCGATCACGAGGGCGCGGAGAACGACGACGCCGAACACGCCCCAGAACGATACGCGGTGGCGGTAGCGCGCCGGTACGGCCAAACAGGAGAAGATCAGCGCGGCGACGAAGATGTTGTCGATCGCGAGCGTCTTCTCTCCGGCGAAACCAGAGAAGTAGGCGAGGCCGGCCTCCGCACCGAGCCGCTACCTCACCCGGCCTCCGAAGAGGAGGCCGAGTGCGACGTAGAAGGCGGAGAGCAGCAGGCTCTCGTGCGGGCCGATGTCGCGCCGCTCGCGGTGCGGCACCCCGAGATCCGGCACCGAGCGCAGCGCGACCAGCGCCGAGAAGGACAGCCGAAGCCAGCCGGCCTTGCCGAGGAAGGGACCGAACAGGATCGTGTCGATCGCGACCAAGAACCCCTCCGTCGGCGGCTATCGCGCGCCTCCGACATCGCGTGGGGAACGACCCGCCACGCCGGAGGGGCTCGGCTGCGCCGGTGGGAGGACACGGGCCCGCGGCGCCCCGCGTCAAGGCGTGGGCGAGACCCGCCGCGGCCGTTCGACCGGCCCTCCCCGGCCGGAGGCTCGACGGACGGGCCGCATCCGCAGTCGACGAGAGCGGCCTCGCCCGCTCGGCGGAACCCCCTCGTGCGCGGGCACGACCGAGGAGGCGAACCGGCCGGCGGTGGAGGCTCGCTCCGGCAACGCCAGGGGAGGCTCTTCGTGCCGAGCGTGCGACGGTCGGAGCGAGCCCGGTGACGGCGCGGACCCGCTCCGGCGACGCGCGACGGCGTTTCGCGTCGCCTCCTCGCCGACCGAGCCCGGTCGGGTGGCGGGCGAGACCCGCCGGGCGGCTCGAAGGGGCACGGGCGGGCGGGAAATCGACGGACGGAACGAGCCGAGTGGTGGACGGAAGGGCCAGGCAGGGTGCCGGAAGAGACCTGCGTCGACAGGTCGAGGGAGCGTCTCCGACCGGGTCGCTGGGCGGACGAGTGGAGCCGCGCGCTGCCCGAGACCCGCTTCGGCAGCTCGACGGATCGTCTTCGGGCTGGAGCCCCGGTCCCTGGGCCGAGCGGGGTGCCGGCTGCGACCCACGGTGGTCGCTCGCAGGTTCGTAACGGGCCGTGTGCGCGACAGTCCATCCGAGCCGGATGGTGGCCGGAACTCACGGTGGCAGCACGACGGGCCGTCCCGGGCCGGGCGCTCCAACGACGCTCCGAGGCGGGCGTCGGCGGAGACCCGCTGCGTTCGATCGACGGGTCGGCCCCTGCGGCATGGCGGAAGCGGAGCCTCGCGGCTAAGCTCGGCGACAGCGGCCCGCGAGCGGCCGCAGGAGACAGGCGGGGAGGCCAAGGTGACGACGAAGAGCAAAAGGCTCTCGGTGGGCGCGCTCGGCGCGCTCCTTCTCGCGACGGCGGCCGGCCCACTCGCGGCGGCCGACAAGGCCTCGCTCATTCTCAATTGGTATCTGGGCGGGCTGCACACACCCTTCTATCTCGGCGTCGCCAACGGCTGCTACGCTCGCGAGAACGTCGATCTCGCGATCGAGGAGGGTCGCGGCTCGGTCCGCGCGGTCCAGGTGGTCGCCGCCAAGGGCAACACCTTCGGCATGTCGGATGCGGGCTCCTTGATGATCGGGGTGAGCCGCGGTGCGCCCTTGAAGGCCGTGATGTCGCTCCTCAACACCTCGGGCTTCGCGATCATAGGCCTCGAGAGGAGCGGCATCCGCACCGCCAAGGACCTCGAGGGCAAGAAGCTCGCGGTCTCGCCCGGCGACGCCTTGACCCAGCTCTTTCCGGCCGTGATCAAGGCCAACAATCTCGATGCCGGCAAGATCGAGCTCGTCTTCATGGACCCGCCCGCCAAGGTGCCGGCCACGCTCGAGGGTCGGACCGACGCGCTCCTGGGCGGCATCGACGACCAGTTCTTCTTGATCGAGGCGCAGGGCCGGAAGGCGGTCGGGCTCCGCTTCGCCGATCTCGGCGTCAACACCGTGGGCATGACGATCCATGCTCACGAGGACACCATCCGCGAGCGGCCCGATCTCGTTCGCCGCTTCGTAGCGGGTACGGTCTGCGCCTGGGAGGCGGCCAAGGCGGACCCGGACGCGGCGGTGGCCGCGGCCGCCGCGGTCAAGCCCGACCTCAACCGCGAATCGACGAAGAAGCAGCTCCTGGTCGACCTCGGGCTCCTCGAATCGCCGGCGAGCCGGGGCAAGGGCATCGGCTTCGCGGCGGTTGAGGACTGGGAGCGGACCAAGGAGCTCCTGGTCCAATACCGCGACCTGAAGACCGACCGGCCGGCCATGTCCTTCGTCACCAACGAGTTCCTGCCGCGGTGAGGGTGGCGGCGACGCGCCCCCGGACGGGCTCGGCCGAGCCCGCGCCCTCGGCGACGATCGCGCTCGCCGGGGTCGCCAAGACCTTCCGACGCGACGGTATCGAGACGCGGGCACTCGGGCCGCTCGACCTCGAGGTCGGCGAACACGAGTTCGTGGCGATCGTCGGCCCTTCGGGTTGCGGCAAGAGTACGCTGCTGCGGCTCGTGGCCGGGCTCCTCGCGCCGAGCGAGGGCCGGGTGACGGTCGCCGGCCGGCCGGTGACGGCTCCCGTGACCGAGCTCGGCATCGTCTTCCAGAAGCCGGTCCTGCTGCCCTGGCGGGACCTTCTCGGCAACGTGCTCGTCCAGGTCGAGCTGCGCGGCCTCGCCGGTGCCGGCTGGCGGGCGCGCGCGCTCGAGCTGCTGGCGGCGGTCGGCCTCGAGGGCTTCGAGACCCGTTGGCCACACGAGCTTTCCGGCGGGATGCAGCAACGTGCCGCGCTCGCCCGGGCCCTGATCCACGACCCACCGCTCCTCCTCATGGACGAGCCGTTCGGAGCACTCGACGCCTTGACCCGCGAGCAGCTCCGGATCGACCTCGAGGAACTGTGGCTCTCGACCGGAAAGACCGTGCTGTTCGTCACTCATTCGATCGACGAGGCTGTCCTGCTCGCCGATCGGGTCGTGGTGATGGGACCACGGCCCGGGCGAATCGAGCGGATCGTGCCGGTGCCGCTCGCCCGGCCGCGCGGCCTCGAGGCGCGCCACGATCCGGTCTTCGAGCGGATCGCTCGGGCGATCACCGACGTGTTCCTGGCGCGCGGCGTGCTGCACGGTGCGCGCGCCTCGCTCGCCGCGGCCGGCGGCGCCGCGGCCGACCCGCGCCTCGAGCGGGGCGCCGCACGGGAAAGGGGGGATCGATGACGCTCTTCGGCGAAGGTTTCATCGCCATCTGGTCGGACATCCGCGAGGAAGGGCTCGAAACCTTCTACGCCTGGCACGACAACGAGCACGTCCTCGAGCGGGTCGGCATCCCGGGCTTCCTGCGCGGCCGACGCTACGTCGCGGTCGACGCGCCGGTGCGGTTCTTCATGTGCTACGAGACCGTGAGCCCGGAGGTGCAGGTCGGCACCGACTATTTGAACCGGCTCAACGATCCGACGCCTTGGACCCGACAGGCCATTCCGTACTTCTACAACACGACCCGAAGCCTCACGCGGAGAATCTTCAGCCAGGCCAAGGGCGACGGGGCCGAGCTCGTGGCGGCCGGGATCGACGCGCCGGGGCCCGCGCTCGCCGAGCTGCGCCGGCTCCTGTTCGGTGGTCTCTTCTCGGAGCTCTACCTCGACCACGGCATCGCCGGTGTGCATTGGTGCGAGACCAACCGGGCCGGCTCGACCATCGAGACCGCCGAGAAGAAGGGCCGGAGCGTCGGCGTGTGCGACGCGGTCCTGCTGGTCGAGAGCTCACGACCCGGCCCCGTTCGCACCGCCCGGGAGCGGCTCGCGGCGGCCCTCGCTGCGGTGGCGGGTGTCACCACGCCCGTGCCGCTCGGCCATTGGCGGCTCGAATACGAGAAGGTGAAGCTCGCCGTCTGAGAGCGCGCGATCGGCCCCCGCGCTCGCGCATCGTCCGGTTATCGCCCGCGACCTCGCCGGCGTTCGCCTCAATCGCGTCTTGACGGCGCTCGCGGGCCAGCCGAGCCTCGTCGAATTCGGGGCGAGTGCCCCGGCCGGATCGGCGGGAGATCGTCGACGGGGACGGGCCGGATCGACGGCCGCCACGGGTCATGGCCGGTCGGAGCGGGTCTCGGTGCCGGTGGGCGTAGGCCCGAGGGGTCGCCGCCATCCTCGTCATCGCGCCGCCCGGTCCGGCGGATGCGAGAGACGCGCGTTCGAGGTACCGAACCGCACGACCGCGAACCGGAGCCTGCGAGTGGCTCCGGTGGTCGGCTCGTGCCCCGACTCCCTCGCCCGGCTCCGTGGCGGGACGGCCGAACGCCGCCCGACAAGAGGGGAGGACGGAAGTGTCCCTCGTTCGAGACCTCGTCGCGGTGTGCGAGCAGGACTGGCTCCTCTTCGGCCGGCAGGAGATCGACCGCGACGCCGCCACGATCCGCCGCGGCATGCAGGAGACCGACGAGCGCTTCTGGCAGCGGGTGGGCGACTATCGGCGCGAAGCTGTCGGGCGAAAGCCGACCGGGCGCGATACCGACTTGCCCTGCTCCGCGGCCTTCGTCTCGTGGGCAGTCCGGCAGGCCGGGGGCGAGGTGCGCTTCCCTGCGAGCGCCAGTCACTCCCGGTACATCCGGCGCCCCATCCGCGATCGCCGCCGCGAGGTCGCAGACGTCCCGCCCCGGGGCTTCCGACCGGCGGAACGGGCCCCGGCGGTCGGCGACCCGATCTGCTGCGCCCGCGAGTTCGGTATCGACTCCGACCGTCAGCCGACGACCTACAAGTCGCATGCCGACGTCGTGGTCGCGACCGCACCGGGCGAAGTCGCGGCGATCGGCGGCAACGTCGGGAACTCGGTCGCCAAGCGGCAGCTTCGAGCCGATGCCGTGGGCCGCGCGACGGACCGGCGCCAGGCTTGGTTCGCGGTGCCGGAGAACCGGCTGTGAGCACGACCGGCGGCCCGAGGGCGGGGAATTCGCCGCACGGCGGCCGGCGATCGCGGAGGGCGGGTGCCGCCCTCGCACTCGCGGGGCTCGCTGCCTGCGCGGTCAGCGACGAGGGCGCGACGGATTTCCGCCTCGCCCGACCGGAGCTGGCCGGACCGGCCTGGGTCAAGCTGCAACCGAGGGATTCGGCCGAACTTCCGATCGACGAGGGCGAGATCGTCCAGGTCGTCCTCGAGACCGCGTTCGTGGCCGATTTCTGGTCCCTCTTCGGTCATCCCGGCGTGAGCGGCGGCCGGCCGAACGGGGAGATCGCGATCGTCGTCTCGGCCTTCGAGGACGACGGCCGCACGCCCGAACGGTTCGGCACCGACGCCTTGTCCAATGCCCGCGTCGTCTACTTCAACGAGGACGTCGTCGAGGGTCAGTTCCTCAATTTCGGGCCCGGCCTCCCGATCTGGGGCCCCGCCCTGTATCGCGGCTTCCCGCTGCGGGTCGATCTCTGGATCGTCGAGCTCGACCAGCCGGGCGGCCAGGCACGTCGGCTCCTGAGCGTCCTCGCGGCACTCGGCGGCACGGCCTACCCGCCCGCGGCACCCATCGCGGGGCCGCTCGCCAGGCTGGCCGGCACGCTGATCACCGACCGCCAGGACGATCCGGCCTTCCACTACACGCTGACCCTGGGCGCGGTCGGCGCCGACGGCCTCGCCGGCGTGCCGCTCGTCCCGGGTGACATCGTACTCGTTCGGCAGAAGCAGCGCGAGCGCGACACCGACTGGAACGCGCTGCGCTTCCACCCGCAGTCCGGCCGGCTCGCCTTCGATCGGCCGGAATGCCGCCGGGCCGAGTTGCCGCCGGGCTGCCCGTGGCGCGAGCAGACCTATCTCGTGCTCCAGGTGTCGCGGGCCCGGCGGCCGCTCGAGGCGCGGCGGGTGGAGCTCGCCTTCGAGGAGCTGCGCCATCGGTTCGCTGGCGAGAGCCCGCCGATCGCGAGCGAAGTGGGTCTCGCCGAAGCGAGATCGGCCTTCGCCGAGCTGGGCGCGGCTCTCGCCGCCCGCGACCGAGCGGACTCTTCGAGGGCATCCCTCGCCGAGCTCGCGGGTCGCACCGGCTGCACCGCCGACGGCTCGCCGGGGGCTTCCCGGCGCCGGGCGGCGGAAGCGTTCGTCACCGGTTGGTTCCTTTCGACCGGCGGCACCGGGGACGTACCGGCTCTGCCGGCCGAGGACCGCGCGAGTCTGCTCGAGCGGGCCGCCGACCGGGTCGCCCGTACGGTGACCGACCAGGCCGAGTTCGACGCGCTGATGACCGTGCTGCGGGGCGGGACGGCCGATGCCGCGACCCGCACCCGGTTGGCGAGCGCGCTCGCCGCCTGTCCGCCGCCCGCGGCGCCCGGCCGGGCGCCGGGCGGCGCTTGACGGCGGCCGGAGGCGGCCGCAGCTTCGCCCACTCGGGACGGGGCGAAGGGCCTCGCGGAGGCGGAAAGGGAGGCACCATGCGCATCGGGACGGGGCTTCGGGTCGGCGCGGCCGCGGCGGCCTTGGCGCTCGGGGCGGGCTCGGCGATCGCCGCGACCCCGGCCGACACCTTCGTCATGGCCAAGCAGATCGACGACATCATCACCCTCGACCCTCAGGAATCGTTCGAGTTCTCGGGCAACGAAATCAACGCCAACACATACGAGCGGGTGATGAACTTCGATGCCACCGATCTCGTCAATCTGAGGCCGGCGGCGGCGGAGAGCTACTCGGTCAGCGACGACGGCAAGACCATCACCTTCAAGATCCGGGAGGCCAAGTTCGCCTCCGGTGCGCCGGTCACGGCCGAGGACGTCGCTTTCTCGCTCCAGCGCGGCGTCAAGATGAACAAATCGCCGGGTTTCATCCTCACCCAGCTCGGCTGGGACAAGGACAACGTCGACAAGCTCGTCAAGGCGCTCGATCCGAAGACGCTGCAGATCACGATCACCGAGGACTTCGGCCCGGCCTTCGTGCTCTCGACACTCTCGGCGAACATCGCTTCGGTCGTCGAGAAGAAGGTGGTGCTGCAGCACGAGAAGGACGGCGATCTCGGCAATGGCTGGCTCAAGACCAACTATGCCGGCTCCGGGGCCTTCACGCTGCGCTCTTGGAAGCCCAACGAGAGCGTCGTGCTCGAGGCCAACCCGACCTTCTGGCGCGGTGCCCCCGCGATCAAGCGGGTGGTGATCCGGCACGTACCCGAGCCCGCCACCCAGCGCCTGTTGCTCGAGAAGGGCGACGTCGACATGGCCCGCAACCTCTCGGCCGACCAGGTCGCGGGCCTCGCCGGCAACAAGGACATCGTCGTCGAATCGAGCCCGAAGGCCGAGGTCTACTATTTGGCCCTCAACCAGAAGGACGAGCGGCTGCGTCATCCCAAGGTGCGGCAGGCCATGCGCTGGCTCGTCGACTATCAGGGCATGACCGAGAGCTTCCTCAAGGGCCGCTTCAAGGTCCACCAGGCCTTCTGGCCCTCGGGATTCGCGGGCTCCTTGACGGACACGCCGTTCCGGCTCGACGTCGCCAAGGCCAAGGCCCTCCTGGCCGAGGCGGGCTACCCGAACGGCTTCGAGGTCGGCCTCGATGCCTCGAACTCCTACCCGTCGATCAACGTCGCCCAGTCGGTCCAGGCCACGATGGGCCAGGCCGGCATCAAGGTGAACATCATTCCAGGCGAGCAGAAGCAGGTCATCACCAAGTACCGGGCGCGCAACCATCAGATGGTGTTCCTGTACTGGTCGCCCGACTACGTGGATCCGCACAGCAACGCCGATACCTTCGCCCGCAATCCGGACAATTCGGACAACGCCAAATCGAAGCCGCTCGCCTGGCGGAACGCGTGGGAGATCCCCGAGCTCACCAAGAAGACGGACGCCGCGGCGCGCGAGCGCGACCCGGCCAAGCGACTGCAGATGTACCTCGAGCTGCAGAAGATCGTGCAGGAGGACAGCCCGTTCGTCGTCATGTTCCAGGCCCAGGACCAGCCGGCCCGGCGCGCCAACGTGACGGGTTTCGTGGCCGGCCCGTTCGCCGACCAGACCTTCTACCGTCTCGTCCGGAAGTGAGACTACGGGAAACGGGAGCGCGCCGCGGCGCGCTCCCCTCCCCTCTCCGGCCCCGATCCGAGCACTTACGCCGTTGCGTGTAACGCTCCTGGTCTTTCGGACCCTCGGCACCCTCGCGCTCACCTTCTTCGGGTTGCTCGCGGTCACCTTCGTGATCGGGCGGGTGGTGCCGATCGACCCCGTCCTCAAGATCGTGGGCGATCGAGCACTGCCCGAGGTCTACGAGCGCGTGCGGCAAGAGCTCGGCCTGCACCTGCCGATCTGGCAGCAGTTCCTCCTCTATCTGCAGAAGGTGCTGTCGGGCGACTTCGGCCGCTCGGCGCTCACGGGCCAGCCCGTGCTCGCCGACATCGCTCGCTTCTTCCCGGCCACGGTCGAACTCGCCACCGCGGCCACCCTCCTGGGCGTGCTGCTGGGCGTGCCGGCCGGGGTGGTGGCCGCGGTACACCGCGATCGCTGGCCCGACCATCTGGTCCGCGTGTTCGGCCTCGTGGGCTATTCGGTGCCGGTCTTCTGGCTCGGCCTCATGGGCCTCGTGCTGTTCTATGCGAAGCTCGGTTGGGTCGAGGGGCCGGGTCGGCTCGGTGTCGCCTTCGAGGACCTGCTCGAGCCCACCACCGGCCTCCTCCTCTTGGACGCGGCGCTCTCCGGCGAGTGGGAGATCTTCGCGAACGCCCTCGGTCACCTGATCCTGCCGGCTTCGGTCCTGGGCTATTTCTCGCTCGCCTACATCAGCCGGATGACCCGGAGCTTCATGCTCGCCGAGCTGCGCCAGGAATACGTCACGACCGCGCGCGTGAAGGGCCTGCCGGAATGGCGGGTGGTGTGGCGGCACGCGTTCGGCAATTGCATGGTGCCCCTCGTCACCGTCGTGGCACTCTCCTACGGCTCGCTGCTCGAGGGCGCGGTCTTGACCGAGACCGTGTTCGCCTGGCCGGGCCTCGGCCGCTACATCACCGATTCGCTCTTCAACGCCGACATGAACGCGGTGCTCGGCGGGACGATCGTGGTGGGCTGCGTGTTCATCGGCCTCAACCTGTTCTCCGACCTGCTTTATCGACTGCTCGACCCGAGGGCGCGGACGTGAGCGGGTTGCGGGCTTGGCTCGAGGCACCGGTGCCGGCCTCGCGCGCCCACGCGCGAGCGCAGGCCTGGTGGCTCGCCTGGTGTGCCTTCCGTGCCAACCCCATCGCGATGGTGGGGCTCGGGCTCGTCCTTCTCCTGCTCGTGACCGCGCTGTTCGCCCCTTGGCTCGCCGGCCGCTCGCCGATCGAGCAGGACCTCGCCAACCGGCTCGCACCCCCCTCGGCCGTGCACTGGCTCGGCACCGACGAGCTCGGCCGCGACATTTGGGCCCGGATCGTCTGGGGCTCGCGGATCACCCTCGCGATCGTCGGGATCGTGGTCGTGATCGTCGGTCCCCTGGGTCTCCTGGTCGGCACGGTCGCGGGCTATCTGGGCGGCTGGGTCGACACGGTACTGATGCGGCTGACCGACGTCTTCCTGGCCTTCCCGCGGCTGATCCTCGCCCTGGCCCTCGCCGCGGCCCTCGGGCCCGGGATCGAGAACGCGATCCTGGCGATCGCGGTGACCGCTTGGCCGCCCTACGCCCGGCTCGCCCGCGCCGAGACGCTGACGATCCGCAACAGCGACTTCATCGCCGCGGCGATCGTCCAGGGCGCCTCGACGCCGCGGATCCTCCTGGGCCATGTCGTGCCGTTGTGTCTCTCCTCGGTGATCGTCCGCCTCACCCTCGACATGGCGGGGATCATCTTGACCGCCGCCGGCCTCGGCTTTCTGGGCCTCGGCGCCCAGCCGCCGGCTCCCGAATGGGGGGCGATGATCGCGAGCGGCCGACAATACGTGCTCGACCAGTGGTGGGTCGCGGCCATGCCCGGGGCCGCGATCTTCCTGGTCTCGCTCGGCTTCAACCTCCTGGGCGACGGGCTGCGCGACGTGCTCGACCCCAAGGGCGGACGGGGCTGATGGCCGAGCCGTCGGCCCGCGCCCGTACCGAGCTCTCGCGGCTCACCGGGGCCGCACTGCACCCACTCGTCGAGGTCGCCGATCTCAGGGTCCGCTTCCCGACCCACCGGGGGCCGATCGAAGCCGTCAGGGGCGTCTCCTTCACCATGGGCGCCGAGCGCCTCGGCATCGTCGGCGAGTCGGGCTCGGGCAAGTCCACGGTCGGCCGGGCGCTCCTCGGCCTCGTCCCGCCACCGGGCGAGGTCACGGCCGAGCGCCTCGTGGTCGACGGTATCGACGTGCCGCGGGCGGGTCCCCGCACCCTGCGCGAGCTGCGCGGTGGCCGCGCCTCCATGGTACTGCAAGACCCGAAATTCTCCTTGAACCCGGTGATGCGGGTGGGGGTGCAGATCGTCGAGGCGGTGCGTCGACACCGGCGGATCGGTCGGCGCGAGGCCCGCGAGCGGGCCATGGCCATGCTGGAGGCGGTCCGCATCCGCGAGCCGGCGCGGGTCTTCCGCGCCTTTCCGCACGAGCTCTCGGGCGGGATGGGTCAGCGCGTCATGATCGCCATGATGTTGGTGGCCGAGCCGCGCCTCTTGATCGCCGACGAGCCGACTTCGGCCCTCGACGTCACCGTGCAGATGCAGGTGTTGGCGATCCTCGACGATCTCGTGGCGGCGCGCGGCATGGGGCTCGTCTTCATCAGTCACGATCTCGAGCTCGTGGCCTCCTTCTGCGATCGGGTGCTCGTCATGTACGACGGGCGGATCGTCGAGACCTGTCGGGCGCGCGAGCTCGCCGCCGCCCGCCATCCCTATACCCGCGGGCTCTTGGGCTGCCTGCCGAGGCTCGACACGCCGGCCCGCCGGCTCCCGACGCTCCGCCGCGATCCGGCCTGGACGGCGAGGCGATGATCGAGGTCGAGGGGCTCGAGGTGGTCTGGGGCCGGGGTACCCGGGCGCATCGGGCGGTCGCGGGCGTGAGCTTCGAAGTCCCCGCTGGCGGCACCTTCGGGCTCGTGGGCGAATCGGGCTCGGGCAAGTCGACCGTGCTCAAGGCCATCGTCGGGCTCGCCCCGATCTCGGCCGGCGAGATCCGGCTCGCCGGCCGGCCGCTCGGGACGCGGCGCGGCAAGGACTTCCGCAGAACCGTGCAGATGGTGTTCCAGGACCCGTACGGCTCGCTCCACCCGCGCCACACGGTCGACCGCGTCCTGGCCGAGGCCTGCGCGATCCACGGGCTCGACCGGCCCGAGGCGCGGATCCTGCGGATCCTCGAGGAGGTCGGGCTCGGGCCCGCCTTCCGCTTCCGCTATCCGCACGAGCTCTCGGGCGGCCAGCGCCAGCGGGTCGCGATCGCCCGGGCGTTGATCGTCGAGCCCCGATTGTTGCTCTTGGACGAGCCGACCTCGGCGCTCGACGTGTCCGTCCAGGCCGAGATCTTGAACCTGCTCCTCGACCTCGAGGAGGCCCACGGCCTCTCCTGGATCTTCGTGAGCCACAATCTCGCGGTCGTCGCACAGATGTGCACGCGGATCGCGATCATGAACAACGGCCGGATCGTCGAGCAGGCGACGGCCGAGCAGCTCGCGCGGGACGAGCTCGCCGAGCCCTATTCGCGCCAGCTCCTGGCGGCGAGCCGCGGCTACGACCGGGCAGTGGCGGGCACGCTCGTCAACTACGATTGAGGCTCGCCGCGCGGCTTTCGGCGGACGGGCTCGAACCGCGGCAGGGGCGGCGGCGCGGAGCCGACCGAGCGTTAACGGGTTCTCAACCTTTTCGTGCGAGAACGCCCTCGACCCGGGCAGCGAGGTGCCGTGTCGCTCTTTCTCGTCCTCCTCGTGCTTTGCGGCCTTTGGGCATTCGCCGGCCGCACGGTCGCCGGTCGTCCCCGGCTCGCCCCGGTGGTCGGCCGCGCCCCGCGTCCGGGCGCCGACATCCGCGACTGCGGCGTCGTCGCGCTCGCCCGCCACGCTCCCCGCGGCGCACCCGCAGGCGTCCTCGAACGGCGCTGGTGCGCAGCCGCCGGCGGGCCGATGGGACCCGAGGCACCTTCGGCCGCGGCGGCGGCGGTTCGAGCTTCCCGCGCCCCACCCGATCGGCCCTCAGGCGGTCTCGATCGTGCCCTCCATCACGGTGACCGCGCCACCGGCCACCCGCGCCTCGACGACGAGACCGCCGCGCTTGAGCGCGTGGGCGGCCAGGAACGAGGGGCGTCCCATCTCGATACCCTGCGCGATGTGCCAGGCGAGATCACCGTCGGTCCGCGGGTCGGCCGCGGCCAGGAGGCCGGCGAGGGCCGCGGCCGCCGAACCGGTCGCCGGATCCTCCGGCACCCCGGCCCCGGGTGCGAACATGCGGGCACGCACCTCGATCCCGGGCGTGCCGGTCGCCCGGGTGAAGAGGTAGAGGAGCGGCTCCTCGAGGTCGCCCAGGACGGCGGCGAGGTGCGCGGGGTCCACCACCCGGGCTCTGCCCAGGGCGTCGACGGAGCGGAGCTCGACCATCAGGAACGAAAGCCCGGCACCGGCGACGCAAGGCGTGGGTCCCTCGGCGGCGAGGTCGGCCGTCGCGAGGCCGAGCGCACGGGCCACCGGCTCCTGCTCGAGCCGCGGCCCGTGCCGCGGTCGCTGCGGCGTGGTGAGCTCGGCCCGCACCGGCCTTCCCTCGTCGAACAGGACGGTGACCGGTACCGGCCCGGCGTTCTCCTCGAGCACGATCCGCACCCGCCCGTCGGGTCCCGCAGCGCAGCACCTGTCCCGCGCGAGGTAGAGGGCCGTGCCGATGGTCGGATGCCCGGCGAACGGCACCTCGAGCGCCGGAGTGAAGATCCGCAGCCGCGCCAGATGCGCCGGATCGTCCGGCGGCAGGACGAACACCGTCTCGGGATAGCCGAACTCGCGGGCGATCGCCTGCATCCGCCCGGCCTCGAGGCCCGAGGCCTCCGGCAGCACGGCCAGCGGGTTGCCGGCGAAACGGCGATCGGTGAAAACGTCGAGGGTGACGAAGCGGTAGCGCAAAGCGGTCTCCCGAGGCGACCCGGCTCAGTCCGGCCGAAAGCAGCACAAGAGCTTGATCTCCACGACCCTGCCCTCGCCCTGGCGCTGGTCCGGGGGTGCCATTCCGGCCTGGAAGCGGCTCGCGAGCCGCTCGGCGGGCAGGCCCTGGCGAGCGAGGGTGTCGACCACCACCGCCATCCGCAACAGCGCTTTCTCCCAAGCCCCGACTTCGACGCCGGAGGGCGAGGCGGCGGCGGCGGCGAAGCTCTCCACCAGGATCAGCCAGTCGCGATCGGCCGGAACCTTCCGGACCGCCTCGGCGAGGCCGAGCACGGCGCGTTCGAGCTGTCGCCTGCCTTCGGCGTCGAGCTCGGTGCCACCGGGCGGAAAGACGACCTCGCCCGCGAACAGGAAGCCACCGCCCGATCGGCCGGCCTGCAGGGCTTGATCGAGACCGGCTACCGTCGAGGCCCGGTAGCGGGTGCGGGTGTCGGCTTGTGCCGCGACCGCCTCCGACAGCCGCAACGAGAGATCCTGGACCTGCCCCCTCGCGAGCACGAGCTGGCGCTCGGCCGACCACCAGAGCGCCGCGAGCCCGAGGCCCGCGAGTGCCAGGGCGACGACCGAAAGGACGGCGGCGAACGGCCATCGCCCGGTGCGTGGGGTGAGCCGCGGGCTGCGGCCCGCCGGCCGGCCGCCGGGCGCTGCCGCGGCGCGCTCCGCCCGCTCCCGCCCGCGGCGGAAGCCGCTCTCGTCGTACTCCCGGCGACGCACGGGATCGCGCAGCACATCATAGGCCTCGACCAGGAAGCGGAACCGGTCCTCGTCCGCTTCCGGACCGCCGTGATCGGGGTGCCAGAGCTTGGCGCGCTCGCGGAACGCGGCCTTGAGCTCCTCGACAGAGGCGCCGCGGCCGACACCCAGCGCGCGATAGTAGCCCTTGGGGTCGTCGAGCGGATCCATCCCACGCCCGTGCCAGGACGTGCGCTCTATAGGCGGCACCACGGCGGCTCGGCAACCGCGCCCGGCCGCTTGCCGGGCCGGCCGACCGCGGCGATGTTCGCCCCGTGGGAGATCGGAGCGGGCGATGGCGCTGCCGCTGCTGCGGGCCCTTTTCGGGCCGGTCACGCGTGTACCGAAGCAGCCGACCCGGCGGCGAGCACCGGACGGCCAGCGCGCGAGGGTCTATCGCTGGGAACAGGCGATGGTCTTTCCCGGCCGCGATGCGCGCCTCTCGCTCGACGCCTGCCGGGCCCTGGTCGAGGCGGTCTATCGCTGGGCGGAGCCGGACCGGGTCGGTGGCATCGGTTGGACGCCGCCGCGCGTCACCGACGGCCGTGGGCGCCGCCACGCCTGCGGCTCGCGGGAGGTGATCAAGTTGCCGCGCTGGGCCCGGACTGCGCCGATCGTCCTGCACGAATGCGCCCACGGGCTCGCCCCGGACGGCCACGGGCCGCGTTTCGTGGCGGCCTATGTGGCGCTGCTCGAGCGCTTTCTCGGGATGGACGGGACGGCGCTGCGCCTGAGCCTGAGCGCGGCCGGCGTCGCCTGCGGCGAGACCGCGCGGGGTCCGGACGGCCGTCTCTCGTTCCGCGCTCCGAGATATGGTCGGGCGAGCCGCCGCGCGCGATCCGGCGAGCCGCTTCGGCCGCGCCGGCAGGGCATGCGAGGTTGATCGCCCGCGAGGCCGGGGGCCGCCTCCGCGGCCGCGCCCGATTGCGGTCCGTATCGCCCGCGGCGAGCGTGCGGGCGGTCCGGGCAGCCCTTCCGTCCTCCGTGCCGCGGGTCACACATGGTGGGTCGCGCGGAAGCGGCAGGCCGCCGGCTCGGCTCGGGCGGGACGAAGCGAGGGTATCGTCAGGGGTGGGTCCGAAAAGCCGCGGCGTTCCAGCCGAGGACGCGGTCCGGCGAGGCCGACCTCGCACACCCGGCAGGTGCGCCCGGCCCCCGTTGGGTGTACCCCCGCGACGGCGTGCTTGCGGGGCACACGAGCCGGCTCGGTCCGCCCGGCCCCGTCTGCCGTTCGAAGGCCGTTGCGAGCGAGGCACCGGAGTTGGTGCGGCTCGCACGAACCCGCCGGCGGGACAGCGGTCGCCGCGTGCGCTCCCGCGGCCGGGGCGGCCCCTCGTTCCTTTTCCCGACGTCCCCTCCCTTCGCGGAACGGCACGACCGCGGCCGTGCCGTTCCCGATCCCGGTGCCCAACTCCCGTCGCCGGGGATCGTCGTCGTGCGGGGAATCGACAAAGGGCCGGCGGAAAAATACGGGCACCTCGGTCCGGACGGAAGGATGCCGTGGCCCGGTCGCCGGACAGGCTCGGTCGGCCGCAGCGTTGCAGCCGAGGCGCGAGCGGATGCCATCGGGCGGGACCGTCGGCCGCTGCCGACGGGGCGATCGGCCCCGGGCTCCTGCGGCGGACCTCGCTTTCCAGCGGGACGGTGGACACCGCTCCCGGATCCGCGAGGCCCCACTCTATGCCGGCGGCCGCAAATCGCCGCGGGATCGATCGTCGGAGAACGCGGCGCGGAGCCGCCTCACCGGTCGCACTGGTCGGGCATTCTCTCCGGAAAGCGGGCTCCCTCGGGGGACGTGGGCTTCGGCCGACCGGAGACCGACGCCGATACCGGAGCGAGCAGCGCGCGCGAGAAGGCTCGGTGCGAGATCGGACGCGAGCCCTCCTGGCCAACAAGCCCGGTGCTCGAAGCCTTCGCTGGACGAGCGCGGCCGGGCCTCGGGGCCTTCCACACGGAGCCGGTCCGAACCGCCGCCGGTCCTCGGTTCACGCCGGCCGTTCACCCGAGAAGGTCATGAACCGCTCCACCCTGCCGTCGGTACCGAAGGCCAGCACGTCGTAACGCTCGGGCTTCGGCGCCGGCATACCGGGCGAGCCCGCCGGCATACCGGGCACGGCGAGCCCCCGGACCCAGCTCGGCCGAGCGGCCAGCAGCCGGCGGATCGCGAGTGCCGGAACGTGGCCCTCGATCAAGAGGTCGTCGAGCCGGGCCGAATGGCAGCCGGCGAGCGTCTCGGGAATGCCGAGCGCCGCGCGGATCGGTGCGAGGTCGTCGTATTCGCTCGTTCGGGTCGTGAAACCCTCGGCCTCGAGGTGGCGCGCCCAGAGCGTGCAGCAGCCACAGCCACGCAGCTTCCAGATCTCGACCGGTGCCGGCACTGCGGTGCCGGCCGGACGGGCGGATCCGAGAGCGGTTGCGAACGTGGTGACGACGAGCAAGCGACGACGGGCGATCCGCACGGTAGTCTCCGGGCTCGACGGGTTTCCAGGACGATACCCTGCCCTCTCGCGGGGCGCCCCGCAAGGCCGATCCCCGCGCAATTCCGCATCGCCGGTTCGGTCGCTTCGGATCGGAGAAGTGCCCGCCCGCACGGCAACGGGCCGGCCGAACCGGAGTCCGGAACCTTCGCCCGCTCGGTTTCGAGAACTCGGAACGGGTCCACCGCCTGCTCGCGCCGCCCCGCCCCCGGCTCTGCCGCCAGCGAACCGTCGTCGACGGGAGCCTCGGGCCGCTGCGGTGCGGTCGGACGAACCCTAACCGAGCGGCCGGCCGGTCGGCCGTCGTTCCCGCGAGCGGGGCGGGACGGGCGCAGTCCGCAGCAGGCATCGGCTTCGCCACGGTTCGGCGCCGTGTCGCTGCGGCGGTCCCACCGCTCCGCTGACCGCCGCTGCCTCGCGCGGCGCGCGTTCGAACCGAGGCTCTCGATCGCCTTCGCGCCGCCACGCTCGGCGAGCGGCCGACTAGACGCCGGCGGGCCGCTCGGCTCCGGCCGGGCGCCAGCGGCGGAGGCGAAGCGCGTTGGCCACCACCGAAACGCTCGAGAAGGCCATGGCGGTGCCGGCGAGGGCCGGCGAGAGCAGGCCGAGCGCCGCGAGCGGCAGCCCCAGGAGATTGTAGATGAAGGCCCAGAAGAGATTCTGCCGAATCGTCCGCCGGGTCGCCGCGGCGATCTCGAGGGCGGCCGCCACGAGCCGCGGGTCGGGGCGCAGGAGCGTGAGCCCGGCCGCGGCGCGCGCCGCGTCGGCCCCGCTCCCCATCGCCACGCCGACGTCGGCTGCGGCGAGCGCCGGCGCATCGTTGACGCCGTCCCCGACCATCGCCACGACCCGTCCCTCGGCCCGCATCCGCTCGATCGCCGCGACCTTTTCGGCGGGCTTCAGCGGGGCCTCGACCCGCGCGATCCCGACCGCCCGCGCGACCCGCTCCGCGGTCGCCCGCTGATCGCCCGAGAGAAGGGCGGTCGCGAGCCCACGGCGATGCAGCGCGGCGACCGCTTCGACGGCCTCGGGGCGAAGCCTGTCCTCGAGGGCGAGGAGCCCCAGGAGCTCGCCGTCGGCCGCCACCCAAGCGAGGCTGCGGCCGGCCGCCGCCTCGGCCGCCGCCCGTTCGGCGAGCGGTGCCGTGGCGATGCCCACTTCCTCGAGCAGCTCCGCCCGGCCGATCCGCACCACCCGGCCCTCGACCCGGGCGACCAGCCCCAGGCCCGGGCGGGCCTCGAAGGTCTCGACAGGCGGCAGAGCCAGCCCCCGCTCCGAGGCCGCGAGCAGGATCGCCCGGCCGAGCGGGTGCTCGCTGCCCTGCTGGGCGGCCGCCGCCAGCCGCAAGAGCGCCTCTTCGCCGCCCGCGACGGGCTGCAGGGCGACGAGCACGGGTCGGCCGAGGGTGAGGGTCCCGGTCTTGTCGAAGGCCACGAGGTCGACCGCGACGGCGCGCTCCAGGGTGGCGATGTCGCGGATCAGGATACCGGCGCGCGCCGCCGCCCCGGTGCCCGCCACGAGCGCCGCCGGTGTGGCGAGGCCGAGGGCGCAGGGGCAGGCCACGACCAGGACCGCGACGGCCGACCAGAGCGCCCGCTCGAGGCCGTAGCCGGCACCGAGCCAGCCGAAGAGGGTGAGGACCGCCAAGGCGATCACAGCCGGGACGAAGACCGCGCTCACCCGGTCGACCAGGCGCTGGATCGGAGCCTTGCCGGCCTGCGCCCGCTCGACGAGCTCGGCGATCCGCGCGAGCGTCGTGTCGCGGCCGACCCGCTCCGCCACGCAGCGCAGGAGCCCACTGCCGTTGATCGAACCGGCGATCAGCCGATCGCCCGGGCCCTTGCGGACCGGCAGGCTCTCGCCGGTGAGCAGCGATTCGTCGAGCTCGCTCGAGCCCTCGAGGATGCGGGCGTCGACCGGAACCCGCTCGCCGGGCCGAATCACGAGCCGATCGCCGACCGCGACCTCCTCGACCGCCACCTCGACCTCGCGACCGGCCCGCAGGACGCGCGCCGTCTCGGGTGCGAGGGCCTCGAGCTCGCGCAGGGCCGCCGCGGCTCCCGCCTTGGCGCGACCCTCGAGCCAGCGGCCGAGCAACACCATGGTGATCACGACGGCCGAACCTTCGAGGTAGAGGCGGCCGCCCGCCGCCTCGCCCTCGAGCAGCACGAGCACGAGCCCGTGCAAGAAGGCGGCGCTGGTGCCGAGCGCCACGAGCAGGCTCATGTTGCCGGTGCCGGCACGCAGGCCCGCCCAGGCGTCCCGATAGAAACGGGCACCCAGCACGAGCTGGACGGGAGCCGCGAGCAGGAGCTCGACCCAGGGGTTCGGGTGCAGATGGAGGCCGAAGGGAGCGGCCAGCATCGGCAGGACCAACGGGACGGTGAGCAGCAGGGCCGCCACGAATGCCACCGCCTCGCGCCGCCGGGCGGCCCGCTCCGCGGCCGCCGCCCGCTCCGCCTCGAGGCCGCGGCGGCCTTCGAGCGCCGCCCGGTAGCCCGCCGTCCGCACCGCGGCGAGCAAGGCCGCCGGAATCGCCGGATCGGCCAAGTGACGGACCTCGGCGCGCTCGCTCGCGAGGTTGACGTTCACCTCGAACACGCCCGGCACGGCCGAGAGCGCCCGCTCGACCCGACCGACACAGGAGGCGCAGCTCATCCCGCCGATCGCGAGTCGCGTGGTGACCTCGCGGACCCCGTAGCCGGCCTCGTGCACCGCCTCGACCAGGCGGTCGAGCGGCGCCGGCGGGTCGGCGAGCAGCAGCTCGGCCCGCTCGGTGGCGAGGTTGACCTCGACCGTCGCGACACCCGGCACGCGGCGCAGGACCCGCTCGAGCCGAGCGGCGCAAGCGGCGCAGGTCATGCCGGCGATCGAAAGGGAGAGCCGCCGCCCCGCCCGGTCTTCCGACCCGACCGGTTCGACCGGCGCGGGCTGCGTCCCGACGAGGGTTTCCATGACCTTCGACACCTCCTGCGCCGCCGGCCCGGGCCCACCGTCGGAGCCTCGGCCGACTTCGGCGGCCGGGGCCCCGGGGCCGATAGTCCGCTGCGCGCGACGGGAAGGACATAGGCCCCCTCGAGCGGGCCGGCAACGCCGGCGCCCGAGCGGAGGATGCTCGCGCTCGGGCGCGGCGAGTCCCGCGGAGGCCGGCAGGCCGGACCACTCCCCCGCTCGCGCCGGAGCGGTGGATGCGGCGATCGTGCTCGGACCGGCACCGGCCCGCCCCGGTCGACCACGAGGGTGGTCCGGGCGCGCCCGGGCGGCTCCGGAGCCGGGGCGGGCGTCGCGCGCGTTGCTCGATCGGGTTCGCCCGTGGGGTCGGCGGATCACCTCGACGGGTCGGCCGCGGTCGGTCGCCCGCCGCCCGGGAGCGTGCCGGCGAGGCTCGCTCGGATCCGCCTCGAGCGCCCGAGCCACGGCGCCGCGCACGGTTGCCGACGGGACGGGCGCGAGGACCGACCGGGCGAGCGTGGTCGCGAGGTAGGACCGTGGCCGAGAGGCTCGCGCTTCGGTAGCGTCGGGCCGATCCCTGCGTACCGCAGGGCGCGCACGCATCTCCTCGGCCCCCCGCGGCGGCGACGACGCTTGACCGCGAACCTCGACGAGGGGTCTATGCCGGAGGAATAGGGGAGGATCGACCCATGGCGACCGCACGGGCGGCCGTTCGCAAGGCCAATCTCGGGCTCGAGGAGGCGGTCGCTGACGCGGAGGCTCGCTATGTCGCGGCCCGGCCCAAGAGCCGGGCGATCTTCGAGCAGAACCTGCGCGCCATGCCCGGCGGCAACACCCGGACGGTGCTGTTCTTCCTGCCCTTTCCGGCGGTCGTCGCCGAAGGACGCGGAGCCCGGCTGGTCGACGTCGACGGTCACGAATATGTCGATTGGCTGGGCGAATATTCTGCCGGGCTCTACGGCCACAGCCACCCCGTGATCCTGCGGGCGATCCGCGACGCTCTGGACCAGGGGATCGCGCTCGGCGGGCCGAACCGTTTCGAGGGGCCTCTCGCGGCCGAGCTCTGCCGCCGCTTCCCCTCGCTCGAGCTGGTCCGCTTCTGCAATTCGGGAACCGAGGCGAACCTCTACGCGATCTCGGCCGCGCGCGCGTTCACCGGCCGGCCGGCGGTCATGGTGTTCGATCACGGCTATCACGGCGGGGTCTTCTCCTTCACCCCCGGCGCCGACCGGATCAACGCCCCCTTTCCCTGGGTGCTGGCACCCTACAACGATCTGCCCGCCACGCTCGCGCTCCTCGAGGCGCACGCGCAGGAACTCGCCGCGGTGTTGATCGAGCCGATGCAGGGCGGTGCGGGCGCCTTGCCGGCCGAGCCGGGCTTCCTCGAAGCGTTGCGCCAGGCCTGTACCCGGCTGGGTATCTGCCTGATCTTCGACGAGGTGATGACCTCGCGGTCGAGTGCGGGCGGGCTGCAGGCCCGGCTCGGTATCACCCCGGATCTCACCTCCCTGGGCAAATATCTGGGCGGTGGGCTCAGCCTCGCTGCCTTCGGCGGCAAAGCCGCGATCATGGCCCAGTTCGACCCCCGCCGGCCGGGCGCCATCCCGCATGCCGGTACCTTCAACAACAACGTGCTCGCCATGGCGGCGGGCCTCGCCGGCCTCACCGAGGTCGCCACGCCCGAGGTGCTCGACGCCCATTTCGAGCGCGGCGAGCGTCTGAAGGCGAGGATCAACGCGCTCGCCGAACGGCGCGGCGTGCCGTTCCAGTGCACCGGCCGCGGCACGATCCTGGGCCTGCATTGCCAAGGGGGGACCCTGCGCTCGGCGCGCGACCTGGCCGCCCAGGACCCGGTGCGGCGCGAGCGGCTCCAGCGCCTGCTCCATTACGACCTGCTGGAGCGCGGCCACTATCTGGCCCGCCGCGGCTACCTCACCGTCTCGCTTCCCCTGACCGCGGAGGACGAGGAGAGTTTCCTCGCCGCGATCGACGAGTTCTTGACGCTACGCCGGCACCTGCTGCTCGGCTGAGGGGATGGGGGCGGCTGCCGCGGGCCGCATCGGGCGAGGGAGGGCCGCGCTGCCGCCGACCCTCCGGGGACCGGCGCTCGGTGCGCCGGCGCCGCGAAAGCCTGCCGCCGGGCCTACCGGCTCGTCACCTCCGACTACCCGGTCGCCGAGACCGTGGTGCCCGGCCGGGCGCGCGATCCGAACCGCCCGAACGAGCTCCGCTTCGGCCCCTTCCGACGGATTTTCCGGGAGAGCCTGCACGAGCCTCGGCCGGGGACGCAGTGGACCGGGATTACCGCCCGGATCGGCGAACGTCGGTTCGAGACGGGGCTCGTCCGGGCCGTGCTCGCGCTCCCTCCCGCCCCGGGCGATCCCTGGCGGCCACAGGCGGTCGTCGCCGTGCGGCCCGAAGACACGGCCCATAGCCGCGGTATGGGGACGGGATACGCGCCCACTGTCGCCCTTCTCGAGCCCGCGATCGAAGCCGGCCTCCGCCGGCTCGCCCCGATCGGCGTCCCCTGCAAGCGGCACGCGCTCCCGACGATCGAGGCCGAACTCGGGCTCGAGAGACTGCGGGTCGCGGGCGCACCCTGTTCGGACCACACGACGACCGAGCGGTTCGGGGAGTTCCTGGCGCTCTTCGATTCGCATCCGGAGACGACCAGCCGTCTCGAGTTCCGCGCCCACCGTCGCGTCGAGCCGCGCGACGCCGACCGCCGCGTGCGCCCGGTGCCCTTCCTCGAACCGCCGCTCGCCGGGCCGCCGGCCGACTTCTTTCCGCTCACCGGCCGGACCTGCGCCGACTGGAGCGACGTGCTCGCGGACGTCACGGACGGCTAGACGGGCGGTTCGGGCCGGCAGTGGATCGCGGACCGCGACGAACGCGGCGAGGAGCCGTCGCGTCTCTTGCGCGACGAGCTCCTGATCGACGAGCCCGAGAGCCGAGGCCGACGCGCGGGGCCCGTGCGAGCCCCTGCCGCGAACCTCGCCCGCGCGGCGGCGGCCGGCCGCTTCGCGGGATGCCGGACCGGCTGCGGCCGATCGCCGCGCGGATGCAGCGCCGGTTCGGCTCCGAGGGCCTCGAATTCGCGCACGCCCGGGTCGAGACGAAGGCGTTCGAGGCGGTCGCCCACCCGCGCCGGTCGGCCCGTGCGCGGATGAAGGACGTGGTTCCCGATCGGATCCGGCGGCTGGTCGAGCCCTACGGGCTGCGGCCGGGGCCCAAAGAGCGGCGGCCGGGCCCGGCCACGGCCGACCCGCTCAGCCGGCGAGGCTCTGCCCGGCGGCGTTGAAGGTGTAGCCCAGGAAGTCGCGGAGCGCCCGGGCGGCCGGGCCGAGCTCGGCGCCGCGCCGCCAGACGAGCCCGACGTCCATGGTGGGCACGGGCTCGGCCACGTCGCGGGTCTCGAGCCGCAGCCCCTCGAGCGACCAGGGTCGGAAGACCATGTCGGAGAGGACGGTGACCCCCATCCCGGCCGCGACCATGCTGCGGACCGCCTCGACCGAGCTCGTACGGAAGACGGTGTTCGGCATCCACGGCGTGCGCGCCCAATAGCGCCGCGCGGTGAGCTCGGCCTCGTCGACCGTGAGCATGACGTAGCGCTCCTTGGCGATCTCCTCGAGCGGCACGGTCGAAAGCGCCGCCAGGCGGTGGCCGGTCGGCAGCCAGAGCCGCCGGCGCGAGCGGATCAGCGTCTCGTGGACGAGCCGGGCGCGGTCGACCAGGTTCGAGGTCAAGAGCACCGCGAGCTCGAATTCACCCTCGCCTAGTCGACGCTCGATCTCGCCGCGCGGCGCTTCGACGAGCTCGACCTCGACCCGCGGGAAGAGACGGGCGAAACGGGCGAGATGGGCCGGCAGGAAGTAGCCGGCGACCGTGTAGGTGACGCCGACCCGCACCTTGCCCTCGACGTCGTCCTTGGGGGCCAGGCGGGCGCGCAAGGCTCCGTCGACCGCCGCCACGATGTTGCGCGCGTGCTCGACGAAGCGACCGCCCTCGGCCGTGAGCCGCATGCCGCGGGCGGTCCGCTCGAAGAGCCGGTGGCCCAGGAGCGTCTCGAGCTCGCCGATCGCCTCGCTCACCGCCGAAGGCGAAAGGGCGAGCTCCGAGGCGGCGCGGGAGACCCGCCCGGCGGCGGCGACGGCGAGGAAGGCGCGGACCTGGCGCAGGGTGAGGTTCGAAGACATGTCGTTCGGAAAAAGCGAAAAGGCTCCTCGGCACTTTTCGTTCCACAAACGGACCCTGCTCGGCAAGAGTGCACGACGGAGAACGAAACCGTCGGTGCCGCTCCGGCGGTCCGATATCGAGGGAGGGAGTACGGACATGCGGCGCAACGCTCTGCGCGCGGGCGCGGCGGCGCTCGCCCTCGTGGCGCTCGGCCTTTCCGCCGAGGCCCGGGCGGCCGACTGGTTTCCTTACAAGGTGGAGGTCTGGGATCCGCCCTTCGACATGGCGAGCTCCAGGAAAACGGTCGATTACGTCCCGCTGCCCAAGGCGTCGAAGGCGTGGAACCTGTGTGTCTCCTTCCCACACATGAAGGACGCCTATTGGCTCGCGGTCGATTACGGCGTGGTCGAGGAAGCGCGCCGACAGGGGGTCGGCCTCCAGCTCGTCGAGGCCGGTGGCTACACCGAGCTCGCCAAGCAGATCGCCCAGATCGAGAACTGCGCGGCGGGCGGCGCCGCCGCCGTGATCATCGGTGCGATCTCCTACGACGGCCTCAACAATCTCGTGGCCGAGATCCGCAAGAAGAACGTCCCGGTGATCGACGTCATCAACGGGATGAGCTCACCGGAGCTCTCGGCCAAGTCGCTCGTCTCGTTCGGCGAGATGGGAGCCAAGGCAGGCGAGTTCCTGAAGAGCCGGCATCCGGCCGGGAGCCCCAAGGTGAAGGTGGCGTGGTTCCCGGGTCCGGCGGGTGCCGGCTGGGTCGAGGCGGGCAACAAGGGCTTCCTCGAGGCGATCAAGGGCTCGGCGATCGAGGTGGTCGAGACCAAGTACGGCGACACCGGCAAGGAGGTCCAATCCAAGCTCGTCGAGGACACGCTCGAGGCGCACCCGGACATCGCCTATGTCGTCGGCACCGCGGTCACGGCCGAGGCGGCGATCCCGATCCTCCGCGCGCGCGGGCTGCAGGACAAGGTCAAGATCGTCTCTTATTATTACACCCCGGGCGTCGATCAGGGTATCCGCCGCGGTCAGATCCTGGCCGCCCCGACCGATTCGCCGGTGATCCAGGGGCGGATCGCGGTCGACCAGGCGATTCGTATCCTCGAGGGCAAGGACTATCTCAAGCACGTGGGTCCGGCGCTGTTCGTCGTGACCACGGACAACATCAAGACTTTCGATACCACCTCGACACTGGCGCCGGCGAACTTCAAGCCGACCTTCAAAGTTCCCTGAAGCGGTAGGGGATGCGCCACGGCACCGGATCGACGGGCGTGAGCGAGCCGCCGCTCCTGGAGCTGCGCGGGGTCTCGAAGTCCTACCCGGGGGTTCTCGCTCTCGACCGGGTCGACCTCGAGCTCCGCGCGGGCGAGGCGCACGTGCTGTTCGGCGAGAACGGCGCGGGCAAATCCACGTTGATCTCGCTCGTAGCGGGCGTGCAGACGCCGGATGCTGGGGAGATCCGGCTCGCCGGCGCACCCGTCCGCTTCGCCTCGGTACACGAGGCGCGCACCGCCGGCGTCTCCGCGGTGTTCCAGGAATTCTCGCTCGTCCCGCAGCTCACCGTCGCCGAGAACATCGTCCTCGGCGACGAGCCGCGGCAGGGCTTCCTGCTGGATGTCGCAGCGGCGCGGCGGATCGCCCGCGAGCTCCTCGACCGGCTCGGCTTCTCTCTGGACCCCGACGCCCGCGTGGAGGGTCTCGCCCGAGCCGAGCAGCAGATGGTGGAGATCGCGAAAGCCTTCCGCACGGCTCCCGAGGTGCTCGTGCTCGACGAGCCCACGGCGTCCTTGACCGAGCGGGAGGCGCACCGGCTCCTCGCGCTGGTCGATCAGCTCAAGGCCCGGGGCGTGGGCATCCTCTACATCACCCATCGGATGGGCGAGATCCGGCGGATCGGCGATCGGGTCACGGTGCTGCGCGACGGCCGGAAGATCGGGACCGTGCCGGCCACGACGAGCGAGGACAAGCTCGTGCGGCTCATGACCGGGCGGGCGATCGAGCAGATCTTCCCGGCGATCCCGCCGGTTCCCTGCGGCCCGCCGGTCCTCCGGGTGGAGGAGCTGACCACCGGCTCCGGCAGCGTGGTCGGTGCGAGCTTCGCCTTGCACGCGGGCGAGATCCTGGGCCTCGCGGGGCTCGTGGGTTCCGGCAAGTCGGAGGCCGCACGCGCGATCTTCGGCATCGAGCCGCTCGCCTCGGGCCGAGTGCTGCTCGACGGGGTGCCGGTCGAGACCCCCTCGCCCGCCGCGATGCTCGCGCGCGGCGTCCTCTACCTGCCGCCCGACCGGCGCGAGGAGGGGCTCGCGATGGTGCGGCCCGCACGCGAGAACATGACCATGGCCGTCCTCGACCGGCCCGAGCTCGGCCCCGGCCCCTGGCTCGGCCGGCTCAAGGAGGCGCGGCTCGCGCACGAGCTCGCCCGCCGGATCGAGCTCCGGCCGGCCCAGCCGGAACGCGCGGTCGAGCTGTTCTCCGGTGGCAACCAACAGAAGGTACTCTTCGCCCGAGCGCTCGCGCGGCCGGTGCGGCTCTTGATGCTCGACGAGCCGACCGTGGGTGTCGACATGGCGACCCGGGCTTCGCTCTACCGGCTGATCGTCGAGCTCGCCGAGAAGGGAACCGCGATCCTGCTCGTCTCGTCCGATCTGCCCGAGATCCTGCACCTCTCGCATCGCGTCCTGGTCTTCCATCGCGGCCGGATCCGGGCCGAGCTCGAGGGTGCGGCGATCGGCGAGGAGGCGGTGCTGCAGCATTTCTTCGAGCGCGAGGCGGCATGATCGAGACCGAGCGCGCGGCTCCGCTCGACGCCCCGCGCCCGGCCGCGGGGCTGCGGCTCCTGCTGGTGCGTCTGTTCGTGCGCCTGGGCGTGCTGCCCTTCCTGTTGCTCGTCGCGGTCCTGGTTTTCGCCTCGCTCTCCGAGAACTTCCTCACGCTGCGCAACCTCACCAACGTGGTGCGCCAGGCGGTCTATCTCTTGATCGTCTCGCTCGGTCAGATGCTCGCGCTTCTCACGGGCGGCTTCGATCTCTCGGTCGGCACGATCCTGGCGCTCACCTCCGTCGTCGGCGCCTCGGCGATGGCCGCGGCCTACGGCGCCTTTCCCGATCTCCCCTGGCTCGCGATCGCTCTGGGCGGGCTCGCGGGCCTGGCTGCCGGCACCGCGATCGGGGTGGCGAACGGGCTCGGTGTGGCGCTCTTCGGTGTCTCGCCCTTCATCATGACGCTCGGCATGGCCTCGGTCGGCTTCGGCATCGCGCTCTATCTCACGGGTGGCGCGCCGGTGTACGGCATGCCCCGAGAGTTCGGCGAGGTCTTCGGGTTCGGCGAGCTCGCCGGCGTGCCGGCGCCGATCCTGGTCGCGGCCCTCCTCGTCCTCGCGATGCTCCTGTTGGTCTACCGCACCCGGCTCGGCCGCTCGTTCTATGCGGTCGGCGGCAATTTGAAGGCGGCACGGCTCTCGGGCATCGACACCCGCCGCGTCCTGCTCACGACCTACGTCCTCTGCGCCTTCCTGGCCTCGATCGGCGGGCTCCTCCTGACTGCCCGGCTCGATACCGGCGAGGCCAATATCGGGGCCTCCATGCCGCTCGAATCGATCGCCGCTTGTGTGATCGCCGGCGTGTCGCTGCGGGGCGGGGTCGGCCGGGTCGAAAACGTCGTGTTGGGGGCGCTCTTCATCGTGCTGGTCCAGAACGGGATGAACCTCGCCCGAATCGAGTCCTATCTCCAGACGGTGGTGCTGGGCCTCCTCCTGATCCTCGCCGTGATCGCCGATCAGCTCCGGCTGCGGTTGATGGCGAGCCTGCGCGCTCGAGGAACGCAGCCGTGATCCCGATCAACTGCGACATGGGCGAGAGCTTCGGGCTCTGGCGTCTGGGCGACGACACCGGGCTCATGCCCTGGGTCCAGCTCGCCAACGTCGCCTGCGGCTTCCACGCCTCCGATTTCGAGCACATGCACGCGACCGTGCGGCTCGCCAAACGCCACGGCGTCAAGGTGGGCGCCCACCCCTCGCTGCCCGACCGGCAGGGCTTCGGCCGCCGGGCGATGGCCATGCGCCGCGAAGAGCTCGCCGACTGCATCCTCTACCAGGTGGGGGCGCTCACCGCCTTTCTTCGTGCGGAGGGCATGGAGCTGCACCACGTCAAACCGCACGGGGCGCTCTACGGCATGGCCGCGCGCGACCCCGAGACGGCACAGGCGATCGCCGACGCGGTCGCGGTGTTCGGCGTCCCGGTGCTCGGCATGGCCGGAACCGAGCACGAGAAGGTCTACCCCGCCCGGGGCCTTCGGCTCTTGCGCGAGTTCTACGCCGATCTCGACTACGACGCGGCGGGCCGGCTCGTGATCACCCGCGAGCATCGGGCGATCGATCCGGACGAGGCGGCGGCCCGGGTCGTCCGGGCCGTGAAGGAGAGTGTCGTGCGCACGACCGCCGGCACGGACGTGCCGGTCGTGGTCGAGACGGTCTGCGTCCATTCCGACACGCCGAACGCGGTCGCGATCGCGAAGGCCGTCCACGAGGCGCTCGCGGCACTGGCGGGCGGCTCACCCCACTAGGAGCACAGCAGACATGGCGAAAAAGGAAATTCTCTCGCCGCTGCCCGGAACCTTCTATCGCCGACCCGCCCCGGACCAGCCGCCCTACAAGGGCGAGGGCGATGCGGTCGCGGTAGGCGACGTGGTGGGCCTGGTCGAGGTCATGAAGAGCTTCAACGAGGTCAAGAGCGAGGTCGCGGGCAGGCTCGTCCGTTTTCTCGTCGAAAACGAGGAGGCGGTGATGGCGGGCCAGCCGCTGGCCGAGCTCGAGGGCTGAGGCTTTGGCGATCCGCACCCTCCTGATCGCCAATCGAAGCGAGATCGCGCTCAGGATCCAGCGCGCCGCGCGCGAGCTCGGTATCCGCGTGGTCCAGGCCCATTCCGCGGCCGACCGGGACTCCCTGCCGGTGCGGCTCGCCGACGAGGCGGTCGAGATCGGCCCGCCGCCCGCCAAGAAGTCGTACCTCGCCATCCCCGCGATCATCGAGGCGGCCGAGAAGGTCGGCGCGGACGCCGTCCACCCCGGCTACGGGTTTCTGGCCGAGAACGGCGAGTTCGCCGATGCCTGCGAGGTCGAGGGCCTCGTCTTCGTCGGGCCCACGGGCGACACGATCCGGGCGATGGGCGACAAGGTCGAGGCCCGCAGGCTCGCGGCCGAAGCGGGTGTGCCCACGGTGCCCGGCAGTGCCGGCCGCATCCACGAGCTCGAGGAGGCACGCGAGGTCCTCGAGCGCACGGGATTCCCGGTGATGATCAAGGCCGCGGCCGGCGGTGGCGGGCGCGGCATCCGGGTCGCCCGCGATGGGGACGAGCTCGCCCGGCTCTGGCCTCAGGCTCGGGCAGAAGCGCTGGCCGCCTTCGGCGACGGCGGGCTCTACCTCGAGAAGCGGATCGAGCGGGCCCGCCATGTCGAGGTCCAGGTGCTGGGCGACGGGCATCGGGTGATCCACCTCTTCGAGCGCGACTGCTCGCTCCAGCGCCGCCGCCAGAAGGTCTGGGAGGAGGCTCCGGCCGTCCGCCTCGACCCGGCGATCCGCGAGAAGCTCTGCGCGGCGGCCGTCCGGCTCGCCGAGCGGGTCCGCTACAAGGGCGCCGGCACCGTCGAGTTCCTGTTCGACGAGGCTAGCGGCGCCTTCTACTTCCTCGAGATGAACACCCGCATCCAGGTCGAGCACCCGGTCACCGAGGAGATCACCGGGATCGACCTCGTCAAGGCCATGCTCGAGATCGCGGGTGGGGCTCCCCTCCCCTTCCGTCAAGAGGAGGTCGGCGTGCGGGGGCACGCGATCGAGGTCCGGATCAACGCCGAGGATCCGGCGCGCGACTTCGCTCCCCACCCCGGGCGCATCGCGAGCCTCGAGCTCCCGGGCGGGCCTGGCGTGCGGATCGATGCGGCCCTCTTCGCCGGCTACGAGGTACCGCCCTTCTACGACTCCCTCCTCGTGAAGCTGATCACTCGCGGCCGCGACCGCGCGGAGGCGCTCGCCCGGCTCGAGCGCGCACTCGCCGAACTCGCGATCGGCGGGATCCCGACCACGGCCGGATTGCATCGGTTGCTCGTGCGCGCCCCCGAGGTGCGGAATTGGGACGTGCACACGGACTGGCTCGAGCCCTGGCTCCAATCGAACCGGCAGAAGCTCGCGTGAAGGAGGTGGCGGTGGCGAGGACGGAATCGCGATATTCCTTCGGCGGCGACGAACATCTCTTCGTCGAGATCGACGAGGAGATGTCGCTCGAGGCCTTCTTCAAGAGCCTCTCGGTCTGTGCCGCCATCAAGGAAGCGAACATCGAAGGTGTGACCGAGATCTGCCCGGCCAACGCCTCCTTCCAGATCAAGTTCGATCCGGACGTGATCGCACCCGCCGACATCGAGGCCGAGGTCAAGCGGATCGAAGCGCGCGCGCAGGCCTCGCACCGGATCGCCACCCGCATCCTCGAGGTCCCGGCCTATTTCCGCGATCCCTGGACGACCGAGACCCTGATGCGGTTCCGCGATCGTCACCAGGACCCGGACGCGACCGACATCGAGTTCGCCGCCCGGATCAACGACTATCCGAGCGTGGATGCGTTCCTCGCCGCCTTCACGGGCTCGCCCTGGTTCGTCTCGATGGTGGGGTTCGTGGCCGGGCTACCCTTCCTCTACCAGATGGTCGAGCGCAGGCGGCAGATCCAGGTGCCCAAATATCTGCGGCCGCGGACCGACACGCCCGCGCTGACGATCGGCTTCGGCGGCTGTTTCGCCTGCATCTATTCGGTGCGCGGCGCCGGCGGCTATCAGATGTTCGGCATCACGCCGATGCCGATCTACGATCCGCAGCAGAAGATCTCCTATCTCCAGGACTTCATGTGCCTGTTCCGGCCGGGCGACATCCTGGTCTGGAAGCCGATCGACCGCGAGGGCTACGATTCGATCAAGGCAGACGTCGAAGCCGGCCGCTTCGTGCCGAAGATGGCGGAGGTCACCTTCGACCTCGACGCTTTCGAGCGCGACGTCGACGGCACCAACCGCAAGCTTTTGGAGGCCCTCCATGCTTGAGGTCGTCCGCCCCGGGCTCGCCACCACCGTCCAGGACCTCGGCCGACCCGGCTACTACCATGTCGGCATTCCGATCTCGGGTGCGATGGACCGGCTCGCGGCGCGAACGGCCAATCTCCTGGTCGGCAATCCGGAGGACGCGGCCCTTCTCGAATGCCCGTTCATGGGCCCCGAACTGCGTTTCTCGGATGCCCGGACCGTGGCCGTGACCGGGGCCGAGATCGTGCCCAAGGTCGACGGCCGAGCACGACCGCTCTGGACCTCGTTCCGGATCGCGAAGGGCGAGGTCCTCTCCTTCGACTTCCTCAAGAAGGGGGCGCGCATCTACATCGCGATTTCGGGTGGGATCGACGTTCCGGTCGTGCTCGGCTCCCGTTCGACCTACGCGCTCGGCGCGCTCGGCGGGTTCAGGGGCCGCAAGCTCGAGGCGGGCGACCTGTTACCGCTCGGTAACGGTCCGGGTGCCGAGGAGGGACGCAGCGTGCCCGACCATCTGCGGCGGATGCCGGAGATGCCCGCACGGCTTCGGGTGATGCCCGGGCTCTATTGGCACCGGCTCACCGAAGAAGCGAAGCAGAGCTTCTTCGAAGACAGCTGGAAGGTCGCCCCCGAGGCCGACCGGATCGGCTATCGCTTCCGCGGTGGCCGGCCCTTGACCTTCGTGCCGCGCGAGCAGCCCTTCGGTGCCGGCTCGGATCCCTCGAACATCGTCGATGCCGCCTATCCCTACGGCTCGATCCAAGTGCCGGGCGGCACGGAGCCCATCGCGCTGCACCGAGACGCGGTCTCGGGCGGCGGCTACATGATGCTCGGAACGGTGATTTCGGCGGACATGGACCTGATCGGCCAGCTCCAGCCCCACATGCCGACCCGGTTCGTGCCGTGCGACATGGCCGAGGCGTTGCGGGCGCGCGCCGAGCGCCGCAAGCTCCTGGACGCGATCCGCGCGCATCTCGCCGCGTGACCCGCACGTTCCGCCCCGCGACCGGGATCGATCGAAGAGGACGAAGAGATGACAGGAACCCTCGCAGCCCGCCTCTGGCCCGTCGAAGCCGGCAACGCCGCGACCCGCACGATCGTGTTGATCGTCGCGGGTTCGCTGCTCTTGACCCTCTCGGCCAAGGTCCAGGTGCCGTTCTGGCCGGTGCCGATGACGATGCAGACCTTCGTCGTGCTCCTGATCGGCGCCACCTACGGTTCGACACTGGGCGCCGCGACCGTGCTCGTCTACCTCGTGCAGGGCGCCCTCGGGCTGCCGGTCTTCGCCAAGGGTGGCGGGCTCGCCTACATGACGGGGCCCACGGGTGGCTACCTCTTGGGCTTCGTCCTGGCGGCTTGGCTCGTCGGCAAGCTCGCCGAGCGGGGGCTCGACCGCCGCGTGGTCACCGCACTGCCGATGTTCCTCCTGGGCGATCTCGTCATCTTCGTCCTCGGCGTCGGTTGGCTCGCCTCGCTGATCGGGCTCGAGAAGGCCTGGACGGCGGGTGTCCTGCCGTTCCTGCCGGCCGAGGCGCTCAAGATCGCCCTCGCCATGGCACTGTTGCCGCTCGCCTGGCGTCTGGGCGAGCGTCGGACCGGGTGACCGGCCGCGGGGCGGCGGCACGGGCCGCCGCCCCCGCTCCAACAGAAACGGGGAGGCACGTCCATGTCCGATCGGCTTCTGGGGGCCGCGATCCCGCGCAAGGAGGATCGCCGGTTCCTGACCGGGACCGGTCGCTACACGGACGACATAACCCTGCCGCACCAGGCCTATGCGGTGATCGTCCGCTCGCCCTACGCGCACGCCGAGATCCGCGACATCGACCTCGAGGCGGCCCGCGCGATGCCGGGTGTGCTTCTCCTGCTCACGGGTGCCGAGGTCGCGGCCTTGGGCGTGGGTGGCCTGCCCTGCGGCTGGCAGGTCACCGGAGCCGACGGCGAGCCCATGGCCGAGCCGGCCCACCCGATCCTGGCCGGGGAGGTGGTGCGGCACGTCGGCGAGCCCGTCGTCTTCGTCGTGGCCGAGAGCCTCGCCCAGGCGCGGGACGCCGCCGAGGCGGTGCGGATCGATTGGGAGCCTCTTCCGGCCGTGACGGATGCCGTCGCGGCGCTCGCTCCGGGCGCACCGCTCGTGCACGAGACGATCGGCCACAATCGCTGCTACGATTGGACGATCGGCGACCGGGCCGCGGTCGAGGCCGCCTTCGCCGCGGCCGCTCGGGTCGCCGAGGTCGAGCTCGTCAACAACCGGCTCGTCCCGAACGCCCTCGAGACGCGGGCCTGCAACGCCGCTTACGATCCGGCAGCGGATTCCTGGACGGTCCATCTCACCACCCAGAATCCGCACGTCATCCGGCTCTTGATGGGCGCCTTCGTCCTCAAGATCCCCGAGCACAAGCTGCGGATCGTGGCCCCCGACGTGGGCGGCGGCTTCGGCTCGAAGATCTATCACTACCCCGAGGAAGCGCTCTGCACGCTCGCGACGAAGCTCGTCGGCCGGCCCGTCAAATGGACCGCCGAGCGTTCAGAAGCGTTCTTGTGTGACGCGCACGCCCGCGATCACCTGACGAAAGCGCGGCTGGCACTCGACGCGGACGGCCGGTTCCTGGCGCTCTCGGTCGACACGGTCGCGAACATGGGGGCCTATCTCTCGACCTTCGCCCCCTCGATCCCGACCTACTTCTATGCGCTCGTGTTCTCGGGCCAATACCGCACACCGGCAATCTTCGTGCGGGTCCAGGCAGCCTTCACCCACACCCCGCCGGTCGACGCCTATCGCGGCGCGGGCCGGGCGGAATGTATGTACGCGCTCGAGCGGGTGATCGACCGGGCCGCGCGCGTGACCGGCCTCGATCCGGCCGAGATCCGAAGGCGCAACCTGATCCCCGAGAGCGCCTTCCCCTTCGCGAGCCCGGTGGGCGTGGTCTACGACAGCGGTGCCTTCGCCCGCGGCCTCGAGCTCGCGCTGCGCGAAGCCGACTGGGCGGGCTTCCCGGCCCGCCGGGCAGAGTCGGAGAAACGCGGCAAGCTGCGCGGGCGTGGTCTCGCCTGTTGGATCGAATCTTCCGGTGCCGCCCCCTCCAGGGCCGTGACCGCTCTGGGGTGCCGTGCCGGGCTGTTCGAAGCCGCCAAGATCCGCGTCCACCCCACGGGCTCGGTCACCGTCTACACCGGCGCGCACAGCCACGGCCAAGGGCACGAGACGACCTTCGCCCAGGTCGTGGCCGACAAGTTCGGCCTCGCGCTCGACCAGGTCGAGGTGGTCCACGGCGACACCGCATCCGTGCCGTTCGGCATGGGAACCTATGGTTCGCGCTCGATGGCGGTCGGCGGCGGCGCACTCGCGCTCGCGGCCGACAAGGTCATCGAGAAGGGCAGAAAGATCGCTGCTCATATCCTCGAGGCGGCCGAGGAGGACATCGTCTTCGAAGCCGGCAACTTCGAAGTGAAGGGGACCGATCGGGCACTGGGCTGGGTGCAGATGGCGCTCGCCGCGCACGTCCCCGCCAATTACCCGCTCGACAAGCTCGAGCCCTGCATCGAAGAGAACGCGTTCTACGATCCGCCCAACTTCACCTTCCCGAACGGCGTCTTCGTCTGCGAGGTCGAGGTGGATCCGGAGACGGGTGTGGCCACCGTCGACCGGCTCGCGGGCGTGCACGACGTCGGCACGCCGATCAACCCGCTCGTGGTCGAGGGCCAGGTGCAGGGCGGCGTCGCGCAAGCCATCGGCCAGGCGCTCATGGAGCGCGTGGTGTTCGACGCGCAGGGCCAGCTCGTGACCGGCTCGCTCCTGGATTATCGCCTGCCGCGAGCGGCCGATCTGCCGCCGATCGCCACCGCCTTCAACACCGTGCCCTGCAAGCACAACCCGCTCGGGGTGAAGGGTGCGGGCGAATCGGGCGCCACCGGGGCCACGGCCGCGGTCGTCAACGCGCTCCTCGACGCGCTCGCCCCGCTCGCAATCGAGACGATCGACATGCCGGCCACGCCGGAGCGGGTCTGGCGAGCGATCGCCGGGGCCCGTGCGGTGTGCAGGGCGGCTTGAGGCGTCGGGGCGGCGGAGGCGTGGGGGCCCGAGTCTCCGCCCGCTCGATTTCCTCTGGCTGTTCGTGGCGCTCGGTGCGATTGTGTTCGCGCTGCTGCGACTCGAAGCGGCGGCCCGGGGCGTCGTACGCGAACCGGTCGTCGTCGGCGGGGCGATCCCGGCCGAGCTCTTCCGAGCCGAAGGAGCGCCCGCGGGGCCCGTCGTCGTGATCGCGCACGGCTTCTCGGGCTCGACCGGTGTCGATGCGCTCGCTCGCGCTCGAGGGCGCGAAGGCCGGGCTTTCGGCCCTCGCTTTCGCTTTCCCGGGCCACGGCCGCCCTCCCCTGTCGTTCGAGGGCGATCTCTTGCGCGTCGAGAGGGGCGCCGGCCACGACCCGTGGCAGCGACCCGGGCCGTGCTCGCCGAGCCCAGCCGGCGGGGCGACGGGCGGGTCGCCCTGTCGGGTCATTCGATGGCCGGCGAGGTGATCGCGCGCACGGCTGCTCTCGAGCCGGACGTGGCGGCGGTGGTCGCGATCTCGCTCTTCTCCCCCGCCGTGACCGCCGAGACGCCACACAAGCTGTTCGTGACCGCGGGTGCACGGGAGGGCCGGCTCGCGGCCGAGGCGTTCCGGGTCGCGGGGCTCGCGAGCGCATCCGAGCCACCGTCTTTCGGTGTGACCCGAGGTCGCTTCGCGGACGGGACGGCGCGGCGGGCCGTGGTGGCACCCGGGATCGAGCATGTGGGCGTGGAGTTCGCGCCCGCGACGCTGCTCGAGACCCGGCGCGGCTTCCTGCTGCCGCTCGCGGCGGCGACCGCCGGCTGCGCCGCCTTCACGGCCGAGCTCCTGGGCGGCTCGCAGCCGCTGATCGCCGATGGCGCGCTACCCCGGGGCCGGGGCGGAAGGCCAGGGCGGCAGGCGTAGGAGCGCGCGCGCCTCGGCCACGGTGGCCGGACGGCGGCCATATTCCGCGCAGAGCTCGACCACCCGGCGCACGAGCGCGGCGTTGGAGGGTGCGAGCGTGTGCCGGTCCAGCCGCACATTGTCCTCGAGGCCGGTCCGGCAATGGCCGCCGAGTTCGAGCGACCAGCGATTGAGCGTGATCTGGTCCTTGCCGATCCCCGCCCCGGTCCAGGTCGCATCGGGGGCGAGGCGCCGCAGCGTGCGGATGTAGAACTCGAAGACCTCGCGATCGACCGGCATCGCGTTCTTCACACCCATCACGAACTGGACGTGCAGAGGGCCGTCGATCTTGCCCTCCTTCTGCATCTCGACAGCCTTGAACAGCATCGAGAGGTCGAAGACCTCGATCTCGGGCTTGACCCCGTAGCGCTTCATCTCGGCGGCGAGCCAGTCGATCAGCTCCGGGCTGTTCTCGTAGACCCGGGTCGGGAAGTTGCAGGACCCGGTCGAGAGCGAGGCCATGTCCGGTCGCAAGGGCAGCATGCCGCCGCGCTCGCGCCCCACGCCCGAGCGGCCGCCGGTCGAGAACTGGACGATCATGCCCGGGCAGTGTTCGCGGATGCCTTCGAGCAGGCGCGCGAATTTCTCGGGGTCCGAGGTCGGCGTCTCGTCCTCGTTGCGGACATGGCAGTGGACGAGCGTGGCCCCGGCCTCGAAGGCTTCGTGGGTCGATTCGATCTGCTCGGCGACCGTGATCGGGACGGCCGGATTGTCCTTCTTGCGCGGCAAGGAGCCCGTGATCGCGACCGTGACGATGCAGGGTGTCGGCTCGGGCGTCGATCGGGGCTCAGACATCGAAGAACACCGTCTCGTTCGGTCCCTGGATGTGGACGTCGAAGCGGTAGACCGGAAGCCCCTCGCGCAGCTCCCGACGAGCGAGCAGGGTCTCGCGGCGGCAGGCCTGCTCGATCAGCGCGAGCACCGGATCCTCGGCGTTGGCGGCCGCTTCGTCCTCGAAATAGATCCGCGTGTGCAGATGGATGTTGATGCCGCGGGCGAAGATCAAGAGCGTCGCGTGTGGTGCTTGCAGCCGCCCCTCGGCGGTCGGCACGCGGCCGGGCTTGACCGTTTCGAAAGCGAAGAGCCCGGTCCCGAAATCGGCGGCGACGCGGCCGAAGCCCGAAAAGGCCGGATCGGCCCCCGGGTCACGACCGGGGAAGCGACCCGAGGCGTCGGGCTGCCAGATCTCCAGCACGGCGTCCTTCACGGGCGAGCCCGTGCCGTCGAAGACGACCCCCTCGATGCGGATCCGCTCGCCGCGCACGCCCGGACGGATCATCCGCGCCCAGTCGCGCTCGGGCTCGAAGGGAATGCCGGCCACGGACGGCAACAGCCCGATGTGGACATAGGGACCGGCGGTCTGGGACGGGATCTCGCGCAGCATCTCAGGCACCCTCTCGGCGGTTCTCGAAATAGGTCTGGCGCGCGCCGCGCAGCACGATGTCGAAGCGCCAGGCGAGCGTGTCGTGCGGCAGGCTCTCGCTCATGTCGAGCCGGGCCACGAGCCGCTCGCGGGCGGCCGGGTCGGGGATGCTGTTGTAGATCGGGCAGAGCGGCAGGAGCGGATCGCCCTCGAAATAGATCTGGGTGATCAATCGCTGGCACAAGGAAGCGCCCCAGAGCGAGATGTGGATGTGGGCCGGTCGCCAGTCGTTGACCCGGTTGCGCCAGGGATAGGGGCCCGGGCGGATGGTGCGGAAGCGGTAGGAGCCGTCGGGCTCGCTCAACGTGCGCCCTACACCCCAGAAGTTCGGGTCGATGGGCGCGAGGTAGGTGTCGTTGACGTGCCGGTAGCGACCGGCGGCATTGGCCTGCCAGAGCTCGATCAAGACGTTCGGGACCGGCCGCCCGTCCTCGTCGAGCACCTTGCCGAAAAGGATGATCCGGGGGCCGATCGGATCGCCGTCGACCCGGCCGTTGACCAAGAGGTCGTTGTCGGTGGCGCGGATCAGATCCTGGCCGAAGAGCGGGGCGGTGAGCTCGCTCCGGGTGGCCGAGAGCGAGACGAGCGGCAGCCGCGGCGAGCGATAGACCGAGGTCTTGTAGTCCGGGAACCAGGCGACCGGGTGCCGGGCCCGATCGCGCGGGCGAAACGCCCGTGGCGCGTTCTCCATGGCTCAAACCTCCCCCGTGCTGGTACCCGCCGGGGCCGCGCGGGCGGCGACCGCCGGCTCGGCGCCGAGAACCTCCTTGGCGATGCGGAAGGCGGTGTTGGCTGCGGGCGCGCCCGCGTAGACCGCCACCACGAGGAGCGTTTCGGCGATGTCCGCCGGGCTCGCCCCCGTGTTGCGGGTCGCCCGCAGATGCATGGCGAGCTCCTCCTCGTGGCCGAGCGCCGCCATGAGCGCGATCACGAGCATCGAGCGCTCGCGGCGCGAGAGGCCCGGCCGGCTCCACACGCTACCCCAGGCGCTTTCGGTGATGAAGCGCTGGAAGTCGGCATCGAGCCTCGTGGTTCGGGCGATCGCCCGGTCGACATGGGCGTCGCCCAGGACCGCCCGGCGGACCTTCGTGCCGCGCTCGTAGGCGCTCTCGACGGTCATCGGCCCCTCGCCTTCGCTGCCGCAGGAGGCCTAGCCGAGCCGGGCCCCCGCGACCATTGACAAACGCTCCCTCTTCAATAACCGCAAAGTCATATCGGGAGGTGGAACGGTGGCGGCGCTCGATCCGCGCATCAAGATCCGGCACCTGCAGTGCTTCCTCGAGGTCGCCCGCTTCGGCCAGGTGGGCCGCGCCGCCGAGCAGCTCCGCGTCACCCAGCCGGCCGTCTCCAAGACGCTCCGCGAGCTCGAGGAAGCGCTGCGGACGCGGCTCTTCGCCCGGACCCCCCGCGGGCTCGTGCTGACCGCCGCCGGCGAGCGCTTCCAGGAGCACGCCGCCACGGGCCTTCTGGCGTTGCAGCAGGCGGTCGAGAGCGTCGCCCAGGCGGGGCTGTTGCGCGAGACGGTTCTCAAGGTGGGGGCCCTGCCGACGGTCGCCGCCCGGCTCGTGCCGGTCGCCGTGCAGGAGCTCCTCGCAGCGCGCTCGGATGCCGTCGTCGATCTCGTGAGCGGTCCGAACCGCTTCCTGCTCGAGCGGCTCAAGAGCCGCGAGCTCGACCTGGTCGTGGGTCGCCTCGCCGACCCCGATGCCATGGTGGGCCTGGCTTTCGAGCAGCTCTATTCCGAGTGCATGAGCGTCGTGGTCCGCCCGGAGCATCCGTTGCTCGCCGAGGCGGCCGTCGAGCCGGCCGCGATCGCCCGCTTCCCGCTCCTGATCCCGGGCCGACGCGACATCACCCGGCCCTTGGTCGAACGCTGGCTCCTCGCGCACCGGGTGCCGGCGCCGGTCAGGCGGATCGAGACCGTCTCCTCAGACTTCGCCCGCGCCTTCCTCGCCCGCACCGATGCGGTTTGGATCATCTCCGAGGGCGTCGTGGCGGTCGATCTCGCGGCGGGCACGTTCGTGGCCATGCCGTTCGACACCGCGCTCACCGCGGGCCCGGTGGGCGTGACGATGCGAGCCGACGAGCGGCCGGCGCCGATCGTCGGGCTCTTCACCGGGATCCTGCGCCGGCTGGCGGCCGGTGTGCGGGCACCCGTCGGATCGGCCGCGGGTCGCGAATAACCCGAGAGTTATCGTTTTCCGTCGAAACCTCACTTCCGCCGTGGCCGGGGACGGTCTAACGAGGTCGCGAGCGACAGCCGGCTCCGGGCGGCGCCGCGGGGAGGCGGAGGGAGGATGAACGGGGGCGAGGCCGGACGGCCCGCTGCGGCGAATGCCTCCACGGTCTTCGGGCCCGCGATCGGCTGCTCGAGCACCGGCCATCCCCCCGCGCCGGCCGGACGGGCCGCGAGGTTTTCCCTGTCCGAGGAGATCCAGCATGAGGCTGAACCGACGTCACCTGCTCGCGGGCGCCACGGCGCTCGGCACCCTGTCCTTGGCCCGCGGCGGCTTCGCCCAGGAGTTCCCGGCCCGGCCGCTGCAGGGCACGATCCAGTGGGGAGCCGGCGGCTCGACCGATGCCGTCACGCGCGCCGTGGCGCCGATCGTCGAGGAGAAGCTCGGCCAGAAGATCGTCCTGACCAACCGCCCGGGCGGCACCGGCGTGATCGGCATGCAGTACGTCCACGGCCAGCGGGCGGACGGCTACAACATCCTGTTCGGTGCCGAGAACCCGCAGCTGTACGGCGTCCTCGGACTGTCCGAGCTGTCCTACAAGGATTTCCACCCGCTCGTGCTGCTCGCCCGCGGCACGCCCGTGCTGGTGGCGCGCAAAGACGCGCCCTGGGCCGACGTCAAGGCGCTCATCGAGAACGTCAAGGCGAACCCGGACCAGGTCAAGATGGGGGCCACGGGCGTCGGCGGTCTACCCTTCGTCGTGCATGCGATGCTCGCCGCCCAGGTACCGGGCTTCAGGGTCACGCAAGTGCCGTTCGACGGCGACGGACCGGCCTTGACCGCGCTCGAGGGTGGCCACGTCGATTTCATGGCCGCAGTCTGGGGAGCGGCGCGCGAGCGGATCCGCGCCGGGCGCATCAAGGCGCTCGCGGCGATCGCGACCGACCGCATCGAAGGGCTGGACGCCGCGCCGATCACCGAGACCGTGCCCGGCTTCGCCAACTATCTGCCCTGGGGGCCCTTCTTCGGCGCCTTCGTCAAGAAGGAGACGCCGCAGCCGGTGATCGCCAAGCTCGAGAAGGCCTTCGTCGAGGCCGCCAACGACCCGCGTTTCAAGGAGTTCTGTGCCAATTTCGGGGTCGTGCCGATGGGCATCGGCGGTGCGGAGGCGATCGCGTTCCTCGAGCGCTGGCAATCGGTCACGGCTTGGCTCCTGGCAGACGCCGGTGCCGCCAAGGTCGATCCCGCTGCCCTCGGCATCAAGCGGCCGTGAGTCGTCCGCCGGCCCGGGCATCGTCCCGGGCCGGTCCCGCCTCCCGGGAGGTCGCCTCCTTGACACCCTCGCACCCGCGCCATCCGGGTGAGCTCGTCTTCACCCTGCTCCTGATCGCCGGCACGCTCCTCGTCGGCCGGGAGGCTGTGCGGATCTCGGGCCTCTCGGGCCCCTCCTCGCCCGGCTTCGGGCCCTTGGCGATGGTCGCGGTCGTGCTCCTCGGCCTCGCCTACGCGGCCGTTCGCGCGCTCCTCGACCGACCCGCCGAACGCGAGCCGATCGTGGTCCGCCTGCGCCGGCTGGGTGCCGCGGTCCTGCCGCCGCCGGTGCTGGGTGCCATCCCGGTCCTCGTGCTCTACCTGATCGGCCTCGAGCTCGTCGGCTTCGTGCTCGCGACCTTCCTGTTCCTCCTGGTCTCGATCGTGCTTCTGGACCGGGGCCGGCCGATCCGGGCGGCCCTGGTCGCCGCCGGCACCGTCGGCATCATCTGGCTTCTCTTCCAGCAGATCTTCCAGGTTCTCCTGCCCTGAGAGATGCACGCGATGGAGACCGCCCTCGGCTACTTCCTGATGAGCTGGCTCGACCCGTATCTTCTGGTCCTGGTCGCGGTCGGCACTCTCGCCGGGATCTACATCGGTGCGATCCCGGGTCTTTCCGTGACCATGGCGGTCTCGATCCTGATCTCCTTCACCTACGCTTGGGACACCAACGAGGCCTTGGCGCTCATGGTCGGGATCTACATGGGCGGGGTCTATGGCGGCTCGCGCTCGGCGATCCTGCTCAACATCCCGGGCGCACCGGCCGCGATCGCCACGGCGCTCGACGGTTACCCGCTCGCACAGCTCGGCGAGGCCGGACGGGCGATCGGTGTCACCACCGTCGTCTCCTTCGTCGGCGGCTTCGTCGGAATCGGCGCCCTCGCGCTCGCGGCACCGCTCGTGGCCGAGGTCTCCCTCATGTTCGCCCCGCGCGACTACATGCTGCTCGGCGTCATGGGGCTTCTGCTCGTGGCCTCGCTTTCGGGCGAATCGCTCGTCAAGGGGGTGGTCGCCGGGGCGATCGGCATCCTCGTCTCGATGGTCGGTCTCGACACCATGACCGCCCAACCGCGCCTCACCTTCGGCTCGACCGCCCTTCTGGGTGGCGTCTCCTATGTAGCCGTCATGATCGGAATGTTCGGCGTAGCCGAAGCCCTCGCCCAGCTCCACAATCTCGCAGCGCCGGTGGTCAAGCAGCAGGTCGACCGGATCGTGCCCTCGGTCGGTACGGTGCTGCGTCATCTGCCCTTGGCCCTTCGCTCCTCGGCGATCGGGGTGTGGATCGGCGCTCTGCCGGGGACGGGCGGCGACATCGCGGCGCTCATGGCCTACGACCATGCCCGCAAGAGCGTGAAGAATCCGACCCGGCCTTTCGGCCAGGGCGCTTACGAGGGCCTCGTGGCACCGGAATCGGCCAACAACGCGGCGGTCGGCGGCGCCTTCATCCCGATGCTCACCCTCGGCATCCCGGGCGACGCGGTGACCGCGGTCATCATCGCCGCCCTCTTCATCCACGGGCTCAAGCCCGGCCCGAACCTGATGGTCGACACCCCGCACCTCTTCTGGTTCACGGTCGGCAATCTCACGCTCGCCAACGTCTTCATGCTGGTGTTCGGCCTCACGGGCATCCGCCTGTTCGCCAAGATCGTGGAAGTGCCGAAGGCCATCCTCTTGCCGATCGTCGTCGTGCTCTCCGTGGTCGGTGCCTATGCGATCAACAACAGCCTGACCGACGTCTGGTGGGCGGTCGGCTTCGGTATCCTTGGCTATGTGCTCAAGACGTACGGCTACCAGCTCGGGCCGATCGTGCTCGGCGTGATCCTGGGGCCGATCGTGGAGGCCAATTTCCGAAGGACCATGATCACGGTGCACGACAGCTGGCTCGGTTTCGCGCTCGAGCTGGTCTCGCACCCGATCACGCTGGTTCTCACCGTCGGCATCGTCTTGAGCGCGCTGCGCGGCACGCCTCTCTGGCCGCGGCTCGTGGCGAAGCTCCGGCGCTCGGCCGGAACGGCCTCGGGCTGACGATCCGCTCCCGGGCGTGCGAGGATCGGGAGACGTCGACCCGGAGCGTCGACAGCCGGTCGCCTGGACGATCGATCAGCGGATCGGGATGGTGCCAGGTCGCGGCCGAAAGATCGGCCGGTCTACGACGGCAGGCGGACCGTTGGCACGGGCGATGCGGAGCGCGAGCTCGAGGTACCGGCCCTCGGCGAGACCGGCGCGGCCGTCGCGGTCACGCTCCGTGTCGACCCGGGCAGCCTCGCCGAGGGCCCCGTTACCGCGGCTCGTCTTCCGGCGGAGCGCGAGCCCGCGCCCGCCGTCGCGACGTTCCCATTCGGCCCGCGCGTCGGTCGAACCGCCTTCTCGACCCGCATCGGGCTCGCGGAACCGCCGCGCGTCCACGCCGTGGGCGAGCTCCGCGACGGAGCGCTCCCGAGCGCCGGCCGCGAAGTGCGGGCCACCGTCAACGGCCCCAGCGGCCGAGGGAGGGCCGGTCCGGGGCGAGCGAGGTCGAGACCAGGGTCGCCCTCTCGCGGCGCGTCCGCCGGGGCGAGAGCGTCGAGGTCCGCGCGCTGGTCCTTCACCCGATGGAGAGCGGTCGGCTCGTGGGCCGCGACGGAGCAGCCGTGCACCGCCGCCTCGAGCGCCTGCGCCGCGAGGCTGCCGAGCCGGCGATCGCCCCTCTCGGAGGGCACCTCGCCGAGCCGACCGCCGCCCGGACGATCCGTTCGAGCCGCAGGACGCGATCGCCGACGAGGTCTCGGCGGCGCTGCAAGTTGGGGTCGACGAAGAGGAGCGGCGCGCGCCGGGCGGCCGACGGGGTCGCGATCCGGTTGGCCGACTTCCACCGTATCGATGTGCTCAGGACCTTCCCCTACCGCGACCGACGCTGTCGGGAGGTGCCGCTCGAAGGCCTGGAACGGATCGGCCTCCTCCTCGCGGGTCGAGACCCGGCTCGCAACGAGGGGGCCCACACGGCGTCGACCGGCGTCGACGACCCCGGCGCTCGCGTGGCCGATTGCGGCGACGGTAGCGGCCACGCGGTCTTCGGCTGGCCTCGCAATCGAAATCACCGATGCGGAGCTCCGGGCACTGCTCACCGACCGGCCGGGCGACGTCGAGCGTGGGAAGCCGGTCACCGCCGATCCGCAGCGGGGCGACCGCCTCGCCGGCCATCGGATCCCGAGGCTCCCCCACCGTCCGTTCGACGGCACCGTGGGCCCGAGCCTCGCGAGCGCCGCCATGGTCCTGCCGACCCACCGGGTGCCGACGCGCAGCGATGCAAGGAGCGGGTCCGAGCCGAGCCCCGGCCCTACCTCTCGGACGCGTACGCCGCCTTCGAGTTCTACCCGGCTCGGCGCGGCCGCGGCTCGCCGGTCGAGACCCCGGCCGGGCGGTGGCGAGGGCCGGCGCAAGAGGGGGCGGGCGACCTCAGCGGCCGGCGCGGCGCCGGCGGCGGAGGTGGAGACGCATCACGATGTCCTGGTCGTAGTTGCCGAAGCCCTTGCCGAAGATGTTGACGCCGCCCGGATGCTCGGCGCCCTCGTCGATACCGATACGCAGACGGATCGAGTGGTGCCGGTCGAGCCCGAGCTCGGCCAGGGTGGCCGGCCCGCAGCGCTCGCCGTCGATGCTCGACCCGGTCGCGTCGATCCGCCAGGTGGTGAGCTTGCCGTACTGCGAGCCCTCGAGCTTCCACCAGCGGGGCGTATAGAGGCCTCGCCGGTCGCCGAAATCGCCGGGCGAGGTCCAAGTCCCGATCCGCACGTCGTTGATCCAGAGCGTGATGTCGGACGGCCAGTCGGCATTCGTACCGGGTACCTCCGAGGAGAGCTCCATCGAGAACTCGAGGGCTTCCACCTCGGCGCCCAGGACCTTGGCATTGTTCGGGAACTTGTATTCGACGTAGCCTCGGCCGAACCACAGGAGAGCGGCCTGCATGCGCCGCGGGTCGAGGAAGAGGTCGGGCACGTCGAGGACGCCGATGATACCCTCGGTGGAGCAGAGGCCGCAGGGTGCGAAGACGTGGCAGCTCGTGTAGAGTCCGAGCGGCATCGACACCTCGATCCGATCGTCGCGCCGGTCGGCCGGCTCGGCGTCGAAACGGACCACGATCTCGGCGTAGCGCGCCGTGCAGATCTTCTGCTGCCCCTTGCTCGCCTTGACGAGCTGAGTGTCGATCAGCTCGGCCTCCTCGAGGACCTGGACGTTGGTGGCGATGGTCGATTGGGGCAGCTCGAGCGAGGCCGCGATCTCGTTCACGTTCATGGGGCCGCGCCGCTGCAGGAGCTCGAGGATCCGCAGGCGGACCGGTGAGGCGAGGCCGCGGAAGACGGCGAAGCCCTGACCGGGATGGACGTTGAGGAAGCTCGGGCGGGGTCGGGAGGGGGCGCTCATGGCGGCGGCTCGCGCACGGTCGCTGGCCGCCGCTTCCTAGAGGATCCTGCCCGCGCCCGCACCTCCCTCGCTCCGGTGGAGCTCAGCGGCGGCCGACCGGCAGCAGATGGACCACGTTCCAGGACAGAGGCGACAGCTCCGCCGTGATCCGCTCGCCCTCGACGCGGACCGCCTCGAGGGAGGCCGGCCGGACCCGCTCGGGCGCCTCCCGGCTGTTGTGTGCCTCGAGGTCGCCGTCCTCGAGCCGCCGCGCGTCCACGACCTCGAGCCGGCCGAAGCCGCGGGCGGTGACGGTGAGCCGCAACGGCTCCAGGAGGTGACGGTTGAGCAGGAACAGGGCGAGGCCGCCGGTCTGCGGGTGGTGGACGGCGGCCGCCTTGAGGTAGGGGGCGCCTTCGATCGGGAAGTAGAGGTCCTGCGGACCGCGCGGGTCGAGATAGCGGGCATCGTAGGTCGGACAGTCGAGTTGGAGACGGAGGACCCGGCCGCGGCCGAGCCGGCTCATGTCGGCGAAGGGGTAGAAGATCGTCTGCCGCCAAGCGGGCCCACCGGTCTCGGTCATGATCGGCGCGATGACGTTGACGAGCTGGGCGAGGCAGGCGCAGCGGACGCGGTCGGCGTGGTTGAGGAGCGAGACGACCGCCCCGCCGAAAGCGAGCGCGTCCTCGACATTATACACCTCCTCGAGGATCGGCGGGGCCACCGGCCAGCCTTCCTTCACCCGATCCTTGCGCGAGCGACGGGTCCGGTACCAGACGTTCCACTCGTCGAAGCTCAGCATGATCCGCTTCTTGGAGAGCCTGCGAGCGGCAACCGCGTCGGCGATGGCCACGACCTCCTCGATGAAGGCGTCCATGAGGTCGCAGGCGCCGAGGAAGGCAGCCGTGTCGCGGGCGTAGTTGTTGATGTAGGTGTGCAGGGAGATCCACTCGACATGGTCGAAGGTGTGCTCGAGCACCGTGTCCTCCCAGACACCGAAGGTCGGCATCCGCCTCGAGGAGGAGCCGCAGGCGGCGAGCTCGATGGTAGGGTCCACCCAGCGCATCATCTTGGCTGCCTCGGTGGCGATACGACCGTATTCCTCCGCGGTCTTCGCCCCCATTTGCCAGGGGCCGTCCATCTCGTTACCGAGGCACCAGAACTTCACCCCGTGCGGCTCCGGCCAGCCGTGCTCACGGCGCAGGTCGGACCAGTAGGTGCCGCCCGGGTGGTTGCAGTACTCGACCAGATTGCGTGCCGCGTCCCCGTCGCGCGTGCCGAGGTTGACGGCGAGCATGGGCTCGACCCCGGCGGCCCGGCACCAGTCGATGAACTCGTTGGTACCGAAGGTGTTGGGCTCGGTGGACATCCAGGCGAGAACGAGACGCCGCGGGCGCTTCTCGACCGGGCCGACCCCGTCCTCCCAGTTGTAGCCCGAGACGAAGTTGCCGCCCGGATAGCGGACGATCGTGACACCGAGCTCCTGGACGAGTGCCAACACGTCGCGCCGAAAGCCTCTGGCATCGGCGCTCGGGTGGCCCGGCTCGAAGATGCCGCCGTAGACGCAGCGGCCGAGATGCTCGACGAAGGCGCCGAACAGCCGGCGATCGGTGGTACCGATCTCGAAGTCCTTGTCGAGCAGGATGGTGGCAGCGACCATGTGGGGTGCACTCCATGGGCGAAGGTGGGGGCGGGTTGCGGGCACTCGGGTGGTGGAGGCGCCGGCTCGCGCCGGCACCGGGCGGGTTCAGCGGGCGATCGACGGCTCCTCCTCCTGGGCGGCGAGGGCCGCGTCGAGCGCGGCGGGGCCGGCATCGACAGAAAGGACCGCCTTCTTGAGCTCGATCGCGTAAGGGTGAGTGGGGGCGTCGAGCACGGTCCGTGCTGGGCCGCTCTCCACCACCCGGCCCCGCCGCATGACGATCACGCGATCGCTGATGTAGTAGGCGGTCGCGAGGTCGTGGGTGATGTAGACGATCGAGACCCGGAGCTCGTCGCGCAACATCTTGAACAGGTTGACGATCGCCATCCGCAGCGAGGCGTCGACCATCGACACGGGCTCGTCGGCGACGATCAGGCGCGGGCCGGGGATGAGCGCCCGGGCGATCGCCACCCGCTGGAGCTGACCGCCCGAGAGTTCGTGCGGGTAGCGGCCGCCGACCTCGGCGAGCGAGAGACCGACGCGCCGCAGGGCCTCGTCGACCTGGCGTGCCGCCGTCTCCCGGTCGGTCGCGCCCGTGAAGGTGCGCGCGGTCGCGAACAGGTAGCGGTCCACGCGCTTGAGCGGGTTGAAGGCGGCGAAGGGGTTCTGGAAGATCGGCTGGACACGAGCCATGAAGGCGAGCCGGTCGCGCCGGCGGCGCAGCGCGGAAAACGGCCGACCTTCGAACCGGATCACACCCTCGCTGGGCGGCAGGAGCGCCAGGATCATCCGGGCGAGCGTGGATTTGCCGCTGCCCGACTCGCCGATCACCGAGAAGATCTCCGGCCGGTCGTTCGCGAGGGTGAAGGAGACACCATCGACGGCCCGGATCCGACGGCCGGCCAAGAGGCCGCCCTGAACGAAGGTCCGCGAGACCGCGTCCACCTCGAGGAGCGGCGGGCTCAAGGAACGGTCTCCGGTGCCGCCACGAAGCAGGCGACCCGACGGCCGCCGCCGACCGGGACGAGCGGCGGGACCGAGGTCCGGCAGAACTCGCGGGCGAGCGGGCAGCGCGGGTGGAACCGGCAGCCGGGCGGCGGTGCGGCGAGGCTCGGCGGAGCACCGGCGAGACCGTCGCGCGGGCTCGGGTCGCCGATCCGGGGGAGGCTCGCGACGAGGTGCCGCGTATAGGGATGGAGCGGTTCGCGCAGCACCGCCCGGGTCGGTCCCTCCTCCACGAGCCGGCCGGCGTACATGACGCCGAGCCGGTCGCAGAGGGCGGCGTGCACCGTGAGATCGTGGGTTACGAAGAGGAGCGAGGAGCCGATCGCCCGCTGCGCCTCCCGGATCATCGCGAGCACCCGCTTCTGGACGACCACGTCGAGCGCAGTCGTGGGCTCGTCGGCGATGACGAGATCCGGGCGGCAGACCGTGGCGAGGGCGATCGTCACCCGCTGGCGCATGCCGCCCGAGAGCTGGTGCGGATAGGCGCGCAGCACCGCGGGCTCGAGATGGAGCCGGGCGAGATGCTCCTCGACGATCCGGCGGAACACCGGCAAGGGCTCGCCGATGTGGCGGAAGGCGAAGTCGACGAAGCTGCGCTCGACCCGGCGGACCGGGTTCAAGACGCTCATCGAGCCCTGCATGACGTAGGAAAGGTGCTTCCAGCGCACCGCCCGCAGATCGACCGGTCGGCCGCCGTAGAGCTCGATCGGGCCGCCGCGGAAGCGGAAGCGGACCGTACCCTCGAGGACCTCGAGGGGCGGGCGGACGGCGCCGGCCACGGTCTTGACGAGGGTCGACTTGCCGCAGCTCGACTCGCCCGCGAGGCCGTAGATCTCGCCCGGGGCGATCTCGAGATCGACCCCGTCGACTGCCCGCACATCCCGCACGATGCCGAAGCGGCGGGTCCGATACCAGGCGCGCAGGCCGCGGATCTCGACCACGGGCGCGGCCGCGGCGGGCCGCGGCGCCTCGCCGAAGGTCGCGGCGGCGTTCACGCGGCTCCTCCGCCCATCCGGGTCAGCCGCGAGCGCGGGTCGATGAACTCGTTGAGCGCCACGGCCAGCAGGAAGAGGCCGATGAACAGCATGACGACGAGCGCCACCGGAAAGGCGATCCACCACCAGATCCCGGCGACGAGCGCAGTGTGTTGGTTGGCCCAATAGATCATGACGCCGATCGTCGGTGTGCTGATACTCGTGAAGCCGAGGACCGACAGGGTAACCTCGAGGCCTATCGACCAGTTCATGTTGTTGAGCGTGGTCGAGAAGACGATCGGCAGGACGTAGGGAAGATGCTCGCGGGTGACGATCTCGCGCGTCGTCATACCGGAGAAGATCGCGGTCTCGGTGAACTCGCGACTCCTGAGGCTCATCGCGATCGAGCGGATCAACCGCGCGTCGTAAGCCCAGCCCAGGCAGGCCATGACCAGAGCGAGCGCAGCCCAGGACATGCTGTCGCGCATCACGAAGTAGAACAGGACGAGGATCGGGAAGAGCGGGACCACCACGAAGGTGTCGTTGATCGACATCAGCGCCCGGTCCACAGGCCCGCCCAGATAGCCGGCGAGGAGTCCCACGAGCAGCGCGATCAGCCGGCTGAGCAGCGCGACCGCGAGGCCGAAGAGGAGCGTGTTGCGGATCGCGAAGGTGAGCTGCCAGAAGGTGTCCTGACCGCGCGAAGTCGTCCCCATCGGATAGGCGGCCAAAGGCGGCAGGTCCGGTGGCACGACCCAGGCGACCTCGGGCGGATAGGGCGAGACGAGCGAGAGCAGGGCCATCGCCACGACGATGCCGACGAGGATCGCACCCGTGGCGAACTCGAGATGGTGTCGGAACAGGTCGCGGACGACGGCGAGCATGCTCAGCCGACCTTCACGCGCGGGTCGAGGAGCGGGTAGAGGAGGTCGATGATCAGGACCGCCGTCGCGACGGCCACGATCGAGACGGTCGCGACACCGAGCACGAGGCTGTAGTCGCCGGCGTGCACGCCGTCGATCAAGAGCTTGCCGATGCCCGGATAGCCGAAGACCTGTTCGGTGATGATGGCGCCGTTGAAGATGGCGCCCAGCGACATGGCGAGGCCCGTGACCTGCGGGACGATCGCGTTGCGCATCACGTAGGCGGTGAGGATACGCCGCTCGTCGACCCCGGCGAGCTCGGCGTAGACGACGTAGTCCTCGTTGACGACGTTCGAGACGAGGGCCCGCATGCCCATGAACCAGCCGCCCACGCCGACCAGGATCAGCGAGAGGGCGGGCAGGATCGAGTGCTCAAGGACGCTCGAGAGGAAGGCGAGCGTGAAGCCGGGCTCGAGATTCATCCGGTGCCCGCCCGAGAGCGGCAGGACGGGCCAGACATAGCCGAACAGGACGAGGAGGACGAAGGCCACGATGTAGTACGGGATCGGGTGGAGCCCCATCGCCACCACCCCGGCGAACCGTAGGCTCCGGCTTTCCCGCCAATAGCCCGCGAGCCCGCCCAGGAGGTTGCCCAACAGCCAGGAGATCAGCGTGGCCGGGACCAAGAGGCCCACGGTCCAGGGCAGCGCCCGGCCGATCAGCTCGGACACCGGTGTGGGGAAGGCCGAGAGCGACGGTCCGAAATCGCCGACCGCGACCCGCGCCCAGAACCGCAGATATTGTTCGAGCAGGCTGCCCTCGGTGCCGTAGAGCTCCTTGAGCGAGCGCCGCAGCATGTCGATCGCCTCGGGGCTCGTGCTGCCGAAAGCGGCCGCCACGGCGATGGTCTGCTCGACCGGGTCGATCGGCGTCAGATGGGTGACGAGGAAGGTCAGGCTGATGCCGACGACGACGACGAGCAGGAACTGCCCGAGGCGCTTGAGGAGATAGCTGCCGTAACCGGCCATGGAGGGTCGGGGTCCGATGAGCGGGCGGCGCGCGAGCCCGTCGGGAGGGCCGCCCGCGGGCGACCCTCCCGACCGGTCAGCGCTGCTGCGGCTTGAGGTTCACGATCATGTATTTGGTGTTGGCCCAGTTGGGCACCGGGTTGGTGTAAGGATTGGCGGCAGACGGGTACCCGGTCCAGTAGGTCTCGTCCATGACCGTGAAGACGTTGTAAGCCATCAGCGGAATGATCGGCATTTCGCGTACCGCGAGCTTGACGAACTCGCGGCCGAGCTCGACCGTGCGCGGATCGTCGAAGGGCACGCTGCGAATCTGCTCGATCAACCGATCGAGCTCGGGGTTCGACCAGCGCTGCCAGTTGCGGGGCGGCTGCGGTTGGCCGGGCTTGGCGACGAACTGGGAGTGCCAGCTGTCGAGGAAGAAGGAGAGGTCGGGATGGCCGCCCCAGGTCTCGACGCTCCAGGAAATCATGGCTTGGAAGTCGCCGGCGGCCCGGCGGGTGAGGAGCGTGCCCTCGGCGAGCTCGGTCGCGGCGTCGATGCCGAACTGCTGCCATTGCTGGGCGATCATGGAGCCGGCACGCGTCATGACCGGGCGCGGGGCGCCCTCGACCACGATGCGGATCTTGAAGGGCTCGCCCGCGGGCGTGAACCACTGGTTGCCGCGCTTCTTGAAGCCCGCCCGCTCGAGGAGCTCGGCGGCCGCCTGCGGGTCCTGCTTCCACCAGCCGCGGCCGAAGGAGGCGGCGATCTTCTCGGGTTCCTTGGGGATCTGGTCGCCCATCGAGGGACGCAGCGTGGCGGCGATCTGCGCGCCCACGTTCGGGTCGTAGGGCCGGATCCGCCGCTTGCCGGTGTCGAGCTCGAACGCCTCGAGCCAGCCCTCGAGGGGCACGTGGTAATAGTCGGGATGGCTGCCGGTGGGCGGTACCGCGATCGCCGAGATCGTGGCGGCACCGCGGTAGGAGGCCATCGAGACCGCCTTGATGTCGATCAGGAGGGCCAGGGCCCAACGGACGTCGCGGTTCTGGAAGATCTCGTGCTGGTGGTTGAAGAGGACAGCCGGCAGAGTCGGATCGGGATGGGCGTAGGGAAACCCGTCGAACCAGGCCTTCGAGGTCTTCGACTGCTTGGCGAGGGTGAACATCCCCTCCGGAGCGACGTCGTGGATGATGTCGAGCTCGTGGTTGAGTTGAGCGATCACGCGCTTGTCCGGCGGACCCGGATCGACATAGGCGACGTATTTCGGCCCGGGCTCGCCGAACCGGGCGACCGTAGTGCGCCGCCAGTCCTCGCGCTTGCGCCAGATGAACCACTTGCCGTTGCTGTCGTAGGCGTGCAGCACGTAGGGCCCGAGTGTCACCGGCGGATTGAAGTCGAACTTCAACGGATCGCCCGCCTTCTCGAAAACGTGCTTGGGCATCATCCACATCGCGTTCCAGCGCACAGTGAAGAGCGCATGGAAGCGCGAGTTGGGCTTCTTGAGCTTGAAGACCACCGTGTAGGGGTCCGGCGCCTCGACCGCAGCGACGTTGATCTGGACCGGCGCACTCCAAAAGAGGCCGTTCGTCTTCAGATGCGTGTCGATCGTGTAGACCACGTCGGCTGCCGTGAACTCGACGCCGTCGCTCCAGTATATGCCTTTGCGGAGCTTGACGGTCATCTCGGTGAAATCGGCGTTGTATTTGGGCGGCTCGGAAGCGAGCGAGTTGTCCCACACACCGTCGATGCCGCGGTCGGGGTCGATGTACCAGAACGTGTCGAGCGCGAGCTGCTGCAGCCCGGTCGACCGTCCGCCGGCGTTGACCGACCAGTAATTGAACCAGCCGGCGTTCTTGATCGTCCCTTCCGGGTTCTCGACGATCAGCGTCTCGTGGCGCGGTACGTTGGAGATCAGTCCCTGCGCCTCCGCCACCGTGGCGAGGACGAGGGTGCTCGCCGCGAGCGCGAGCGCACGCATCAGCCTCATGACCGCCTCCCCTCTCGTGCCTTGTCGCGGCCTTTCGGGTGCAGCGACGATATGAGCGGAGGGGACGGGCGACAACCGCCGTTCTGATATTGATCAAGAGGTCCGATACACTCGGTACACGAGGCCCGGTCCGGGACCGTACCGGTCGCGGAGCGGGCCCCGACGGGTTCGGCTCAGGCGGCGGCGAGCTCGCGCGCCAGATCGCCGATCGGCCGGCCGCCCGCCATGAGATCGCGGATGTCCTCGTGCTCGAGCTCGGCTCGGGTACCGCGGCCGATCACTTGGCCGAGCGCGAGGAAGGTGAAGCGGTCGGCCACGAGCTTGGCGTGCACCTCGTTGTGGGTGATCAGGACGATGGCGACGTCGCCGCGCCGACGAACCCGCATGATGGTCTTCAACACTTCCATCTGCTGCTTCTGGCCTAGGGCGGAGGTCGGCTCGTCGAGGATCAGGACCTTGGCGCCGAAGTAGATCGCCCGGGCGATCGCGAGCGTCTGCCGCTGGCCGCCCGAGAGGGTCCCTACGGCCTGGCTCGGATCGGCGATGTCGATGCCGATCTTGCGCATCTCCTCCCGAGTGATCGCGTCCATGGTCTTCATGTCGAGCAGGCCGAAGGCCGGTGGCCCGCGATAGATCTCGCGACCGAGGAAGAAGTTGCGGGTCACGCTCATGAGCGGGTTCAAGGCGAGGTCCTGATAGACCGTGCCGATCCCGGCGGCGGTCGCATCGCGCGGCGAACGGAAGTGCACCTCCCGCCCCTCGATCAGGATCCGCCCCGCGCTCGGCGGGTGGACGCCCGAGAGGATCTTGATGAGCGTCGACTTGCCGGCGCCGTTGTCGCCCAAGAGCGCGTGGATCTCGCCCCGGTAGATGTCGATGTCGACCCCGTCGAGGGCGGTGAAAGGACCGAAGCGGCGCACCAGGCCCTCGATGCGGATGAGCGGCTCGGCCATCTCACAAGCCTCCGGTGATGCGTTTCCTGACCCGCTCGTTGAGGAACACGGCGGCGAGCAGCACCACACCCACGAACACCCGATAATAGCTGCCGTCGATCGCCGGGATGAAGAACACGGCGTTGGCCACGAGGCCGAAGGTGACGGCGCCGAACACCACGCCCAGGATCGAACCGTACCCGCCGGTCATGAGGGTACCGCCCACGACCGCGATGGCGATCGCCTCGAGTTCTTTGAGGTTGCCCTTGGCAGCGTCCGCCGTGTTGGTCTCGAACACCTGGCAGGCGGCGAAGATCGTGGCGCAGAGGGCGGAGACCATGAACAGGCCGATCCGCACCTTGTCGACCGGCACGCCGTTGGCGCGCGCCGCCTCGCGATTGTCGCCCGTGGCGTAGATCCAGTTGCCGACCTGGGTGCGCGAGAGCACGAGCCAGGCGAGGAGGGCCACCACGAACCACCAGGCGAGGCGAGCATCGAAGCCGGTCACCCACTGGGCGCCGGCACGGTTGACGTTGCCGCCCGAGAGGAACCAGAGATCGTAGAACCAGCCGAAGGCCTCGCCGCCGAACAAATAGGCGAAGGCGCTCGTCTCCTTGAAGTCGGGCAGGCCCGAGATCTGGGTCGAGCCGTTGATCGCCCGGAAGCAGACCTCGGTGAGGCCGCGCAGGAAAAACAGGAAGGAGAGCGTCACGATGAAGCTCGAAAGCCCCGAGCGCACGACGATCGTCCCGATCAGCCAGCCGATCGCGAGCGTCATGGCGAGGGTGAGGAAGAAGGCGCTCGCCGGGGTCGCCGGACCCAGACCGAAGGGCAAGCCCCATTTGAGCATCATCGCCATGGACATACCGGCGAAGCCGATCATCGAGCCGATCGACAGATCGTATTCGCGGGCGATCATCAGGAGAGCGGCGCCGATCGCGATGATCCCGAACTGCGCGATGATCGAGAGATTGTTCTTGAGCCCGAGCGCGTTGAAGGCCTGACCGTTGCTCGCGACGGCGATCGAGACGATCACGACGACCATGACGACGAAGGCGCCGACCTCCGGCCTGCGCGCGAGCGCGGCGAGCCGGCCGCCGGGCCTGAGCCGGTCGGCCTCGCTCCGTGTCACGCCGAGGCTGGACTGAGCGGCCATGGGCGAGCTCCTCGAGGCGCGACGGACGAGCGGGCAGGAGGCGACCGGCGCCGGCCGATCGCCTCCCGCGCTCGGCTCAGCGGTCGACGCCGGCCAGCGCCTGGACCTTGTCGGCGTTCTTGGCGTCGACGAAGCCGGGGCCGGAGGGGATGTCGGCACCGGGCAGCAGGCCCGCTCCGGTGTTGTAGAGATGGAGGAAGACGATCGGCAGATAGCCCTGCAGCCGCTGCTGCTGGTCGATCGTGAAGGCGACCTGGCCCTCCTTGATGAGCTTCATGACACCTTGCGACAGGTCGAAGCAGGACAGGTGGACCTTGGCACCCACGGCCTTGACCGCGGCAGCTGCCGCCTCGCAGACGTGCGGGCCGGTCGCCAGAAGCGCGTCGATCGACGGATCGGCCTGCAGGGCGGCGGCGGTACGAGTGCGGATCTGGGCGACGTCGTTGGAGACGTCGATCATGTTGAGCTTCTGCCCCAGGGACTCGAAGTAGCCCTCGCAGCGCTCGACCAACGCGGTGTTGAAGGCCTCCTGGTTGAGGCAGAGTGCTTTCTTGGCTCCCTCCTTCTTGGCCCGCTCGCCGGCCGCCTTGCCGGCGAGCCGCTCGGGCTGGCCGACGTGCAGGATGGCGCCGACCGCCCGCGACTGCTCGAGGCCAGAATTGATCGTGATCACCGGGATGCCGGCGGCGGCCGCCTTGCGGATCGCGTTGCCGAGGGCCGCCGGATCGGGCAGCGAGACGACGAGGCCGTCCGGCTTGGTGGCGGTGGCCGCCTCGATCAGCTTGGCCATGTCGGCCATGTCGCCCGAGGGCGGGAAATTGTACTCGAACTGGATTCCGAGCGCCTTGGCGGCGTCGCGCGCGCCCTTTTCGACCACCGGCCAGAACGGGTCGGTGCCCTGGGTGTGGGTGACCATGACGATGCGCTCGGCATGTGCGGCGGAGCCGACGAGCACGGCGGCGGCCGCGAGCGCCAGGACCATCTTCATCGTGGAACTCCTCCCTCGGACCTCGGTTGCGCGATCCGGTGCCGGATCCGGGCTCTTCTCGCGTGCCTCCCTGCGACCGGATGCTTCCTCGCTCTTGTCACGAGGAATGCACCCGATGCAACCTCGTCCTGCAGACCCTGCAGCGTCCCGGGGCGCTCGCTCCGCTCGACGGCGGACGCGGGCAGCCGGATCGGCGTTCGGGCTCCTCGAGCCGCGCCGCGGCCGTTGGGGTCGAGGTTCGGTCCGCCTCTCGAAACGGCGACGAGCCGAGGACGGTGGTCGGTGCGGGAACGCGCGGACGGCACCCACCGCTCGACCCGGCGAGCACCACTGCCCGGCCCACCCGTCAGGCTCCGGCCCCGACGCTCGCCCGTTCGTGGAAGCTGTGCGGCGCGGCGCACCCGCGACGTCGCCGGCGGGCCTCGCGGCGCCGAGGCGGAGAACCGGAGGGTGCCGGCGGAGGAGAAAGGGACTGCGGTCCAATCTTCCCCACCCGGGAATCAGGACATCACGTATCAACATTCATACTCGTCATCTGACTCGCCTGCCTTGCGGCATCTATGCTCGGTTCGACGCCCAGATTGCCTGTGACACCCCCTACAACTATTTGCACCCAAGCTCCGATCAAATGTTCTGTGCTCTCCAGGAACTCGACAACGGCGCCGAATTCCGCCTCCTCCAGCGCCTGCGCGAGGCGCGACATCCGGAATCATGGACTTTCTCGCGCACTGTCCCTATACTCTTTTCATGGTTTCCCGCATCCTGGCCCTGCTCGCCGTCTTCGCGATCGCCGTGGCGACGACGGTGGCGACTGCCCACGCCGCGCGCATGCGCGAGGGTGCGGAACACACGGCACACGCCGTCGCGACGGTGCAGTCGGCGGACGGTGCAGTTTTCGCCTGTGACGCCGGACAGCCCTGCCCGTCGGCTGATCTCGCTCTGTGCAAAATCGTGTGCATGAGTCTTTCGGCGTTCCTGACATTGCCGGGCGGGCAACTCGGGCACGTCCCCGAGTCCGCCAGCCATGACCTTCCGCCCGACACCATTCCTGTCGGCCGGGCGCCCGGACTGATCGAACGCCCCCCCAAGCTCCGTCTCCTCTGAGCGCGCCCGGGCGGGGGCCCGCGGCGTTCACGAGCCTTCTCGAAGTGGAACGCCTTGTTCCGAGGAGACGTCATGAACACTCTTTCCCGTCGTGGTTTCATCGCCACGAGCGCTGCCGCCATGGCCGCAGCGCACATGCCCCGCCTTGCTTCCGCGCAGACGGCATCGCCGATCGCCCTGCGCGCCGCGACCCGTACGCTCGACATCGACGGCCGCGCCGCCACCGTCTTCGGCCTTGCCGGCCCCGGCGGTCAGGGGCTGGTGCTCGACCCCGGCCAGAGGTTCCGGGTGGATCTGACCAACGATCTCGACGAGCCGACGATCGTCCACTGGCACGGCCAGATTCCCCCCAATGCCCAGGACGGCGTGCCGGACGTGCCGATGCCTCTGCTGGCGCCGGGCGAGACGCGCTCCTACGATTTCGAGGCCCGACCGGGCACCCACTGGATGCACAGTCATGTGCCGATCCAGGAGATGCGGCTGCTCGCTGCGCCGCTGATCGTCCGCCGCCCCGAGGATCTGGCGGCGGATAGGCAGGAGGTCGTGCTGTTCCTGCACGACTTTTCGTTCAAGACGCCCGAAGAGGTGCTGGCCGAAATCGGCGTCGGTGCCGCCGGCGGACACGGAAACGGGCACGGGAGCGCGCCGACCTCGGCTATGGACCACGGCGCCATGGGCGGCATGGCGATGGGAATGATGCCCGGAATGGCCGGGAGAATGGGCATGGTCTCGATGGCCATGGACCTGAACGACTACGATTGGGACGCCTATCTCGCCAACGACCGGACCTTGTCGGACCCCGAGGTCGTGCAGGTCGAACGCGGCGGGCGCATCCGGCTTCGGGTCATCAACGCGGCTGCTGCCACCGTGTTCTGGATCGACACCGGGGCGGCCGCGGCGCGGCTCGTCGCGGTGGACGGGCATGCCGTGCACCCGGTGGCGGGCAAGCGGTTCGGTCTGGCCATGGGCCAGCGGCTGGACCTCGAGATCGACCTGCCGAACCAAGGCGGCGCGTGGCCCATCCTTGCCCTCCGCGAGGGCGCGCGGGAACGCACCGGCCTGATCCTCGCCACGCGGGGCGCCGAAATCCGGCGCATCGACACACTGGCCGAGACCGATGCGCCCGCCTTCGACACCGATCTGGCGCAGGAGTCGCGCCTGATCGCGCTGGAGGCCCTGCCGGACCGGCCAGTGGACCGCAGCCGGATGCTGATGCTGGGCGGCGCGATGCGGCCCTATGTCTGGACGATCAACGGCGCCGTCTGGGGCCAACACCAGCCCGTCGTCGCGCGCAGCGGCGAGCGGGTCGTGCTGTCGTTCCACAACATGTCGATGATGGGCCACCCGATGCATCTGCACGGCCATGCCTTCCAGGTCGTCGGAATCAACGGTCGGCGCCTGGCCGGTGCACGGCGCGATACGGTCTACGTCCCGCCGATGTCGATGGTCGATGTCGCGCTGGATGCTGGCGAGGCCGCGCGCTGGATGCTGCATTGTCACCACATGCCGCATCTGGCGACCGGCATGATGACCGAGTTGGCGGTCTCGGCCTGACACGCGCGGGGCGCCCCGGTCGGGCGCCCCGACAACCCGACAGTCACCCCGTGCTGCGCCTGCCCGGTGCAGTCGCAAGAACGCAGGCAGGCGAAGCTCCTCGAGAACGAAGGAGACATCGATGATGACCTGGAACGGCATGGGCCCGGGAATGGGTTTCGGAATGGGGCTGGGCTGGCTCTTCGCTCTGCTGATCCTCGTCCTCCTGGTTTTGGCCATCGCGGCACTGATCAAATACCTTCGGAGATAAGGAGCGGCTGTCAGGACATGGAGCACGATCACCATCCTGCGGCGCTCGAAACGCCTTCGGGCGCCGCGACGGCGAAGGACCCGGTCTGCGGGATGACGGTCGCGGTCGAGGCGGACGGGTGGCACGCGGAATTCCAGGGCACGACCTTCCATTTCTGCTCCGAGAAGTGCCGGACGAAGTTCAATGCGGATCCGTGGTTCTACGCTTCGGGTCGCGCGGCCGAGCGGAAGAAGGCGGCGCCGGCCAACGTCAAGTATACTTGTCCGATGCACCCCGAGATCGTCCGCGATGCGCCAGGGATCTGCCCGATCTGCGGCATGGCGCTGGAGCCGATGGTTCCTTCGGACCAGCCGAGCGAGGAACTGACCGACTTCACGCGCCGGATGTGGATTTCGGCCGCCGCGGCGGTGCCGCTGACCATCCTGACGATGGGCGAGTTCGTAGCCCTGCCGGTGCGCGACTGGATCGGGCACCCGACGGTCGGCTACCTGGAGTTCGTGCTGGCGACGCCGATCATCCTCTGGGCCGCCTTACCGTTCTTCCGGCGCGGCTGGGAGTCGGTATTGAACAAATCGCCGAACATGTGGACGCTCATCAGCCTCGGCGTGGCGGCGGCCTACCTTTATTCGGTCGTCGCCACCTTCCTGCCGGGCGTCTTCCCGGCGGAGTACCGCATGGGCCACGGCGTCGGCACCTATTTCGAGGCGGCGGTGGTGATCGTGGCGCTGGTCTTCGTGGGCCAGGTGGTGGAACTGCGGGCGCGCGAGCGGACCGGCGACGCGATCCGGGCACTTCTGGACCTGGCGCCCAAGACGGCGCGGCGCATCTTGCCCGACGGCACGGAATACGACGCGCCCCTGGAAAACATCATGGAGGGCGACCGGCTGCGTGTGCGCCCCGGCGATGCCGTGCCGGTGGATGGAGTGGTGATCGAGGGCCACTCTTCAGTCGACGAAAGCATGCTCACCGGCGAGTCGATGCCGGTCGAGAAGGGACCGGGCGACACGGTGACCGGCGCCACGATCAACAAGAGCGGCAGCCTCGTGATCGAGGCGGTCAAAGTCGGCGCGGATACGGTGCTTGCGCAGATCGTCGCGATGGTGTCGAATGCACGTCGGTCCCGCGCGCCGATTCAGGCGCTGGCCGATCGGGTGTCGGCCGTGTTCGTGCCGACGGTGGTCGTCGTCGCCATCGTCGCCTTTGCCGGCTGGATGATTTTCGGTCCCGAGCCCGCGCTGGCGTTCGCCATGGCGTCGGCGGTGTCTGTACTCATCATCGCCTGCCCCTGTGCACTCGGTCTCGCCACGCCGATGTCCATCACGACGGCGGCGGGACGTGGCGCGCAGGTAGGTGTGCTGATCAAGGACGCCGAGGCCCTGGAGCGAATGGCAGGCGTCGACACGCTGATCGTCGACAAGACCGGCACCCTGACGGTGGGCAAGCCGAAGCTGACGGACATCGTGGTGCTGGGGGACGTGGCCGAGTCCGATCTGATGTCGTTGGCTGCAGCTCTCGAGCGCGGCTCCGAACACCCGCTGGCCGAAGCGATCGTCGAGGGCGCCGAAGCGCTGGGTGCGGCGCGGCAAGAGGCTGCGGATTTCGAGGCCTTCACCGGCAAGGGTGTGCGCGGCACGGTTGGCGGACGTGTGGTGGCGCTCGGCAATGCAGCGATGATGCGGGAGATGGGGTTGGACACCGCCACAGCCGAAGCGAAGGCCGACACCCTGCGCGCCGAAGGCAAGACTGCCATGTTCGTCGCCGTCGACGGCATGCTCGCCGGGATCGTCGCAGTTTCGGATCCGATCAAGGAGAGCAGCGCACGGGCGATCGCGGAATTGCATGCGCAGGGGCTGCGCATCATCATGGCGACCGGTGACAACGAACGCACCGCGCAGGCGGTGGCTGGCAAGCTCGGTATCGACGAGGTGCGCGCGGGCGTCCTGCCCGAGGCCAAGAAGGACCTGATCGACCAACTGCGAAGCAAAGGCCGCAAGATCGCGATGGCGGGCGACGGCGTGAACGACGCACCGGCCCTGGCCGCCGCCGATGTGGGCATCGCCATGGGCACGGGGGCGGATGTGGCGATGGAGAGCGCCGGGATCACCCTGCTGGGCGGCGACCTGATGGGCATCGTGCGTGCCCGCAAGCTGGCGCGCGCGACCTTGCGAAACATCAAGGAGAACCTGTTCTTCGCCTTCGTCTACAACGCACTCGGCGTGCCGATCGCCGCTGGCCTGCTCTATCCCGTCACGGGACTTCTGCTCTCGCCGATCGTCGCGGCTGCGGCGATGAGCCTGTCGTCGATCTCGGTCATTGCCAACGCGCTGCGGCTGCGGCGGGTCGATCTCTGACCGCAGAGCACGACATCCGACTGGCAAAGGAAACCAGACGACAACAAGCATGGATCCGCGACCATGGATCCGCGGCGCACGATCCCGATCGGAAGGGCCGCGCTGCTCACCGGATCGCCCCTCACGACCCTGGCGGAAGGCATCGGACCGGCGATCCGTGTGACGAAGGATTCAAATCGCGACTGCTGTTCGGTCTTGACCGAGATTCTCGAGAACGACGGTTTTCCCGTAACGACCGAGGTAGCGATGGCACGCTTCTGACGCGCCACGAGCCGGACAACGGCATTCCCCGACAGACGGTCTCCTGCCGCACGGGTCGCCTCGAGAGCTGCGCGATCGAGAGCCGCGTGTCCGCTGTCGATATCGGCAGTGTGCTCGACGAACGCCCCGACCTCGTCGATCTGGTCGTCTCCGGCATGCCCTACGGCTCCCCGGGGACGGGTTCAGCGAGCGAACGAGAAGCCTATGGGGTGCCCTCCTCCGCCGCGGCGGAACGACCGAACTCGGTCCCAGCTGTGCCGCTGCCTGTCGTCCGAAACCGCGTAGAGGCCCCTGTTCGGAGTCACGAACGTGCGCGGTTCCGCTCGCGCATCACGGCCCGGTCGCTCGGTGTCTCTGGGGCCGCCGAACCTCCGGCAGCCGGGACAGATCCTCGATCGCCCGAGCCGGAAACCGCCGGCCCCACTCGACCGGGGGCGGGCACAATGTGCTGATCACCATGGGAACGGATCGTCGCGCAGCCGGCCGGCGAGCTCGTCGCGAGAAAGAGAACGACGAACCGCCGCCTCCGGCATCCGGCGTCGGACCTCATCGGATTTCTCGGTAGTTTCGAGGGATTCCGCAGGCCGTCCGACGCGTTCGCCAAGAAGAAGCTCGGCCAGTTCCCGGCCGGCCGCTTCCCGGTGACGATCCTCTGATGGCTCGCGGCGGTGTCGATCGCCTGCCCGGTCTTCCACCACAGCCGCTACGGCAACGGGATCTTCGCGATGGGAGGCGATCCGGAGAGCGCAGGTGCCTGCGGCGTCCCGATCGAGCGGCTCGCGACCGACCTCTACGTGGCTTCCGGCGCCGCGGCCGCCCTCTTGGGCCTGTCCGAGGCGATCCTCTGCGACAACGCCCGGCTCTCGGCCGCTCACTCGTTCATTTTCGACTCGGCCATCACCGCCGTGATCGACGGTGTTTTCCTGACCGAGGGCATCGGCTCGGTGCCGGGGATCGTGGTCGGTACTCCGAGCTTCGCCTTCGTCGACCAGGAAATCTACTTCACGAAGCTCGACGCCAATTGGACGAGCCTCGTCGTCGGCGCGCCGTCGCTGCTCGCCGTCTTCACCAACAACGCCATCCGCAAGATGGCGTTCGCGCACGCGCCGCGAGCCGAGGGAGATCGCCCGCGACCCTTTCGGCCTCCTGTACGAGGTCTCGGCCGCGATCCGCTCGGGCGAGGTGCCGTGTCGGCTCGGCGACAACGGGGCCGGCCGAGCGACCCTGATCAAGATCCTCTCGGGCTTGGCCCGGCCGAGCTCGGGCACGATCCGTGTCGAGAGCCCGCGGCGGCCCAGGCCGTCGGGATCGCCACTGTCCACGGATCCGGTGGCATCTTCCCGCTCGTGACGATCGGCCGCTCCTCGTTCGTGGGCCGCGAGCCGGCCCGCCGGGTGGAATCCTCGCGGCTGTTCGATCGGGCCCGCGCCCGTGCCGTCGCCTTCGAGGCCCCGCCCTGGTTCTGGTCCGAGCAGTGGGACCTGTCCTTGCGGGTCGTGGGCCTGCGCGACGCCGCGCGGCGGGACGTGCGCGGAGCCTTGCCGGAAGGTGGGCTCCTGCGCTTCGGGCTCGACGCCGAGGGTCGTGTCCTCGCCGCTGCGGCAGTCGGGCCCGCCTCGCTGGTCGGCCACGAGACCCGGTTCGCCGAGCGGCTGACGGCTCGGGCCGTGATCTGCGCGCCCGAGCTCCTCGCCTACCCGAGCGGAGACCCGGGCAAGCTGCTGCTGGGCTGAAGGCGGTGGCGTTGCGCTGCGACCTGCGGCTCTCCGTTCGGGTGGCCGCCCGCTGTACGAGCACGCTTGTCAACAGCCAGCATTTCTCGAATATACTCTAGAATTTCCCTGCGTTCGATACGATTTCTTTATCCAGACGCCTCGTCGAAACGGCTCCAAGACGTTTTTTGATGGACGCCGCTTTCGACGGCGAGGCAGTCACGTCTATGGGCGTTATTCTGCTCGGCCTGGCCGTGTTCCTGCTGTCACCCGATCTACCCCGGGCGGCGAAACGGTCGGTCGTCGACATCACCGGTCGCGAGGTCGCAGTCGATGTCCCGGTGTGGGAGGTGATCCCGGGCGAAGGGCGGCAGAGCTTCTTCACCGCCGTGCTCGACAAGGAGAACCCGTTCGCGCGCGTGGTGGGTCGGCGGGACGATCTGCGGAAAGCCGGTCCCGACACCTGCGCCGACTATCGGGAGAACGTCCCCGAGATTGACGCGATCCCCACCTTCGGTCGCTGGAAGGACAGGACCTTCGCCATCGAGCAGGCGGCGTCGCTGCCACCGGACGCGATCCTCCTCGACCTCGAGGCCGAGTCCGCGATCGAGGAATCGGGCTACGAGCGCACGCTCGAAGAGGTCGGGATCCCGATCGCCTATGTCGATTTCCGCGACGATCCGTTCGCCCATACGCTCCGTTCGATGGAGATCGTCGGGGGCTCCAAGGCCGCGAGGATCGAGCTGCGGCTTCCAACCGCTTCTTCCGCGAAGAATCGTCCGCGTGAGGGAGCGGATCGAAGGGCGGCCCGACCTCCCGCGCCCGCTGGTCTTGGTCGAGCGCGCCGGCGGCTATGCATCGGAGTGCTGCATGTCGTTGGGCGGGGCCAATTTGCACCAAACGGTCGGGATCGCGGGCGGCCGCGACATGGCCCCCTTCATCCCGGGCACCTTCGGCACCGTCGCACCCGAGCGGATCACCGCTTCGGACCCGGCGACCGTGGTGGTCACGGGCGGCAACCGGGAGGCCTGTGCGTCGGGCGGCCCCTGGGTGGCCGTCGGTCCGGGCGCGGATCTCGGGCGGGCGCCGGTGAAACTCGGGGCCCCGATGCGACGGTCGGCGTTCACCGGGATCCGAGCGCTCGAGAGCCGCCGCGTGCACGCGATCTGGCACCAGTTTTACAACGATCCTTACGCCTTCGCCGCGGCCCAGCGGCTGGCGAGCCGGATCCACCCCGAACTCTTCGCCGACCTCGATCCAGAGGCGGCGCTTCGGTCCCTACACGAGCGTTTCTTGCCGATCCCCTACCGAGCCGCCTATCGGGTTTCGCCCGAGTGAACGCCTCGGCCGCGGGCAGGGACCGCCGCCGCCCGCCCCGGCCCCTCCTTCGGGAGCCAGCGATGATCTCGACCCTCGGGGCGGGCGAGCATCCGGGCGCCGCCACCTGTCGCCGGCTCCTCGGGTGCCCGCTCGCTTGCTCGCGGCGCTCGCCATGGTGTCGGGCGCCGCCGTGGTTCCCGGCATGCTCGTCTGGACGGTGCCGATCGACGCATGCCCGCTCGCCGTGGCGGCCACGCCCTCGATCTTCGCGCCGGCGAGCCTGCCCGGCACCACGAGCGAGACGCTCGTGCTACTCGGCATCGCCCTCGTCTTCACCTTCAACGCCAACGCGGGACCGGCCCCCTCGAATGTCCGGCCTGCGAGCAAGCGCTCGCCGCGGTGGTCTTCTGGACCATGGGCGGCCTGAACGAAGCCCACCGGACCAAGGCCGCCGGCACGGCCGCCGCACTGTTCTTCCGCGCCCCGCTCTTCGACCGGCGCGCACCCGGGCGTCGACCGCGATCCGGCTCGGCGAGACCCGGGCCGCGGCGCTCGGCGTTCCGGTCCGGCGGTTGCGGCTCGAGGTCCTCGTCTCGCTCCTGGTGGCAGTGCCGGTCGCCTTCCTCGGCACGATCGGCTTCACCGGCATGGCCGGACGCTCATCGCCCCTTGCTGCCGGGTGAGGACCAGCGCTTCCACCTGCCGGGCTCGACGCTCACGCGTGCGCTCGTGCTGACCACGACCTCGCCGCTCGTGAACCTCGTTCTGCCGGGCGCGGTGCTGCCGATCGGGGTGGCCGCCGCGCTCGTCGGGGTGCTGTTCTTCGTGGCGCTCGTCCTCGGCCGGCGAGAGCGCGCATGGTGACGATCGAGCTCGAGGAGGTCGAGGCGCGCTACCGCAAGCGGGTCGTCCTCGCCGACCTGTCGCTGCCCGCCTTGTCCGGCAGTGAGCTCGTCGCCCGGGCGGGGGTGAACGCCGCCGCGAATTCCACCTCCTTCCGTCGTCTCCCGGGCCGTCTCGCGGGGCGCGTGGAGGTTCGGATCCGCGGCGGGGTGCGCCTCCGCCACATGCTGCAGCACAGCGGTGCGGTCGCCGCCCTGACCGCCCGCGAGGCCGTCGTCCTCGCGCTGTTGCGAAGCTGTGCGGCGGAGGAGGCGGCGGGGGTGATCGTCGCGCTACACGATCTGAACCAGGTGCTGCGGAGTTGCACCACCACCGTGGCGTTGGCCGGAGGCAGCATCTTCGCCGCCGGCCCCGCGGCCGAGGTCCTCACCCCCGAAACAATCGCACGTCTCGACGACGTGCGGGCGCGTCGAGCACCGCTCCCGCGGCCGGCCGGTGTCGATCGTCGGCCGTCCGCTCGGCACCGATGGACCGGCGCGCAGCCGTGCTCGATTCGTGCGGATGCCGACGCATCCGGTCGAGGACGCCTTCCTGCCGTTCGGCCGGATCGCGAAGGTCGGGCGTCCCTGCTCTCCGCCACGGAGCGGCCCTGGTCCGGGGCCGCTGCCCTTCTTGCGCCGGGGTGGCTCGCCCGATCACGGGAAGGAGCGCGGGGTGGGCCCGATCGTCGGTAGTCCACCCGCAGCCCCTCCACGGCTCTCCGCGGTCGGTGTCGGCGGGGGGGTACTCGGCGAACCGGATCGGTCGCAGGACCACGAGCGGACGAACGAGCCGGGCGGCTCCGGGCCCTCCCGGCACGGTATCGAACACGGCCCGGAGAGGGAACGTCGGCCCGCGGCACCTCGGACGACGAGGCGGCGCGCGAGCGTCCAGCACGAAAGGTGGCGGAGGGGAAGGGATTCGAACCCTCGATAGGGCTTTAGGGCCCTATAACGGTTTAGCAAACCGCCGCCTTCAGCCACTCGGCCACCCCTCCGCGGCGGCCGCTATATGGAGGGCGGCCCCCGCCCCTGTCAACGCGAGGGCGAGTCGCCCGCTCCCCGGACGCGGTCCTCGAACCGGTCGAGCCACTCTTCGAGCTGCGCGCGGATCCTCTCCGGCGAACGCGTGCCCGATCGACGAGAATATTGGGCGTGCAAGAGATCGTTGCGTACGTCGGCGAACGCACGGAAGGGATCCGAGGCGACATAGCCCGCCGATGCCACCTTTTCGGCAGCCTTCCGAGCAGCTTCGTCGAACATCTCGGAGCCGGGGCGAGCCGCCTCTGGTGGCGTGCCGAGGTTGACCCACCCTTCCCGCAGGGTGGCGGCCGCCTCGAGCCGGCGACCGAGATCGAGATAGAGACGCGCGAGGGCAGCCACCGCGCCGAGACCCTCGGGGCTCGCGAGACGCTCGGGCGGAACGGCCAGCGGCTCCACCATGTCCCGCAAGCGATCGAGCACGGCCGCGAGTGGTGGTAGATGGCGGAGCACGTCCTCGCGCGCCCGCTCGAGGGCATCGAGGAGCCCGGCAGTCGAAGGCGGCACCTTGGGGCCGCGCCCCAGAAGCAGATCGCCCGTGCGCAGGGTCTCGAAGTTCGCCCCGAACTCCCGAAGCGCCCTGCCGAGCCGGTCGAGCTCGGGCCGCGGCCCACTTCGCCCGCCTTCGGCCCAGGCCTTGGACAGAGACCGGCCCAACCGCTCGGTCTCGGCGGCCGCTTCCTCGGCCCGGCCCGTCTTCAGGAGCATGCGCAGAGCCGCGGTCCAGTCGAGCAGCTCGACGAGATAGGTCAGGTCCCAGATCGGTGCGACGCCCTCGGCCGTCTTCGCCTCGAAGGCGCCGTAGAGGACGCGGATCTCGGGCGGCGGCTCGTCGACCGCGCGCAGGAACGCCACCACGGCCGCGGCGAGGAAGGGCTGGGCTCGAAAGCCGTGGGTGATATCGAGGACCACCGGCCCCTCGGCGCCGCGCAGGGCCTGCTTCAAGATCTCGAAGAACGCGAGCTGTTCCGATCGCTCCTTCCCCGAGGGAATCCGAACGAACTCGGGCTGCGGGCCACCGAGGCCGACGAGCGACTCCCGTAGTCCGGCGCCGTGCTGGTTTTCGGCTTCCTCGGTCGCGAGGACCCGGATCACCCTCGGTCGCAGGAGTTCGGCCAGCGCCCTGGCGACGTAGCGGCTCGTCTCGGCCCGCTTCCCGGCGAACCCGTAGGCGACCGGCTCGTAGCGACCCGTGCCGAGGAACGTCACGAGGCGGGCGACATCGGTTCCGTCGCTCAGGGCCGGTGTCCTTTCCGAGCGGACGGAATCGGTCCGCCCCGGCTGCGCGACCCACAGAAGAGCCCGATCGGGGCGACGAGTGCAAGGGTGCCGGGACGCCGGGTCCCGCGCCCGGATCGGAACACCCGAAGCCCCGGCCGCACCTCGCGCTCCGGGTCGAAGCGCCGGCTACTGCCGCCGACGTCTCGGTCCCGCGACGGCACGCCGCCGAGCCGGGGTGCTCGGAGCGAAGCGAGCGGCGCGCCGAGGCCCTCGGCTGCGGTAGCGCGACGACGCTACCGCCCCGAGGGGTGCCTCGATGCGCGGCTTTCGCGGATCGCTCCCGCGCCCATGATGCGGTTCGAGCGAACCGGCCGGCTTTGCCGCCGCGCGAGGGAGGCGACCATGACCGTGAGCGAACGCGATCTCCTGGAGGAGCTCGGCGCCGACGCCGCAGAGGGCGAGGCGGAGCTGTTCGCTGCCGAAGAGGAGTTCGAGAGCGCCGACGCGCTCGAAGGCGAGGACCACCTCGAAGGCGAGGACCCGCTCGAGGCGGCGGATGCGCTCGAGAGCGAGGACGGCTTCGATCTGCTCGAGAGCGAGGACGGACTCGAGGACGCGCTCGAGAGCGAAGACGGGCTCGAGGCCGAGGACGCGATGCTCCACGCGGTCAGCGAGGCGCTGGGCGCCGAGAGCGAGGACGAGTTCTTCGGCAAGCTGTTCCGCGGCATCAAGAACATCGCGAAGAAGGTCGCCCCGGTCGTGGGCAAGATCGCGCGGGTAGCGGCACCCGTGCTGTCGGTGATTCCGCACCCGGCCGCCCAGGTCGCGGCCAAGGTGGCGCGCGTAGCGAGCCGGCTTCGGGCCGAGGCCGAGGCGGCCGGTGCGGGGACCGCCGGTGTGGTCCGGCTGGCCGCCGAGGCTGCGGCCGAGCTCGCCGCCCGCGACCCGCGCGCCCGCCCCGTGGTGGCCGGTCTCGTCGCCCGCCAGCTCGTGCAGAGCCGCGGTGCCGCGATGAGCCCGGCGCAGCGCCAGCGGGCCGTCCGCCAGGTGGCTGCGGCGGCCCGCACGGTCACCGCCGCGGTCGGCCCCAAGGGCTTGCGGGCACTGCCCAAGATCGCCGCCAGCGTGAACCGCACAGCGGCCGCCAAGGGCACGCCGGTCGCCGCCAAGCCGAAGGTTCTCTTGCGGACGGCCCAGCGCCTCGCCGCCCGCCCGGCACTCGCTGCACGGCTCGCGCGGCCCAACCCGCGCGTCGTCCGCCTGGTCCGGAGCGTCGGCGGCGTGACGGCTGCGCGCAGCTTCCGCATGCACGGGCCGATCGAGATCACGATCCGGCCGCTCTGAGCGGGACGTGGGCGGGAATGCGGGCCGTGGCCAGCCCCTCGACCGAGCGGTTCCTCGAGCTCAAGCGGCGGGCGCTCGTCGCCCGCGCGCGACGGCTCGTGCGGCTGACGCCCGAAGCCGTCGGGCTGCGGCCGCGGGACCTCCGCTTCGCCCCCTCGCCCTCCCATTTCGCCGCAGCGCAGGGCCGGCTCACCGCGATCGACCAGAGGATCCGCGCCCGACTCGCCCGCCTCGACCGGATCGTCCGCTCCGCCGACCCGCCCACGGCCGAGGATCTTCTCCTGGCCATGGCGATGGTCGAGCGGGAAGTCGATCGGGCCCGCCGCGCTTTCGGCATGTTCTTCGAGATCTTCGCCCAGCGCGGCACCGCCTTCGCGCCCGCTCTCGCCGCCCACGACGCGATCGCCGCCGACTGCTACCGAGCGGTCCGCGAGGGCCTGCCGGGCGTGTTCGAGGGGCCGATCCTGAAGCCCCTCACCTACATGGAGCACGGCTACAGCCCCGCCACGATGCGGCGGGGTGTGAGCCTCGCCCGGCTGCTCGGCGATTCGAACCCCTTCCCCTTGATCCGTATCCCCTACGACCGCGATCGGCCCTGGCAGGCCGTCTTCCTCCACGAGGTCGCGCACAATCTGATGGCCGATCTCGGGATCTGGCTCGAGACCCGGGAGGCGGTGATCGTCCGCCTGCACGAGGCCGGCCTGCCGCTTCGGGTGATCGCGATCTACGGCCGCTGGCACAAGGAGATCTTCGCCGATCTGGCGGCGCTTCTCCTGGGCGGTCCCGCCGCCGCCTACGGTATGGCCGAGTTCCTCGCCCACCCCGCCGACCGCGTGATGACCTATCGCCCGGGCGGACCGCACCCGGTCGGGTATCTGCGGATCCTGCTGCTCGCGGAGATGCTGCGGCGGATGCGCTTCGCGCGCGAAGCCGAGGACCTCTCGGGCATCTGGGGCAGCCTCTACGATCCGCGCCGCGGCCATCGCATGCCGGCCGTCCTGCTCGCCACGCGGGGCCGAGCGATCGCGGCGGTGGTCGACGAGATCGCCTTCCAGCCGCGCCGCAACTTGGCACAGCGGGCGCTAGCCTCGGTGATCCGCTTCACCGCGGACGATCAGCGGGCGATCCGTCGCGCAGCCTTCGACTTGGCGGCCGGCCGGCCGCCTGGGGGTCTGCCACCCCGCCACATGCCGGCCGCCTGCCGCTACGCCCTCAATGCCGGTGCCGACAGCCGACGCCTCGCCTTCCTCGTCACCGAACTCCTCGCGCAGGGCGGCACCGGCTGGTCGAACGAGCGCCTGGCCCGCGCCGGACCACTGCCTGCTACGGCCCGATCCGCCCGTTCCGAGCCCGTCCTCCTGCCAGCCTGAGGTGACCGCCGATGCCCGCGACCGACGCCACGCCCCGCGACCGCTCGCCGCTCACGGTCCAACTCGACAACCTGATCCGCCGGAGCCTGCGGATCAGCGACCCGGCGAACCCCGAAGAGGTGGCGGGCGGCCTGCGCCGCCTCTACCGTTCCGAGGACGAGGCGATCGCCCGCGAGGAGCAGGGCCTGCCGCTCGTCGCACCGACCCGCCTCGAGCGGCCGGAGCCGGCCCCGGGGCCATCGGGTGCGGAGGTCGAGCAGGCCGGGGCCGACATCGAGCGCGATCTCCAGTTCCTCACCACATCCGCCCAGCTCAAGGACATCGAGGCCGAGCTCCAGGGCTGGAGCCAGGCGATCCGTGCGCACGTCGCCGACGGGCTCGCCAACGCCCGCCAGGCGCTCGACCCGCGCGCCCGCGACCGGACGCTCGCCGCCCGCCGCGCGCTCGGCGATTACGCCCGTATGGCCCGCTTCGTCGGTGCCCTCACCCCCGGCTTCTCGCTGCCCTACCGCAGGCTCGCCCAGAGCCTCGACCAGGTGGCGGCGCTGATGCTCGTGCTCATGGGCGAGAGCCTCGCGCGACTCGGCAGCGGCGGCGGCCGCTTCCTCCTGGCCGCCCCGGCGAGCGAGCTCGTGGCACGGCGCGACGCGGCTCTCAACGCTCTCCGCAACCTCGTGGGCTCGGCCCGCGAGAGTCTCGATCAGTCGACCTGGCCCTGGGGCCTCAGGGGCTATCGCGACGTCATGGCCCGGCTCGGTGCCGGCGCGATGGCCGATGTGCGGGCGCTGTTCGACGAGAACACGCTCGCCCGGATGATGGACGAGCTGATCGACCGCGCCTCGAGCACCACCGGCCGCGGTCTCCGCGCGCTCGCCGCCACCGGCCGGCTCGCCGTACAGCGCCTCGAGCGCCTCGTCCAGGTGGCGGCTGCGGTCAACACGAGCCCCGCCTCGCCCGCGGTCACCGCCTTCCTCGAGGCGGTCCAGCTCTTCGTCGACGCCTTCCAGGGCGGTGCCGCCGCACGGCTCGTGGCGATCGCCCGGCCGCCGATCGTGGCCTACGGCCTCTACGGCTTCGGCGGCCCGGATACAGCCACCCAGCGGTTGCAGACAGTCCTGGTCGAGCGCGGCGTGCTGGCCCAACTCCTCGACTGCTACCTCGCTTGCGACTGCTGCTCGGGCGAGGTCACCTGCCAGGTCCTGCTCGACAAGCTGCTCTACGACGTCGACCGGGCGATCGACCTCTACGCCCAGGGCGAGGCCGCCCGCGGCGAGCCCGAAGTCCGGGCCGCTGCGTTCGGCGCCCTGATCGCCACCTTCCTCGCCGCCGCCCAGGCGATCGGCCCCGAGGAGGACGCGCGGATCGACTGCCGGCGCAGCTGTGCCGCCGCCTGGACCGCGGTCGAGCGCGCGCTCACGGCGATCCGCGACGCCCTCCTGGCACCGCTCGGCGGCGCCCCCACGGCCACGGAGGTCGAGCGCATGCGCGAGGAGCTCTGTCTGCAGCGGCAGGCCGACGCCCGATGGCCCGGGACGCTCGCCGTGCTGACCCCTGGCTGCAACGACCTCGACCGGATCGCCGCGACGCTCGCCTGGCTGGTCGACGAGACGCTCCACGGATTCGGCGTGCAGGGCCCGCTCTGCGCGGAGCTCCGGCCGATCGTACCGCCGACCCTCGAGGAGTCGCTCGATACCACGCGCTGAGAACGGCCCACGCACCCCAACGGGAGAGAAGACGATGCCGCTCGGAACCCTTCTCGCCAGCTGCGGCGGCGCCGCACAGCGCCCGTCGAACATCCGAATCGAGCTCGTCGAGACGAAGGGGGTACCGCCGCCGCCACCCGCACCGCCGGTCCTGGTCTGGACCGACGATCCGAACCGGCTCCGCGAGTGGCTCGAAGAGCTCGAGCGGCGCCGCCGCGTGTGGAACGAGCGCTGCGAGCGGCTGCGCAAGGCCGAGGCCGAACTCGCTTCGGTCCTCGGGCGGATCGCCGGCGGGTCGCGCGGCCGCCGCGCCGGTCCCCAGGACTGGTGCTGCGGTAGCGAGGGGGCGGGCGAGGCCGGACCCGCCACGGGCGTCGGCGTCGACGAGCTCAAGAAGGCTTATCGCGAACACAAGAAGGCCGTGGCGGCCGTCGACTGCGCGACCGCTCTGCTCAAGGCCGGCTGGGTCGAGACGATGGGGCTCCTCGAGGCCCGCTGCGGCGAACTTCGCACCCTGCTGCAACGGTGCACGTGCGACTGCCACGGCGAGGAAGGCGGCGAGACCCGACCGGGGGCGCCGCGAGAGGCGGTGGTCGACGAGGCGAAGCTCGAGGCGGTCGTCGCCCGCTACGTGGAGGCGAGGCTCGCCCAGCCGCGACCCCCGAGCCCCGAGCCCGCTGTCAAGCCTCCGTCCGACCCGGCGGGCGGGGAGTCCCCAACGCCGACCGGCGGCGGCAAGCGCAGCGCCGCCGGCTGAGGACGTCCGCCGAGAGAGCCCGCAACCCACGCTCGAGGCCCTGCGATGAGCTACACCACCCACGCCACGATCCAGCGCCTCTGGCAGCAGTTCGCGCAGGATCAGCTCGAGGGGCTGTCGCCCGACGAGCGCGCCAAGCTCCAGGCCGCCTTCGAGGCTCGCTTCGGCGAGCTCCTCGAGAAGGCGGCCGGCCAGGAGGGTGCGGCCTTCGTCGACCTCGTCGGGCTCGGCAAGGAGGGGGTACGGCCGTTCGGCGAGGTCCCCTACCCGTTCCTCGCCGCCGACTTCGACGAGGCGGTGATCGCGAGCCAGCTGCACGCCGCGGCCGAGCTCTACTTCGTCTACCAGCACGAGCGGATGGGAGTGTTCCGGGTCGCCGCCGTGCTCCGCCAGCTGTTTCGCGAGGGGCGCATGCGCATCCAGCGCGGCCCCGGTGCCCGGCTCCTCTACGTGCTCGAGAAGTGGCAGCCCCTGCGCTACGGCCCCAAGGACCGGCTGGCCGCCTACAAGCGGGTCTTCAACTACGGCCGCCAGCCGGCGCCCGCCGGCGGCATCGTCAACCGCAACTTCCACTACCAGCTGGTGGCGCTCATGAGCGGCCTCGCCCAGTATTACCGCGATCTCACGATCGGCGAGGTGATCCGCGGCGCCGCCCAAATCGATCAGCGCCCCTACGGCAACATCGCCACCGTCCAGCGGCTCGGCATCGACCTCCGCTACGCGCTCGACCGGGCGAGCTTCGGCAACGTCGTGGCGCTCGCCCTCGAAGTCGGGACGTACCTCAAGCAGCTCCTCGAGCTGTTCGACACCCCCGACGTCAAGAAGGCGTTCGACGCCAACACCAAGTGGGACGTCCTCGAGCAGGTCCTCAACCGCTTCCTGGGCGGTGCCCGCGAGCTCAGCCAGCGCGCCAAGATGGCCGAGGCCGGCCGCCGGGTGTTGCTCTGGGTCGCCGGCAACGAGTTCGACAGCGGCGTCGACCCGCAGCTCTTCCAGACCGAGGCCCGGCCCGCCGGGGCCGCCGCCGAGGCCTGGATCGCCGCCTACCGGTTGACCGAGGAGGGCCGGCGCTTCCCGGGTGTGGCCGACAGCCTGCGCTGGTCGGTCGGCCTGCCACCGCGGGCGGCCGACGCTCCGGTGATGGGCTGAGGCGGGGGACGGGCCGTGAGCGGCTCGGCCACGAGCGGCGAGCGACGCGGTTCCGGCGGCTCGGTACCGGCACCGCTTCTGGTCCTGGACCTGCCCCTCCTCCTGGGGCCGTTCGGGCCTTGGCTCGTCCAGCGGCTCGCAGGCACCGGCGAGATCTGGCTGCCGCGCGCCCTCTTGCGCTGGATCGAGGAGGGCGACGGCGAGCCCGGCGACGGGACCGCAGCGCTCCTCGCCGTCGCCCTCGGCCTGCGCGGCGAGCAGGATCTCGCGGCCGTCCTCGCCCTCTGGCGCGCCGCCTGGCCGGATCTGGCCCAGGAGCCGCGGGTCTTCTGGCTGGCCGATGCGCCCGATCTCTCGCGCCCGCGCAAAGGCCTCCCGGCGGCGCTGATCGACCGGATGGACGAGTTCGCCTACGGGCTCGAGCCGGTCGGCCAGGACCGACCGGATCCGTTGCTCGACGCCGAGCGCGACGCGCTGGCGCTCGTCGCCGCCCTTTCGCGCGAACGGCCGGTCCTGGTCTCGGGCCTCCTGCCCGGCCGGACGGTGCCGGCTGCGGTCGAGGCGCTCGACCGTTTCGCCGTGGTCACGCACCGCCTCGAGGAAGGCGAGCAGCGCCGCCACCTGGTCGAACCCCTCCTCGAACGGCTCGCCGGTGCCCGCGTGCTCGGGCTCTTGGCCTGCGGTCTGATCCGCGCCGGCTTCGTCGAGCTCTGCCTGCCACAGGCGCCGCGGCCGCTGCCGGCCGCCCGCCCCTGGCCGGCCGAGGCATTGGGCGAGCCGGACGAGCTCCTTCTCGCTCCCGTCGAAGAACCCGCCTGGGTCCGTGCGCTCTGGAGCGAGGCGGTCGCCGTTTGGGACGAGCTCCGATGACCCCGGCCTCCGATCATCCGGCGCCCTGCGGCTGTCCCCGCTGCCGCAGCCGCCGCCAGGCGATCGACCGACTCGCCCGCAGCGCGATTCGCCGGCTCGAGGCCGAGACCGGCACGGTCCGGCCCGCGGACGCGGCCGAGACCGCTCCATCGCCCGGGCCGATGCGCACCGCTGCCATGGCTCTGCCGGGTCTCACCGTCTCGTGGGGACCACCGGTGCGGATCCCCGCGGCGAACGCCGACGCCTTCCTGGCCGGCCGCGCCGGCCCGCTCCCGGCCTCGCTCCGTCGGCGCTTCTGCCTGTACGCGATCGAGCTCGACGGCCAGCCGGTCTATGTCGGGATGGCCCCGAGTTCGACGGTGGCGAGCCGGCTGCGGGCGCATCTGGCGCTCGCCCGCAGGCCGGTCGGTCCGCGCGGCGGTCGCGGCGATCTCGCCCGGCTGCAGCCGATCCTCGCCCGAGCACTCGGGGCGGGCCGCGCGCTCGCCGCCCGGGTCGGCGTCGTGCCCGCCTGGGGCCCCTACAGCGCCGATGCCAAGACGTTGCACGCTGCCGAGGCGCTGGCCGCCAACCTGCTCCTCGCCCGAGGCGGTGCCGGCGTCGCCTACGATCCCGCCACCTGGACCTTTGAGGCCGGCGCGGCGCCGGTGGGCGGTGTCCCTTGAGCCTCGCCGAGCTCTTGCGGCTCGAGGCGGCGGCCGAAGCCGCCGATCTCTCCGTGGTCGGCCCGCGCGACAGCCGCGTGCAGGAGATCGATACGCGACGCTTCCCCTGGTCGACCGTCTGCCATCTCTGCCGCGACTTCGGCGGTGGCAGCTGCGCCGGCTGCAGTGGGGTACTGATCGGCCCCGACAGGGTGCTCACGGCTGCCCATTGTCTCTGGAGCCTCGCCCGGCGGGCCGCCCCGCGCGGCATCACCGTGTTTCCCGGCCGGACCGACCGCGACACGTTCCCCTTCGGGGCCGTCCCCGCCCGCCGCTTCTGGGTGCCCCACGGTTTCCTCGAAGGCCCGGAGCGGACGATCTGGGACTTCGGGGTCGTCGAGCTCGCCCGCCCCGTCCGCCACACGCGCCGTTTCCCGCCGCTCGTCGCCCCAGACGATGCCGAGCTCGCCCGGGTCGCCGTCGAGCGCCGGCTGGTGATCGCGGGCTATCCCGCGGACCGCCCGCTCGGTACGCTCTGGCGGCACGCTGAACGGCTCAAGAAGGTCACCCCGCGGCGGCTGTTCTATTCGGTCGACACCTGTCCCGGGCACAGCGGCAGCCCGGTGTTCGTCGACCGCGGCCGCGGCGCCGAGGTGATCGCCGTGCACACCAGCGGCATTCTCGACGCCGAGGGCCGCTCGTACGGTTGTGACCGCCGCACCGTTCTGGCGCCACCCGGGCTGCTCAACAGTGGCGTCCGTCTGACCCCGGCCGTCGTCGCGGCGATCCGCCGCCCCGAGCGGGCCCGGGCCGGTCCGTGGCGCATGGTCGAGCTCCGTCCCGCCGGCGGCGATCGCGGTCACTGATTGCCACGCGGTTGCGCCGGATTAGTTTCGACCTGGAGCACCGGTTGTCCGGTAGGCAACCTTCAGCCGACCGGAAAGGGAGGATCCGCGATGACCGCGAATTCGGGACGCGCGGTGCCGGGCCCCTCGTCGTCGGCCGGGCCCGAAACGATGGGCACGCCCGTCGCCTGCTTTCTGCTCGACGGACATCTCTGCCACGTCGTGCGCGATGCGGGTCGGGTCGCGGCGGTGACGGTCCTCGGCCGGTTCCGGCTCGATGGCCGCCCGTTCCTCGTAGTGGCGGCCGGATCGGACCCGAAGCGAACCCGCGCAAGGCTGGCGCGCCGCGAGCGGGAGATCGCCTGGCTGGTCGCGGAGGGCCTCCTCACCAAGCAGATCGCCCACCGGCTGGGCCTCAGCCCCCATACGGTCGGCGCCTACGTGAACCGCATCTACGCGAGGCTCGGCTGCCACAACCGTGCCGAGATGGTGGCGGTCCTCCTGGGCCTCGTCGCCGGCGACGGCGACCAGCGCTCCGAGCCGGTTCAAACTCCGAGATAGGCCTCGCGGACCGCCGGGTCACCCAGGAGATCGCGGCCGCTGCCGGCGTGCGCGATGCGGCCGGTCTCGAGGACGTAGCCCCGATCGGCGAGCGAGAGCGCGGCGACCGCGTTCTGCTCGACCAGCAACACCGTCACCCCTTCCTCGCGAAGCCGGGCCACCGTCTCCAGGATCTGCTCGACCAGGAAGGGCGCGAGACCCATCGAGGGCTCGTCGAGCAGGAGAAGCCTCGGCTCGGCCATGAGTGCCCGGCCGATCGCGCACATCTGCTGCTGCCCTCCCGAGAGCGCGCCAGCGGGCGTGTCGCGCCGTTCCGCGAGCACCGGGAAGAGGGCGAACACCCGCTCGAGGTTCCGCCGCGTGCGCTCCCGCGCCCGCCGGAAGGCACCGAGGCGGAGATTGTCGAGCACCGAGAGCGGGGCGAAGAGCTGGCGCCCTTCCGGCACCTGGACGATGCCGCGCGCCACCCGCTCGTGCGGCCGCATGGCCTCGATCGCTGCGCCCTCGAAGCGGATCGTGCCGGCGCGGATCGGCAGGACACCCGAGATCGCGCGCAGGAGCGTCGTCTTGCCGGCACCGTTGGCGCCCACGAGCGCGGTGACGGTACCCTCCGCTACCTCGAGGTCGACGCCCTTGACCGCCTCGATCCGGCCGTAGCCGCAGCGCAGAGCGTCGACGCGGAGGAGCGGCTCAGGCGGCATGCGCGGCCTCGAGGCCGTGGCGGCCGAGATAGGCCTCGATCACGCGCGGATCGCTCTTCACCAGCGCGGGCGTGCCCTCGACCAGCACCCGGCCCTGCTCGAGGACGAGCACGCGGTCGGAGATCCGCATGACGAGCTTCATGTCGTGCTCGACCAGCACGACCGCGATCCCTCGGCGCGCGATCGCCACGATCAGCCGGTCGATCTCCTCGGTCTCCACGGGGTTGCAGCCCGCTGCCGGCTCGTCGAGCATCAAGACCTTCGGCTCGCAGGCGAGTGCCCTGGCGATCTCGAGCCGCTTGAGAGCACCGTAGGGCAGCCCCGAGGCGGGCTCTTCCGCACGCTCCCCGAGGCCCACGAATTCGAGGAGCTCGCGCGCTTTGGCCCGGCTCTCTCGATTCTCGCGCAGGACCGAGGGCAGACCCAGAAGCTCGGCGAAGAGACGCCGGCGCTCCTTCAGGTGGCGGCCCACCATCACGTTCTCGAGTGCGCTCATCCGAAAGAAGATCTGCAGGTTCTGGAAGGTGCGAGCGAGGCCCCGGGCGGCGAGCGCGTGCGGCGGCAGGCCCGTGACGTCCCTGCCTTCCAGACGGACCTCGCCCGATTGCGCGCGGTAGAGGCCCGTGACGACATTGAAGAGCGTGGTCTTGCCGGCGCCGTTGGGGCCGATGATCGCGAGCACCTCGCCGCGGTCGATTGCGAAGCCCACGGAATCGAGCGCGCGGAGCCCGCCGAAGGCGATCGAGATGCCGCGCGCCTCGAGCAGGCTCAAGCGGACCTCCGCCGGGCGAGGAAGCCTGCGAGCCCGGGCACGATGCCCTGCCGCAGGAACACCATGAAGATTATGATCAGGAGGCCCAGAAGGGCGTGCTCGTATTCGTGGAAGAGGGTGAGGGCCTGCGGCAGCACGGTGAGCAGCGCCGCGCCCACGACCGCGCCCGCGATCGAGCCCATGCCGCCGATCACGACCATGGTGACGAGCTCGATCGAGCGCAGGAAGCCCGCCACGTCCGGTGTCACGAAGCGGTTGAAGAGGGCGAAGAGCCCGCCCGCGAGCGCGGCATAGACCGCGGCGATCACGAAGACGACGAGTTTGTGCCGCGCCACGTCGACGCCCACGACCGAGGCCGCGATCTCGCTGTCGTGCAGGCCGCGGAGCGCCCGACCGGTCGAACTGTCCTCGAGGTTGAGGGCGACCCAGGCCGCAAGAAGCAGCACGATCCCGGTGATCCAGTACCAGAGTTCGGGTCCCACGAGGCGCCGGCCGAAAAGCTCGAGGCGCGGGACCTGGATGCCGTCCGGCCCGCCCGTGATCGCCACCTCGCTCACGAGCACGAGGTGGACGAGGATACCGAGGCCGAGCGTGGCGACCGCGAGATAGTGGCCCTTCAGGCGCAGGATCGGCCTACCGACGAGAAGGGCCAGGAGCCCGGCTGCGAGCGTGCCGAGCGCCATCGAGGCGAGCGGGTCGAGGCCCAGATGCTTGGGACCGAGGGCGGTGGCGTAGGCGCCGATGCCCACGAAGCCCGCATGGCCCAGGCTCACCTGGCCGGCGAGGCCCATGAGCAGTGCCAGGCCGAGGGCCGCGGTGGCGCTGATCCAGACGAGGGCCGCGACCCGAAGATGGAAGGCCGACGGCAAGAGGATCGGAACGAGCAGCAGCACGAGCAGAAGAAAACTCAGGACGGCGACCTTGTTGCGGGCCCCGGGGCTCATCGGTTCACACGCGCTCGACCGCCCGCCGGCCGAAGAGGCCCCGTGGCAGGACGAAGAGGACGAGGAGGATGACGATGAAGGCGACACCGTCCTTGTAGGTCGAGGAGATCCGGCCCGCGGCGAAGGCCTCGAGCAGACCCAACAGCAGGCCGCCGGCGACGGCACCCACGGGATTGCCGATCCCGCCAAGCATCGCCGCGGCGAAGCCCTTGAGGGCGAGAAGGGTGCCGACCGCGTAGGAGGTCAGCGTGATCGGGGTCACGAGGATGCCGCCCACCGCGCCGATCGCCGCCGAGACGGCGAAAGCCAGGGCGAGGACGAGCCGGGTGTCGATGCCGACGAGCTCGGCCGCGAGGCGATTGGCGGCGGTCGCGCGCACGGCCTTGCCCAGAAGCGTGCGTTCCATGAAGAGCCAGAGGCCGAAGACGATGGCGGCCGCGCCGCCCAACACCCAGAGCGACTGCGGCAGGATGGCGGCACCCAGAACGCGCAAGGGCTCGTCGCCGGTGAAGGCGGGGAGCGCGTGGAACTGCTTGTCGAAGGCGATCTGGGCGAGGCCACGGATCAGGATCGAGGCGCCGATGGTGACGATGATGAGAGTGACGACCGTGGCACCTTTGGCCGGTTCGATCGCCAGGCGGTGTAGGAGCACGCCTGTCGCCACGGCGACCAGGACGGCGAGCAGGGCCGCGGCCGGAAGAGGCAGGCCGGCCTTCATGGCGAAGACCGTGACCATGCCACCGAGCATGACGAACTCGCCCTGGGCGAAGTTCACGACTTCGGAGGCTTGGAAGATCAGGGTGAAGCCGAGCGCCACGAGGGCGTAGACCGCGCCCGTGGTCAGACCCGCAAAGAAGAGCTGGACGAGCTCGGCCATGACCCGACGGGGCCGACGTGCGGCCGGCCCCTCCCCTAACGCCCCGATCAGTACAGGAGCTTCCAGGCGCCACCCCGGATCTCGAGCATCCGGAAGGCCGAGAGATCGAGGCCCATGTGATCGGTCGGGCTCATGTTGACGACCCCGCCCGTGCCCACGAAGCCCTTGGTCGCCTGCAGCGCGTCGCGGACCTTCACACCGTCCGTCGTACCGGCCTTCTGGATCGCCTGCACGAGCAGCATGAGACCGTCGTAGGCGTGGCCGCCGAAGGTGCTGACGGGCTGGTTCTGCGTGCTCTCGTAGGCAGCCTTGTAGTCGAGCACGACCTTCTTCTGCGGGTCGCTGTCGGGCAGCTGCTCGGGCACCAGCATCGCCGCGGCCGGCAGCCGTACCCCTTCGGCGGCGGGGCCGGCGAGGTCGATGAAGCTCTTCGAGGCCACGCCGTGGCTCTGGTAGAGCGGCAGATCGAGGCCGAGCTGCTTGACGTTGCGGGTGACGATCGCCGGACCCTGGCCGAAGTCGGCATTGACGATCGCCTGCGCGCCCGAGGCCTTGATCTTGTTGAGCTGCGGGGTGGTGTCGGTGTCACCGGGGGCGTAGCGCTCGTCGGCCACGATCTGGATCCCGCGCTCGGGCGCCACCTTGAGGCACTGGTTGCGCATCGAGGCGCCGAAGCCCGCGGTCGAGCTCACGAGCCCGACCTTCGAGAGCCCGCGCTTCTTGATGTCCTCGAAGATCTTCTCGCAGGCCATTTTGTCGGTGTGCGGGGTCTTGAAGGTGAAGGGCTTCACGGGCTCGACGATCTCGATGCCGCCCGCGAGGCTGATGAAGGGGATCTGCGCGTCTTCGAGGACCGGAATCGCCGCCATCGTGGTGGCCGTGGTGGTGCCGCCCACGACCGCCACGACCTTGTCGCTCTCGACCAGACGTGTGGCGAAGGTCCGGGCGTTGTTGGCGTCGCCGCCGTCGTCGTAGACCACGAGCTCGAGCTTGCGTCCGAGCACCCCGCCGGCGGCGTTGATCTTGCCGACATAGAGCTCGAGCGTCCGCTTCTCCGGATCACCCAGGAAGGAAGCGGGCCCGGTCACCGAGAGGAAGGAGCCGATCTTGATCGGCTCCGCTGCATCCGTGGCACTGGCAGCGGCGACGAGCGCCGCGCTCGCCACGCCCACGAGAATAAGACGACGGTTCATGCCTGCTCTCCCCGATCGCACGTCCGGTGGATCACCCGCCCGCGAGCCGGCGGATACCGCAGAGGCGGAACCGGCCGGCCACGAAGGCCGGGTCGACGAAGGTGGCGTTCCCGGCCGGATTGAGGCCGGTCACGTGGAAATCGCTGAAGGCCGCCGCCTGGTTGACGTAGATCGGTCCTTCGAGATTGACCGACAGAGGCGCACCGGCCTCGGCGAAAGCATCGGCCGCGCGGGCGACGAGGCCTTCCTCGATCGCCCAGAGGGCGGCCGTGATCGCACCCTTGCTGCGAGCGGTACGCACGGCACGCTCGAGCGCATCCTCGGCGTCGCGGCAGCGGATCAGGAAGGCGATCGGCCCGAACCATTCCGAGCAATAGGCGGGCTCCTGTTCGGCCTCGAGAGCCACCAGGAGCGGTGTGGCGGTGCGGGCCGGGTCGCTGTCCGCGAGCGGCGCGCTGTCGCGCAGGATCCGGCCGAGCCCGCGGGCGCGTGCGATCCGCTCGAGCGTGGCCGGGTTCTGGATCGTACCGAGCACGGCCGAAGCCCGGGCCGGGTCGGCCAAGAGCTCGTCGATGGCGGCCACGAGCGCGGCTACGACCCGATCGAAACCGATCGTGCCGGTGGGCGTGGCGATACCGGCCGCCGGAACGAAGATGTTCTGCGGGGCCGTGCACATCTGCCCGGAATAGAGCGAAAGCGAGAAGGCGAGGTTTGCGCAGGCCGCCCCGAGGTCGCGCACGCCCTGGATCACAACCGGGTTGGTGCCGGCCTCCTCGGTGAAGAGGAGCTTGTCGCGCACATTGTCCCGGAGCCAGCGACCGAAGGCCGGGGAGCCCGTGAAATCGACGATGCCCACGGCCGGGTGCGACGCCAGTTCTTTGGAGATCGGTGCGGCTGCCGTGTCGACCGCGAGCTGAACGATGTCCGGATCGAACCCTTCTTCCCGCAGCACGGCCCTCGCGGTGCGGACGGTGAGCGCCAAGGGCAGGACCGCCATCGGATGCGGTTTCACGATCACGGCATTGCCGGTGACGAGCGAGGCGAAGAGGCCCGGATAGCCGTTCCAGGTCGGGAAGGTCGCGCAGCCGATCACGAGCCCGATCCCGCGCGGCACGAGCCGCCATTCCTTGTCGAGCCGGATCGGCGGCGCCTTGCCCTGCGGCTTCTCCCAGAGCGCCCGGGTCGGGAAGCGGGTCTGCGCCTCGAAGGCGAGCGCCACCGCCTCGAGGCCGCGGTCCTGGGCGTGCGGGCCACCGGCCTGGAAGGCCATGACGAAGCTCTGGCCGGTCGTGTGCTGGACGGCGTCGGCGATCAGGAACGAATCGCGGTTGAGGCGGGCCAGGATCTCGAGCGCGATCCCCACCCGGGTCTCGACCGGAGCCTTCGCCCAGGCCGGCCGCGCCCGCTCGGCCGCCGCCACGAGCCCGTCGACCTCGGCCCGCGGGTAGCGGATGCCGAGCGGTCGCCCGGTCCAGGGCGAGATCTCCTCGCCTACGAGCTCGCCCGCACTCGGCTGGTCGAGCGGGAAGGTACCACCGCAGAGAGCGGCGAAGGCGGCCTCGGCGGCGGCCCTGGCGGTCTCGCCGTAGATCTTGCCGGACGGCAGCTCGGGATAGGGGCTCCAATAGCCCCGGCTTCTCGAGGCGGCGAGCGCCGCTTCGAGCGTGCTCCGGTGCCGGGCGAAGAGTTCCGCCATCCCGCCTCCCCTCGTCCCCTTGTCGAGGTGCTTCGCGTTCGATATCTGAACGCTCGGTCAGCGAATGGCAAGAGGGGTGCGTCGAGCTTTCCGCATGGCTCGCGCCACCCGGGGAGGCGGCCATGGAGGTTCCCGTTCGGGTCGAGCCGCGCGAGGGCTTCTGGCGGATCGTCCTCGACCGCCAGGATCGGCTCAACGCCTTCGACCGGACGATGCACGCCGCGCTTTCTGCCGCGCTCGAGCGGGCCGCGGCGGATCGCGCCTGCCGCGCGGTGCTCCTGACCGGCGCCGGGCGCGGCTTCTGCGCGGGCCAGGACCTCGCGGCGGCCGAAGAGGAGAGCGATCTCGGCCGGCTCTTGGCCGAGACCTGGAACCCGCTGGTCCGCGGGCTGCGCGAGCTGCCGGTCCCGACCGTGGCGGTGGTCAACGGAATCGCCGCCGGTGCGGGTGTGGCACTCGCCCTCGCCTGCGACCTCGTGTTGGCCGCCCGGAGCGCCCGCTTCTTCATGGCGTTCGCCAAGCTCGCGCTGGTGCCCGACAGTGGCGCTTCCTGGCATCTGCCCCGCCTCGTCGGACCCGCCCGCGCACGGGCGCTCGCGCTGTTGGGCGATCCCTTGTCGGCCGAAGAAGCCGAGCGGTTCGGCTTGATCTGGCGCGCAGTCGAGGACGAGAAGCTCGAGGGCGAGGCCGAGGCGGTGGCGAGGCGGCTCGCCCGAGGGCCGACCGCGGCTCTGGTCGCCACCCGCCGGCTCCTGGACGCGGCGCTCGCTCGCGATTTCGCGACCCAGCTCGAGGAGGAGGCGCGGATGCAGGGCGAGCTCGGCCGCGCACCGGACTATGCGGAAGGGGTGCGCGCTTTTCTCGAGAAGCGCACGCCGCGCTTCGGGGCTCGCCCGTGAACGCGCCCGCCCGTCCGCCGGTCGAGGCGGTGGCACAAGCGATGTGGGCCGAGGACCGGGCGAGCCGCGGCCTCGGCATGGAGCTCCTGGAAGTGGGCGAAGGCCGGGCAAAGCTCGCCATGCGGATCGGCGAGGCCATGGTGAACGGCCACGGCATCGCCCATGGCGGGTTCATCTTCACCCTGGCCGACAGCGCCTTCGCCTTCGCCTGTAACTGGACGGGCGAGGTCACCGTGGCCGCGCACTGCCAGATCACCTATCTGCGCCCGGCGCGGCTCGGCCAGCGGCTCGTGGCGGAGGCGGTCGAGACCTTCCGCGAGGGCCGCAACGGCATCACCGATGTCAGGGTGCGGACGGAGGAGGGCGAGACGATCGCCATGTTCCGCGGCCATTCGCGCACGATCGGCGGCAGTATCCTGCCGCAAGCGAAGGAGGAACGGTCGTGAGCAGGACGAAGCGGCTCGGGCCGGCCCCCGATGCGGCCCTTCTCGATCCCATGGAGCGGGCGAGCCTCGACGAGCTCCGCAATTGGCAGCGCGAGCGGCTCCAGGCGACGTTGCGGCGGGTGTGGGACAACGTCCCCTATTACCGCGAGAAGTTCGAGGCCCACGGGGTCCATCCCGACGATCTGCGCACGCTCGACGACCTGCGCAAATTCCCGTTCACGACCAAGCAGGACCTAAGGGCCACCTATCCCTTCGGGCTCTTCGCCGTCCCGCGCGAACAGGTCGTGCGGGTCCACGCCTCGTCGGGCACGACCGGCAAGCCCACGGTGGTGGGTTACACGAGGAACGACATCGAGACCTGGGCCGAGGTGGTGGCACGCTCGATCCGCGCCTCGGGCGGCAGACCCGGCATGATCGTCCACGTCGCCTACGGCTACGGCCTCTTCACCGGTGGGCTCGGTGCCCATTACGGCGCCGAGCGGCTGGGGTGCACGGTGATCCCGGTCTCGGGCGGGATGACCGAGCGGCAGGTCCTCTTGATCGAGGACCTGAAGCCCGACGTCATCATGGTGACGCCCTCCTACATGCTCGCGATCCTCGACGAGTTCCACCGGCAGGGGAAGGATCCGCGCGCGAGCTCGTTGCGTATCGGCATTTTCGGGGCGGAGCCCTGGACCGATGCGATGCGCGGCGAGATCGAGGACAGTTTCGACATGCACGCGGTCGACATCTACGGGCTCTCCGAGGTGATCGGGCCCGGGGTCGCCAACGAGTGCGTCGAGACCAAGGACGGACTGCACGTCTGGGAGGACCATTTCTACCCCGAGATCATCGATCCCGTGACCGGGGAGGTGCTGCCCGAGGGCTCCTTCGGCGAGCTCGTCTTCACGAGTCTCACCAAAGAGGCGATGCCGGTGATCCGCTACCGCACCCGCGACCTCACCCGGCTCCTTCCCGGCACCGCGCGGCCCTCGATGCGGCGGATCCAGAAGATCACCGGCCGCAGCGACGACATGCTGATCATCCGCGGGGTCAATCTCTTCCCCTCGCAGATCGAGGAGCAGATCCTCGCCACCGACGGGCTCGCCCCGCACTACGAGCTCAAGGTCACCCGCGAGGGGCGGCTCGACCAGCTCACCGTGCGGGTCGAAGCGGCCCCCAAGGCGGCAGCGCACGAGGCCCGGATGATCCTGGCCGAACGGCTCGCCCATCACATCAAGAGCGTGATCGGCGTGACCTGCACGGTCGAGGTGGTCGATCCCGGGGCGATCGAGCGGTCGATCGGCAAGGCCAAACGGATCGTCGATCTGCGCCCCAGGGACTGAGCCGCGTGGGACGACCCCGTTCGGCCGATTACGAAGCCAAGCGCAGGCGTATCCTCGAGGTCGCGGCGCCGCTGTTCGCCCGCCACGGCTACGATCGGACCTCGCTCGCCATGATCGGGGCCGCAGCCGGTGTCGCCAAGTCGCTCGTCTATCACTATTATCGCGACAAGGACGCGGTCCTGGCCGATCTTCTGCGCCGCCACCTCGAGGAGCTCCTGGCCGCGGTCGAGGCGGCGGCCGCGCCGGACGCTCGACCGGCGGCGCGGCGTCTGGCCGACATGGCGGTGGCGCTGCTCGAGCATTATCGGAACGCCGATGCCGAGCACGAGGTCCAGATCGCGCATCTGAAGCTCCTGCCCGAGCCCGTGCGCGAGGAGCTGTACGCCCTCGAGCGGCGGCTCGTGCGGCTCTTCACGGATGCGCTGGTGGCGGCCGTGCCCGGCCTCGCGGGCGACCGGCGACACCTCAAGCCACTCGTGATGAGCCTCTTCGGGATGCTCAACTGGGCCTTCCTCTGGTTCCGCGAGGACGGACCCATGGACCGCCGCTCTTACGCCGAGCTCGCCACCCGGCTCGTCCTGCGCGGAGCGGAGGAGCTCGCGGCGGACGCCGCGAGCTCGCCCTCCCGCTCCGCCCGGCCGCTCGCTCAGGCGGCGTCGTAGTCGACCGCGAGCCGGTCGGTCTTCGGCCGGCTCTGGCAGGTCAGCACGTAGCCGGCCTCGAGCTCCCAGTCGCGCAGGGAATAATTCTGATCCATGGCCACGGCGCCCTCGCCGAGCTTGGCCCGGCAGGTGCAGCACATGCCCGCACGGCAGGACCAGGGTGCGTCGATACCGGCGCGCAGGATCGCCTCGAGCACCGTCTCCCCCGGGGCCATGCCGATCTCGCGGCTGATCCCGTCGAGCGTGACGCGTACCGTCGCCACGCGCGGGGCATCCGGTGCCACGGGCTGGTCGCGCCGCGGTGGCGTCGCTCTTTCGACCGGGGTGAAGCGCTCGACGAAGATCCGCTCGGCCGAGAGACCCATGGCCAGAAGGGTCGCCGAGGCCTCTTCGGGCAGCCGCGCAGGGCCGCAGATGTAGGTGGCGTCGACCGTTTCGGGCGGGGCGAGCCGCGGCAGGACCGCTTCGAGATGCGCCCGGTCGATCCGGCCGTGCAGCACCGGCAGCTCGACCGCCTCGCGCGAGAGCAGATGAACGAGCGCGAAGCGGCCGAGATGGCGGTCCTTGAGGTCTTCCAGCGCGCGCTTGAACATGATGTCCTCGCGCGTGCGGTTGCCGTAGAGCAGCACGAGGTGCGAGCGCGGCTCGGCGCGCAAGAGGGTCGTGGCGATCGACAGGATCGGCGTGATCCCGGAGCCGGCGGCGATCGCCAGGACGGTGCGTTCGCGGGTGGGATCCGGCTCGAAGGTGAAGGCGCCCTCGGGCGGCATGGCCTCCAGGATCTCGCCGGGAGCGAGCTTCTCGTTGGCCCAGCTCGAGAAGCGGCCGCCCGGAACACGCTTGATGGCGACCCGCAGCACGCCCTCCGCCGGATCGGCGCAGATCGAGTAGCTGCGGCGGACCTCCTCGCCGTCGATCACCCGGCGGAAGGTCAGGTACTGGCCGGGGGTGAAGCTGAACCACTCGGCCGCGCCTTCGGGCGGCGCGAGGGTGACCGCCACGGCATCGGGCGTGAGGCGCTCGATCGCGGTCACCAGCAGCGGAACGAAGCGGGCTCGGCCGGTCGTCATCGGCGGGTCTCCGCGGCCTGCCGGACCGTTCTCGGGCCCGGCGGCGGGTTCAAAAGCACTTGAAACGGTCGAAGGGCTCGCGGCAGCTGCGGCAGCGCCAGAGCGCCTTGCAGGGTGTGGAACCGAACGGCGAGATCTCCTCGGTGTCCTCGCTGCCGCAGCACGGGCAGTGGACCGGGCCCGCCGCATCGCCGCGCGGTGGGGGCGGGGCGATCCCGTAGCGCTCGAGTGCCTTTCTGCCCTCGGGCGTGATCCAGTCGGTGGTCCAGGCCGGGCTCAACACGAAGCGCACCCGAGGCTTCCCGCAGCCCGCCGCCTCGACCGCGGCCGCCACCTCCTCGCCGATCAGCCGGGTCGCGGGGCAGCCCGAGTAGGTGGGCGAGAGGTCGACCTCGACCACCCCGTCGGCCGCCAGGCGGACGGCGCGGACCATGCCGAGATCGGCGATCGAGACGACCGGGATCTCGGGGTCGGGGACGGCCGAGACGGCTTCGATCGCCCGCTCGAGCCGATCGAGGGCGACGGTCGTCACCACACCGCTCCCGGATAGGCCCGCTGCAGATGTTGCATGACCGCGAGCATGTGGCCGAGATGCTCGGTGTGGATGCCCCGGAGCCCACCGGTCTGCATCCAGCCGGCCACCGGCCGCTCGAGGCCCGCTTCCGCGAGCAGCCGGTCGACGCTCTCCTCGAAGACCGGCCGGATGGTGGCAGGGTCGGGTGCGATGCCGGCGTCGATCATCGCCTCGCCCACCGCGTCCACCTCGAAGAGCTCGCCCGTATAGGGCCAGAGCGTCTCGAGTGCCTCGACCGTGCGCCGCCGGCTCTCCTCCGTGCCGTCACCCAGCCGCACGAGCCAGGCGCCGGCGTGCCGCAGGTGATAGGCGACCTCCTTCTCGGCCTTGCCGGCGATCGCGGCGAGTGTGCGGTCGCTCGAGCCCCGGGCCTGTTGCCAGAAGGGGTAGAAGAAGGCCGAAAGCAACGTCTGGCGAACGATCGTGAAGGCGAAGTCGCCCTTGGGCAGCTCGGCGATCAGGAAGTTCTTGAATTGCGGGGCGTCGCGCAAATAGGCGAAGTCGTCCTCGCTCCGCCCCTTCCCCTCGACGGCGCCGGCGTGCTCGTAGAGGAGCCGGGCCTGGCCCAGAAGATCGAGGGCGATGTTGGCGAGCGCCAGATCCTCTTCGAGGATCGGCGCGTGGCCGCACCATTCCGACAGGCGATGCGCATTCACGAGCGCCGTATCGGCGAGCCGGAGGAGGTAGGCGAGGTGCGGCGTCTGCTCGACGTGGATGGTCGTCAACGGGGCTCTCCCCGGCCGTCGCGGCCGCTCACATGTGCCCGACTTCCTCGGGGATCCGATAGAAACTCGGATGACGGTAGATCTTCGAGGCGGTCGGCTCGAACAGGGCATCCTTGTCCTGCGGATCGGAGGCGGTGATCACCGCCGAAGGCACGACCCAGATCGACAGCCCCTCGCCGCGCCGGGTGTAGGTGTCGCGCGCCGCCTGCAGCGCCATCTCGGCATCGGCGGCGTGCACCGAGCCCACGTGCCGATGGGCGAGGCCGGTGCGCGAGCGGATGAAGACTTCCCAAAGGGGCATCGGCTGCTCGGCCATCCTCGTCACTCCGCGGCGATCTTGTGCGCCCGCTCGCGCGCCCTGCGCTTCGCGGCATGGGCGAGTGCGGCCTCGCGCACCCAGGCGCCCTCTTGGTGCGCTTCGCGCCGCGCCGCCAGCCGCTCGCGGTTGCAGGGGCCGTGACCCGCCAGGACTCGCTTGAATTCCTCCCAATCGATTTTCCCGAACCGCCAGTGACCTGTCGCCTCGTCGAAACGCAAATCCGGGTCTGGGAAGGTGAGTCCCAGATAATGGCCCTGCGGCACGGTCGCATCGACGAACTTCTGGCGCAGCTCGTCGTTCGTGAAGCGCTTGATCTTCCAGCGCATCGATTCGGCGGTGTGCTGGCTCTCGGAATCCGGCGGGCCGAACATCATGAGAGACGGCCACCACCAGCGGTTCAACGCATCCTGAGCCATCGCCTTCTGCTCGGGCGTGCCCCGGCAGAGCGCGAGCATGATCTCGTAACCCTGTCGCTGGTGGAAACTCTCCTCCTTGCAGATCCGGATCATCGCTCGCGCGTAGGGGCCGTAGGAGGTCCGGCAGAGCGGGATCTGGTTCATGATCGCCGCCCCGTCCACGAGCCAGCCGATACAGCCGATGTCGGCCCAGGTGAGCGTGGGGTAGTTGAAGATCGAGCTGTACTTGGCCTTGCCCGCGAGCAGCTGCTCGTAGAGCTCCTCGCGCGAGACGCCGAGGGTTTCGGCCGCGGCGTAGAGATAGAGCCCGTGTCCGCCTTCGTCCTGGACCTTGGCCAACAGCGCCGCCTTGCGCCGCAGCGAGGGAGCCCGGGTGATCCAGTTCCCCTCCGGCAGCATACCCACGACCTCGGAATGGGCGTGCTGACTGATCTGACGGATCAGCGTCCGCCGGTAGGCCTCCGGCATCCAGTCGTTGGGCTCGATTCGCTCCTCGGCGTCGATCCGTGCCTGGAACGCTGCGAGCTTCTCCGGATCCTCGACGACCCGGGGCCCCTCGACCCGCTCGTTGAGCGCTTGGCTGTACACGGATGGCCCTCCCTGCCCGGCCGATCAGACGTTACAAAAAATAGCGGTTTCGATCAAGAACCGTAACGTGTCGCGGGCGCCGAGCCCGCGCCCGCGAGGTCGGCGAAGCGCTGCCGAAGCTCCGGCCCGGGCGGCGGCAACGGCCCGGCCTCGGTGGTGGCGTGCGCATCCAGCCACGCTTCGGAAGGCTCCAGGAAGCGATGCCAGAGCCGGGCGCAGGAGGCCCGAGCCTCGGGCTTCGGCCAGTCGGCCGGGAGCAGGGCCGTCGGCAGGAGCGGGTCCTTGAGGATCACCCGGCGATAGTCGTGGATCAGCAGGATCCGGGCGACGAGGGCGACGATCGGCGCGACCGGCCCCTCGGCCGCCAGCGCCGGCCGCCAGGTCTCGAGAAACCGCCGATAGCGCTCGGCGATCGCCCCGAGCGGCCAGGCGAGCCCGGCGAGGACCGGTGCCGTGCCCGCCTCGGGCTCGGCCTCGAGGCGCAGGAGCCCGGGCAGATCGGGCACCGGGCGGCCACGGGGTGCGACGAAGAGGCCGGGTGCGAGGGCCGCGAAGCCTGCCACCTCGAGCGCCGCGCGCGCCCGCTCGCGGTCGGCCTCGGGCGTCAGCAGGACGAGGAGCAGCCGGCCGTTCTCGTCCGCGGGCGGTGGCCCGTAGATGCGGCGGGTCGCTTCGGCGAAGACCGATTCGCCGGTGCGTGCCAGGCGATAGAAGGCGTTGCGGCCGACGCGGCGACGCTCGAGCCAGCCTTCGGCGGCGAGCCTCGAGGCGGCGGTTCGCACCACCCCCTCGCCGATCCCCATGGCCGCCATGATCGCGAGCAGCGAGCCGACCGCGAGCTCGCCACCGCGCGGCACGATCGCGTCGCCGAAGAGGGTGACGAGGAGCGAGCCCGTGCGGTGTGGGCCCGCGTGCAGCGCGGCGAGACGAGGGGCGAGCCAGGGGGGGGCTTCGATCACGGAGCGGCGCATGGCACGGACGGGCGCGGGCGGGAAGAGCCCCGGCCGTGCCGCGACGGCCGCGGATCGATCGCCATATGGTGGAGGTACCGGCGGGCGCACCACCCGCGCCCGGCCGGCCCGACCCGTCGAACCCGAGGAGCGATGGCGCACGAGATCTTTCCGCTCGGCACCGCCGACATCCTGCTCTACCTCGCCACCGCCGGCGTGGTGGTGCCGCTCCTCCATCGCTTCGGCACGGGCCAGGTCACGGCTTTCTTGCTGACCGGCGTCCTGCTCGGCCCGCACGTGACGGGCCGGCTGGCCGACGCCGCACCCTGGCTGCGGATCTTCACCTTCGAGGACCCGGAGCTGCTGGAGCGGCTCGGCGGGCTCGGGGTCGTGTTCCTCCTCTTCGTCTTGGGCCTCGAGCTCTCGCTCGACCGGCTCGTGGCGCTGCGGCGCTGGATCCTCGGCCTCGGCAGCCTGCAGGTGGTGGCGACCGCGGTGCCGATCGCCGCGATCGCCCTGGCCTTCGGCAACGGACTGGCGGGCTCGGTCCTCCTGGGGCTGGGCCTCGCCCTCTCCTCGACCGCGATCGTCCTGCAGCTGCTGATCGAGCAGCGGCGCCAGACGAGCGAAGCGGGCCGCATCGCCTTCGCGGTCCTCCTGGCCCAGGACCTCGCGGTCGTCCCGATCCTCCTGCTCGTGGGCCTCTTGACCGGGCTCGCCGCGGCCGATCCCTGGGGAGCGCTGGGCGAGACGCTGGCGCTCACGGTCCTGGCCCTCGCCTCGCTGCTCCTGCTCGGTCCGCGGGTCATCCGGCCGCTGCTGCGGCTCGCGAGCCGGGCCGGCGGCCGCGAGGTGCTGGTCGCAGCCGCCCTTCTCCTCGTGATCGGCAGTGCCGGGCTCACCGCCGGGGCCGGGGCCTCGCCGGCGCTCGGTGCCTTCCTGGCGGGCGTGCTGTTGGCCGAGAGCGAGTTCCGCCACACCATCGAGGCCGATATCGAGCCCTTCAAGGGCCTTCTTCTGGGGCTGTTCTTCGTGACGGTCGGGGCCGACGTCGACCCGCTCGCGATCCTCCCCGATCTGCCGATGGTCCTCCTGTCGGTCGCCGGCCTGGCGGCGGTCAAGGCCCTCCTGCTCGCCGGTCTCGGCCTGGCGTTCGGGCTCGCCCTGCCGGTCGCGGTCGAGCTCGGCGTGCTGTTGGGGCAAGGGGGCGAGTTCGCGCTCGTCGTCCTCGCCCTCGCCGCGCGCGGCGGGCTCCTGGCGGCCGAGGCCGCGCGCTTCATGGTCGCGGTCGTGCTGGCCTCGATGCTCGTCTCGCCGGTCCTCGCCCGGCTCGCTTCCGCCCTCGCCGCGGCCCTGCGCGACCGCCTGGGCCCGGAGCGGGGCGAGACGCCGGGGCTGCCGCCGGTCGCCGAGCAGGCCGGGCACGTCGTGATCGCCGGCTTCGGCCGGGTCGGGCGCACGCTGGCCCGGCTGCTCGACGAGGCCGGTCTGCCGTGGGTCGCCCTCGACCTCGACGCCGCCCGGGTCGCCGAGGAGCGGGCCCGCGGCCGGCCGGTCCATGTGGGCGACGCCGGCCGGCCGGAGATCCTCGCCCGGATGCGCCTCGAGGCCGCCCAGGCGCTGGTCCTCACCCTCGACCAGCCGGCCTCGGCGGAGCGGACCGTGAGTGCGGCGCGGCAGATCGCCCCGCATCTCCCGATCGTGGCGCGCGCCCGCGACGCCCGCCACGCCCGAAGGCTGCTCGAGATCGGTGCCGATTCGGTCGTGCCCGAGACCGTGGAGGCCAGCCTGCAGCTCGCCGGCCGGACCTTCGAGACGCTCGGCCTGCCCTCGGACGAGATCCGGTTGCGCCTCGAGCGCGAGCGCGACCTCCTGCTCGATCCGGACGCCGACTGAGGCTCGGCTGGGCCGACGGCCGCTCAGCCGAGCGGCACGCCGAGCCGGCCGGCCAGGTCCTGGACGAACTGGAAAGCGACACGTCCCGAGCGGGCGCCTCGGGTCGTCGCCCATTCGAGCGCCTCGCGCCGCCACCGCTCGGGCTCGACCGGAAGCGCGAACCGGCGGACGTAGCGCTCGACCATCTCGAGATAGGTCTCTTGCGAGCAGGGATGGAAGCCGAGCCAGAGCCCGAACCGGTCGGACAGCGACACCTTCTCCTCGACCGCCTCGGAGGGGTTGATCGCGGTCGAACGCTCGTTCTCGATCATCTGCCGCGGCATCAAGTGGCGGCGGTTCGAGGTGGCGTAGAAGAGGACGTTCGAAGGGCGGCCCTCGATCCCGCCCTCGAGGACCGCTTTCAAGGATTTGTAGGAAGTGTCGTCCTGGTCGAAGGACAGATCGTCGCAGAAGATCAGACACCGCCTGGGGCTCGCCGCCAGGATCTGCAGAAGCCGCGGCAGGGCTTCGATGTCCTCGCGGTGGATCTCCACCAGCACGAGCGGACCGAGGCCCTCGGCGTTGACTGCGGCATGCACGGCCTTGACGAGCGAGCTCTTGCCCATGCCGCGGGCGCCCCAGAGGAGCGCGTTGTTGGCCGGCAGCCCGCGGGCGAAGCGGCGGGTGTTGTCGAGAAGGATCGAAGCCACCCGGTCGATGCCGCAGAGCAGCTCGAGCTCGACCCGGGCGACCCTCGCTACCGGCCGCAACCGCTCGCCGCCCTCGAAGACGAACGCCTCGGCGGCGGAAAGATCGACCGGAGCCGACGGCGGTGGGGCCAGCCGCTCGAGCGCCGCGGCGATGCGGCCGAGGAGGGGGAGGAGCTCGGGATCGGTCATCGCTGGTCTTCCGGGGGCGCTTGTCCGGCGGCGGTCCTCCGGGCAGGGCGTGGGCACCGACCCGGGGTCCGGGGCGGCGGAGGCTAGCAGCGCGTCGGCGCCGGGCAAGGCGTTCCGGGGTTCGGGGCCGTGGTTGCATCGTGGGCTCCCCCCGCTATAGTCCGCCGCCGATCGGCCTCACCACCCTCCGAGGAGCCCATGCTGGTCTCTCCGGCCTACGCCCAGGCCTCGGGCGCCGGGGGCGGCGACGTGTTCGTCTCGCTCATGCCCCTCGTGCTGATCTTCATCGTCTTCTATTTCCTGCTGATCCGCCCGCAGCAGCAGAAGATGAAGCAGCACCGGGCGATGCTCGAGGCCCTCAAGAAGGGCGACCAGGTGTTGACCGGCGGCGGCATCGTCGGCAAGGTCACCAGGGTCGATCCCGACGGTATGGTGATGGTCGAGATCGCCCAGGGCGTGCAGGTCAAGGTCGCCAAGAGCACGATCACGGATGTCCTGACCAAGCCGCCAACGGCCGCCAACGAGAGTCCAGGCACCGCCGCCCCGGGCTCGGCGCCTGCCGCCGGCGGGTTCTTGAGCCGCCTCTTCAAGCGCTGAGCCGGGCCGAGCCTCCGTGCGCCAGCCTTCGTGGAAGCTCGCCTTGGTCGTGGGCGTGTGGGTCTTCGCGATCCTCGCGCTCCTGCCGAACCTGTTGAGCCGCGAGGCGCTCGACCGGCTGCCCGGCTTCCTGCCGCGCAACCAGATCGTGCTCGGCCTCGACCTGCAGGGCGGTTCGCACCTTTTGCTCGAGGTCGAGGCCAAGGCGGTCGTGCGCGACCGGCTGGAACAGCTCGTGAGCGAGGTGCGTGCCGCCCTCCGGCCCGCCCAGATCGGCTATCGTGGCCTGGGCGTGCAGGGCGAGGCCGTCGTCCTCACCCTCACCGACCCGAGCCGGCTCGATCAGGCTCTGGGCGAGCTCGCCAAGCTCAACCCGCTCCTGCCCGCTGCCGGCTTCGGTGCCGGTACGGTCCGCGAGCTCGTGATCACGGGCGAGGGCGACGGCCGCATCCGCCTCGAGCTCTCCGAGCGGGCGCGGGAGGAGCGGATCGGCGCGGCCGTTTCCCAGTCCCTCGAGGTGGTCCGGCGACGGATCGACGAGCTCGGCACGCGCGAGGCCTCGATCCAACGCCAGGGGAGCGACCGGATCCTCGTCCAGGTCCCGGGCGAGCGTAATCCGGAGGCGATCAAACGCCTGCTGGGCAAGACCGCTCGGCTCACCTTCCACATGGTCGCCATGGAGGTCGACCCGGCCGAGGTGCGTGCCGGCCGCGGCCCTGCCGGGGTCATGCTCGTCGAATCGGCCGAGCGTTCGGGCCCACGCGAGTGGGTGCTCTACCGCCAGGTGGAGCTCTCCGGCGAGAGCCTCGTGGACGCCCAGGCGACCTTCCAGAACAACGAGCCCGTGGTGAGCTTCCGCTTCGACAGCCAGGGTGCGCGCAAGTTCGCCCGGATCACCCAGGACAACGTCGGCAAGCTCTTCGCCATCGTCCTCGACGGCAAGGTCATCTCTGCCCCCCGGATCCGTGAGCCGATCCTGGGTGGCTCCGGCATCATCTCGGGCAGCTTCACGACGGAATCGGCCAACGAGCTCGCCGTTCTGCTGCGGGCCGGCGCACTACCGGCACCGCTCACGGTGATCGAGGAGCGCTCGGTCGGGCCCGATCTCGGCGCCGATTCGATCCGAGCCGGCACGATCGCGGTGATCGTCGCCTCGCTCCTCGTCGTCTCCTATATGATCCTTTATTATGGGATCTTCGGTGTCTTCGCGAATGTGGCGCTCGTGCTCAACGTCGTGATGATCCTCGATCTGATGACGTTGCTCGGGGCCACGCTCACCCTGCCGGGCATCGCCGGCATCGTACTGACGATCGGCCAGGCGGTCGATTCGAACGTCTTGATCTACGAGAGGATCCGCGAGGAAGCGCGGGCCGGCCGCACGCCGCTCGCGGCGATCGACGCCGGCTTCGGCGAGGCGACCCGGACCATCGTCGACGCCAATCTCACGACGCTGATCGCGGCGGCCGCGCTCTTCCAGTTCGGCAGCGGCCCGGTCAAGGGCTTCGCCGTCACGCTCGCTTTCGGCATCCTCACCAACATGTTCACCGCCGTCACCTTCACCCGCGTGATGGTCGAGCTCTGGTACCGGCGCACGCGGCCGGCGGCCATTCCGCTCTGAGGGACCGACCATGTGGCGCCCCCGGCTGGTACCCGACGGCACGCGGATCCCCTTCTTCCGCTACCGTTGGATCGCCTTCGTCTGGTCCTTCGTGGTCCTGGCCCTGACCGCGGGCCTGATCGCGACCGTCGGCCTCAATCTCGGCATCGACTTCAAGGGCGGTATCTTGCTCGAGGTGCGGACGCCCGGGCCGGCCGACCTCGCCGGCATGCGTGCCACTCTCGGCGGTCTCCAGTTCGGTGACGTGGCGCTGCAAGACGCCGGCAGCGAGCGCGACGTGCTGATTCGCGTGGCGCTGCCCGAAGGTGGACCCGACGCCCAGCGCCAGGCCATAGAGCGGATCAAGGCGGCACTCGACCAGGCGATCGGCGCAGGCATGGAGTACCGCCGGGCGGAGTTCGTGGGCCCCCGGGTGAGCCGCGAGCTCTTCATCGGTGGCATCTGGGCCGTCGTGATTTCGCTTCTCGGGGTTCTGGTCTATCTCTGGTTCCGCTTCGAATGGCAGTACGGGATCGGCGCGGTCGCCTCGCTCCTGCACGACGTGAGTGCGGCGGTCGGGCTCTACGCGCTGGCCCAGATCGAGTTCAACCTCACGAGCCTCGCCGCGCTGTTGACGATCGTCGGGTACTCGCTCAACGACACCGTCGTAATCTACGATCGCGTGCGCGAGAACCTGCGCAAGTTCAAAGCCATGCCGATCGAGGAGTTGCTCGACCGGTCGATCAACGAGACCCTGGCGCGCACGCTCTCGACCTCGCTCACGACACTGCTCGCCCTCGTCGCGTTGTTCGCGATCGGCGGCGAGGTGATCCGTGGCTTCACCATCGTCATGATCTGGGGTCTCTTCGTCGGCACTTATTCGACCATCTACATCGCGACCCCCGTCCTCTACTACCTCAATATCCGCCGCTCCGCCGAACCCCAGGCGAGTGCGGCGACCCGGCCCGGCTGAGCGTGCCGCTGGAGCTGCGCCCCGTCCCGACCGGCGAGCGCCCCTTCGTGCGGGCCTACGGGCCCGGCGGGTTCACGATCGGGACCACGCGCTTTCCGGGCTCGCTGATCCTGCTGCCGGACCGCGTCGAGCGCTGGGAACCGGCCGACCCTGCGGCGCTCGTGGCTGCCGATCTCGAGTTCCTGCGGCCGCTCGCAGGCGATGTGGTCGGCCTCCTCGTGCTCGGCCTCGGGCCTGCCGGGCGACGGTTGCCCACGGCACTCCTGGCCGAGCTCCGCGCTTGGGGGCTGGCCGTCGAGGCAGTCGCGACCCCGGCCGCCTGCCGCACCTGGAACCTGCTCCTGGCCGAGGAGCGACGTGCCGCGGCGGCGCTGATCGCTCTGCCATCGCTGCCCTAGCTGCCGAGCCGTCGCGATCCGCCTCGCCGGTGCGCGGGCCGGTGCGTACGCTTAGGCTCGGCAGGGAGGCGTACCGGCTCGCCGATCGGCCGGCTGGTTCCGGGACACCGTCTGCCCGCGGCTGCGCGCCGGCGGCGGCAGGCCGAGCGATCGGCCCGTCTTCGAGGCCGAAGAGAGCTCCGCTTCGTGCCGAGTTCCGGGCGCGTTCCCGCGTTCGCCGAAGGCCGACCCCGCCCCTGCGACCGGATCCGCCCCCGCAATCTCCACGCCCCCGAGGGGCCCGCGAGCGACGGGCGGAGCCCGACTAGAAGATGCCCGCGACCACCCGGGTGAGGCCGTCGACGAGCTGGGGCGCGGCCTCCGGCCACTCGAGATTGACTTTGTTGGCGATCGACATGACCCGCGTAGTGTGACGCTTCATATCGGTGGTGCGGCTCGTGCTCTGGGTGATCCGGCCGGAGCGGCCCTGCTTGACGTCGGCCGACTGGGTTTCGCTCACGATCTGGCCGGGGGCGCGCTCCTGGACCTGGATGTCCGTGATGATGCTGTAGCTGACGTCCTGGACCGCGGCACCGGCGACGGTCTCGGCAAGGCCACCCACGACCGCTCCGCCGAGGCCCCAGACCGCCGCATTACCCGGCGCCGCCTTGCCGATCACGTAGCCTGCCGTGCCGCCGAGCCCGGCGCCGACGAGCGGCGCCCCGTAGCCACGGCCGTACATCTGCTCCGCCGCGGTCTCGCTCGTCCGCCCGGCCTGCAACACATTGGCCTGGAGGATGTAGTGCGCCCGGCGGGGATCGTCGACGATCTGGTAGCCGCGGCTCGCGATCCGCTCGCGGATCGGCCCCTGGAGATCGAGGTCGGGCTTGTCGGAGGTGTTCTTGACCTCGACGTAGACGGTCCGCTGCGATGGCGGCACGGGGTCGAGGAAGATCGTGTCCGTCATCTTGGTCTGCACGTCGAGATTGCGCTTGGCGACCGCCGTGTAGGTCGCGGCACAGCCCGACAAAAGCAGCGCGCCGGCCAGCAGCGAGATGCACGGACGCAGACGTGGGACGGACATGGCGACTCCCGATGAACCTCGTGGAAGGGGCTGCCGGCAAACGGCCGGCAGCCCGACTTCTACCATCAGGCGAGCGCGTTGTGCAGCTCCTGCTCGACCGCCTCCCAGTTGACGAGGTGGTTGAGGAACGCCGCCACGTAATCCGGGCGCCGGTTGCGGTAGTCGAGGTAGTAGGCGTGCTCCCACACGTCGATCCCCAGGATCGGCCGCATGTCGTGTACGAGCGGGTTCTCGCCGTTCGGAGTCTTCGACACCTTGAGCCGATCGCCGTCGAGCGACAGCCAGGCCCAGCCCGAGCCGAACTGGGTTACGGCCGCCGTCTTGAACTGCTCGGTGAAGGCTTCGAAAGAGCCGAAGTCGTGTTCGATCCGCTTGAGGAGCTCGCCACCCGGCTTGCCGCCGCCGCCGCGGCGCATCACCTTCCAGAACAGGATGTGGTTCCAGTGCTGACCGGCATTGTTGAACACCGAGGCCTTGGCCGGATCCTTGAAGGTCAGGCGGCAGATCTCCTCGAGGCTCTTCCCCTCGAGGTCGGTACCGGCGATCAGATTGTTGAGGTTGGTGACGTACGCTTGGTGGTGCTTGCCGTGGTGCAGCTCGAGGGTCTCTCTGCCCATGTACGGCACCAGGGCATCGTGCGGATAGGGAAGGTCGGGCAGGGTGAAGGCCATGGTCTGGGCGCCTCTCCGTTGTGGGCTCGTAGCTGCCGTCGGACAGGCCGCTAGATAGGGCCTGGCTGCGGCCGATGAAAGCCCGCTCCGCACGGGCGCCCCGGCCATGAACGAGGGGTCCGGGCTCGATCCGCTCCTCGCCCAGGGTCGCCGTCTCGACCCCGACCGGACTCTCTGCGTGCTCTTCGCGCCGGCCGCGCGGCGCGCCGAGCTTCTCGCGCTCGTGCTGCTCAACCAGGAACTGGCGCGGGTCGCGGAGACCGTCCGCCAGCCGCTCGCCGGAGCGATCCGGCTGCGATTCTGGCGTGACCAGCTCGCTGCCGCTGCGTCCGGAGCCGCTTGCGATCATGCCCTGGCTCGCATCCTCGCAGAACCGCTGCGCGAGGGCCGGCTCCCACTCCCCGAACTCGAGGTGTTGATCGATGCTCGCGAGAGCGAGCTCGAGGGGCTCCTCGAGGAGAATTGGGTTCCGACCGGTCCGCGGCCGTCGATGGCCGCACTCGAGGCCCACGTCCGCGCGACGTCGGGCGGGCTCGCGCGGGCGATGGCGCGCCTGCTCGGCGCTCCGGATGCGATCGTGACCGCCGCCGAGGCCGCGGGCACGGCCTACGGCCTCGTCGGCCTGGTGCGGGCGGCCCCGTTCGAGGCGGCCCGAGCCCGCCGGATCCGCGTCCGCTCGCTGCTCGACGCCGCCGGCCTCGACCCCGGCGGGCCCCGGCGCACGGAAGACAGGGATCGTCTGTGCGCACTCGCTCGGAGCCTCCTCGGCCGGGCGGAGGCCGCTATCCGGTACGTCCGGGCCGAAGGGGGGCCGACGGATCGCGCCTGCCTCGCCCCCTTTCTCCTGGCAACGGTGGCCGAGGTGCAACTGCGTGCCTTGCAGCGGGTCGGTTGCGATCCCTACCGCCTGCCGGCCCGGCCGGGCGCGGCTCTCCTGCCTCTGCGGTTGCTGTACGCTTGGCTCCGCCGCCGGGCCTGAGCGGGGCGTCCGAGCGAACGTGCGCCCGAACTCGGCGACGAGGCCGCCGAGCTTCCCGCCGACGGTGCCGAGACGGGCGGGATGCACAGGAGCAGGGCAGGCAGTCGCACCATCCAATCTCGGGAGCCCGCGCGCGGTGGTGGCGCCGGAGTGCCCCGCACAGGATCGCCGCGGCGAAGAGTTGCGGAACGGTCAACGACGGGTCGGATGCGGCTGGCCCGCGATTTGCCTCTTGCCGAGTGGGCCTCGGGCGGATTTCCTCGACCCGGGCAGCGCGCGGGTGGGAGGTGGCGATGCGGATGCGGTTCGCGGCGATGGCGTTGGCGGCGGGGCTGGCGACGGGCGAGGCCGAAGCGGTCGACATCAAGTTCACGCTCGACTGGGCGTTCCAGGGCCCGACCTCGGCCTTCCTCGCGGCCAAGGAGCTCGGCTATTTCAAGGAAGCGGGCCTCGAGGTGACGATCGACCGCGGCTCCGGCTCGGCGGGTGCCATCCAGCGGGTCGCGACCGGCGCCTATCAGATGGGCTTCGCCGACATCAACGCTCTGGTCGAGTTCAACGTCGCCAATCCGGGCCAGGCGGCCAAAGCCGTGCTCATGGTCTACGACGCACCGCCGTTCGGCCTCTACGCGCTCAAGAAGAGCGGCATCAAGGAGCCCAAGGACCTGGTCGGCAAGAAGCTCGGCGCCCCGGTCTTCGACGCCTCCTACAAGCTCTTCCCGGCGTTCGCCGCCAAGGTCGGCATCGACCCCGCAGCGGTCCTGCGGGTCAACATGGACCCGCCCCTGCGGGAGGCCATGCTGGTGCGGGGGGAGGTCGATGTCATCTCGGGCCATTACTTCAGTTCGATGCTGGACCTTCAGTCCAAGGGGGTGAAGCCCGAGGACATCTCCGTGATGCTGTACAAGGATTACGGGATGGACTTCTACGGCAATGCGGTGATCGCCGCCCAGCGCTTCATCGCCGAGCAACCCGAGGCCGTCCGCCGCTTCAACGGCGCCGTCACCAGGGCGATGCGCTGGGTGATCGCCAACCGCGACCGCGCGATCGACATCGTGGCCAAGACCGACCCGTTGATCGACAAGAAGCTCGAACGCACCCGGCTCGACATGGCGATCGACCTCAACATTCTGACGCCGCGCGTCAAGGCCGTCGGGATGGGGGCGATCGAGCCGGCCCGGCTCGAGAGCGCGATCCGGCAGATCTCCCAGGCGGTCAAGCTCGCGAGTGCGCCGAAGGTCGAGGACATCTGGACCGACGCCTTCCTTCCGCCCCCGGCCGAGCGCAAGCTCGTCGACTGAGCCCCCGGGGCGGTTCGTCTCGATGGCGCTGATCGAGGCCGAGCGGGTGGCGCTGCGCTATGGTGGACCCGCCGGCACGCTCGCCCTCGAGGATTTTTCGCTCACCGTGGAGCCCGGCGAGTTCGCCGCCCTCGTCGGGCCCTCGGGCTGCGGCAAGTCCTCCTTCCTCAAGGTGGTCTCGGGGCTGCATCCGGTCTCCGCGGGCAGCGCCCGGCTGCACGGTACGCCGATCTCCGGGCCGCAGCACGGTATCGGCATGGCCTTCCAGAACGCCACCCTCCTTCCCTGGCGCACGACCCTCGAGAACGTTCTCCTGCCGCTCGAGGTGAGCCGCGACCATCGCGCGACCTTTCACCGGAAGCGGGCCGAGCACGAGGCCCGCGCGATGGCCCTGTTGCGCACCGTTGGGCTCGCCGAGTTCCGCGACCACGCACCCTTCCAGCTCTCGGGCGGCATGCAGCAGCGCGCCAACCTCTGCCGTGCGCTCGTTCACGAGCCCGAGATCCTCCTCCTCGACGAGCCCTTCGCGGCCCTCGACGCGTTCACCCGCGAGGAACTCTGGGGTGTGCTGCAGGACCTCTGGATGCAGCGCCGGTTCACCGTGCTGCTCGTCACCCACGATTTGCGCGAGGCCGTGTTCCTGGCCGACCGGATCCACGTGGTGAGCCGCCGACCGGGCCGGATCGTCAAGACCCGAGCCGTGGATCTGCCGCGACCGCGCACGCTTTCCACCACCTTCGAGCCCGCCTTCGTCGACATCGTCCACGAGCTGCGGGACGAGATCAGCCGGGTGCGCCAGGGATGAGCGAGACCCGTCGCCTACAGCTCGCCCCCTGGCTCGCAACCCTGGCCCTCGTGGCCCTCTGGGAGACCGGCTGCCGGGTCTTCGCGGTCGAAGAGTTCCTGCTGCCGACACCGAGCGCGAGCCTCGCGGCGCTCTGGGAGTATGCCGGCGCGATCTGGCACAATGCCGTTTTCACCTTGTGGGTCACACTCCTCGGCTTCGCGCTCGCGGTCGTCTTCGGCCTTGTGCTCGGGGTAGCGACGGGGGCGAGCCGGCTCGCCTACGCCGCCCTCTACCCCATGCTGATCGGCTTCAACTCGATCCCGAAAGTGGCGATCGTTCCGATCCTCGTGATCTGGTTCGGGATCGGTGCGGTGCCGGCGGTGCTCACGGCGTTCTTGATCAGCTTCTTTCCGATCGTCGTGAATGTCGCCACCGGCATCGCCACGCTCGAGCCCGAACTCGAGGATGTCCTCCGCTCGCTCGGTGCCCGTCGGCGCGACATCCTGCTCAAAGTCGGCCTGCCCCGGGCGATGCCCTACTTCTTCGCCTCCCTCAAGGTAGCCGTCACTCTCGCCTTCGTGGGCTCGGTGATCTCCGAGACGATCGCCGGCAACCGTGGCATCGGCTATCTGATGTTGCAGGCGTCCTCGAGCTTCCGCACCCCGCTGGTCTTCGCCGGCCTCGTCACCGTCGCGGTCATGGGCATCGGCATGTACGCGGTGTTCGCCTGGCTCGAACAACGGATGACCGGCTGGGCCTTCAGGGGCCAACAGCCGGTCGGTTGAGCAGGGTTTGCGGCTCTTGTCGAATTCGCCGCCTCGTCCCTGCCCCGTAGGACGAGGCGCGATCCGTCGGAAGAGGCTGGGGATAGCCCTGGCTCAGTTCACGTAATATTTGTGGTACTTGCTGTAGTAGTGGTCGACCCCACCATAGCCGTAACGCGCATGCTTCTTGACGTCGACCTGGGTGATGACGCAGCCGCCGAGCGGCACCCGGTGCTCGACGAGCTGCTTCAACGCGTCTTCCGCCACGTCTTTCGTGGTCTTCTCCCAGCGGACCACGAACAGAACGGTATCCGCGTGCTCGGCAGTGAGCTTGCTGTCGGTCACCCCGAGCACGGGGGTGCTGTCGAGGACGATGTAGTCGTAGCGCTCCCGCAATGAGGCCAGGAGCTCCCTCATCCGCTGCGAGGCGATGATCGCCCCGGGATTGGCGGACTGGCGATCGACAGAGATCACGTCGATTCCGAGCTCGGGAACCGGGTAAATGAGCTCGTCGGCCGAGGCGTCCCCTGCCATGTACTCGACCAGCCGGCCGAGGCTCTTCGTGCCGAGTTCGCGCCCCACCGATGGATGTCGGATATCGAGATCGAGGAGCACGACCTTGTGCCCCGCCTGGGCGAGCGAAGTGGCAAGGCTGATCGACAGCGTCGTCTTGCCTTCGGCCGGGACCGAGGATGTCACCTGGATTACCCGTGGTGGCCGGTCGACGTTCGAGAGCCGAAGGGCCGTGAACACCTGGCGGATCGTCTCGGCGTAGATCGACAGCGGCTTGGCGACCTGATAGCCGGCGAGACCGCCGTGTTTCTTGGTGACACTCGGGCTCACATAGGGCACGAGGCCGAGACAGGGCAGCCCGAACAGCCGCTCGATCTCTTTCCCGCTGCGGATCGTGTTGTCGAGTCGCTCGACCGCCCAGGCGAGACCGGTGCCGGCAAGCGAGGAGACGAGGAAACCCGCGAGCACCCAGAAGAGCGGTGGGCGCGAAGAGGGAGTCTCGGGCGGCTTCGCGCGCGCGACGACCTTGGCGTCTGCCGCGGCGAGCTGCTGCTGCTCGCGCGTCTCCTTGAGCCGCTGGAGGAATTGCTCGTAGAGCGCCCGATTGACGGCCACCTGCCGCTCGAGCTCGCGGAGCTTGATCTCCGCCTGGCCAGCCTTGTCCGTCTCGTTCATGAGCCGGGCGATGTCTTGCTCGATCGAGCGCTCGCGCGCCTGCAGAACGCGGATCTCGTTGGCGGTGTTGTCGACGATGCGCTGCACCTCGGCGCGGATCTTCTCCGCCACCTTGGCCTGCTCGGCCTTCAAGAGCTGGACCCGCGGGTGCTTCTCTCCGAACGTGCTCAAGAGCTCCGCCTCGGCCTTCTGCAGCTCCCGCTCCTGCTCCCAGAGCCGGGTCATGTAGGGCGAGTTCATGACCTCGGAGAGCGTGTAGAGGCTCTCCCGCCGGTTCTGCAGGTCACGGATGTAGCGCAGCCTGGACTCCTTCTCGCTCCGCTCGGCCCGTGCCTGGACCAGCATCTGGGTCAGATTCATGATCTGCTGACCCTGGAGCGACAGCCCCTTGGTTTCATAGAGACCGTATTTCGAGCGATACTGTTCGATCTCGGCCTCGCCCGAGACAACTTGCTCCTGCAGCTCGGCGACCCGGATCTCGAGCCACTCGGTAGCCTTCTGTGTAATCCCGGCCTTCTCCTGAACCTGAGCTGCGATGTAGAGGTCGGCGAGGCCGTTGGCGATCCGTGCCGCCTCGGCCGGGCTCTGCGAAGAGTAGTTGATCGAGAGGACGAGCGAACGACCTTCCTGCTTGACCTTCAAATTGTCGAGGAGCTTGTCGATCCGCTGCTCCTTGGCGACCTCGTAAGCCAGCTCCGGCTCGACCTCCGGTTGCTCCTGGGCGAGTCCCGTGGCGAAGAGCCAGTCCTGTGGCAGCCACGGTCCGACGGTTTCCGCGAGCCAGGCGACGACCGGGCTCTTGGGCTCGGGCGGCGGCAGCGGCGCGTTGCGATCGACGAGATCGAGCCGCTCGACGAGCTGGTCGAGCATGGCACGCGACTGGATCAACCGGATCTGGGTCTCGACCGTGGCGGCATCCGCGGACAACCCGGCCGCCACGGCCTGGATGTCGATGATCTTGGCTTCCTTGGGTTCGATCTTGACGAGCGCCTGAGCGGTGTAGACCGGCTTGCGGGAGAAGCCCCAATAGCCGGCGGCCAGGGTCCCTACCAGCGTCACCCCCAGGATGAGACCGCGCCGGCGCCGGAAGAACGCGAGGAGACCGCGCAGGTCGAGACCTCCCTCGGCCGACTCCTGCGGTGCACCGTAATAGCTGTCGCCGGCCGGCTCCGAGCCCGGCTCCGCCTTTCCCCTCATCACCCGACTCGCATGCTCCGCCGCACACCACGCACGGCGTTTTTGTCACCCATTACCGGCACCATGGTCAGGCCAGGGTCCGGTGTAAAGAAGTCTCATGCCGCGATCTATTCAATCAACGAGCGACAGTCCGAACGCCGGCTTCGCCGGGACCGCCCCGTGGATCCGGTTTCGAGCCACAACCGGCCTCACTCGCCGTCGTCGCGTTCCGACGCCTCCTCCTCGGCGACGCGCTCGATGGCACGAGCGAGCTCGTAGGCGAGCTCCGGATCGTTCGTGATTCGCGGCGGCAGCGTCGTGGCGGCGCCGCGCTCGAGCAGGAGCCGCGCAGTCGCCCGTAAATTTTGGCGGGCCGCGTCGGCCAGGATTCGAGGGAGCGCGCCTTCGAGTTCCGCGTCGCGCTCACCCTCGAGAGCGATCAGGACCGCGAGACGGTTGAGCGCGTAGTCGGGCGCATAAGGGATGACACGCAGGCCCGAACGGAGCAGCTCCGCTGCCCGAGCAGGATCTTCGCGCCGAAGCGCCGCGAACGGCACCATGGCCCAGACGGTCGGATCCGCCGGTGCCAGCCGTGCGGCCGACAGAAACTCGGCTTCCGCAGCGACCGAGAACCGCTGCGCCTCGCCCTCCGGACGCCGCTCCGCCTCGAGCAGATAGGCCATCGCCAGATCGCGATGCGCGCGCGGCCGCGCCGCCCGCTCCACACTCGCCCGACGCGTCGACACGAGCCGCCCGAGCCCCTCCGGCCCCGGCGCGACACCGTCGTAGAGAAGGCCGGCCGCCGCGTCGCCCGGCAATTCGACGAAGGGCGCCTCGGCGAGCGGCAAACCGCCGACTAGCTGAACTCCCGCGGCGGCCGCCAGGAGAACGCCGAGAAGCCGCGCCAACGCCACGCGACCGCCACCGGAGAGTCCGGGGTCGGCCGATCAGTGACTCGGGCTCGGCGGGCAACGGACCGGAAAGAAGGGGCGCCCCGTGATCCCGAAGTGCGTATTCGAAATGAAGCACGCGACGTTGCGGACGAACTTCTTGGTGGTCGGCGGGAACGGCTTCGCCGAAAACAGCGGCCCGTAGGGAAGCGCCGCAAACGCGCTGCCCGCCCCGAACCCCAGCCCCCCGAGCATGCCGACGATCGCCACGACAGCAAGACCCCGACGCATGACGATCCTCCTTCCCCAATGATGAACAACCGTATAAGCCGTCATAGAGCCCGACGCAAGTGATATGCCGAAGGCGAAGCAGATATCAATCGATCGGTTCGAAAGTTGCAAGGCTATTCTACTTCGGGCGGAATCGTCCATTCCCACGAGCCCCGAGACGAGCCCCGGCGACCTCGTCGTCGCGCGGGCACCGCCGAGGCATCGGCCGTGCGTGCGTTCGAGGGGCTGTTGTTCGCCCTGCTGGTGCTGCTCCTGGCCTTCGCTCCCTGGCCGCTCGGCGCCAACCGTCCCTGGGCCTGGTCGACGCTCTTCCTCGCCGCCTCCGGCCTGCTCCTCCTGCTCGGCGCAGGCGTGGCTCTCGGCCGAATCCGCGCCGCCAGCCTGCCGGTGACGGTCCGCCTCGCGACGGTCCTCCTCCTCGCCGTGGTGACCTGGATCCTCCTCCAGGCCGGGCCGAGCCCGTGGCCCGAGTTCGCCCATCCGATCTGGTCGCTTCTGCCCTCCGAGCTCGCCGCCCGACCGGCGATCGCGATCGACCCGCCGCGCGCCCGCGAGGCCCTGTTGCGGCTGCTCGGCCCCGTGGCCCTGTTCGCCGTCGGCTATGCCATCGGCTCGCACCGGACCCTGGCCGAGCGCCTCGTCCAGGCCGTCCTCGTGCTGATCACCGCCCAGGCGCTCTTTGCCTTCGTGCGGATCGTACTCGGCTGGGACGAGCTCTTCGGCCGCCACCTGCCCCTTCAACGGATCTCGGGCAGCTTCGTCAACCCCAACCATTTCGCCGCCTATGTCAATCTCGGCGCGGTGATCGCGTTCCTCTTCCTCCTCGAGCAAGCCCGGCGCGAGGCCGACACGCCGAGCCTTCGGGCCGCGCTCGGCCGGGTCCTCCAGACCGCCTTTCAGAGCCGGCCGTTGCTCGCGGCTGCTTTGATGGCCTGTCTGCTCTCGGTCGCCGCGAGCGCCTCGCGGGGCGGCGCGCTCGCCCTCGCGCTCACGCTCTTGATCCTGCTGGGGGCGGGCCTGCGCGGTGCCCGCACCCCCCTTCTCCTGGCCGCACTCGGCCTCGCCGCCGGGCTCGTGGGGTGGGCGCTTTCGGCCGGTGGCGAGCTCCTCTGGGACCGGCTCGTGAACCTCGATCCGGCGAGCGCGTTCAGCCCGGGCATCGAGGGCCGCCTCCTCGCCTGGAGCTGGACCCTCGAGCGGATCGCCGAGCGGCCCTGGCTCGGGCACGGCTACGGTGGCTTCCTGAGCCTGTTCGAGCACGCTCGGGACGAGCGGTTCCCGACATCGGGCCCCTGGGACTACGCCCACAACACCTACCTCGAGCTCGCGGTCGAACTCGGCCTGCCGGCCGCGGCGGCGCTCGCGCTCGCGGTGCTCTTCCTACACGTCCCGTGCATCGCGGCGATTCGACGTGGCAGCAGGAGTCCGCTACCCACGATCGCGCTCGGTGCGACCCTCGTCCAGGGGCTCCACGCGCTCGTCGATTTCGGTTGGCAGATCCCAGCCGTCACCGTGACCTGGGCGGCGCTGCTGGGTGCCGCCGTGGGTCGTTCCGCGGTCACGCTTCGGCGTCGGCGGAGACGAAGCGCTCCAGCCGGCTACGAACGCCACGATCGATCGGAGGTGATGGTGCCCAGGGGCGGAATCGAACCACCGACACCGTGATTTTCAGTCACGTGCTCTACCGACTGAGCTACCTGGGCGGCTCGCCCCCTATAGGCATGCGCGGGCGGCCTGTCCAGGGCCGGGATCGCCGCGCACCCCGGCACCCGCCGGCCTGTGGTTGACGGGACGGCACAATGCGGTGCGGCCGGTGCGCGCGCCGCCTCGACAACGCAGGTTCCTCCAACTTAGGTTACGGATCGGTAAAGTTCGGAACGACCTGCGGGGGAACCCGGGCATGGATGTGCACGACCTCGAGCCCCTGCGCGCCGAAGAGCCGGGCCGCGTCTGGCGCGAGACCCTCGAGCGGCTGACCGCCTGGCTCGAGGCGCAGGGTCTCGATCACCAGCGGGCGCAGGAGCTCTCCGAGAGCGTGGTCATCGTCTGCGCGTTGCGCGACGCACCGCGCTCCCGCGAGCACGCTCTCGACCTGGCGCTCGCCCAGGCCGCCCGCATGCGCTGACCCTCCCTAGTCGCGCCGCCGGGCGACCAGCACGAGGAAGGCCGTCGGCTCTCCCTCTTGCGGCACCGCATCGATCAGCGGTGCCATGAGACCCGTGAGGAGCCGGCGGGTCACCAGCCGGGCGAGCCCACGTGGCCGCACGAACTTGACGAGCCGGAGGAGGCTGCGTGCCCGCATCGCCCGGGCATCGACCAGCGGCCTCGTCCGTTCGACCACGAAGCCCGCCGCCTCGAGAGCCTTCCGCCAATCCTCCGGCTCGAGATGGATCGTCCGACCGTTTTCGCGGTTCACTCGCTCGGCATAGCGCCGCGCCGCCTTCCCGAGGCCGAGGCCCCGCAGGAGCCGCACCCCCGTCAACAGTTGGTCGTGGGCCCGGACGTGCATGCTCGCCACGATCCGCCCTCCGGGCCGGAGCACGCGGTGGATCTCGCCGAGGACGCCGGGCAGAGCCGCGGGCCCGCCCCAGAGACAGTTGAGCGCCGTATTGCAGAGAACGGTACCGGCGGCACGATCGGCGAAGGGCAGGGCCGAAAGATCACCCAGGACGACAGGAACGCCGGATCGCCGCGCCGCCGCGGCGTCGGCCGGCGACCTCTCCAGGGCGGCGTCGATCCGTAGGATCACCCCACGCTCCACGAGCGCCTGAGCGAACCGACCATCGCCGCAGGCCAAGTCCAGCACCGGAGGTTCGGCGGCGAGCCCCAGCTCGGCATAGACTTCGAGCAGACAGGCCCGAAGAAACGGGAAAGAGGGCGGCCAGGGCCACGTCGCCAGTGCGAGCGCAAGGGTCGCTGCCTCGCGTCCGGGTACCGACCGGTGCCCGCCGGGCCAGTGCTGCCCCATCGCCTTCCGTCTCTGCCGGTATCCGTGAACGTCAGGAGATCGGATAGCCGGGCCCACCGCACCTACGGCGGCGACCGATGGCCGCGGCTCGCCGCCTTCACCCGGGTAGATCGGCGCCCAGATGGAACAGACAATCGCCACGCTCGACCAGAGGGATCGGCCGGCGGCAGAGGACGAAGCCGGCGGCCTCGAATCGCACCGTGAGCGGCGGCCGTTCGGGCTCGTCCAAGTCGAACAGCCGACCTGCCACCGATCCGGCCTCGACCTCGTCCCCCGGCATCACCGCGGGCTCGAACAGGCCGGCGCGCAGTGCGTAGACGTAATGCTCGGCCCGCACTTCCACGAGCCGCGTCGGTGCCGGCGCGGGCGCCCCCTCGAGCACGCCCAGATGCGCGAGGAAGCCCAGGACACCGCGCCGGGCCACGGCGAGTGTGGTGGGCGTCACCGTGCCCGCCCCGCCGAGTTCGGTGCCGAGCGCCAGGATCCCCTTGCGGTCGGCTGCCGCCAGAATGCCGTTGTCGTTGCCGACGGGCGGAACGAGGTAGCTCACGGGCGCCCCGAAAGCCCGCAAGGCCTCGAGCTTGCGTGCGCGCAAGGGATCCTCGGGCCCGGTGCGGGCGAGCGCGCTCGGCACGTAGTCGAGCGTGCGACCGCCCGAATGGAGGTCGATCGCCGCATCGCACAGGGGGAACAGCACCTCTTCCACGAAATGGGCGATGGCCTTGGTCGGCTCGTGGTCGAGCCCCGGATCGCCAACGAACATCCGGTTCAGGTTGGCACCGTCGATCGGCGAGCAGCGCCGATAGGCCAGCACCGCCGGCAGGTTGGTCATCGGCAACAGGATCAGCCGGCCGCGCACCCGGCCGGGCTCGAGCTCCTGGAAGAGGTGCAGGAGCGTGATGGGTCCTTCGTACTCGTCGCCGTGGTTACCGCCGCCGAGATAGACGGTGGGCCCCTCCCCGCCCCGGATCACCGCGATCGGCACACCGATCCAGCCATAGGCCGACCGGTTGGAGGAGTAGGGCACTCGGATGTAGCCGAGCCGCTTGCCGGGTGCGTCGAGATCGAGCGGACAGCTCGCGCGGGTCGGGCGGGTCAAGGGCACCTCCTCACGGTTCGTTCGGGCCGGTCGACGGCAGCGAATCGGCGGGTGGCGTCGCTCGCTTCGCCTCGCAGATGCGGGCTCGCCCGCAACCCCGGACGGCCCGGGGCGCCGCCGGCTGCTCCGGCCGCCGGGGGCGCTTCCCGGGCAAGGCGAACCGCGCGCGCGGGTGGAGGATCGTCACACCGCGACCACTCCGCCGGGTGCCGCGTGCAGGTGACAGGCGACTCGATGCCCGGGCCGGACCTCGGCGAGCGCGGGCTCGATCCGCCGGCACAGCTCCATGACCCTCGGGCAGCGGGTGTGGAAGGGGCAGCCGGAGGGCGGGTCGAGCGGGCTCGGCACATCGCCCGCGAGCACGATCCGCCGGCGCCTTCCTCCCGGACGCGGCACCGGGATCGCCGACAGGAGGGCCTGGGTGTAGGGGTGCAGCGGTTCCCGGTAGAGGCGCTCCTTGGGTGCGAGCTCGACGATTCGGCCGAGATACATGACCGCGACCCGCTCGCAGAGATGCCGCACGATGGCGAGGTCGTGGCTGATGAAGAGGTAGGCGAGGCCGAGATCGCGCTTGAGATCGGCCAAGAGATTGACGACCTGGGCGCGGATCGAGACGTCGAGAGCCGAGACCGGCTCGTCCAACACCAAGAGCTCGGGCTCCAGGGCGAGGGCCCGGGCGATCCCGATCCGCTGACGCTGGCCGCCCGAGAATTCGTGCGGGTGACGGTCGGCGTGGGCGGTGGCGAGCCCCACCCGATCGAGCAGCTCGCGCACCCGCCGGGCCCGTGCCGCGCGGTCGCCCACCCCGTGGACGACGAGTGGCTCGGCCACGATCTCCTCGACCGTCATCCGCGGGTCGAGCGAGCCGTAGGGGTCCTGGAAGATGATCTGCATGCGCCGCCGCAAGGGCCGCAGCGCGCGCTCGGGCAGCGCCTGGATCTCCCGACCGGCGAACCGGATCGTCCCGGCGCTGGGCTCGAGCAGGCGCAACAGCAACCGGCCCGTCGTGGTCTTGCCGCAGCCCGATTCGCCGACGAGGCCGAGCGTTTCGCCCCGGTCGAGGGTGAACGAGACACCCGCCACGGCTCGGAGCTCGCGGCGGACGCGCCGCAGGCCGATGCCGGAACGCAGGAAGAAGCTCTTCGCGAGCCCCTCGACCTCGACCAACGAGCCGGCGGGCCCGCTCATGCCACCCGCTCCCCGGCGGGGTCCACGCGGTCTGCTCGGACGCAGGCGACGGCCCGATCTCCCACCCGCAGGAGCGGCGGGTCGGCGGCGCGGCAGGCCGCCTCGGCGAACGCACAGCGCGGCGCGAAGCGACAGCCCGGGCCGAGCTCGCCGAGTTGCGGCACGCTGCCGGGAATGGCGACGAGGCGCTCGCTCTCGCCCTCGAGGTCGGGCAAACTCGCCAAGAGGCCCCGTGTGTAGGGATGCGCCGGTCGGTCGAAGATCGCGTCCACCGAGCCCTCTTCGATCACCCGCCCGGCGTACATGACGAGCACCCGATGAGCGAACTCGGCGACGATGCCGAGATCGTGGGTGATGATCACGACAGCCATGCCGAGTTCGGCCTGCAGCCGCTCGAGGAGATCGAGGATCTGTGCCTGGATCGTGACGTCGAGCGCGGTCGTGGGCTCGTCGGCCAAGAGCACTTTCGGGTTGCAGGCGAGGGCGATGGCGATCATCACCCGCTGCCGCATGCCGCCCGAGAGCTCGTGCGGGTAGGCGTCGAGCCGCTCGGCCGGTGCTGGAATTCCGACCTTGGCGAGGAGCTCGACGGCCCGAGCGCGCGCCGCCCGCCGACCGAGCCGCTCGTGCCGCCGGAGCGTCTCGGCGATCTGGTCGCCGATCGTGAAGACCGGGTTCAAGGAGGTCGTCGGCTCCTGGAAGATCATCGAGATCGCGGCCCCGCGGATGCGCTGCAGTTCCCGCTCGGGCAGGCGGAGGAGATCGCGCCCCTCGAACAGCACTCGGCCGCCGGTGATCCGCCCCGGCGGCTGCGGCACGAGGCCGAGGATCGAAAGTGCGGTCATGCTCTTGCCGCAGCCCGACTCGCCGACGATGCCCAGCACTTCTCCCGGGTAGAGGTCGAAGGACACGCCGTCGACCGCAACGAAGCGCCCCCGTTCGGTCGCCAGCTCCGTCGTGAGGTCCCGCACCGAGAGAATCGGGGCCCCGCGCACGGCTATTGTTGCACCTTGAGGCGCGGATCGAGCACGTCTCTGAGCCCGTCACCCAACAGGTTGAGCCCGAGCACGGTCATCGCGAGGGCGAGACCCGGCACGAGCGTGATCCAGGGCGCCTCGCGGATGTAGAGCCGACCCTCGGCGATGATGTTGCCCCAGGTCGGGGTCGGCGGCTCCGCGCCGAGACCCAAGAAGCTCAAGACCGCTTCGGAGAGAACCGAATAGGCGAAGATGAAGGTGAGCTGGACGATGAGCGGCGCCGTGCAGTTCGGGAGGACGTGGCGCAGGAGGATCCGGGCGTGCGAGGCGCCCATCGCGCGGGCCGCTTCGACATAGGCCTGCTCGCGCACGACCAGCACCGAAGCGCGCACGATCCGCGCGGTCCTGGGCGTGTAGACCGCGGCGAGCGCGATCACGGCGTTGATCGAGCCGGGCCCGAGCGCCGCGGTGATGCCGATCGCCAAGAGGATCACCGGGAAAGCCATGAAGGCGTCCATGATCCGCATCAGGAGATTGTCCAACGCCCGAAAATACCCGGCGAGTGCTCCCAACATCGTCCCGAAGGCGGCGTTGAGGAGGACCACGCCGAAGCCGATGGCCAGCGAGAGCTGGGCACCCTTGATCACCCGACTCCACTGGCTCCTGCCGAAATTGTCTGTGCCGAAGATCCACTCCGTGCCGGGTGGGCGGAATTTGTTGCGAATCGAGATCCGGTTGGGATCGACCTGGATCAGGAGATCGGCGAAGAGGGCGGCCGCGAGCACGATCGAGAACAGGAAGGCGCCCACGAGGAACATCCTGTGGCGCAACAACCGGCGGAGGGTCGGGAAACGGCGGCGCGCCGGCAGGGCCGGCGGTCCCAGAGAGTTCGCGAGCGCCTCACTCGCCACGGCCGTAGCGGATCCTGGGATCGAGCCAGGCATAGACGAGGTCGACAAGGAGGTTGAGCAAGAGCAGCATAGTAGCGACGAACAGGAGTCCGCCTTGGATCACCGGATAGTCGCGGCGGAGGATCGAGGAGCCCAGGAGCGACCCGATCCCCGGGATCGAGAAGATCGTTTCGATGACGACCGAGCCCGACAGGAGGAGGCTCAAGACGATACCGAGCACGGTGACGACCGGGATCATCACGTTCTTCAAGGCGTGCTTGCCGACCACGAGCCGTTGCGGCAGGCCCTTGGCGCGGGCCGTCCGGATGTAATCCTGGCGCAACACCTCGAGCATGGTCGAGCGGGTGATCCGCGCCAATAGCCCCATCTGCAGCATCGCGAGCGAGACGGCGGGTAGCGTGGCGGCCCGGAACCAGCCCCAGAGGTCCTCGCGGAAGTCCACGTAACCGCCCGAGGGCAGCCAGCCGAGTTGGACGGCGAACAGCACGATGAGCATGAGGGCGAGCCAGAAGTTCGGCAGACTCACCCCGATCAGCGCCACCGTCATGACGAGCTGGTCGATGAGGGTGTTCTGGCGCAGGGCCGCGACGATTCCGGAGAGGAGTCCCACCGTCACGGTGAGGACCAGGGCATAGAGAGCGATGGAGAAAGAAACCGGAAGCCGCTCGACGAGCACCTCGAAAACGTCGCGACCCAAGAGCAGCGAGCTGCCGAGGTCCCCGCGCAACAGGTGCGCGTACCAAGACATGAGCTGGACGTGGAAGGGCTGGTCGAGGCCGAGCTGGTGGCGGATCCGCTCGACCTCGGCCGGCGTGGCCTGCAGTCCGGCGATCAGGATCGCTGGATCGCCGGGCACGAGCTGCATGAGGGAAAAGGAGATCAAGGTGACGAGGAAGAGCACCGGGATCGAGGCCGCCAGACGATGCGCGACGTAGCGCAGCACGATCCGTCCCCCTCCCGCTGCTCGACCGCGCCCCGGGCGCTCACTTATCCATCCACACGTTGTACATGCGCGGGATTCGGAAGGGCACGAAGTTCTTCACGTTCGAGCGCACGGCCTGGTTCTTCGTGAGCCAGCCGAACGGCAGGGCGAGCCCGTTTTCCATCACCCGATACTGGACCCGCGCGAAGGCTTCGTAGCGCTCCTCGACCGTGGGCTTCGAGATCATGTCGTTGTAGGCGGCGTCGAACACCGGGTCGGTGTCCTCCGGGTTCTTGAAGTTGTAGATCGGCTTCGGCTTCGCCAGGAACTTGAAGACCGCCAGATAGCCGAGAGCCTGGTTGGTCCCCCAGCCCGTGAAGTGGTAGTTCCAGGCGTCATGGCTCTTGTCCCGGGTCGCGATCGTCGCCGGCCAGTCCTGGACCTCGAGGCGCACGTTCATGCCGATCGCCTTGAGCTGCTCGGCCATGACCAGCGCGGCATTGTACATCGAGGTGTAGTCTTTGTTGGTGAGGAGCACGAGCTCTTCACCCTTGTACCCGGCCTGTTTCAACAGCTCTTTCGCCTTGGCCGGGTCCTTGACGTTGAAGAACTCCTTTCCCTTGTCAGAATAGACCTTGCGGTTCTTGGTCTGGAACCCGAAGTCCATCTTGTAGGCGCCGTCGGTCGCCGCCTCCATGATCTCGTCCATATCGAGCGCGGTCTGGATCGCTCTGCGGACGAGCGGGTTGTCTGTCGGCGGTTTGGCGAAGTTCGGCGTGGCGATGTGAATCCAGAAATACTCGTAAGGCACGATGGTGATGTTCGGATTCTTCTTCAGCCGCTCGACCGAGGCCTGCGGCACGTCTTCGACCGCATGGAGCTCGCCAGTCTCGAGCCCGGCGACCCGCGCACCGGGCTCGGTCACGATACGGAAGGTCACGGTATCCAGGCAGGCGACCTTGTAGCCGCCGAAGCCGGTCCGGTCCCGGAACGCCGGGTTCGGTTTGTAACCCTCGAACCGCTTGAGCTTGACGTGGCTGTCGGGGACGAACTCGACGAACTGGAACGGCCCCGTGCCGATCGGCTCCATCTTCAAGGGCGCCGCGTCGGTGTTCTCCGCCGGGGTGATCACGATCGGCACGCTGAAGGAGGACAGGTCTTCGAGGAAGGTCGGCTGCGCCACTTTCATCCGGATCACGAAGGTGTACGGATCCGGTGCTTCCCAGGACTCCACGTTGTTGAGGATCACCTTCTCGATCCCGACCTTGTTGTACCGGTCGAAGGAGGCCACGACGTCCTTCGACGTCATGGGCTTGCCGTTGTGGAAAGTGATTCCCCGGCGCAGCTTGAAGGTGTGGACCTTGCCGTCGTCGCTCGTGGCGACCGATTCGGCGAGCTCCGGGATCGGGTCGTTGTCCTCACTGCGCGTCATCAGCGATTCGTAGATGTGCATCGCGATGTTGCGCGTGCTGATCGTCGAGGAGGCGTGCTGGTCGAGCGAGTTGACCTTGGCCTCCTGGCCGAACACCAGATCCCCGCCCTTGACCGGACAGGTGAACTGCGCCTGCGCCTCGCCCGCCACAAGCCCGACCGAGAGCGACACAACGGCCGCAGCCCCGAGCCACCGGATCGCCCGCATGGATGCCTCCCTATTCCGGACGGGCGTGCCCCCGCCCTGCCCGCTCCCGACGAGAGCCTAGTGCGGCCGGCGGCGCTGGCAATCGGGGAATCGGCGGTTCGGCCCACCGCCCCTAGGTCCGCTCCGGCCAGACCGGCGTGAGCCAAGCCCGTCGTTCCGGTCGCTCTCCGCGCACGGTCGCGAAATAGGCCTCCTGCAGCGCACGGGTGACCGGGCCCGGCCGGCCGTCGCCGACCGACAGACGGTCGACCGAGACGATCGGTACGACCTCCCAGCCCGACCCGCAGGCCAACACCTCTTCCGCGGCCCAGAGCTCGCTCCTGTCGACCGCCCGCTCGACCACCTCGATGCCGGCATCCCGGGCGAGCTCGATCAAGGTCGCCCGGGTGATGCTCTCGAGGATGTCGCTCGTGATCGAAGGTGTGACGAGCTTTCCCTCGCGCACCAGCATGAGACAGGCGCCCGAGGCCTCACTGAGCTTGCCTTCGGCGGTCAACAGGAGGGCGCCGTCGTAGCCGTCGCGTTTGGCCTCGAGTTCGGCCGCCCGGTTGTTGAGATAGTTGCCCGTGGCCTTGACGCGGGCCGGGAGCGCGGCGTCGGCGATCCGCGCCCAGGAGGTGACCTTCACGTGCATGCCCGTCTCGACGAAGCGCGAGGAGCCCCGCGGCACCGCCCCTGCCATCCAGCCCACCGGGCCCCGGGCGGACAGCTCGTCGTCGCCGTCGAGATGGACGATCACCCGCACGTGGCAGGTCTCGCGCAGCTGGTTGGCGCGCAGCATCTCGAGCACGCCCCGGCCGATCGCCTCGAGCGGCGGCGCGCCTTCGAGCCGGAGCACCCGGATCCCGAAGGCGAGCCGCGCGAGATGCTCGTCGAGCCGGAAGACCCAGAGCTGCCGCTGGCTTTCGTTCCAGTAAGCCCGCAGGCCCTCGAACACCCCGCAGCCATATTTCACCGCACCCGAGAAGCCGTGCAGCCGGCACTCGGCATAGGGCACGATGCGGCCGTTCTGGATCATCAAGGGTGCGGTGGGCAAGGAGACCTCCCTCCGGGTCAGTGGCCGGCTTCGGCCGCCCTCATGAGCTCGCGGGCGATGATGTCCCGCTGGATCTGGTTGGTGCCCTCGTAGATCTGGCAGATCTTGGCGTCCCGGTAGAGCCGCTCCACCTCGAAGCCTCGAATGTAACCCGAGCCGCCGAAGATCTGGACCGCATCCTGGGTGGCCTTCACGGCCACGTCGGCCGCGAAGCATTTGGCCATCGCGCAGGCCATGGTCGCCCGTTCGCCCCGGTCGAGGCGGAGCGCAGCGTCGTGAACCAGCAATCTCGCCGCTTGGATGTCCTTCGCCATGTCGGCGAGCATCCACCGCAGCCCCTGGTTCTCGCCGATCGGCCGCCCGAACTGGCGCCGAACGCGGGCGTAATCGAGCGCCGCCTCGAGCGCCGCCCGGGCGATCCCGACGGCGAGCGCACCGATCCCGACCCGGCCCTTGTCGAGCACGCTCATGACGAGATGGAAGCCGCGCCCTTCGGGGCCGAGCAGAGCGTCTTCCCGGAGCTCGACCCCGTCGAACCGGAGGCCGCCCACGAGACTCGCCCGCTGGCCCATCTTCGACTCGGGCTCGCCCCGATAGAAGCCCGGCCGGTCGGCTTGGACCAGGAACAGGCTCATCCCCCGCTTACCGGCAGCCGGGTCGGTGCGGGCCAGCACCACCGCGAGATCGCAGATCGGCGCGTTGTGGATCCAGAGCTTGGCGCCGTCGAGCCGCCAGCCGCGCCCGGTGCGCACCGCAGTCGTCCGGATCGATGCCAGATCCGAGCCGGCCTCCGCCTCGGTGAGGGCGTAGGCCGGCCTGAGCTCGGCCGCCAGTAGCGGGGCGAGCCACCGCTCGCGCTGAGCGGGCGTGCCGTGCTCCACGAGGAGGGTGGCTACGAGCTCTACCAGGCCGCACTGATCGGCGACCGAGGCGTAGCCGCGGGCCAGCTCCTCCATCACGACCGCATAGCCGAGCCCGTCCAGTCCCGCCCCGCCGAGCTCGGTCGGCACGGTCAGCCCGAAGAGCCCGAGCTCCGCCATCTCGCGGTAGAGCTCGGCCGGAAAGCGCCCGGTCACGTCGAGCTCGCCCGCGCACGGACGGATGCGCTCGTCCGCGAAGCGCCGGACCGTGGCCTCGACCGCACGGTGCTGCTCGCCGAGCATCGCCCGCCTCCCCTGCGTCCGACCCACGACTTGCGCCCGCCCGTTGGCTCCGGCAAGCCTCCGGGCACCATGGGTCGAGAGCCCGGGCCGCATGGCGGTGATCCTGGACGTCGACCCGAACAACAACCCGGAGGTAACCCGGGGCGCCGACCGGGCGGTCGCCCCCTTCCGCTTCGCGGGCGGCCCCACGAGACGCTGCCGCCAGCTCGACGCGGGTCCGTTCGGCATCGAGAGCGAGGCCGATGTCGAAGCCGTCGTGCCGCTCCTGGTCGAGCGGGTTGGCGCCGAGCCGGCGGACGCTCGGGTGATCGCCCGCTGCGCCGATCCGGGCCTCACCGAATGCCGTGCGGCCACGGCCGCTCCCATCTTGGGGATCCGCGAGAGCGCGGTCGCGACGGTCCTCACTCGTACCGAGCGATTCGGCGTCGCGGCCGTCCTCGAGTCGGTGGTTCCGCGGCATCTCCGGGTGCTCGCCCGAATCGGCGTGCTCGACCGGTCGGTCGCGGCGCAGCGCCCGGCTCTTCGACCACCTGTGCCGGGACGATCGGGTCGTGCGCTCGGCCTACCGCGCCGGGATGTCCCTAACGCGCCGTCCCGTCCCGTTCGGCGGGCCCGCCGCGTTCGGCGAGCCATGTCCGATAGCTCTTGCGGACGAGCTCGAAGCGGTCGCGAGTGCGGCAATAGAGATTGCCGAACAGCCGGCCGATCGGCCGCCAACGCTCGAGGTCGAGGCGGAGGGTCTCCGGGTCGATCAGCCCGTCCCGCACGTGCACGGCCAGGATCTCGCCCACGACCAGCTCCCGACCACCGCCGGGGAGCAGGGTGACGAGCTTCTTGCACTCGAGGGCGGCCGGCGCCTCGGCGAGCCGGCCCGGCCGCACCGTCGCGCTCGGCGCGATCGTGAGACCGGCTATCTCGACCTCGGAGATCTCCGGCGGGAAATCGACGGCACAGAGGTTCATCCGCTCGGCGAGGTCCTCGTCGACGAGATTGACGACGAACTCGCCTATGGCCTCGATGTTCCGGCCGGTGTCCTTCTGCACCGGTCCCTCGCGCCGCTCGATCCCGAGCACCACGAGCGCCGGATCCTGACTGAACAGGTTGAAGAAGCTGTAGGGCGCGGCGTTGACCACCCCTTCGGGGCCGACGCTGGTCACGAGCGCGATCGGCCGCGGCACGACGAGGGCGGTCAGGAGCTTGTAGCGCCGGGTGCGGTCGAGATCGGCGAGCCGGAGCTGCACGGGCCGGGTCTCCGAGGACGGGCGAGCTGCGCCCCTCCTGCCCGAGCCCGGCCCGCCCGTCGAGTCGCAGGAGCGGCTGCACCGCCTGGACGGGGCCTCGACAGTCGCACCGGTCGAAGGGGCGGTCGTCGCGCCGTGAGCCCGTCGCCCGCGATGCCGAGCGGCGCGCTCCCAGACAACATGCCACCGCGCCGTCCGATGCGTTCCTCGCTCGGCCCGAAGCGGCGGAGCGGAACGAAGCCGCTCTTTTTCCCCGGTTAAAGGCACGGTGATCGTTCGAACGGCGGCGCCCCCGGACCCTCCGTCCATCGCTCACGAGTTCGGGCCCGCCCCGACCCGACCGATCCGCACCTCCGTCGGCGGCTCTCGGGGCCCTCGGCCGCACGGCCCCGTCACCCGGCCGCGCCGTGGTATCGGCCGCTCCATCCCTGCCCGCGTCCCGGTCGACCGCGTCGCCGCGGACCGCCGGCCTTCGCGATCGCGAAAGCCGCGCCCGAAAACCGTCGCCGCCCGGCGAAGCGGCCCGATCCCTTCGGGGCGAACGCGGCCGGCGCGCGAGCAGGCCTCAGCCGTGGGTTGCCGCGAGTCGCCGCTCGAGACGTGCCAGGAGCCGCTCGACCTCGGCCCGCGTCTCACCGGTGAGTTTCGCAGCCGGCGCACGCACGAACGGGCAAGCGAGCGCGCCACGGCGATGCAGGATCAGCTTGCGCACGACCAGCCCGATTCCCGGCTGCTGCTCGTAACGGAGGAGCGGCAGATAGAGATCGAAGAGATCGAGGGCGGCCTCTTCCCGGCCTTCGGCCACGAGCCGGCACACATCGACCAGCATCTCGGGAAAGGCGAACCCGGTCATCGCCCCGTCGGCCCCGCGGAGGAGCTCCAGGGGCAGGAAGAGACCGCCGTTGCCGACCAGGATGCCGAGCCTGCGTGCACCGGCCCGCTCCTGGGCCCGGAGCTCGGAGATCTTGTCGAGCCCCGGCCAGTCCTCGTGTTTGAGGGTCACGAGCGAGGGGCAGACCTCGGCGATGCGCCGCAGAAGTGCCGCCGACATCGGCGGCCCGCCGGCGAGCGGGAAGTCCTGCAGCACCCAGGGAATGTGCCCGAGCGAGCGGTCGAGCTCGCAACACCAGGCGAGCACCGAATCGTCGCCCCGGAGGTTGCCGGGTGGTGCCACCATAACCCCGGCCGCGCCCGCCTCGGCGACATCGCGGGCGAGGGCGACGATCGACGCGAACCCCGGCGCCGTCGCGCCCACGACGACCGGCACCTTGCCCGCCACGCGGGCCAGGACCCTTCGGGCGAAGGCGAGCTGCTCCTCGACGGTCAGCTTGGCCGCCTCGCCCATCTGGCCGAGGATCGTCAGCCCGCTCACCCCCCGTTCCAGGTACCACTCCACCAGTCGGTCGGTGGCGTCGAGGTCGAGCCCGCCGGTCGCGTCGAACGGTGTGGCGGCGATCACGAGGACACCGGTTTCCCGACCGGTGAGGAGGGTCACGGCGTCCGCCCCCTTCGGCTCTCAACCGTGCTCGGGCCGCGGCCGGGCCGGGTCGAGCGGCAGCGGCACCACCTTGCCACGGGCCGCCGCGGCCTCGCGCGCGGCCCCCATGGCGGGAGCCGCCGCGACGTAGCGGCGTGCCTCGCGCCGCCGCTCGAACACCGCCGCCCCCTGCCAGATCCGCTTTTCGGCCTCGACGATCACCACCCCCGAGAGCTCCTTGGCGAGCCTGAGGCCGAGCCGTTCGACCGGGATCGCCATCCGCAGCAGCAGGTTGGAGCGGGTCGGCCAGAGGTAGAGCGCGCGCTCCTGTCCCACGGGCTGCAGGAGCTGCCGCTCGAGGAGCTTTTCGAGCCGGGCACCCGAGTAGGGCTGGCCGTGGCCGAAGGGCGTGCGTTCCGACAGACACCAGGCACCGTGGCGGTTCGGCACCACGGCGATCAAGCGGCCACCGTCGCTCAGCACGCGCCAGATCTCCCGCAGCATGCCCTCGACCCGCTCGCTGTGCTCGAGGGCGTGGACCAGGAGCACCCGGTCGACGCTACCGGCGGCGAGCGGCAGCTCCTCTTCGCGCACGAGCGCGGTGCGCGAGCCGCCCTCGGCCGGCCAGGCCCGCGCGCCCTGCGGCGCCGGCATGAAAGCGATGCAGCGCTCCGCCTCCTCGAACAGCGGCAGGTAGGGCGCGGCGTAACCGAGACCGACGAGGCGCTGGCCGCGCACGTCGGGCCACAGCGCCCGCAGCCGGGCGGCGATCAGCCGTCGCGCGAGCTGCCCTTCGCGCCCCTGGTAGAATGCAACGAGTTCGTCGACCTCGGGTCGCATGCCGCCTCCGCCACCGGACGATCTGGAGCATAACGCCACCGGCGGTTAGATGCACGCCGTGAGCCCGACCGTGGGAGCGCCCGCCTTGACCCTTTCCGTCGAGATCGTCCCGCTCCTCACCGACAATTACGGCTACCTCCTGACCGATGTCGCGACCGGTGCGGTCGCCGTCGTCGATCCGGCCGACGCCGGTCCGGTGCTCGACCGGATCCGAGCGCGCGGCAGTCGGCTCGATTGGATCCTCCTGACCCACCATCACGGGGACCATGTGGCGGGCACGGCCGAGCTCGTCGCCGCTACCGGTGCCAAGGTCGCAGGTGCGGCCGCCGATGCGCATCGTTTGCCGCCGCTCGACCGGCCACTCGTCGAGGGCGACCGGCTCGAACTCGGGTGCTCGACGACCCGGGTCCTCGCGACCCCGGGTCACACCACGGGTCACATCGCCTATCTCTTCGAAGCGAGCCTCGATCTGTTCTGCGCCGACACGCTGTTCGTCATGGGCTGCGGCCGGCTGATCGAGGGCGACGCACCGACGATGTGGGCCTCGCTCGAGAAGCTCGCCGCCTTGCCGCCCGCCACGAAGGTCTGGTGCGGTCACGAATACACGCTCGCCAACGCCCGTTTCGCCCTCTCGGTGGATCCGGACAACGAGGCCCTCCACGTGCGCGCCCGCCTGGTCGAGCGATTGCGGGCGGAGGGTCGGCCGACGGTGCCCTCGACGATCGGCGAAGAACGCGCCACCAACCCCTTCCTGCGCGCCCGTGATCCCGCGATCCGTCGTCGCCTCGGCCTGGAGGCGGCGACGGATGCCGAGGTCTTCGCGGCGCTGCGGCGAGCCAAGGACGCCTTTCGCGGCTGAGCCGGGCGGGCGCAGAGGAACCGACCTCCCCGGCGGCCCGCAAGGCGGACCCGCGCGAGCGCATGTTGACGTTACCACGAGCTGGCCCGAGGCTCGAGCCGAGGTCGTAGAGCGACCCCCGCGCAGGGAGATGGGCCCATGAGAACGATCGGATCCGCGATCGCGACAGCAGCGCTTCTGACCCTGGTCGTAGCCGGCGGCGAGGCCGTGGCCGAGAGCTGGCGGATCCAGACGGCTCTGCCGACCGCCCACCCGGTGCACCGGGCGACCGAACGCTGGGCGGCCGATGTCGGGCGGATGACCGCAGGCCGGCTCACGATCGAGATCCTGCCCGGCGGTGCGGTGGTCCCGCCTGCCGAAATGATCGACGCGGTGAGCCAGGGCATCCTCGACGGGATGGCCACCTCCTCGGTCTATTTCACCGGTCGCGACCGCGCCTTCGCGCTCCTCGGTGATTTGATCGGCGGCTATCAGGACTGGGCGACCGCGCTCGCTTTCTGTGAATACGGCGGTGGCAAGGAGCTCTACCGCGAACTCTACGCCGCCTACGGGGCCTTCACCATCGGCTGCCCCAACAGCGGTGTCGAATCGCTCGTCTCCTCCCGGCCGATCCGCGGCGTCCACGAGTTCAAGGGCGTCAAGATCCGTGCACCCGAGGGCATGGCGGCGAGCCTGTTCCGCAAGATGGGTGCTTCGCCCGTCGCCCTGCCGCCGACCGAGGTCTTCACCGCGATCGAAAAGAAGGTCGTGGACGGCGCCGACTACTCCTCCTACGCCATGAACCAGAGCCTCGGCTTCCACAAGATCGCCAAGTACCCGATCCTCCACTTCCACTCGCTGCCGGTCTACGAAGTCACCGTCAACAAGGCCAAGTGGGAGAAGCAGCCGGACGACATCAAGGCGATCCTCGAGATGTCGGTGCGGGACCTCGCGGTTCGCATCAACCTCGAGGACATGATCGCCGAGCGCGCCGCCCTCGCCGCCGACCGGGCGGGCGGGGTCGAGCCGATCACCTGGCCGCCCGAGGAACTGGCCGAGATGCGCAGGCTCGCCGCCGAGGTCTGGACAGAGTACGCCCAAGGCAGCCCGATAGCCCGCAGAGTCCTCGAGGCGCACAAGGCTTTTTTGACCAAGCTCGGCCTGTTGCAGTAGCGGCATCCAGGGGGCGGCTCGCTCGCCCCGGTCCACGTGGCCGCGGCATCGGCCGCAGCGCCGGGCGGGCCCAGCCGGCCGAGCAGAGTCGCGAGGAGGAGCCCTGGAATGAACTAACAGCGTGCCGGCCATCCGCGCAGAACGCCCTCGCGGTCCCTCGAGGGCGCGAACTTGAGAGGAAAAGATTGCAAAATCCTCAACACTGTTCGTCGGTGTGCTCGACCGCTGCCCCGGCGCTCAGAGGCCGATATAGGCTTTCTTGATGTCCTCGGAGGCGAGCATCGCCTCGGCCGGCCCCTCGCCACGGATCCGGCCGGCCTCGAGCAGATAGGCGCGGTCGACGATCTTGAGCACCTGCTGCACGTTCTGCTCGACGATCAGGACGGTCAGCCCCGAACGGGCGATCCGCCGCACGAGCTCGAAAACCTGCTGAACGATCACCGGCGCGAGCCCCGCCGATGGCTCGTCGAGCAGCAACAGGCGCGGCCCCGACATGAGCCCGCGGCCGATCGCGCACATCTGCTGCTCGCCGCCCGACATGGTCCCGGCCGGCTGGTCGCGGCGTTCTCTCAAACGCGGGAAGAGAGCGTAGACCTCCTCCAGACGCTCGGCGAAGCGTTCCCGCGCCCTGGGCGTGAAGGCGCCCATCTTGAGGTTCTCCTCGACCGTCAGTCGCGGGAAGAGTCGCCGGTTCTCCGGTACGTGCGCCACACCGAGCTCGACGACCCGGTGCGGCTGCACGTCGGCGAGATCGACCCCGTCGAGCCGGACGCGACCGGCGCGCAGCGGCACGAGCTTCGAGATCACCCTGAGCAGCGTCGTCTTGCCGGCCCCGTTCGGGCCGATCACCGCCACGGCCTCGCCCGGCTCGACCCGGAGCGACACGCCGAAGAGCGCGGTGAAGCCGCCATAGCCCGCGACCACGCCCTCGAGCTCGAGCAGCGGCTCAGCCACGGCGGGCAACCCGTTCCTGCACCGCTTCCGCCTCGCTGCCGAGATAGACTTCGATCACCTTGGGGTCGCAGGCGACCTCCGCCGGCAACCCCTCGGCGATCTTCTCGCCGTGGTCGAGGACGATGCAGCGGTCGACCACGCGCATGAGCACGCCCATGATGTGTTCGACCCAGACGATCGTGATCCTCTTCTCGCGGCGGATCCGCTCGAGCGTGTCGGCGGCCTGCTCGATCTCCGCCTCGTCGAGCCCGCCGAGCGATTCGTCGGCGAGCAGCAGGCGCGGCCGGGTAGCGAGCGCCCGGGCGAGCTCGAGCTTCTTCAGGCCGGCGGCGCCGAGCTGGTCGACGGGAGCATCGCGCTCGGTCGGCAGCCGGACGAGCTCGAGCGCCTCCAATGCGTGTCGTTCGGCGGTTTTCCGGTCGATCCGCTCGCCGTGGCCGTAATAGGCGGCCACGAGCACGTTGTCGAAGATCGAGAGCTTCTTGAACGGCCGCGGGATCTGGAAAGTGCGGCCGATCCCCTTGTGGCAGACGGCGACCGGCGAGAGGCCGGCGATTTCCTCGCCCAGGAACCGGATCGAGCCGGCGGTGGGCGCGAGCATCCCGGCGATGCAATTGAAGGTCGTGCTCTTGCCCGAGCCGTTCGGCCCGATCAGCCCCAGGATCTCGCCCTCCGCCACGTCGAAATCGACCCCGCGGACCGCCGTGAAGCCGCCGAACCGCTTGGTGAGCCCGCGAACCTCCAGCACGTCGTCCCTCAGGGCGCGTAGGCGTGGCCCTTGGGCAGCGGCAGCACCGGGTCCACCGTGGCGATCGCCTTGGGCCAAGCGATCTTGGTCTTGCCGTCGATGTACTGCATGACGACCGGCGAACTCCTGAGGTTCTGGCCCGACATCGGATGGCCGGGCGGAGCGAACTTGACGCCGTAGCCCTGCATCGTACCGCCGACGGGGATGTCGATCTCGAGCGCCGCCTTCCTCAGCGCCTCGGGGTCGAACCCGCCGTGCTTCTCGATCGCTCGCGGCAGGACGTGTTCGAGGAAGATCCAGGTGTTGTTCCAGCCCATCGAGGTGTGCGGCGGCAGCTCGCCCGGGCCTTTCACCGCCTGGTAGCGCTTGATCATCTCCTGGATCATGTCGCCCAGCCCGGGTGCCAGGGTCTTGGGATCGAGCAGCTGGGCCGCGACCGGATCGACGTTGTAGAAATAGTTGACGTCGTCCTTGAAGGTCTCACGCAACTTGTCGATCTGCCCGTAGCCGGCACCGTGCCCGATCAGAGCCTTGAACTTGAGGCCCTGCTCCTTGGCCTGGCGAAGGAAGAGCGTGATGTCCGGATTGTAGCCGGTGTGCAGGATCACGTCCGGCCGGCCGCGCCGCAGCTTGGTCACGAGCGAGGAGAGGTCGGGCGCGGAGGCCGCGTAGCCTTCCTTGAGGACGATCTGCATGCCGAGTTTCTTGCAGGTCTCCTCGTTGCCGGCGGCCACGCCCGCACCGTAGGGCCCGTCCTCGTAGATGATCGCGACCTTGAGGTCCTTGGGTTCGAGGCCGAGCTTCTCCTTGGTCCGTTCGGCGAGGAAGGTGCAGGAAGCCTCGCCGAATTGGTCGGTGTGGACCTGCGGCCGGAACACGTATTCGAGGCCCTTGTCCTTAAACACGGCCGAAGCCGTGCACACCGTGGCCCACATGAACTTCTTGGCAGCGTTGACCTTCTGCGCCATCGGCACGCAGTGCGCGCTCGAATAGACGCCGAGGATCAGATCGACCTTCTCCTGGTTCAAGAGCCGCTCGGCTTCGGCGATCGCGACCTCTGCCTTGGACTGGGCATCGGCGTAGATCGCGTTGATCTTGATTCCCTTGACGCCGCCCTTCTCGTTGTAGAAATCGATCAGGGTTCGGGTCCCGATCTGCGCCGCCTCCGACCCGCCGGCGGCGAACGGTCCCGTCACGTCGTAGATCACGCCGATCTTGATTTCCTTGGGTTGGGCCGCGGCCTGATCACCCGCCAGCGCCAGAGCGATCGCCGCCGCACCCGAGAGCCACGCGATTCCTGCCGTACGCATGTTGGGCCTCCCCGCTCGCCGGCCGCGACCGTGCGGGCCGACCCGCGGCCTGTCAAGGCTCGCCCGGGGCGGGGCGCCTCAGACGCCCACGATCACGGGCGAAACGAGCCGGTGCAAGCTCTCGACCACCGCCATTGCGACGAGCACGCCGGTCTTCGGGTTGGCCGTGGTCGGCCGGATCGCCTCGCGGAAGGTGAACGAACCGAAGGCGCCGAGGGCCTCGATCTCGACCAGATGCTCGGTGATCGTCGGGTCGGCCACGATCACGAGCTCGGTACGGTCGAGCCCGGCGCCGGCGAGTGCGGCGGCCGCGGCGACGTTGACGTTCCGCGGGTAGAGCCGGGCGCCCTCGCGCACGGGCCCCGCATAGAGCGTCGCCGGCGCCCGCAGACGCGCCAGATCGACGAGCCCCTCACCGGGCGTTCCCCACCAGGCGCTCGGGTCCTTGCGGACCGTCACCCGCACCCGCTCGAGCCCACCGACCGCGGCGGCGCTCAGGATGTCGAGGGCACCGACCCCGGCCGCGAGCACCCGTAGCCGGCGGCCGGCGCGCCGCGCCGCCGTCGCGAGGGCCTCGCGGAACCCGTCGTCGACCAGCGCCCCGGCCGAGGTGACGAGCAGATCCGCACCCGCCTCGAGGCAGGCCGTCCCGTGCTCGCGCAGGGCCTCGTGGCCCGCCACTTCGAGCACCGCCTCGGGCCGCATCGCGAGGAACCGCGCCCGCTCGGTGGTCGCGAGCGGCTCCTCGGGCCGCGGCCGGCGGACCAGCACCGAGACGAGTTCGAGCCCCTCGCCGAGCCGGCCCGCCCGGGCCGCCGCCAGCACCTCGGCGCCGATCGCCCCGAGCCCGATCATGCCGATCCGCACCCTCGCCTCCTTGCCGAGCCGTGTCCAGGCCTCGATGATGCGCCTCGGGTCGGCCGGGGAGAAGCACCGTGGGAGATACCGGGGAGCTCGAGGCGCGGATCGCTTTTCTCGAAGACCAGCTGGTTGCCGCGCACGAGACCCGCGCGCTCTTCTACGCCGCGATGTTCGACGAACTCGCCCGGAGATTCGGCGAAGCCGAGGCCGAAGCGATCATGAAGGTCGTCACCTATCGGCGCGGCGCCGAGGTCGGTCGGCGCTTCGCCGGCTTCGCACCGGCCGATCTCGCGGGCCTCTGCCGCGCCTTCCTCGACTTCGTACCCGACCGGGGCCGACTGTTCGCGGCCGAAGTGCTGCGCTGCGACGGCGAGGAGCTCGCCATCCGGATGCATCGCTGCCCCTTGAAAGAGGCCTGGCAAAAGGTCGGTCTGCCCGACGAGCGGGTCGCCGCGCTCTGCCGCATCGCCGGGCGGGTCGACGACGGCACCTTCGAGGCCGCCGGCTTTCGCTTCGCCGGCACGACTTGGGAGCCCGGCCGCGAGGGCTGCTGCACGCTCGTGATCCGACCGGGGTCGGCGGCGGCCGTCGCCTGAGAGGTCTTTTGGCCCTTTTCGATCTCGGTCGGGGTCGGTGGTCCCCGAAGGTCGTGCGTTCGCACGAGCCAAGGCGATGTGCCGGCCCCGGTGGACCGAGGACGATGTCGCGATCGCCCGGACGCTGCCCGACGCGGTGGCCGGGGGCCGTTCGCCCGCCGAGCGCCGATCGACCGCTGCGGCGACGACGTCGGGGCTGCGGCGCCGGAGGTCGCCCCGGTCGATGATGCCGCCGTGCGGGATCCTGCGCGGAGAGCCGGCTGCCGAGCCCCTCAGCGACGGCCGAACAGGACCGGGAGCAAGCGGTCGCGCAGCCGGCGGCGGTAGGCGCCGAGGTCGAGCGGCCCGTGCGCCCCGGGCGGCTCGTCGAGATAGGCGGCCCGGACCGGCCCGGCCCCCGCCGCCCGCGGCGGCACCGCAGCCGGCTCGCCCGGTCGGGCCGCCAGCCCCAGGCACTCGGCTACCACTCGGGCAATCGCCGCGACCTCTCGATGCTCCGGCGAGCCCGGTGCCGCCAGGCTGACCGGGAGGCCCTCGCGATACGCACGGTCGTGCCCGTCGCGCAGGCGCAGCGGGGGGGCGAGCGGCAGGCCGAGCGCCTCGATCGCCGCGAGCGGCGCGCGGACCCCGGGGTGAAGTGCGGCGATCCGGCTCGGCACGGTGAGGATCCGCGGCAGCCCGTCCCGGCGTCCGGCACGCGCCCTCTCGAGCCAGCCGATCGTGATCCGTGTCGCCGCGAGCTCGAGGGCCGTCGGCGCCACCGGCACGAGCACGAGATCGCCCGTGAGGGCGGCCGCGGCGAGCGGCAGCGGATCGGCCGGCGGCAGGTCGACCAGCACCAGGTTGGCCGCCGCGCGCAGAGCGGCGAGCTCCTCGAGCCAGGCCGGTAGGGCCGCCTTGCCGCGCAGCGGCAGGGCTCGCCGCGAGGCGCCCGCGGGGCCGCGTCGGGCTCCGGCGATCGCCGCGCCGGTCGGGTCGACGTCGGCCAACGCGAGCGCGAGCCCGGTCTCCGCGAGGGCCCCCAAGAGACCGAGCGCGAGCGTCGTCTTGCCGCAACCGCCCTTCAGGCCGGCGACCACGACCACTCGCCCCGCAGCCCGTCCCGTCTCGCCTTCGCCCAATGCGCCCTCCGATCGGACCCGTCGCCCGCCTAGCAGACCCGCCCGTGGCTGTCGCGCGGCCGGGGTCGGCCTGCCGCACCACGGGGCGCTGGGGGCCGTTAACCGATCCTTCAGGGTCCGGCGCTAGGGTCACCGAGTCGCCGAGACCGTGCCCGGGTGGTCCGTGCTGCCAGCCGTCCCCTTCGCCTTTTTCCTGGTCCCGACACTCCCCGGAGTGGCCGGCTCTCCCGTAGGGGCCGCAACGATCACGCTCTGCCCCGATCCTCGGTGCCCCAACAGCTCTCGGCCCGAGGACGAGCAGCGAGGCTATTTGATCGCGCCCGCCCGCGGGGTCTTCGAGCCACCCGGGCACGAGTTCCACTGCCGGACCCTCGCCTGGAGGCGGGCCATCGAGGCCGTCCACAAGGGCGAATCGCTCGGCCTCGTGCGGGTGCCGGCCGAGCAGGCGCCCGACCCGATCTATCCCGAGGTGCCGGCGGCCGTCGCCCTGTCGGTGATCGCGGTGCGCCGCGGCGGGGGCTTCGTCTTCGAAGGGCCCGCGAGCCTCGAGCGGCGGGTCCTGCGTGCCATCCTCGGCTACGAGTTCGGCGGTCCGATCGGCGACTACCTGGCTGCGATCGGTCGCCACCCGAGACCCGTACGGCGGGTGTCGGGTCTCCACGAGGCCGTCCAGAACCTCGGGAAGCTGCTCGCTGGTCGGAACGGCGGGGTTCACGGCGATCGCTGGGTCGTCGGTCACTGTGCGGAGCGATCCGGCGAACGGCACCGGATCGGACTCGTCGAACTCGGCGTCCCCCAGAAGCTCGGGATCGGCTTTTCGCCGGTGCGCGAGGAATCGCGGAGCCTCGCCCGGACCTTCGCGGACGGTGTGCGGCGGCTGCAGGCGAGCGGCGAGCTTGCCCGGTTGCCCGCCCGGTACGGCCCCGGAGCGCTCGTGCCGGAGGGGCGGCCCTGAACCCCGAGGGGCCCCCGTCGGGCGAGCCAGCCGCTCCAAGCGCAGGCACCCGCACGCGCCGGCTCGGGCTCGAGCGGCGGATCCTCGTCCTCGTGACTCTGGTCGTCTCTCTGCTGCTCGCGGGCGACGGCCTGCACGCGATCTGGGCGCGCGGGAGGGAGCTCCATCGCGAGCTCACCGAACGGGCCGAGCTCCTGGCGACCGTCCAGACCGAGTCGCTCGCCGCGGCACTCTGGGACTTCGACGACCAGAAAGCGCTCGCGCTCTTGGCGGCACTCGAGGTCGACCCCGATCTCGCCCATGCCCGGCTCTACGACCAGGGGGGCAATGTCCGCTGGCACCGCGGCCGGCGCCCGCCACGGAGCCAGGACGTTCGGGTCGTCCGGCCGATCCTCGCCCGTCACGTCGACCCGCCACAGCCGCTCGGAGAGGTGGAGCTGTTCGTCTCCACCGACCGGGTCGAGGCCGCGGTTCGGGCGAAGGCGCTGTACCGTCTGGGCCTGCTCGCCTGCATGCTGGCCGTCGTGCCGGGCACGATCGCGCTCGGCCTGCGCGGCCTGGGCCGCCCGCTCGAAGCGATCGCCGGGACGGTGGCGCGGCTCACCCGCGGCGAGCAAGGCCTCGAGGTGCCGGGCCGCGAGCGGCCGGACGAGATCGGGGCGGTTGCGCGAGCCATGGAGAGCCTGCGACGCACGGTCGAAGACGCGGAGCGATCACGCAGTGCCGAGGCGCGCGCAGCCCACCTCGCGCTCGCCCGCACTCGCGCTGCGGTCGAGAGCGCAGGCGAGCCGATCGCCATCCTGGAGGCCGACGGCACCCCGGCCTATCTGAACCCCGCGGCCGAGCGCCTGCTGGGCGCGTCCCATCCCCCAGCGGATCGGTCGATCGGTCTTCTGCGCCTGGTCGGGGACCGGGCCACTCGGCGCCGTCTCGTCGGCGCACTGCGGTCGGGGGGAGCCTTCGCATCCGAGCTCGCGCTCCGGACCGCTGGCCGACCGATGACGGTGGAGTTGCGAATCGACCGGATCGACGGGCCGGACGGCACTCTCGCAGGCTTCGTGGTGACCGCCAGCGACGTCAGCGAGCGGCGGGCGGCCGAGGCTCGGATCCGCCACCTCGCCCACCACGATGCGCTGACCGACCTGCCCAATCGCACCTTTTTCGGCGAGCGGCTGGAGCGAGCGGTGGCCGCCGCGCTCGATGCTGGCGAGCGGGTCGCTCTCCTCCTGGTCGACCTCGACCACTTCAAGGAGGTCAACGATTCTCTCGGCCATCCCGCGGGTGACGAGCTCTTGTGCGCCGCAGCCGGCCGGTTGCGCCGTCTGGCCCCGGCCGAGACGGTCGTCGCTCGCCTCGGGGGCGACGAGTTCGCGCTTTTGCTCCTGCGGGTCGGCGATCCGGCGGTCGTCGTGGACCTCGCCGAGGCGCTCGTCGCCGCGCTCGCCGAGCCCTTCGCGCTCGCCGGTCGCATCGTGCGCAGCGGCGGCACCGTCGGCGTGGCGCTCCTGCCCGATCATGCGGATTCATCCGATGGACTGCTCCGCAACGCCGACCTCGCGCTCTACCGGGCCAAGGCCGAAGGGCGTGGCCGGATCCGTCTCTTCGACCCCGAGATCGCGATTGCGCTGCGCGAGGCCCGCGCGCTCGAGGCGTTGCTCCACGATGCCCTCGCCAGTGGTTGGTTCCGGTTGCACTACCAACCCCGCTTCGAGCTCGCCTCCGGGCGGCTCGTCGGTGCCGAGGCGCTGATCCGTCTCGCGCATCCGCGAGAGGGCCTGATCGCGCCCGGCCGCTTCGTGGCACTCGCCGAGGAACGAGGGTTGATCGTGCCGATCGGCGCCTGGGTCATCAAGGAGGCCGTGGCGCGGGCGGCCCGCTGGGCCCGACTGCCGGATGCACCTTGGCGCCTCTCCTTCAACCTTTCGCCCGTCCAGCTGCGCGAGGAGAACGTCGCAGCCCGGATCGCCGCCGCACTCGAATGTCACGCCGTGCCGGCCGACCGGCTCGAGGTCGAGATCACCGAGGGCGTCCTCCTGACCGACACGCCGGTGACGACCCGCAACCTCGAGCGGATCCGTGCCCTGGGTGTCGGCGTCGCCCTCGACGATTTCGGCACCGGATACGCGAGCTTGAGCTATCTGCGCCGTTTCCCGCTCGACCGCCTCAAGCTCGACCGTTCGTTCGTGAGCGACCTCGAGGCGGACGGATCGGCCCGCGCCGTCGCCCGTACGGTCATCGAACTCGGCCACGCCCTCGGCATGCGGGTCACCGCCGAAGGCGTGGAGACCGAGGGCCAGCTCGCCTGTCTTCGTGCTCTCGGGTGCGACGAGGCACAGGGTTTCTTGCTCGGGCGGCCGGTGGACGCGGACGTCCTGGCGTCCCTCCTGGACAGCGAGCGGCGGTCCTCGGACCGCCGCTCGCGGACCGCCGCGGCTGTGGCGGGTCGGGCACGCCGCGCCGCTTGTCCGACGGAGACCTCGCCGGCATGATTCCCGCATGGTGCCGGCTGGGTCGGGGATCCGGGTGTGAGCGTCGGCGGCGAGTCGGTCGTCGCTCTGCGCGGGCCGGACTTCGTGCCGTTGCTCGACTCGCGCCCGCACGTCACGCGGTTCGCGCCGAGCCCGACGGGCTACCTGCATCTCGGTCACGCTTACGCCGCGCGGTTCGCCCACGACGCCGCCCGGCTGACCGGCGGCCGCTTCCTCCTCCGCCTCGAGGATCTCGACCCGCTGCGCTGCCGACCCGAGTTCGCCGCCGGGATCGTCGAGGATCTGCGCTGGCTCGGTCTGCGGTTCGACGGGGCGGTGGTCCGCCAGTCGGAGCGCATGGCGCTGTACCGCCAAGCACTCGACCGACTGCGCGCGCTCGGCGTGCTCTATCCCTGCTTCTGCACCCGCAAACAGGTCCGCGAGGAGATCGCCGAGGCAGGAGCGGCGCCGCACGGACCGTCGGGCGAGCGGCTCTATCCCGGCACCTGCCGCCATCTCCCCGAGGCCGAGCGGAGCGCCCGGATCGCCAGAGGCGAGCCCTTCGCCTGGCGGCTGGACGTCGCCCGAGCACTCGCGATCACGGGCCCGCTCGCCTGGTACGATTGCCGTGCCGGCCGGGTCGAGGCGAATCCTGCCCTGCTGGGCGACGTCGTCCTCGCCCGCAAGGACGTGCCGGCCAGTTACCATCTCGCCGTCACCATCGACGACGCGGCCCAGGGCGTCACTCTCGTCACCCGGGGCGAGGACCTGTTCCACGCAACGCACGTCCACCGCCTGCTGCAGGCACTCCTCGGCCTACCGGTGCCGCGCTGGTACCACCACAATCTGATCGGCGATCGCGACGGCCGACGGATGGCCAAGCGGACCGGTGCCTTGACCCTCCGCTATCTGCGCGCCCGTGGCACCACGCCCGCGGAGATCTGGCGAATGCTCGATCCGGCCGCCGCGGCCGCGCCGGCGTGGTCGGTCTCCACCGGCTCCTGAGGACGGTGCTCTCGCTGGTCGGCGCTGCCGCGGCGCTCGCCGGCTGTAGCGTAGTACCGCCGCAACCGGCGCCGGAGCCACCGACCCGGGTGTGGGAGCCGACCGGCCCGCTTCGGGGCCGGATCGTGGCCCTGCACGGTTTCGGCGATCACAAAGGCGCCTTCGAGGACCTCGGTCGCCGGCTCGCCGAGCGGGGCTTCCGTGTTCTCGCCTTCGATCAGCGCGGCTTCGGCGAGCAGCGCGATCGTCTGTTCTGGCCCGGTAGCGAAGCGTTGGTCGGCCAGGCCCGAGAGGTCGTGGCGCGCGAGCGGGAGCGCCGGCCCGACCTACCCCTCGTGTTGCTCGGGGAGAGCATGGGGGCGGCGGTAGCGCTGCTCGCCGCGTCCGGTCCCGGAGCCGTGCCGGTCGACGGTCTCGTGCTCGTCGCTCCTGCGGTGTGGGGCGGCGACAGCCTGCCCACCCTCTACCGAGCCACGATGCGCACGCTCGCGGCCCTCGTGCCGTGGCTTCGGGTCTCCGGGCGCGGTCTGCCGGTCCGGCCGGCCGAGGATCCCGAGATCGTCCGGGCCCTCGCCCGCGACCCCCTGTATCTTCGGGAACCGCGGGCCGATGCGGTGGCGGGTCTGCTCGCGCTCATGGACGCGGCCCAGGCGGCCGGCCCGATGCTCGCCGTCCGCACGCTCCTGCTCGTGCCCGGCCGCGACGACATCGTGCCGACCCGTGTCCAGCTCGCCTTCGCCGAAACGATCGCGGCGCCCGACTGCCGGATCGTCCTCTACCCCGAAGCTCGCCATCTGATGCTGCGCGATCGTGGCCGCGATCGGATCTGGCAGGATCTCGTGGCCTGGCTCGAGCACGTTTCCCCTGCCTTCGGCGTCGCTCGCCCCTGCCGGCAGGAGCGCGGACCGCCACGGCCCACGGCGGGGGACCCTCTCGGGCGGTGAGTGCGCTCGGGCGGTCCCGAGCTTCCGTCCCCACTCGTCGCCGGGCCGGCCGCTCCGGCTGCAGCTCGTTCTCAGCAGGAGCCGGGCGCGGCGCGCGTTGGCGCACCCGTGGTCTCCTCCGGTTGCCGCCTCTCGGCCGACCGGATCCATCCGTCCCTCCCGGGCCGTGAAGACCCGACGAGCCTCGATCCGCGCCACGCAGATAGGGCATCCCGGCCCGCCACCGGGTGCCCGCGGCCGATTCCCGCGGCTCGCCGTGGCCTCCGGGCGGCCATCCTGCGAGCCATCGCTCGAGGTCGCGAAGGGGCGGACCGTCGAGAATCCACGACGATTCGCCTATGAAGTAATGACAAAGATCCAGTGAGCTCTCCGCCAGGGTCGGTCCCTCGCCGCCGAAGTACCAGAACGGATCGAACCGCAGGCACCGTCGGACACTCGGATCCCGCGCGATCAGATCCGGCTCGACGTGATACGTTCCGCCTCGGTGGGCGAGCCTTCCATCGGGCTCGTGCTCGTGGAGCGCGTCCGCCCGATCGGGCCAGCGCTCGGCGAACATGGCCATATCGATGGCCTCGGCGACCCGCCCCACCCAGGCGACGCGTCCGACACCGAACCGCTTCAACGGGGTGGCGAGAAGCCAGTCCCCGACGCTCGCGCTCTTCCGAATGCTCGGCTCACAGGTGGAGAGCGTGAGGATCCCGTCGTCGATGCAGGGGGCGATCCCGACGTCTTTCGCAAGCACGTAGGACCAGAGGCGAACGGTATCACCCGTCGACCATCTCTGCGAGGATCGCGGCCAGCCAAGCGCGCGCGTCGGCCCGCTCGCCGATATCGGCCACGAACTCCTGACCACGGGAGACGACCCGGCATCGGCCGGGCAACCAGCGTCCGCTCGCACCGTGGTAGCTCATGCCGACCCCGCCCGCGAGCGGGCTCAGCCAGTTCGGCACCGACCAGAGCGAGGGGGGTGCGCCGGGTGCGGTGAGACGGAGCCCCGCGCTCGCCCGGCGCGCCACGCCGAAGCCCGGAAAGCTGCGCCCCGCCGGGTGGGGCCGGAAGAGCGGGCTCGCGAGGTAGAGGGTGTTGTTGGCGTCCCAGCCCGGCCCGAGATGCGGGTGCCGGGCGAGCTTGGGGAACTCCGCCCGGGCCCGGCTGCCGTCCGCGCCCAGCCGGGCGATCCGGCCGATCGCGAGCCAGCCGAAGAGCCGGTGATGCGGCTTCTCGCAGGGATCGAAGCGGGGCCTCCGGGAGCCCGGGTCCAACCGCCGGAACAGGCCGAAGAACAGGAACAGATCGCCCTCCCTCACCCCGCTCCTCTCGAGATGGCTCTGTGCCACCCCGGTCTGGCCGAACGCGCCCCGCACGAGGTCAGGATCGGCGTGGCAGAGAGCGACCCCCCTGGTCCTCCCCCGCGTCAGGGCCTCGACCAGACCGCCGAGGCCGAGCTCCGCGAACCGGGTGTCCGAACGCCCCGAGGTCGGGATGGGAAGGCTCACCGGACGGCCGTCGACGATCGGGCTCGGGCAGCCCCCTGCCGAGCCGTCGAAACCCTTGCGCGAGAAGACGATCCGCATCGTCCGACGCTCCTCCCGCCGCGCTGGCACGACCCCGCCGCGGGCCGCTACCCACCTTCGGGGCGCGGCGGAACGTCTCACGAGCGCGGCGAAGCGAACAGGCGACCCCATCGAGCGCGGGTTGAAGACGACAGAACGCCGAGGAGGCAACCGAGGACGAAGCGATCACCGGGTCGAGCCCGACCGAGCGCGCGACTGCGACACGATCGTTCGGATCGAGGCGACCGAGCGGGGCGTGCTCACACTCGGGCCCGCGTGGAGCCGTGCGCGAACCGCGTCCGCCGGACCGGTCGAGCCTCGTGGCGAGAGCCGGAGCCCTCCTCGCACGCCTCGGCCGCCTTCGGGCCCACCTCCCGTTGCCCCGGGCGAGCGGACCGACGAGCCCCGGACCTCGGTCGAGGTGTACCCCCGGTCCTACCGACAGGCGCGGAGCGCGAGCACGCGCTGCGAGAACGGCCGAGTGCGGTCGGCACGCGCTTCGCATTCGTCCGAGGGTGGGGGTGATGCGAGCCCCGGCGTGTCCGGGACATCGCCGGCCGTGCGGAGCCCGGAGGCAGCGATGAACCTGCGGGTACTTCTGGTGGATGGGGACGAGGAGCGGGCCGCCTCGGTCCGCGCCGCGCTCGAGGCGAGCGGTGCGAACGTGGTCACCGTCGTTGCGGACGCCCCGGATCTGGTCGCCCTCGTCCGGGCGAACGCCGCGGACGTGATCGTCTGCGACCTCGACGATCCGTCGCGCGATGCACTCGAAAGCATGCGCGCACTCGATCGTCACGAACCGCGACCAGTGGTCGTGTTCGCCGCGCGCGGCGATGCGGACCAGATCCAAGCCGCGATCGAGGCCGGGGTCGCCGCCTATGTCGTCGAGGGGCTGCAGCCGGCACGAGTGCGGCCGGTCCTCGACGTCGCGATCCGACGGTTCCGCGCCATCCAGGCCTTGCGCGCCGAACTCGAGAAGACCCGCAGCACACTCGCGGAACGCATCCTGATCGAACGTGCGAAGGGCGTGTTGATGCAGCGTCGCCGACTGTCCGAGGCGGAGGCGTATCGATTGATGCGGCGCATGGCCATGAAACGGCGCCAGCGTGTTGTGCATATTGCCGAGGCAATTCTGTCTGAAAAATAGGCAGACCGAGTATCGATCGGGCCATGCTGTCTTCGGTGAGTCTCCGAGGCCGGAGGCTGCGCATTTTTACTCTTGCTGCATCGCAAAAGATCGAGTAAGAACGGTCTCGCGAACTCGGCCGCAACGGCGCGGCCGGCTCGGTCGTTCGCAACGCTGGACAAGGCGGACCAACGGCGGCCCGCAACGCCGAAGATCGGCAGGGTCGCCGCATGGCTTTTCGCGAACGCAGTCTACGGATCGGCTACGTACCGCTGATCGATGCGGCGCCTTTGATCGTCGCCGACGCACTCGGTCTGTTCCGGCGTCACGGTGTGCGCGTCGAGCTGTCGCGCGAGCAGGCCTGGGCGGCGATCCGCGACAAGCTCGCCTTCGGGGCGCTGGACGGGGCGCATCTCCTGGGCGCGCTCGTTCTCGCGCTGGCCACCGGGGCCGTGGGCCCGACGCGTCGGCTCGCGGTCACCGCGGGGCTCGCGCGCAACGGCAACACGGTCGTGCTCTCGCCCGCCCTCGCCGCTTGCATCGGCCCCTTCGTTCCGCCGCTCTCGGCGGTCGCGTTCGCCGAGGCGCTGCGGATGCGTGCCGAGGCAGGCCTGCCGCCGCCCACGCTCGCCGTGGTCTTCCCGTTCTCCTCGCACAACCTGCTCCTTCGCCACTGGCTGGCCGGCGGTGGTCTCGACCCCGACCGGGACGTGCGGCTCGTCGTCGTCCCGCCACCGCGCGTCGCCGAGGCCCTCGCGCACGGAGCGATCGAGGGTTTCTGCGCGGGCGAGCCTTGGGGCAGCCACGCCGTCGCTCGGGGCGCAGGACGGTTCGCTCTCGCGACGGGCGACATCTGGCCCGACCACCCGGAGAAGGTGCTCGCCTGGGGCGAAGGGCTGGTCGAGACCCGCACGGAGGAGGTGCTCGCCGCCACCGGGGCGGTGATCGAGGCGGGGCAGTGGCTCGAGGCGGCCGGCAACCGGCGCGAAGCGGCGAGGCTGCTGCAGGATCGTGTATTCCCGGAACTGCCGCGCTCGACCATCGCCGCCGCCTTCGACGGCCGGGTGGCGGGCTGCACGGCACGGCTCGCGGCACCCCTTCGTTTCGCCGCCGCCAGTCGTCCCTGTCGCGAGGAGGCCGCTGCTTGGCTCGCCGCGATGCGGCGTTGGGGACACTTCGCCGGGAACGACGGCGACGCGCTCGACGGCTGGCGCACGGACCTCTGGGAGCGCGCGGCGGCACGGCTCGCCGCGCCGCCGCCGCCCGCGCCGCGAACGCCGTCCCCGCTTCTCGCACCCACGTCCCCTCAGGAGCCCGACGCATGAGACCCGCCGAGATCAGTCGCCGCAAGGCCATCGCCGCGACCGCGGCGCTGTTCGCCGCTGTCCGGACGCTCGCCCCCGCCGGCCTGCGCGCCGAGAGTGGGACCGCGCCCGAGGTCAGGCGCGCCACGCTCGGCTTCATCGCGCTGACCGACGCGGCGCCCCTCATCGTCGCGAAGGAGAAGGGATTCTTCGCCAAGCACGGGATGAGCGAGGTCGAGGTCGCCCGGCAGGCCTCCTGGGGGGCCACGCGCGACAATCTGGTCTTGGGCTCGGCGCGCGGCGGCATCGACGGCGCGCATCTCCTCACCCCGATGGCCTATCTCGTCCACACCGGGCGGGTGGTGCAGAACAACCAACCCGTGCCGATGGCCCTGCTCGCCCGGCTGAACACCAACGGCCAGGGGATCAGCGTCGCCGCCAAGCACGCCCCGCTCGCCGCCCGCCTCGATGCCTCGCCCCTGCGCCGCGCCCTCGGGCCGGAGAGCAAGGTGGCGATGACCTTTCGCGGCGGCACGCACGATCTCTGGCTGCGCTACTGGCTCGCCGCGGCCGGCATCGACCCCGACCGCGACGTCACCACGATCGTCGTGCCGCCGCCGCAGATGGTCGCCAACATGCGGGTCGGCACGATGGACGCGTTCTGCGTGGGCGAGCCGTGGAACGCCCAGCTCGTCTCCATGCGCCTCGGCTACACCGCCTGCGTCACCGGCGAACTGTGGCCCGACCATCCCGAGAAGTGCTTCGCGATGCGGGCCGACTGGGTCCAGGAGCACCCGCGTGCGGCCGAGGCGCTGACCGCCGCCGTGATCGAAGCCCAGCGTTGGTGCGACGACCCGGCGAACACCGCCGAGATGTGCGAGATCATCGGCCGCCGCGCCTGGCTGAACGTGGCGCCCGCTGACATCCTCGCTCGGATGCGGGGCGAGATCGACTACGGCGACGGACGTCGCGTGGTGCGCCGCGAGATCACCGTGAAGTTCTGGCGGGATCACGCCAGCTATCCGTTCCGCAGCCACGACCTGTGGTTCCTCACCGAACACGTCCGTTGGGGCGTGCTTCCCGCCGAGCTCGACACGGCGAAGTTGGTCGCCGAGGTGAACCGAGAGGAGATCTGGCGTGCCGCCGCGGCCCGTGCCGGCGTGCCGAACGCCGAAGTCCCGAAGAGCACCTCGCGCGGTCGCGAAACCTTCTTCGACGGCAAGGTCTTCGACCCCGACGACCCGCGCGCCTGGCTCGAGTCCCAGGCCATCAAACGACTTGCCACGGAGTGACGAGCGTGAACGCCTTGGCCTCCTCCCCGACCGAACCGGTCAGCGCCGTTTGCACCACAGGTCTCGCCGCACGCCTTTCGCGACTAGTGTCGGCGCTGTGCGAGCCGGCCAAGCGCGCCCTCGAGGTCGTGCTGCCCCCGCTGGTGCTCCTCGCTCTGCTCGCGGGGATCTGGGAATGGGCGGCCTCCGGACCGGCGGCCACCTTGCCACCCCCTTCGATGGTCTGGGAGAACTCGCGCGAGCTGATCTTCCGCCCCTTCTACGACCGCGGCGGGCTCGACAAGGGCCTCGGCCTGCACCTGCTCGCGAGCCTCGAGCGGATCGCCCTGGGCTTCACGATGGCGGCCGCGATCGGCGTCGCGGTCGGCATGCTGATCGGCTCCTCGCGGCTCGCCTTGCGCGCCCTCGATCCCCTGTTCCAGGTCCTGCGTACCGTTCCGCCACTCGCTTGGCTGCCGCTCTCGCTGGCCGCGTTCCGCGAGGCCCAACCCTCCGCGATCTTCGTCATCTTCGTCACCGCGGTTTGGCCGATCGTGATCAACACCGCCGTCGGCGTCCGCAACGTCCCCCGCGACTATCACAATGTCGCGCGGGTCCTGCGACTGTCCGGCCCGGCCTGGTTCCTGCGCATCGTCGTGCCGGCGGCGGCCCCGTACATCTTCACCGGCCTGCGGATCGGCGTCGGATTGTCCTGGCTCGCCATCGTCGCCGCCGAGATGCTGATCGGCGGGGTCGGTATCGGCTTCTTCGTCTGGGACGCGTGGAACTCCTCCAATCTCTCCGACATCGTCGTGGCCCTCGTCTACATCGGGCTCGTGGGCTTCCTCCTCGATCGACTGACCGCCCTCGTCGGGCGCGCCGTGACGCGCGGCACGAGCGAGCAGTGAGCGGGAAACGCGCCGTGGAACGCCCCTTCCTCGAGATCAGCCGGGTCTCGCTCCGTTTCGCGCCCGGTTCGCCCCACGTGCTCAGGGGGATCGACCTCAAGGTCCACGAGGGCGAGTTCGTGGCCGTCATCGGCCATTCGGGCTGCGGCAAGTCGACCCTCCTCAACATCGTGGCGGGGCTCCTGCGTGCGACCGAAGGCGGCGTCTTCCTCGCCGGGCGCGAGGTCGACGAACCCGGGCCCGACCGTGCGGTGGTGTTCCAGAACCACTCCCTCCTGCCTTGGCTGACGGTCTACGAGAATGTCCGCCTGGCGGTCGACTGCACGGTCGGGCGAACCATGTCGCGCGCCGAGCGTGACGGCTGGACGCGGCGAACCCTCGCCCTCGTCCGCATGGAGGCGCACGCCGACAAACGTCCCGCGGAAATCTCGGGCGGGATGAAGCAGCGCGTGGGGATCGCCCGCGCCCTCGCCATGCGCCCGCGGGTCCTCCTGCTCGACGAGCCGTTCGGCGCGCTCGACGCGCTGACGCGTGCGCATCTGCAGGACCAGGTGATGGACATCCACGCCCGCCTCGGGACCACCGTCATCATGATCACCCACGACGTCGACGAGGCGGTGCTCCTGTCCGACCGCATCGTCATGATGACGAACGGCCCGAACGCGACCATCGGTGAACTGCTCGAGGTGGACCTGCCGCGGCCGCGCGACCGGCTCCGGCTCGTCTCGCACCCGCGCTTCCTGGCGGCGCGGGAAGCGGTCCTCCGCTTCCTGCACGAGCGTCACGCCTCGCCCGCGGTGGCGTGAGCCGTGCGCGTGCTGGTCGTCGGTGCGGGACCGGCGGGGCTTCGCTGCGCGCTCCGGCTCGCCGGCGCCGGCGTCGATGTCGTGCTGTGCGGCGACGAGCCCACGGAGCCCTACGATCGGGTCGCGCTCGGTCAGATCCTGGCCGGCCGAGCGCAGCCGCGCGACCTCGTCACCTACTCGGCCGAGCGCCTCCACGCGCTCGGGGTCGATTTCCGGCCCGGGACGCGGATCGTCGACATCGACCTGCCCACGGGCCGGGCACGCACGGCGGGCGGCGAAGCGGTCGCGTGGGACCGACTGGTGCTCGCCACCGGCTCCGAGGCGATCCGACTTCCCGTGCCGGGCGCCGATCTCGAGGGCGTGTTCGTCTATCGCCGCCTCGCCGACGTGCTCGCCTTGCGCCGACGCGTCGTGCCCGGTCTTCGGGCGGTCGTGATCGGCGGCGGGCTTCTCGGGCTCGAGGCGGCAGGGGCCCTCGCCGGCCACGGCGCCCGCGTGACGGTCGTGCACGCCGCCCCCTGGCCGATGGAGCGTCAGCTCGACGCCGGGGCCGGCGATCTTCTCGCCCGGGCGCTGCGGGCCCGCTTCGGCATCCACTTCGTGATGCCCGCGACGACCTCGGCGATCGAGGGCGAAAGCGCGGTCCGGCTCGTTCGCCTGGCGGACGGCACGCGGCTGCCCGCCGAGCTCGTGGTGATGGCCGTCGGTGTGCGGCCCGAAACGACGCTCGCCCGTTCGGCCGGACTTCCGGTCGACCGCGGAATCCGGGTGGACGGGGCCATGCGAACGAGCGCAGCCGGCATCTTCGCGATCGGCGAGTGCGCCGAGCACGACGGGGTCGTCTGCGGGCTCGTGGCCCCCGCTCTGGCGATGGCCGAGGTGGCGGCGGAAGCGATCCTCGGCGGACCGGCTCGCTACGCTCCGAAGCCCACCCCGGCGACTCTCAAGGTCGCGGGGATCGGCGTCTGGTCGGCCGGCGCGATCGCTCCCCCGCAGGCCGAGACGATCCTCCTGCGCGACGACGGCTCCGGCACCTACCGTCGGCTCTGGCTGCGGGACGGGCGCGCCGTCGGTGCCGTCCTCGTGGGCGACACCTCCGACGCGCCCTTCTTCCTCGATCTCGTCGCGGCGGAGCGCGACGTCGCACACCGCCGTCACACCGTCCTCTTCGGACCCGCTTTCCAAGAGGCCGCATGATGAACGACGAGCCGTTCACAGCGGAGCAACGCGAGTATCTCAAGGGCTTCATGGCCGGGGTGGAGGTCCGGCATGGGCTGTTGCGTCCGGCCGCCGAGCGCGAGCCCGGCCCGCCGCCCGACGCGCTGCGCGCGGCTCAGGACGCGGCGCTGGCCCGTGGCGGCAAGCTCACGCCGCAGGAGGAGGCGAAGCGCGCGAAGCATCCGCTGGATCGCTGGGACGAGATCACCGAACGGGCGGCGCGGGCGGTGTTTCCCAAGCCCATCGACGACTTCCTCGGCCGTTGGCACGGGCTGTTCTTCGTCGGCCCGACCCAAGAGGCGTTCATGTGTCGCCTGCGTATCCCGGGCGGGATCCTCTCGGCCCATCAGCTCGAGGGCGTGGCGCGGATCGCACGGGCGTGTGGCGGCGGCTACGCCGACATCACCACCCGCGCCAATCTGCAGATCCGGGAAATCCCCGCCGCGAAGGGGCCCGAGGTGGTGATGGAGCTTTCCGAGCTCGGGCTCGTGCCGCTCGGTACCGGGGCCGACAACGTGCGCAACATCACCGCGAGCCCGACGGCCGGGATCGATCCGGCGGAGCTGATCGACACGCGGCCGATCGTGCGGGCGCTCCACCATCACGTCCTGAGGACACGCGACCTGTTCGCCCTCCCGCGCAAGTTCAACATCGCGTTGTGGGGCGGCGGTCGGGTCGAGGTGCTCCAGGACACCAACGACATCGCCCTCTCGGCCGTGGACACGGATCGGGGCCCCCGCTTCCTGCTCGGCCTCGGCGGCATCACGGGACATCGCGACTTCGCCCGCGGCACGGGCCGGCTCGTGCGGCCCGAGGCGGTGGTACCCCTGTGCGATGCGATCCTCCGCGTCTTCGTCGCCGAAGGCGACCGCACCGACCGGCGCAAGGCGCGGCTCAAATACGTTCTCGACCGGTTGGGCGTCGAAGCGTTCGTCGGCCTCGTCGAGCAGCGCCTCGGCGCACCGCTCGAGCGCGCGGCGGATGCCTCGATCCGGCCTCCGCCGCCACCGCTCAAGCACGGTCACGTGGGTGTCCACCCCCAGAAGCAGCAGGGCCTGTTCTACGTCGGCGTCACGACCCCGGTCGGGCGGCTCACCGTGGAGCGCCTGCTCGGTCTGGCCGAGCTCTCGCGTCGCTTCGGTTCCGGAACCATCCGCCTCACCGTCTGGCAGAACCTCCTGATCAGTGACATTGCGGAAGCCGCCCTGCCGCGGTTCCTCGAGGAGCTGGCCGGCCTCGGCCTCTCGCACGAAGCGAGCGCGATCCGCGGCGGCCTCGTCGCCTGCACCGGCAACGTGGGCTGCAAGTTCGCTGCCGCGAACACCAAACGCCACGCCACCCAGCTCGCCGACTTCCTCGACTCCCGGCTCGCCCTCGACCAGCCGATCAACATCCATCTCACCGGCTGCCACCATTCCTGCGCCCAGCACTATGTCGGCGACATCGGTCTGCTCGCGACCAGGGTCGAGTGTGGGGACGAGACGGTCGAGGGCTACGACCTGCACGTCGGCGGTGGCGCGCGTCCGGAGCAGGGGCTCGGCCGGCCGATCCTGAGCGGAATTCCGGCTGAACAGGTGGGTCCGCACGTCCTCGCCCTGCTCCGTGCCTGGCTGGCAACCCGCTCGCCGAACGAGACCTTCCGCGATTTCTGCGCGCGGCACGGCACGGATGCCCTCGCGACGCTCGCCGGCGCGCGGACGGAGGAGCCGGCATGAACGCGTTCGTCTCCCCTCCTGCTCCGGGCCCCCGGACCGGTTCCGTGCCCTTCGTCCCGGAGAACGCACCCTTCACTCGCGCTCAGCGCGCCTGGCTGAACGGCTTCTTCGCCGGGCTCTACGCCGGCGCGCCGGCCACCGCCGCCGTTCCGACCGAGGCCCCGCAGCCGGTCGAGGCCGAGGATTTCCCCTGGCACGACCCGTCCCTCGAGCTCGCCGAACGGCTGCGCCTCGCCGAAGGACGCCCGCTCGCACGCCGGCTGATGGCAGCGATGGCGCAGCTCGACTGCGGGCAATGCGGCTACATCTGCCGCACCTATGCCGAGGCGCTCGCGAACGGGACGGAGCGTTCGACCGCGCTCTGCGTCCCCGGCGGCAAGGCGACCCAGAAGGCCGTCAAGGCGCTGCTCGCCGCCGCCGGCACGCCGCTCGCAACGCCCGTTTCCGCCTCGGCGGCGGCGACCCGACAGCCGAACGCCGTGCTGCGGGTCGTCGCCGTCCGCAGGCTCACCGCCGAAGGCTCCACGAAGGACGTCCGTCACGTCGTGCTCGACCTCGCCGGAAGCGGCCTGCGCTACGAGCCGGGCGACAGCCTCTCGCTCCACTGCCCGAACGATCCCACACGGGTCGGAGCCGTCCTTTCCACCCTGGGTGCCGACGCGCTGACGCCCGTCCGGGTGGACGGGGCGGAGACGTCGCTGCGCGAGGCTTTCGAAAGCGCGCTCGACATCGCGCGCCCGCTGGATCGTACGCTCGAGCTTCTCGCGGGTGCGGCGACGCGCTCGGAGGAAGCGGCGGCACTTCGAGCCCTGGCCGATGGCGAAGAGGGCGCGGAGCCGGCAGCCGCCGACCTCCTCGACCTGCTCGAGACCTTCCCGTCTGCCCGCCCACCGCTGCAGGCGCTGATCGACAGCCTGCCGAGGCTCAAGCCTCGGCTCTACTCGATCGCCTCCTCGCAGCTCGCAGTGGGCGAACAGGTCGAGCTCTGTGTCGGCGTCGTACGTGACGACCGGCGCGGGCGGATCCGCTACGGCGTCGCCTCCGGCCATCTCGCCTTCCGCGCGCTCGCTGCGAACCCACTGCGGGCGGAGGTCAAGTCGAGCCACTTCCGGCTGCCGGCCGACCCCGCGACTCCTGTGGTCATGATCGGCCCGGGTACCGGCATCGCCCCCTTCCGCGCCTTCCTCCAGCACCGGGCGGCGCTCGGCCTCGCTGGCCGGACCTGGCTCTTCTTCGGCAACCCGAATCGCGCGACCGACTTCCTCTTCGGCGAGGAGATCGAGGCGTGGCGAGCGGCCGGTGTCCTCTCGCGCCTCTCGCTCGCCTGGTCGCGGAACGGCTCGAGCAAGACCTACGTCCAGCACCGGATGCGGGAGGAGTCGGCCGAGCTGTGGCGATGGTTCGAGGAGGGCGCGCATCTCTACGTCTGCGGCGACGCGAGCCGCATGGCCAAAGACGTGGATGCGGCCTTGCGCGAGATCGCCCAGGCCGAAGGCGGCATGAGCGAGGATCGGGCACGCGACTGGCTCGCCACACTCGCTCGCCAGGGTCGCTACCTGCGGGACGTCTACTGATCATGGAGGGCACGCGCGGGACCCGGGCGGTGCGCACCACCTGCCCCTATTGCGGCGTTGGCTGCGGCGTGATCGCCGAACCGGACGGCCGGGGCGGCGCAGCCATAGCGGGCGACCCGGCGCATCCCGCCAACCGCGGTCGGCTGTGCAGCAAGGGCGCGGCACTCGGCGAGACGCTCGGCCTCGCCGATCGGCTGCTCCATCCCGAGGTGAACGGCAAGCGCGCCTCTTGGGACTTCGCGCTCGACGCGGTCGCCGAGGGCTTCCAAAGGGCCCTCGAGCGCTTCGGCCCGGAGGGCGTGGCGCTCTACGTCTCCGGCCAGCTGCTGACCGAAGATTATTACGCTGCCAACAAGTTCGCCAAAGGGGTGCTGGGCACCGGCAACATCGACAGCAACTCGCGGCTCTGCATGGCGAGCGCGGTCGCCGCCCACATCCGTGCCTTCGGCGAGGACGTGGTACCCTGCACCTACGAGGATCTCGAGTGCTGCGACCTCCTCGTCCTCGTCGGCAGCAACCTCGCCTGGTGCCATCCCGTCCTTTTCCGGCGCGTCGCCGCGGCCAAGGCGGCACGGCCGGAGCTGCGCATCGTGGTCGTCGATCCGCGCCGCACCGCGACCTGCGAGGAGGCCGACCTTCATCTGCCGCTCGCACCCGGCAGCGACGTCGCCCTGTTCGCCGCCTTGCTCGCCGAGCTCGAGCGCCGCGGCCTCGGCGACGAGAGGTTCCTTGCGACCCGCACGGAGGGGGCGGAAACGGCCCTCGCGGTCGCCCGGGCGCTGGCTCCCGAAGCCGCGCGCCGCACCGGCCTGGACTCCGACCGTCTTCGCGCTTTCCTCGACCTCTGGTGCGGCACGGAACGGGTCGTCACCCTCTGGAGCCAGGGCGTCAACCAGTCGGTCGCCGGCACCGACAAGGCGACGGCGATCGTCAACTGCCACCTCTTCAGTGGACGCATCGGCCGGCCCGGCACGGGACCGTTCAGCGTCACGGGCCAGCCGAACGCGATGGGTGGGCGCGAAGTGGGCGCGCTCGCCACGGCGCTCGCCGGTCATCTGCGCTTCGACGTGCCGCGGGAAGTCGAGGCACTGCGGGCGTTCTGGCGGCTGCCGAGGCTTGCGACCCGCCCCGGCCTGAAGGCGGTCGAGATGTTCGAAGCCCTCGCCCGAGGTCGGCTCGGTGCGCTCTGGGTGATGGCGACGAACCCGGCCGTCTCCCTACCCGCCGGGGAGCGGGTCCGCACCGCTCTCGCCCGCGCGCCGTTCCTGGTGGTGAGCGAAGCGAGCCGTCGATCCGACACCGCCGGCTTCGCGCATGTCCGCCTGCCGGCGCTCGCCTGGGGCGAGAAGGACGGCACCACCACCAACAGCGAGCGTGTCATCAGCCGCCAGCGGGCCTTCTTGCCCGGACCGGGCGAGGCGCGCCCCGACTGGTGGATCGTCGCCCAGGTCGCCCGCCGGCTCGGGTTCGGCTGGGCTTTCGACTGGCACGGACCGGCCGCGATCTTCCGCGAGCACGCGGCGGTGACGGGGCTCGCGCGACCCGCCGACCGGCTGTTCGACCTGAGCGGCCTCGCGGACCTCGACGACGCCGAGTACGACGCCCTCGCGCCGACGCGATGGCCCGTGCCGACCCGCGGGATGTCGATCGAGCGCCCGTTGCCGAGACGTGACGAGCAGGGCTCGCGGCTTCGCCTCGTCCCGACCCCGTTCCGTCCGCCCGCGGCCGAGCCCGGTCGAGGCTTTCCGCTGCGGCTCCTCACCGGCAGAGTCCGCGACCAGTGGCACACGATGACGCGAACCGGCGTCGTACCGCGATTGATGGCGCATCGGCCCGAGCCGCTCCTCACCCTGCATCCCGAGGACGCCGCCGGGCTTCGAGCCGGCGATCTCGTCCGGGCGCAGACACCGGAAGGCGAGGCGGTGTTCCGCCTCGCCTGCGACTCCGGCCTGCCGCGGGGCGCCGCCTTCGCGCCGATGCATTGGAGCGCGGCCTTCGCTCCGGCGGCGCGGGTCAACGGCGCGATCGCTGCCGCGGTGGATCCGCTGAGCGGCCAGCCGGAGCTCAAGCACGCGCCGCTCCGCATCCGCCCCTTCCCCGCCCGCTGGCACGGCTTCCTCCTGGCGAAACGGCGCCTGTCGGCGGACCTCGCGGCCTGGTGTGCGGTCGTGCCCCTCGAGGGCAGCGCCTGGCGACACGAGCTCGCCGGCCTCGAGACACCGCACGAGGCGTTCGCAAGGCTGCGCGCACTGTTCGCCGCCGATGCGTGGGCCGTCTACGAGGATCCCGCGGCCGGCGTGTATCGTGCCGCCACCTTCGAAGGCGAGGGGCTCCTTGCCGTGCTCGCCGTGGCACCCCGGGTCGACCTCTTGCCGCCGCGCGGCTGGCTCGCGACCCTGCTCGCTTCGGGTACGATCGCGGCCGAGGATCGCGCCGCGCTATTGGCCGGTCGGCGCCCCGACCGTCCGCCCCCCTCGCCCGTGATCTGCGTCTGCCACGGCGTGCGGGCCGACACGATCCGGGCCTGTGGCGGCCGCGACGTGGAGAGCGTGGGCCGGCTGACCGGAGCCGGGACCGGCTGCGGCTCCTGTCGGCCCGAAATCGCCGCCCTGCTCGTGCCGGTGGCTGGTTGATGCGCTACTTCCCAGCCTTTCTCGATCTGCGCGGCCGTACCGTCCTCCTCGTTGGCGAGGGCGAGGCGGCAGACGGCAAGGCAGCCCTGCTCGCCGCAGCGGGTGCCGTCGTCCGCCGGACCGTCCGTTTCCACACCGCTCTCCTCGACGGGGTGGCGATCGCGGTCGGCGCCGGGGCGCCGGAAGAGGACCTGCGCGCCTTGTCCGCCGCGGCGCGGGCGCGCGGCGTGCCGGTGAACGTCGTCGACCGGCCGGAGCTCTGCACGTTCGTCGTTCCCGCGATCGTCGATCGCGACCCGGTCACGGTGGCGATCTCCACGGCGGGCACGGCGCCCGTGCTCGCCCGCACGATCCGCGGCAAGATCGAGGCGCTCCTGCCGCCCGGGCTCGGCCGGCTCGCCGAACTCGCCGGGCGGTTCGCCGCCCGGGTGCGCCGGGTCCTCCCCGATCCGGGCGCACGCCGCCGTTTCCTCGAGGCCGCCCTCACCGGAGCTCCGGCCGAACTCGCGCTGGCCGGGCGGACGCGGGAGGCCGAGGCGGCCTTCGCCCGGGCGCTCGCGGCGGCCGATCGAGCGCCACCGGGAATGGTGTTCCTGGTCGGCGCGGGCCCGGGCAGCGCGGACCTCCTCACGTTGCGCGCCCTGAGGCTCCTCGGCGAGGCGGACGTGATCCTGCACGACCGGCTGGTCTCGGAGGAGGTGCTGGCGATGGCACGCCGCGATGCGGCGCGCATCCACGTCGGCAAGGCGCCGGGCGAACACCGCATGACGCAGGACGAGATCAACGCGCTCATCGTCCGCCTCGCGCGCGAGGGTAACCGCGTGGTGCGTCTCAAAGGGGGCGATCCCTTCGTGTTCGGCCGCGGTGGCGAGGAGTTGGCGGCCTGCCGCGAGGCTGGAATCCCGTGTGAAGTCGTGCCCGGCGTGACGGCGGCGCTCGCCTGTGCCGCCGAAGCCGGCATTCCGCTGACCCATCGCGCCGTGGCCCGCACGCTCACCCTCGTCACCGGGCACACCCGCGAAGGGCGTGTCGACATCGACTTCGACGCCCTCGCGCGGCCCGGGCAGACGATCGCAGTCTACATGGCGCGGTCGAGCCTCTCCGAGATCGTGTGCGGCCTGCTCGCGGCCGGGCTCGATCCGGGGACCCCGGCCGTGCTCGTGGAGAACGGTGGCACGGACCGAGCACGCCGCCTCGAGGGGACCGTGGCCGCCCTCCCCCGCCTCGCCGCCCGTTGGTGGGGAGACGGCCCCGTCATGCTCTTGATCGGCGAGGTGGTCGCCGCGAACGGGAAGCTCGCCGCGGTCGGGGCGACGGTCGCGACCCGAATAGGGGATTCACCTCCGCGGCGAGGGCGAGGCCGGCCGCACACCACCGTTTCGAGCCCCCGCTCGGCCCCCTCTCCGGCCCTCAGAGCAGCCAGAAGGTCGAAAGCGAGAGGAAGGTGAAGAAGCCGATCGCGTCGATCGTGGGCGTGACGAAGACCGAAGAGGCGATCGCCGGATCGAAGCCGAAGCGGTCGAGCAGGAGGGGGACGGTGACCCCGATCAGCGCCGCCACCGTGATCGTCACGAGGATCGACACGGCGAAGACCAGGGCGAGATCCAGCATGCCGAACCAGACGAGGGTCAGCGCGAAGGCCACCGCCATGATGACGCTCGCGTTGAGCGCCCCCACGGCGAGCTCCTTGGCGAGCATCTTGAGGGCGTTGGCCCGCGTGAGCTCCTTCACCGCGAGACCGCGGACCACGACCGCGAGCGTCTGAACCCCGGCATTGCCGCCGAGCGCCGCGCTGATCGGCATGAGCACGGCGAGTGCCACGAGCTTCTCGATCGCGGCTCCGAAGGCGTCGATAACCGTCGCACCGAGTGTGGCCGAGACCATGCTCACGAGCAGCCACGGCACCCGCCGCCGGGCCGTCTCGAGCGGGCTCGCGAAGACGTCGGTCTCGGACACGCCGCCCAGCTTCAACAGATCGTCCTCGGCCTCCTCGTCGATCACGTCGACCACGTCGTCGACGGTGATCGTGCCGAGAAGCCGCCCTTCGGGGCTGACCACTGGCGCCGAGACGAGGCCGTATTGCTTGAAGATGAAGGCCACCTGCTCCTGGTCGGTCTCAGCCGGGATCAGGTGGAGCTCCTTCATGGTGAGCGAGCGCAGCGGCACCTCGCGCCGGCTCCGCACCACCCGCGAGAGCGGCACCGCGCCCACCGGCCGGAAGCGCACATCGACAATGAACAGCTCGTAGAAATCGTCGGGCAGGTCGTCGTGAGCGCGCAGGAAATCGATGGCCTGGCCGACCGTCCAATAATCGGGCAGGGCCACGAACTCGCGAGCCATGAGGCGGCCGGCCGAATATTCCGGAAAGGCCAGCCCCTGCTCGAGGAAAGCCCGCTCGGAGAGCGGCAGAGCCTGGAGGATCGCCCGTTGCAGCGCTGGCTCGAGGTCGGAGAGGAGGTCGACCGCGTCGTCGGTCTCTAGCCGGGCGACGATTCGGGCCGCCGCCTCGGGTCCGAGATCCTCGACCAGCCGGGCGCGGACCTCGGAGTCGAGATAGCCCAGCGTGTCTGCCGGCAGCTGCTCGCCGAGCGCCGCCACGAGCCGCGGCCGGTCGTCGGCAGCGAGCTGCTCCAAGAGATCGGCCAGATCGGCCGGGTGCAATGGCGTCGCGAGCCCGGCCGCGAGATCGAGGGCGCCCGCGCCGAGGGCTTCCTCGACCTCGGCCAACAACGCCTCGGACAGGCCCGGGGCGTGGCCGGCCGCCCGCTCCTCAGCCCGCCGCTCGGCCGCCGAGGCGCCGCTCACGCCACCTCGGCCGTGCCCCGGGCGAGCGCGTCGACGCAGGCCACGGCGCTCATGTTGACGATCCCGCGGGCGGTGACCGAGGCGTTGAGCACGTGCGCCGGTGCCCGCGGACCGATCAGGATCGGGCCGATCGTGACCGCCTCGCTCACGACCTTCACGAGATTGTAGGCGGCCGAGGCGGCATCGAGCGAGGGCATGATCAAGAGATTGGCCTCGCCCGAGAGGGTGGAGTTGGGCAATAGCCGGCGGCGGATCGTCTCGGAGAGGGCGGTGTCCGCCTGCATCTCGCCGTCGACCTCGAGCCCGGGCGCCATGCTCCGGAGAATCGCGAGGGCCGCTCGCATCTTGCGCGCCGAGGCGGTGTCGCGCGAGCCGAAATTGCTGTGCGAGACGAGCGCCACCTTGGGCTCGAGGCCGAACCCCCGGACGATCTCCGCGGCCCGGATCGTGGTCTGAGCGATCTGCTCGGCCGAGGGATCCTCGGCGACCGAGGTGTCGGCCACGAACAGCCCCCCTCGGTCGAGCACGATGCCGTGCACGGCCGAGGCCTCCGTCATCTCCGGCCGCAGCCCGAGCACGTCCAGGATGTGGCGAAGATGCGAGAGGAAGCGGCCGACCGGGCCGGCGAGCATCGCATCGGCCTCGCCGCGCGCCACCATGATCGCAGCGATCACCGTGCGCCGGGTCCGAACGATCTCGCGGGCGAGCTGGGGAGTGACCCCGTGGCGGCCCATTCGTTCCAGATAGAAGGCCACGTAATCGTTGTAGCGCGGGTCGCTGTCCGGGTTGCAGAGCTCGAAGTCGCGGCCCGCCTCGAGCGGCAGGCCGAGCCGCTGGATCCGGCTCGCCACAACCTCCGGGCGCCCGATCAGGATCGGTCGGGCGAGCCGCTCCTCGACCACGACCTGCACGGCGCGCAGGACGCGCTCTTCCTCGCCGTCGGTGTAGACGAGCCGCCGAGGGGCGGCACGGGCCCGCTCGAAGAGCGGCCGCATGAGGAACCCCGACTTCCATACCCGCTGGCCGAGGCGGGCGCGATAGGCGGCGTGATCGCCGATCGGCCGAGTCGCGACCCCGCTCTCGACCGCCGCCCGGGCGACGGCGGCCGGCAGCTCGACGATCAGCCGCGGATCGAAGGGCTTGGGGATAAGATAGTCGGGGCCGAAGCGGAGCGCCTCCTGGCCGTAGACCGCGGTGACGGTCTCGGGGGCCGGCTCGCGGGCGAGGCGCGCGAGTGCTTCCACGCAGGCCACTTCCATCGCCTCGTTGATCGTCGTGGCCCCGACGTCGAGCGCGCCTCGGAAGATGAACGGGAAGCAGAGGACGTTGTTGACCTGGTTCGGATAATCGCTCCTGCCGGTGGCGACGATCACGTCCGGCCGGGCCGCCTTGGCGACCTCGGGCAGGATCTCCGGGACCGGGTTGGCGAGCGCGAAGACGATCGGCCGCGCCGCCATCTTCCGGAGGAGCTCGGGCTTCAACACGTTCGGTGCGGAAAGGCCCAAGAAGACGTCCGCCCCCTCGATCGCCTCGGCGAGCGTGCGCGCCCGGGTGGGTCGCGCCCAACGCGCTTTCCAGGGGTCCATGAGCCGCTCGCGACCCTCGTAGACCACGCCCTCGATGTCGGTCGCGAGCACGTTCTCGGGCTTCAGGCCCAGCCGCGCCAGCAGATCGAGGCAGGCGAGTGCCGCGGCTCCGGCGCCGCTCGTGACCAGGCGAATTTCGGCGAGCCGTTTGCCGACGAGCTCGAGGGCATTCGCGAGCGCGGCTGCGACGATGATCGCAGTGCCGTGCTGGTCGTCGTGGAAGACCGGAATCCGCATCCGCTCCTTGAGCCGGCGCTCGATCTCGAAACATTCCGGGGCCTTGATGTCCTCGAGGTTGATCGCCCCGAAGGTCGGCTCGAGAGCCGCCACGATCTCGACGAACCGGTCGACGTCGCGGGCGTCGACCTCGATGTCGAAGGCGTCGATGCCTGCGAACTTCTTGAAGAGGACGGCCTTGCCCTCCATCACGGGCTTGGCGGCCAAGGGCCCGATGGCACCCAGGCCCAAAACGGCCGTGCCGTTGGTCACGACCGCTACGAGATTGCTGCGGCTCGTGAGCTCGGCCGCGGCCATCGGATCGGCCACGATGGCCTCGCAGGCGGCGGCCACGCCCGGAGAGTAGGCGAGCGAGAGATCGCGTTGGGTGGCCAAGGGCTTGCTCGCTGCCACCGCGAGCTTTCCCGGGATCGGATGGCGGTGATAGTCGAGCGCGTCCAGGCGCAGCCGATCCTCGCTCATGCACCTCGTCCGGTCGGCTGCCGACCCTCCGCGGGAGGGGTGTTCGATGGTGCGGTCGAGAAGACTCGAACTTCCACGGCCCGAAGGCCACCAGCCCCTCAAGCTGGCGCGTCTACCAATTCCGCCACGACCGCACTATGAGGGCGCCGCGAGGGTGCGGCGTGGCGGGCGATCTAGCAAAAGGACCGGGGCCGGGCAAGACGGGCGTGCGTGCGCCGGAATGGCGCGTGCAGCCGGGCCTTCTGCCCTACCCCGAGGCGGTGGCGACCATGGAAGCGCGGGCCGCGGCGATCCGCGCCGGGTGCGCCCCCGAGCTCGTCTGGCTCGTCGAGCATCCCCCGCTCTACACCGCCGGCACGAGCGCCGATCCGGCCGAACTCCTCGATCCCGACCGCTTCCCGGTCTTCCGGACCGGGCGAGGCGGCCGCTACACCTATCACGGGCCGGGCCAGCGGGTGGTCTATGTCCTGCTCGACCTCGAGCGGCGGGGCCGCGACCTCAAGGCACACGTCCGGCGGCTCGAGGAGTGGGTGATCCGCACCATCGCCCGCCTCGGCGTGCGGGGCGAGCGGCGCTGCGACCGCATCGGCGTCTGGGTGCCACTCCCGGGGAGGGGCGAGGCCAAGATCGCGGCGATCGGGGTCCGCGTGCGGCACTGGGTCACTTATCACGGCCTCGCCCTGAACGTCGCACCCGACCTCGCCCATTTCGCCGGCATCGTGCCCTGCGGCCTCCCGGCATGGCCCGTCACCTCGCTCGCCGCCCTCGGCCTGAACGTGTCCATGGCGGAGGTCGACCGGCATCTCGAGGCGACCTTCCCCGAGGTCTTCGGGACCGAGGCGGGCCCGCACGTTCCCGCTTCGGAGGCCTCGCCCGTCGGCGGCCCGTTGCGCCCGGGCTCGGACGCCCCATCTCAGTGACGATGCGACGGCACCACCCCGCCGCCCCGGCCAGAGGCCAGCTCCGGCTCGCTCTCGCGTTCGCCGCGGGCCTTCTCCTCGCGCCGGCGCCGGCCCGCGCCGCCTGCACCGATCTCGCCGCACCCGGCGTCGAATGGCGTCGCTGCCGGATGGACGGTGCCGCCCTCGAAGGCGTCGATCTGACCGGTGCCCGGCTCGCCGACGCTTCCTTCCAGCGCGCCTCGCTCCAGGGTGCCCGCCTCGTCGGGATCGACGGTCGGCGGCTCCGGCTGATCTCGACCGATCTCAGGGGGGCGGTACTCGACGGCGCCGACCTCACCGGTGCCGATCTGACCAACGCCGTGCTCACCGGCGCCTCGCTCAAGGGCGCCAATCTGCGCCGCGCGCGCTTGTTCCGCGCCGATCTGAAGGGCGCCGACCTCACCGAGGCCAATCTCGACGGGGCCGATCTGTTGCACGCCGAGCTGGCCGGTGCGCGCTGGATCGACGGGGTGAGCGTGTGCGCCGAGGACTCGGTCGGCCGCTGCCATCCCCGCCCGGCCGCGCCCGCCGACGGTCCCCCCGGACCAGGCACGGGTGCGGCCGGACCGGCCGCGGTGCGCCCCTCACCCGCCCTCGGCCAGTAGCTTCCACGCCTGCGCCTTCGCCCGTCCACGCCGGCCGTCACCGGCGCCCGGGCCGGAGCGCCTCATGCGCCGTCGGCCAACAGAAAGACGTCCGCCTCGAGCCGGCCGTCGCGCAGCACCGGCAACAGATCGGTCGCCGGCAGAGCCCGGCTCACGAGGAAGCCCTGCATCTCGTGGCAGCCCATCCGCCGCAGCTGGCGAAGCTGCTGGCTGGTCTCGACCCCTTCGGCCACGACGTTCAGACCCAAAGAGGCGCCCATCGCCACGATCGCCTGGACGATGGTGGCGCTCGAGGGGTCGCGGTCGACGTCCTGGACGAAGGAGCGGTCGATCTTGAGCGAGCGGATCGGGAAGGAGCGCAGATAGGCGAGCGAACTGTAGCCCGTGCCGAAATCGTCGATCGCGAGCGCGAGACCCAGGGCCGTGAGCTCGCGCATGCGTCGCATCGATTCGCTCGCCTCGCGCATGACCACGCTCTCGGTGAGCTCGAGCTCGAGGCATCCCGGCGCCAGACCAGTGCGCGCCAGGATGTCGGCGATCCGCGCCGCGAGCTCGGGATGCTGGAACTGGCGCGCGGAGAGGTTCACCCCGAGCCGCAGGTCGGGCCGCCCGAGCTCCTGTTGCCAGGCGCGGACCTGGCTGCAGGCCGTTTCCATCGCCCAAAAGCCGATCGGCAGGATGAGGCCCGTGTCCTCGGCGAGCGGGATGAACTCGCCCGGCGGCACCAGGCCGAGCTCGGGGTGGAACCAGCGCACCAGCGCCTCGACGCCCACGACCGCGCCGGTCCGCAAGGAGAGCTGCGGCTGGTAGTAGACCACGAGCTCGGCGTTCTCGAGCGCCCGGCGCAGTCGGTTCTCGAGCATGAGGCGCTCGAAGGCCTGGGCGTTCATGTCGTTGGTGTAGAACTGGACGTGCCCGCGCCCGAGCTCCTTGGCGCGGCCGAGCGCGGTGTCCGCGTTCTTGACGAGGAGGCTCGGCTCGTCTCCGTCGTTCGGATAGACCGCCACCCCCACGCTCGCCGAGACGGTGAGATCGTGGCCGTTGATCCTGAAGGGCGGCTGCAACGCCGCGAGCAGCTTGTGGGCGACCTTCACGATCGCCTCGGCCTGCTCGATCCCGGTGAGCAGCACGAGGAACTCGTCGCTGCCGAGCCGGGCGACCGTGTCGCTGCGCCGAAGCGTGGCGACGAGCCGCTCGCCGACCGCCTTGAGGAGCTGGTCGCCCCGCTCGAGCCCGAGAGAATCGTTCACGAGCTTGAAGCGGTCGAGATCGAGCAGCAGAACCGCGAGCAGCTGGCGGGCCCGGCGGGCCCGAGCGATCGCCTGGCCGAGCCGGTCGTTGAAGAGGATCCGGTTGGGCAGACCGGTGAGCGGATCCAGATAGGCGAGGGTGCGCAGGGTCTCCTCGGTGTGCCGGGCGAGCGTCGCATCGCGCAGCGTCAAGAGGACGAGCGGCGCCTGCGCTCCCGGGGCGTGCCGAGCGGCCACCTCGAGGGGCAATGGCTCGGCCTCCCCGCGCAAGCCCAGAAGCTCGCGCACGCCCGCCGATCGTGGCAGCTGTTCGAGCAGGAGCGCACGCAGCTCGGCCGTGCTCGCCACCCCGCCCAAGAGGCTCTCGACCGCCCGGCCGACCAGGTCCTCCGCGCGCAACCCGAAGAGCCGAGCCGCCGCCTCGTTGACGAGGCGAACGACACCCTCCCGGTCGATGCCGATCAGCGCCGCGGCCACGGCCTCGAGCAGCGCCGCGCCGTCGGGCCCGGCCGCAGCCGGCGGCGTGGATGGAGGGGCCGGCGCTTCGACAAGGCCCCGAGCCGGAGCTTCCGCGAGACCGGGTGCCGACGGTTCGGCGGAGCCCCGACCCGACGGCTCGGCGAGGCCGGGGGGCGGCCCTTTCGCCCACCCCGGAGCGGGTGCCGCTTCCGGGAACGACGATCGGAGCTCGGCCGCGGCCGGCTCGGCTGCCCGTACCGGCGCGAGGATAGCGAGGACCAGGTCCTCGCCGAGCCGGCGCATGGTGACAGCGAGCGAGGGGCGGCCGCCGCCCGCCCCGCCGAGGGCGAGCTCGCCCACCGCCGGGTCGTCACCGGCGAGGGCGGCCTCGACCAGCTCGAGCCAGAGATCCTCTTCCTCGGGGCCCAGCCCGGTCGGGACGATCGCCGCCGGGTCCGGAGGGCCGTCGGATGCGGTACCCGGCAGCGCCCCGGAGCTCCAGCGTACCCGCCCCCCGCCGTCCAGCAGCAGCACGAGCCGGCCGAGCTCGCTCGCCAGCGTCGCGCCGAGTCGCTCGACGATCGCTCGTCCCGGCCCCTCGAGCACGTCCCCCTCTGGCTCGCCGAGCGCCCCGGCGACCAGTCGGACGATGCCGTCCCGATCGCACAAGGGTCGGCTGCTGTCGCACACCGTGCGGACGGTGCCGTCGGCGGCCCGCAAGCGATAGCGGACCACCGTCTCGCGGCCGGCCAGAAGGCGCTGGTCGCGGGCCCGAAGCCGCTCGCGATCCTCGGCGAGCGCCAGCGCCGCGGGCCCCTGCGCCACCGCCTCCGCCTCGCCGAGCAGGGCGTGGAAGCGGGTGTCGGCCCAGACCAGGCGCGGCCGGAGCGCTTCGTCGAGGGCCAGCAGATAGAGCCCCTCGCGCACGAGCCCCGACCAGGGCCCGGCATGGCGCGGCAGCTCGGCCGGATCGCCCGGCGCCTCGCCCGCCTCCGGTCGGAACCATAGCACCGCGAGCCCGGGAGCACCCGGCGGATGGGCGAGCCGAACCCGAAGCGTCCGGTCGGCACCGTCGGCCCTTGCGATCGCGAGCGGCTCGTCGAACGGCCGGCCATCTTCGATCGCGGCGAGGAGAGCGGCGAAGCGCTCGCGGCGCTCGCTTCGGCCGCGCAGCCGGCGCAGCGAGCGGCCCAGGAGGCTCGCCCGGTCGTGACCGGTGAGCTCGAGCAGGCGGTGGTTGACCTCGAGGATCTCGACCGGCTCGTAGGTTCCGGTCGGCGCCCGAACGAGGATCAGACCGGCGTCGGCCGTGTCGAGGAGCGCCGCCGGGTCGGCGCCTGGGACGGCAGTCACGAGCGCCCGACAGTGAGGGTCGGCCGACGGCCGATGCGACAGCCGGCGGGAATCGGCCGGGGCCTGTCGCGATCGGGCTCGGGACGGCGGGCGACGGCGCGGCTCATCGTCTCTGGGTCGGCGGCGGTACCCGGCCGGGGCGAGGCCGCGGCCGAATTTTCGTCATTCAACCAGAAAGGAACCGCTGTCGAAAGCCCGCCTGCGTGAGGCGACCGGCCCGCCCGGAAGGCCGTGCCGCCGCCTTCGCGTCGACCTCCTCTCCACGGGAGAAGGCGAGCGCCGCCGGGATCCGACCGATCAGATCCTCGGCGATCAGCCCGGGACCGACGAGCTCGCCCGCCCGCGCGTGCAGCCAGGCGCCGGCGGCAGCGGCCTCGAAGGCCGGCATCCCCTGGGCCAGAAGTCCCAGGATGACACCAGCCAGCACGTCGCCCGTGCCGGCCGTGGCGAGCGCGGCCGGTGCCGCGCCCAGGATCGCCGCCCGTCCGTCGGGTGCCGCCACGACCGTGTCGGCCCCCTTGAGGAGAACGACCGCACCGCAGGTGGCGGCCGCCTTCCGCGCCCGCAGGAGCCGGTCGCCCCGATGGGTGAACAAACGGCCGTACTCGCCGTCGTGCGGGGTCAACACACACGCACCGTGCAGCGTCCCGAAAAGGATTGCAGGCTCGTCAGCGAAGCTCGTCAGCGCATCGGCATCCAGCACGAGCGGCCGGCCCGAACGAGCGAGAGCCAGCGCGACCGTCCGAGTGGCCTCGCCCACCCCCGCACCCGGGCCGATCAGCCAGGCATTGAACCGGGAATCGGCGAGCAGGGCCTCGAGCCCCGCAACGTCGGCACAGGGCTTGGTCATCACGGTCGTGAGCGCGGCGGCGTACACCGGGAGTGCATCGGGCCGCGCGGCCACGCTCACGAGCCCCGCCCCCGCCCGCAACGCGGCGAGCGCGGCGAGCCTGGTGGCCCCGGTGGCATGCGCCGGCCCGCCCACCACCACCGCATGCCCGAACCGGTATTTGTGGGCCGCGCTGTCGCGACGCGGCAGGAGCCCGGCCCACAGCGCCGGCTCGTTGCGCCGAATCCCCTCGTCGACCGAGGCTACCAACGCATCGGGGATGCCGATGTCGGCGACCACGAGCTCGCCCACGAGATCGCGCCCGGGAAGGAGCAGATGGCCGGGCTTCGGCCGGCAGAACGTGACGGTGAGATCGGCCGCCGCCGCGGCACCGAGCACCACTCCGCTCCCCCCCTCCACGCCCGACGGCACGTCGACTGCCACAACGGGCCCCTCGTGGCGGGCGAGCCGCTCGACCCAGGCCCGCGCCGTGCCCTCGAGCGGTCGATCGAGCCCGGCGCCGAACAGCGCGTCGACCACGAGCCAGCCCCCGTCGAGCCCGGCCGGCAGCTCGCCCGACCAGGATCCGCCGAAGCGGGCGAAAGCGGCCGCCGCGTCGCCCTTCAGCCGTGCCGGATCGACCAGGCTCGCGACTACCACCGACCAGCCCAGCGCGGCGAGCCTGCGAGCCACGACCCAACCGTCGCCGCCATTGTTGCCCGGACCGCACAGGACGAGGACGGGGCGCGGCGCGAAGCGGGCGGTGATCGCCCGGGCGATCGCCCGCCCGGCTCGCTCCATGAGCAGCCTCCCGGGCGTGCCGGCGGCGATCGTGGCGGCATCCGCCGCGGCCATCCGCCGCGGCCCCAGGAGAATGCCGTCCGGCGGGAAGGCGGTCTCCGCCACCACCGGTCGGACCCTCTCAGACGGCGCGGTGGCGCGCACTCGCCGCGCGCTCGATGGCCGCCGCGACGAGCGGGTCGAGCTCGAGGCGCTCGCGCAGCATGCCCAACAGGCGCAGCTCGCTCTGGCTGGCGCCGCGGTCGGCGGCGATCACGTCGCAGGCGAGCGCATAGGCGGTCTCGCGCAAGGGCGGCGGCAGGGCCCGTGCGATCCGTTCGAGCGCGACGTCGAGACCGTCCTCGCGCTGCAGGAGCTCGACGCACTCCTTGCCGATCGCGGCGATCCGGGAGCGATCGAAATCGTCGAACGCCGGGAGCGAGCCCACGATCCGGGTCATGGCGGCGATCTCGGCGTCCGACATGGTTCCCTCGGCGGCCGACACCAGGACCATGGTCGCGATCAGCGCGGCGTGACGATCGAGACGGTCGTTCATCCCAACTCCCGTGGCTGTAGGCGGCGCGGAGAATGGTCGCAGCGGCGGGCCGCGGCAACGGCGCCGGCGTCGCGGCGCCTGCGGTTTCCAGCGGGTCTATCTAATTGAGAGAGTTACTCTTGACGTCATTCTAGCATCGCGCGAAAAGAGGCTCGGCCCTCGCCGAAAAGAAACGGACGCCCGGATGGAAGTCGGCCTCGATCCGCAGCGACGCCGCTTGCTGATCGTCGGAGACCCGGCGCTGAGCCGCGGCCTCATGCGCATGGTGCTGAGCCGGCTCGGCTATGTGGTTTCGGTGGTGGGCAGCGGCACCGAAGCGCTGATGATGCGCTCCCACACCCGCTTCGCGCTCGCGCTCGTGGCCGCCCGCCTGCCCGACATGCCTGGCGTCGCCCTCGCCCGCCACCTGGCCGAGGCCGCGCCAGGACTGGCGGTACCGGTGCTGATGTTCGGCGACGCCCTCGACCGGCCGAGCGTGCTGCGCGACGGTACGCCGACCGGTCTCTCCGGCTTTCTCGTCAAGCCCATCTCGATCGGCCGACTCGTGGGCGCCGTCAAGGCGCTCACCGACGGCCGCGGGCCGCCGGCAAGCGCAGCGGAGATCGCCATGCCCCACGAGGCCCCCCTCGACCTCGCGCGACTGCGCGAGTTCACCGACGGCGACCGTCAGCTCGAGCGCGAGCTCGCCACGCTCTACGTGGAGACCGCAGCGGTCTACATCGGCCAGATGCGCGCCGCACTCGACGATCCGATCGCCTGGAGCCGGGCGGCGCACGCGCTCAAGGGCGCCTCGGTCAACATCGGCGCGGTCGAGCTCGCCGAAACCGCCGCCCGTGCCGAACGCTCGGAGCCGAACCCGGCGCTCTTGGACGAGCTCTCGGGCCAGCTCGTGGCGGTTCGCAGCTTCCTGAGCGCCCGCGCGAAGACCCCGGCTACCGCCCCGCCCTGAGCCGCCGCTGCGCCCGCCGGTCGGCGTTGGTCGAGGGCAACACAGCTCCGTGGTTGCACCGTCGAACGGCCCGCCGAGCTTGCACGACCGGCACTTTTCCCTTCACATCCGGCCACTCGCCCGACCAGTCCGGGACCGCGGTCCGGCTGAGGAACGAGGCTCGGAACGGCGGGAACAACTCGCTCGGGGATCGGCGGTCATGGTCGCGAAGAGGCGTGTCGCTCTTCTTTTGGGTGTCGTCCTGACGGCCGCCGGTTGCGCCAACGTCGACGACCGGATGGTCACACCCGAGCCCACCGTGCTCGACGACGCAGACCTCCTCTTCGTCGACATGGACGCGGTCCGGCAGATGGTCCCGCAAGGGGCACCCTTCAGCCAGGGGCTGCGGGTCGGCTATCTCGACCTCACCGACCAGGCGGCGGGCCGGATGGACGTCGCCGACCGTATGCATTTCGGCCGCAAGGCCGTCGCCTCCGCCAAGGGGCTCAACGTCCAACCCGACCAGCTCGCCCTCCGCCGTCTGCCCGAGTCGGCCAAAGGCGAGCTCGAGGCCGCCCGGGCACGGCTGGTGGCCGCACTCGACGGCAATGGCCGACTCCGAGCACCGGCGGATGCCTCCAAGGCTCAGACCGCCTTCGATTGCTGGCTCGAGCGAACGGAGGCGGGCGATCAGGCCGGCGCCCAGGCCTGCAAGGCCCGCTTCGAAGAGGCCGTGGCCGCCGTCGAGCGAGCGCTCGGTCCCGCCGCACCGCAGCAATATCTCGTCTTCTTCGCCTGGGATCGAGCCGACATCAGCCCGGTTGCACTCCAGGTGATCGAGCAGGTGGCAGCGGATTTCAAGGCCGGCCGGATGGTTCGCCTCCACCTGGCCGGCCACGCCGACCGCTCCGGGCCCGAGGGCTACAACATGCGCCTCTCCGAGCGGCGGGCGCGAGCGGTAGCACGCGAGCTCGAGCGGCTCGGCGTGCCGCAGAGCGCCCTCGACCTCAAATGGTACGGCGAGACTCGGCCGCGGGTGCCGACCGCCGACGGCGTGCGCGAGGCGCAGAACCGCCGCGTCGAGATCACCTGGGACTGAGACACGCGATCGGCCGCCCTCGGGCGGCCGATCGGGTTTTCGCGAGCGCACCCCCGCCGATCGGCGGAGCCCGCTGCCTTCGCGCGGGCGGCTCAGCCGCCCGTCACGCTCATGTGTCGACGGACCGCCGGGCGATTGTGCCTGCGGTCGATCACGAAGTCGTGGCCCTTGGGCTTGCGCGCGATGCCGTCCAGAATCGCCCGGCGAACGAGCTCGTTACCCTCGGACGCCCGAAGCGCCGCCCGCAGATCCGCTTTGTCCTCCTGGCCCAGGCACATGAACATCGTGCCCGTGCAGGTCACTCGCACCCGGTTGCAGGATTCGCAGAAATTGTGGGTGAGCGGAGTGATGAAACCGAGCCGGCCGCCGGTCTCCTTGACCCGCACGTAGCGGGCGGGACCGCCCGTGCGGTAGTCGATGTCCTCGAGGGTCCAGCGCCGCTCGAGGCGGGCACGCACCAACGAGAGCGGCAGATACTGCTCGGTCCGATCGCCGTCGATCTCGCCCATGGGCATGGTCTCGATCAGCGTCAGATCGAAACCCTCTTCCCCGCACCAGGCGATCATCCGATCGAGCTCGTCCTCGTTCACGCCCTTGAGGGCGACGCAATTGATCTTGATGGCGAGGCCCGCGGCCTTGGCCGCAGCGATCCCGGCCATGACCTTGTCGAACTTGCCCCAGCGGGTGATGGCCTCGAACTTCGCCCGGTCGAGCGTGTCGAGCGAGACGTTGACCCGGCGGACGCCGAAGCGGAACAGATCGCCCGCGAAGCGGTCGAGTTGGCTACCGTTGGTGGTGAGGGTGAGCTCGTCGAGCCGACCCTCGCGCAGGTGACGGCCGAGCTGCTCGACGAGCCACATCAGGTTGCGGCGCACGAGCGGCTCGCCGCCGGTGAGCCGGATTCGGCGCACGCCCAGATCGACGAACACCGAGGCGAGTCGATCGAGCTCCTCGAGCGAGAGCAGCTCGGCCTTGGGCACGAACGTCATGTTCTCCGCCATGCAATACACACAGCGGAAGTCGCACCGGTCGGTCACCGAGATCCGCACATAGGTGATCGCCCGACCGAACGGATCGATCATCACCGCCTCCTCCCCGCCCGGCTCGGACCATGTGCCCGTCGTGCCGGCCCTTTACGCTTATGGTTCGCCCGCGCGATCCTCGCAAGGGGCCGCGCGGCCGCGCCCGGCCCGAGACGGGAGCACCGCCGGGCATGCCCAGAAGGCTGGCCTTTCTCGCTGCCGACACCCCCGACGCCCAGAAGGCCCGGCGCGAGCTCGAGCGGATCTACGGTGCCGCATCACCGGAACGGGCCGACATCCTGGTCCCGCTCGGCGGCGACGGCTTCATGCTCGAGACCCTGCACGCTCATCTCGACCGGCGAATCCCGATCTACGGCATGAACCTCGGCACCGTGGGCTTTCTCTTGAACGCCTTCGAAGTCGAGGGCCTGCTCGAGCGAATCGAGGCCGCGACACCCGTCGACCTCCACCCCTTGCGCATGCGCGCCGAGCTCGCGGCCGGTGGTGTGCGCGAGAGCCTCGCCATCAACGAAGTCTCGGTCTATCGCGAGACCCGCCAGGCCGCCTGGCTCGCGATCGACATCGACGGCATCTGCCGACTGCCGCAGCTCGTCTGCGACGGCGTGCTCGTCGCCACCCCGGCCGGCTCCACCGCCTACAATCTTTCCGCCCACGGCCCGATCATTCCGTTGGGCGCGGACCTCTTGGCCTTGACCCCTATCAGCCCCTTCCGGCCGCGGCGCTGGCGCGGTGCCCTCCTTCCCTCGCGGACCCGGTTCACGATCCGCGTCCTCGACGCCGACAAGCGGCCCGTGAGCGCGGTCGCCGACTACAGCGAGTTCCGCGACGTGGTCCGGGTGGACGTCTGGGAGGACCGCTCGATCGCCTGCCGGCTGCTGTTCGACGCGGAACACAATCTCGAGGAGCGGATCCTCAAGGAACAGTTCATCCCCTGATCGCGGTCGCTCGCGAGCCGCGCCGCGTCCACCGAGCTCGCGAGCCGTTCGTTTCAGCCCGAGAGCTTGAGGAGCGAGCGGGCCGGTACCCCGAGCCGCTCGACCCCGCCCAGCCCCTCGAGCTCGATGAAGAAGGCGGCACCCACCACGTCCGCCCCGACCTTGCCCAGGAGTGTCACCGCCGCTCGCGCGGTCCCACCGGTCGCGATCAGATCGTCGACGAGCACGGTCCTGGCACCCCGTGGGACGAGCCCCTCGCTCACCTGGAGCGTGTCCGAGCCGTATTCGAGGTCATAGGAGTGGCTCACCACCGCTCCGGGCAGCTTGCCCAGCTTGCGGACCATGACGAGCCCGCGCCCCGCCCGGTAGGCGAGCGCGGCGGCGAACAGAAAGCCGCGCGATTCGATCCCGGCCAGGAGATCCGGCTGCCAATGGTCGACGAGCCGGTCCATCCGATCGACCGCCGCCCGCCAGGCCACCGGATCCGCCAGGACCGTCGAGATGTCGTAGAAGAGGATGCCGGGCTTGGGGAAGTTCGGGACCCGGCGGACGACCGCCCCGAGATCGAGCCGGGCGCTCATTGCAGTGCCTCGCAGGCCCGGCGGATCCGGGCGCAGGCCTCCTCGAGCACCGAAGTGGCCGTGGCATAGGAGATCCGGAAATAGGGGTCGAGCCCGAAGGCCGAGCCGTGCACCACGGCCACGCCCACGCTCTCGAGGAGATAGCGGGCGAAGTCCTCGCTGCTCGCGATCGTCTTCCCGTCGGGGGTGCGCTTGCCGATCACGCCGGCGCAGGAGGGGTAGACGTAGAAAGCGCCCTCGGGCTTGTGGCAGCGTAGGCCCGGCGCCCGGTTGAGCTCGCGCACGACCAGATCGCGCCGCTCCTGGAAGACCGCGTTGTGCCGCGCGATGAAGCTCTGGTCGCCGTCGAGGGCGGCGACCGCGGCCGCCTGGCTGATCGAACAGGGGTTCGAAGTCGACTGCGACTGGATCATGGCCATGGCCTTGATCAAGGGCACAGGGCCACCCGCGTAACCGATCCGCCAGCCGGTCATGCAATAGGCCTTGGAGACCCCGTTCACCGTGAGCGTCCGCTCGTACAATCCCGGTTCGACCTGGGCCGCGGTCGTGAACCGGAAGCCGTCGTAGACGAGGTGCTCGTACATGTCGTCCGTCATCACCCAGACCCGGGGATGCCGCAGCAGCACGTCGGTGAGCGCCTTGAGCTCGTCGCGGGTATAGGCGGCCCCGGTCGGGTTCGAGGGCGAACAGAGGATCACCCACTTCGTCTTCGGGTTGATCGCGGCCTCGAGGTCTTGCGGCTGCAGCTTGAAGCCCGTGTTCTCCGGGCAGCGGACGAAGACGGGCGTGCCCCCGGCCAGGAGCACCATGTCGGGGTAGGACACCCAGTAGGGCGCCGGCACGATGACCTCGTCGCCGGGATCGAGCGTCGCCATGAAGGCGTTGTAGAGCACCTGCTTGCCGCCCGAGCCGACCGAGATCTGCTGGGGCGTGTAGCGGAGCCCGTTCTCCCGCTCGAACTTGCGGGCGATCGCTGCTTTGAGTTCGGGCGTACCGTCGACGTTCGTGTACTTGGTCTCGCCACGGCGGATCGCGGCGATGGCCGCTTCCTTGATGTGGTCGGGTGTGTCGAAGTCGGGCTCGCCCGCCCCGAGGCCGATGATGTCGCGACCTTCCGCCTTGAGCTTGCGGGCGAGATCGGTCACCGCGATCGTGGGCGAAGGTTTGATGCGGGAGAGGCTCCGGGCGACGATCGACACGGGCGCGGGCTCCTCGGGTTGCCGGGGCGGCCGGACTGTAGAAACGCCGCCCGCCCGCGGCAACCTTCCCCGCGACCGCCACCGCCCTCCGCGCCGACGCGCCCTTCGCCCCTCACTCGGCGGCGTGCAACAGCGGCGGGCGCAGCGCCACGGCGAGCCGGCCCACCAGATCCCGGACCAGCGACTCGAGGGCGGCGAGCCCGGCGGTCGGCGTCCCGCTCGCCTCGTCCATGAAGAGCGAGCGGCGCAGCTCGAGCTGGAGCGCGTGCACGCCCTCCCGCGGCCGACCGTAGGTCTCGGTGATGTAGCCGCCGGCGTAGGGCACGTTGCGTGCCGAGAGGAGGCCGGCCTCGGCGAGCGTCGCCTCGACGAGAGCCACGAGCGCGGGCGCGCAGGCCCGACCGTGGTAGTCGCCGATCGCCACGTCGAGCGGCCGGCGGCCGCGGGCGAGCGTCACCTCGGTCGGCATCGAGTGCAAATCGAGCAGCACGACCTGGCCGAACCGGCGGCACCGCTCGACGCAGAGCGCCGCGAGCCGTCGATGATAGGGCCACCAGCCGGCCTCGAGCCGCTCCGCCACCTCCTCGGCACGCAGGGGCCGCCGCCAGATCGGGCTCGTGCCGAGCCGGCTCGGCACGACACCGAGGCCGGCTCGGGCCCGCACGCTGGCGACGAGCCCGGCAGCCGGAGGCGGGCCGTCGACCAGGTCGGGGTCGAGTTCGGCCGGGTCGCGGTTGAGATCGACGAAAGCCCGGGCGTAGGTTGCACAGAGCGCGACGGCACCGGCCCCGGTGGCGGCCGCCGCCAGCCGGTCGAGCGGCCCGTCCTCGAGCAGGCGCAGCTCCTCGGCCGTGGCCCGCAGGAGCCGCGCCACCCCGGGCGGACAGAAGACACCACTGTGCGGCGAGGAGACGACGACCGGGGCCGCGGGCCCGCGTGCCGGCAGCTCGGCATAGGGCGGATCGAGGGCGGTCATGCGCTCCCCGTGGCGCTCGCGACGCGTGGAGCAAAGCACGAGCCTTCGCCCCCTTCAACCCGCCGCGCCCTCGCAGCGCGCCCCGGGCCAGCGAACCGCGACCCGCCCGCCCCGCGCGGCCCTCCCTCCCCCCGGTGGCGCGCGCACGCCCTTGCGGAAGGGCTCGAAATCCCCTACCTCCGCCGCCACCGGGCGCGTAGCTCAGCGGTAGAGCACTACGTTGACATCGTAGGGGTCAGAGGTTCGATCCCTCTCGCGCCCACCATCCGGGCGATCGTCCGGCTCGAGCCCGGGTGCGGGTAGTCCGTGTTCCGAGATCCGTCGCTCGAGCGGCGCGCGGAGGTTCTATCCGTCGATCTGGCCCTCGTCGCCGAGCGCATGCCCGCTCCGAGCCCGGTGTATTCCGTCGTGGCGGCGTCCCGCCCCTCGGGGGAATGCGCCGGGCGTGTGGACGCCGAGGCGGCCGCGCCGTGCCGACGACCGCCGACGGGCTCACGAGCTCCTCGGCGCTCGGGCGGGTCCAGGGATCGGTGCCGGTGAGGAAAGGCTGGACCTTCGATCCGGCATGGCCCCGGGCGAAGGCACCGGTCGTGGTGTCCAACCAGCCGTCGGCGAATTGGATCCGCTCGACGCCGGCGAGCGTGCCCGTGCCGTCGTCGTCCCGAATCGCCTGGACCGTCCGGTCGGGACCGAGCCCGAGCACCAGGTAGGCGGCGCGCACGGCCAGACAAACGCCGTGTCCACACCACGGCCGCCGTCGAGCACCTCGTCGCCCGCCCCGCCCTGGGCGAGACCGACGACGAAGATGTCCCCCGCACCGCAGGTGTCGCCCTCGACGAGGCCGGTGGCGCTGCCAACGAACGCCGGCCCGGGCCCGTCGGCCGAGAAGACGGGATCGTAACGCCCGGCTCGCCGGGTTACCGGCGGGGTCGGTGGAGACTCGGCGTCCGACCGCGTCGTTCGTCGACATGGAATCCCCATCGCCTGGTTCGATGCTCGAGAAGGCGCGGCCGAGCCTCCATCGGCGCGCGCACGAGGCGGGTGCGGGCCGGTGCGAGGGAGAACCAGGCTCGTTTCGGAGCCTATAATCGGGCTGGATTGCACCTGTCGCCCCGGTCGAACGCGAATCTCGCTGACGAGGGTCGGAGTTGCCCCACGGATGCTTCGGCTTTCCCGCCCCACCGCCGCGCGCGGCGACCCGAGCCCGCCCGAGGAGGCAGCGGATCCGTGCGTCCGCGCGCTTCAGGGAAAGGCCAGGAGCGCCTCGACCACCGCCCCGATCGCAGCCGGCCGATCGATCGCCACCGCCATCGCGACGTTCGCCGGTCGTGGCATCCGCTCGGGCGGAAGGCCCGCATCGGGCCGGATCCCGCGCCGATCGACCACCGTGACGCCGCGGGCCGGCCCCGGCGCGAGGGCCACCTCGAGCGCGACCGGCTCGTGGTGGATCGCCTCAGGCCGGACGAAGGGCAGGATCGCGAGCGCATCGTGCAAGGGTGCCCCGTCGATCCCGTAGATCCGGCGATAACGCTCCCGGTATGCTTCGAGCAGGGCCGCCATCGTCCGCGAGACCCGGCCGCCCGCCCGGAGCCGAGCGAGCTCTGCCCTGCCCAGGAGTACGGTGCGGCTCGTCTCGTAGCCGATCCAGAAGATCCGGGCGCCACACGAGAAGACGACGTGTGCCGACTCGGGGTCGGCCGCCACGTTGATGCAGGTGATCGGCCCCACATTGCCGGGCCCGGCCGTGCCGCCCATCACGGTGATCGCGCGCAACCAGCTCGCGAGGCGCGGCTCGAGCCGCAAAGCCACCGCGAGGTTGGTGTGCGGGCCCGTCACCGCCACCACGAGCTCGCCCCGATGCGCCCGCGCGGTCTCGAGAATGAGCTCGACAGCGTGCACTCCGAGCGGGGCCCGCTTCGGCCCGGGCAGATCGGCGCCCTCGAGCCCAACGGCACCGTGCACGGCCGCGCCCGAGGGTGGCGGCCCGCCCAGGAAGGGACCCGCGAAGCCCGCCGCGACCGGCACCTCGAGCCCGGCGAGCTCGAGGAGCGCGAGCGCGTTGCGGGTCGTGGCCTCGAGCGGCGCGTTGCCGAACACGGTCGTGACGGCGAGCAGCTCGAGATGCCGGGCGGCCAGGAGCATCGCGACCGCGTCGTCGTGGCCGGGATCGCAATCGAGGAGGAGCTTCGTCACGTGCCCGTCACGCGGTTCTGCTCCTGCCGCCCGCGTTGACCGCGCCCGGTGCCGGGCCCACGATCGTCGCACCGGTCGGACGGCACCGAGTGCCCAGGGGAGACAACCCGATGACCCGCCTCACCCGTCGCAGGAGCCTGGCCCTCGCCCTCGCCACCACCGCGCTGCCGGGCCGCGCCCTCGCCCAGTCCGCCGGCCTTCGCGCGGTGTGGATGGGCTGGCCCGAAGGCCAGGTCAAGCCGCTCATGGACTCGTTCCGCGCCGCCCGTCCCGAGATCGCCCTCACGGTCGAGACCATCCCTTTCGTGCAGATCTTCCAGACGCTCGAGGTGCGGCTGCAGGCGCGGACTGCCGACCCCGACATCTTCATCTGCGACTCGCCGCTCACCGCCTCCTACGCGGTCCGCGGCCACCTGCTCGACCTCACGCCCCACCTCGAGGCCGAGCGCTTCACCAAGGCTGCGCTCGACGCGGCGAGCTGGCAGGGCAAGCTCTGGTCGGCGCCGTTCGGCAGCTCGATGCAGGTCCTCTTCTACAACAAGGCCCATTTCCGGGAGGCCGGGCTCGCCCCGCCCGAGCCCGATCCGGCCAAGCGGTGGACTTGGGAACGGGTCGTCGAAGCCGCCAAGCGGCTCGCCGATCCGGGCAAGGGCCGCTGGGGCTTCAGCTTCGAGCAGCAGGAGCGGCCCTACCAGCTCCTTCCTCTCGGCCAGTCCCTGGGCGGGGTGGCGCTGAGTCCGGACGGTTTCAAGGCGAGCGGCTACATCGACGCGACGCCCTTCGTCGAAGCCTATCGGTTCATGCAGAAGCTCTACACCGAGTGGAAGGTGAGCCCGCCGGGGCTGTTCGACCCCAACCTGCCGGTCGAGCAGTTCGGCAACGGCCGCCTCTCGATGCTTCTCGCCGGCACCTTCAACGCTGCGGTCCTGGCCGACAAATACAAGGGCGTCGAGGTCGGCGTGGCGCCGTTCCCCTACTTCGCCGAAGGCAAGCCCGTCACCCCGACCGGCGCCTGGCACATCGGCGTCAACCCGCGCACGCAGCAGAAGGAGGCGGCACTCGCCTTCATCCGCCATTTCATGAGCGAGGAGCTGCAGATCCTGTGGTTCAAGCTCCGTCCCTACCCGCCGGTGCTCAAGTCGGTCTGGGAGAAGGAGGCGAAGACCTTCGACTCCGACATGTGGCGGATCGCCCGCTACGAGCTCGACCACACCGCTGTGCCGCGGCCGGCCACTCCGGGCTTTCGGGAGTACGAGGACGTGCTCCGGGTGGCGTTGCGCGACATCACGACCGGTGCGGACGTCGAGGCCACATTGAAGGCGGCCGCCCTGAAGATCGACCGGGAGCTGCAGAAGTACCGCTGAGCCGCGGCGATCCTGCCTCCACGGCTCGCCGAGAGGCCCGGTGAGCCGCGGCTTCCGCGTCCCTTTATGGGTGCCGGCGGCCTTTCTGGCCTCGGCACTGCTCTTGCTCGCCGTCTTCCGCCTGGCACCGATCGCGATCGCGCTCGGAGGCTCGCTCACGGGCACGAAGCTCACGGGCGAGACCGTCTTCCTGGGCCTCGCGAATTTCGCGGCCCTCGCGGAGGATCCCGCCTTCTGGCGCTCGCTCGAGGTGACGCTGCTCTTCAACCTGCTCGTCAATCCGCTCCAGATCGCCTGTGCCTTGGCCCTCGCCCTGCTCGTCCTGCGCGAGGGACCCCTCGTGCCGTTCTTCCGCGCCGCCTTCCTCTTGCCGATGACCGTCTCGATCGCTCTCGCCTCGGTGCTCTGGGCGATCCTGCTCGAGCCCACCTCGGGGCCCGTCAACGGCGTCTTGCGGACCCTCGGGCTGCCGCCCCAGCCCTTCTTCCGCAGCGAGCGACAGGCGCTTCCTTCGCTGATCCTACTCGCGAGCTGGAAGGGTGTCGGCTATTGGATGCTCTTCCTTCTGGCCGGCCTCCTCCAGATCCCGAAGGAGTTCCACGAGGCGGCGGCACTCGACGGTGCCGGGGCGCTCCAGCGCTTCCTGCGAATCACCCTACCGCTCATGCGCCGCCCGCTCGCCTTCGTCCTGGTGGCCGACACCGCCGCCAACTTCCTCCTCTTCGCACCGGTCTACGTGATCACCCACGGTGGTCCCAACGGTGCGACGTCCCTTCTCATGTTCGAGGCCTACCAGGCGGCCTTCGCCTATCTCGACCACGGCCGCTCGCTCGCGATCTCGAGCGTCATTCTGCTGATCCTGGCGGCGATCGCCGCCCTCGAGCTCCGCCTCTTCAAGGAGCGGGGATGAGCCGGTCCCGCCTGCGCCGCGCGATCACGGGTTTCGCCCGCTACTCGGCCCTCGTGCTCCTCGCGACCCTGCTCGTCCTACCCATCTGGTGGCTCCTCGCCTCCTCGCTCCGCCCCGCGGCGGAGATCTTCCGCCACGCGGGCGAGATCGGCCTCGCCGGCCTGTGGCCCGAGACGATCACCGTCGAGCACTACACCCGTGCCTTCGCGGGCGAGCTGCCGCGAGCGGTCGCCAACTCCCTCTTCGTGGCACTCTCGACCGTACTCCTCGGCGTCCTGGTCTGCTCGCTGGCCGGCTTCGCCTTCGCGGTCTTCGACTTCCCGTTCCGCCGTACCCTCTTCGCCATCGTCCTCCTCACCTTCATGATGCCGTTCGAATCGATCGTGATCCCGCTCTACGTGCTGATCCGCACGCTCGGCTGGAGCAACACCTACTGGGCCCTGATCCTGCCCGAGGTGGCGAGCGGGCTCGTCGTCTTCCTCTTCCGCCAGTTCTTCGCCGGGATCCCCAAAGAGCTCTACGAGGCCGCCCGGGTCGACGGCGCCTCCTGGCTCGCGATCTGGGCGAAGCTCACCCTGCCGCTCTCGGGCCCGGTGGTCGCCGCCGCTTCGCTCGTCCTCTTCATCCACCAATGGGACGCCTTCTTCTGGCCGCTCGTGGCCGCGCCTTCGGCCGAACTCGTCACCGTCCAGGTGGCGGTGGCCCGCAACGTCACGCTCGAGGTCGCGAATTGGGGCGGCCTCTTCGCTTCGGCCTCGACGGCCATCCTGCTCGCCATGATCCCCTTCTTTCTCCTCCAACGCTGGTACGTCCGCACGGTCGCCCTCGGCAGCGAGCGCTGAGCCCACCCATTCGCCGATCCGCCCCGCCGCCCGCCGCAGCCGGCGAAGCAACGCCTTGCTCGGCTGGCCGGCCCCTCGCTCGAAGCGAGCACCCGAGCGGGCTGGATGCGGGAGCGCGCTGGATGCCTACCGAGCCGGTCGAGGGCTTCTACCGAGGCGCTCGTCGCTCTGCTCCTGGCCGCCCACGAACGGGTGATCGTGGGCCAACGGTCACCGCTCGAGCGCAACCTCGTGGGCCTCCTCGCCAACGGCCGCATCCTGATCGAGCGCGTGCCCGGGATCGGCGAGACGTTCGCCGTGATCGCCCTCGACCCTCGCCCCGGCCCTGGACGCCTCCTACCAGCGGATCCCGTTCACCCTCGACCTCTTGCCGGCCGATCTGTCGGGCACCCTCGTCTTCCAACGGCGCGCGGGCGGTTTCCCGGTCCGGAAGGGCCCGATCTTCGCCGATCTGCGGCTCGCCGACGAGATCCACCCCCGCCGAGGTCCGGAACGCGCTGTTCGAGGCCATCCAGGAGGGCCGGGTGGCGATCGGCGGAGAGCTCCGGCCCCTGCCCGGACCCTCCCTCGTGCTCACCGGACGGCAGAACCCGCCCGCGTACGAGGGCACCCATCCCCTGCCCGAGGCGCGGCTCGACCGTTTCATGCTCAAGCTCCTCGTGGATAGTCCCGGCCCCGAGGAGGAGCTCGCGATCCTCGCCGGCACGGCGCCCAACCGGCCGAGAATCGAAGTGTCGCCAGTCGCTACAACCGACGCCGTGCTCGCCGGGCGGGTCGCGGTCGACCGCGACCATCTCGACCCGCGGCTCGCCCACCACCTCGTGGATCTCGTCTACGCCAACCCCGGATCCCACCGCCTTCGACCTCGAGCTCGGTCCGCGGATCGAGGACGGCGGCTCACTGCGCGCCACGATCTGCCTCGCGCTCGCCGCCTAGACGCTCGCCTTCGTCCGCTGCCGTGGCCACCTCACTCCGCACGACGTCGGGTCGGTCGTCCCCGACGTGCTGCGGCACCGCTCGCTCGCGGGTCAGGAGGTCGAGGCTGCTCGGCTCCTGACCACCGCCGGGGCTACGTTGCAGACGGTCCTGCTCGGCGAGCAGTGCGGACCTCGCCCGCGGAGGGATCGCGGTTAGCGGGGCGTGCCACCGCGGCCGGCCCGGGACCGGGCTCTGCGCCGGCCTTCCGGGTCTCCTTCCCGGTGCCGACACGCTCGAGCGGGCGGCCGGACGGGTCGAGGAGGGCAACGCACGCCGGGCGGCCGCGGAGTACGCCGCCACCGCGGAACACAACGAGGAGGCCGAGCGCATCTCGCCGGGCCGACCCGAGACCGCGTTCGACCGGGCGAGCGCGCTCGACCCGGACCTACCCGCCGGCGAGGCAGCTCGACAGGCCCGCGCCGCGATCCGCTACCACCGCGAGGTCGTCGAGGCGGACTCCTCGGACATCGATGCACGCCTCAATCTGGGGCTCGCCCGGCTCTCGTTGCGCGGCCGCGAGTGGCGGGCGGCCACGGAGGAGCGCGACCGGCTGCCCGAGGATCGGCTCACCCCTCGTCGCGGCCGGGCGCTCCAGGACCTCTTCCAGGACCGGGCCAGCGACAGGACACCCGCCCCGGGCCGCCGCCGAGGTGATGGCGCGACTCCTCGAGCAGCTCCGTCAGGACCAGGCCCGGCGCACCGAGCTGCGCCGAAGCGGGCTCGAGGCACCCGGCGAGCGCCGTTGCGAGCGCCTTCTCGTCCGCCGCGAGTACGGACGAGCCGGCGGCGGCCGGGGCCCGAAGGCTCCCGATCCGCGCGCGGCGGCTGGTCGACGGTCTGCTCGTCCGCACCACCTCGGCGTGTTCGAGGGCAGCGGCGTCGGGTTCGCCGAGGTCCGCGAATAAGTTCCGAGCGACGGCGTCCGCACGGTCGATCGGAACGTCACCACCCGGACGGGAACGCCACCTGTCGAGCGGCATGTCGCACAGCACGAGCTCACCGTCCTCCTCTTGGTCGCTTCGAGCGCCTCGGGCCGCTTCGGCAACGCCCGCAGGTTGGAACTGCGGACCGCCGCGGAGCCCACGGCACTCTCAGGGGCGAGTACCGTGCGCAAAGGCGATCGCCTTGGGCTCCAGCTCTTCTCCGGGCTGGTCGCTCGCTGGCTGCCGCCGAGGCGCGATCGGCACGCCGTCCTGCGCGTGATCCGCGGCCTGCCCGAGGCACCGCGTGCAGCCTGCCGCGCCGGCCGCCTCCCCGCGCTCGACCATCTCCTGGGCCGGGTCGGCCGCGGCGCGGTCACGTTCCCGCTCTCCGACTTCGAGGCCGGCGGCTCGGCCGACTGACTGCGCCGGGCGCACCGCCGGCACGAGGTCATCCCGAGCTGCCTGACCGACCGCCGCGAGCGTGCCCTTCGGGATGTCGGCCTCCTCGCCCCGTACGACCGGGAGAGCGGCCGTGAGGTCCTGGCCGAGACGGCCGATCCACGCTTCCGGCGCGCCTGAGCAGAGCGGCGGGCCCGGATCGAGGCCGAGGGCCGAAGAACGTTGGCTTCCCTCGGCATCGGCACGATCGAGGTCGACACGGCCGGGGATCCCGCCCGCCGGCTTTCTCCGCTTCCGTAGCCGCCAGCGGCGGCTCACGACCGGCCGAGCAGCCGCGGCGGCCGGCTCGGCGGGATCGCCGGCGAGCCTCTCCCCGCTCCCCCCAAGGCCGCGGCGGCCCCGGCCGAAGCCGGCGCCGAGGCCCAGGGTGTGCCCCTGCGCGCCGTCCTCGATCGCACCGGGGTCCGGATCGAGGGGCGGTCCCCTTTCGGTCGAGATCGCGGCACCCGCCGAAGTCGCGCTCGAGGCGCCGGAGCCGTCGGTGGGCCCCGACGGTCTCGCGCGCGTCGAGCATCGTCCCGAGCCGCCGGTGCCGGCCGCCGGCTGCGGGCGGGTGCGCCCTCACAAGCTTGTCGTCGCTTGTTCCCTTCGCGATCGTCGCGCACTTTGCGCTCGAACGCGAGGGAACCGTCGTGCCTGTCGCCATTCCATTGTCTCTCTCCAGACACCGTCTGATCTTCGCTCCCGAGGCGCCGATGCGCCTGCCCGCCTTCGCCGGATCGGCCTGGCGCGGAGGTTTGGGCTGGTCCTTGAAGCGCCTCGTCTGCGTCATGCGGCTGCGGCCCTGCGAGGGCTGCCCGCTCGAGCGGTGCTGCCTCTATCCTTCGATCTTCGCCGCCCGGCCCGACGAGGAGGCCGCGAAGATGCGCCGCTACGAGCGAGTGCCGAACCCCTTCGTGCTGGAGCCCGTGCACCCCTCGAGGACCACGGTCGGACCCGAGGACCGGGTGGTGCTCGATCTCGTCCTCGTGGGCCGGGCCTGCCGGCAGGTCGCCTACATCGTCCGGGCCCTCGACCAGGCGGCCGAAGGGGGGATCGGCCCCGACCGCGGTCTGCTCCGTCTCCTGGCCGTGAGCCCGGTCGGCGAGCCCTGGACCCCGCTCGAGCTCGAGCCGGCCGAACAAGCGCTGGTCGCCGAAGGGGCGGTGCCGCCGATCCCTCCCCCGTGGCCCCTGGTCGAGCTGCGCTTGAGGACGCCCTTGCGGCTGCAGCACGAGGGCCGGCTCGTGGGCCCGCACAACTTCGATCCGGTCTGTTTCGCCACGGGCCTGGTCCGCCGCGTCTCGATGCTCTGCCACCATCACGGCGAGGTCGACCTCGAGGCCGACTTCGCCGCACTGAAGGCGCAGGCGGGCCGCGTCCGCCTGCTCGACGCGCAGCTCGAGTGGACGGAGCAGCTGCGCCGCTCCTCCCGCCAGCGCGCGGTCCTGGCGATGGGCGGCCTCGTCGGTCGCCTCCTGCTCGACCTGTCACAGGCCCCCGACCTCTGGCCCTTCCTCTGGCTCGGCCAGCACCTGCACGCCGGCAAAGGCACGACCATGGGCATGGGCGGTTACCGCCTGCGGCCGCTCGAGCGGTGAGGGCCCCGGGGCGCGTCTTGCGACCCGTGAAGAACGGCGTCATCACCATCGTCCGGTAAAAGGAGCAACTCGGAGACGATGTCGATGGCGGACCTCGCCATCTCGCACTCGATCCTGAGCCTTCCGTTCCGGCCCGTCGACGTCGAGGCCCAGATCCGGTCCCGTCGACTGATCGAGCGCGGCGAGGCCGACGGTCGCTCGAACCTTCCCCCTGCCGATGCCACGGTGCCGAGCGGCACCGAGCTCGAAATCGTCAACGATGTCCGCGCCGAGCGCGAGCGCCTCGTCAACACGCTCGCTTCGCATCTGCGCGCCCAGAACGACGCCCTCGCCAAGCTCGACACGGCGATGGACATCGCCAAGCTCAGGAACGACGTCGAGCACACGATCTCCCGAATCGGCCAGGGAGACATCGCCTGGAAGGGCGAGATCGCCCGGCTCTTGCGCGACGCACGCGAGGCCAGGAAGGAATACGACGACTTCCGAATCGAGCACGGGATCCGACGCGCCGCCCGCGACCCCGGCAACCGGTTTCTCGCTGGATCGTTGCTCTTCTTGGCGATCGTCGTCGAGTCCGCGCTCAACGGCGTCTTCTTCGCCGAGGGCTCGGAGTTCGGTCTCGCGGGCGGCACCGTGCTCGCCCTCGGCATCAGCGTCGTCAACGTCCTCGTCTTCGGCTTCTGCCTCGGCATCGGCCCCGCCCGTTGGCAGCACCACCGCTCGCCGGTTCGGCGCGTGCTCGCCTGGATCCTCCTGGCGTTCGGCCTCCTCCTGGTCGTCGCCGCGAACGGCTTCGTCGCCCATTACCGCGACGCCTTCGAGCGGCTCGGGGAGACCGTCCATCTGGATGCCGTCTGGGCGCATCTGCGCGCCGACCCCTTCGGTCTCGCCCGGCTGCAGTCCTGGCTCCTCTTCTTCTTGGGTCTCTTCTTCGCGGGTCTCGGCTTCTGGAAGGGGTATCGTTTCGACGACCCCTACCCCGGCTACGGCCGGATCAGCCGCCGCTGGCAGCAGGCCGAGCAGCTCTATCTGGAGAACCGCCAGCAGCGCCTCGCGGAGACGAGTGCGGAGCGCGACCAGGCCAAGCAAGCCCTCGACCGCACCATCGAGCAGTTGCGCGGGGCGGCGCTGCAGCGCGAGCAGATCCTGGGTGCCCGCGCCCGCATCGTCCAGGAGTTCCAGGCCCACGAGCGGCACCTCGAGGAAGCCGCCAACACGCTGCTCGCCGCCTATCGCGAGGCCAATCGTCGCGTGCGGACGGCCGCCCCGCCCCGCACCTTCGAGGTCGTGTTCGGCTTCGAAGACCGTGCCGTCGAGCGCGACGAGATCAGGACCCTCCTGACTGTCCGACCAGCGCGGGCCGATCCGGAGAAGCTGATCGCGGAGCTCGACGGACTCCGGGCCCGCGTCCTCGATGCTTATCAGAAGATCGTCGACCTCGCGCCGGAGAGCGTGTGATGGGCCCCGCGCGCCTGCGCCGCGGCCGTCGGCCGGACCGCTCGACGATCTGGGGTATCGCCGCCGTGGTCGTCGGCCTGCTGCTCCTCGCCCTGTTCTTCGGTGCCAAGTTCTGGGCCGAAGGCCAGCGGGTCGCGATCGACGAGGGCTCGCTTTGCCCGAAGACCGGCCCCGTGGCGGTGACGGCCGTGCTCGTCGACCGCTCCGACCCGCTCGGGCCGCAACAGGCGCAGCGGGTCCGGCAGGTCCTCGACCGGGCCACGGCCGAGGTCCCGACAGGCGGCCGCATCGCCCTCTATCTCGCCGAGGCCGACGACTTCGCGGCGCTCGCGCCGGCGCTCGCTCTCTGCAATCCCGGCAAGGAGGCCAATCCGCTCTACCAGAACCCCAAACGCATGCGGCAGCGTTACGAGGAACAGTTCGCGAAGCGGCTCGACGCCGTGCGCGAGGCGCTCCTGCGTCCCTCGCCACGCAAGAGCTCGCCGATCATGGAAAGCATCAAGGCAGTGTGCATCGACGCTTTCGGCGCGGCTCCCGCGGGCGTGCCGCTCCGCCTCCTCGTCGTGAGCGACTTCCTCCAGCACAGTCCTGTCGCGTCCCATTATCGAGAGAAGAACTTCGAAGCGCTTCTGAGCGACCGCAAGCTCGACGCCGTGCTGGTCGACTGCAAGGGCGCCGAAGTCGAGATGCTCTACCTGCTCCGGCTCGGCAAGGATGGTCGCCCGACGGTCCAGAACCGCGCGCACCAGCGCTTCTGGGATCTCTACTTCCAGAAGATGAACGCCCGCCCGAAGAGCCTGGAGGCCGTCTGAGATGGCCGTCTCGACCGACGCCGGCCGACAACCTGGCGAAGCTCTTCCCCGCCGGCCCTGGTTCCAGGACAGGATCGACCGACTCCTGCTGCTCCTCTTCTTCTCGGGTGGCTTCGTGCTGATCCTGGCGATCAAGCTCGCCGGCCGCGCGATCCTTTCCCTCGACGGAGCTCCTGTCGAGCCGCGCTGGCTCGCCGCCGGCGTGGCAGCCCTCCTGCTCCTGCTCTACGCGGGGATCGCGTCGCGGACGCGGGCCTTGCGGCTCCACCCCGAGCGGCTCGGCGACAACTGCTATTATTTGGGCCTCGTCTACACCCTGGCCTCGCTCGCCGCCGCCCTGATCGAGCTCGAGCGGGTCACCCCCGAAGTCCGGGGCGCGCTCATCGAATCGCTCCTCGCGAGCTTCGGCATCGCCTTGATCTCGACCATTCTCGGCATCGCGCTGCGCGTGTGGTTCGTCCAGATGCGGCGCGAGATCGACGATCTCGAGGCCGAGCTGCAGGGCGACCTGCAGGTGACCGCGCAGAAGCTCAAGGACCAGCTCCTGTTCGCCGTCACCGAACTCGAATCCTTCCGCCTGCGAACACAGCAGATCCTGCACGAGCGCCTGTCGCAATCGACCGATCTTTTCACCGCGACCGCCGAGCGCCAGGCGAAAGCAATCGAGGAGCTGGGACAGAGCGTGACCGGCTCGATCGCGCGGGTCGCTGCCGCGCTCGGCGAACCGGTCGAGGCGTTCCGCCGCGCGGCCGGCGAGACGGCGGCAGCGACCGGCGATCTCGCGGCGAGGATCCGGGCGGTCGAGGTCCCGCGCGATGTCGTCGCCGCACCGGCGCGGCGGCTCAAAGACTCCGTCGAGCGGTTCGCCGCGAGCGTCGAACGGCTCGAGGGCACGGGCGAGCGCTTCGCGCGTGGACTGGACGAGCGGCTCGTGGGGTTCGGTGCGCGGCTCGTCGAACTGAGCGGCACGGTCGACCAGTTCGTGGCTCGACTGAACTCCGCGACCGGGGTGGCATCCGCGCTCGAAGCGCTCGCCCGCGACGTCGAGCCGGCCCGGGCCCGGTTGGTCGAGCTCGGCGGAACGCTCGCAGAGCTGCTCCGCTCGGCCCGCGAGGACGCCAAGGAGATCCGCAGCCTGCGCGACCAGATCCGGAGCGATCTCGCCGAGTATCACCGGCTGCAGCGCGAGCTCGGCCACGGGCTCGGCGAGATCGCCGAGACGATCGTCAAACGGCTGGAGGCATGAGCCGTGGCAAGGGGTTCGATCACCGACCCACAAGAATATCGTCGTGGCGTGATCCTCGGCCTCACCTTCGCCGAGGTTCTCCTTCTGCTCGTGTTCCTGCTGCTGCTCGCGGCGGCCGCCTTGGTGGACCGCCGCGCGCGCGGCACGGAACGGCTCGAAGCCCTCGGCCGAGCGTTCGAGGAGGCCGGCCTTCCGTTGGATCCCGGGATCGTCGGACGTTTGGGGAGCGACCGCGCCCGGCTCGAGCGCGAGCTCCGGGCGTCGGAGGAGCGGTTGCGGGAGCGCGAGGCGGCGCTCGCTCTTCGCGAGGCCGAGCGCGACGAGCTCGCGGCCCGGCTGGAGCACGCCGAGCAGGCCCGACGTGCCGCGGAGACGGCGCTTTCCGAGGCCCGCAACCGGTTGGAGGAGGCGCAGAGCGAGTATCGGCGATTGCTCGCGAAAAACGCCGAGCTCGCCGCGGCGCTGGCCCTTCTCGAAGAACGGACGGGGACGCACGACGACCGTCCCGGCGATGTCCTCGTGCAACGGCTCGCCAGGCGCATTGCCGAACTGGAAGCGGCGCTCGACCGGGCCGAGCGCGATCGCGACGAGGCCAGGGCCCGCCTGGACGTCTTGCAACGCACGGTCGACGAGCGGTTCGGCAAACTCGTAGAGCACGGCCGACGCCTGGAGCAGCGGCTGGCCGAGGCCGAGCGCGAGCGAGACGAGGCCCGCGCGCGGCTGGCAGAGGCCGAGCGCGATCGCCACCGCGAGTACGCCCGACGGATGATCGCGGGCGGTGTCTATCCCTCCTGCGTGGACGAGAACGGCCAGCCCGTCTTCGTCTTCGAGATCGCACTGCGCCCGGCCGGCAAGATCGTCGTCGTGGACACCGCCCCCGCACGCCTGCGCACGGGCGAACCCTGGGCCTCGGTCGGCCGGTTCGAGCGCGGCGTCCCGATCGACGTCCAAAGCTTCGTGGCGGCCACCCGACCACTCAGCGAATGGTCGAGGCGACAGGACCCCGAGTGCCGGTTCTGGATCAGGGTCCGCCGCGAGCTGCCCCTTTCCGCCCCGACCGGGGAGTATCTGCGCGTGGTGGGTCCGCTCGGCAGTGCTTTCACCCAGCATCTGCCCTTCTATCGAGTGGGTGGATGAGCGAGCCGGCCCAACGCCTCGCGACTGCCCTCGACCGCCTGCGGGTCGGAGCGATCCGGGCTTTCGCGCGTCGCCACGGGCTCGCGCTCGCAGCCGAAGACGCCCGTGACCTCGTCCACCGCCTCGGCCCCGCCCGCTCGGCCGAGCTCCTGCGCCTCGTGGCCCGCCTGCCCCGTCCGTTCCAGTCGCTCCTCCTCCGCATCCTCCTGCGCGCCCGGGGCCGCTGACCCGGGCCCCCGTTCCACGCCGACCGCGGCGATCGGCACGGGCGGGATCGTGCGGACGGCGCCCGCCCAGCCTCAGATCGTCCGGGTCCGCCAGTCGACCCCCTGCTCGAAGGCGTACGCCGCCCGATAGATGGTCGCCTCCTCGTGGTGCCGGCCGACCAGCATGAGCCCGACGGGCAGCCCGTCGATGTGGCCGCAGGGCAACGAGAGTGCGGGATGGTGCGTCGCGTCGAACGGCGTCGTGTTCGGCAACATCTCGAAGGCGCGCTGGAGAACGAGCTCGAGCGGTGCGTCGGCCGGCGGGATCGGCGGTGCGGTGATCGGCAGGGTCGGCATCAACAAGAGGTCGACGTCGCGCAAGGCTTCGTCGTACGCCCGGCGCAGCCGGCGCACCAGGTTCTGCGCCTTGCCGTAATAGCGACCACGATGCTCGCGGACCATGTACCATCCCAAGAGCATCGTGTTCTTGAGCGAATCGGAGAGCTCGTCTGCCCGCTCGCGCCACTGGCTGTGCTTGTCGAGCAGACTCAGCAGATAGAGCCCCTGCCAGTTGAAGCCGAATCCGTTACCGAGCATCATCTGCACGGTCGCCCCTTCCGCCGCTACCGGCAGCCAGATCGCCGGACCTTGGCGATGGAGCGGGATCGACACCGGCGCCACCTCGGCGCCCAGCCTCCGGAACTCCTCGGCCGCCATCCGGACGAGGGCGTCGACGCCGGGGTCGCTGTTCGGGTGATCGAATCCCTCCTCGAGGACGCCGATCCGAATCCCCGCTACGCCCAGGCCGAGCCCCGACGTGTAATCGGTGGGTGGTGCCGCGTATTGGCGTGGGTCGAGCCCGTCGGGTCCGGCGATCACCTCGAGCAGCAGCGCGTTGTCGGCCACGGTCGCGGTCATCGGCCCGCAATGGTCCAGGGTGAGTTCGATCGGCATGATGCCGGTATAGGGCACGAGCCCGTGGGTCGGCTTCATGCCGACGATCCCGCAATAGGAAGCCGGGATCCGAACCGAGCCGCCCTGATCGCCACCGAGCGCCATGTCGACCTCGCCGGCCGCGACCACCGCCGCCGAACCGGAGGAAGAGCCGCCCGCCATGTGACCCGGCTTCCTCGGATTCCGCACGGGGCCCGTAGCGCTGGTGTGGCTGCCGCCGGAGAAGCAGTAATATTCGCAAACGGTCTTCCCGACGATCGTCCCACCGGCCTCGAGAATCCGCGTCACGACGGTGGCGTCGATCTCGGGCACGTAGCCTTCGAGGATCGAGGCGCCGTTCATCATCGGCACGCCGGCCAGGCAAATATTGTCCTTGAGGGCGATCGTCTTGCCGGCGAGCTTGCCCACTGCGGCGCCCTCCACGCGCGCCTTCCAATACCACGCCCCGTGTTCGTTCTCGGCCGGATGCGGCCGGTAACCGGGCGTCCGCGGGAAGCTGACCGTGGGGAGCTCGTCCGGCATGCTGTCGACGAGCGCGTAAGCCGCGATCCCGGGTGCCAGGGCCGCACGATGTTTCGCGAGTTCGGCCTCGTCCATGGTGAAGCCGAGATCTTCGGCGAGTTCCTTCATCTGCTCGAGCGTCGGCAGCTTGATCGTGCCCGGCGTCATCGCACCCTCCCCTCTCCCACCCGACGCCCCACCCTAACTTCGGACGGCCGAGGCGACCAGCGACGATCCGCGAGGCCCGGTCGACAAGCTTGTCGGAGTTGCGGAGGGGCTCCGGTGCAGGGCAACCTTCGGTCGATATCGGAGCCGCTTCCCATGTTCCTTTTCCTTCCGTCGTCGGCCGATCAGGAGGCTGTCGCGTGAGCCCGCCCCCCAGTCCGGACCCCGCCCTCCCCCACACCTTCCCTCGCCGAGTGCTCGCCTGCGTGGTGGGACTCACACCACAAGTCGTCACCGAGACATTGTGGGCGCTCGCGGTCGCCGGCGAACCGCCCTTCGTCCCGACCGAACTCGTGATCGTGACGACGAGCGAAGGGGCCGAGCGAATCGAGCTCATGCTGTGCGCCGGCAAACGCAGGCTCGAGGCGCTCGCCGCCGACTATCCCGGGCGTGGCCTCGAGGGCCTCGCGCAGCGCACCACGGTCCACGTCGTGTGCGATCCGGACGGCGCGCCGCTTTCCGACATCGCGTCGCTGGAGGCGAACACGGCCCTCGCCGATCGGCTCGTCGAGGTCGTGAGAAATCTCACAGCCGATCCCGCGAGCGCCGTGCATCTCTCGATCGCTGGTGGGAGGAAGACCATGGGCTTCCTCGCGGGTTACGCGCTATCGCTGTTCGGTCGCCCGCAGGACCGGCTCTCCCACGTGCTGGTGGACCCGGCCTTCGAGCAGCATCCCGAGTTCTTCTACCCGCCGCCCGAGCCCGTGGTCCTGATCGGCCAGGGCAAGGACCAGAAGCCGATCCGCACCGACCGCTGCGGCCTCGTGCTCGCCGACATCCCCTTCGTGCGGCTGCGCGAGGGTCTACCGGCGGATCTCTCGGAAGGCCGGGCGAGCTTCGCGCAGACGGTGGCCGCCCTCCAGGAGCGCTTCCGGCCGCCGGAGCTCGCGATCGACCTCGAGCGCCGCGAGGTCCGCGCGCACGGGCGCACGGTTCGTTGCTCGCCGATCGAGCTCGCTTTCTGGGTCTGGCTCGCCGAACGCCGCGTCCAATCGGGCGACGGCGCGGTCGGCAAGGCAGACGAGGCGGCCTTCGGCCGGTTCCTGGACCTCTACGAACTGATCGCGGGGCGCGAAGCCCGCGACCGGACGGAAAAGGCCGCGGCCGCCGATCCCAAGAACAATTGGCTCTCCGAGCGCATCGCGCGCCACAACAACCTTGTCGAGCGCGCGCTCGGCCCCGCTTCGGTCCATTATCGCATCGAGGCCTCGGGCAAGCGGCCCACCACCCGCTGGCGGCTCGCCACCCCGCCCGAGGCGATCCGACTGTCCTGGCTGCCTTCGGAGACGAGCCCGGCATGAGCGAGAGCAAGTCCGATCTCCCGACGATCGACGAGGTCGCCCTCGGCGCCTTCCTGCACGACGCCGGCAAGCTCCTCCAGCGCGGCCTCGGCTCGACCGAGCTTCCGGCGCGGGTGCGCGAGCTCGAGGGCACGCTCTGCCCGAAGTCGTTCCAGGGCGAATACTACACGCACAAGCACGTGCTCTTCACCGAGCTGCTCTTCTACGACCTCGAGGAAATCTACGACCTCGAGGAAAAGGGGCTCGTCCTGCCGGCCGGGCTCTCGCGCAAGAACGTGCGCGAGGCCGCGGTCTGGCACCACAAGCCCGAGAGCGGACCGGCCTGGGGCTGGATCGTCGCCGAGGCCGACCGGCTCGCCTCGGGCATGGACCGCAAGGAGAAGGACGCCGCCGCGGAGCGCGACGACGAGCAGCGCACCCGCGATTTCTTCCGTCGCACGCCCCTGCTCTCGATCCTCTCCGCCGTCCGGCTCGAGGGCAAGCCGCTGCCGCAGAACCGCTTCCACCGTCCCCTCCCCGCGGGCCCCGAGACCATCCTCGCCACCGCGGAAAAGCACGAGCGGGAGCTGCCCGAGGATTACCGGAAGACGACCGAGGCCTTCCGCAAGGACTGGGTGTCGCTCTGCCGGGAGCTGCGCCAGAGTGCCTCGGTCCTGCACGAAGGGGCGATCGGCCTCGCCGAGCGCTACTGGTGGGGCGTGCCCTCCTCGACCAAAGACGAGCCCGACGTCTCGCTCCTCGACCACAGCCTCGCGGTCGCGGCCTTCGCCGCCTGCCTCTTCGCCCACCACGAGGCCCGCGGCGAGCTTCTCGACGTCGCCGCGATCAAGGACCGGGCGCGACCCAAGTTCCGCCTCCTGCGCGGTGATCTCTCGGGCATCCAGCACGCGCTCTTCCGCCTGGCGAGCGAGCAGGTGAAGGGCGTCAACCGGATCCTGCGCGCCCGCTCCTTCCTCATGGGCCAACTCGTCGAGGCGGCGGGGCTCCTGATCCGCCGGCGGCTCGGCCTGCCGCCCTATGTCGTGCTGATGCGGGCGGGCGGCCAGCTCACCCTGCTTCTGCCCGAACTCCCGGACATCGAGACCAAGATCGAGGCGATCCGGGCCGAGATCGACCGTTGGATGGCGGTCCACTACGCGGGCGAGCTGTCCTTGAACCTCGGCCTCACCGAGCCGCTGCCGGCGAGCGCCTTCCTGCGCGGGTCGATCCCCGCCACGCTCGACCGGCTGCGCGCCGCCACCGAGGCCGCCAAGGAGCGGCCGCTTTCCGCCTTCCTGGCGACGAACGGCCCGGTGCTGAAGGACGATTACGAAGAGGGTGCCGACGGCTACTGCCCGGCCTGCGGGGTCCGCCCGCGCAAGAGCCGGTACACCGAGGACGGTGTGGCGCGCTGCTGGGCCTGCCACCACGAGTACCGCCTCGGCCGCCGGCTGCCGAAGCTGAAGCAGCTCCTCTGGCTCGACGGTCCGGGCGACGAGCGGACGCTCGACCTCTTCGCCGAGGTGCGGCTGCGCGCGGTGGTCGACGACGAGGATTCGTTCGAACCACGAAAGAACGTGGTCTCGGGCTGGCGGCCCTGGGGTGTGGAGGAGGCCGCCTGGCCGATCGCCACCCGCCCGATCGCCAACTACGTCCCGGTCTTCGGCGAGCGGGACCGGAACGACGCCCCGAAGAAGTACCGCGGCATCGAGGAGGAGGAGCGCACGGCGGACACCGAGACGAGGCTCGAGCTCGGCGCGCTCAAGACCATGGCGCACCTCGCCGCCGAGGCACGCGAGCCGCTCGGCGACTCGCGCTGGATCGGCCGGCCGCTGCTCGCCGTCCTCAAGGCCGATGTCGACAATCTCGGGCAGATCTTCGGCGCGGGCCTCGGCGAAAATCGCTCGATCGGCCGGCTCGTGGCCCTCTCGCGTGCCCTCGACTGGTACTTCACCGGCCGCCTGCCGCACCTCCTCGCGCAAGGGTATGTGGACGAGAAAACGAACGAACGGCGGCCCTGGAACACCTACACGGTCTACGCCGGCGGCGACGATCTCCTCCTGATCGGCCCCTGGCGGACGATGCCGAAGCTCGCGGGCGAGCTGCAGGCCGACTTCGGCCGCTATTGCGGCGGCAATCCGAGCCTCACGCTCTCGGCGGGGATCGCCTTCGTCTCCGAGCGCGAGCCCTTGAACCGCTCGGCGGGCGCGGCCGAGGAAGCCCTGGAGCGGGCCAAGGCGCGGCCCGGCAAGGACGCGCTCGGCATCATGGCCGAGGTGCTCGGCTGGAACGACCCGGCGCGCGGCCTGCCCTGGCTCCTCCGTTGGTCCGACTGGCTCTGCGAGCGGCTCCGCGAGAAAGAGGCGGCCACCGCCTTCGCCTACAAGCTCCTCTCCTTCCTCGATCTCAAGGCCGAGGCGGAGCGCAAGCTGAACCCCGATCCCTGGGCGACGATCTGGCGGGCGCGTTACGCCTATTTCTTGGCCCGCACCTATCCGCCGAGCGCGGCCGAGCGCGAGGCCCGTCGCCTCCCGGCGGTCTGGAACGAGTTCAACGCGCTCATGGGGCTGAACGGGAAGGGCGATCCGCCGCCCAGCAAGCTCGCGATCACCTTCGCCATTTGGCGCAACCGGTGAGGAGGAGGAGATGAACGGTAGGGGACCCAACCAGCTCGGACCGAGGCCGGGCGGACCCGGCGGCGGAGGCCAGCGCCCGCAGGGCGGTGGCTTCCCTGGCCGCGGCCCGGGTGGTGGTGGCGGTCAAGGCGGGTTCGGCGGCGGCGCGGCGGGCGGAGGCAACGACGCCGAGGTCGCGGCTCTGTTGAAGCCGCCGGCTCAGAAGGTGCCCTACTTTGCCGCGAACGGCAGGACCGTGCGCCCCGAGCTGCTCGACGCCGAGGCCCAGGCGTGGGCCGAGAAGTTCAAGGAGCTCCCCAACACCCAGCTGCGCCGGTTCTTCGATCCGGTCGTGGCGCTGCGACTCCGCGCGCAGGCCGGCAAGCTCGATCCCGACCAGGTCAAAGCCGAGCTCGCCATGATGAAGGCACGCGCCGCCTACGCCTTCAAGCGCCCGGGCCAGAAGGTCCCGGCTGAGCTCGTGAAGTTCTTCGCCCAGCACGCCGCCTCGGCCGACGATCCCGAGAAGCTCGTGGCCTTCGCCCGCCATTTCGAGGCGATCGTCGCCTATCACCGCGCCTACAATCCCAACTGAGGTCCCGCTCATGGCCACGACGCACAAACTCCTCGGCGTCGCCCGCATCGGCGGACGCATGACAGCGCTGACCGGTCTCCACATCGGCGCCGGCAAGGACACGGTCGACATCGGCGGCATCGACCTGCCGGTCGTCCGCCATCCGCACACCCGCGAGCCCTACGTCCCCGGCTCGTCCTTGAAGGGCAAGCTCCGCTTCATGCTCGAGTGGGCCTTCGGCAAGGTCCGTACCGACGGCCGCGCCTGGGGCTTCAACGCCGACCGGCGCGATGGCCAGGAGCTGAAGGCGGACGACCCGATCCTGCGCATCTTCGGCTCCTCGATCCCGCGCCGCGACTGGGAGGCCGCCGGCCAGCCCGACCCCGGCCCGACCCGGCTCGTGGTCCGCGACGCCTTCCTCGATCCCGCCTGGGTCGAGAGCGTCGAGCGCCGCGGCCTCGCGCTCACCGAGGAGAAAATGGAGGTCTCGATCGACCGTATCGCCGGCAAGGCGCTCGACGGCGGGCTCCGGCGCACCGAGCGGGTGGTGGCCGGCGCCGTGTTCAACGTCGAGATGTCCTTCCGCCTCTACGACACGGGCGACGGCGGTGCACGCGACCGGGCCTGCCTCAACTGGCTTCTGGGTGGCCTCGGCCTTCTCGAGCAGGACGCGCTCGGCGGCTCCGGCTCGCGCGGCTACGGCCGGGTCAGCTTCGAGGACCTCGTGGTCAAGCTCCCCGACGGCAGCGAGCAGAAGATCGGCACCGCGCACCGGCTGAACCGCTTCCCCATCGACGAGGCCCCCCAGATCGTCCGCTTCGCCGCCTGAGGCCCCCTACCATGGACCATTGGCGCGTCACGCTCGAGCTCGAAGGGCCCTATGCCACGCCCTTCGTCTCGGGCACGCTCTTCGGCCAACTGTGCTGGGCCCTGCTCCGGGAAAAGGGCGAAGAGGCCCTCGTCGCTTGGCTCGCGCCGATCCGCGAGGGCCGCGAGCACCTCCTCCTCTCCGACCTCTTGCCGAAGGACCTCCTGCCGAAGCCGCTCCTCCCGCCGCCGCCCTTCGATCCGGCCCGCGGCGCGCAGCACAAGAAGCTCAAAAAGAAGCCCTTCGTGAAACGCGCGGCCTTCCTCGCCGCCTGCGGAGCCCTCTCCGCCCGGGCGATCAAAGACGCGCTCGAAGACGGCCCCGGCGACCGCGAGCATCGGCAGGCGCACAACGTGATCGACCGCGGCCGCGGCACGGTGCGCGGCGAGGCCGGCCTCTACTTCCAGGACGAATATTGGCCGAAGCCGGCAGACCGCGCGCGCGACCTCTACCTTTCGACCACCCGGCCGATCGACGAGGTCCTGGACCTGCTCGCGGCCGTGGGCCGTTGGGGCTTCGGCCGCGATTCGACCTTCGGCCGCGGCCGCTTCCGAATCGCCGGCCACGAGCCGGAACGGGAGCTCTTCGCGTACGCCGGCAACCGCTACCTCTCGCTTTCCCACGGCTGCTGGACCGAGAAGCTCGAAGCGCCGCGCTACAAGCTCGCCACCCACTTCGGCAAGCTCTCGATCGAGGCCGGCATGGCCTGCGGCCGGCCCTGGAAGCGGCCGATCCTCCTCATGAAGCCCGGCGCCACCTTCGAAGCCGACGGACCCGGGCCGCACGGCGCCTGGCTCGAGGGCATCGTCCATTCCGAGGTGCCGGCGATCCTCGGCTACACCCCGGGCCAGCACGCCTTCCACCTCGTCGTGCCCTACACGGAGGCTCCCCATGCGGGGTGACGTCACCTGGCGCTTCACCGCCTATCCCCTGACGCCGATCCACGTGGGCGACGGTTCCGTGCTCGCCGCCGAGGCCTGGCGCCTCGCGGACGGCGGAGCCTGGCTCGAGCGCTTCGACCCCGCCGCGGTGCTGCGCGCCGCCGATCCGCGCCGCAGGCGCGACTATCTGGAGGCTCTGGAACGCGGCGAGCTGCAGAAGGCTCAACACGTTCTCCGCGAGGCGGTGCGGCCCGAGCTCGTCCTCGAGCGCATCGCCGTGGGTGCCGCCGCCGCAAGAGAGCTCCGGCCGGTGATCGAGAACCCGTTGCGCCGGGGCGACGTGCGACCCTTCGTGCGCACCGGAGCGCGGCCCTACCTGCCCGGCTCGAGCCTCAAGGGCGCGTTGCGCACGGCGCTCCTCTCGAGCCTCGTGCCGAACAAGAAAGCGCTGATCGAGGACGCAAAGAAAAAGCACCGCACGCCCAAAGGCTCGATCGCCTCGCGTGCCTCCAACGAGGTCCAGGCCCGCCTCCTGGCCCGTCCCGAGACCGAGCGGGACCTCCGGCAGATCAACCCCGACCAGGACCCGTTCCGCTTCGTCGAGGTGGCGGACGTGCTCTTGCCCGAGGCGGCGACCCGGGTCGAGCAGGTGATCAACTGGCGCCCGACCCGCCTGATCAAGGACGGCAAGCAGCCGGCCGAGAAGATGCAGATGATCTTCGAGGTCACGGGCTCGCTGGCCCTCGGCCGCACGCTGCCGCTTTCCTGCGAGATCTGCATCGAGGCGGGAATGTTGCGCCAAGTCCAGCGGCTCGACCGCAGCGGCCGCAAGACCCCTTCCTTCCCCCTCGACCCCACGGCCCTCGCCCGCGCCGTCAACGCCTTCCACTGGAAGCTCTGGGAGTACGAGCTCGAGCGCTTCTACGCGGGCGAGGCGGCGATCGAGAAGCCGCTGCGCCGGCTGATCCGGGTGAAGGCGCCGGACGGCAAGCCGCTCGGCCCGGCCGAGCTGCGCGCGCGCGACGACGTCCTCCTCCTGCGCGTCGGCCGCTTCGGCCAATTCGAATCGAAGAGCCTCGAGGGGGTGCGCGAGGGCTGGAACGCCCAGGCCGAGCCGCCGCATTCCATGCGGCAGGGCAACACCCGCAACCTCGTCAAGCCCGCCGAGCACGCCCCGCTTCTACCGCTCGGCTGGCTCCTCCTCCTCCCCGAGGGCTTCGAACCCGTGATCGCCCCCGCCGCTGCGGCGGCCGAGGGAGCGACGCAGGCTTCGTCGGGAGCCGGCAAGGGACCAGGGGCCGCGCCGACCGGTCGCCGCCCCTTCTACGCGGGCGAGCCGGTGCGTGCGCTGAAGCGCCAGGACGGCGAGGTGCTGATCGAGTTCGAAGGCGGCGATACCGAGTGGGTCGACGAATCCGCGCTCGAGTGGAGGTGAGCCGTGACCGAAGCCGGACCGAAGGCGCCCGCGGCGTCGAAGCCCAAGACCATCTTGGTCTGCACCGTGGGCGGCAGCCCCGAGCCGATCGTCAAAGCGATCGAGAAGCGTCGGCCGGACCGGGTCGTCTTCCTCTGCACCGCCCGCGAGGGGGAGACGGCCGGCTCCGACGTGCAAGTCCTGGGCCCGGTCCCGCCGCCGCCACCGGGCCGCGAGGCCGGCTACGATCCGCGCCCGATCCCCGAGCGCGCGGGGCTCGCGCGCGAAGCCTGGGAGCATCGGATCGTGCCGGTCGACGACCCCGACACGGTCTTCTGGCGCGCCCGCGAGCTCTTGCGCGAGCTCCGTGCCGGTTTCCCCGAGGCCGAGATCGTGGCCGACTACACCGGCGGCTCCAAGAGCATGACCGCCGGCCTGATGCTGGCCGCGGTGGCCGAGCCCGGCTCGATCGCGATCCAGTTCGTGAGCGGTGCCCGCCCCGATCTCGTCCGCGTCGTCTCCGGCACCGAGCGACCCCTCTCGATCGCGATCGACGCCATTTCGGCCGAGCGTTCGCTCGCCGATGCGGAGCGTGCCTTCGCTCGCTTCGCCTACGACGAGGCGGCCGCGCTCCTCGCCCCTTGGGCGGCGAGCGGAGCGCCGCGCCGCACCCTGCCCCAGGCCCTCTTCGCTCGGCTCGACCGCGCACACGCCCTCGCGCGTGCCTTCGCCGCCTGGGACCGCTTCGCCCATGGCGAGGCGCTGGAGCTCCTCGAGCCGCTTTCCGCGCTGCCGGTAATCGCCGCGCTGCGTCCCGCGCTGCTGGCCCTCGCCGCCAATGCCGGTCGGACCGCCCTCGACGGCGGCCGCAAGCGTTGGCTGCCGCCCGAGGATCCGCTTCTGCCGCTCGACATCTGGCACAATGCCTGCCGGCGCGCGGCGCAGGGGCGGTTCGACGACGCCATCGCCCGCGCCTACCGCGTGGTCGAGGCCACCGTGCAGTGGGTCCTCTGGGCCGAGCGGCGGATCGACACCTACCGCGTGCCGAAAGACGCGATCTCCCCCGAACTGTTCGCCGAGCTCGACCGGCGCCGCACCGGCGAGCCGCTCAAGGTGCCACTCGAGCAGGGGCTCGACATCGTCCGCCACGAGCTGCGCGAGCATTGGCTGACGGCTCTCCTCGGCCCCAAGGAGCTGAGCGCCAAGAAGTCGAAGCAGACCGATCTCATGAAGCGCCTGTCGCGTTGGAAGGAGAGCCGCAACCAGTCGATCCTGAATCACGGTTTCGAGCCGCTCGGCGCCGACGAGTGGGAGGCGGTGCGCGGTTGGATGGACGCGGGTCTGGTGCCCCGGCTCGAGGCGGCGGCGGGCGCGCGCGGTCTTCGGCTTTCCCAACTGCCGACAAGCTTGTCGGGCTTGACGGACGGGGTATGATCGGTTCTGCCGGATGCGCGGCGCCACACGCGGAGGTAGAGTTGGAGCCAACTCTTTCGCCCGCTGTGGATTTTGTGATCGTGTATCGGAAGCCTTTGTCCTACCTCGGTTTTTCGAGGGGGGTCCCTTCAGGCCTCTGCCCTGACGAAGAAGGGATTAAGACGAACGTTCGAGATTTCTAGACGCGCCGAACGCGTCTCTTCAGGCCTCTGCCCTGACGAAGAAGGGATTAAGACTCCACTCTCCCTTCTCCCCGCCGCACCATGCGGCCTTCAGGCCTCTGCCCTGACGAAGAAGGGATTAAGACGAAATACTAAATTTCCATACCCTAAAACGCGTCCACCCTTCAGGCCTCTGCCCTGACGAAGAAGGGATTAAGACGCCGCTCGCGACTCTAGCTCATGGTCAGGGTCCTCCTTCAGGCCTCTGCCCTGACGAAGAAGGGATTAAGACCCTCGGGCGAGCCCAATAGCTCCGAGGTAAGCGCGGCTTCAGGCCTCTGCCCTGACGAAGAAGGGATTAAGACCGGGCGAACCCCGCCCGCTCTATGAGCGCACCGACGGCTTCAGGCCTCTGCCCTGACGAAGAAGGGATTAAGACCGCTCGCCAACACGTCCGCTCGAGCTCGAACGCGATCCTTCAGGCCTCTGCCCTGACGAAGAAGGGATTAAGACGCGAGCAGCGCCCGTAGCTGCGCCGGGCAACGACCTTCAGGCCTCTGCCCTGACGAAGAAGGGATTAAGACGGCCGATATCAGGCCTCACTATCCTCCCCGCTGTTCCTTCAGGCCTCTGCCCTGACGAAGAAGGGATTAAGACGCGAACGCGCGCACGACGCCCTCGGGGCCGTATCCCCTTCAGGCCTCTGCCCTGACGAAGAAGGGATTAAGACAGGATCGGCTCGTTCTCCATTCTCCCTTCTCCCTTCCCTTCAGGCCTCTGCCCTGACGAAGAAGGGATTAAGACCGCGCCCCCCCGACGCGGTCCACCGCGTCGGGATCCTTCAGGCCTCTGCCCTGACGAAGAAGGGATTAAGACGTCGGACAGACCAAGGAGCCGGCAAACCTCGCCGGCTTCAGGCCTCTGCCCTGACGAAGAAGGGATTAAGACGGTAAGCGCGGCATCGAGCCGCGCCCCCCCCCGACGCTTCAGGCCTCTGCCCTGACGAAGAAGGGATTAAGACTCACCGCCGGATCGTCGACGTGCGCCAACACCGGCGCTTCAGGCCTCTGCCCTGACGAAGAAGGGATTAAGACCGCGACCGGCTCTCGAGAGCCGCTCGCCTGGCGTCCTTCAGGCCTCTGCCCTGACGAAGAAGGGATTAAGACGAGCCGCTCGCCTGGCGTTCTCCGCGGCCGCGGCTGCGCTTCAGGCCTCTGCCCTGACGAAGAAGGGATTAAGACCCAGGATCGGCTCGTTCTCCATTCTCCCTTCTCCCTTCAGGCCTCTGCCCTGACGAAGAAGGGATTAAGACGGGTGACCGCCTCGCGCGGGTCGAGCGCACCAAGGGTCTTCAGGCCTCTGCCCTGACGAAGAAGGGATTAAGACCCTCGACGGCGCAGCCGATCGGCGTGGACCATGACAGCTTCAGGCCTCTGCCCTGACGAAGAAGGGATTAAGACGATGATGATGGATGACATGCTGGCCACCCTCCCCCTTCAGGCCTCTGCCCTGACGAAGAAGGGATTAAGACCTCGCACTCCGCCTCGAGCTCGTCCGCGAGCTGGACTTCAGGCCTCTGCCCTGACGAAGAAGGGATTAAGACCCCGGAGCAGCTCGGCGAGTTCGGCCCCGGCCACGACTTCAGGCCTCTGCCCTGACGAAGAAGGGATTAAGACAGGGTTCGCCTCCGCCCAGGAGGCGACGATCCGCTGCCTTCAGGCCTCTGCCCTGACGAAGAAGGGATTAAGACGAGGACGCACTCCGGGCCCTCGAGCGGATCGCCGCTTCAGGCCTCTGCCCTGACGAAGAAGGGATTAAGACCGAGCGGGTCCTGTACTCGTTCGTCATCCCCTCCGGCTTCAGGCCTCTGCCCTGACGAAGAAGGGATTAAGACCGTCGCGGACGCGATCGCGATTGCGTTCGCGGCACCGGCTTCAGGCCTCTGCCCTGACGAAGAAGGGATTAAGACGCCGAGGCCGAGCCGCACATGCGGCCGCTCGGCGAGCTTCAGGCCTCTGCCCTGACGAAGAAGGGATTAAGACATCGCGACGGCGTCGAACATCGCGCCGTCGCCCTCGTGCTTCAGGCCTCTGCCCTGACGAAGAAGGGATTAAGACATCGGTCACGGCGACACCTCCGAGATGAGGCGCTGGGCTTCAGGCCTCTGCCCTGACGAAGAAGGGATTAAGACGGTCGAATGGCCCCCATTTCTCCGCTGAGGGCCCGCTTCAGGCCTCTGCCCTGACGAAGAAGGGATTAAGACTCATTGGTCGTTCCCCTTCTCTTTCGGCTCGGGCTCGGGCTTCAGGCCTCTGCCCTGACGAAGAAGGGATTAAGACCCGGCTCCGGCCGCGGGATGTCGATGATCGTCCCTTCCTTCAGGCCTCTGCCCTGACGAAGAAGGGATTAAGACCCTGAGCTCAGGAGGAAGCCTAACCTCGAGCTCCGTCTTCAGGCCTCTGCCCTGACGAAGAAGGGATTAAGACCGGCCGGTCAGGCTTAAATCGGACGTGGTCGCGTTCTTCAGGCCTCTGCCCTGACGAAGAAGGGATTAAGACTCGACAACCGCCGCGAATTCGTCATGTCCCATTCGCTTCAGGCCTCTGCCCTGACGAAGAAGGGATTAAGACGGCAAGGTTAGAAGGTCAGCGCGTGCATGATCAGCTTCAGGCCTCTGCCCTGACGAAGAAGGGATTAAGACGAGGAAGCCCTGTCGCGTCGGAACGTAGAGCGCCTTCAGGCCTCTGCCCTGACGAAGAAGGGATTAAGACTCGCTAGCCGGCCCGTCTATCGGGCCGTTGACGCCCTTCAGGCCTCTGCCCTGACGAAGAAGGGATTAAGACAGGAAGGTCGAAGAGGGGGCGAGGACGATGACCCCCTTCAGGCCTCTGCCCTGACGAAGAAGGGATTAAGACCGGGCCCGGGGCATTCCCCGGGCCCTTCGTGTTTGCTTCAGGCCTCTGCCCTGACGAAGAAGGGATTAAGACCCCGCCGCGGGGAGACCCGCAACGGGCATTGCCCTTCAGGCCTCTGCCCTGACGAAGAAGGGATTAAGACCCACGTACAGCACGCAACCGCGACGCTGGCGCGTGCTTCAGGCCTCTGCCCTGACGAAGAAGGGATTAAGACTGGGGGGGCGAAACAAAAAGCCCGCCTCGAGGGCGGGCTTCAGGCCTCTGCCCTGACGAAGAAGGGATTAAGACAGCGGGGCGAAGCATCCAGCGCTCCATATCCCGCTTCAGGCCTCTGCCCTGACGAAGAAGGGATTAAGACCGTCGGCCGGCAGGTCCGGCTTGCCACGGAGCTCGGCTTCAGGCCTCTGCCCTGACGAAGAAGGGATTAAGACTCAGGTATTGGAGCAACAGCGAGCGGCCGCGCCACTTCAGGCCTCTGCCCTGACGAAGAAGGGATTAAGACGCGAGCAGCGCCCGGAGCTCTTCCGGACAACGCGACGCCTTCAGGCCTCTGCCCTGACGAAGAAGGGATTAAGACGCAATCCAGACCTCGCCATATCGGTCGGGCAACCCCTTCAGGCCTCTGCCCTGACGAAGAAGGGATTAAGACCGCAAGCTTGGCGGCTACGTCATCGGTGCTGTCCTTCAGGCCTCTGCCCTGACGAAGAAGGGATTAAGACTCCACGATCCCGCGCTCGCGGAGCAACTCCACGACTTCAGGCCTCTGCCCTGACGAAGAAGGGATTAAGACGCGATCAATGCCGCTGCCTCACTCGCCCGCGCATCCTTCAGGCCTCTGCCCTGACGAAGAAGGGATTAAGACCCACAGCGCAATGCGCACCGCTGCGTAATCGAGGGCCTTCAGGCCTCTGCCCTGACGAAGAAGGGATTAAGACCCGGCGGGGCGCATCACGCCCCCTCGCGGCCTTACGACCTTCAGGCCTCTGCCCTGACGAAGAAGGGATTAAGACGGCCCAACTCGGTGCCCAGTTGGACCACGGCCGGCACCTTCAGGCCTCTGCCCTGACGAAGAAGGGATTAAGACGCCGCGGGGGGCGCCTCCACTTCGTGCGACCCGCCTGCTTCAGGCCTCTGCCCTGACGAAGAAGGGATTTCCGACAGGAAGAGGGGGGTGGGGTGCGGGGGGGGG